>OAWV01000001.1_pt1 | contig 565289 bp, 509 predicted proteins | sample 1495551 | NCBI WGS metagenome assembly OAWV01 (sample SAMEA2580245, study PRJEB22360) | human gut metagenome | biome: human gut; feature: human-associated habitat; material: faeces | place: Denmark | collected 2008/2010 | reverse complement strand
GTTCCACATTTTTTATTCGCCTTTTGAAAGTGGAATTTAACTTTTCACTTCAGCTTTTTATGTAAAACGCACGAAAGAACCTCTATAAGAGATCCTTTTTCATATCAGACACTTAGACGATACAGGGAATAGAAGCATCCCTTTCTTGCATACAGCTCCTCAAATGTTCCTGCTTCCTCAATTCGTCCATCCTTCATAACGAGAATCTCATCGTATTGCTTCAGAATATCGGCATGCAGCTTATGGGTAACCACGATTGCGGTTACATCGTCAAGGTGCAGGATTGACTCCTCTATATAACGGGCGGTTGCAGTATCCAGTGCCGCCGTTGCTTCATCCATCATAAGGATTTGTGCATTGCGAATGAAACCGCGTGCTATACTGATGCGCTGCTTTTCCCCACCGGATAGCAGACAGCCGTTCTCTCCGCACAGATACTCGGCACCCTTTTCACGTACAAATGCATCCAGACCACTGCGCTTTAGGGCATGTTCACAGACAGCCGGAGGAAAGCTTTGAAACATTGTGATATTATCCAGCAGTGTTGCATTGAATACAAAAACATTCTGCTCCACCATGGATACCAGACGATAGAGACTTTCTCTGCTTAATGCATTGAACTCTACTTCATCCAGAAAAATTTTTCCCTCATAGCCTCGATCATATCCCAGCAACAGCTGCAGCAGAGTGGATTTCCCGCTTCCGCTCGCTCCAACAACAGCATATCGCTTTCCCTTTTCAAAACGAATGTTGATATCAGACAAAACCTTTTTCCCTTCCTCATATGAGAAACTCACATGCTCCAGTACTACAGCCTGCCGAAACTTTGTTACTGTCTTCTCAGGAAGCGATTCCTCCTTCACATGTAAAACAGCTTCCCCTTTTTCCATGAGGGCGGCACTGGCCTTTCTTGTTGAGTACAGTGCAGGGAGCTTTTCAATCGGCAGTGTAATATAATTCAGCAACTGGACGAATGCAATCACCGTCCCTGCAGTAATTCTGCCTTGGATACACAACCAGGCACCTAGACCGAAAACGACCAGATTCACTAGAAACCCGGATATCTGCGACAGCAGCATCAGTATGGAAATCAGATCCCTGCGACGTTTTTTGGATTTCTCCAGCGCTGTATTTTCCTGCTCAAAAGCATCGAGCACTACAGCTTCCGCCTGAAAGCTTTTGATTACCGTAAAACCACTGAACAAATCCTTCAGCAGAGCAATGAAGTCCGCATGGTGCTTCGATGTACAACACTCTGCTCTTTGCAAAGCGCCGGAAAAGAATACAGATACCAGCAGCGGCACCATACTTGCCAGAATCACACAGATTGTTAGATAGCTGTCCAGATACAGCATAGAGCCAAGACCTGCAGCAAGCATCATCCCATACGTGCAGATTTCAAAAATTGCCTCGAGATTATTTTTTTCAATCACCGTCGCATCATTGCTCAATGCGGACATGCATTGTGCAACTGCTTCCTTTTGAAAGGACGAAATACTACGCTGCAGCAGCCCTTTAAAAAGTATATGCTTGTACTGACGCATTCCACGACAGATAAAACGGTTGGTAAATATAAAGCTGATGACATCCACAAGCACCATTGCAAGCAAAAGCAGAACAAACATTTTGAGCATACGGTAAAGAGCATCCATGGAACCGCTGATTGATATATCAACAAATTCACGCAGTAAAAAGGCAACCCCTACAGCAACCCCTGCATTACCAATCGAGCCCAGCAAGGCAAGGATAAAATTCAGCCGATTCTTTTTGTATACCGCAGATTTGATGTTATTCATGGGACACCTCCCCATTCAATATAGGAAGCTCACGATCCATGGCGAAGTATCCGTATAATATACCTGACTGTATGTAAGCGGCCATAAACAGCAGCATGGGCAGAAAGCCCGGCTTTTCACTGAGTACATAAATCGGCTCCAAGCCCTTTTCCTTCTCAAGCTGAATTTCATGAACAATCTGCCGTTTTTTTAAATCTTGTAAAATCTGTGCGGCATCGGCTTCTTCAATGCTCAGCTTTTTCGCAAGCCCTTTTACCTGAAAGCCTCTTCCCTGCGGACATTTTGATAGCTGATACAGCATCGCAAAGCAATGCGGTTTATTCAAAAAGGCCAGCAGCTCCTCGAATTCCTCCTGTGCGGGAAGTGCATGTAAAAAACCACAGGACGGCTGGGGTACATATAAAAAATAATGAAATTCCTCATTCAGACGCATGCAGGAATATACATCATCATGCAAAACCTGATACAGCAGGGGCTCTGCGCCCTCCTGCATCATAAAGTTTTCCTGATCGGGAAGTGCCTCATGATGCGGAATCTTACCGATTGCATTTTCCATCATATAGCAGATTTCAAACGCAAGCTCCAGCTGCTTGCTTCGCTTTAGCCCCTTCAGCTTCTGAAAGACAAGATCACTTAGTCTTTCCGGCTCCTGTTTTCCTCTTCCAAACAAATAATCAATTGAAACATTGAAATAATCTGCCAGCCGCGGTAACAGCATGGCATCCGGTGTTCCACCGCATTCCCATTTGGATACTGCCTGTGTCGATACCTGCATAGCCTTGGCCAGCTCCTCCTGTGTAATTCCTCTTTGCTTTCGCAGTGTCTGAATTCTGCCTCCAAGCGTCATCTCCATATGATCACAACCTTTCCACATTCCCATTATAAATAAAATACCAGTTGATAACAATGGATAGAAAGTGGATGAAATCAACCCAAAGTTGTAAAAGAGTTTACATTATCGCGCACAGTCAAAGCCGGCTTACTTCTTGATTTTATATTTTTGTTGCGTATCATAGCTTATCAATCGATTTATGCAGAGCTCACATCTACCCTATCCGCTGTACATTATATGTGTTACACACTTTCTCTATCGTGTAATTGTCTCTTTCTTAAAGCTGTAGGTAGCGGTTCCTCCCGTGAATACCGCTGAACAGTGATAATGATAACACCGTCAGCATCTCACTCGCTGATCCGGTACGTTTACAATTGAAAGCCTCATCGTGTGAAATGCATTTTGATACAATAGTGAATTATGTGTATAATCTCCTTCAGCATAGAAACAGGCGATGCGCTGGTAGCACATCGCCTTTTGATTTCTATTATTCTGTTTCAATCAATCCGTAACCGCCGTCATGACGCTTATAGACAACCGCAATTTCCTTGGTTTCATCATCACGGTAAATGAAGAAGCTGTGGTTCAGCATTTCCATACGCATGATTGCCTCATCCAGCTCCATGGTATCCGGAACCAGTGATTTTGTACGAACCAGTTCATTATCGGTATCGTCAAATTCTTCCTCAATTTCCTCTTCTTCAATGAACGCATATGCCAGTTTCTCTTTATTTTTTCTTGTCAGTCTTGTTTTCTGACGACGAATCTGATCCTCTAATTTATCAATCGCCAAATCGATAGCTGCATATAAATCGTCCTGTACAACCTCTGCACGCAATACTGCAAATTTTGTAGGGATCGTAACCTCGATTTTCTGTTTATTCGGATACACCCGCACCACCACATTAGCGACTACGTTTTCATCAATTATGAAATACTTTTCGAGATGGTTTAATTTCTTCTCGATTTTTTCAGCAATCGCTGGAGTTACTGTAATGTTTTTTCCGTAGATCTGGACTTTCATATAAAATCCCTCCTTGTTTGTATATCTTTATTATACGCAAAAAAATTAGATTTAACAGGCTTACATTTTCCATGGATTTGTGATAGACTAGTATTGTAAGGGCGATGATGCATATCGTCTTTTTTCATACAGTTTCATTTTCACGATTTTATTGAAAAAGCAAGGAAAATGACCTGTTTTTTTACAACAAAAGGAGAAAATCATGGATGAACTCATTAGAATTCTGAAAGCGGAGGAGCTTACCTGTGTCGTATTGCAGAAGCAGCGGCTGTACAAGGAACATGCGAACGGCATCCTTCCCATCCTGCATTTGCTGGATCAGGGACATCTGCAGGGTGCCCAGCTGGTTGACAAAGTTATTGGCAAAGCAGCAGCGCTGTTAATGGTCCGCGGAGACGTACATCAGGTACATGCCTGTGTCATTTCCTCGCATGCCCTGGAAATTTTCCAGCTGTACAACATACCAGTAACCTATGACGAACAGGTTCCCTATATCATCAACCGTACCAAAACCGGTATGTGTCCGATGGAAGCGTGTGTTATAGATGTGAATGATCCGGCAGCTGCGCAGCGATTGCTTAATGCAAAGGTAAAAAGCATGAAAGCAAAGCAGCACGTATAATATTCAAGCAGGAAGGAAAGGGAGATATCGCATCCGTTGATTTACATCAACAGAAGAATCTCCCTTTTTTTATATTTCCGTAAAGATTACATCATCAGACATATACTGTTTTCCTTTATAAGAGAGGTGTCTGCTGCTTCATTGAAGCAGGAAAAGCTGAATAACCATATCCATTTCATTCCCGAAGCTACTGCAATCGCTCGTTTCAGATACATGAATCTAAATTATCTCATTTTGCGGCAGTCATATGCAGATTGCTGCGTCGATCCTCTGTGGAAATCATCAATCTAAATACTATAACAGCGCTGATTGATTCCTTATCATAGTTTCCTCTTTTTTGATGCTGGTGATAGTTCGTGTGGTTGCAGGATATAATCTAGCTTTTTTTCCGCATACCATACAGTTTTATGATTCCCAGCACAGCAAGAGATACAGAAGCAGTCAAAAGCCATAATGTCATATGCGTGCTGTCATAGGTTTCAGCTGTCGCCTTTTTCTTTTCATGCTTTACTGCGCCTTTGTTCTTATCCCCTGTTTGCTGCTCCTTTGTCTTTACCGGCTCTTTCTCAGGAAGTGTTTCCTTCTCTTCTGTATCCGATGTTGCATCTTCCTGTGATTCATCCGGTGCAATCGGCTGTTGTGGTGTTTCCTCCTGTGATGTCGTATTTGAAAACAGCGGTGTATCTGATTCGTAGGATTTCCCGTCCTTTTCCCATACAACACTCTCCACTGTAAGAAGACCATCCTTCTCAATGACGGTGATGATAACGGTGTACAAGCCCTCATCGTATCGAATCGTATCCTCAGCATTGGTCATCTGTGTAACTTGATAGGTGTAAACACCCGGACTGCTGAATTTCAATTCCTTTAATTTAATCACACCGCCATCATTTTTCACTGTCTGCAGCACTACGCCCATCTCATCCTTCAGCTGAAACTGGAACTGTCCGTTCTGCGGCTTTTGTCCATCTAATGAAATATGTACATTCATCTGATAATATACAGGCGATAACACCTTGTTTCGAATATTGGTAAAGACCGCTTCCTGCAGCACGTCTGCTTTGATCGTTCCTTTATCATTCTGTTTTTCAATCTGATACCCCAATTCCTGATATTCCTGTTCCTCAATCGTATAATCTGTATCCTTTGGCAGATTCACCAGCTGTATACTCTGCCCTCCGCATAAGGTAAATTCCGCTTTACCATCCGTAAAGACAAGCGTGCCGTCTTTTTTTCCTCCCTCTCCAAGATAGGCTACTTCCTTGTTTAGCTTACCTGCCTGAATTCTGAATTTGAATTCCATATCAGAATCAGTATCATTTCCTTTCAGCTCCTTGCGTATCTTTAAATCACCGCTCGTTCCCTCCTGTGTATTGACCAGGGTTAGCGTGTTTTTACTTCCATTGATCTTTGTAAGAACGGATACGTCTTCCTTTATGACCTCAATCTGATAAACAACCGGTGACAGCCGGTAATTATCAGGTGCTTTTGTCTCTTTCATATAATAGCTTCCAATCGGCAGACCCCGGATTGTCAAAACACCACTCACCGGGGTAACTCCCTTTCGAATGACAGCATCATTTTCCTTACTGAATACGGTAAATTCCGCTCCTTCCAAAGGAATATTTTTCTCATTGACCTTGGTGATTTCCAGCCAGCCGCTGCGCTGCATTGTAGATTGGGCATCTGAGCGATAAACCTGGTCATTCACGGTAACTCCGGATTCTTCTGTATGACCGGAAGCAAGGATAGCGTGATTGGATAGCGTACTTTGATAATCCCCTGTTATATCGGTCAGATAAATCAGCTGATAGACTTTCTGTTCATCAGGGATTGTAAAATACAAGGTTCTGTTTACAGGATTATATCGTATGTATTTTGCTGTATCCTTCAGTGGTTTCCCTGCCTTCAGGGTACCGTCTGCTTCCATATCCAGCTCTTGTATGGCTATGTTTTGTTCATCCATATCCAGAGCTCCATCAGATTTCATCCGCAGCTCGATTCCCTCAGACAAGGTATCCTGAATAAGCGCATTCCCATATTTCTGCATATAGGGATTGTAGGTGATTTTCCATTGCAGAATTCCATTGTCAGGTCGCTGCTTTGTTTTGGATATTGTGGTGCTTTTTATCTGTATGCTTTGCTTTACATGCTTTTCCGCAGTCATATGCTCTGCGGTCAGGGAAGCAGCATTCTCAAGACTAATCTTTTGATTCTTATCGAAATATCCCTTTGCCGTCTGCTCATTCGGTCCTGCCTTCAACAGGATCACATATGGCTTCTGCAATGAGGAAAAGGTGAATGCAGCTTCTCCTGCTTTCGTGAAATCACTGATAATATAATCCGGTTCAACAAGTGTTTTCGCCGTAACCTTTCCGTTTGCGGATACCCCTTCATATATCAAAAACTTTTTATCCGCTGTGATATTCTGAAACTCCCATCCCTTCGGAAGGATATCCTTTACGGTAACATCTCCCAGTTGTTCGCCGTCGACAGTTGTTACATCATTGGTCATATCCTTCAAATCGCTTGCATTGACCTGAAGGCGGAAAACAGCAGAGCCATCTTTATAATTATACAGCTTATCAGCAGCTGAGGCCTGTTTATTAACATTGTCAGCATTCGTCAGATCCTTTGCACCGTCCACAGCTGTCAAAGCATCCTTTAACAGTATGGTATTCGGACAGCTGACAGTTGCATTTGCCTGATTCACAAGTTCATTGCCACTATAAAGAAAAGCTGTATTTTTCACACTGTTTCCGCTCTGATTATCATTACTCAAATAAATATTCGGATTGGTAATCTGGGATTTATAAGAGAAGCTCTGATTATGTTTATCCACAGCCAGCCCGTTAACATCTGTCCCTGTGACGACCAGAACATCCGCAATCACCGTACCATTCTTTTTGATATAATGAAGTGTAGGAACAGCAGCACTGTCAGCTTCCGTAGCAAAGGAATCCTTTACATACCGCTGATTACAGCTGGGAGTCAAGCTCTTTACAACCTCTTTGCTTACTGTCGTTAAGTCTGCTCCAGTATTGTCTGTGATTTCATAAGCATCATCCCAGGTAAAGGATGCATCATACACAAGCAGCTCCAGCACACGTAAATCATCATTCACATCGGACTGCTCCACGTTCACATTCCAGGTCGCCGTATGTGCAGACGCATCATAGGCTCCTTTCGTCTTGGTGATCGGATTGAATCCGATGCTGCTGTAGACAGAATTGCTGCCAACTCCTGTATTCCCTTCCCAGCTGAGTGTTGCTTTATTATTTACCGATACCACGGTATGCTCTATTTCCGATTTATCCTTGAGCTGTGCCGTGATTGTCAGTCGAACCTTGGCATTTATAGTACCAATTTCATATTTTCCATCCGCCGGTTCATTGGAAAAAGAAGCAGATCCTGCGTCCCAGGAGGTTCCATTATATATCTCCAAAGCTGCAGACTGCCAGTTCAATTTACTATCCAGCTTGTCCGTAATGACTGCATTCGCTAACGATGCAGCAGGCTGATTTGCTGTAATCGTCCATGATATCGTTCCATCCTTATGGTTAATTCCATTCAATTCCTTTTTTATCCAGGTTCCATCATAGTTCACACTGGCACTGGATGTACTGACCTGCTCCTTATCCTTTAGGATGACAGCGATATTTCTTATCGTTTTTTCGCTGTTTGCATAATAAATAGCATCCGGGATTTCCGTTTTGAAAAACACATAGCAAATCCCTTTTGCCGATTCCGGAAATGTGTGCTGCAGCAGTGAAGCTTCATAGGAAACCTCTTTTTCTACAGCATCACTGCCATCCTCTGCCGTTCCGATTTTAAAGGATCTGTCCACATAGCTTCCAACGTTTTTCAGATTATCCTGAAATACATAGCCGCCAAAATCTGCAGCTGCACCTGCCTGTTGCGCATCTATTTTGACCTTCCAGCTGACAAACTTTCCTTCAACAGCTCCGCTTTTTTCCATAGTCATAATAACAGGCGGTTCCGGCACCTTTACAGAAAAGCTTTTTCCCAAAATGGTTACAGCATGTTCTCCAGGCTTGGCGCCATCTCCTGTACCGTTATATTCCAGAGTTGTTGAGAATTTACAATTGACATTTGACCAGGCGCCTCCCCCGGCTATGGGCTGTCCATCAAACACCTCATCATCACCGTCAAAAACGATATGGGCATATACTTTATTCGCATCCGTGTCTGTAACAATGCGAAGCGATCCGATTTTAACTTCTCTGCTGCCGCCGTTTTCCTCAACCTTTCTTGTCAGAGCAAAGCTTGGAGAAGCTGTATCTGCCAGCTTATACTTCGTTGCAAGCTCAATTACAGCAGTATCTCCTTTTCTTACATAAGAATCCTCTTCTGTCAATCCGTCTCCTAAAACGGGCACCTTAAAATTAACAGATACAGATACCGGATCGGTATCTGTCAACATGCTGTTTTCCACAACATCCTTATGATTTTGTTCGATATACGCTTCCTTAACTGTCAGTAAAGCACTGACATCCCTGCTGTTTTCCGCATGCAGCGGCATATCTGTCATTTGAAACAAAAGTGTAAATACTACGAAAAATGCCATCAGACGTTTCATACCTCTAACCATAACCATCATCCTCCTGAAATCCCTTATCCCGCCATTTTCACGATTTCCATCATTCCCTTTGCATAATGTTAAACGGCATTCCAACCGCAAATACAATATTTTACAAAAGTCGTGTTTATTATACTTTTTCTCTTATATAAAAACAAGTACCATTACGAGCAAGCATGGTATTTATCGTGTTATTCTTATGTGATGCAAACCTTGCATACAATGAGAAACAAAGGACTTCAAGCAGTTAAAAGGATAAAAAAAAGCGCTCAGGGGCGCCCAAAACTTTTTTTAACTTTCTTTACAAAACCTCTTTCAGCTTACGCAGAGCATTCTCACTGGCAATCAATCTTACCTCTTCCTCACTGAAATTCCGGGTCAGCATTCCCTCAATCAAACGCTGGCTCTTTGAACAATCCTCCAGATTTTTTGTATGCAGCTCCTCACAGCCCTCATAGAAATCCATATAATCAAGCCCCAGTGCCAGTGCTTCGATTCCTGCCAGCTGCTTTATATAGTGCATATGAGCAACCAGATGAGGGATATCGCGTTTTTCAGGACGCTCATGGACAAACGCCGGTGCACTGTTCATACCGATGATTCCACCCCGCTTTGCGATAGCGATAATCTGATCGTCCCAAAGATTCCGGGGATGATCACACAACGCTCTCGCATTGGAATGCGTGGCGATAACGCGTGCTGAGGGATGTGCCATAATATCCCAGAAGGTTCGCTCATTGGCATGGGATACATCCACCAGCATATTGCAGTCAATCATTGCCTGCAGTGCCTCTTCCCCAAGCGGATGAAGGCCATGCTCCGGATTCCCCTTTACGCCGGTTGCCAGCAGATTTTCCTCGTTCCAGCAAAAGGAGGCAATGCGTACACCCTGCGCATACAGCCACTCGATTTTTTCTCTGGCATGCTCCTTGATACCGCACATTCCCTCCACAGTCAGTATTGCCTTGATATGTCCGTTTTCCGTTAAATCCTCCCCGCAAAGCACCAAATCGATCATCTCGCAATGCTCGATTTCCTTTTTCAGTGACAAAACCATATCCTGCATATAGTCCCACGTTTCACTTCCCTCAAAAAAGGATGCCATACCGATATAAGAAACCTCACCCTCTAAAAACTTCTGCAGATGAAAGCGGTTCAGTATATCTGTTTCCGTGTGCTTCTTCTGCATGACATCGTATCCGATGTCCGCATGCAAATCAAACAGCTTCATAGTACATTCTCCTCTCTTCCTTCAGTATATGCACAATCTTTGACAGCTCTCCTATAGAAAAGAGCATGTCGTATGTATAGCACCATGGACATGCCCCTTACCAGCAATTACATCAGTCATAGATAATATCGAAATACTTCATATCCCGCTTGCCGTCCATTCCGGTATCGTAGGCGGCATCCTGCAGAAGCTCGAGCACAGATTGACTGTCAGCTCCGTATTCTATACAGCCGTATGCCTTGTCAACCACACGAACAGCCGTTTCAATTGCCTCGTTGAACATATCAATAAAAGAAGCGTTGGATGTGATCGTATCATCACACGGATGCTTCCAGATCGCATGCTCTTCGTTCAATACATCATAGCGCTCATCCACAGACGGACGGACAACGTTGCCGCTGACAGCCCAGGGCTTGCGTGCAAGCGTCTCAAAGCCCTTTAACAGCGGATATTTGATATTTGCAGGATCATACAGCAGCTTCTGTACATCATACCAGGAGTTCAGGGTTTCCCTGATATCGTGTACCTTAACCTCATGGTGATAAACCTTGCGTGCAGCTGGTACATATATGCGGGCGATCGCCTTCAGAATATCCTCATCATATGCACAGATTTCATAGCACGGATAATCCCGGATACTCAAGCCGCGGTATTTTTCCAGCATCATGGTATCCATCATAGACTCAAAGCGGTGATGCAGACCTGCACTGACACCCCGGCAGTTCCCTGTACGATAGAAAATATAGGGATGTGTCGTCTTATCCAGCGCCCAGTGACACAGGTGACCAAACAGATAAACACTCATCAGCTCCTTTACATCCTCATGCTTCTGTGCACGGATGCATTCGATTGCTGTTTCATAAAATGCATTGATACCATGTGCATGCATGGCACTGCCCAGCCTGTTCAGCGCATGACTTTTATAGGATTCCCATGGCTTTATATGAGAAAAGAACAGGAAATCAGGACCATTGCTGCCGATGTAGAATATCTGCGGATGACGCTCTATCATGGAACGGATATCGTGCTTGGTCATGCTCTTCAGCACTTCTTCCGCAAAAATCTTATGTGTAATAATATTTGGCATAGAACCCTCCTTGTGCTTGCTTCACGTATTTACATACTCTATTATAGCACAGCACGCCTTTCATAACGCAAAAGAAAGCGCTGCTTTTCGCTTTCTTTCTACAAATTCTGTGCTGTTTCGAGCTGAGGAACGCGATTGACGATTTCCATAAACTGCTCTCCTGTTATCGTTTCACGCTCATACAGGAATTTTGCCAGCTCATGCAGCTTCTCCTTGTTCTCCTCCAGAATGCGGCGTGCTTCCTCATAGGCCTGCTGTATCAGCCTGACGACCTCTTCATCGACACGGGTTGCTGTCTGATCGCTGCAGGCAAGCGAGGTATCGCCGCCCAGATATTTATTATTCACGGTTTCCAGTGCTGTCATCCCGAAGGTTTCACTCATTCCCAGACGCGTAATCATGCTTCTGGCAATCTTGGTTGCCTGCTCGATATCATTGCTGGCTCCACTGGTGATGGAATGGAACACCAGATCCTCTGCAGCACGTCCGCCGCAGCAGGGCATGATTTTGGTGAATGCCTCCTCCTTGGTAATCAGGTTGCTTTCCTCCTCCGGAACCTGCAGGGTATAGCCAAGTGCACCGCTTGTTCGCGGTACGATCGTGATTTTCGTTACCGGCATACTGTTTTTCGCTTTGGCCGCAACCAGTGCGTGGCCGATTTCATGATAGGATACAATCAGCTTTTCCTTGGTTGATATGACAGCATTTTTACGTTCATATCCGGCGATCACCGTTTCCACGCTGTCCTCCAAATCCTTTTGGATGACCTGTGTCCGGTTATCCTTGACTGCAAGCAGGGCAGCTTCATTGATAATGTTGGCCAGCTCCGCACCGCTCGCACCGGCAGTCGCTCTTGCGATTGCACGAAAGTCAATATTCTTGCCCATGCGAACATCCTTGGCGTGTACCTGCAAAATGGCCTGACGCCCGGCAAGATCCGGTAAATCCACCGGTATACGCCGGTCAAAGCGTCCCGGACGAAGCAGTGCCTGATCCAGAGATTCCGGGCGATTGGTAGCAGCCAGAAGGATGACGCCGGTACTTCCGTCAAAGCCGTCCATTTCCGCCAGCAGCTGATTCAGCGTCTGTTCCCGTTCATCATTACCACCCACACCTGCACCATCCCGCTTCTTTCCTATGGTGTCGATTTCATCAATAAACACGATACACGGTGCCTTTTCTCTGGCTTGTTTGAACAGATCACGGACTCTGGCAGCTCCGCGCCCGACAAACATCTCGACAAATTCCGAACCACTGATTGAGAAAAACGGTACATTTGCTTCCCCTGCCACCGCTTTCGCAAGCAGTGTCTTCCCGGTACCCGGAGGCCCGACAAGCAGAGCTCCCTTTGGCATCTGTGCACCAATCTGGGTATAGCGCTGGGGACTTTTGAGAAATTCCACCATTTCCTGCAGCGCAGCCTTGGCTTCCTCCTGTCCAGCCACATCCAGAAAGGTTTTCCCTGTCTGTGATTTTACATATATTTTCGCATCGCTCTTTCCAAAGCCGCCTAAGCCGCCTCCCCCAAAGCTCATGGCATCACCGCCCATTTTCTTCTGCATCTTCTTAAACATGTGGTTACCGAACCAGAACAGCAGAATAATCGGCAGGATACCCGTTATCAGGAAGGACAGCCAGGGATTCATTTCCTTCGTGTGTACTCTTGTAAAGGTTGCCCCGGCATCATACAGCCGCTGAGACAGCGCGGTATCCGTTTCCATCGTTTCCGTCTGATATATCGTCTTTTCATCCTTTTTCAGCGTATAGCTGATGCTTTGATCACCGATTTCCACCTTGTCGATCTTTTTCTGTTCTGTCTGTTTAATAAAGGTATTGTAGCTGACATCCTTGATTCGACTCTGTTCCATTGCGGAAAACAGCATATTTCCCGCAACAATGACAATCAGTATCAGCAGATAATAAAAATATAAGGGTTTCTTTTGTTTATTCATGTTTGCACCTCCTGATGCAGGACCGCGGCAGCCGCCAGGAATCCGCAATTCCGTAATCCGGCGTTCTTTGAGCTTTTGAAATAAAGAGTCTGGTGGAGCTTCCTGCCTGTTCGATAAACAAGTCGCTCAGCCTGCCGGCTGTGTCTTCTTCAAATGTAGGCTGTGTAACACCATACGCTTTATAAAAACGGATGATCGAGTGCTTCATCATCCTGTGCTTCGCCTTTTCTTTCATGCGCAGTTCCTTTGTGCACAAAGGATTTATCGTATCCATCGGACTGCTATTTTGCAGCGAAGTACATGAGCAATCACTTCCTCATTTCTTATAAAAGCACGTACCTTTGCCTTTCATATTCCCTGCATGAAACATTTACACATACTATAATACGGAAGCCCTGGATGGTCAACAGCTGTACTTTGAAATCCACAATTCCATGCAATCATCCCATAATTCACATAAAGATGTAGGCGAAACCACCATGCCGTTTCTTTGCATTCACATACCGTAAAGTAGGGGGTGATACTATCGCAACAGGTACGTTACAGATCCATGCCACCTGTGGTCTGGGACTTTTCAATATACCGAATGCCATGCTCCGCATTACAATGAAGCACAACAGCGTTCTTGTCTATGAAGATTTCTTCATGACAAAAGAGGATGGAAGAACACCTGAAATCCCATTGTATGTGGACGAAACACAGACTGCCGGATATGAAATCGATATCCGTGCAAAGCACTTCCATGCCGCTCATATCGTCCTGCCCCTGTATCCGGGCGTACACAGTGAGCTCATCGTTTATATGATGCCAAAGCTGCATATACAGACTCAGCCGATGCTACAATCATTGCACAAGCTGCATGAAAAAAACAAACCGTCGTTTTCCTTTGAAGCCTTCCTGTATGCTCTGCGCTATCTGAATCCTACCTTGCCGGCGGAGCTGCTCCGTCAGCGCGCGGAGGATATCTGGATGCAGCTTTCAAGGGAGACGAATCCGGCGTTCCTGCCGCCCTGGCTTCTCCTTCATCAGCGCGTATATAAAATAGCTGAGGAGGTTTTTGAGAAGCATACGTCCTGCTCTGTGTCGATTGCTGCCTGCGGGACAGCCTCTTCCACGACACACGAGCAAGAACAGTGGCAGCGTTTTCTTCAGACCTGTGTTCCCGTATGTGCAACAGATGAGCAGGAGATAAGCGAAGCTGCGCTGTACAACCAGCTTCATATAGAAGCCGGTGGTGCAGACAGTGCCGCAGCCAAGGATAAAATTAACAGCAGGAAGCGCGCACTGCAGGCGCTTGTAAATGCTTTGCCAAAGGAGCCTGCACAGCTTCTGCCATGGGATGCATGGGAGCTGCTGCTGCAAGAGACAAATGGCAGCTATGAAATACTGAAGCTGTTTCTTGGAAAATCGCTTCTGTATGCCTGGCTCGCCCAGTGCCAAAGCAGCAGGACAGCTGCTTCCAAAGCGGAATGGCAGCAGGTATTGAAAAAGGAAGCAAAACACCTGTACCACAGCCTGCAGGATGCTGATATTCTGAAGCGTGAGCCCCCTGCCTTATGTGAACAGCTGAAGGAATCGGACATGGAGATGCTGCTAAGGAAGGTATTGAAGGCCTATGACAAGAGCCAAAGCAATGCCTCCTTTACAGAAAATGTATGTGCATTCCAAAGGCTGCTTGCACTTCCCATTGATGGCACACTGCATAATCGTGACTGCAGATTACTGCTTGAAATCAGTGAAGAGCTGAATATTCCTCCCATATAAGCATACCGATACGAAAAAGACAGGCTCGCGAACTATGCGTGTGCCTGCCTTTTATACATATGCAATGCAGTTATGGAATTATAGTAAAGCAGATACCAGACTCCATACCGGCGGTGCGAGAAAAACCGTGAGAATTCCGCATACACCGATCGCAAGAGAGCTCATTGCGCCTTCCACATGCCCCAGCTGCAAAGCCTTGCTGGTTCCGATCGCATGGGCACTGCAGCCCAGTGCAATTCCCCGCGCAATCGGATGCTCGATGCGAAAAACACGGAAAACAAATTCAGCCACAACGGCACCGATGATGCCGGTGACCAGAATAGCAAGTACGGTAATTGCCTGAATACCGCCCAGTTCAACACTCAGCTCCATGCCGATCGGCGTTGTAATGGATTTCGGCACGAGACTGGCGATGATGGCAGGCTCCATCTGTACAAGCCAGGCACACAGCAGCGTGGATACCAGTCCGACAGCAATTCCGCAGACGATCCCTACCATGATCGGAACAAAATAGTTTTTCAGGCTGTGCACCTGCTGATACAGCGGAACAGCCAGAACCACGGTGGCAGGACCAAGAAACAAGGAAATGATATCACCACCCAGCTGATACGTTTCCAGCCCGATTCCACTCAGCATGAGCACAGCGATGACCATCATGATGGCGGTAAGCAGCGGATTGAGGAAAATCAGCTTTGTCTTCTTTTGCAGTAAGAGTCCTGCCTCAAAGGCTGCCAGCGAAAGCAGGATGCCGAACATCGGATTTTTCAGCAGCTCTTTCATGGCTTTGATTTCCTTTCCATCATATGCTGGATGATACGCCCGCTGCAGCCCATCGTGATGATCGTTGTCACAAGACAGATGACCATCATCCAGATCCATAAGCCCTTCATCGCAGAAAAGCTGGCCATCAGCGCCACACCGGCAGGAAGGAAGAAAAACGGCAGATGTCCCAGTAGAAAATCGGAAACCGTCGCAATCTGCTCCAGCTCAACAATATGCAGCTGCAGCAGCACAAACAGCAGAATCATACCGACCAGACTTCCGGGAAGCGGCAGGGACAACGTCGTACTGATCAGCTCTCCGACATAATACAGTCCGAAGATCACGAGCACCTCACGAAAGATTTTCATGAGCGTTTCCCCCTTCGCTGCGGTTTCGAAGCTTTATTTGCATAGGGCTTTCTGTGCTGCTCCTTCTGTCTTCCTCCTGCAAACTTATTTCCGGTATGCCCCTTGCGATACGGTATCAGACATTTCGGTGAATTCCCCACCAGATCCATACGGCCGGCTGTCTTCAGCGCCTTGTAGACAAGATCATAATTTTGCGGGTAGGTGAACTGCATCAGTGCCCGCTGCATCGCTTTTTCCTCATAGGTCCGTGCAACATAAACCGGACGCATCGTCTTCGGATCCAGACCGGTATAATACATACAGGTTGCCGGTGTCCCCGGAGTCGGATAGAAATCCTGAACCTGCTTCGGCGTATAGTGGATTTTTTTCAGATAGCAGGCAAGCTCGATCGCCGCCTGCAGATCACTGCCGGGATGAGAGCTCATAAGATAGGGAACAATGAACTGATTCCTGTTGAACTGCTCATTCTTCTGCTTGAATTTATCCACAAATTTCAGATACAGCTCTTTTCTCGGCTTCCCCATTTTATCCAGCACTGCCGCATTGATATGCTCAGGAGCGACCTTCAGCTGTCCGCTGATATGATGCTGTACAAGCTCATCGAAGAACTCATCATTTTTATCATACATCAGGTAATCATAGCGGATACCGGAACGGATAAACACCTTTTTCACTCTTGGAAGTGCGCGCACTGCCCGAAGAATTTCCAGATAGCGGCTGTGGTCCACCTTCAAATTTGCACAGCCCTTGGGAAACAGACACTCCCGATTCTTACACGCGCCGTATTCCCGCTGCTTATCGCAGGCTTCTCTTGAAAAATTGGCAGTCGGTCCTCCGACATCATGAATATAGCCCTTGAAATTCGGCATTTCCGTAATACGCTTCGCTTCATCGACGATGGAATCCCTGCTTCTTGTGGAAATCACGCGTCCCTGATGATGCGTAATGGCACAGAAAGCGCAGGAGCCGAAACAGCCGCGGTTACTGACAATGGAAAACTGTACCTCTTCAATCGCAGGAATATATGTATAGCGAGGATGATAGGTGCGCTCGTAGGGCAGCGAATAGGTGAAATCCATTTCCTCCTGCGTCAGCGGCAGCGGAGGCTGATTCTGTACGACATACCAGCCGTCATATGGCTCCACCAGCACACTGGCTGCAATGGCATCAATGTTTTCATGCTGTATGTGAAAGCTCTTTGCATACGTATGCTTATCTGCACACACCTCTTCATAGGAGGGCAGCAGCACATAATCGCTCAGGTATTCCAGAGCTTTGGTTTTCCAGCAGGTTCCCCGGATATAGCAGAGATCCTCTGCCCGCAATCCGCTGTTTAATGCATCGGCAACCTCGATGATGGTGTTTTCTCCCATCCCATACATCAATAAATCAGCCTGTGAATCAATGAGGATGCTTCTGCGCACCTTATCATCCCAGTAATCATAATGGGAAAGACGCCGCAGACTTGCCTCAATACCGCCAATCAGAACCGGCTTATGCGGAAACAGACGCTTTAATATCTGCGTATAGACAATGGTCGGGCGATCCGGCCGCTTTCCCATAACTCCCTCATCACTGTAGGAATCCTTATCTCTTCTTCGCTTATTGACAGAATAATGATTCACCATGGAATCAATATTTCCGGCAGATACAAGAAACCCCAGACGCGGCTCACCGAATTGTGTAAATTCCTCATCGTTGTGCCAGTCGGGCTGCGGCAGAATAGCACAGCTGTAGCCGTATGCCTGCAATGTTCTCGTTATAATTGCACAGCCGAAGGACGGATGATCCACATAGGCATCTCCGCTCACATAAACAAAATCAACACTCTCGAATCCCTGCTCCAGCATTTCCTCTCTGGTCGTTGGTAAAAAAGCCATAGCAATACACACTCCTCACTTGCGCTATAATCTTACCATACTTTTCCGGCTTCTCCCATCGGATTTTACGTGTTTTTGATGATGTTTTTTAAGATAGCCCTTACACTTGCCTGTCCCAGAGAAAAGACAGGATGCTAATCCCGTCTGACTGCCTGCATGGTTTCTTAAAGGGACTAAAAAAAGACGGTCGAGGAAACCGCCTTTCAGAAAAGAAGTCAGATGATAGTATTGGTTGTAAAGTTATAGAGGATACAATACAGCAGCACGTGAGAAAGGAACGCTCTGCAGTCTTGTTAGTTTTATCTAACTTCTCCTATAGAATACACCATGTGTTAGCCTTTGTCAACTTTTATTTTAAAAATTACACCACCTCTTCCGGTAAGCAGGCGTATCTATCTTACAATGAAATATAGAGTCCTGCGTCCAAAAGACAGTTCACGAGTCTAGTTAAGCATTTGATTGGGCGTTGCATTGTGGATTTCACCATTTGAATTCCACGTCTTCCAGATAAAAGGACGGTCGAGGAACCGTCCTTTATAAATAGAAGTCAGAGCTGATTATTATTGGGTTGTAAAGTTATAGAGGAAAAAGAATACAGTACGTGAGAAGGAATGTACCACAATCTTGTTACATTTGTCTAACTTCTCCTTTAGTATATGCAATTTGTTAGCCTTTGTCAACTTATTTCCGCTATTTTTTACACATTCCTTCCTATGTTTCGTTACCATTCACCGCTTTATATCTTTAAAACAGCTTGAATAAGGGCGAAAACAAATATATGCGTGGCAGTAATTTCTATATCGTTGTTTCTACCGATGTCCCACAAGGTCTATAACAGACAACCGATGAGTATCCATGACCTGTCCTCTGCAAAGCCTGTCTAAATCCTTACACATACCGCTCCATCTCATACGTTTCCCCTATGCAATACAGCCAGAGTGACGCGCATACGCTATCCGTGAAGTCTTCCTCCCTCTTATTTTCGTATCCGTTTTCGGTAAATAGACCATACACAGATACCGATGGAAACAAGAGAAAGAATGATGACAAAGGGATATCCATACCTCCAATGCAGCTCCGGCATTCCTGTGAAATTCATGCCATACCAGCCGACAATCAGTGTCAGCGGAAGGAAAATCACCGTAACGATCGTAAATATATACATCATGCGATTCAAGCGGATATCCACCTGCGCCTGATAGGATTCACGAACCTGCACACTGTAATCGCGCAGGGTGCGGGTATGCTGTCCCAGTCGTTCCACCCGATCGGAACAGATGCGAAGATGGTGCAGCTGCTCTCGGGCAAACAGGTCGTTTTCATCCTCCAGCAGCTCCTCGCATACATCGCTGAACTGCTCATCATATTGCAGCAGGTAGCGAATCCTGTTTCGGATTCCGGTAATCCGCTGATTGAAATTTTGCAGATTATCATTCAGAACATCATTATCCAGCTCCTCAATCAAATCCTCGAGCTGATCGTGCTCCTCCTTATGCTTCTTCAAAAGGAATTCAAAGAACAGCGAAAGAATATGCTCAGCACTGAGCTGTGCTGCCGGAAGCTGCTGAAGCAGCCGAAAAAAATCCAGCAGCTGATCCGTATTCTCACTGATTAGAATCACTTCCCTTTGCCGGCAGTATAAACCAATACCTGCTGCGGCTTCCTTACGGACTTTCAGCGGATGTACAAAGCCAAAGCAGTAGCCGTAATAGCTGTCCAGCTTATGCAGCGTGCGGCTTTGATCCATGTGATCCAGCTCCACAAGGGTCCCCGGTGAAAACCCGAAGGCTTCTACAAGACCCTTCCATTCCTCCAGCCTGTATATGCCAAACAGAAACTGACCTTCCATTGCTTTCTGTGGGGAAGTCTTTTGCTTCCGGTAAAGATCATACAGCATATGCTCACTTCCTTTTGCTTATTGTACCACAGCTTTGGCGGAATTTGAATGAGTATCCCTGTGACCCTTATCTGCCTTTGTCCGGATGATTCCAGCGTTCATAGGAAACAAGGCTCTTATGTCCATGGGAGTCCCTGCTTCTGCAGGTGATACATCTGCCTGAAGTTACGGCAGCACCGCCCGTATTCACTGTGCAGCTGTACCGACAGCTCTTTGATGAAAACCCTTATGAACAGCACAGGCAGTCTTCACCCGCTGTACAGCCTTTGTCAAAGAAACTGCAGTGGCAGAAAGACTGCTGACAAAAAAATTCACCAGACACGGTTCATGCTGGTGAATCACTGATTATAATACCGCCTACTATGGCAGCAATTCCGATTCCCTGCATCAGGGTGGACGGCTCACGCAGAAGAAAAATCGACAATAGAAGCGCTATACAGGGATCAAGGTAGCTGCCAACGGCTGCCTGCGAGCTGGTAAGATGATGCAGTGAAGTAAAATAAAGCGCATAGGCGACTCCGGTATGCACCACGGCGATACGCATGATCCAGGGCCATGAGGCTGCCGGAAGCTCTGGTATCAGCTGAATGCGTCCTTCCAGCAGCAGATAAACAAACAGAATACCTGCAGAGCACAGCAGCTGCAAAAAGGTAAAGTACAGACCGTCGATATCATGAAGGAACCGGTTTGTAAGCAACACACCCGCATAGCACAGTGCAGCGGCAGCCGCAAACAGTATTCCCTTGAGCTGCACAGCAGTGCCCGTTACCTGCGTTATGCACAAAAGGCCTCCCATCGTCAGTACGATGCCCAATACAATACGCAAAGTTACAGACTCATGAAAGAGGAAGACCGCCGCCAGAAGCGCCAGCAGCGGTGCTGTATAATATATCACCGTTGCAATGGAAATCGTAGCTGCGGCATAGGCTTCAAACAGAAAGACCCAGTTAAAGCCCAGAAAGGCGGCAGACAGCAGTACATACAGCAGCTGCCTGCCACCGATTTTCTGTATGCGATGTCTTTGAAACAAAAGAAGAACACCCAGAAACGCGGCACCGATGAGCGTACGCAGAAAGGCCAGCACATCACCTGCGACATGCGCCTGCCGTACAAACAGACCCAGTGTGCCAAATAACAGCATGGCACACAAATAGGCTCCCATATGTCGCTTAGTCACGCATCATATCCTCCAGGGCATGATACACGATATATTCAGCATAGGTATCCATGGCACAGTATTGCTCCAGCTGCCCATAGATTTCCTGCTTTTTTTCTGCGTCAGCCGTACAGTATTCCCTCCATTTTTCAACCGCATCCATACCATAGGAAATTTCCAGATCCTGATAGCTGTAATCAGAGAATACAGGTACCAGCCTCTTCAGCGAGTAAAAGCCTGCCATCCGGATATCATAGACATTTCCGGTTGAAAACGGAAGTGACAGATCAACCATACGCTCCCACACAGCACGTAAACGCTCCTCATATTCCGGAAACTGCTGTGCCAGCTGTACCAGACGCAGCTTTTCCGCCCCATCCATATTATAGACGAGAATCGTTCCCGTCTTCGGAATATGGGCAAGCAGATGCTCAAGGAAAGCCCTGCGGCAGTCCCCCTCTCCGATAAAGCCGACATGACGCAGCTTTTGCTGCTCCTCAATATGCAGACTATACTGGAAAACCAGGACATCAAAGGGCTTCATACCCTCATACGGAGGAAACGCATAGGTTTCCCATTCAAAATCCAGATAGGAAACCGGTGTCTGGATATGTGCCTTCTTCCAGCAGCGCAGCGCTCCCTTATCCACATACAGTCCGTGATTGCGGGCCGCCATGATCTGCGCATACTGATGACGTGTTCCCTCGATTCGATCGATATCCGCATCCCGCAGGGTGGTGATCCCCTCCTCATGCATTTCATATTTTTGAGCAGCCTGCACCAGATTCAAAATGGAATCATCCGCCGGCACTTCCGGGAAGCAGTCGTCATAATACATACACTTGCCGCCGCGTGTACACACATGACTTCGCTTGACGGGGATATCGTCCATAGCCTCACAGGCATGCAGCTTTTCCAGCATGGCATCCAAATCGATTTCCTGCTTATCCAGCAATTCCCGAATCGTTTTGTGCGCCTTGTTCTTACCGTTGTATAAATATTCATCAACGATCAGCAGCTGTCTGACATCCAGCTCTTTTCCTCGGACATACGCCGCATTCAGATGAATGGCATACACTGCATCAATCGAGACCCCCAGCTTTTCCAGCACCGCCAGATACTGTGCCATACGGACAGCCTCATGCTCCTTGGGAAAACAGCTGCGATAGGTGAAATAAAGAATACGCCTGCCATCCTCCTGTACCAGAAACGGTACGTTGATTCTTAAATCTTCATAGACAAAGCGGGCGTGGATGAGCACTTTTTTCTCATGCAGCGCCTGTAATGCAAGTTCCCCACTGTCATTCGCCTGTCCGACGAACGCATCCTCTTCGCGGATCATCAGCAGCTGCTTTACCAGCTCGCTCATGCTTTCATTATAATTTACAAAGGGAACAAATTCCTTTTTTTGGCGCCGTGACAGCCAGAAGGCTCTGGGACAGCGCTCATATTTCTTTATATCTGTAAGATGCAGCATTGCGTATCAACTCACTCTCCAGGTAAAATTATACCAGATGTAAGAGAAATTAGGAATATAAAGCGAGCATATCTTTTGCAATCGCATGGATTTCCTGCTTCAGGTCCTGCGGACTGACAAGTTGGCACTGGTTTCCCAGCGACAGCAGAAAATTACGCGCACTGATTCTTCCCTCCATCATGGTGGTCAGATACAGTGTCTGCTCATCCACCCATTCCAGCACCGGAGAAATACCGGGCTTTTTTTCACTGATCAGGCGGGCGCTTTCTCCATAGACATACAGCTTCAGCTCGATGATTTCATCACGGATCAGTCCTGTCTTCCCGATATAATCACGGATATGAAAGTCCGCATCCCGTACAAACGGACGTCTGGTCAGCCGCACATTCCGCATACGCTCCTCACTGAATTTGAAGTTTCGATAAGCTCTGGCCTTCAGCGAATATGCAAGACAATAATAGCTGCCCTTTACATTGATGATCTCATAGGGCTGAATGACGATGGTTTCAAAATCAGAAGCATGAAGACTTTTATATTGCAGCTCCACTGCAAAAAGGGCATCTCTTCCCTGCTCACAGATGCGTATCATCGATATCATTGCACCGGTTACATCCGCGCTCTCTTCCACATACACGCCGCTTTCCCGCACCTGCAGCGTGGTTGTTGCCAGAAATTTATCAATTGCTCTGCAATATGTTGCATAAGGCAGAAAATCACGGTGGCTTTCCAGATAGCGTCTGGATTCCTGAAGGGAGCGCAGCTCCTCCTCATACAGCCCCGCCACGGGAAGAAGCGTTCCGGATTTCAGCTGATAACCGCCGTATTTTCCGGTCGTCCCTTCAATCACATACCCCACTTCCTCCAGCTCCTTGCGATATTCCAGAATATTTCTAACATTGGTATTCAGCTCCTGTGCCAGCTCCTCGCGCGTCATGAACCCGCGGGAACGCAAAAGCTGAAGCATACGGATACAGGCAGCACATCGTTTCATAATTCCTCCCGTCTATGCTCGTGCAGGAAGCGGATAATCGAGCGGACAGTACCGGGACGGGTAAGGTCCGAATTCCTCCTTGACCTCTTCCTCCTTTGGCACGATTCCCAGAAATGCCAGCGGAAATATCATCTCTCCCACACAGCGATCCAGTGCAAAGCCCAGTGCCTCCTCAACCTGCACGGCCCCTGCCTTGATCAGCAGCATCATAATTTTTTCATTTCTTGTGAAAACAGCATGAATCAGAATCGGATATCCATTGAATATCCAGTTTGGATCCGCTCCCATGCGAAGTACGCGACGCAGACCTCTGACATCCTCATTCCATACAGCATTCAACATCATTGTTGCCAGTTTTCTATCACTCATCATAAGGCACATCCTTTCTTGATGTCTTTATGATATGCCCTATTGTTACATTATACATGTAACAATGCAATTTATCTATAAAAATATGGGAACACAGCAATATCATCAGCATAGCGGCTTACCCTATACGCTGTCCTATATAAAAAAATGCATGCTATTACTGCAAGTGAGCTTCCCTACCCTATATTTGAAAGATTCATACGATGGCTGTATAAAAAAAGCAGATTCACAATGAGGTGCATCCGCTTTTCTATGTAAGCTATTTAGTCTTCCATTCCGTTTTTGGCATCATTTGGTGTATTGACATTGCTGTTCTGCTCATTCGCATTCTTCGTAGTCCCCGGATTGGAGGGCTCGCTTACACCATTTGTTCCGTTGGTTCCGGTTGTCCCCGTACCTGCATAGGTATAATTCGGGAATGCCGTGACAACATCATTCCAATCTGCATTGGTATCGTAGAGGAATAGGAAATCACCGTTTACCTTGGCACCGTATTCCTGTTCCTTATTATTGATGCTGACCTTCACCTTGCCGTTATCCTTTGATTCCTTCAGGACCTTTTTCATATTGTCATCATCGGATTTCACGCGATACAAATATCCGGTGCTTCCGTTGTAATCAAAGCTTCTGCCCTCATAAGCCGCAAAGTCAATATCGGTGATCGCCTTGGAATTTTCATATTTCAGACCTTTATCCTTGAAATAATTCATGACATTATCAATGCTGTCTTCCGTCTTGTTCTTGGCGTCCTTTACGCTTTTTTCCGCAGCTTCCTTGGTCTCGTTTGTTTTCGTATTTGCATCCTTCTTGTCATTCATACTGCAGCCGCCCATCAGTGCTGCCAAAAGCGCGATACACGCTGCTTTCTGTACTAGTTTATTCATATTCCAGCCTCCTGTCATAGGTAGTATGTCTCATCCTTACGGTTTTATACCTCATAGGTTTTCAGAAGCAGCACCGCATCATACAGGTCATACCGTTGTTCACGCTCACACGCTCGAAGCAGGGTGTCCAGCAGCTGCTCCAGGCTTTTTTCCCGGGCTTCATATGCCGTTACAGCACGTAGCAGCAGATTAGCTGTACGCTGTGTCCAGTCCGTATTCTGTATTACATGCTGCAGCATACGCGAAACATCCGAAGCGGTGTGCACTCTTCTGCCGATATCCTCGCATACATGATAAAAATCAAGACTTTGAATCCCACAGCTGCTGTGCATAAGCGTATTCCAGACCTCATACAGGCGGGTACTGTCGAGTAAAAACAACAGCCGGTATCGCTTCCACTCCGCTTGTGCATCCTGCAGCGTTTTCTCTAACAGATTCCTGCATTTGATTGCGGATATGTTTTTATCCTTTACCTCCAGCATGATATCCATATCCAGCCCTTCCCGCTCGCGGATAAACTCCAGAAATGTATCGGCATCAATGTGCATCGCATGTGCTCCCTTACGCTTTTTCACATCCTGCTGGCAGAAATGTATTTTCATGATGCCATCCTCTTTTTTCCATGTGCCGGATACCAGACGGAGCCATTCCAGCTGTGTGCGCTCTACTGGTGGAGGAAGTATGGCATGATGCAGATTATCGAATACCACCGGAATCGAAAGCTGCGCTGACAAATACAAGACATCCTCTACTGTATAGTAGCGGTCGTCATTTTCTATTATGAGATGCTTTTGAATGATGGGATCCAAACGCCGGTATACCCTTGCAAAGCGCTGCATCGCCTGCTGCTTATCGCCATAGATGCCACCGACATGCAGCACCATTTTATGTGTTGCATCCAATCCCATCGCCTCCAGAATGGACGCATGATACAGTAGCTCATCGATACTGCGCTCTACGACATCCTCTCGCGGTGAATTGATCACACAGTACTGACCGGGATGCAGGGATACACGCATATTGTTTTTTCGTACATAGTCCCCCAGGCTTTGAAACTGCGCAGCAAATTCATCCAGCCAGGGTATGGTATTGACCGGACTGGAGCCAAAGGGAATCAGGTCGAAGGACAGACGATACATACGGATGTTGTGCCCTGCATTATACTCCAGCAGCTTTTGCAGTGTTTCCAGATTAGCACGGATAATACTGCGCAGACGGTCCTCTGTCGCAAATTTCTGGATGCAGGTTTCAAAATGAAATTGCGCATCAAGGCATATACAGGCGTATCCGATTTTCATAAACACAACTCCTTTTCTCTTTACTTAGCTTGTGCATAAGCTGAAAAATTATGAGCAAACGCTGAAAAACAGGATGCCTACAGCTGTCGGTAAGGGAAAGACAACAGCCTGCAATCGCTGCCCAGCATCGTTTTTTTCTTGTCAATTTCCCTCCTAGCCGTTATGATAAAGACGATAAAGGAGGATGGATTACATGAAGAAAAAGTATATGTTTTTCGATATTGACGGTACGCTGACGGATAATGCGACGAAAAAAATTGTTCCCAGTGCCCAAAAGACGCTGGACAGACTGCAGGAGGCAGGACATTTTGTCGCAATCGCCACAGGAAGAGCTCACTATAAAGCAAGGGGCTTTATGGAAGCTTCGGGTTTGCATAACATGGTATGCTGCGGAGGGAACGGTCTGGTGATCAATGATGAGCTGATCATGAATACACCGCTAGACCGGCAGAAGGCAATCGCAGTTTATAAGGAAGCACGCGCTCTGGACTATGGTGCACTGGTGATGCTGGATGATTCGATCGATGTATACGATGTGGATGATCGTTTCTTGCGGCAGTGCGGAGAGCGGAAGGAACCAACCAATTACATATTCCATGCGGACTTTGACATTGATCAGGTAAAGGATATTTATAAGCTTTACATATCCGTTCCCAAAGAGGAGGAGCACAGACTTACGAAAAAGGATACGCTGGGGAATCTTCGCTTTGTCGAGACGTATCTGATGTTTCAGCATGACCGCAAGAAGGAAGGCATTCTGGATATGATGGAGCGCCTTGGCGGCCCTGTGGAGGATGTTGTCGTATTCGGGGATGATTATAACGATCTGGTTATGTTTGATGATGCATGGTTCAGTATTGCTATGGGCAATGCCTGCGATGCGCTGAAGAAAAAGGCGGATTACGTTACCGAGCGCAATGTCGATGACGGTATCTATAAGGCATGCCTGAAATTCGGGTGGATTTCATAGGACTTCGATTTATCAAGCAGCATTAAAAAAAGGCGTTTCATCTACTATCGGTTCTTAATCGATTTGGGTAACTTTAAACAGGAGATTCAACACTTTTATCAATGGAAGCTGAATTTACTCTGTCCGCAAACACCCTAAATTAGAAAGAACTTGAAATCATGAAGCGTCTTTTTTCTTTTGCTTTAACGATCGCCTGCGTTTTACACGCTTTTTTTCCAGCTCTGAAACAGCATTTTACTTTTCATTGTGGCTAAAGGCTTCTTACTTGAAATGCCTCAGCCCATGCAGAAGGAAGCGAATGATGGTTTACACCGGTGATCAGCTTCCTTTCCCCATTTTGATATAGCTTCATAAAGTAACCGGTTTCTATTCTATATGGTAATGCTGCGCTGCAACTATTTGTATTCAGCACTTACCTGCTAATCCAGCTTTGTAAGTACCTCCAGCATGGTATGGACGGCTTGTTCAAAAGCTGCGATTTCCCTGTCGCTGAGCTTCTGCAGCATCTGTTCATATAATGCTGTGGCATCCAGCGCATTTTCCTTTAGAAAGCGAAAGCCCTGTGCTGTGATTCCTATATAGATGCTTCGCCGGTCGCCGGGATTTTCACTTCGTTCCACAAGACCATAGCGATGCAGACTGTCAATCATGTGGGTAGCCTGCTGCTTGCTGAGACGCATTGCCTTTGCGAGCTCTCCCATTTTCATTTGTCCGCAGTTTTTCAGCGTCATCAGACAGAAATAAGTTTCATAGCTGATCTGTCTTGATTTCTGTTGCCGGCGGATGCTGCGCTCTACTTTATAGTGCCAGTGCGGCAGCAATCGAATCAGTTCCTGCATGGAAGTCGTGTGGTTCATGGTGAATATCCTCCTTCATTTGGTATTGACATATTTTCAAAAACGGATACAATACAATTAGTACATAATTATGTACTATTCATTGATATTTACTATATGCACATCATAACGGAAACTTTGTAAAAAAGCAAGAAAAGGTTAAAAAAGGAGTGATATCATGCGCAAAATCAGTATGTCCTTTGTTAAAGAAGCGCTCTACAATGCTTTTCGGTTTGTTATCAATGTCGGCTTTATCTTTTTGTTTCAAATGATGTTTAATGCGGAGAATACGCTGACTGCCGTAGCACTGTCCGTAGGCTTCACCATGCTTCCCAACAGCGAGCTGCATATACGCCCCGGCGCTATGTGCTGCATTGTTCTGCTGCTGTATATCGGCGGGGGAATCGCTGCGCAGAGTGCATTGCTGCACCCCGCTCTCGCTTTCCTCATCAATTTCTGGTTTCTCGTTTTGTTGCTGGCACTCATCAGTGAGCCAATGGAAATGAAGGCGAACATCTCCTTTCTGCTCTGCTTTGTATTTTCACAATCCACCTATGTTCCCTGGACGCAGTTTCCTGCACGCCTGGCATGCGTGAGCTTTGGAGCACTGCTGATCTGCGGCTGTATCGTCCTGAACTGGAAACGAAAGGGCATCGGCAGAAACGGCTGTACCCTGAAAGAGCAGTTTCAGCGCAGTAGGGTGCATCGCAGCTATATTCTTCGCATGTCGCTGGGAATATCGCTTGCCATGCTCATCGCCTCCATCCTCCAGCTTTCCAAGCCGTTATGGATCAGCATCGTCGTGATGTCCCTGACACAGCTGGAATTTTCCGAAACACTGGAAAGGATACGCCACCGTTTCATCGGTACACTGGCCGGGATCGTGCTGTTCTTCGTTTTCTTCCAGCTGCTGATTCCTCAGCAGTATGCAATGCTGGTCATCATGCTTCTGGGTTATATCGGTTTCTTTCTACCGGAATACAAATACAAGCAGGTGATCAATGCCATTTCAGCCTTGAATGCATCCCTTGTCATTCTGGACACCAAAACAGCCATCGAAAACCGGTTGTTCTGCCTTGTATTGGGTATCGTGATCGTGATCGTGATTTACATGCTCGCAGGTACAGCGCGCAAGGTGCAGCGTATACAGCGCTGGAGCGTGCATACCGCCATGGCAGATGATCATCCAAAAAACAGGGAAACCGCAGCACTGTTTTCAATCAGCACCTGTACGTACGGTGAATGAACGCACCGATATGATCAGGTGCTTTTTTCAGTATAAAATGAAATGAACAAGTAGGGTTCTCTCTGTTCCTCGACAAGATACGGGCGCTTTCTTTTATCCGTGCTGTTTTTCAGCTGCAGCAGATTTCTATAAAAAAAGGTACCTGCTAGAGCATGTAGGACACTGTGTGCTTACACGCTACTTTTACAGGTACCGCGAGGGTTCCTTTACATCGTTGTTGCTTTGTTTAAAATGTCTTACTTCAGTGCATATGGCACTGCTTGGTATCAACGGCAGATTTCATAAGACGGTAGGCGGCATACAGCAGACCAGCCGCAAGCAGAATACCTCCCGCACTGATTACGATATCGATGGTACTCAACATATCCATCACCTTCCTTACACCTATATTCTAACAGCGGTCAGGTTAATGTGCCGTTAGCAGATAGGAGGTGATGTTAAGATGATGCAAATACCTTTACTCACTGATCGTATAACCATCCAGCTCCAGATTGACCTTTAACACATTGACGCGTTCCTCTCCCAGAAATCCGAAGGTTTTGCCTGTGGTGTATTTGTCGATAATCTTGCGAACACTCTGTTGTGATATCTTTCGTACACGGGCAATGCGCTCCACCTGAAAATAGGCAGCCTGCGGACTGATTTCCGGATCGACACCGCTGCCGGATGCCGTTACCAGATCCTCCGGTATATCCTTTCCCCTGGTTTGAGGATCAAATGCATGCCACCATGCCACAGAATCAGCAACCGCCTGCTGCTGCTCGTCGGAAACAGCACTGCGGTTTGTCGGTGCGCCGCTGTTTGGTCGTCCGATCAGATACTCCGGCTTTGTCCAGGACTGTCCGATCAGGGCAGATCCCACATTCTGTGTTTTGCCATTCCTTGTCACCGTAAGCTGGCTGCCATTGGCCTGTTCAGGAAAGAGCAGCGATGCCGAGACAGTCATAACCAGCGGATAGAGCAATCCGCAAATGAGCGTCATCGACAACATACAGAGCAATGCTGCGATCCATGTCTTTTTTCCTTTTTTCATCTTTCTACCTCCTAAGCAATGCCGCACATGGTAAGTGCCATGTCAATCAGCTTGATAACGATAAATGGCAGGATAATTCCTCCGACACCATATATCATCAGATTGTGCCGCAGCTGTTTATCCGCCGGAAGCTCCCGATATTTCACGCCGCGCAGGGATAAGGGAATCAATGCGATAATGATAAAGGCATTGTAGATAACCGCGGAAAGAATTGCCGTGGTCGTGCTTGTCAGATGCATGATATTCAGAGCGGCCAGATTTGGAAAGATTCCCATAAACAGCACCGGTATGATGGCGAAATACTTCGCTACATCGTTGGCAATGGAAAATGTGGTCAGTGCCCCGCGTGTCATCAGCAGCTGTTTTCCGATGCGAACAACCTCAATCAGCTTGGTCGGGCTGGAGTCCAGATCCACCATATTGCCTGCTTCCTTCGCTGCCTGTGTACCGGAATTCATCGCCACAGCGACATCCGCCTGTGCAAGGGCCGGTGCATCATTTGTCCCATCCCCGGTCATAGCAACTAAGTGCCCCTTTCTTTGGTATTCCCGAATCAGCTCCAGCTTGGTTTCCGGTGTTGCCTCAGCGACAAAATCGTCCACGCCTGCTTCCGCTGCAATGGCTGCGGCGGTCATCGGATTATCCCCGGTTATCATAATCGTTTTGATACCGCTTTTGCGCAGCGCTTCAAAATTTTCCTGTATACCGTCCTTTACGATATCCTTCAGATAGATAACACCGAGTACCCTATGGTTTTTAGCGACAACCAACGGTGTTCCCCCCTGCTCGGCTATGGATTGAACCGCTTCTTCACACTCCTTCGGATATGTGTTCCCACCGGCCTCCACGTATCTTCTGATCGCATCTGCCGCACCCTTGCGAATTTCCATACCGCCGTCCATATCAATGCCGGACATGCGGGTTCTTGCGGAGAATTCGATAAATCTGGCATGAAGCTGCTGCATGGAATGCTCACGGATATTGAATTTCTTTTTTGCGAGTACAACGATACTTCTTCCCTCGGCAGTTTCATCCGCCAGAGAGGAAAGCTGAGCTGCTTCCGCAAGCTCCTGCTCCTGCACCCCCTGTACGGGCTGAAAGGCAACTGCCTGCCGGTTTCCCAGCGTTATCGTACCGGTTTTATCCAGCAGCAGTACATCCACATCACCCGCTGCTTCAATGGCACGTCCGCTCATTGCCAGTACATTTGCCTGATTCAGTCTGGACATGCCGGCAATGCCGATACTGGACAGCAGGGCACCGATCGTTGTTGGGGCAAGACACACCAGCAGGGCAACCACATTGCTCAGGGATACTGCCGATCCCTGTCCCACCATATCTCTCACATACCGGGAAATCGGAAGCAGCGTTGCACAAACCATCAGAAAGATGATGGTCAAAGTGATCAACAGAATCTGCAAAGCGATTTCGTTGGGCGTCTTTTTTCGTGCCGCTCCCTCAACCATGGCAATCATCTTATCCAGAAAGGACGCACCGCTTGCGGCAGTAACCCGCAGTACGATCCAGTCACTGACAACGGTCGTGCCTCCTGTCACCGCACTGCGATCACCTCCGGATTCCCGTATTACCGGTGCGCTTTCTCCGGTAATCGCCGATTCATCGACAGAAGCAATCCCCTCTATCACTTCCCCGTCCATCGGTATTATTTCTCCTGTTTTTACATAGCAGATATCACCCACCTGCAATTCAGAGGAGGATACATCGGTATATGCTTCTTTCTCTGCAATGCTTGAGAGCTTATGTGCAATTACCTGCTTCCTTGACTTTTTCAAGCTTTCCGCCTGTGCCCGTCCTCTGCCCTCTGCGATTGCCTCCGCAAAATTGGCAAACAGCACGGTGAACCATAAAATCAGCGCGATAACGAATACATACCAGGACGGTTCATCCGTTATCCCCGCGATATTGGCAATGAACAATATGGTAGTAAAGATTGCCCCGATATATACGATAAACATAACCGGATTATGCACCTGAACAGCGGGTGCCAGCTTTTTCAATGCCTGCAGTATGGAATCCCTGTATACTGCCTGTTTATTTACCTGCTTCATAGCATATCACCTGCCCTTTCAACCGAGTACATGCAGCTGCGTAAAGAATTCCGCAAGCGGCCCAAGCGCCAACACCGGTAAAAATGTCAGCGCTCCGACAATCAGCACAATCACAATCAGAAAACCGACAAACAGCGGAGATGTTGTCGCAAGTGTACCAGAACCGGCCGGTACATATTTCTTGCTGGCCAGACTCTGCGCCAGATAGATAACCGCAACCATGGGAAGAAAGCGTACCAGCAGCATCACCGTACCACCCATCACATTGGTGAGCACCGTGTTGGCTTGGAAGCCGGCAAAGGCACTTCCGTTGTTCCCCGCCATGGAGGTGTAGGCATACAGAATTTCAGAGAAGCCGTGACTTCCGGTGTTGCTCAGCCACCCGCCGTCAGCCTGCAGCTGCTGTGCTGCCGGGAAAAGGGTGGTGATTGCGGTTGCCAGCAGCAGACACAGCGGCGGTACCAGAATGATGATGCAGACCATCTTCATGTCGAAGGCATTGATCTTCTTGCCGATGTATTCCGGTGTGCGTCCGACCATCAGCCCGGCCATGAACACCGTTAAAAGGGCAAAGGCCAGCATACCGTACAAGCCGCAGCCCACACCGCCAAAAACGACCTCGCCTAGCTGCATTAGAAACATGGTGATCATGCCGCCAAGGGGAGTCAGAGAATCATGCATTGCATTGACCGAGCCATTGCTTGCGGCAGTTGTTGCCGCAGCCCACAAAGAGCTTCCGCCGACACCGAAGCGGGTTTCCTTTCCCTCCATGCTTCCGCCAAGAGATGCTACGCTATCCCAGGATGGGGCACCGAAGATTTCCGCACAGCTCAGGCCCACCAGTGCAGCGACAAAGATTACCGTCATAACAATAAGAATCGTCTTTCCCTGCCGGGTATCCTTGACCGCTTTTCCAAAGGTGAAGCACAGAGCAGCCGGTATCAGCAGTAAGCAGAGCGCTTCAATAATATTGGACAGCGGTGTTGCATTTTCATACGGGAATGCCGAATTGACACCGAAGAAGCCGCCGCCGTTGGTGCCCAGCTGCTTGATGGCAATCTGACTGGCCGCAGGTCCCAGCGGCAACACACCCTGTGTTCCTTCCAGTGTCGTATAGGATGCATACGGATCCAGTGTCTGTACAACCCCCTGACTGACCAGGATCAGGCATACCACGACAGACAGAGGCAGCAGAATGTACAATGTAATCTTTACAAGATCGCTCCAGAAGTTTCCAAGATTTTTTGTTTCCCTGCGCACAAAGCCTCTGCACAGGACAAACAAAACAGCGATTCCAGTAGCCGCAGATACAAAGTTCTGTACGGTAAGTCCTGCCATCTGCGTCAGATAGGACAGTGTGGTTTCTCCCGAATATGCCTGCCAGTTTGTATTGGATACAAAGCTTGCGGCTGTATTGTAGGCAAGATGCACACTGGTGTTATCCAGCTGCTCCGGATTCAGCGGCAGCCATGCCTGTACCAGATGCAGCCCCATAACGATCAGAAAACCGAAAAGCGAAAACCACAGAACGCTGGATGCGTATTTTTTCGCATGCATCTGCTGTTCTTCATCGACTCCCATCACACGGTACAGCAGCTGCTCCAGCGGTGCAAAAATCCGCATGAGAGCTACACGCTCCCCGTTATAAATCTTGTAGATATAACAGCCAAGCGGATATCCGATGGCAAGCAGTGCCACGACATAAACGACATCCTGCAAAATCAATGCGCTGTTCATATGGATTCACCCTTAAACAGCATGTAAAACAAATATGCTAACAGGACAATGGCAACGCCATAAAACAAGATAACGATCATTTCCATATCCAAACCCTTCCTTTCTTAACGAGTTCCATTATAGCGAATCCCGTATAAAGCAGGTGTAAAGAACTAAGGGCGAATGTTAAGAAGCTGTAAGGATTTTTTATGAAAGCGATTGCGCCTGACAATCCGCTCAAGCAAAATGAAAAGGGCAGGAACAAGAGGGGATGCGATGGGAGAAAGATAGATAAAAAGAGGGTTGCTTGCTGTAGGTTCTTTCTTACTTTAGGGTGTTTGCAAAAGGGAGACTTCAACTTCTATTGATAACTACAATCGTATGGAAGTCTCCCTATGTTAGGTTTCCCCACAATCGAGAAAGAACCTTGCTGTAAATGCAATCCCTCATCATGATGTGGAAGATGTGTGGTACATACCCTCACAGATAAGAAGGCGGTTTAGAAATGGTCTTTATATGCCATGCAGTTTCGTGTGCTGCATACTGCTGTAAGGTGCATAATGATACAGCGTTTGCTCTGTGCGGCCCTCCGTATAGTCATTGCTTTGCATATTTCATTGCGCAATACGTTTTTTTATGAGTTTACATAGTCCCTGCATCAATAGGTAATTGCACAACCCGAACATGTGCATGCAGTTTTACAACGTCCTCTGACATGGCACATTGCCATCTGTTTTAGCGGGATGCTAATGAAATGAAAAAACCGGTTTGTACCGGTCATTCATCGACAAAACGATATCCTACGCCTACCTCTGTCAGTATATAGCGGGGATGTGAGCTGTCCTTTTCAATTTTTCTGCGGATATTTGCCATAAAGACACGCAGGGATTGTGAATCCTCACAGGAGCTGTACCCCCAGATATTACGGATGATAAAGCTGTGGGTCAGCACCTTGCCTGCATGCTCAATCAGTAACACCAGAAGCTTAAACTCGATTGGTGTCAGATGCACCTCCCGGTCCTCCACATAGACCTTGTATTTTTCAAAATCCACCCGCAGACCATCCAGCACAAACACCTTTTCCTTAACAACACGCGGTGTTTTCTTGCGCAGTGCCACCCGTACTCTGGCAAGCAGCTCATTGATATGAAAGGGCTTGGTAACATAATCATCCGCCCCCAGATCCAGTGCCTCCACCTTTTCCCTTTCCTGCCCTCTGGCAGATACTACCAGAATCGGCACCTCGCTTTGGGAACGAATCTGACGCAGCACCTCGCTGCCGTCAATATCCGGCAGTCCCAGATCCAACAGAATCAAATCCGGATTATCGCTCATGAATAATGAAATTCCCTCAATGCCGTTTCGTGCCTCTATCACCTTATATCCGTTCTTATCCAGAGACAGGCTTAGAAATCGGATAATGCTGGCATCATCCTCAATCAGCAATATTTTATCATGCATGGTATTCCTTCCTTTCTGTGGCCAGCTTCAGCTGAAAGCCGAACACTGCACCCTGCACATCCTTACGGTTATAGGCAAAGATTTCACCGTGGTGTGCCTCTACAATGCTTTTGCATATGGTCAAGCCAAGACCCACTCCGCGTCTGGAATCGCTGCACTCACTCTTGGTGGTCACAAAGCTTTCAAACAGATGCTCGCGGATGGATTCATCAATGCCTTCTCCCTGATCAATGACTTCAAACACCGCCCAGCCGTGGTCCTTATAGCAGCGAATATCGATCATTGTCGCATCCGGTGTATGCTTGATGGCGTTATCAATCATATTGACCAGCACCTGTATGATCAGCCGTCCGTCCATTTCCACAAGCAAAACCTCATCCGGCAGCGTCACCTTCAGCGTATGCTCCCGCTTTCTGCTTTCACATCGTGATACGGCCTCACAGATGATATCATCCACAACCTCCTCCTGCTGTTTCAGCAGCAGCTTTCCATCCTGAATCCTTGTCATATTCAATAGATTCTCCACCAGCTGATTGAGCCACAGGGCATCACTGCTGATGGATTTCACCAGATGATAGATGGTATCATCATCCAGATCCTGATAATTTTCACAGATCAGCGTACTGCTTCCTGCAATACCGGTCAGGGGGGTGCGAAGATCATGGGAGATACTGCGCAGAAGATTGTTGCGAAGCTTTTCCTTTTCTATTTCGACCCTGCTTTGCTCCTGCTCCGCATACAGCATCTCCCGTTCCACTGCCATCATCATCTGTGAAATCAGCGTATGAACAAACAGACGCTGTTCCTCACGCAGGGAGGTTTCCTCATACAGCGCATACACACCTAGCAGCTGGTTGTTGCAGTGCATGGGATGATAGGTCCAGGCCTGTTCTTCATAAAAGGAGGTTCCCCTGCCGCAGTCGCAGTCTTTTTCCATACACCACGCCGCCATACCGTCATCCGGCTCAGCAGCTGTATCCATTGGCTCCTGTATTTTCTTTAAGGCTTCCCCATCTGTATAGTAAACGGTACAGATGGTCTGCTGGGCAGTATACAGTGAGCGAATCGTATGCTGCAGAATCGTATCCACACCGGACAGGGTTAGATAGGCTCTCGTAATTTCATATAAGGCACTGGTTTGACGTGCACTGCTTCTGGCCTTATGGGCATGCTGCTGCAGCTTATTGACAAGAGAGCCCGTCACAAAGGATACGATCAGGAACACGATAATCGTGATAATATAATTGAAATCATCAATTTGCAATGAAAATGTCGGATTGGTAAACAGGTAATTAAAGGTAAGAATACTCAGCAGGCTGGAGGTGATGCCCCACAGAAAGCTTCCGGTTTCCACAACGATCAGCAGTACCCCGATCAGATAGATCAGCATGATGTTTTCGGTGCGTATTTCTATATCATCAAAGACAAAGGATACCAGTGTGCAGAGAAACAGTATCACTGTCGTAATACACAGATTTTTCCATATATGACTGTTTTTCATCAGACCCCTCTTTTCCGTTCCAATTATAGCAGATTTCATGCCGTTTTCCTACGCCTTACACGGCTGCGGATATCTTTTCCCAGCCTTGCTGCCGCAAGCAGTACAACATAGATTTCCAGCCTGCCGATAAACATCCCAATCGTTCCTGTCCACAGGACAAGAGAAGGTGCATCACAGGTCATGATGCCAGCGGAAAGTCCAACGGTGCCAAGTGCACTGGAGAATTCAAACATGCTGTATGCAAGCGGATGACCATAGCAGCACAGGATAAAGCTTCCCAGAAGAAACAAACAGAAATACAGTACTACATACAGACCCATTTGCGAAAGCTCGGTAGGACTGATAGCCTCCTTTTTATCAACACGGTTGATTTTATGGGAACGAATCACATTTCCGCAACGCAGTTGACTTTCTATATTCCACCAGATGCCCTTGCATAGCGCATAGATGCGATACTGCTTGATTCCGCCTGCAGTTGATCCGATGCCTCCACCGATCAGCTGCAGTACAATCAATAAAAGCAGAGCTGCGGAGGGCAGCGTCACAAACGTGTCCACCGTTTGAAAGCCGGTTGTCGTTAATGCGGATACGACTTGAAACAATGCAGTTCGCAGCGCATGCGGCAGGGCGGTCCCCATACCCGCGCATAACAGGAATCCCAAAACCGGTACAGCCAGTGCAATCACAAGAAAGGAAAAACGAATTTCACAATACTGAAAGAAATTTCTCAGCTTACCGCGAATCAGAAACAAATGCGCCAGAAAATTGATATTGCCAAGCAGCATCAATACGATTGTAATCATTTCAATCCAGATATTATCATAATATCCGATACTCTGTGCATGTGAGGAGAAGCCGCCCGTTGATAAGGCTCCGATGGAATGAATCAGTGCATCAAACAGCGGCATACCAAACAGACAATACAATGCGACTCCGGACAGGATGTAACACAGATACATCGTCAGTATGATGCGTGCGGATTTTAACAGGTTGGGAAGAAGGTGGTCATTGTGACCCTCAGCCGCATACAGGCGCATGCCATACGTGTCGGATAAGACGGAAAGCATGACCAGCACAAGTCCGATACCTCCGAAAAACAGAATGGTGCTGCGGTGCATCAGAAACAGGTGAGAGGTATGCTCCACATCAACAACGCTCAACCCCGTGGTGCTCCAGGCACTGGTTGTTTCAAAAACCGCCTGCGTGAACGTATAGTTACCACTCAACAGAAAGGGCAATGCACAGATCATGATTGCCAGAATCCAGCAGGTCACAACGATAACGGCGTCCTGATTGCGCTGGAGCCGTCCTGTTTCTCTTCCCCGGATATTATAGAATAGCAGATAGCCAAGCAGAATGCTTCCGATACCGGGCAGAATGAAGTACTTCGCCTCGTACGCCTCCTCTGGATACCATAATAACGTGAGCAGCGGCAGCAGTACAATGCCTCCAATCAGCATCAGCAGAACCCCGATATAGCCCAGCATCAGCTCAAATCCGGTTACCTCATGCTGTTTCAGTAGCAGCCTTTCTTTCATGATGCCAACCCTTGCGCTGTCAACATATCGAGCACACGCTCCTGCAAAGCAGTGGGGCAAAGAAGCAGCAGCTTGTCATGCTCCTGCAGCACGGTTTCCCCATTTGGTACGATCATATCCACATTGCGCAGGATACAGCAGATGATAACGTTTTTTGGCAGGGACAGCTCCTTCAGCTTTTTGTTTACTACCGCACACTTTCCGGTCAGCAGCAGCTCGCTCAACACGATATTTTCCTGCTCTATAGACAGTGAGTTGACCAGATTCTCGATGGTGCTTGCCTGTTCAATAATCTTTGCAATCGTATACGTTGCGGATATGGCCGTATTTACACCGAGCTTTTTGAAGACAGAAACATTTCTGGGATTGGAAACGGTTGCCACTGCCCGTTTCACATGGAATATTTTTTTTGCAGTCTGACAGATTGCCAGATTATCCGGATCACCGGGGCGAAGTGCTATGAGAATGTCCGCATGATCGATTTCCGCCTCCTCCAGCACATACCGCTTGCAGGGATTTCCCACAACGACCGGGATATTATATTTTTCAGAAAGATACCAGCAATATGCTTCCTCATCGTTGATTACCGTTACCTCGTGCTTCTTTTCCAGCAAAGATCCGATTAAAAAATCCGCCTTGCTGCGTCCTCCGGCTACAACGATTTTCATAAAACAGCTGCTCCTTTTAATGCAATATGGCTGATTTGTTCAAATTCCTGTACGGAAAGCCGTGCAGGATAAATTGCTCGAATGGAGGTCTGCTCCAGCAGCTTTTCCTTGTCGGGATCATTCAATCGGATATACACCTGCTCAATATGATAAATCGTTGCGGCAATCTGGGCAATCATGCAGTTGGTATTGTCATTGTCCGTTGCCACTAGCACAATATTGCAATGGCTGATATCACAGGCTTCCAGCACATTCACATCCGCAGCATCCCCTTCGATTTCAAAGCCCTGAAAGCTGTCAGAAAGACGCCTGAAGGCACTTTTTTGTTTATCTATCACCAGTATATCATACCCCGCCTCACTCAATGCCGCAGCCAGGCAGGCTCCAAATCTTCCACAGCCTGCAACCAGCACCTTCTGATTTCTTAATTGATTTCTTGTAAACATAATAAACACCTCTTACCTTTTTCTTCCCACCCCTATAGTAACAGGTTGCATATAAAGACAGTGTAAGCAAACCGCAGCCGATGTTAAGAACGTATAAAGACTGCATTAAGAGTGATGGTGTTTCCGTTAAGAATATAAAGATTTTGCAGCTTTTCTGTTATGGAATCATATAGAGAACAGCATACATATGAAAATTGTTAACTTTTCTAAAGAAGTGCAATGCAATTTACGATAGAAATTCATGAAACAATACATACTGTCCTTTCCTCCCCAAATAAAAAAAGAATCCAAATCCCACCTGATTTGAATTCTTATGCCATCTGTATCCGATAAGGAAGGCTGACGAACAGCCTTAAGCAAAGCCATTCTCAACATGCATGATACTTGTTTTATCCTTTCTGTGCCTACAGCAGCTCCATGGGATCAGCATACGGCAGCTGCAGAGCATCACTGACTCCCTGACAGGTGATATGCCCCTTGCATGTATTCAATCCAGCAAGGAAGCCTGCATCCTCCTTCAAAGCATCCACACCCTTTTCCGCAAGCTTTAAGATATACGGCAGCGTTGCATTGGAAAGAGCCATCGTTGAGGTACGAGGTACCGCACCCGGCATATTAGCCACAGAATAATGCATAACACCATAGCGTTCAAAATACGGATCATCATGTGTCGTGATATGATCGCTTGTTTCAATGCATCCTCCCTGATCAATCGCCACATCGACGATCGCACTTCCAGGCTTCATTGTTTTGACCATATCCTCGGTCACGATTTTCGGTGCCTTTGCGCCCGGTACAAGCACTGCCCCGATAACGAGGTCCGCTGTGCGCAGCGCTCTGCGCAGATTATATTCATTATTGTAGGCTGTATGAATCGTTCCTCCAGAAATATCATCAATATAGCCCATACGATCGGCACTGATATCGAAGATTGTTACGATTGCGCCTAAGCCGCAGGCAATCTTTGCCGCGTTGAGACCAACGGTACCTCCGCCGATCACCACAACCTCGGCAGGGAATACACCGGGAACTCCCCCCAGCAGCAACCCGCGTCCGCCGTTGTTTTTCTGCAGCATTGTCGCTCCGACCTGAACCGCCATGCGCCCCGCTACCTCACTCATCGGTGTCAGCAGCGGAAGTCCGCCTTTTCTGTCACGTACTGTTTCATAGGCAATGGCGGTTGTCTTTGATTCCAGCAATGCATTCGCAAAGGCTTCATCATTCGCGATATGCAGATACGTGAAAACCAGCTGATCCTCACGCAGATAATGATATTCCTGTGGCAGATATTCCTTGACCTTCACAATCAGATCAGCCAAAGCAAATACTTCATCGGCCGCTTTGATCTGTGCACCGGCCTCTTCATATTCCTTATCCAAAAAGCCGCTTCCTGCTCCGGCATTTGTTTCCACATACACCTCATGTCCAGCCTTGCACAATGCAAATACACCCGCAGGTGTACAGGATACACGATTTTCATTGTTTTTTATTTCTTTAGGGATTCCAATCTTCATAATGATTCACACTCCTTATGTGCTTCATTATAACACTTTTTGGTAAAGGTTTCCATGCTCAGTCTTCCTGAATCACAAAGTTTTCTGTAATATTTTTCATAAATTGTAAAAATGACCACCCTTTTTCTCATACTGTCTTTGCTTCATTAACAGTGTTATGTATACGTGTTTTATGAATTCTACATCAATAACAGCTACTGCCTTTAAAAGGAGGACGCCGCAGTTATCTTTGCCACGCCTTTCTCACAAACATCATCAATCGAAGGAAAAACAGATAACTGCATATCTATCTAACAGCTATATGATGAAAGCTATGAAAGGGTGTTGACCGCTAGGATATGTAAATATGATGTACAGCAATTAGTCATTATTACATTCCATATAACAACCACGTTTACTCACTTGCAAGCTGCAGAGACAGCTGCATTGCGATATCGACAATATTCTTCTTTACTTCGATGTTTTCAGCATTTCCCAGACTTCGTTTATCCCATTGCTTTTGATCGAGATTATCTGCTGAATAAAAAAACTGTGCTATCCTTTTCCTGCGAAATTGAGCAAGGGCAGCCAATGCCGAGCACTCCATATCCACACAGGTATAACCGGCCGCCTTCATCCGTTCAACCTTATTCCTCGTTTCACGATAAAACCCATCTGTAGTCCATACCTTTGCTTCCCGATAAGCGATCGCATGTGTTTGAAAGAATTGCTTCATCTGAGTATGCGTATTTACATTGACTGCGATCGTCTGACTTGCCTGTGCATAATGAAAGCTTGTTCCTTCATCACGATAGGCAAGCGTTGGAAGGAGGATTGCACAGTCCTTGATTGATGAATCCAGCACACCACAGGTACCAAAAACAACGATACTTTCTATTCCGAGGGCAAATAATTCCTCATATTCATTCACTGCAGCACTGGCTCCAGTTCCACTCATAAACAGCGCAATACGATGACTTTCAATTTTGCACACATAAATTGGTTTATCACCATTGGTTGTATGCAGATAATCATAAACCTGCGCTTGGTATTTTTCTATTGCATATGCAATCAGATTATGTGCGAAGCAGGTTACAGCTACCTTTGGACAATCCGGTCTTCTTTTTACAATATCCCACGGGTTGATCACCGCTTCCTGTGTATCCTCAAACCTAGTGTACATCTTTCACTTCTCCTTTTTCATTTACAGGTAACCGATATATTTCTATATCAAGGCCAGAAGCCATCCTAGAGCACCGCTTTAACAATCAGGCAGATCATCAGCAGCCATATGACGACAATCGGAACCGCATAATACCATTTTCTTTGCTTCTTCTCCTGTATGTCTTCGCATAGCCAACGATTTCGCTCCCAGATTTCATCGGGGATCAGTTTACAGGTCAATACAATCAGTGCCGGTAACAGGATCACATCATCCAGCAAGCCAAGCACCGGTATAAAATCAGGAATCAAATCAATCGGAGAAAGTGCATAAACCGCCGTCATAGCCGCAAGTGCCTTCGCTAACACCGGCGTATCCCTATCCTTCCATACCAGATAGATAATCGGCAAATCCTGCTTCAGCTGTCCTGCCCTTTTTTTCAAAATCATGCGTAACGAATTCTCTTTCAATATTCTTCACCCTGCCTTACACTTCTTCGTGTCTACCTCCACAGTACCCCTACTGCCTGTAATCCTTTGCGTATCAAATCCCGACTCATTCAGCGCTCAGCACACCCGAACGCAAGCATACAGCTTACGGATTTTTTTTCGCATACTTTCGCATCAATTCTATGAGCTGCCCCCCCTGCTGCTTTTCATGCAATGTCATGTCTGTAAGATACAATCTTCCGAAAACATAAGCCCCTAGGCAAGCTTGGGACCATTTTGGAAAATCACAGTGCCGCAATATAGACATTCAGCTCACTGTAAAATATACTGCATCCCCTTATTATGCGCATCGGTATCAACACGGATCACATGTACAGCTACCGCCTCCTATGCAATATAGCGGCATTCCACAGTATTTATTACAAGCATTCCATGCCTATTATATCATCCAAGGCAAGCTGCGTCATGCGTTTTCCATGCTTTCCGCAAGTTCAAAGCAAAGCAAGGACTTATGTGCAGGAATTCAGCAAAATCCCGGATATAAAAAAGGAAGTTTTTTTAAACCTCCTCTTTCCTGCCTTCCAAAAGCGATAAACCGACAACCGATTTTTCGTTCTGTTGCCCTGTTAATTACATATTAGCGATTCACTCTTCTGTGATTCTGCTTGCGCATGGAATCCATTGCCAAAGCAATCTCATTCAGCATGGTTGCCAGCATACTGCGCTCAAACGGTGACAATACCTCCTTTTGCTGCAGGGCGATTCCGACCACAGCATAAATCCGATCTTTCTTCCGGATCGAATAATACAGGGCCTTTGCATACGGCAGCGTACTGGTTGAAACACCGGCCTTGCGATTGTTTTTTAACACCCATTGTGCAACTGCACGTTCATTCTCAGTTAGATATTTCTGTTCCTCTTCTTCATTTAAATGTTCATGATAAATGATCGGCTCCTGCAGGGTTTTATTCCTTACACTGTAAATGATGATGGTACGGTTCAGCAGCTTATACAGCTGCCGGACTGCCTCCTCACCCAGCTGTGCCATATTCTCTGCCAGCTGCAGCTGCTGGGAGGTCTCCAGCAACAGCTCCATGCGATGTGCCTGCATGGCATTTACCTTGAGCTGCATGCGCATTGTCCGAGTCAGGGTACTAATGATAAAGGAAACGATAAACAGGACGGCGAAGGTCATTGCATATGCCGGATCATATGCCTCCATGGAAAAGCGGGGTGCTGTGAAAAAGAAATTGAATACGGCAACAATCAGCAGAGAAACACCCAGTCCGTAAACACGGGAGCTGGTGTTATAGGAAATCAGAACGATTGCCAAAAGATAGACCATGATGATGTTTGCTTCCGGAAGCTGAAAATGGTACATGAGCAAATTGATCCCGGTCGCTCCCAGAAACAGGAGTACCGTAAACATGAAGTCGCGATGACGGAATACATGGGCATGTGTAAGCCTATGCCGTTTCCTTTTCACAGGCTCCACATTTGCGTCCGGAATGATATAGATTTCAAGGTCGGGAGCCAGCAGAGTGAGCTGATCGATCAGGGTTCTCGCACGGGAGTGCGGACGGGGGGAGGAACGGCCGATAACAATCTTGGAAACTCCGCTGATTTTGGCATATTCACTGATTTGCTGTGCAATATTCTCTCCTGCCACAGATACGATATTTGCATGAAAATGCTGCGCCAGACGGCGGTTTTGTTCCAGCTGTTCCAAATCCTCGCGACAAAGCGGCTCCTCGTTTACATTTTCAACATACAGTGCCGTGAACTCTGCGAAAAAAGCACTTGCCATGCGTGCGGCGGTACGGATGACCAATGCATTGCTGCGGGACGGGCTAAGACAGAGAAGGATATGCTCCCGTGTGGACTTGCGATCCTTTAAACTGACCCGCTTATTCACCCGGTCTGCACAACGGCGCAAGGCTATTTCACGCAGTGCGATAAGATTATCTCTCACAAAAAAATTATGCATCGCCTTCTGTGCGGCAGTCTTATGGTAGATTTTCCCCCTTTTCAGACGTTCAAGCAGCTCATCCGGTTCAATATCCACCAGCTCCACCTGATCTGCTTCATCAAATACAGCATCCGGAATACGCTCCTGTACCTGTACTCTGGTGATACCTGCAACCACATCCTGCAGACTTTCCAAATGCTGTACATTCACAGTCGTATACACATCAATTCCTGCATGCAGCAGCTCCTGTATATCGCTGTAGCGCTTGGGATGCCGGGCCCCCTGTACATTCGTATGCGCAAGCTCGTCAACCAGAAGCAGCTGCGGATGCCGCTGCAATGCCTGATCCAAATCAAATTCCTCCAGCGTAATCCCATGATACATAATCGCTTTTAACGCTATACACTCCAGTCCCTGCATCAATGCAATCGTATCTAATCGATCATGCTTTTCGATGTAGCCGATAACCACATCCATGCCTTCCCGCCTCCGCTCATGAGCAGCCTCCAGCATGGCATAGGTTTTTCCCACGCCTGCGCAATATCCGAAGAATATTTTCAATTTACCCTGTTTCATTGCCATCACCCTGTATCAGTATAACAGCGATTGCAGAGGTACTTTAGCCTATATATATCATATTTATGAAACAGGTACTTATCTTTATGAAATCCAAACAGCAGCTTACCGTTTTTAATGCCTTCTTATAAAAAGCAGAGTATAATGTTTCACACATCCAGTGCCTTAAGAAAAAAAGGACAGTGTGCAGAAGCTAGCCTTCCCTGCCCTCCTCACGATCTGTATGCAGCATTTCCTTCATCCTTTTTGTTTCATAATAGGTGGAGGGATTCAGCTGACGGTATTTTTCAATTTTAGATAATTCTTTCAGATTACCATAATGCTCCATAAACATCTGTTTGTCCGTTTTCATATTTTCCTGATATGCATGATTTGCCTGCATTGAAATCTTTAAAAAGCCAAGGACAGTCCCCAGTAAAACACCTGTTGCACAGGCCAGCCAGATATTCTCATAATTGCGTAAAAGCAGCTGACTCATGGAGAACAGATATAGGAGAATCGCGATTCCAAAGTTAACAAGATAGCCGGTTACAGGAGAAATACGGCGACGAAACGGATAACCGTAAAAAATAATGATCATCACCCAATATGTAAAAGGGACCAATTTTACGCGTTGGTTTATAAGACTCCACACCATTTACGATGAAATGCAGTGACAGAAAACCGCGTACTAAATAAGCAAGCCCGAGATTCAAGACAAAAGCCAGGGCATTTTGTACGATGATCGCACATACAGCACTATGCAGTAGGATAATGAATAGAAAATACCGTTTATTCAACAATGCACCTGCATCCCACAGCCGTTTCATAATGTTACCGCCTTCCTTCCACATTGTTTCTTCACATCACGATAAGCTTACCTTTATATACATTCCTTCATAAACAGCAGTGCTGAATTCATTCCTTCACCGCCTGTTCAATCCAACTAGAATCAGAAATCAGTATCGCTCTTTTCTTTTTCGGTATTTCAAACCTGAAAATGCTGATAGCTGCTGTTTGCCCCTTATTCAAAATGAACAGGATACACCATCATGAAAAGCAAAAGATAAAATAGCATGTAAGCTTGTTCCTTGACAATCTCAAAGAGGAAACGCCTTCTTTTACCTGCCTGCTTTATTTTCTCATTTTTTTAGATAGCTGTGATACCGCATATCCTTTAACAATTAACAGGCAGAAGTCCAGTCAATCAGATCACTGGCAGTATCAAAGGGCTGCTGTGCAATTGGCTATACGTTTCCTCCCAGCAGACTCTACACCAATACCACAAAGACTGCTTAACTGTTTCAGTCGTTTTGTTTCTGGAATCGCCGAACCGACAAAGGAAATCACCCCTCACGCCAGCTTATCTAATGTCTTGCAGCCACCTCCGTGGCGGATCATATCGTGGGTTTGTGAGGTTTTCAGCTTATTTCCTACATAAACTGGAAGTTATGTCTCTACTTTAAAAATTTCAACACTTCTTCCATGGAACTTTTTCCTAATGTAAATTGTTCTAGTGTTATGTATCTTTTTTCTGCTATAGTGTATTCTCTTTCACACAATTCCTTTACCATGTTCGCTTCATTATCTAATGGCTCTACAACATTTGATTTGGTCTGGTAAGCTTTGAAATACCTAATACCCAGTATTCTCTGAGACTCTGCATTGATATGGATACCATCTGGATTAGGATATAATTTTTCCCCTGTTACAAAATAACAATTTCTGTTATATTCTGCGTATTTGAGTAATTCCTGGTTAATCAAGTCATACTCTACGCAGCTTCTTCCAAATCCAGACTTACCTAAATAATCTCCCAAACCGCCAGCAATGAACGGAACTTCCAAAGCTTCCAGTTCTTTTCTGAACGAATTAACTAAAACATTAAGTTTTTGATAATAATTTTTGTATTTTCCGCTATGACTGTCGCTTTCTCCTTGATGCCACAAAATTGCAATCAACTCACTGTTTTCCATGGCGAATTTTGCCTCACTGACTGCATGGCGAAATAGAGCACCTTCCTTATTCCATTCATCGATGGAACTGCCTCCTTCCGCACAAGGGATAAGTCCGATTTGTTCATTTTTATTTGCGTTGCACCATGCCTGTGCAAATGACGCCGCCGGTCCAACACCGGAAACTGACCGGTCAAAGTGGATAGGTTCTGCCATCATTTGCCATCTGCCATTTCTTAGCATGAAAATATTTTCATTATATATTGGCGTAGCCTCGTTTAAAAATCCACGCCCTGCCATATTTGATTGTCCTATTAGTAAAACTGATTTCATTTCTAAATTCCTCTCATTTTCAATTATATTTTTGTCATTATATCATTTCCCTTAAGCATTGTCATTTCATTTCTGACTTAAAAAAATTATGTATCCTTCTTGATTTGTAAAGAGCACAAAAGCATTGCTTACGCATCAAGCCCATTTCAGGTTTCCCTGCAATGCATTTGTTATCACGATATCCTTCATCCTCATCGCCTCATCGTATGACTATACTAAACAGGAATGCAGGAGGAAATGCTATCCATGCAGGGTAGCATTTTGTCAACCAAACATAACAAAGAATACACAGTCATCACGCGGATATAACAATAGACCTGCTTTGTCATCTTTTCCTTTATCTTATTTTATGGTATGATTCCCGCAGGTGATGATATGAAATATAAACTGATTGTTAGTGATTTGGACGGAACGCTGTTAAACGGGCAGAAGTTTGTAAGCAATATAAATAAGGAAGCCATTCGCAAAGCAAAGGAACAGGGAATGTCCTTTGCGATTGCCAGTGGAAGGCCGCTGTATCCGATTCTCTCCCTCATCAAGCAATGGGAAATGGAGGAGCTTGTGGATTATGTACTCGGTATGAACGGCGGGTGCATTTATGATAAAGCAAAGGATGCACAGAAAAACTTTTATACCATAGACGGAGAACTGTTAAAGCATATTATGGATCAATATCGGGATATGCCGGTGCGCTTCTGGATTTTTGAAAAGGAAAAGCGCTATGTGAACAAGGGAACTGAAGCAACCCGTGCAAAGGCTGCCTTATATCACGAGGATGAACAGATCACAGATTTGTATGCGCTCTGTAATCAGCCTAGACAGAAGCTGATTGTGGAATGTCAGCCGGAGGATATGGATATGGTGGAACAGCGTGCAAGAAAGCTTAATCTTTCAACCTGTGCAGCCTTTCGTTCCGATCCCACCCTGTTTGAATTCGTGGATAAGCGGGTGAATAAGGCCAGCGGGCTTCGTCACCTGTGTGCGGATATCGGGATTACCATGGATGAGGTGCTTGCCTTTGGTGATACAAGCAATGACAACGAAATGTTAAAGGAAGTCGGACACGGCGTATGGATGAGCAACGGCACCATGGATACCTTTGCCCATGCGGACGCCCAGACAATTTCCAACGAAGAGGACGGTGTAGCCTGGTATCTGGAAAAGCATATTCTAGCCAGATAATGATTGCCGCGGTCCAACGCTTGTATTCCTGTGATTATGTAACAGAGGTTACGAAAAAGCCGGTGCGGCAGGTGATATTTCCTGCAGGTATCGGCTTTTTGTTTTCTTTTTTTGTCATTTTCATCGTTCATTTATTTATACACTTCTGTTTCCCTCATGCAGCTGACCCCTATGTATCTGCGTTTATGTATCCTTTTTCTTTCAGCTATTCACTATGTCCTGTGCTCTATTTCCTGCATTTGGGTTATCAGCAATACGCAATCCTGAGCTTTCGAACGAGCTTTGATTTTCTTATGCAAAAAAGACTGCCGCAGGACAGCCTTCATATTATGAATTTTTTTCGTGCCTTTTCAGCATGCGGTTCACCATGCGTTCAGACAACCCCATTTTCTCAGAAATCTGCGAGGCGTTCATCCCCTGCTGTGTGAAGCGGCTGACGACAACCGGCAGTGGTTCACTGACTTCGATGATATGCATGTCCGGATCGTAAAAGCGAATGCCTCTTTGTCCCCAGTCATGCTCCTTTACAGGATGAAGCAGTATGATATCCGTTCGACTGTTTAACAGCTTTACAAAAGCATCCAGATCCTCACATTCCAGATAAATCTCCGCATCATTGCCGCCGTAATGAATATCCGAGGGCTGCTTCTCCAGAAAACCACTCCAGCTTTCTCTCGTCTGAAAGGATATACCTCCCGTCATCGTGAAGTTTGTACCAAAATCCTGTATCACGCGCAGACCGCACACCTCCTTATAAAAAGCAATCGTGCGTTCTTTATCATCTACTGCATATAAGCTTCCCATGTATTTCATACAGCTACCTCCCTGTGAATGCAGTTATTATACCAGAGGGCAGGGGATGTGAATTGTAAAAAGAAGACATACATGAAATGATTGGTTCTGTACCCCTACGGTATTAAGCGGATATCTTTTCCCTATGCATATGATCATGTTGTTTTCCTTTACACGCCGATTGCTTTTTTTCCCTGATTGGCAACAGCCTCCATTTTCTGCTTTAAAAGCCGCGGATCACCAAGGTATCTATGGTGCAAAGGATTGCCCTGTGCATCAAATTCATACACTAGCGGAACACCTGTTGGAATATTCACATTTACGATATCCTCCTCGCTGAGCTTATCAAAGTATTTCACCAATGCGCGCAGAGAATTTCCATGTGCCGCGATGATGACGCGTTTACCTGCCATCATATCCTTTTTGATGACCTTGTTGAAATACGGCACCACTCGTGCAACCGTCGTTTCCAGGCTCTCACTGCTCGGCAGCTCATTCGGATTCACATCCCGATACATACTCTGTGCAACAGCACTTCGCGCATCGTTTTGGTTCAGCGCCGGTGGGAGGATATCGTAGGAACGCCGCCACTCCCTGACCTGCTCCTCTCCGTATTTTTCAGCGGTTTCCGCTTTATTTAAGCCCTGCAAAGCACCGTAATGTCGCTCATTCAGCTTCCAGGACTTTACAACAGGAAGCCATGTGCGATCCATTTCATCCAGAATGTGATCCAGTGTATGCACAGCTCTTTTTAAATAGGAGGTATAGCAGATATCAAAATCCAATCCCTCCTGCTTCAGCAGTCTCCCTGCCGCTTTGGCCTCTTCATGTCCTTTTTCACTCAGATCAACATCTGTCCACCCGGTAAACAGGTTTAATTTATTCCATTCACTCTCTCCGTGACGAATCAATACAAGCTTCATTTGTGACTCCTCCTTTGATGTTAAAAGTTATCTCCATCTAACTAATAACAGTATATGCATGTAAAGGAGTGCTGTCAATGCATTTGCCCACGCTGACGTAAAAAGGCTCCAACTCCCGCCAAACGTCGCGCGGAAAGAGGAGACCTCAAAGGATCAATTCTATAAAAGCTTGCCATTTCCATATCACTATCCATTATTTTTCTACACAGATGAAACCCGCAGCTCTCTGTATAAAAATTGACATTCTGTTTTTGTCTGCAGAAGAGACTGTAGTGATTTGTTTCCAGTGCAAACAAACAGATAGCAGATAGGTGCAGTATCTTTTCTGTAATATCAGTGCATCAAAGTAAATTGTATTTTAAAAATGCCTTATATAATCCATCCTCATTCACGGCAGCTGTAATATCATCCGCCATGGCTTTAATTTCCTTACCTCCACTAGCCATTGCGATACCCAACGCGCAGTATTCCAGCATAGGAATATCCACCGCCGCATCTCCAAAAGCAATCGTATCCTTTTGCTCCATATGAAGATACTTCAGCAGAAGAGAGATCGCTGTTGCCTTGTCAATATCCTGTATTCCGATATCACCAAAAAGAGCTGTTTCTCCCTTGCCACCCCAGGTGCTGATTTTTAGATCCGGAAAGAATTGCGCTGCGGCAGTCACATCTGCATAGGAATTTAGAATAAAGCTGATTTTATTCACATCCTCCCGATACAGATTTTCTCCAAACACCATATCCGGATACTGTGCGCGTATATGGATATTCTCCTGCCCGTTTCCCTTGCGCTGCATATATTTCTGCATAACGGGTTCTCCCGCTTCTTCAAAATGTTCACTGGCATACAAACCCGTATTGCTTTCCAGATAAAATTCCAGATTGCGGCTATGCAGCCAGTCTACGATTGCACTGCACTGTTCTTTTTTTAAATGTGCATGAAACAATACCTCCCCATGATGCTCAATATATCCGCCATTTGCACCAATCATACCATCCAGACGGATATTCCAAATTTCGTCATACACCTCGCTGCGGCTTCTACCCGTACAGATATAAACCAGATGTCCTTGTGCTCTGGCCATACGTATTGCTTTGACTGCGGAAGGCGGAAGATGATTTTCATAATCCACCAGCGTTCCGTCCACATCGATCAGAATTACCTTTTTTTCTAATTTATGCATCATAGTACCTCCTTCATATCACATCGGCTGTTTTATCTTCATAATTGTCGCACACTTCATTTTAACACAATATAAAGCCTGAACAGACAAATAGCGCTGTGATTCTATTGCTGCAATGAGAAGTAACAAGAAGATGACTGGCTTTTATCTGTTTGCTTAATTATGCTTTGACTGCCTTCTCTATGGTTTGATTATAGCGGATGCTGAAACCATCGTCAATCATTGAAAATTTTTAGTATGAATTATGATAGACTTAACCGTTCCTAACACTCTAACATCCCCCCGGCTTAAATAAAAAGATGCATAAAGTAAGAATCCCTCATGCATCGATAAGCTGTTAGTTGTCAGTTTTTTTATCTCTTTTCCACTGCCACCCATACCTCAACCAGATCATTTTCTCCGTAATATGTGATATCCGGCGCCTTTGCTTTCATCCTTCCGGTGATGTATCCGGAATTCAGCGGCTTGTAATCAGATTTCGGAAGCCATTTCATGATTGCCTGCACCTCTGTTTTTCCAATGGTATCCAATGTACAGGGAAATACTGCCCAGGTTGCAGCGGGCACGATATATTCTTCCAGCTCCCCTGTAACTGCATGATCGCTGGAAACAGCAATCCAATGATCGAATTTACGACTGTCATCTGCTGCTGTATTATAAACACTGATACCAAACAGACCAAAGGGCTCCTGATTCATATGGGACATCAATTCCTTCTGCTGTCCCTGTGTTTGAAGCTCCTCCCATTGCCGGGGTATTGCTTTCTGTCCTTCTTTTCTCTTATTTGTCGTATGTATGCAATAGCCTGCAACACGAAAGCTTTCTCTTTCTACGATATGAAACGGTTCGCTCATATTTGATTCCTCCTGCTTTGTATGGTATTAGTATATAAATTTATGTCCTTTCTATCCTCTCTTTCTCTGTCCGATACTGCGTGCTTTTCACATGTCAGTGATCATCAGCCACATCTCAAGCCTTGAGGAGCTAGGATCAGGGTCCAGATAGACCTCCATCACCGGTCCGTTTACATACTGATAGCCGGTTGATGGAAACCATTCCGTCCAGATTCTGCGCTCCAGCTCCTGAATGGACGCATGCGTTCCTTCGCATTGGAATACGATCCAGGATGCCTTAGGTAGCTGAAGTTCTTCATATCCGTTCAGCGGTTCTTCGCTCACCACTCCGATCCAGAACTTCCAGTCCTTCAAGTCCTGACACATACTGATTCCCAACAGACCGCTTGGCTCCTTTGCGTCGATATGTGCTGAAAGGTCTGCAATCGTTCCATCTTCTGCCGCTGTCCGCCAGAGATTGGGAACCACCTCATAATTTTTCTCCAGCTCCTTTTCCAGCTCATGGCAAACTCCGACAACGCGAAAGGCATCCTTCTTTACAATTCTGTAATTCAATTCCCTGCTTCCTGCGATAGAAAGCTGAAAGTGAAGCGGCGGATACAGCTTTACGGCAGCCTGGGCATTGCGCACCTGAGATGGTGCAATGCCATGGACAGAGCGAAATGCCCGATTAAAAGCGGTTGGAGATGCGTATTGATAACGCAATGCAATATCTATAATCTTATCCGTCCCCTGCTGCAATTCCTCTGCTGCAAGACTCATCCTTCTTCTGCGTATGTACTCCGACAGGGAGATACCGGTCATGTAAGAGAACATCCGCTGAAAATTATAGGAGGATGTACACGCAATTTTTGCGACCTCTTCAAAGCTGATTTCCTCCTGCATATGCTCCTCCATATATGCAATTGCCTCATTCAATCGTTCCATCCATTCCATTTGATAACAGCTCCTTTTCTATGACTTCTCTTTTTTCACTGATTCCAACGCTATTTACCAGCACTCACCAGCCGATAGCTTTCATCAATGAGCTTTTGAAGCTGCTTCCAGGACAGCTTTTGATCAAGCAGAATCGTAAACCAGTATGTTTTATTCATATGATACGCAGGATAAAAACATTTATAATCGATCAACTCCTGAATGAATTCCGGACGATTTTTCAAGTTACAGACATCCGTCATACCATCGACATCAATACCCAGACTTCGATAGGGAATATGCATGATAACACCGTACCACTTTCCCTTAGCTGTCTTTAAGGTTCCATGCTCCGGAGCACTCTTCCAGGGAAATTGGGGATAGCTCTGATAACGCTCAGCAACATAATCCAGAATGCGCGTACGATATGGATTTCCATCGATACACTGCTGCACCATGTCCTCCAGCAGCTCCTCAACCTCCTCACGAATCGATGATACAAAGCTGCCATTTGCCCCCGGTACGTGAAATGGTGTATAGGGCTCCCTTAGCTGCGCATCGTATACTTCAGCATGCAGCTCCTGCCCTTCATACGTGATAACCGCATAAAAATCCGGAGCCTTCAGCTTCCGGATACAGCGGTATGTCATCCCTTCCTTACTGCATCCATACTGCAGCAGCTTTTGTTCTGACAGCTTTTGCACACGTTTATTTTTCATATAGCCGCTCCTTTCCAATCAACAGCAGAATACTTCCTTGATTTGTTCACCCTGCAATACCTTCTTCTTACACGCCATATCCTCCTGTGAATAACATGTGGTAAGCTCCTGATAAGCATCCGGCAGAGGAATACATATAAAATAAAGGATGAATTCTCCTGTATAACCCCTGCAGAATCACTTTCCATCACAATACGAATTTCTCTACTATTTTAGTTTCTGTACAGCACCGCACAGGGACAGCCAACTGCAAAGGCCTGCTGTAAAACTGATTTTATTTTTTCCATACAGCACTCACAATTCGTATTCAATTATACCATCTATTTATCAAAAGCGACATTCCTTGTTTTCAGGAAATAGAGGTTAAATATTTCCAGTATGGATGTTCTTTGCCATAAGGTAAGCAATCACTTTGCACTCCTTGCTGAAAAATATTGATAAGTCTCCATGCCGTGCTGCTGTGCAGATGCTGTTTGTCCAGGAAAATTTGATTTAAATACTCGCAGAAAAAAAGCCTGTACTAAGACAGGCAATTGATTTTCAGGACAGAATCATTCCTTCACAAATCGTAAAATAGAGAATCATCAGAATCGCTGCCGGTGCCAGATAGCGGATAGCAAGGGACCAGAGCTTTTCCAGCGAAACCGCAGTGTACCTTCGTTCTCGAATTCGTCTGTAGCTTTCTGGACACCCCACACCCATCCGGTAAATACACAGAAGCAAAGTGCACCAAGCGGAATCATCAGATTATCTGTAAATTTCTCCATCACAGCATTCATGGGCAGCAGCTGTAACCCGTTTCGCATATCAAACCAGGGCAGGTTCAATCCGCGTGACTCCAGCTGCGACAGGGAATAGCCGGCGGCTAAAATCATGAGCGGCAGAAACAGCCAGACTACAGCCTTTCTTCTCGTGATATGAAATTCCTCACTCATACAGGCAATGATGCTCTCCAGTATACTGATGGCACTTGTCAATGCTGCCAGAAACAAGAGAATGAAGAAGACAGCCCCGAAGATAATACCTCCGGGAATGGAAGCAAACACATTGGGCAGTGCCATAAATGCAAATCCTCCACCCATACCAAGTCCTTCAGCCCCCATGGTCACAAAGACTGCCGGAATGATGGCAAAGGCTGCCAGAATGGCGACCAGGGTATCCAGCACACAAATCCAGACCGCACTTTTCATCAGATTTTCCTTCTTTCCCACATAGGAGCCATAGGTGATAAGGATGCCCATTCCCACGGAGAGCGAGAAAAAGGCCTGTCCTACTGCCGCAACCAGCATATCTGTATGGAAGGCGGAGAAATCGATATGCAGCATGAAGCGCACGCCTTCCATAGCGCCCGGCAAAGTAACCGAGCGAATCGCCGTCGCAATCAGCAAAAGAAAGAGAGCCGGCATTAAAACCTTACTGATTTTCTCGATACCCTCTGCAACGCCCTTTAAAATAATGAAGATACACAAGCCAAGAAACAGCAGTCCCCACAAAATTGGCTCTATCGGATCCGTGATAAAGCCGGTAAAGAAATCCTGATACTGCGTTGCAGCTCCGGAAAAATGTGCACCGCCGAAATAAACGGCAATATATTTCATGATCCAGCCGCCAACGATGCTGTAATAGGATAAAATAACAAACAAGGTGATCATGCCGATCACACCGGCAAACATCCACTTTTTATTCAGCTTGCGAAATGCTCCAACAGCGTTTTTCTGCGTTGCTCTACCAATCGCCAGCTCTGCCAGCATAATGCTCAGACCGATCACTGCTACAACCACTATGTAAATCAACAGAAACAAACCGCCTCCGTTTGCCCCAAGCTTTCCTGGAAACTTCCAGATATTCCCCAGACCTACTGCCGAGCCGGCAGCTGCCAGGATAAATCCGAGGTGGTTAGACCACTCTCCTCTGTTTTTGTGCACAAATAAATCCTCCCTCAATTATACAGCTCTTCTATTTTAGAGGGTTCCTTCATATATTTCAAGATAAAATGTAACAATTCCCAAGCAATTGCACGCTGCTTCGGGGAATCTTTTTAATCTTCGTTCATGTGTCATTCAACCGGTTGCACTGAGAATGCGTTTATGTTAACCTTATATCATTAAAAATGGAGGTCTTTTATGCAAATACTGACAATATCTTCTCCCAGCTTTCCGGATGGTGCGCTGATTCCTGTTATACATACCGGATATGGCGCGGATCAATCGCCGGAGCTGGTGCTGCACGGACTTTGCGAGGAGGCAGTATCCCTGGCAGTTATTCTGAATGATATGGATCATCCGATACCGGCATATAATCACTGGGTAATCTGGAATCTTCCTGTGATGTCAATCATCCCGGGGAATATTCCCCGCGGGGCACAGGTGCCAAGCCTGTCGGGTGCAATACAGGGGATTGGATATGGCAGGCATGCCTATAGAGGGCCAAAGCCGCCGTTCCACTGGTCGCATACCTATCAATTTACCGTATATGTTCTGGATACTGTCCTGACACTGCCGCCTACTGCGAGAAAGAAGCATCTGCTGGCAGCAATGGAACAACATATCCTGCAGCAGGCTGTGTTAAGGGGACATTACCGCTAAGCTGAAATAAAAACGCATCACATGAGAGACGTGCTCCTGATTGATGCGTTTTCTTTTCTCGTTGCTTTTTAAAAATTCAGACTGTTAGACCCGCTTTGCCTGATGCAGCTCAAAAATGGCTTCATGCCCTCTCCGTATGCTGTATGACTATTGTCCCATGCGAGGCAATGTACATAGAAGCTATTGTCCGCTACCTTTTTACAGATATATTACATCCTTCCTGAAAAGCCGCACTTATCTGCCTATTCTTTTTGCAGCTCCTGCAGTGTGGCAATCGTACTGCCTTTTTTCTCGTAATATTGCAGCATTTCATCCAGCTTTCTTTTATCATAGCTTGTGATACAATCCGACAGAACCGTGACCTTATAGTGATCCTTCAACAAATTATAGCAGGTTGATTTTACACACGCGCAGGCATCCGCCCCGGTTAAATAGAAATCAGTAATTCCATGCTTGCGCACAAAGTCAGAAAATGCTTCACTGGTTAATGCATTCCCCTTGTATTTTGTGAAAATACAATCGGATACAATCTTTAAATCACAGGCCAATTCAGAACCACGCGTATTGGGCTTAAAGGTTCTTGTTCCCTGTGATAAATTCTCATGCCGTATATAAACAACCGGAATTTCATGCGCCACCGCCCAGTCGATAGCGCTGTTGATATTATCAATGATCTCCTTATAATTTTTGGTGATATCATTTTGAATATCAATTACAATCAAAGCTTTATTCATATGGTACTCCTTTCGAGTTATCGTATGCCCCGTCATACAGGTATCTGATAACAAACATATACGGCTGTTCAATCTGCACAAATCCTCAGACTGGCCTGCTGCTGAAGGCCTGACATACAATCCTCCTTCAGCTTCTTCGGCACAGTATATTCCCTGACTCTGCAGATGATTTCGCCTCCCTATGTTGCCATCATCATACCATTCATAACCTGCAACACGGTGTCATGTTTTATATATTTCCAGCATTTTTCTAACTCTTTTCCTAACGTTATCACGTACATACGGAGGTGATAATACTTCAACCCTTTCCCGGCAAGAAAGGACATAGCTGTATAATAACTCATTATCCGGTAAAATCGTAGTCACCAGTAAGCTGCCATCCTCCTGCTCGCTTACTTCCTCATCGAATTTTTCATATACCTCATGGGACATCCCCGCATCAAACAAAAGGGTAACCTGCACGGTTTTCATCTCAAATTCGTCCGATCTTTCAAAGATATGCTCCGGTGTTTCCCGCATAAATTCCGCATCCTGCAGCTTTAGATCTCTTATCCGTGTTAATTTGAAGAATCGAAAATCCTTACGCAGCGTGCAGTAACCATACAAATACCAGTCAGAGGTCTTGAAAACAAGCTTATGCGGTTCAATAATCCGTTTGGTTTGTTCACCTTTTCCGCTGTAATAAGAAAAGGAAACGATTCTGCTTTTCCATATGGCGCTTTGCAGTAATTGAAAATTATGTTTTCCCGCACCACTTTTTGTCCATGTTGAAAAATCGATTTCCAACCAGTTTCCCTGCTGTCTTTGAAATACGCCGCTCAGTTTGGATAACAGCATATTTATCTGCTCATCCTCCAGCACACGGATGCCCTGCAGGGCCATGAGAATCTGCTTCTGTTCCTGCTCGCTGAGAAGTGATTTCTTTAAAACATAGCTGTCCTGAATCGCTATGCCTCCTCCCTTTCCCTGCGTAGCATAAATCGGAATCCCGGCTGAGCTCAGAATGTCAATATCACGGTATATCGTTCTGATCGACACCTCGAAATAATCTGCCAGCTCTGGTGCAGTCATTTGTCCTTTATCCAATAAAAGATAAATCATTTGAAAATATCTGTTTTCCTTCATATTGCACTTCCTCCTATTCCACGCGTATATAGTGATGACTGTCAGATAAAAAAAGCTTTGTATTCAATGCATGATGTTCTAAAAAAAGCCAGAACAAGAAATTGCTCTGACTTCGCTCTACTTCGTTTAAACTGCCTCCGGCAAAATATCGTACTGAATTTCCTGCAGCTCCGCAGCTTCCTTTAATTCCCGGTAAAAATGATTGGGCAGATACAGGGAGGGACGCCGTTTCAGCTTCAATGCTCCGGATTCCGCAAGAATCTCTGCAACAAACTGTGAACAGAAATAATGCTTCTTTCGTTTGAATGGTATATGGACAAAGCAGAATACCACTCCGATACTGGAATAACAGAAGTCCTCGCGATTTTCCACAAACTGCTCGATTTTATTTTGCAGCCGCTCAAAGGCCGCATCCGTTACCTGTAGCTGGAAGCTGATGCTTTTCTCCACGCCGTGGCGTTTGTATTTGGATACCGTTTCCATACAAAAGCCCTTATAGTTAAAGCTGTACATCTTTTCATTCATCGCATCGAGACAAATGGATGCATGTGTATATTCATATCCGTACACCGTTTCCATGAAACTGGAAAGATGACTTGGATAATTTGTTAATACAATGGATATGGTTTTCATGAATATGATGGTTCTCCTTCTTGCTTGTGAATGTTGTTCAAACGTATCATACAAAACCAGAAGAAGGTCAAAAGCCTTTGCATCACCTGCATCATGTATTCACAGTTTGTTATCATTGATTCACCGACGTCCTGCCTGTTTAGCTGGATGTCATACATGGCTAATTATTACATACCCCCATCCACAAGTCAAATGGAATTTCTTTACAGGACAGCTGCATATCTGTGAAAATACCGTATTTCAGCGGTTAAACAAATCCTTTCATCTTCTGCCTGCCAGTTTAATTTTTCATATAAACTATTTATTCTGTTATCCATGTATGCAATAAATAAAGGTAAAGAACCAGAAGAAATAGGTTATCGGTTACGAAATTTTTTTCAATATCCATCTTTATTTTAAGTATCTATTTTTTACTTTGTTATCTATGGGATTCTGTGTTTGAAAACAATGTTATAAATATCAAATCAAAAAGTCTCAAATATTGAAGGCTTGCTCAGCTTTTCATCCATTTTAATGCATTCATCCTACTTCCTCTTTTCAGGAATAATGATTCTGACAAACTGGAAGCCTTAAAGATGCAGTTGATCATTTACAGCAGTTTCTTTTCCTCCTCCCATGAATCCCTGTATACCTTGACCCACTTATAAAATGTTGATTTTTTCATCTTGAGCTGTTCACAATAGGTAGACAAATTCTCCTGATTCCGGATTCGCTCCTTCAGCTGTTTCTCAAAATCAGAAGGCAGCTCCACACGCGGTCTCCCATAGGTCCCCTTTCCTTCCTCCCGCCGTTTCAGTGCCCGCTTGATTCCTGCTCTCTGTTCTGCCTTTAACTCCTCCCGTGTTCGCTCCATGATCATCTGATAGACTTCCATCATCCAGTCCGGCTCTACGGTCTTGTTTCGAAACTCTAACTTCACATCCTTTTTCTTACAGTTCTCCAGAAATTCCTTCAGCCTGCATCCTGTCTGTTCATAATCCCTGATCATCTGCAGATCGATACTTCTTTGACCTCCATAGCTTTCTTCTTCTTTCCTGTACATCTTCCATCACCATCCCTTATCCACTCTATTTTTGAAATGCTTTTTCAATATCACCTACAGATACATTATCCTCCAGCAGCTTCTCTGCCTTTCCCTTTGTTATCTTAAATACAGCCGGTGACACACTCAGATCCTTTACACAGTTCATCAGTGTCTCATATGCCTTGTTCATCTCATCATCTGTCCCTTTTTGTTCGAGCGGGAAATGAAGTGCGGCCACATCGATCTTTTTATCCTCCAGAACCGGAATCAGCTTCTTGATGAAGGCCTGATTGTAGCGGTCGCTCTGGGTGATCATCAGATAAAAGGTATCCTTATTATCAATTTTCTTCGCAACCTCTATGAGATTCTGATTTTTGATCCGCTTGCTTGTTTGAAAGCTGTAGTCTTCTGCTTTTTTTTCCTTCTTTTCCCCTTTGATATATCCGCAGTCGATCATAAAGTTATATAATGCCGCCTCACTGATCTCACCGCTTGCGGTCTTTTTGAGCTTCCCCTTCTCATAACAGAACATTTCCGGTGTTCCTCCTCCGAATTCCGGAATCTTTTTCTGTAGCTTCGCAAAGTTCTTCTCCACATCTGATTTCATCTCTCCCAGCATATCGACCTCCAGTTCATAGAACAGGATGTCCATGTATTCCTTTAAAAAGGGTACCAGCGTCTTCTTGAAAGAATTACAGTAGCTACAGGTACTCTTTGTCACCATGAAGATGAAGCTTTCCTTATCATCAATCTTTTTGAATGTCTGATCCAGATCCAGCTGTTTGAGACCGTCTGTTTCCTTTGTCTCTTTTTCTACAACAATCGGTTCCTTTCTACTTTCTTCCTTATCCTTTGAGCTACATCCAAATATCCCCACCAGCATCAGAAAAACGATCCCCACGATCACAATCTTCTTAACCATATTTCATCCTATCCTTTCAACTTTCTTCATTCAGAAACCTGTACATCTCGCCGCTTATGACCCAGCGAACGAATTTCAATACAAGTGCAACTATGCATGCGTTTTTCATTGTCTTCAGAATCAGAGAGCTGAGCGCATTCATATCCGTCCATACGATGTAGATTTGTAGAAAAAAAGCGGCAGACAGCAGGAGCACATTGATGATCCCCTTCCTTCTGGCTTCCATCCATTCCCATACGGTCAGCTTTACTGTATTCCTCCCTGTTTTTTCACACAGTACCCAGTCATCTTCCTCTTCCTGCCATATGGATTCTATGCTTTGTACAGCCTCTTCTTTTTTCTTTTTCCCAATGGCAAAGGAAGGATAATGCTCCTCTTCTCCATTTCCCACAACGATGACGGCATGGTCACTGTTCCTATATCTTTGAAGATACCGTTCACTTTCCTCCACTCTGGCCATCAGATCCATGACTGCTTCTTCATACGACGACATCCTTTTCCCATGCCGGATCCGCCTTTCCATCCTCATCACCTGAATTCCGATCCCTTTTTCTATCTGTAGACCTTTTTCTCATATGAGCATAGATATGAGAAGTGATGTCCTCATATCTACGATCATACAGGAAAACGATTTCCTGTATGTACAGAAGCTTCCCGCTTATTCGGATACGACTCCGTGTTTCATGGTACCTTCTGCGTTTGCCCTGCGCTGTTCTCTGCGCTCTCTGCGTGCTTTTCTTTCTTCCTCCTTCGGATCGGTCTTATCACCTTTGACATAGCGTACGATCTGATAGATGATCATACAGATGCCCGCGATCACGAGTGCCACGAAGGCAAGAAAGATCTGTTTGGTATAGAAATACAGTACCGGAAAGCTTTCTGACAGCAGTCCCATAAGGAATACGAATCCGATGGGTACGATCAGGGTGAACAGCACGCTCAGGATGATCCCTGTGAGCTTCCGCTTTCCTCTGCTCTTTTCTTTTTTCCTCATTTGTCATTCTCCTTATTTGAATGAAAAAAATGTCCAAGGACATTCCGAAAGACAAAAAGCAAAGATAGATAAATAAAGATTGATTTTGTATAATAATATGGGTGATATATATATTTCTGCTTTTGAAAACAAACATACAGTAATTGCGATGGGACATTGTGATTCTTATTTCTCAGGGGTCAAACAAAATCTCTATTGCTAGAATCTTCTATGAAAATAAAGGTAGGCTCCTTTATGATTTTGAACTTGCACGTAAAGGTCTTCGTTCCAGCGTTATGAAAAGTGATTAACCTTATTATTTTATGCTTTCTTCACAATTTAGGTCATTCTCTTTACGAGTGCCCTAATTGCGAAAATTTCACTTTTGTCTGGCATACCTTTAAATCGATATTCTGCACATCATGTGGTATGAAATATCAGAAGATTCGTTCTGCGGCTGTTATGGATAAAGTCTTTGACTGTCCACACAGGCATGGTGTTTTTACGGTTTCTGACCCTTTACGTGAATACTTTTTGAAAGATCGATTTCTTTTGAACGAACTCTTTGGAGCTGTCAATGATACCTTATCTTTTGTCATTCGTAAGGCTGGCACAAAAAAGGATGAACTTATCCCCTGTGCTGTGCTTACTCTCCACACATTTGGTAGAGGATTAAATTGGATACCTCATATCCACGTTTTACTAGCTAAAGGAGGTGTACGAAAGGATGGCTTTTTAAACGCTGGAAGCACATCAATTACGAATCTCTTCGCCGCTCCTTTCAAAGATCACTTCTCGATCGTTTATCAGTAAAAATTGATACGATCGAATTCAAGCAATTAAAGAGGAAGCTGTATAAAGATTATTCAAAAGGCTTTGACTCTGATTGGGTAAAAGTCTTACAAAATAAACCTTGCCTATTCTAACATCTTGTTTTAATATGTACTATATTTACAAGTGATGGTTTATCTTGCGACAATCCCCTCGGAACTGTACGTGCCCTATTAAGGCATACAGCTCTTTACACAGTCTTTCGCCTAAATTGAATGGTAAACTTTTGGCTTAACGATTGGATTGTATTCAATTATTTTATCGAATTTCTCCCATGTCATTTTAGCCCTTTGTGAGCGCCTGTGGAGCCATGCTTTTAGTCTTTCTATTACATACCATCTGAACATTTCCAACTTGTCATAGTTCCCTGTGATACCATAGTACCGGTAGTGTCCTATAAGTTTGGTGTTCAGTTTCTTGATTAATTCATTTACTGGCATGTGCATATTGGCATGTATCCATTCATTCGCTGCTTTCATTTTAGCACTCATTTTCTTTTTACTGGTTAGTTTTATCGTTCGGTATCTTCCTTTTCGGTCGGTACCACTGATAAACGTGAATCCCAGAAAATCAAATGTGCCTTTACCCTCTCCGGCATATCTGCCAAAGCGGATGATTTTGCTTTTGTTTACCTCTATTTCCAGTTTGAATTTGGCTAGTCTCTCTTGGAGTTTTACGAAGAACTCCTGTGCTTCTGCTTTGTATTCAAAACAGCACACAAAATCATCCGCATAGCGCACTATTCCACAGAATCCTTGACAGTATTTCTTTACTACGATTTCAAACCACATATCTAATGCATAATATATGTATACGTTTCCCAAAACTGGTGAAATGAGGCCACCTTGGGGTATGTTCTTATCACTTTCTATTTTCTTCCCATGCTCCATAATACCTGCTTTCAGAAATCTAATGATATATCTTAGAAAGACGTCATCACCTATTTCCTTTCGCAGAAATTCCATCAATATCTTGTGATCTACATTATCAAAGAAACCTTTGATGTCCGCATCCACAATATAGTTGACTTTATTTCTTTGGATCATCTCTGAAAGATGTTCGATTGCTTTGTGGCAATCTCGATCCTTTCTGAATCCATAGGAAAAGTCATAAAATATCGGTTCGTATATCTCGCTCAAAACATCTGCCATGATGTTCTGTACCAGTTTATCCTCAAAACTCGGTATACCCAAAGGTCGCAGTTTATTACTGCCTGCTTTAGGGATGTATACTCGTTTAGTGGGTTGTGGTCTGTATGAAAATGTTTTCATCCTTGCCACCAACTGGTTTAGATTTGCTTCCAAATCCTTTCCGTATTCATCCTTGCTTACCTTATCAGTGCCAGTTGCTTTCTTTCCGTTTATGCGCTTATAAGCACCTTTCAGATTTTCCACATTGACATAGTGAATAAGATTCAGATGTTTACTCTCTGGATATTTCAACTTATTTTGTGCTATCCTTTCAAGTCCTGTTATCATTTGATTTTCACCTCCTCTTGGGTAGGTCTAAATGTTTCCCTTGAAAAACTGACTGTGCATTAGTCCTTTGGCTCCACCGGTTTTGACGGTTTCATTGCTACTATGTACTAATCTGACTTCCATACCGTCTTCTGCTCTATCTTGCTTTTTAAGGCTTGTATATCGCATTACCTTATTTCAGGAACGGTAGGACCTCTCAGGTACCCCGAAAATATCCATGTTATGCTCTCCAGGCCTGGGCCCGCAGCGTGCGCTCTGCGCCTCCGATGGAATGCCTTATCGTTTGTATGATGTTGTCTGCTATTGGCGGGACAATATCGACTTTTACGTTTACACCTTAACGAAGGTCTATTTCTTCACTCCCAACTTTTCATTGGGCTATTACGGCTCGCATACTCTCTGTCCTACGCTTAAATCGTAATGTTACCGTTACGACTCCAAGGACTCAATACTAGCGATTGGCTAAATCTTACTAGATGGGATTTCCACCCATTATATTTTCGACGCCTAACTGACGCACTCCGCCTTCGGTGTACGCTTACTGCCCTCCCAGTGAACATAAAAATCTAAAGGACTGTATAGAGTATGTTACTCGCTATGTAGGCAGTCCAGTCATGGCTCAGAGTCGTATCATTGATTATAATTCTGATATGGATCATGTCATTTGGTGGTACGAAGATCATGAAACGAAAGAGTATGTTGAAGTATATGATTCTATCTTAGCTTTTATGAAGAAACTTATTCGTCATATCCCTGACGAGCATTTCAAAATGGTTCGCTACATCGGAGGTTATGCAGCGAAGAAAAAAAAGTTAACAAAAATGATTAAAAAAATGGTATCCTGTAAATACGCAGGATTAGCGAAAAAGAACTATGCGCATCGTCAATATTTAATGGATACTTTCCGCATTGACCCTCTCTTGTGTAAATGCGGTCATGAAATGCAGTTTGTTGAAGCTTTTTTTTCCTTGAGGATTGGAGGAACAGATAAATGAAACGTGGAAATTCTATGACTGGAGATCCGTCTGTGATCCATATGGTATGTATTAAATGTGGTTATGTCATACCTATGGATGTTGATATTGCTTATGAAGTCATGCGTACAAAGATGTATAAAGGAAAAAGAGTGTTATATGGATACTGTATGAAATGTGAACATATCATGTATCCGGAAAGTATTTTAGACAAACTGGAGAAATAAACTTTTTATCATCGATATCTCTTATCCCCTATAAGGGGATTTTTGTGTTTTCTTTCCTCTTCATATAACTATTTATATATAATTATTTATAATTAAGATTCATATAATATGCTAATTCCTACAATATAAAAAAAGAAGGCACTTCATCTGCATAAATAAGTACGATATCTCTATCTATGTTATGTCTATCTATGTTTTTTTGCAGAAAGCCATGGAGGATCCCCGTATACATATGCTCTTTCATTACATGGTCTAAAATAACATACGGCTGTGTTATGATATCAGCCGTATCAAGCTCTTTTATCGTCTTTTTCCTAAGATCCATCCACACATGATCTTCCCCGCTTCTTTTAAAATACTGCCTGACTGCCACTGTCTTCCCAAAGCCCGGAGGTGCCTGCACCATCGTCACATGAAACTTATCAATTTCCTGTAGCGCTTTTATTACAGTTTTTCTAACATACTTTTTCATTTTTCTCACATTCCTCTTTCTTTCACTATTATACTGAAAGAATCGCATGTGTTCATCATAAATAAATTTGTAATATTTGGAAATTGTAAAGCAATTCATATCCGCTTCGCAAGCTTTGATTCCTCCGACCGGTATCATGATAAAACCCCTTGGAAAAGATACTATGGATTTAAACCATACAGCATGCCTGATGCATTTAACGAATACAGATGAACTGACGGCTGAGATGTTCTATGGATGCTGCGTACAGATTTTATTTCTGTATCAGACACATTCATCATCTACATCCCTCTTACATACCTTGTATTCATTCTACTGCATCATTCTTTATCCTTTATGCCGTCACGTGCTTATTCACCTATGAAATAAGTACCCCTTACGATTCACAGCTGCCACGCTGCCGCATTATCCCTTACGAACTGACGAAAGCTCTTCGGCTTTTTGTGCATAACCGCTTCAAAATCAGTCGTGACCTTCTCTGCACCTTTAAACCGTGTCATCATATAAAGCATCCCCATAACCTTACAATACTCCTTCTCCAGCCCCCGAACGCTGATCCAGTAATTTTTTGCAAATGACGGCTTTGGATTCGCATACACAATGTTCCTTCCCAGCTCCTGCGATAAAATTTCAGCCACTTCCCAATAATCAATCGCTTCTGCTCCTGTTATGGAATAGCTTGTGTTTTGATGCATATGCGCCTCGCAAAGAACCCTCGCTGTCAGCTCACCGATATCCTGAGCATCGATAAAGCTTGTCAATGCATTCCTGACGGGTACGACAATTCTGTTGAAATGCTGAATTTCAAAGGCATGCACGCCACTGATATTCTGCATAAAAAAACCGGGGCGTATATGGCAGTACGGCAATCCCGCCTGCTCGATATATTGTTCAATTTTATGATGCGGAGGGATGGGATTTTTCTCTACTCCCAGCAGGGAAAGAAAGCTTACCAGCTGAATCCTCTTCTGCTTCTGCAACGCATCGATCAGCGGCTTCAAAGCCTTTGGATCACCAAGATGCGGCGGCCGCATGAGAAACACCCTGTCCACATCCTACAGGGCAGCCGGAAATGTAGACGGCTTTGTAACATCAAACAGGACAGCCTCTGCATTCGGAAACAGCTGTGTAAGACGTTTCACATTCGTACCTGCTGCTTTGACCTTTTGTCCAGCAGCCAGGGCATACTGCACAACATACCTGCCCACATTACCGGACGCTCCCATCACCAGTATTTTACCCATTGTTCTTTTCCTCCAGCAGGATGGCATTGGCCATGTTCAGTAAATCAAGCAGGGTATGAAATGCCGCCTCACCCATGGAATTTCTCAAAATATTCATCTGCTTCATATATTCATCATAGGTTTCATTCACCAGCTGCACTGCTTTCTCTGTCGGCCGCAAAAGAAAGCTGCGCTTATCATTTTCCTGCTGCTGCTTTTCAAGAAAGCCGTTTTTCAGCAGCGCAGAGCTCATATTGGTAGCCATCGCTTTTGTCACCTTGAAAAAGTCTGCGACTCCCTTTGCCGTCTTCTCTCCGTCTGCTTTAACCAAATAAATCAGCATCCCCATTTCACTGGATCGAATGGGCAGGTTACGCCTTGTATTCATATTCAGACGGCAGAACAGCGATACCTGTTCCATTGCATTCATCATCGTATCCATAGATCTCTCCTTATATTTAGTACATCTCATTTACCATATTATAATAGTACACTTGCTATACTATGTCAATACAATAAAGTTCTGCGTGATTACATATATCCCATAATACCTGTTAACACATTATACTATGTATTATATAGTATAATGTGTCAGGAGGTGTTATCATGGATACACAGCTGAAAAAAGGACTGCTGGAAATCTGTGTTCTTGCAGTATTGAAAAAAGAAGATTCCTATGGCTATAAAATCGTAAAGGATATTTCTCCATATATAGAAATCTCTGAATCACCCCTGTATCCCATACTCAGGCGGCTGGAAAACAGCAAATGTCTCAGTATTTATTCCGTGGAGCATCACGGACGTCTGAGAAAATATTACAGAATCACCAATATTGGCATTGCGCGCATTCAGGATTTTCTAATGGAATGGCAGTCTATGCTGCATATTTATGAATTTATCAAAGGAGGGGATGAATTTGAATAAACAGGAATTTATCAGTCTGCTGGAAAAGCGTTTATTTCAGCTTCCACAGGTAGAGAAGGAGCATTTATTAAATTATTATAATGAAACGATTGAGGACCGCATGGAGGACGGCATGAGTGAAGCAGAGGCTGTAGCTAGTCTGGATTCCATCGACATGATTGTAAAGCAGGTCTATGCAGAGCGCGAGCTGCCTATCGAAGAGGGAAAACCTGCAGCACGGGGAAACAGGAGGCGTGGATGGAAAATCGCTGCTTTTGTTTTACTTTTTCCATTCTGGATGACCCTGCTCAGTATGGCATTCGTTATCTATCTGCTGCTGTGGACACTGCTTGCCGTCCTGTTTTGCATAATGCTGACATTTGTCTGCTTCCTTGTCGGTGCTTTGTGGAATCTGATACCGGTTGTAAGAGCAAATGCCGCTGCAGCTGTTGTTCTGCTTGGTTGTATGTTTCTTTTTTCCGGTCTTTTGCCGCTGTGCTGGAAGCTGTTACGCATAGGTGCTGCATGGCTGAAAAATCAAACCGGTATCTGGCTGGCGGCGATACGGCATCTATTTGTAAAGGCGGTGAATTAAATGAAGGTCACATTAAAACAGCTGTTGAAATATGTACCGGTCATCTGTATTCTGCTTGGTCTTCTGCTGATAGGCGGCGGCTTTGCGATGGCCGATTTCAAGATGGAGAACCTGCAGACGGTCGAGCATAAGCCATATATGAAAAGAGAAAAAACAATTACCGTGCATCAGATTTCCTCCATCCGGATTGACAGCTATCACAGTGAAATCAATATTCTTCCTGCAAAGGATGATAACATTCATATCCAGTATGAGGAAAATGATGAGTATCCGATGAATGTCACAAAGGATGCCACCTCTTTACAGCTGAAACGTGCGACAAAGAGTTTTCAATTCAACTTCTTTGATTTTGACCGTGAGCTCAATATTCCGATCACAATCGAGCTGCCGAAAGCCTTTCATGGCAAGCTGGATATCGATACCTCGTACGGCAATGTGACTGTACATGACATGGCATATCAGAATATCACGATCAACAATGATCATGGCAATGTCAGCCTTTCCAAGCTAAAAGCGGAAGCAGTAACACTCGATGTCGCCTATGGCAGCGTCGTTCTGAATGATGTAAACAGCAGGCAGGCATTCCAGCTGAACAGTGAGCATGGCGATATCATTTCCAAAAATCTGAAGGCAGACAGTGCCGTGCTAACGACCGCCTATTCCGATATCACTCTGGATGATACCGAAATTACAAAGGATATGACACTTTATCATGAGCATGCTCCGGTAAATCTTGGAAAGCTGAGGGCACAGGCATTGCAGATAGAAAGCGCCTATGGTGATATCCGCAGCACAGGTCTTACCATCGCGGAAAACGCAGACTTCTCACTGGAGCGCTCCGATGTCACCCTGCAGAAGCTTTCCGCAAAGGACATGACGATGGAAAATGCTTATGGTGACACGATGATTTCAGAGCTGGACGCCGATAGTATTCTGATGGAAGGCGAGCGTGGCAGCTTCAGCGCCACGGTAAAAGGAAGCATTGACGACTTTAACATTCTTTCCGAAGCAGAGCATGGGGACAATACGCTTCCGACCAAATATGAAAACAGCTCCCGGCGCAAGCTGCAAATCAATGTAGAATACGGCGATATCAATGTAAAATTTCAAAAATAAGGAGCTGAATGGAACTTTCGGAATAATAGCATGCGCGTATAACTCATATTGCGCTCAAATGCCGAAGTTATACATCAAGCCACTACGATAAGCGCAGCTTCTCTGAATTATCAATAGGATTTCTCAGACATATTCCATGCGGGAAGCAATCTGCCATATGTTATGAGGAATCCTTTTTTTATGGCTGCTTTCACTCTTTTACTGTTTCCATTATCGCTTGGATTAGCGTCTCACAGTCTTATTTACGTACGGTTAAAGAGATACGGGTGCATCCTACCTAGCTATTTTTCACCTTACGTGCATAAAAAACTGTCTGTTCTGTTTCCTAGGAAAGAAAAAAAGACGATCACACCGGTGATCAAACGTCACACACCGGCAATCGTCGTATGAAATGATATTTTCGCAAGCCTCCTGTGGAAGCTGTTAGGATACAGCAATTTCTGAATTTCAAAACAGCTGTGTGCTTCTTACGGAGGTATTTCAACACCCTTTTAAGGAAAAATCTCTCCATCCATGTTAAGCCTGCTGCTTCTGCCGCTGCCAGATTCCCTCGTTTTACTCTGTCTTTCCTTCAACAGATGATAGACATGTTCATATACCTCTGCCCGTTTACAGCGTATGATATAGGACAGCTCTTCTCTTAATGGTACACATTCCTCTATGAACTGCACCAGCTCTGCATGATAGCGATTCTGGTCGTTTTTCATTTCTTCCAGTACACGGGTAAATGTTTTGGAGGAAGCGTAGTTTCTTCCATAGCTGTCGGTTGCGGCATCCAGACTGTCTGATATGGTAATAATGCAGATAAATAAATGATAGGTTTCCGATGGCGCTTCCACACCCTGCGGATAACCGAATACGCCGTCTACGCTTCTGTGATGATTTGCGGCAACCTCGCTATAGGCTGCAAGCTTCCCGATCCTTGAAAGGATGTGTCTGCCTGCGAGAGGATGATATTGAATTGCTTCGAATTCAAGTCCGCTGATGTTACGGTACTGTGTATTGATGACACTTGTACAAAGCACCTTCCCCACATCATGCACCAGCGCGGCATTGTGAATATATGCAAGCAGATCGTCCCCCTTCTGCTGTATTGCCTCCACACTGTCCAGACCAAGCAGACCGATCAGCAGCTCCGGCTTTTCTTTCAGCAGCTGCTGCAGGATAGCCTCACTGCACGCAGCGACCATATAGGTATGAATCAGTGTCTGCGGCTGGCGAAGCATAAACAAATCCATAAAATATTGAATGACATCCTCTGCTTCCCTTACCAGAGAGAGCAGTGGAATAATCTCATAATAAACTGCATGCGAAATACGATATTCCGTGAATAGATCCGATGGAAGAAACGCGATATAGCCAATCACCTTCTCCAGTATCCGCTCGACATGCATCGACATATCACCTTCCTTTGACAAGGCATAAATCACATTGCATAAGGATAATAACAGATGGAATTGTATATCATCCAGCTCCTTACGACTGTAATTGCACCGGTAGGGAATTTTGCTGTCAATAGTCTCTACAAGCTCAGCCATGGCTTTCGCATCCCTGTTCTGTCGCAGATAGTCACACATCGCACATGTCAGCTGCCACTTCATAAGATCAAAGGGACTTGCATCCTTTTGCTGCTGCGCGTCCTGCAAAGCCTGATGGGACATATCGTGCAGAATGCTTAAATTGGGTGCGGACAGCATTCCCTTCTGTAAATTCAAAACGCTCATGATAAAGGAATTCGTGTAATTTATTTTTAGATACGGAACGATTTCATTGACCTCCAGCGTCCAATCAGCTTCGGCAATGAAGCGTTCATAGCTTTGCAGTCCCTTTTGATAGGATGGCAGGAGTGTCTGATTGAAATATGTATTATAATTTTCAACGCTGTCGATGTGCTCAAATAGAAGGGAGGACATATAATCGTAAATGGATAATCCAAGGCTTTGATCCTCCTGAGAAAGCTGCCCGTATAATCTCTCATAGCATTCCCCCATCTGAGTGACCAGCTGCAGCGAGCGTGCTCGAAAATGCACGGTATCCAGAAAAGTAAAGCAGACAAGCTTGATAAAGCTACACTTCATCAGGGAAATCTCATCGTGCCTGCCGGTATAATAGGTGGAAAGCATACAGGCGGAGCGATAGGTGAGATCCGTATCCTCCATCCTTGTACAGTAGCGGAATTGATAGGACAGCAGGGAATCAGCGATTGCATCCTGCAGACGCGTACCATCCTCCAGAAAATATTCGATATGACGCTGTATCTGCTGATTCCCGGATACATAAATGCTGCGCTGAAGAGCTGAGCAGTCCTTATATTTTTCTATCCAGCTCTCCACGCCGTCCTTTGTATGCAGCAGCTCATTTGTCTTTTGGTTAATGAGACGAATGGAGGCATAATACTGATTGAAGAATTCCTCCCACTCTTCCCTGGTTGTGAAGCCGTGTTCCAGTTTCATAAGGCAAGGCCTCTCTTTCCTTTTCGGTATTCTTTGCTACGGCTGTCATTCTTTGACAGGGGTTTCCGCTTCCATTCGATTAAGCTTCAGAAAGGTTGCCAGAATCTGGGAAATCAGTGTGAGAGAGCTAACCTCTTCCCTTGTCCAGAAACGGCTTCCGGTACATTCATCAAAGCCGATAAATCCACGGAAAATACCATTGTCATAAAATGCACATTGCAGGGTGGAATGAATTCCCTGACTCTCAAACAGCTCAACCAGCGTTGGCGAAAGGCTTTGAATATCCCGGCAGTAAAAGATATGATCTTCCTGAAACAATGCTTCATAATCGCCCAGCTCCTTGTAATTTACATTCTGAAGCTGCTTCATTTCAGAGGAGATTCCTTCATTGCACCACTCATATGTATTGAAGCCGTGGCTGCCGTCCCTGGTGTTTTCAAAAATGTAGGAACGGCTGACATCAAACTGCTTTCCTACGATCTCCAGAACCAAATTGACTGCCTCATCCAGATGTTCATAATGATACAAAATACGGAAAACATACCGTGCCAGATTATCTTGACTCTCTGCGTAATTCTGCTCGGAATCGATCGCCGCTCCCAATGAGGAATTTTGTAAATACTCCTGATTTTGCAGCAGGCTGTCATCGTACATACAGCAGCCGTTTTTCCCGCGCTGCTTTGCCTGATATAAGGCCTTGTCTGCACATTCATACAGCTCCTGAAAGCTTTCGCCATCTCTTGGATACATAGCGATCCCCATACTGCAGGTAACTGCAATCGGCTTTTTTTCATTGGAAAACAGCTGCTGAAACATGGCAAGAAGCTCTTCAGCCTTATCCATTGCAGTCGTTGCGGATGAGATGTTTTTGAGAAATATCGTGAATTCATCACCGCCGATACGTCCGACAAGATCGTCTTTTCTCACGTTTCGCTTCATACCGGCAGCCATTTCACTCAATACAAGATCCCCGGTTATGTGTCCATGTGTATCATTGATCTGCTTAAAATTATCTGTATCAACCATAATCAAGGCATTCACGGTCTTTGGATTTTCTATCAGATAGCTCTGTAGCTGCTGCTTCATGGTTTCCCGGTTATACACCCCTGTCAGCGTATCCTTTTCAGCTTTGTGGCGCAGCTTTTCCATCTGCAAACGCTCCTTCGTGATATCCAGACCGATACTGTAGAAGGATGGTATACCGTCCCAGCTGTCCTCACCGCTGATATAACACAGCGTTACCGTCCAGATGCGCTCCTCTTTGCTGCGTGTATATGCCCGGGCCTCCAGAACAGCATTGTCCCCAGTATTTTTCAGACCTGCGCATACCAGTGAAATACGGGGAAGATCATCCAAATGGACATATTTTGAACAGCGGAAATGCAGTTCTTCCTCCAGCTGCACCTGCGTATAGCCAATCATATCCAGAAATATACCGTTATGCCACAGAATCGTATCAAGATCTCTTGCATCTATGCGGACCATACCGGCTGGAATCGTCTTCAATATCGCTTCTCTTTCCTGATCCTTTTTGTCCAGCTTATATTCTTCACTGTACATATCATAAGACAGCTCTATCCTCGAGCGATGTCCAAACCAGTCCAGCATTCGATTCTTAATCATAAAGGTACGCTTTAGTTTCGAATTATAAAATTCCCAGTTGTAGGTTTCATTTTTCTTTAGATAAGCATTGGTACAGAACGGACAGGGTGCATCCAGACCCTGTATTGCTTCATAGCATTTCCTTCCAAGCAGCTGTGCTTCACTTGCCTGCAGCGTGTCGCAGGATTTTTTATTTACATACAAAAGCTCATAGGTATCCATATCACTGATATACACGTTACCTGTATTGGCTGCCATCATCCATTCGAAATTATCGGTCATTTCCTGTTTGGCACTCAGGAGCTGTTCACGCTCATCCAACAGCTTTGGCATTGGTGTATAACAGAGCAGTATCTCCTGTCCTTCACCTTCCGATGCCCGGATAGTTCCTGCGATTTCAACCATCCTGTCAGCTCCTGCGATCCTCATGCTGCTGCGCAGCTTCACCTGACGCTGTCCGTGCTGATCTGCCGCACATAGTAAGGAATACAGCGTTTGATAATCCTGAATAAAATCGGAAAAGCACGAAGAAAATACAACGGATTCCTTAAAATCTTCCTGCTTTTTCCCCAACATTTGATAAAACGCTGTATTTGCCCACAGCACGGTCAATGCATCATCCAGCCGATGTAGACTGACTGCCAGTTGCAAATCCTCCATCATTCCCATATCTGCACTGCCTGCAGCTGATTGCTTCATCTGTACCATTTCGTAATCCTCCACTATATCTGCCCTTTATCCTGTGAGTGAAGTTACATCACCACACAAGCATCCTACTGCATCCATGTGCATCCGTACCCCGTTTATCTATGCATAAGGCGCTTTCATCAAAAAGAAAAGCACGCAATCCATTCTACACTTCGCTGCAGATATCATTTCTTTCATTATAGCACAACCTGAAACTTTATTTCATTTTTTGCATTATTTTAAATAATTTATTGTAAAATACATAGGAAAAATAACATCCAATATGACAGAACTACAATGAATCCTGTGAAACAGCGGATAAGCAAGCGCAGCCCCTCTTTTCTTCTTCCTCGTCATCACATGCTTTTTATATGGGGACATACGTACAGATACGTCCCTTCTCTGCCATCCCTGCTATCTTTCAAGCAGCAGCTCTATTTCATAGATATCATCCAGTGGAATCCAGGAATGATCACTGAATATGAGCCTGCGGTTATACTCATCCATTTTCTTCAAATACATAATAAGTGTACGGTATGCTCCGCCGTCCTTACGTTCATCCGGCTGGAAATAGGTTACCCGGATGCGCGGCTGCTCCGTGATATGCTGCAGAATTTCCTGCAGGCTTTCATCATTCTGCATATTTCTGTTTTCATCCAGAACTTTTCGCTGATCGATCAGCCGCTGTGCTTCCTGAATTGCCTCCTTATGCCCTGTCAAAGCGGCAAATGGCGCAAACTGGGCAGCGCGATCCCGTATCGGCATCTGCGCATGCTTTTTTGATACCGGATGAGGCAAATGGATAATATCCTCATAGTTGTCTGTGTGCTGTTGTTTCATAGAAATCTCCTTTTATGCCTTATGACCGCCAATCGTTTCGTTTCGCCGGATGGTATTGGCACCCTCCTCCAGATTCATACCCTTTAAAACGGCATTCTTTCCATACTTTTTCTTTATCTGCAATGTTGCCTGCTGGAGCGCCTTTTCCTTATCCAGCTGTGCGCGTTCTTTTTCTTCCTGCTGCCGCAATGCATCATAATCCACAAACAGGTCCAGCTGTTCTGCTTCTGCTTTTTGCTGTACCTGCTTCTCATCCACAACATGATTTGCGGATATATTGATTCTGCGTACTGTCAAATGCGGATTTATAATTCTGTCAAAGAGCTTCATGACCTCCTTAATCATCCATTGGGAGGATGCTGTCTGCCGTTTTAGGTTAGCCGTGCCATGAGCATGCTTTGGAATCGTTCTTCCATAGCGGTCCGTTGTGACAGCCTTGATATACGGGGCAGCGGTTTCAAGATTCTCGATATCATACCCGATCGTCAGCACGATCTGATCACAGACCTGCCCCTTGTCAACCAGAGAAAGAGCAAGAAGATCCAGCATCTCCTTAATAACAAGCCTTGTTTTTTCCGTATCGTAGGGGCAGCTCAGCACCTGCCCGGTACCGATGCTTGTATTTTCCGGCTGATATGCCTTGATATCTGCCATTGTACACGGTTCATATCCCCAGGCATGATCAATCAGCAGCTCCGCATTAACACCAAACAGCTGATACAGGCGATCCTCGTTATATGCGTCCTGTGCGGTGCCAAGTGAGCATCTTGCAATATCTCCCATGGTATACAGACCAATCTGTTCCAGCTTCTTCGCATAGCCTTTTCCAATGCGCCAGAAATCTGTAAGCGGTCTGTGATTCCAGAGCAGCCTTCGATACCGCATTTCATCCAGCTGTGCAATCCGCACTCCATCACTGTCTGCCGGAATATGCTTTGCCACGATATCCATGGCGATCTTGCACAGATATAAATTGGTACCGATACCTGCTGCCGCCGTAATACCGGTTGTGTTCAGAATATCGGTAATGATACGCTTTGCCAGCTGTCGCGGTGTTGTCTGATAGGCTTTCAGATACCCTGTCACATCCAGAAAAACCTCATCGATTGAATACACATGGATATCCTCCGCAGAGATATACTTCAGATAGATATCATAGATTTTGGTGCTTTGTTCCAGATAAAAAGCCATGCGCGGAGGAGCCGCAATATAGGTCATCGCAAGCTCCGGATGGGTAGTAAGCTCATGTTCATCATAGGATTCCCCGACAAACTGATGGCCGGGAGCCGCCTTTCTTCTCTTTGCATTGATTTCCTTTACGGTTTGAACGACCTCAAACAGCCTGGCTCTTCCGGAAATCCCGTATTTTTTCAGGGAAGGTGTGACCGCGAGGCAGATTGTTTTCTCCGTCTTCCCCGTATCCGCAACAACCAGATTCGTCGTCAGCGGGTCCAGCTGCCTGCTGATACACTCCACGGAGGCATAAAAGGACTTTAAATCTATCGCCATATAAATATGTTTCTTCTGTTCCACGCCACCGCCTCCTTATTCTACACAGACAGTATTTGTATATTCCTCCATCCTCATACGGATTCCATGTATACACGAACTGTAATCTGCTTTCCCTGCAATCGGGTATGAGATTATGATCTGTCCTGCACAGAAAGATGCACATAGAAAGCCATCTCTGATTGCTTATTGAAGTTTCTATATTTTATCACAAATGCTTGTTCGCGTCTTTGGAAAAAGGATGATATTTATCAGCACAGCCAGTCCTAGCTGCACACTTTTCATACGCAATCCTTTCCTGATGAGCTGTTTTGCAGACTGCGCATGCATAAAGAGCTTCTGCATATATTCAAAAAAAGCGAAAAGCAATGCCGTAATGCTACATCAAATATGCTATAATGGAAGCACATTTGAAAAGAAATTGATATGATGCATATATGACACACAAAGCAAGTCGGGAGGAAGCATATGTCCAGAAAAGCATATAGTCAGCAGGAACGAACCGCATTGAAAAAAAGACTGCATGAAATCGGTCTGGATATTTATTTAAAACAGGGCATCCAGAATGTCAAGCTCCCGGAGATTTTACAGCTGGCTGGAATTTCCAAGCCGTTCTTTTACACCTTTTACCCATCTCTGGGCGATTTGATTATTGATATCATCGATGAGCAGCGTATATCGATTATGAAGCTGCTTGAGAAGACACAGGCAGATGAGACACTGGATTGGAGAGGCAAAATAGAAGCCTTTCTGTATCCGCTTCTGCATCACAGGGAGCATCGTTTTTTCATCCTTTCCCCGGAGGAGGAGGTATGGCTGTATCAGCGGCTGACAAAGCAGTGCTTTGATTCTTTTCAGAAATCACAAATAGCATTTTACGAAGACCTTCTGGCTGCATGGGAGGTTCCTCTGACAGCGATTGCCCCGCAGATCATGGGCAATTATCTGTTATCCCTCATTATTGTACGAAACAATGCCCCAACCTCTCTCCCCTTTTTATTTCATGAGTATCTTGACGAAACAGCAGCTTTGCAAATACGTCTGTTTATAGACCATCTGGAATCCCTGCGGCTACAAAGCATACGGTAAACGTATGTTTTTTCTTGCTTTCCGGGCCTGCTCTATGTATAATAAAAATATAATTACCAAAATTATTTTCGGTAAGTAAAAAGGAGGATTTGTATGGGTTTATTTGGTAAAAAGAAAAAGGCTTGGGATGAAGGACGTATTCAGGAAAACAAGGCTAAAATGCGCGCACTGTTTGAACAGGTAGTAGAGGATGCTGCAGGCTATCAGCTTGTCTACGCATATTCCTCCAGCGTAAAAACAAGCAATTACATACTCGCCAGAAAAACAACGTATACGTACACGAGCCTGATCGTCGGTTTCCGGGAAGCTGATATGAGTATCGTCATTTTACAGACAACACCGGAGCTGGAGGGCTGCAGCGATCCGGAAATCTTCAGAAAGGGAGAAATCAAGAAAGCCAAGGTTGTTCAGGGCGGCTTCACCATTTATCACAAGGGCGGTCTTATGGCCGGGTATACACAGTTTTATATTTCTGACGAATATGATGATGACAATCTGTTCGCTTATATGCGACAGAGTGAAGAGGCAGCACAATGGGATATCTTCTGGCCTAAATTCTGTAAGTAAGTATGGATACGATAACTCTCATCTTAATCATTCTTGCCGGTATGAGTCTCTCTTTACTTGCAGCTCATCTGTGGGTGGGGATAATTGACGGAATCGGCGGGTGTTTCAAGAGAATATTTCACATCGGACGTAAACAGAAGAAGGCCTGGCATACACTGTCAAAGGAACCTCGTCAAGAATCACAAAGCATCAGGAAAAAGCCTTCGCCATTCGAAGAATAACGTACAGGCAGAAGCTCCTTCAGCAGCATTGCCGCTGTTTGCAAATCAAATTGTATAACATAACAAAAAGCAAGTTCGTTCAATGACTTGCTTTTTATATCCTCTTTTCATCAATATCCCGCACACGAAGTACTGCAGCTCCGGTATCATTTTTCACAATTGACCATTTTCTTAATCAGGAACGGCTACATTCTCTTTATTTTGTTTTCCTCTACATGATCTGTTAAGAACGCCTGCATCTTATCCGCGTTTACCATAAGGCTTTCCACTTTAAATCGTTTCCCTTGTGCAGTGAAAACAGTGATCATCTCGTTCTGCGCAAATGTATTCTTTCGAACCTTCCATTGTACATTGCGGATGTCGGTTATCGCAAAGCTGAACTTCACCAGACCAAGCCCCTTTCTGACCGTTATCCTTGATCCGTTCACCCTGATTCTATACATTTTTGTCCATAAGATAACGAAGGTCACAGGAATAAACACAAATACCGTTGTACAGATATACATGGCCGTATGAGGTGGCGGCAAGAAGATCGTATTCAATACCACCAGAATGATAAAGAAGCATAGGATACATACCCATAGCCAGAAGACGATGGGAGGGTTTGTTACCGTAAAGCATTTCCTTGTACGCATACTTTCCTCCTTATTGGCACAGGCCATCTTCTTCATACAGCAGCTTAGCCGCAATAAAAACCAATGCGCAACAGCAGCTTATGAACATAAAGGAAAATCATTCCTTCGTTATCGTCAGACTTTCAAATGCCTCCTTTGCCTTTTCCTGTCCGGCAAGACTGGCTATCAGCATTCCTGTTTTTGAATCCCTGATCCATACAACAAAATTGTCCTCTGTCCCTGATTCCCCTTCTATTTCATACATATAATAGGTATTTCCATCCTTTTCTGTATCCTCCAGCACACGCATTCCCTGCTGACCTTTGATAGCCAGATAACTGTTATATCCGGTTTCATGGATAAACATTCCTTGTAAAATGTTTTCTTCATCCTTTTTAACTGTAAACTGTCCATCCTTCTGCGATAAGGACAAGCCGTTCGAGGTATCCAGTTTCACCTTAATGGTATCGCCGGTTTCCACATTGAATGTATAAGATTTGCTGGATGAGGCTGAGCATGCCCCAAGCGTAAGCATCATGGCTACTGCCAGCATAAGAACACCTGTTTTCATAATTCGTTTCATTGCCTTCTCCATTCTCCCGCTTCGCACGAGTATTAAATTTTAATGCTTGGAATTGTTTATTTTACAACACGTTTGATTTTTTCCACACATTCCCTATAAATGTATTACGATCCTGCATATTTCCTCATCTGCCTTTATCTATACGGCAGGCAATCTGCCCTTCTCCTTACCCGGCATCTGCTTTATGATATCGATAACAGATAGATGTCATTTCTGCACAGGCCGTTTAAAGCGAGTTTTCCTTCCTTCAATGGCGGTATCTTCCTCCTTCTGCATGTTGCTGATAAAATTGTTCCTTATCCTCATACATTTTTTGATCTGCACTACGGATGATAGCCTTCAGATTGCGGCAGGAATGCGTCCATTCATAACCGACAGCCGCTTTACATTCCTCCCTGTTAAATGTATCCTTCAGCTTCTGTATGATATCTCTGAATTCTGCTTCCTCCACATCCGGACAGATGATCACAAACTCATCGCCCCCTACACGGTAGAGGTTTCCTTCCGGCACACTGCTTTGCATAATTGCCGCTCCTGTTTGCAGCAGCTGATCTCCGGCCTCATGCCCGAAACGATCATTGATTTCCTTCAAACCATTCACATCAATAAACGCCACGCCCACAGTAGTCTCTTTTTCTGAAAATTCCTCCACATCCTGAATATAGCGGTTGTGATTATAAAATTTTGTTAATGTATCCATATAGCTTAACCGATACAGTGTTTTTTCATCCTCATTTCTGCGAATTGCCAGCATGATGAAGTAACTGAATGTCAGTAAAAATTTCTCTGCATCCTCAAAGACTTCCACCGACAGATTATCCAATCCGATCATACCTCCGAAATTACCGTATCGCTCAAATGGAACAAGGATCAGCCGCTCTATCTTTTGACCAGATAACAGTTCATATTCCGCCTGCCTGTCTCCCTGAAGCTCCTTGACATCCCTGATCATAATGCTGGCCTGCTCATCATATAGCTGGAACCACCATTTATAATCATGCCTGGATAAATGCTGCAAATTATCAATCTCAGGAGTGATCCCTTCTCTGCACCATTCTGCAATATTTGACATCTCATCATTTTCCATATAGAACACATAGGCCCGCTCTGCTTCAAATACCTCTCCAATCAATTTCAAGACATGATTCATAGCATCCACTGTATGATGATTCTGATACAGCTCGCGGATACAGTCAATCAGAATGTTATCTCTTTTTATGCGCTTCTCCAATTCCTTTTTCTTTTGCAGACTCTCGGTAATATCAAAGGCGATTTCCATTCTTGCCTCACGACCTTCCCAGTCAATGAGACGATCTTTTAACAGATAGTGTCCGTGAATAACAGGATTGCTGTGTTCCCATGTATAAGTCTCATCCTTTGACAGCTTTGCATTGGGGCAGAAGTCACAGGGCTTATCAAATCCCTGCAGTGCTTTATAGCATTTCAGTCCTGTTAACTCCTTTATGTCAAATAGCTTTTTCCCTGCATCATTCACAAACAACAGGTCATAGGTATGAATATCCGCAACATACATCAGCTCTGTCATCTCGTTGATCGGCATGAGCATCAGCTGTGCTTGTCTGGCAAGCTGCTCACTTTTTCTTCTGTTCTCAGCCTCTGCCTCCAATAAGCGCCTTCTCCGCTTTTCCTGCTGATATGTGAAAATCGTTACCATCATCACAACCACAAGGAATGCACAGATAACGATAATCAAAAACGTTCTTGACTGCTGAACGATTTCCTCCGTATATACCTCTGCAATATCCACCGCCTCATCCGCCATGGCAAAATACTGCTCGCTTAATGCATATAAGCGTTGTTTGTTATTCCCGCTGCTGCGATATTGCAAGATTTCTTTTTTGATATCTGCCCATTCCTTTTCCATTTCAGCGAGAAGTCCCTGATACTCCATCTGATCCAAACGGGAGATATGTGCATCTTCATCACCGTAAAGCAAGCCATGTAAAGTTCGATCCAGCTCGTCAATCAGTGCATCATTTGGTTCATGATTCAATTCCTGCTTAATCAGCCTTTGCGTAGCTCCGCGTATGATTCCGGTATAGTTTATAATACGGGCGTTCCCCTGAAGCTTTGCATTCGAATCCATGGATAGAAATCCAATGGTGATTATCGCTATACAGAGAAGCAATGGTATAATGCCAACGAGATGGTTGGATAATATTTTTTTTCATTGGATAAAACCTCCTGTGTATTCGCAGTCCTTATATTTATATTTACTATTTTATCATGTAATGTTATTTGATGCACCAATTTCATTCCTTTCCTACAGGCTACAGCACATTTTTCTGCAGAAAGCGATATTGCCTGTTCCTGCAGCGCGAATGGCAGGCAAAGTGATACTGTGATTGCACATTTGTATATGGTATCTGAAGCCCCCTTATTTATCACCATTTTCAATCATCATCTGGTTATTACCCAAGACGAAATCGATGGATCAGAAACACTTCAAGCGGTTATTTACAGACCGCTTATGATTTGATTATTCCAAGCGGTACGCCATAAATGCAGTTCCCTTATTTATGAATGGCACTTCTAAAAATATATCTGCCAGTATTATTTTAAAAGGTCTTATGCTGCATCCCTTTGCTTTGCAGCACACGCCTCTTGAACCCATTATTGTGATAGTAAGAAAAGATGTGGATTTTACTCCACATCTTTTCTACTTTCCTATATGTTTTCGCTATTTTATTTACGAAAAGCCTACTGCACATTTCTGTAGCTGCGTGCTTACCCTGTAGTTTAAAGACAGCTATCCCTTTTTATGATTGATAGCAGCCTGTGCTGCAGCCAGTCTGGCAATCGGTACACGGAACGGACTGCAGGATACATAGCTCAGTCCCATACGGTGACAGAAATCAATACTGCTAGGATCGCCTCCATGCTCTCCGCAGATTCCCAGCTTGATTTCAGGGCGTGTCTTTCTTCCGCCTGCAACTGCCATTTCAATCAGCTTTCCGACACCCTTCTGATCAACTCTTGCGAACGGATCCTGTTCAAAGATTTTCTTTTCATAGTAATCGTTCAGGAATCCACCAGCATCATCACGAGAGAATCCAAAGGTCATCTGTGTCAGGTCATTGGTTCCGAAGCTGAAGAATTCAGCCTCCTCTGCAATTTCATCCGCCAGCAGTGCGGCACGCGGAATCTCGATCATCGTACCTACATGATATTTCATATCAAAAGCCTCACGCTTCAGAATTTCATCTGCCGTACGTACGACAACATCCTTGACAAATTTCAATTCGGCCTTATCGCCAACAAGTGGAATCATAATTTCCGGTTCAATCTTCCATTCCGGATGCTTGCGGTTGACGTTGATTGCTGCCTCTATAACTGCGGTTGTCTGCATTTCTGCGATTTCAGGATAAGAAATCGCAAGACGGCACCCGCGATGACCCATCATCGGGTTAAATTCATGCAATCCGGAAATAACGCTCTTAAGCTCATCCAGATCAATATGCATATCCTTAGCCAGCTGTGCAATATCATAAGAGCTTGTCGGCAGGAATTCATGCAGAGGCGGATCGAGATAACGGATGGTTACCGGCAGTCCGTGCATTGCCTCATAAATGCCCTCAAAGTCACCACGCTGCATCGGCAGCAGCTTGGAAAGTGCTTTTCTTCTCTGTCCTTCGGTTTTGGATACGATCATTTCGCGCACAGCCTTGATGCGGTCACCCTCAAAGAACATATGCTCGGTACGCACCAGACCGATTCCCTCAGCCCCGAAGGCTACTGCCTGTGCTGCATCCTTCGGTGTGTCAGCATTCGTTCTGACCTTCAGCGTACGAATCTCATCCGCCCATTTCATAAAGCGTTCAAAATCACCGGAAATCTCTGCCGGAACCGTTTTGATTTTACGTCCGTAAATATTACCTGTTGAGCCATCCAGAGAAATATAATCACCCTTATTATAGCGTTCTTCATTCACTATGAAATATTTTTCCTCTTCATTGATTTTAATATCACCGCAGCCGGAAACACAGCATGCCCCCATACCGCGGGCAACTACTGCCGCATGGGAAGTCATACCGCCGCGCACGGTCAGGATACCTTCCGATACATGCATCCCTTCAATATCCTCCGGTGAGGTTTCCAGACGGACAAGAATCACCTTGTGTCCGAGTGCAGTTTCTTCAATAGCTTCCTCTGCAGAGAATACGATTTGTCCGCAGGCAGCACCAGGAGATGCCGGCAATGCACTGGCAATCGGCTTTGCGCTCTTCAAATCCGCATCGTCAAAACGCGGATGCAGCAGGGAATCCAACTGCTTCGGCTCCACCATCATCATGGCTTCCTCTTTGGTAATCATGCCCTCATCCACCATATCACAGGCGATTTTCAGTGCAGATGCAGCCGTACGTTTACCGTTACGTGTCTGCAGCATGAACAGATTTCCCTTTTCAATGGTAAATTCCATATCCTGCATATTCTTATAATGACTTTCCAGTGCTGCACAGATTTCTGTAAATTTCTGATAAGCAGCCGGCGCGATTTCCTTCAGCTGATCGATGGTCTGCGGGGTACGGATACCTGCAACGACATCCTCGCCCTGTGCATTCATCAGGAATTCACCATACAGCTTGTTTTCACCGGTACTTGGATTACGCGTAAAGGCAACGCCGGTACCGCAGTCATTTCCCATGTTGCCGAAAACCATCATCTGTACGTTGACAGCTGTTCCCCAGTCTCCCGGAATATCATTCATTTTACGATAGAAAATCGCACGCTGGTTGTTCCAGGAACGGAAAACTGCTTCAATAGAGCGGTACAGCTGCTCTTTCGGATCGGATGGGAAATCTTCCTCCAAGGAATCCTTATAGAATTTCTTAAAGCGCTTCACCATTTCCTTCATGTCGTCCGCATCCAGATCAGTATCCTGCTCTACGCCTTTTTTCTCCTTCATTTCATCAATAATGTCTTCAAACTTCGCTTTGTTCAGTCCCATGACAACATCAGCAAACATCTGGATGAAACGACGGTAGGAATCATATGCAAACCGCGGATTATCCGTCAGTCTGGCAACGCCCTCCACAACCTCATCGTTGAGTCCCAAATTTAAAATGGTATCCATCATGCCTGGCATAGACGCACGCGCACCAGATCTTACGGATACTAACAACGGATTTTTCGGATCCCCAAACTGCTTTTTAGACAGTTCTTCCAATTTCATTAAATAATCAAAAATTTCCTTGCGAATTGCTTCATTGATTGCCTCACCGTCCGCATAATACTGGTTACATGCCTCAGTGGTAACAGTGAAACCAAAAGGTACAGGCATACCGAGGTTCATCATTTCTGCCAGGTTTGCGCCCTTACCGCCGAGCAGCTCTCTCATCTGCCCGTTTCCTTCTGAAAACAGGTAAACATACTTTTTGCCCATTAAGCATTCCTCCTCTTATGTAATCGTTTACATTTGATATCTTATATTATACAGCATTTTCATATATTTTCCTAGTATTAGTTAAAAAGTTATGCAATTCACAAAGTGCTCCATTCACTATATGCACAGCATGGCAGAATATGCTGCTGTCTTCCAATCGGCTTTTTCTTTCCCATACCTTTGTCATGATGTCAAAACTTTGGAATCATGCTATACTTTCAGGGATATGGCAGCAGCTGCAACCGCAGGTTGACAAAACGCAAGAGGAGCTTGGTAGCACAGCTGCAGCCCTTTTGCTAGGATATAGGTGTGAGGTGAACTATTATGAAATTTGGAGAAAAACTACAGAAGCTAAGAAAAGAGAAGGGAATGTCACAGGAGGAGCTTGCCGCTCGTCTGCATGTATCCAGACAGGCTGTCAGCAAATGGGAGAATGATCAGGGCTATCCCGAAACGGAGAAAATGCTGATGATCGGAAACATCTTTTCTGTAACTATGGATTATCTGTTAAAGGACGAGGGAGGAGACCAGCCGCAGGAACAGGGCTTTTATGCGAGTCGGGAATGTGTACAGGGCTATCTGCAGCAGGAGAAAAGAATTACGCTGCGGATTGCTGTCGGGACGCTGCTCTGCATTCTTTCCGGGCTGCCGATTCTTATTTTCCCACAGCTGGAGGATGTCATGAGTGTCTTTTCAATGCTCATCATCGCCCTGGGTATCGCCGTGTTTGTATCCCTTTCCTTCGATAAGGATGAATACAAGATACTCAAACAGGAGCCACTGTATTTTGATCACGATTATCTGCAGGAGCTGAAGGGTGAACATGACGGACTGCAGAAAAAATTCAAGCGTCTTATTATCGGCGGACTGCTGCTGATTTTTCTCAGCTGTATCATCGCGATGATCAGTGAGGATGTTTTGCATATGGAGGAAGGATTGCTGGATGCTGTCTATCTGCTGCTGATTTCCACTGCTGTCTTCCTGTTTATTTATGCAGGCTGCTCTATGGACACATATGAACTGCTTGTTGATAACGAGACATATCGTAAAAAAAAGCATGGAGAACGCTTTTCCTGGCTGTATTATGTCACCATTGGCTGTGCTTCCATTCTCTATGTCGGCTTGGGAATGCTGTTTGGTAAAGAGGCATGGCGAACCGGCTGGATACTTATCGCCGTCACATGGCTTGTGACCTACGGCATCGTCAGCGGTATCAGTATGCGCAAGAAATAATGACAGCCTTAACCGGATAGCGAACTGCAAGAGATCTTCCCTATCCTTACCTGTGTAGTCATTTGTAAATAGATGCATCCATTCTGAAATACCGGTATTTCAGAAAAAAGCAAATCGCCTTTATGATAACGATTTGCTTTTTCTTTTGCCATTATAAGAGCCTTCCCAGTCAGAAAAACGAACAGAGCAGTCTGTCCGTTTTCTATATAACTAACCCGCAAACTGGGCGTCATACAACCCCTTTTCCATATTTCCGCTGACAATGATAACATGTCCTGCAAATATATCGCCGTCATCATAATACAATTCAAACTCCCCATCCTGTGACACGTTGACAGACTCTATCCGGATACGACGTATAAATTCATCAGCACACAGCTCATCTTCGTCTTCATCCTGCCACTCAATTGCACAGCTGAGTAATTGCTCGGCAGCGTACCGGCGGGCTTTTTTATCCCATGCAGCGGCATCCTCCTGCAGCCTGCGAAAAACAGTTAATGCCTTATCCGCACGCTTATCATCATGCTCATCTGTATCCAGTAAAATCTCTGCCTTTTGCGCATTCCAATCCCCCTCCCCCTGAAACATGGACAGGGAACGGTTCAGCTGCAGTTGACAGGTATCTGACAGAGATAAAAAGACAGGCTTCTGATATTCCTTCAGCAGTTCCTGCAGCTGCGGCTGTTTTACATTTCGCTCCAGTACATCCACCAGCAGCAGACAGGCACCGGCAGGAATCTCCTGATTTGACCATATCGTTTTTTTCGGCAGGGATTCCCGCACCTTTAAACGATAAATCGTTTCCTTTTTCAAACGAAACACTTTTCCCGGTTTTTTATTTTCCTTTTCACTCAGCATCCACTGCAGTACCTTTTTCTCCTGCTTCAGCTCTGCAGTTTTACCATCTATGTGGGCAAGCAGCCGCATACTGACTGTCCAACAGCGTTCCCCTTTCATGCGGCAGGAGCCTGCATCATCCTGTGTCAGTGCATAGATTTCCTTGATCTCTTCCGCAAAGCCTTCCTCAAATTTCTTTTTTTCTGTTCGTTCCTTCCACATTGCAGCTCTCCCTTTCTTCTGAAAACGGGATATTTCCAGTTTGGAAACATCCCGTTATACACAAATGATACCAATAGAGCTTGACCTGTTCTTATTTCCGTACTTCCTATATACCCTTTCGTTTCACAAGCTCAGCAAACGTTTTATCTTTGCCCGTCCTATTTTTTCCCCAACAGACGGAACATATTCTTCTTATAGACCTCTACGCCAGGCTGATTGAACGGGTTGATATCCAGCATATAGCAGGTAATGGCACATGCCTTGAAGAAGAAATAGCACATATAGCCAAAGCTTTCCGCACTCATATCGTCCAGTGTCAGAATCAGATTTGGAACACCGCCTGTTTCCTCGTGTGCTTCCAAAGTTCCCTGACACGCCATTTTGTTTACCCAGTCAACGGATTTTCCTGCCAGATAATTCATGCCATCCAGATTATCCGCATCTTCCGGGAAGTTCAGATCCAGCGTTGGCTTGTCAATCAGCAGCAGTGTTTCATACAGAACCTTCTTTCCGTCCTGTACAAACTGTCCCAGAGAATGCAGATCGGTAGAGAAGTTTGCGCTTGTCGGCAGATTTCCCTTGCATTCCTTTCCTTCACTTTCTCCGAACAGCTGCTTCCACCATTCCGCAACCATCGTCATCTGTGTTTCATAGCTTACCAGCATTTCCACATCTTTTCCCTGATTTTCCAGAATACGGCGGCTTACTGCATAGGCATAGGCATCGTTTTTGCTTAAATCCGGATCCTTTAAATCTTCATAAGCCTTTTTCAAACCGGTCATGATAGCATCGGTATCAATACCTGCCACAGCGATTGGAAACAGTCCAACCGGTGTGATGACGGAGAAACGTCCACCAATATCATCCGGAATTACAAAGGTTTCATAGCCTTCCTTATCGGCAATCGTTTTCAGCGTGCCTCTTGCCTTATCCGTTGTCGCAACAATTCTCTTTGCGGCTTCCTCTTTTCCGTATTTTTCTTCCATAAACTGCTTCAGCAGACGGAATGCCAGCGCGGTTTCCGTTGTTGTACCGGATTTGGAAATTACATTGACTGCGACTTCCTTATCCTTGATGTACTCCATAACCTGCGCAATATACGTGGATGAGAATGTATTACCGAAGAAAATGATTTCCGGTTTTTTATCACTGTACATTCCATTGATCATTTCAACGGCAGCTCTGGCTCCCAGATAAGAACCACCGATACCACAAACCATCAGTACATCGCATTTTTCGCGGATGTCAGCCGCAACGCTCTTTAATCTTGCATACTCTTCCTTGTCATAATTGTTTGGCCATTCCACCCAGCCGACATAGTCGTTTCCCTTGCCGGTCTTGTTGTGGAGATCCTCATGGCATTTGGTAACGATGTCCTGATAACCTGCAATGTCTTCCTTCAAAAATGCATGCTTTGTGTCTAATTTCATCATATGCGTTTTCTCCTTTTACTTTGTTGCCTCTTCGATCCACTGATCCAGATGCTCCGCCAGTGAAGTAAACCCGATATTCATCTGCGGCAATTCGTGGACGAATCTGCGTTTTCGCATGGAACGAGCTTTATTTGCTTCTACAGCTTTCAAGGACAGCTTGAAATGCATGCCGTCTTCATCGACATCCAGAATTTTCACCTTTACACGTTCATTGACCTTGACATACGTATGCACATCCCGCACGAAGCGCTCACTGATTTCAGAAATATGAATCAATCCGTTGTGCTTGCTGTCCAGATAAACAAATGCGCCGTAGGGCTTGATTCCGGTAACGACACCTTCCACGACCTCTCCAACCATATAATGCATCCACTCACCTCATTTCATCATGCTTATTATATCATATCTTTTCTGATTTTGTGTTATAATAATATGGCAGAGAGCGTAAAAGGCTGATGATTCGCCGGTAACTGCTGATAATGGATGCGGAATACACAGATTCCCATGCAATACCGATGGGTATGATTCCACCGTGTTTCTAGTTCCATATATCTGCATAAACAGCAGCGAAACGTTATACATACAGCACTCTGGACTATATGAGGTGATACAGACATGAGTTCGATTTACCCCCTGGTGGCTGCCCTTCTGGCAAATGTCATCGCCCAGGTTCTAAAGCCGATCGTGCTTTATTTCCGTACCAAGGAACTGGATGTGCATCAGTGCATCGCCTGCGGAGGCTTTCCAAGCTCACACAGCTCTACGGTAACAGCCCTGACGATTGCGATCGGCATGAATGAAGGCTTTGATTCCGCCCTCTTCGCGATTACCTGTGTATTCAGCTTCATCGTTATTTACGATGCAGCCAATGTCCGCTACTACGCAGGCAGAAATATCCAGCTGACAAAGCAGCTGATCAGCGATTTGGAAACATTGAAGGGTTTGAAATTCAACGATCCGATCTATCACGAGAAGATCAAAAGCGTTCTCGGCCATAAATTCATTGAAATACTTGGAGGTATCCTGCTGGGCATACTGGTATCCCTGTCCATGTATCAGCTTATCCATTAGAGAAAGAAGGAATAGGATGCAGACTAAGATAGATGAAATCAAGCAAACCATTGAAAAAATACGTCCATACATACAAAGAGACGGCGGCGATGTTGAATTCGTATCCTTTGAGGACGGCATTGTCGGTGTGCGTCTTCTGGGAGCATGCGTCGGCTGCATGTCCATCGACGATACCATTCAGGGAGGTATTGAGGCGATTCTTCTGGATGAGGTGGAAGGTGTCAGTGGCGTTGCGCTGATCGAGTAGTTATAAGACAAAAAAACACATGCTGCAGTTTATATTTCTAAATCCTGCTGTCATGTGTTTTTTCATATCCTCAAACGTACTATCCTTATTATCGATGCAACTATTTACTTGTGATTCGTGTGATGTTTTTCAGCTGTATGGAAATCGTTCCATCCGGCTGATTTTTAAATTCCACAAAATCACGGGAATTCATATAATCCACCGGAATAATGATTTCGATTCCCTTGTCTGTTTTTATCTTCTGTACCTTGTCCGAGCGTGCCGGCTTCACATATTCCACCTCAATCGGCTTTTCAACGCCCTGCTTGCGCAGTTCTTCGCGAAAATCATCACGGGCAAGCGGCTTCTCTGCAAATAGCAGCTCTGCGACCTCCTCAATTTCAATCGGTGTCTGCTGCTCAATATTCTCCTTGATGATGCTTTTCATTTTCGGAACGACCTCCATCTGATCCAAATCGTATTTATCGCTGATTTCCTCTGTGATTTTCGCCAGTGAGGATACCGCTTCCTTATACGATGGGGAGGTTGTGCTTTCCAGTATGATATCCGCAAAGAAATTCACCTTCTCCGCTTCGATTTCAACCTTGCTTTCCACACAATGCAGCGCATAATCACTCAGCTCTACGAGAAATGCCTTATCCGCCTTGACCAGAGAGGAGGATAACAGCGTGCGATAGGGGATGATTTCATTCCGCATACCGGCTTCCTCCTGTACAAGCGTATGTGTAATTCCCTCACTGTACGCATTGTCGATGACCAGCAGATAGCGCCTTCCCTCTTCCATCACCTGTGCAATCAGCAGATCGCTTGGATAGTATAAGGCACATCGCAGCTTCGCATCGAATATATGGCGTGCAAGCAGCTCACTGAGCTGTTCAAAGCTTTGTTCCTGCAGCTTATAGCTGTCCAGCCACTGCTTAACCTGCGAGCCTTCCTTGAATTTTCCGCTTTTTTTGGAGGAGCTTGAAAAAACCTTGGATGCCTTGGTCTGCATCATTTTTTCAACCTCCGGCTGCAGCTCCTGCATACAGGCGGTACTCATAATACATGTATTCTGTTCACAGTCCAAAACGTGGACAATCACCTTTTCAAAATCCGGCATAAGCTTCCTCTTTCCTTTTGATAGACATTCCTGTTCATTCCATGTCTTTGCCTGTTTATGATACCCCATTTTGCAGTCTTTGCATAGTATGAATTGTCTGTGAAAATAAAAATCACAAAATGTTCACATGATTTATTCACAGAGTAGTGCTATAGTAATGTCAATGTAAAAAAAGGTGGTCATGGAATGCAAAAAGCAATTTTTTCCAGAATTGATTTGAATAACGCCGACAATGATCTGGCTCAGGAGTATCTGAGCTGTATCCGGGATCTGCTGCATCTGCATGATGTACAGGACCTCAAAGCATTTACACAGCATATGAATACATCAAGATTTCAGCACTCGCTGAATGTCTCTTATTATACATTTCTGATAGCACGGCGATTCCATCTGGATTCCTGCAGCGCCGCAAGAGCCGGCCTTCTTCATGATCTGTATCACTATGACTGGAGAAATCTGGATAAGGAGGAGCGTCCCATAGAAGGAAGACACTGTGCCGTACATCCGCAGATTGCTTTGGAAAATGCACGTAAGGCAACCTTCGTTAATACGATTATCGAAGATGCTATCGTACACCATATGTGGCCGATGACTCTGCGCTGCCCCAAAACAAAGGAGGGCTGGGTTCTGCAGGCTGTTGATAAATACTGCGCCATCAGCGAAATTCTTTTGCAGGGTGGAAGAAGAGTGCGATATTCCAGACTTGCTATTTCACTGGCTGCACTGCTTTCCTTCAGCATTCGATAGCACTTATATACAGATAATGCTGTGTTTGGGATTCATTTCCGGGCACAGCTTTTTTCTTTTATCGAATGAACATGCTGCTTGAATTTCCGTCAGTCGCCTATCCTATATAAAACACGTCCTTTCTCTGTTGAGAGATGCGGACGTGTTTTGATTCTACAGGGCATCCAACAGCTTATTCCAGCAGCTTCAATTCCTTAAGCTTTTGTTCCATATAGCTGCGAAAGGCGAATTCCTCTTCCTCCTGCAGACCGACATGATAGATGCGGTCAATGTCCTCTCCCTGAAACATATACAGCTCGGAGGCATCCAGTATGCCTTCCGGATACAGCACCGCTGCATAATCATACAGGATACCGCTGGAACGCTCCTCCTGAATTCTACCGATAATCATTAGTTTTTTTCGCCCTTTCTTCAGGGTGATTACACTGCCAAGAGGCAGAATATTTCGTAATGCTTCCTTTTTCATTCCTTATACCTTCCCATCAGTAATTGATTTTAACTTTAAATCCCAGACCTGCAAGCAGTGAAGCCTTTCCGCCAAACTCCACTTCCCCTGTTTTACTGGAAAACTCTGCACCAACGCCGGCAGCACCAAGCTCACCGGTACCACTCAGCGTTATGTCTGCGCCAAACAAAGAGAATTTGCCCTTTACCTCCCCCTGTACGGCCGCCACTCCGATTTCGCCCTTCAGCGTAACCTCATCCTTCTTAATCACTGCCTTTGCGGCTCCTTTGGCAACACCGACTCCTACAGAAGCCTCAATCCCGGCATGCACATACGAGGTTCCGATATCAAAACCGGCTTTCAGCTGTGCGAGCGCAGCTTCTGCTTCCGCCTCCAATTGCAGCTGCGGATTCCAGGTGCCGTCATCATACAGCAGCCCCTTCCCATCCACAGACATGTGGGCACTGCCAAGTGTAAACTGGGCATTTGCCGATGTATATTTGCTGTTTTTTCCCACTGCATAGCGAAAGGCATCAAAGCCGCCGAAAATTCCGGCACAGATACCGTTTTTCGCATAATCGACAAGGGATCTGCCATTGCCGAAGGTCGTATGTGTGCGATGGGTGGTTTTCCAGCTGTCCTTTCGTGTATACCAGGCATCCGACCAATCGCTGTCACTGGATAGGGATGCTGCTGTTCGCAGCTGTCCAGCCTGCTTCAGAAGACGCTGCTCCATCGATTCATATTGCATTTGTGACTCATGGAAAAAGGCTTGCAGCTGATACAGCTGAGCAGACAGCTGTCGCTGCAGGACAGATAAACGGTTTAGCTGCGTTGTTTGTCCCAGAATATTCTGGAGCTGGTAAACAGAGGCACTCAGGCGGCTGCTTTGTTTCCAGGTTTGCTGTGTGCTTTGCTGAAGCTGCAGCAGTTTTCCGGTATGTATCTTTATCATTCGGCTATTGCCTACAGCATACGCAGACCCTCACATATCCGAATCTGTTCCTGCACATTATGCAGGACATTGCGATACTGTCGCTGCAGCAGGGGAAGCTCTGCGCCCTGTGCTGCACTTGGCAGCATGACGGTTTGCTGGCGCAGCTGTGTCTGCAATGCATACAGCTGCTGCAAGTAGCCGTTTGCCATGGTCTGGATAAGAATCCTAGAAGCCTTCGGCACTGGCATTCAGCTGTGCCTCCATGCTTTGATAGGTAGATACCGTCTGATCAAGGAATTTTGCATAGGATTCGACAATTGACCGATAATTGTCAAAAACCGGCAGCATTCCGTGAAAGCGGGATCTTATTTTTTCTGAAGCCGGAGACTGCCAATAGGCAGCAAGCTGATTCATTGAAGTACCGATTTCCTGCAGACAGGAATTCAGCTGTTGATTCTGTGAACGGATACTGGCAGCTGTCTGAGTTACCTGTGCCAGTGTAATTTGTAGCTGATCCATGATACACCTCCTAATTGACCAGACGGCGGGCCATCTGTGCTCGTTCATCCTGTGTCTGTCGATAGGTCTTGGCACTCAACTTGAGAAAAGCCGCATACTCGCGCATGAGTGCCGCCATCTGCTGAAAGTCCTTTTCAAACCCCTGAATCTGTGATACAAAGGCCTGATTATCCTTTCCCTGCCAGCCGCTGCCCATCGCCGCCACCTCTTGAAATAAACGGCGGTAATTCTTTTCGTAGGACAGGGTCTGCTGCTCAATCTGTCCTGCCGCACTGTCCAGTCTGGCAGGATCCACTTGTATTTTTATACTCATTTCATTCCTCCTATAAGATGATGATGCGTTCTGCGTTGCGAATGCCGGCATCCTTAACACACAATGCGAAATCCGGCATGCTGTCCTGCTGCTCCAGATACCATATAGCATCCTTTAGACTGCCCTTTTCCAAATGCCAGGCAGCCTCCAGTAATCGTGATACAAAGCGGTGTACAACACCCAGTTTTGCCTGTGCGGGAAGCAGCACCTCCATACCCTGCTGCACCGCTGGTACATACACCTCCACCAGTATTCTTTCATCCATTTTCCTCGACCTCCCATAGCTGCAGTATTCTGCATGTATCCTCCTCCCAGTAAATCGCTTCCTTGCTTTTCAGTATTTTATCTGTCTGCACATTCCTTTTTAACGTATAGGAATGCTCCTGAAATCCTTTTCCCATCCAGAGAACAGCGGCATCAAGCCATACCGGTGCATACCAGTCCCATAGGGAATACGCACTTAGATGAGGTATGGTCTCAATAAAAATATGATGCAGCTGCTCTGCCTCCAGCAGTTTCTTCATGAAGGCTGTATCCAGACTCAGCTCATCCAGCTGATGCCATACGATATATTGCTTTTGCGGCTGCTTCAGCAGTCGATCAAGCGTATCCAAGGAGGATGGCTTTCGTTTCGCAAGCGAATGCGGGCTGAATATATGGACACTGCCTCCTGTTTCCAGCTGCTTCAGATAGAGGGAAATGAAGCTGTCATTCAGACGGTAGGCAGCCAGAAGAAACAGACAGCGCCCTGTGGGATAGGCTGTATAAATTTCCTCCTGCGTTTTGATTTCCCTGCCCAAAAAGCTGCTGTCACATTGCATTGCAAGAGGATGGGAAACATGTGCCGGCATACGTGGAACAGCATAAGCCGGCGGTGTTTGCGAACGGGATGCCTTCATCCATGCCTCCTTGCGATAGACGGCAATCTGAAACATACAGAGAGTATCGTTATATTTCATTAGACCACAGCCCGGCTGTGTCAGCGGAATACAGCTTTGTTCACAGGAGAAGAGATAGCTGTAATCCTCATGCTGTGCACACTGCAGGGCATACCAGTCTTCCAGACAGGCCTGTATACGCATGGGAATCTGCTGCAGAACAGCCGTTGTGATACAGCATACAATGCCGTATTTTTTTCCTTCGCGCAGCAGATAAAGCAGTTCCTCCTCCAGCTCCTGATACAGTTCATGAAACACTTCATAATTATGAAGAATACAAAGGATTCCCTGTTCGCTTCTCTGTGCTCTGCGCTGTTTTATCATGCGCCTCATAAAGCTGAAAAAGCTTTGAATTCCCTCTGCATCCTCTCTTTGAAATACAGCGGCAACCTGCTGGTACTGCGCATATTTCATGAACAGCGGCTTATCGAAATCAAACAGATAGAGTATGTTCTCAGACTTCACAAGACAGCTTTGAATCAGCGTTTCCACAAACATGCTTTTCCCGCTCCCCACCATGCCGCACACAGCGAGGTTGCGTCCGTCCCACACGGACATGGAAAAGGGAATCTGCTGCTGATGGACAAGATCATCCAGCAAACCAAGGGTCAATGCAGTTTCCTTAGCCGGAAGCTCCTCCTGTTGCAGATTCGGCTTTAATGCCGGCATCCACAAAGGAGCGGCACGCTCTGTACTGATAGCACACAGTGCATCACAAACCGCCTCCAGCTCGGTTTTTGCCACCGTACCGCCTGCCATCGGTAGATCCTGCATATTCCCGTCACTGTCATAATAGGAAAGATACAGATCCGATACCTCCTTTCCGCAGGGATCATAGGGTGCCTGTGTCCAGGCGCTTTGCCCCTGCACAAAGACCTCATCATGCCCTACCTGTAAAAACAGCTGACCGGGATGCTGCAGATGGACAGCGGAGTCCTTTTTCAGCATATCCATACTGTCATTGCGATCGGCAACCTTTAAACAGAGACGAAAGCGCGCATTGCTCCAAATCTGTTCATCCACAACACCGAAGGGCTTCTGTGTCGCCAGCAGCAGATGGATACCCAGGCTTCTTCCGATTCTGGCACACTGACGCAGATGATCAAGAACCGCCGGAAAGAGCTGCTTCAGCTCGGCAAACTCATCTGCTACCAGAAACAGGTGGGGCATCGCCGTAAGGGAGGGATGCTGCTTTCTGAGCTGCATGTATTTATCAATATCCATACTGCTGATTCCATACCGCTCCCCTGTATCCGCCAGCTGCTGCTGTCTGCGGGTAAGCTCGCCTTCTATTGCACACATACAGCGCATCAGAATGCCCTTATCCAGATTCGTAATGATACCAGCGGTATGCGGCAGCTTTGCCAGAGCATTGGCCATTGTCCCCCCCTTGAAATCAATCAGCAGAAAGCTGACATCCTGACAGGAAAACGTAACAGCCAGCGACAGCAGATAGGTTAGAAGACATTCACTTTTGCCGGAGCCGGTCATTCCCGCAAGCAATCCATGCGGTCCGTGGCTGTGTTCATGCGCATCCAGATACAGCTCACCGCCGTCTGCACTTTGTCCGATGATCACGCGCAGACTTTTCGCAGCATCACTCCCCTGATAGCGGGAGGCTATCTGAAGCTCCTCAACACTGTGACAGTGAAACAGCTTTAGAAAGCTCAGCATTTTCTTACCCCGTGCACTATCCTTTGGATACGCTGAGCGTTGAACAAAGGCAGCACGTCTTTGCCTTTCTGTGCATGTATCGATTGTAAAGTCCGCATGACGCTGCGGCCATCGCACGCTGCGGCCGTTTATCTGCAGCTGAAGATCAGCAGCGTTGTTCAGCGTATCGCTCCAGCGCAGTTGGTGAATTTTTTCATGCGCAGGCAGCTGCAGAGAATCGGTAAGACACGGCTCCAGAATACAAACGATGACATCCTTGATACCTTCATCGTCCACCACTGCTTCCAAAAGACGCCTGCAGCGGCCTGCGCTTGTCTCATCCCATACAAGCAGTCGCTGCCTGTCCACAAACAGGTGTGGCAGACAGAACAGCTTTTCCCTTGAAATCAGCGCTTTATCCGCAGCGATACAGATACGGGTTTCCTTTTCCGGCTGCTGTATGACCAGCTGCAGCAGGATATTCAGCAGCGTGTCGATGCATACGGATCGTTCGCCCTCCAGACACAGAGACTGACACTCGCGAAGATCTGCCACGATGGGGACATTTTCCAATCTGAACTGACCAGCCTGCAATCCGTGCAGCTTATCCAGTAGCACATCCTGCGTCATGGAGGATACATGAGGAATCTGCAGATCAACGCCCGCTGGACAGCTGCCCTGTCCCAGCACCACATGCAGCCAGTCCGCATGATTCACACAGCGAAGACGATACGGCTTTTGAGCAAGAAAATCGACACAGAGCTTGGAAACCGGCGGATACCAGTGCTGTAGATATGCAGTCTCCTCCTGCATTGCCTGTTGAATACGCTGTTTCACCTCCAGCAGATAGCAGGAGTACACATAGCATCGTTTTTCTTCCTTTCTACGCTGCTGCTTTCGCTCATAACGCTTGGAGAGCAGCGGCCAAAGGATTGTTCCCAGCGCCATGCTGAGGGACATGAGCAGTGTCGGTACCACAGAAAGCAAATCCTGCTTTCGCTCTGCTGCCAGCCAGAAGGAAAACAATCCCATTGCGGTGGAGGAAAGCCCCATGGTAATGGAGGGTCCCAGTACAAAGATTGCAGGAAGATTTTCCTGTGTGCCTTTGGCCAGAGGCAGCTCGATTTCCATCGTTAATTTCTGCACAGGCTCCGGTGTCAGGCATATGGCTGTGCCTGCTTCCTTTTCCTCTATGACAGTTTTGCAATAGGAAATTTCAGAAAGCCTTGTATCCGCTATTTGCTCTGGAACGAAGATACTGTCCTTTCCCATCAGCAGCATCACATTCCCAAGATAAATGACATCGCCCGGCACTACTGTATGCCTTGTAATGCGATCCCCGTTGACATAGCAGCCATTGGTGCTCGCCTGATCCACCAGCTCCCACTCCGTATCCTTCGCTTGTAAAAGCGCATGACATAGAGATATTCCAGCACTTTTCAGACACAGCTCCTGTGTGGAGGAACGCCCGATATGCACAATGCCCACCAGGGCATAGCCATGAAAGCGCAGAGCGTTTGCACACAGTTCTTCTGCATAAAAGCGTATCCGCTGCCCCTCTAGTGCAATCACGCAATGAAAGCCCGGTTCTATTTCCTTCTTATGCAGCTGATACAGAGGAGAAGCAGACTGCGTAACATGAAAGCTCCATCCGCCTATTCTCCATACTGCCTGCACCGCAACATCCCGATACTGATAAACAGGCACCGTCTTTCGCTGGTTTATCAGCAGAACCGTTTGTATGCCCTTGTCCTGCAACACACAGAGCTTTATCCTTTGCATAGCCTTACGAGCTCTTTCATAACAGCCTGCATGCTGCCAAAGCGCTGATTCCTTTCTTCCTGACAGCAGTGCAGAAGCAACGCATCCAATGCATCCCTGCATGCACCATCTGCAGGAAACTGTCCATGACGCAGGACATAGCAGGTTCTTCCAAAGCTGTAAATATCACTTCGCTCATCACAGTTCAGCGTACCAGCCTCTTTGGGAGAATAGCCGGGGAGACACCGCGGCTGCGACATCCTGTTCCTGCAGAAAACGGCTGGTCGCAAAATCCAGTAGATAGACATTTCCCTTCCAGTACTGCAGATTGGACGGCTTGATATCCAGATGTACAATCTGCTGCTCATGGAGATACTGGAGAAGTTCTCCCAGCTGCAGGCACCACTGCAGACGCTTTTGCTCGCTGCTGCAGCCCTGTATACGCGATAAGGAAACACCGGGAATATATTCCATCAGAATACAGCGGTACTGTTCCTCCTCAAATGCTGATATCAGGTGCGGGATACGCTCATGCTGCAGCCATCCCAGCATACATGCCTCTCTTTGATATACCGCCCGCAGATAAGCATCTGAAAATTTTGCATGATGCCGTACAATGCGTTTCAATGCATACAGCTGTGATGTCACGATATCCCGTACCAGAAACACCTCACAGGCCGTTCCCTGATACAGGCAGGCACAGATCTGGTAGCGCAGATTCATACGATTTCCTCCTTCTGCCAGCGAAACTGCAGATTCGCAAACCGTATGACATCCTGATCCTTCAGTTCACGGGATGTTATTCTTTCACCGTTGATATATGTGCCATTGGCACTGCCGCAGTCCTTCAGCACACCCTCCTCGATGCAGGCGTGATGCTGGGATATCGTTTTCCCACTCAGCACCAGATCATTGTCCTTTGCCCGACCGATTGTAAACTGCGCCTTATCCACACGTATGCTGTTCCATGACTTCAGATCCACCAGACAGCTGCAATCCTGTGCAAGCAGCTCCTGCGTCGGACTCTCCAGTTCCTTTTGTACCGCATAGCCGCCACTCTCCTCTTCGATCGCAAAGGAAGGTACAGCCATCGTCTTGGGAGCGGGCAGATCGCGTACCTGAAACGGTTCTTCCCTTGTGATATGAAACAGCTTTTCCAATAATCCCAAAGGCTTAGCCTGTGCAGCTTGCAAATCATGCAGCCCCTGTAAAACCTGAGGCAGCGTCAGATCTTCGCTGCGCAGGCAATAGCCTAGAAATCCCAGTGCCGCAAAATCCTGTGTTACACGGACACAATCCAGTAAATCCTTTAAAAACTGCTTCAGCTCCTCCTTTTGAAACAGCCAGTTGTCCACAACCAGCGGAAATACAAGAAAGCGCAAAAGACCTCCGTCATAGCTGAGAAATACATGCTCCAGCCGCATGGATACCGGCTTTCCGGCATTTACCTGCACCATATCCTCGAGTACATACAGCAGAAACGGCAACAGCTCTCTTTCCGCAAACAGATGCGCCTGTAAATACTCCTTCAATGTCAGATACCCCTTCGTATCATAATACAGCCTGGTTTTGCTGCGGGGATCACGCACACAGAGCAGACAGCGCTCATCCTTATGAATCTGTTGAAAGATATACTCATCAAAATCCTTTGTCCGCTTTAACACCACCTCCAGAAAACCATCATCACGAACCTCCATATGCTTTAACATAGCATCCATTTTTATCACCTCGACTTGCTTTTTACACTAGTAAATACGTAAAAAAAACATGAAACTCCTAAAAATTTCATGATTTCACATTTTTTCACATTTTTCAAATGGTATAATAGATTGCTGTAAAGGAGAATGCTCATGCGCCCAAATCAAACATTATGCATTGCGGGAATCTGGATCATCAATCTCAATACCCTGTGGTTTGTCAAACCACTTTCACAAAATCTTTCCCATCTGGGAAATGCACTGCATATGCGCTGGTATCTGATGCTATGGGCGGCCAGCGCTGCCTTATACTTTTATGTGTATACGAGAAAATGGATGGCTTCCCTTGAATACCGCAACAGGCTGGGTTGGCTTGTACTTTCACTCAGCTGTCTCGGTATGGTATTTTCCGTACTGCTTCCCTATGCCCCCTATGTACATGCAACACTGTCAAAATGGCATACTCGCCTTGCGATGGGATCCACCATCCTGTATGTGCTTTTGATTTTTCATATACTGTGTGAGCTGCTCACCAGAGATATAGCTGCTTTTCAAAAGGTGGCAGGACCTTATGCCATGCTCGTCGTATTCGAGCTTTTGCTTTATCTGTTAAATGGCGGTGTATCGACACTGCTTGAAATATGCTTTCCAATGGCTATGTCGCTTTATTTGTATACTGTCAACAGCTCTTTCAGCCGCAGGAACAGATTCAGTAAATAAGCTATGAATATTTCGATAGCCAAAATTCGCAGGTCACAGCATCTGGCTAAAGCAGGCTGTAAGCCTTTTGAACATTGGAAACAGCCCATGAACCACTTATGGAAAATGCAGACATACAAAAGTATTGTCACAAGGCAGATTCATACTGCATTATAAAGAGGATATCTTTTGTTTTATTGCATATCACTCTTTTCTCTCCCTGTATCATAATCTATTTATGACACCTCTGGAGGCTAGGGAATCTAAACATTTCGTAGTTTCCATATGTAGAAAAGGTCATACCTTGCCTTTTCAAAGTCCGGAGTTTTAAATCTTAACTAACATGATAAACAAAGGCTTACAGGCTAGTTACTCTGCCTGTTACCTTCCTGCACAGGCTCTGCAGTGCCTCTTCCGGAAAATATATGATATCCACCGTTTCTGTGCCATTCCATATAACCAATATGCTTTTCATCCACTAAAAAAGAACACGTCTACCGAAACCAGATTCTTTCTTACTTTAGGGTGTCTGCAAACAGGGAGAATTCAACTTCTATTGATAAATACAATCGTGTTGCATTCTCTCTGTTTTACGTTTACCCACAGTCGAGAAAGAACTCCGAAACAGATACGTGTTCTTTTCGTTTAGCTTTCAGGTACTCACCTTATTCCTGATACAATTCCTTACCATGAGGATCCCTTCGCACACAGCGTCTGCCATCCTGTATGGTTATGTAAACATACAGCGGCTGATTCTGATGTTCAGCATCAAGCTCCTTATGAAAAATGAACTTCGTATCCTCATCATCAAGAAAATAAAATGCCAGATCCTTTGCGCCTGCTATGCTGAAATCATAAATAAATTCCAGCTGGTGCTGATGCGGTGGAATCTTCTTTACGGTATGCGGTGCGGTTCCCCCCGGATACAGAAAGCATAGATCCGTAATTCTGCTCGCAGTCTGATTGCGAACATAAATATCCTTCCCCTGCAGTCTCATGGCTACTTCCCACGAAACTGAGGCAGATATTCCTTATGCGCCTCAATCAGCTCGTCCACTACAATATTTGCCAGATGATCACTTGGACACAATGGGTTCATATTCAATGCCGTTACTGCCAAATCGCGGTTTCCTGTAACCGCAGCCTCAACAACCATACGCTCAAATGCCTTGATCATATGAATCGTTCCGGAAATCATCGGCTTCATTTCCCCGGTAGCCAGCGGCTTAGGTCCATCCGCAGTAATCATGCACGCAACCTCAACAGCGCTTTCATCCGGCAGATCACTGATACAGCCGTTATTCTGTACATCCACATATTGGATATCACGCTTATCCGTATAGATGGACGCAATCAGATTGCATGCCGCATCGCTGTATTTTGCACCCCCGCGCATCTCCAGCTGCTTTGGTTTGACATCCAGCTGCTCATCCTTATACAGTTCAAACAGCTCCTCTTCCACACGGGAAACGACCTCACCGCGCACATTGCCCTTTGCGAATTGTTCCTGTTCTTCCTCCAGCTGTTCCTTTGTGAAAAAATAGTAATTATGATATGGGCATGGTATTGCATGCAACCCGCGAATAAAGGCAGGGGAATATGGCAGGGATATGAAGTTTTTCATTGCCAGCACATCCTCCGGCTTTACATTCGCATAGCGCTCTACAACCTCATCCATCACACTCATGCCGTCAAGAAACACATCTGTCGCAAAGATATGGTGATTCACTCCCTGCAGCTGCATGGTCACACGATGTTCCTCTACCCCGAGGATATTGGCGATACCGGCAACCATATTGACAGGGACATTGCACAAGCCGATCACTTTTTTGAAATCCGTATAACGCAGAACAGCTTCCGTAACCATACCTGCCGGATTTGTAAAGTTAATCATCCATGCATTCGGACAAAGCTCCTGCATATCCTTTACAATATCCAGTATGACCGGAATCGTACGGAATGCTTTAAACATTCCCCCGGCCCCGTTGGTTTCCTGTCCAATCATCCCGTGGGATAAGGGAATCCGTTCATCCAGAACACGTGCCGGTAAACGACCGATACGCATTTGTGTAGTCACAAAATCCGCATCCTTTAATGCTTCTCTTCGATCATAGGAAAGAATCACCTTCATCGGCAATCCTGCCTTTTTCACCATGCGCTGAGCGAGAGCACCGACGATTTCCAGCTTTTCTCGTCCTTCTTCGATATCAACCAGCCATAATTCACCGACCGGCAATTCGTCGTAACGTCGAATAAATCCTTCGACAAGCTCGGGCGTATAAGAGGAGCCGCCTCCTATCGTCACGATTTTCACAAGATCTTTCTTCATCTCGTCCTCCTTAGTGGTATATACCACTGCAAAAGCATTATAACATGAGATTCCCCATCCGTAAATGAAAAAAGATACCGTTTTCATTTCTATATCGCTTATTTTGCGAAAGTGTTATTTCTATACAGAAACGTATCCGTTTGTAAGGTTCCTGTTCAATTGCAGGTAGCTTTAAAGCATACAGACGCAACACGATTGTATTGATCAATAGAAGTTGAATATACATCCTGAAGTAAGAATGAACCGCCTGTAAAAGCAGCTGTTCTTTTCCATGCCCTGCAATATAAAAAGGAAGCTTATCGATTACGATCGCTCCCTTACGTTTGTTATGCTCCAGATTTTCCTATCAGCTCGATGTGTATACTTATTTCACTTCTTTACCCTTCAGCCTGTCTTTCAAAGCATCATATGTATCACATTCCAGAATATGAAGAATTGCATCCTCAACCTGATGATCTGGCAGTGTATCTATCCAGTCATCCTCCTTGCCGTATTTGTGTGCTATTTGTGATTTCAACAATGCTCTTTTCCCTTTTTCCAGACCCTTTTCCATTCCTTTTTCGATACCTTTTTCGATGCCTTTTTCCAATCCTTTCACGATACCTTTTTCAATGCCCTGTTCAAGCCCTTTCTGAAACCCCTTCTCAAGTCCGAGCCTTTCAGCCTCTGCTGTCTGCTCTCTCAAATTGGCCTGTACTGCTCGCTCTGCAAATTCAATGGATTCCGCCCAGCTGAATAATGAGCCATCCTCGCGCATCTCATTATATTTTTCCATAGCCACATTCACCATCCTTCTCTTCATGTTTAGTATAGCATCATCCGGATTATATGCAAGCACATAGCAGAAGGTTTCAAATTCCGTCAGGTTCTCTATGCCTCCGACCTCCTTTACACGCTGCCTGATCATCGGTAAAAACACAATCGCGCGATGCAGTGTACCGTTGGGCTCCTCCCGATTATCCTCATCCTTTACCGTGTAGTGTCGAATCATGCGCCCTGTATCCTTTGGCATTGCAAACATGAAAATAATCTGATAAAACGGCTTCAGCTTTGTGTAATCATCCCCCTGCTTCAGCTGTCTTCCGACCAGGCGGTAACCATACTGCTGAAAACGCAGCTGTTCCTCCTTCGTATAACCGGATACCTGCATTTCCAAATCATAGAGGTGACCTGTTTCATCCTCCAATACAACATCCAGAACCGCTCGTTTTCCGAAAAAGGCTTCCGGCAGGAGCTCCGGATTCAGCACCTGTGTCTTTTGAACCTTCAATCCGTAAATTTCTTCAATGATCCTGCTTCTCAGCATGGCAGAGCCTGCATCCTCACCAATCAGCATATACTTGAAAAATACATCATTGTGAAAGGGAATCGGATACTCCCTTTCCTTCGATTTTTGCATATGTCTCATCCTCCTTTTTTCTATATACACTCTTATATACGTATGGAAAGGGCAAAACTCCTAAATTTAACATGATATTTTTTGAATATTTTACAAGCTCCTGCTTTTGGGGGGCAAAAGTCGGGTTCATGTAAACAATAACGAGGTGCTCTACAGTCGTATGAGAATTGAAACGACGGTACACTTCGTTTTACGGTTTCATATGCTCACACATGTCTGCAGCGATTGTCTCATAGCTTCCTGATACTCCCCTATTATCTCTGCTTATACACAGACATTTATGACTTTATCATGTCCGTTATACCGTAAAAAAAGAACCTGTTACGGCTCTTTTCTGTTATTTTACCATTTTTTCAAATGCATCCTTGGCTGCCATCTGTTCCGCCCGCTTTTTCGAAAAGCCCTTGCCGCGTCCCAGGTTGATATCATCCAGCATAACGATAACCTCAAATTCCGGCTTATTGCTTGGTCCGGAAACGTTTACAGTTTCATAATGCACCGTCTTACGGGAATCCGACTGTATGTACTCCTGCAGCTTCGTCTTATAATCGATCACCTTTTCACTTTTCGGGCGACTGATGGCAGGTGTAACAACTGCAGACAGAATACTGTCGATTGCCTCCATACCCTGATCCAGAAAGACCGCGCCAAGCAGTGCCTCAAACATATCCGCCAGAATGGAATCCCGCTGTCTTCCACCCGTCTTTTCCTCACCAACGCCAAGCATTAGATATTTTCCAAGGCCCAGCTGCCGGTTGTATTCCGCCAGTGCCTCCTCACAGACAAGCTGTGCACGCAGGGTTGTCATCTGCCCTTCGCTCAGCTCCGGCTCCAGCAGAAACAGCTTCTTCGTCGTCCATAGCTGCAGTACGGCATCTCCCATAAATTCCAGACGTTCATTATCATGCGCATAGGACTTATGCTCATTCACATAGGAGGAATGCACAAGTGCCTGTGTAATCAGCTTTTTATCGGAATAAGCGATATTCTGATTCTTTAACCATTCAAATATTGTATCCATTACCTAGTATCTCCTCTTGTTTTCCTGTATATTATACCACTAATCCAGATATGTGGCACTCCCAACTGCATGCTCAACATACATTTTTATCTCCTCATAGCCGATTGTGTCGAGATGTGCAAGAATTTCCGCTGCATCCTCACGCGCGACCTCCAGAATATTGGCATCCTGAATCACATCTCCCAGAATAAAGCCCGGAACACCGCTTTGTCTGGTTCCAAGAATATCGCCGGGGCCTCTAAGCTGCAGATCCGCACGGGCTATCGCAAAGCCGTCTCTTGTCTGTTCGCAGATTTTCAACCGCTGCAGGGAATCCGGATCCTTCGTGCTGCTTAACAGATAACAATATCCCGGACGCGTTCCTCTTCCGACCCGGCCCCGCAGCTGATGAATCTGTGAGAGTCCGAAGCGGTGCGCATCATATATGACCATGATATTGGCAGCCTTCACATCCACACCGACCTCAATCACCGTTGTGGATACGAGGATATCAACCTCCCTGTGAAGGAAGCGCTCCATGACCGCATCCTTTTCCTGCGTATTCATTTTTCCATGAAGCAGTGCTATGCGATACCGCCGTCCCAGAGAGGCACACATCCCGTCATAAATTTCCGTCACGTTGCGCATATCCATATCCTCATTTTTCTCAATCGCAGGGCAGACCACATAGCACTGATCCCCTTCATCTATTTTTTCCAGCACAGCTTCCAGAATCGGACTCATGGAACGGCTGGATATCAGCTTTGTCGTAACCGTAGAGCGCCCCTTGGGAAGCTCCTGAATTGTGGACACATCCATATCGCCATACAGGGAAATCGCCAGCGTACGGGGGATCGGTGTTGCACTCATCAACAGAAAATCAACCTTTTCCCCTTTTTCCAGCATTTTCTTTCGCTGGGTAACACCAAAACGGTGCTGCTCATCCGCAACCACCATACCCAGATCATAATATTCCACATCATCCTGAAACAGTGCGTGCGTACCGACCAGAATATCGATTTCATTATGCTTCAAGCGCTCCAGTACATCCTTTTTCTGTGCTGGCTTCAGGCTCGAATACAGCACATCAACGGTAATGTCAAAGTCCGAAAACAGCCGCTTCAGATTTGTGAGATGCTGCTTGGCAAGAATTTCCGTGGGTGCCATGAAAACCGCCTGCTTATGTGCCAACACACAGGCATACAGGCCAAAGGCTGCCACCATCGTCTTTCCACAGCCGACATCCCCCTGCACCATGCGGTACATCACCTTGTCACTGGATAAATCCTGTAAAATTTCCTCAACCACCCTGTTCTGGTCATTTGTCAGGGAAAAGCTCAGGGAATGCTTTAAATCCATAACGTCCTCCATGGAGAACTGCTTGGCACTCCCCTGGACCATTTCCGTATCCCTGGCCTTTAACGCCTGCATGCTCAGCTGAAATTTCAGGAATTCCTCATATTTCAAATGCCGAAGGCTCTGCTTCACCGCCTCCATACTGGACGGATGATGAATGAAATACAAGGCCTGCTTTCTGGGAATCAGACGATATTTCTCCAGATACGGCTTTGGAATCACATCCGGAATCTGATTCTGCAGGGCCTGCCATGCCTTATCAATATAGCGAACCAGCTCCTTCTGTGTGATCCCCTCACGAACATTGTATACCGGATGGATCCCCAGCTGCTCTTTCATAGGCTTAAAATTATACTGCAGCGCCGTGACACGGCTTCCTCCGTCATATTTGCCAATAATCGTGATTACCTTCCCCATCGTAAAAGCCGACACCCAGGGGCGGTTAAACAGCGAAACATCAAGCTCCTCATCCTCCAGCATCACCTTAAAGCGGGTAACACTCTGTTTTCCCCTGAAACGGATCACCCTTGCCCGGTTCACAATAACCGCCTCGAAGATGATCCTGTCTTCCTTTTCCCATGTATCCCGGGGCTTCGCCTCCAGATGTTCATACCGGAACGGATAACAGGTCAAAAGATCCTCTGCCCGCATAATCTGCATACTATGAAGAACCTCTGCCTTTTTTTCTGATATACGCAATGCTTTTAATTCCATGTCCACGCATCCTTTTCGAGTGTTATTATATCATGAATCCGGCATTCTTTATAACCGGAAAGCAAAAAGGATGAACAAAATCCTTTTCCAACGCGATAAACAGCCTTCCTTTGGAAAACTGGTGTTATGATGTCTCTTCCAGATGGAATGCCCTGCGATAAAATGCCAGCATATTTCTATACGAGGTAAGGCGTTTTTCATCCTCCCCTGCAGCTGCATACTCTGTATCTGCCATATCATGAAAATACTTCATTGTTTTTGCATCGATGGAAATAGAATCAAGCGGCCATCCCGGTGTGCGCTGCTCATGCGGCGTGTCACAGAGATAAAAGGCGAAGTCTCTTGCCGTTTCCATATCCTCCATATACGTATAGATGTGCTGTTCATCGTACACAACGCAAACTCCGTTACGGTAGGCGGAAAGCAGGCGTCCACCGAAATCTGCGGCTATTCTGCAATAATAGCTGATCATTTCCTCATCGTTCAATTCTCTGCCCTGTACACGGCGAACATGTGTTTTCGGCTGCAGCGGGTCATCCTCTTTCAAATCGAGGAAATACAGACCACTGTCAAAGGCAACGGTCGGTATCCGGGCAGAGCGATAATAGGCAAGCGCCTTGATCCTTGCATTTTCAATTGGTGTCGCACCATCCTCTTCAATCCTTACATGAAGCTGTACATCCTGCGGTGTCACAAGCTGCACATCATATGCCTGCAGATAACGCTGTACAGAGCGTACCTTGTTTCTGTTGGTTGTTCCTACCAGTATATTCATACACCCTGTGCCTCTGTTTTATCCAGTATGTTTTTACAGCACGCCTTGAATTTCTTCCCGCTGCCGCAGGGACACGGCTTATTGGGCTTTGCGTCCGTATAGGCGCTGGTATCCAGTGGCAGCTGAACTTTGTTTACCTGGGTATCCGTCAAATTCTGTTTATATGTATCCCTCTTCCCATATTGCTTTTTCCATTGCACATAGGCACTGTCATCACCGGTTTGTTCAGCGATATCCCGTGCAATATCCAAAAACATCTCCTGAAAAAAGCTGTCCTGCAGCTGTAGTCCACGTGTAATCATATCATAACAGGCATCATAGTCCCTGCGCTGCCACAACTGTGTCAGCCATCCATATAAAATGTTGGCATCTTCAGGAGAGTGTTTTATTAACCGATTATAACACGCATCACAGGCTTCCTGATTCTCATGCATTTCATAAATATCCGCATAGGCGCGTTCATAATTTCCTTTCGTTATGGAATCCAGATCCACACTTCTCATAACATCCACAAGTAGTGCCTGTGACCATGGATAGGAGCTTGCATTCATCAGATGCATATCCAATTCATTTAACAGATTTTCAATCTCATAATAGTTTTTATCTGTAGTTGTAAGCTTGCGGATATCCCGTGTTCTCTTTTTCTTTAAAAGCCTTCTGAGATTATTGACAAATTCTGTCATCAACGGAAGTGCTTCTTCTTCGGTGTTTGCAGATGCCAGCTCCTCTATGGTTTCCATTACCCGGGAAAGGGTGATGTCCTTTTCCTCATGTGCTGCATCTTTAACAATGTTCATCATAATGAATTCCACTACCGAAGAATTGGTCAAAAGCTCTAATTCCGGAAGCTGTTTATCCGCTTCCAGCAGCTCCTTTACAATACAGGCTTCAGCAGCCTTCATCCCAATACCCTTCGCTCAATTTCGTAGCATACTGCTGAAAACATGATAATTCTCTAATGCTTTCTTCTTTCATACACTTTTTTCACCTCTCTTATGTTCTGTGAAGCGCAGGCGGTAGCTGCAATGCTTACACAGCTCCTCCACGATGTTATGCTGTGCAAAGCCCGCTTTCATCTGTACGGCACGCTCACTGTTAAGAATAGCGGAAAACGAGCGTGTGAATATATTTCCAAGTGATGCATCTCCTCTGGAATCCAGACAGCAGGGTACGACAGTTCCATCACTTAGAATAGCACACATCTGCATCATCCCAAGGCAGCGCCCGTAATCAGATACATACGGATGCTGCAGGGACGGCCATTGAAATACCGATTCCAGATTCAGATGCAGATGATCTCCCACATCCAGACGCATACGCTTTTCAAATTCCTGCGGATGCGATATATGATAATGCTGTGTCAGCTGCTGCAGTAACCTTGTGCTTTCACCGGATAGCTGTCCGTTTTGTACACTCCACAAGCGATAGCTGATATGTACGCCTTTCTGGGCAAGCTCCTCACACACGGAGAAGACATGCTCCAGATACTGCGGCTGCTCATGCTCGGGAAAGCTATGCAGGGATACATTGACCTGCCGCAGTCTGCTGTTCATAAGAACATCACGACATGCGTTCAGCAGGGTGCCGTTCGTTGTCAGATTCACCTGCATTCCCTGCTCATCACAAATCTGCAAAAACGTTTTCAGATCTGGATGGGACAGCGGTTCTCCCAGCACATGAAGATATACATGCCCGGTGTATGGCTTGATTTCTCTGATGACATGTGAAAACTGTGCAACTGACATCCTGCGGGGTTTTCTTTGATTTTGTATGCAGAAGCTGCAGGACAGATTGCATGTATTCGTTATTTCCACATATATTCGTTTAAACTGCATTCTCTTCTCCTTTAAAAAAATTCTTCTTTGATAATCGCATATTCCTCCAGCGTGTATACCTGCCCCGTCTCCATAAAACGCAGACAGACATCCTCTTTATATGCCTGATATTCCTTTTCCTCCAGCAGGCGTTGCTTTCGCTCTTTCCTATGTACTCTCTTTCTTTTATTGTTCGCCCGGATTCCTTTCATCCTGTTCCTTGCAAAGTCAATCTGTTGCCGGGTTATTTTAATATGGTATTCGTTCAGTGTCTTCAGCGCCATTGCTTCCTTCACGGAATATGTTTTCATAAAGCGAAACAGCAGATCCTCTTTTGTTGTATCCCTGCACAATTTTCATATTTCCCGTTCCTTTCGCAGCTGCCGTTTTCTTCTCATCTTCTCTTTTTTTGCTTCCTTTGGTGTCAAAGTCTTTTTTATTTCCTCGTTCATAGCCTAATTATAACGTAATTCACGTTATATCTGTATAGCAAATAAGAAAATTTACTGGTTTCAATCTATAATAAAAACAGATGAACACCCGGTATCTGCAGGGATTCATCCATTTTCATACGCTACGTTGTTTTCAGGTATTAAGACGCTTTGGGCAGAATCAGATTCAAGATGATACCGACAAGCGCGGATAACGCGGTTCCCGATAGGGTCATGAAGCTTCCTACAGGAAGTATGGCACCGCCAAGACCGATGACGAGCATGGCAGAGGCGATGACCAGATTGCGCTGCTTTCCAAAATCGATCTTGTTATCGACAAGTACACGCAGGCCGTTGCTGGCAATGACCCCGTATAAAAGAATACTCATGCCTCCCAGTACACAGGCGGGAATCGTTGAGATAAAGGCGGAAATCTTTCCAACGCAGGATAGCAGAATGGCAATGCACGCAGCACCGCCTGTTACATAAACACTGCTTATTTTTGTCATACCGATCACACCGGTATTTTCTCCATAGGTCGTATTCGCCGGACCTCCAAGGAAGGCAGAAACTGCGGTTGCAATACCATCTCCCATCAGCGTACGCTCCAGACCGGGATCCTTTAAGAAATTGCGTCCGCAGATTTTTCCAAGTACCGTATGATCGCCGATATGCTCGGAAATCGTAACCAGTGCAACCGGTAAAATCGCAAGCGTTTCCGGACCGAAATACAGGTTATAGGTGCGGAAATTTCCAATTTTAAAGGGCAGGATAAAATCAGGAAAGGACAGCCATTTGGCATTCACAACCGCCTGAAAATCAACCAGTCCCAGGCATAGTGACAACACATAACCGCCAAGAATGGCAATCAGAAAGGGAATAATTTTGAAAAATCCCTTTGCTTTTGTGGAAATCAGGGCCGCAATCAGAAAGGTGACGATAGCGACGATCATGGCACGGGGATCTCCATCCTTAATGAACTGGGCATTGCTGACAGCATTCGCGGCAAGACCCAATCCGATAACCGCTATCATCGGTCCGATTACGATGGGTGGAAGGAGCTTATCGATCCATTCCTTTCCGATAACACGTACAATCAATGCAACAACTACATAGATCACACCAACCAGCATCAGTCCTGTCTGTGCAGCATCCACACTGCCACCCATCGCCTTGATTGCAATTACCACTGCGCTGATATAGGCAAATGAGCTTCCCAGATATACGGGTACTTTGCGCTTTGTCACAAACGTATAAATCAGCGTTCCCACACCGCTTGCAAAAAGTGCCACCGAAACGGGTAAGCCCGTCAGGGTAGGCACCAGGATCGTTGCCCCAAACATTGCAAATACGTGCTGAAAGCTCAGAAACAGCCATTGCAGAAGCGGCGGGCGATCCCCGACATCCAGAATCATATCCGTTTGTTTTGTATCAGAACATTCCTCTTCATCCAGTATGAGAGAAACATCCTCAACATGTTCTTCAAAATGCTTCATACATCTACTCCTTTTCAAAAAGACCATAGAAAAAGCAGGCACACAGGACCAGAGTCATATGTACCTGCCAATGGTCAACAGGAGTAGTATACCATATTTTTATGGCTACATGCTACCTCTCTTTGGCTATCCATTTACTGATTTCATTGATAAGGATAATACTGAAGGACATGCCGAGAACCATTGTCCACGAGGACATATCCAGCGGAACGGTTTTCAGCAGCATATTGAAGATTGGCAGCTGGCAGACTGCAATCTGCAGTGTGATTCCAAACACCATTGTCAGAATCAGCCACTTATTGCGCATGATTCCAACCTCCAGTATGGAATGTGTACGGGAGCGCAGGTTCAATGCATGGAACAGCTGGGAAATCGATAATACCATGAAGGCCATGGTCTGTGCCTTGGCAGGGCTGACATCCAGACCGTTACGGAAGGCAACCAGAGTAATGGTACCGATGAACATACCGTTCATAATCGTGAATATCATACCGCCGTGCGCAAACAGACTTTCTCTTCGATCCCGCGGTTTTTCTTCCATGATGAATTTATCCATCGGATCCACGCCAAGCGCCAGTGCCGGAAAGGCATCTGTCACAAGATTGACCCACAGTATCTGTATGGCAGATAGGGTGGAGACAACATGCGGCATAAAGACAATGGCAAGAAACAGCGACATGATTTCACCGAGATTGCAGCTTAGAAGATAAAGCACAGCCTTCTGAATATTCAGATATATATTTCTTCCCTGCTCCACTGCCTCAACGATCGTTGCGAAGTTATCATCCGCAAGAATCATATCGGAGGCCTGCTTGCATACATCAGTTCCCGTCTTTCCCATAGCGATACCGATATCGGCATTCTTTAAACTCGGTGCATCGTTCACGCCGTCTCCTGACATGGCAACGACAAGCTGATGCTTTTTAAATGCGTTGACGATTCGCACCTTATGCTCCGGTGTTACACGGGCATATACACAATAGCTTTGTACATGCTGCGCCAGTGTTTCCTCATTCATTTCATCCAGCTCTTTTCCGGTGATCACCTGCTGCTCCGTTTTTGCAATTCCCAGATTGCGGGCAATGGCAAATGCAGTGAGCGGATGATCTCCTGTAATCATAACAACCTGTATTCCAGCCTTGTGGCACAGCCTGATGGAATCCCGTACCTCCTCGCGAGGCGGATCGATTAAGCCGGCAAAGCCGATAAACGTCATTTTACTCTCCACAGCACTTTCATGCGGACTTTTCAGGGAGCGCATTGCTAAAGCGAGAACACGCTGCGCATCACTGCTTACCTTTTTGCTTGCTTCCAGTATGCGGTTTTTCTCATAGCTGCTCATCCGCACGGTTGTGCCATCCATACGAACCTGTGTGCACAAATCCAGCACCTTTTCCAGGGCTCCCTTGGTGAATGCCACATACTCTTTTCCATGCTGATGAATCGTTGTCATGAGCTTACGTGTGGAATCGAAGCTGATCTCATTCACTCTCACGTAGGACAGGTCTTCTGCGTCCTTATGCATCCCGTTTTCTTCACAGAACGCCATCAAAGCGGCTTCGGTAGGCTCTCCGAGGATTTCCTCCTTCTGCACGGTTGCATTGTTGCATAAACAGAAGCCGCGCAGCAGCTCCTCACTGCGGTTCTGCAAGGCACCGTTTGCATAGGAGGAAACCACATGCATTTTATTCTGTGTCAATGTTCCTGTCTTATCGGAACAGATGACACTTACGGAACCAAGTGTTTCCACAGCATGCAGCTTACGGATAATAGCATTGTTGCGGCTCATGACCTGAACACCCAGTGCAAGTACAATGGTAACGACTGCAGGAAGTCCCTCCGGTATGGCAGCGACAGCGAGAGAAATTGAAAGCAGCAGCATATCAAAGAGGTCTCGTCCCTGCAATACAGCAACTACAAACATCGCAATACAGATACCGACGGAACCGATTCCCAATATTTTAGACAGATGGGCAAGACGCACCTGCAGCGGTGTCATGTCCTCTTTGGTTTCATCCAGCATCCGCGCAATTTTACCGACCTCACTGCTCATGCCGGTGCGTACAACAATGCCTCTGGCCTTTCCATATGTAACATAGGTGGACATAAAGACCATGTTTCTCTGATCGGAGATATTGATTTCCTCATCATATACAAGGGCTGCATCCTTTTCCACCGCTTCACTTTCTCCAGTCAGTGTACTTTCCTCCACCTTCAGATTGACGGATGACACCAGACGCATATCGGCCGGTATGTATCCCCCCACTTCCAGCTCCACCAGATCGCCAACAACCAGCTCCTTGGAGTCGATTTCCTTGAGAAAACCCTCTCTGACAACAAAAGCCTTCGGTGTGGACAGCTTTTCCAGTGCATCAATTGCTTTCTCCGCCTTGAATTCCTGTACAACGCCGATGATGGCATTCAGGATAATCACAGTCAGAATGATGGATGCATCAATATACTCCTTTAAAAATATGGATACGATTGCTCCGATAATCAATATAATTACCATCGGATCCTGAAATTGTTCCAGAAACATCTGGAAGACAGTTTCTTTTTTCTTCTTCAGCAGCTCATTTTTTCCCTGATCCCGGAGTCTGGCGGCAGCTTCCTGTTCACTCAGCCCCTTATCCAGATCACTGTAGGTTTCCTGAACTACCTCCTGTATGTTCATTCGATAAGGCATATACACCCTCCTTCACTACCACAATGTATGTGCCCGTACAGGATATATGTGTGCTTCGACAAAACCTCTGTGAAACAGACAGAAAAAAGTAAGCTCATAGCTTTGGGACTTTTCAAGAAGGGATACGAGCATCATTTAAACCGATCTGCTTTATCCTATGTTCATATCCGAAAGCAGAAAGCCATTTGGCTTATAGGCCTTCGATTGTACTCACCACTAGCTTTATCTGCCCTGAAAGCTTCTGCATAAGAAAAAAAGGACAGCCGCAATGACATGTCCTCGTATTCAGCTCAGGATTGATTTCTTTTTCTGCAGCATCTGCAGCTTCTCACTGAGCATCTCTTCCAGCTCCTCTACAAAGCTGTCCATATCGGATGCATCATGCTCCATAAACAGCTCCAGATAGATACGCTCGCAGGCAGCACGCTTTGTATCATAGGCTACAAAGGAACCGCTGAAGCTCTGCATTTCGGGAAAGCCCTCTACGCAGAGAAAGCCGTTGCGAAGATCTCCGCGAACACCCTGAAATTCAAACTGAGCCGGGCTGGCAAGCACGGTCGTACGCTTCATGGCATCCACAAAGTGCTCTAACTGCGGATGATTCTTTTGTGCTGTACTTACCAGCACAAGGTCTGCCGGATGATGCTCCATCCAGCATTCAAAACGATGCAGAACAGCTGTAGCAAACTCATTTCTTGCCAGCATACTGTCATCAATATAATAAAATATCATGATGGTTAACGACGGGAGAAAAAGGATGGAATACCTTCACGGTCATCTTCTTCCAGTTCCTGATACCGCGGCTTTTCCTCTGTCTGCACTCTTGCACTTGGCCGGGAAACCGGCTGAGTAAATGCGGATGCCGCTGGAATTTCTTCCTCTTCTTCCTCTTCCTTGTCAAAACCGGTCGCAATAACGGTTACGATGATGGAGTCTCCAAGCTTTTCATTGATAGCAACACCGAAAATCGCATCGATGTCATTGCCTGCAGCTTCCCGTACAAGCGCCATGGCATCCTCTGCGTCAAACAGTGTAATCGATTCCCCACCGGTGATATTAACGATGGCATTGCTCGCTCCGGTAATCTGTGCTTCCAGCAGTGGAGACTGTATTGCTTTTTCGGCTGCAGCACGGGCTTTGTCTTCGCCCTCTGCCATACCGATTCCAATCAGTGCAGAGCCCTGATTTTCCATGATGGTGCGCACATCCGCGAAGTCCAGGTTGATCAGTGCAGGAACAGCAATCAGATCGGTAATCGTCTGTACACCCTGCCGCAGCACATTGTCCGCCGCCTGGAAGGCCTCTGTCAGCGGACGACGACCAATGACTTCAATCAGATTGTTGTTGGATACGATAATCAGGGAATCCACATACTGCTTCAGCTCGGCAAGACCGTCCTCTGCGGATTTCATTCTCTTCTTTCCTTCAAAGGTGAACGGCTTTGTAACGATACCTACCGTCAATGCCCCTTCTTCCTTTGCAATTTTCGCAAACATCGGTGCAGCACCGGTTCCGGTTCCGCCGCCAAGTCCTGTGGTGATAAACACCATATCGCTTCCCTTAATCGCTTCCCGGATTTCATTTTCATTTTCCTGGGCAGCACGTCTTCCCATTTCCGGATTCGCCCCGGCACCCAGCCCCTTGGTCACTTCCCGTCCAAGGACAATTTTATTTTCAACAGGAGAAATATTCAGTGCCTGAAGATCTGTGTTGGCAACATAAAACTCCACACCCTTGACACCTTCGGAAACCATGCGGTTTACGGCATTGCAACCGCCTCCGCCAATACCAAACACTTTAATATTTGCTACCTGTTCAAACTGTAAATCGCTCATCGTTATTCCTCGCTCTCTCTTTTTATTTATCGCTTAACAGAATGCTTTTCAGTTTTCTTGTAAATCCGCCCTCTTCATCGACGGAGCTTTTCTTCGTAACCGTATCCATGGTTTCTTCCACTTCCTGCGGATTGCAGCATACACGCTCATCCCTGCGGATTGCCATCTGCTCCCTCCAGCTGTAGAACAGACCCAGACAGGTTACATAGGAACAGTCGCGGACACCAATGGTCTGCGGAACATAAATCTGTGCAGGTGCATTCAGATAGCGCAGCAGCTCCTGCAGGGAAGGTATTTCACAGCCCTCTCCGCTCAACAGGTAGCGCACATCTCCACTCTCAATAATCGGAGCACAGGTTTCATTGATCATATTCAGCCAGCTTTTCACATAAGGAACAATGGCTTCACATGCCTGCTTCTCGCTGATCTGCTTCTGCTCACCCGATTTTGACCAGATATAGATAATCTGATCCTTTGCGGAGTCCGCATCAAAGGTACAGGTATTCTGTGCCAGCCGATAGCTCACATTGCTGCTCAGATGATACTGTTCAATCAAATCCTGCAGCCATACCCCATATCCATCTTCAATAACTTCACAATTCACGAGCTTGCCATGTGTAAACAGGGAAAGCGTTGTATGATCTCTCGCAAGGTCAATCTGTATGACATATTTATCAACTGTTTGTTCAAATACCGCTGCTTCATTGGCCATGGCATAGGAATCCAGACATACATCCAGAATTTCCAGTCCGGCCTTCTCAATGCAGCGTGCATAGGCATATACTACCTCTTTATCCGCATACAGCAGATCCACATTCATGATCAGAACCTCTGCTGTTTCATCAATTGGCATTTTTCTGGAAGTGATACCGTTTGTTATGTATTTGACGCAGCCGATATTTACCAGTTCCAGCTGTGGATCCGGTTTAAAGCTGACCGCTTCATTCAACCCCTTTTGAATGTCACTTAAACGAATGCGTTTACTGCTTGCTTCCGGAACAACGCTTACCTTTTTGTTATGACGCTGTACGTTGACGGAAGGGATTGCCGCAAGAACCCGCTCAATGTGATATCCAAGTGCATCCTCAGCCTGCTTCTTGGCCTTGATAATGCCGTTTACAACATTCTGTTCATCCATGATTTTCTGTTTTTCAATTCCCTGTATGGGAGCTTTTTCCACTCTTAGAATATTAAACCGCGTTTCATAAAATTCACCGACAACCAGTCGAACTTCATGATCCGCTACTTCTATCGAGGCATATATTTCCTTTTTGTTCATAAGGTTACCTCCTTACCCACACTGGCTAAGCCAGCCTTCGGCGTACATTTATACTCATATATGATATCATAATTTAAGCGGTTTAAAAACCATTTCCAAGGATTTCTCATAAATTTTTTCTTTTTTTTCAAAGAGGTGCACAAAGGTTAAAATAAAGAGAGGTTTTCCCTCTCTTAATTGTCATCGGATATGTTTCTCAAAGCGTCCGCCTCCGCATCTCTTCTTGAATCAGAGATTGTCCGCTTCTGATATTTCACCGTCTTTTTCCTGCGGAAGAAGAGAAATGCACTCAATCCCGCAAGTACCACACAGCCGCCGGCCAAGCCATAGATGACCCACTTATGCTTCTTCAGCGACGCATCTACATCCTTACGATACTGATCATAGGCACTCTGCGGTATCGTTGCGGCACCGGAATACAGCTGCAGCGTTTTTTCCGTAGCTTCGTACTGGTAATACACCATGTTGCCTTTTTCATCCATGACATAGATCAAAGCGTAATTCTCAAAAGCCGTATCCTTGAAGGTCCAGCCGTTGAGTTCATAGTTATCGATTTTCACCGTTGTGAAATTCATCCCTTCACGCGTCTGGAGATTCTTCGGCACATCAACGACAAACACATTGTTTCCCAGCAGAGCCATCGGACGCAGCATAGTCTCGACTGTATTGGTATCCGTATTATAGATATAGTAATTCTTTTCCTTTGTTTTATCATCCTGCAGATAGACAACCGTCTTCTTCAGCAGGTTGCTTTTCCATGCCTTTACTTCCTTGCCGTCCACCTTGATTTTCACAGCTTCAAAGGATTTCGCAGGCTTATCGACGCCATCCAGACTGCGGACAAAGCCGAGCTTCGCTCCATTGTAGCTTACGTATACAAGCGGTGTTTCATCGACATTGACTGTAATCGTGTATTCCTTTGTGCTTCCATCCTCTGCCGCAACACTGACGGATATCGTGTTTTTTCCGGGCTTCAGGCTCTTTGTGCCTGTTCCATATACCACAGCCTTGCTGTCGGCAGCTGTTGCATTCACCTTGATACTGGAAACATCCCCGTTCAGATTTACGGTATACTGTGTTTTAGAGGCGGAAAATTTTGGACTCAGAGTTCCCTGTGAGATACTAAGACTTGCCAGATTGGCATTGCTGGACAGCTTCTTTTCTTCCTGCTTTTTTTCCTCCGGCTTTTGTGTCTCCTGTTTCTGAGGTGTCTCGTTTTTCGGAGTCTCTGTCGGTCTTGCGACAACCTGTACGGATGCAGAGCCGGATACCGTCACATCTTCTTCCGTATTGAAATCTCCCAGTGTACCCGATGCAGATACAGTCAGTGTTCCTTCTGCGGAGGCAGTTACCGTGAAGGACTGCGAGCTGTTTTCCAGCCAGTAGGTTCCATTAGCCGCCCCGCTGACACTTACATTTCCCGCACCGCCGGATGCACTTACCGTAAAGGTTACACTGTCACCGACATAAATCGTGCTTGCACTGGCCGTAACACTCAGACTGGCTGCATGTATAAAACCGGAAAGGTTCCATATTCCGGCTGCTACGATGAACACAGCTGCCATTTTTATAAATTTCAGTTTGAATTTCTTCATCAAATTACTCCTTTATTGTACTCTTTCCCATAATATGGTTCTTGATTTTCACATAATCCGCAGGGGTGATTTTCCCATCCTTATTCACATCTGCGGCCGTTAATGATTTGCCGCTCAACGTGGATTTCTTCATAATATGGTTCTTCACCTTGACATAATCGGCAGGGGTAATTTTCCCATCGTTATTGACATCCCCCAGCTTATAGGCAGTACTGCTGTTGCTTGAGTCACTTCCGCCGGAGGAGTCGCTTGTATAGCCGTTTTCAGACAGCAGAGAGCTGTGTACATAGCCGTAGCTATTCCCGAAATTATAGCTGTTTCCGGAATAATCAATCGCCGTTCTCGCACTGTTCAATGGTACATCCAGCTGTATTTTATACCAGTCTGTACTTCCGCTTACGGATTCTCCCTTTACCTTTCCGAGAATGTTAAAGGACATATTTCCATTTTTCGGTGTGGTATACAGGCTTGCTGAGGAGGTTGTCGCTTCCTTGCGGATATTGATTGCTCCCTGATCCTTGAAGACCAGCTTTTTGGAGCCCGCATCACTTTTTCCACTGACATATTCATCCAGCTGCCACATCCAGTGTGCTGCACTTTCACCCCAGTATGGATCCGAAGCATAGGATACATTCATACCACTTGCCTTGTCTCCAAGGAATGCCCCGTGATAGGTTGAATATTTCGGCGTGGAATACCACAGATTCACATAGTATTTATCATGATCCAGAATACTGTTTTGCGGCGATGAATAGCCGTTCGCCAATCCGGGATCGGAGTCCACCGCATTGTGCCCGAACAGATTGTTCTTGCTTAACGCGATGGAGCTGGTACCGAATGCACTCTCATTGACGGCAACGCCAAAGGATGCCAGTGCATAGGCGCCGTATGTATTCTGATAATCAATAAAATATTTTCCCATATTGTACATCTTTGTATCCTTGCTATTATACAAGTCATCCAGATAGCTCTTCACATATCCATTTAAATCACTGGCAGTAAAGCTTGTTTTTGTACGTGATGAAACATACTGATAATAATTATAATACGGCTTTGATGCATTGATTGAATTCTTTCTTGTATTGGCCTTGTAATCATCAATCATCTTCTGATAGGTCGTATAGAAATAATGACCATCATAGCTGTAGTATACCGTATTGCTCTTCATATAGCTTTGCTGCTTGCCGACCATCGCTGTACTCGTATAATACGGCTGGCGGATATTCAGTGTGATGGAATGGTAGATATTTCCATTCTTACATATGTAATAGTTTACGGACTGTACCGTATCCTCATCCTCATAATTCAGAATCTCCACCTCATCGGCATCCACCAGACCGACAACACCGGCCAGCATGAACTTCACCTTGGTACCATTGTTTTCATATCCAAGAAATGCCCCGTCGGCAGCATAATATCCGTTGGTATATCCGCTATAACCGGTACCTACCTCGGTATAGCTGGTGTTTTTTCCGGAATCTGACTTCGTCTTGAAATTGACGACACCATATTTAATATCTCTGGCACCGCCGATTCCCTTTACCTTTGCCATGTTTTCTCTGGCCGCCTGTTCCTTTTTCGTTTCAGCCTCCAGCTTGGCAGTATCCTCGATGATGATTTTACCGTTTTCATCAATTCTTTTAAACACATGATTCTCCGGAAGTCTAGAGGAAACAGCCTCCGGTTCTTTTTCTGCACTATTCTGCGCTCCTATGTAGCCCTGCTGAAGCAGTATGCCGCCACATAGAAGAGCTGCTATACCTACTATAATTTTCTTCTTCATATCATCACATTCCCTTTTCATACAAAGTTTGTCAGCTTAATTATATAAGAAAGTAAGAGAACATGCAATTTTATTTCCACATGAAATTCTTAAGTTTTTATAGAAGACGGAAAAACATCGAATATTCTGGAATATTTTACCTGGCGCATCTTCTCATCATACAGCTGTCACAGGCAACTATTGCATGTCCTGCTTGTGAGGACACCATGAAACCGCTTTGTTATGAAGCATTTACATCCATACGGCAAAAGGTCTTTGCTTCAGGTAGTAAGCAATTTTTATTTATACTGTATTCCCTGTACAATTTTTGAAAATTATTGTTGCATTTTACATTATAAGATGGTATGATATCTAAGCAAATTGTGTTTTAAAGTATTGTACGGAAGGAGGTAAACGGTATGTCAAAAGTTTGTGCAATTACAGGTAAAGGACCTTTATCAGGTAATAAACGCTCTCACTCTATGCGTGCTAGTCGTCGTAACTGGAATGTAAACTTACAGAAAGTTAAAGTCGTTGTTGATGGAAAACCTCAAACGATCCGTATTAGTGCTCGTGCATTAAAAACGCTGAAAAACAAAAAAGCTATCTAAGAGTGGATATGAAACAGGGTAACCTGTTTTTTTCTTACTTCAGGAAGCAGGACAAGCCATAAAGAAAGCAGATCATCCTTAACTGTACAGATGATCTGCTTTTTGTATTCCGATGATTATTTTCTATCATTGCCGATATCCTGCTTATAACTACCTAATTCATAATTGAATTCGGTATATATATTCGTTAATACGAATCTGGATTCGTTACGGCTCCTATTCCCATGCTGTTTTTTTATAAAACGCTCTGTGAGGGAGGATAGGAATCAGACATCAAAAACACTGTTTCCAATAAATTCCGCAAGAATACTGCTTCTTGGCACTGCCTCCTCACTGCCGTCCACAAAATAGGCAAGCAGCTTTTTCAAACGGTTGGCCTCCAGATACTGCGCTTCATGTGGATGCACCTGATCCAGCAGCGGAATCACAATTTTCTTAAGAATAGACATTTCATATACCATGGAGGAATTGAAAATAGCATCGGCCTCCTCCTGATACGGATAGATGTTATGATCCTCTCCCTGCTTTACATTCTTCCAGAAATGAATGGTATTCTGCGCACTCCAGCTGCGAAACTGATAATCTCTGGCAATGCGGCGGATCAGGCGGTAATCACTTGTCGGTATACGGTTATGCTCGTCCAGATTCAAGTGCGTCAGTGCATTGATATAGATACGAAACTTCGCCTCTTCCGGCAAATCGGCAGAGGTCTTAGGATTCAATCCGTGGATACCTTCTATTATCAGAATATGATCATCCTCCAGCACTGTTTCCCTTTCCTTCCACTCGCGCTGCCCCGTTTTGAAGTTGAACAACGGCATATGCACTGCTTCCTTATGCAGCAGCTTCAGCATGGTGTCATTAAACAGCTCCAGATCCAGTGCCTCCAATCCTTCAAAATCATAGCTTCCATCCGGCAGCCTTGGACAGTCCTCGCGGTTTTTATAGAAATCATCCATTGAGATCGGCATCGGTTTTTTCCCAAGAATCTTAAGGTGAATTGCCAGACGTCTGGAAAAGGTTGTCTTTCCTGCAGAGCTCGGTCCTGCAATCAGAATGAATTTCGTATGCGGATGCCCCTGTACAATGGACGCCGCAAGCTCTGCCAGCTTCTTTTCTACCATCGTTTCGCTCATCAGCACCAGATCATCCATATAGCCCTGCTGAATCTGTGCATTCAGCTCTGCAATATTGGATACACCAATCAGCCTGCCCCAGGTTTCAAACTCCTGAAACACATGAAACAGCTTTGCCTGATTCTGAAATCCGTTTCCTGCAGACAGCCAGACACCCGGTGCATAAAAACGAATGGAAAAATGTGTGAGATAGGAGGTATCCGGCAGCATGATGCCGTAAAAATAATCATCATATCCGCACAATGTATAAATACTGCTGGTCGCACTTTTCCTGCATGCCAAAAGATTTGCCTTGTTTTTCATTCCCAGACGGTCAAAATAGGCCTGTGCCTCTGCTGTGGCCACAACACGTCGGTGAATCACCTCGTTTGCGGCAATGAGCTCCTTCATCCGCTTTTCAATTTTACGTACATCCTGCGGCTTGCAGTATCCTTCCTTATCGATTTCGCAATACTGACCGCCACTGAGGGCATGCTCCATGCGGACACGGGCATCGGGAAACAGACTGCGCACCGCTACAATAAACAGAAAATTCAAGCTGCGCTCATAGATAAGCTTCCCGGTTTCACTATCCGCATAAATATAATCCAGTGCACCGCTTTTTTTGATTCGATAATTCAGATCATGCAGCTTTCCATCCAGCGTAACTGCATAAACCGCCTCCTTTACGTTCCATGCTTCCAGCAGCTCATGAACATAGGCACCTGCTTCACACTGCTTCACCTCACCGCTTTTCAGCTTCAACTCCAGCATAATCAGCCCTCCTTTTTCATCAGTATATGTCAGACAGCCCTGCTTCATACAGCTGTCGTTTATATTCCCCTTCATTATACCCGCTTCCCGGTAAAAACAAAAGAAAAAGGAACACGCCGTATAGACATGCTCCAAAGAAAGCATTTTTAAGCTTCCTATATGTTGATTCCGGTTTGTTATGCGTCCCTGCACTGCATCATCAGCACACGCCCATAATGTATGGTGATCCTCGCAATATTGCCATTGATTTCATTGGAAAGCGGATAAATATCCGTAACCTTCAAAACGCGTTCCTTCAAGGGATAGGCAACCCCCTCCTCACTGATGCAGGAATCCTCCAGCGGCAGAAAGGACAAGTAGGTATGCTGCTTTTCAACCTCATAGGTTCCCGGATGCAATACCTTGATGATATTGGTATCATTCATCAGGGTCAGCGGAAGCTCACGATAGATCATCAGATGCAGATTGGCCATTTCATGATCCAGACGTCCACCCAGGCCGCCGTATAGGATAATGTCATCATAGCCCAGCTGCAGTGCTGCTTCGATTGCAACCTCAGTATCGGTTTCATTTTTATGGGAGGGGAGCTTTTCCACCTCACAATACTGCTTGAGCTGTGCAAGCTCCTCCCTTGTTATGCTGTCAAAGTCCCCTACGGCCTTGCGCATGGCAATACCCTGCCGCATGCAGCAGACAGCTCCATGATCTACGCCGATATAATCGGCATGTGCAATGATCGGCGCAGTCTCACACATGCCGGCAACGAGAACTACCTTTGACATGCCAGCAGCTTATCCACGGATTCCGCAATACCGTTTTTGAACACATAGCTTCCGGCAACCAGCGTATCCACTCCGGCAGCAACGGCCAGCTTTGCCGTTTCCCCATTGATACCGCCATCGATTTCAATACGTGTATTCAAACCTTCCTTTTCAATCCGCTCACGCAGAACGCGCACCTTTTCCAGCGTATCCTCCATAAAGGACTGTCCGCCAAAGCCCGGCTCCACCGACATGATCAAAACCAGATCCATTTCCTTCAGATGTGCCAGCAGTGCGTCCACACCGGTTTTCGGCTTCACAGATACACCTGCCTGTACACCCATTTCACGGATTTTTCTGCACAGCTGAATGCAGGCATCCACATCCTTCACAGCTTCCAGATGAAAGGTGATAACATCTGCACCTGCCTTGGCGAAGATTTCCGCAACCATATCCGGATTATCTACCATGATATGAACATCCATTACCATATCCACTGCTTTTTTAAAGCCCTTGAGAAGGTCCGGTCCAAAGGTCAGATTCGGTACAAAATGGCCATCCATAACATCAAAATGCATCCATTTCGCATTGCTTTCATCCAGCTCCTTCAGCTGTTCACTCGTTCTGGAATAGTCCAGTGACAGAATGGACGGAGCGATTACTAATTCTTTCATAACGTGTGTCCTCCTTCATAATTGTATTGTATTTTCTGTATGCTGTTTCAATACCGCGGCTTTGCTTTTTGTATCATATCCACAATTTCCAGATAATGCGCATAGCGTTCCCTGCGTATCGTCCCATCCTCAACAGCAGCACGTATGGCACAATCCGGTTCATTGACATGAATACAATCGCGGAATCTGCATGCATCCTGAACATTTTGAAAATCAGGTATGCATTCGGCCAGCTGCGTGATATTCATCGCAATAAAATCCAGTGAGGAAAAACCGGGGGTATCTGCCACCCAGCCGCCGGCAATCTCATGCAGCTCACAATGCCGTGTTGTATGCTTTCCTCTACCCAAAGCCTTGCTGATTTCCTGTGTTTGAAGATGAAAGGTAGGGTCAATCCGGTTTAACAGGGAGCTTTTTCCTGCGCCGCTCTGCCCTGTCAGCACACTGATATTTCCCTTCAAGGCCTGTATCAGATCCTCACTTGCATAGCCTTTCCCACTCTGATACACCTCATAACCGCTGTCGATATAATGCTGGATTTCCTCATGGATTGCATCATTTTCAGCGATGAGATCCAGCTTGGTGATGCATAAAACAGGACGGATTCCCGCATAGCATACACTGAAAATCAAGCGGTCAATCAGGGTTGTTGAAAAATCCGGATCCTTGCAGGACATGACGATGATCGCCTGATCCACGTTGGCAATGGATGGGCGGACGAGGGCATTTTTACGGGGCAGAATTTTCTGAATACCGTTTTGATCCGCAAAGCGTTCAAATTCCACCAGATCGCCGACAACCGGAGAGTGCGCCTTACGCAGCTTTCCCATGGCAACACACAGCACCCGCTCCTGATTGGCTGCCAGCACCTCATAGCGGCTGGATACGATCTTGATAATTCTTCCTGTTTCTGTCATTTGTAAAACCTTATCGTTATAACATTCGGATTCTCCATCTGCTGGACATATTCCGTTCCCTCTGCGGGATCCACATCTGTAACGACTCCTTTTTTAATGGTCTTTTGTTCCTCTTCACTCAGGTCATCATAGGAACGCTCATCCGATACCGGAAGTATTCCCGTCTTTTCTTTAATTAAAGCAATGGCCTCTTCTGCCGTTTTTCCTACAACGCCCTCTATCTTCCAGCTCATCAGCTGACTGACAGTTATTTTTAATGTATATTCTTTATCCGGATCCAGCTTTTCTCCGATTTCCAAGCCGCTTTGTTCCGCTATATATCCGGGCCACGTATTCGCCCTTTGCTCATAGCTGATTTCCAGCTTGATGTTTGGATTCTGTTCATTCAGTTCCTTTTCCACTTCCTCCGGTAAACGATGGCGGTAATCCTTTACCACAAACCAGGTTCCTCTGGAAACAGTCAGCGTCAGCTTGGATTTTTCACCAATTTCCTCTCCGGTATCCGGTGATACACGGATGACATGACCTTTTTCCACATCATCACTCAGCTCCTGCTTAATCGTAATATTATCCTTTTTAAACCCGCTGGAGGTCAGCGTCTGAATTGCCTCCTGCTGCGTCTGTGATGTGGACAGCTCCGGGACCTTAATCATCTTTTCTTTATCAAAAATTCCGCTCATCAGTACAAAGGCCGCAACACCGATCACACACAGCCCGACAATCATAGCAATGATGATTGTTGTGATTTTCCGATTACCGGAATCATCCTCTTCATCCTCTTCAATCGGCTCCACATGCTTTTTGCGCACCTCAGTTTTCTTAGTCTGCTTCTGCTTGCGCTGCTCCATGACCATTGTCGGCTGCGGATGCTCTTCCTCAAACACCAGCTTTTCGACATGTGCATATTCCGGAAGCAGGCAGCGGTGCAGGTCATACAGCATATCCTTCGCACTCTGATAGCGCAGCTTGCGGTTTTTCACGGTTGCCTTGATGATGATGTTCTCCACGGACTGCGGCAGTGTCGGATTGAAATCACGAACACTTGGTATCTCCTCACGCAGATGCTTCATTGCAATCTGGACGGGGTTGTCTCCATGGAAGGGAACATTCCCGGTCAAAAGCTCATAAAACACGATACCAAGCGCATAGATGTCCACCTGATTGCTTGGTGTTTCTCCCCGTGTTGTTTCCGGAGCCAGATAGTGCGCACTGCCCAGTACCGCATCACTTTGCGTCAGCTGTACCGTATCGTGCGCCAGCGCAATTCCGAAATCGGTAATCTTTACCGTACCATCATCCTTAACCAGAACATTCTGAGGCTTGATATCCCGGTGAATAATATCGTTTTCATGGGCATGCTGTACAGCGCTGGTCAGCTGAATCATGATGTTTACAGCCTCTTCCTGATGTAGTGCCCCACGCTGGGAAATCAGCTGCTTCAGTGTACGGCCGCGTACATATTCCATTACGATATAGTGACGTCCCTCAAACTCTCCGACATCGTATACATCCACTACATTGGGATGGTTCAGCTTGCTGACCGCATTGGCCTCCCGCTGAAAGCGCAGCAGTGTCACCGGATCCTTGCTGAGCTCCCCACGCAGCACCTTGATCGCCACCTCACGGTTCAGTATGGTATCGATTGCCAGATAGACATCCGCCATACCGCCTTCCCCCAATGAGGAAACGATCATATAGCGCTCGGCAATCATTTTGTTGTTGTTATTCATGGAGATCACCTGCCTGTTCCACGATGATGACACTCACATTGTCATAGCCGCCCGCAAGAAGAGCCTTGTCAATCAGCATGCGAACCTTATCCTCCACGCTGCGCTTACTTTCCAGAATCTCGCGAATAATCGCTTCACTGACATAGCCGTGTAAACCATCACTGCAAATCAGCAGCGCCTTGTAATCATTTTTAATTTTATTGATATCGATGCGTACAGAATCCCATATGCCGAGGGCATTGGTCAGCATGTTGCGATTCGGATGCACCGCTGCCTCCTCTTCGCTCAATTCTCCGCGCTTCAACATATCCGCAATATAGGAATGATCCTCTGTCAATGCCAGAAAATCATCCGCATACAGCCCATAGGTACGGGAATCTCCGACATTGAAAATGTAGGTCGTCGTTTCACATTTCAGAATACCAACTAGTGTGGTTCCCATTCCCTTTTGTTCTGTATTGCGTGTTGACTGCGTAAAAATCAGATCATTTGCTTCCTGTATGGTATCCTGCAGCCAGTGCTTGACCTGAACATCCGAGCTGCATTTTTCCATTTTCAAAAAGCTTTCCTTCATATGCTCAATAGCCATACGACTCGCAACATCTCCTGCAAGACCGCCGCCAATGCCGTCACAGACTACAGCTAACAGAGCATGCTCTCCGTTTTCCAGAAAACAGATGCTGTCCTGATTATTTCTTCTTCGAAGTCCGACATGACTCGCTCCATAATATTGAATACTCATGAACGGCTCCCTTCCTGTTCCTTCTTCAGATGCTTAACACGCAGCTGTCCGCATGCCGCGTCGATATCCGCACCATGCTCCTTACGAATCGTACAACGCACTCCCTGCTTCATGAGTGCATCATAGAATACCATGGCATGGGCATGATCCACTCCCTGAAAGCCGTTTTCATCCACAGCGTTGTAGGGAATCAGATTCACATAGGCATTCAGACCCTTTAACAGCTTTGCCAGCTGTGCCACATGCTCCTTCTGGTCATTGACCCCGCGCAGAAGAATATATTCAAACGTCAGACGGCGATTGTTCTCCCGTGCATAATACTGGATTGCCTCCATCAGCTCCTCCAGTGGATAGGCACGGTTGACCGGCATCAGACGATCGCGGAGTTCATTGTTTGGCGCATGCAGAGAGATTGCCAGATTGTATTGTGTGTGCTCCTTGGCAAATTCATAAATTTTCGGAACGACACCGCAGGTGGATATCGTAATATGACGCGCACCGATTCCCAGTCCGCGATCATGATTGACAGTAGAAAGGAAATTCATCACATGCTCGTAATTGTCAAACGGTTCCCCCGTTCCCATTACCACAATATGACTCAGCCGATCCTCCTGCTTATCCAGATCACGCTGCACATACAGCACCTGGGCCACCATTTCTCCACTTGTCAGGTTGCGTTTCTTTTTTGTCAGACCACTGGCACAAAAGGCACAGGCCATATTGCAGCCTACCTGTGAGGTAACACAGATACTCTTACCATAATCAAACTGCATCAGCACACTTTCAATCAGGGAGCCGTCCTCCAAAGCAAACAGATATTTCGTCGTCCCATCGCTTGCCACCTGCTTATCACGCAGCTTTAGCGGCGTGAGAGAAAACTGCTGCTTCAGGGTCTCTCTGGTATCCTTGGAAAGATCACTCATGTCATCTATGCTGACTGCACGTTTGCGATACAGCCATTGAAAGATCTGATGTGCACGAAATTTTTTCCAGCCCTGCTCCAGAGCCATATCGCCCATCTGATCGTATGTAAAATCATATAAACTTTTCATTTTATCACCGTATCCTATTTTACCATAGAATCCTTGCAGGGACCAAGGAGTTTCCATTTCTTAATAAAGTTTTCAGAAACTTACGATATTATCGGAATGAAATCCACATGGAAGGCAGAAAGAAGAAAATGAATAGCGTGTATAGGGGCTTACCCAATTGTGGTTAAATTCAAAATCTGAAGAATGCAACACGATTGTACTTATCAATAGAATTTGAATCTGTCTTTTCGCAAACACACAAAACTAGAAAGAAACATAAGACACTTCTTTCTATGAGATACAGTTTATCAAATTTTACAAAAAAAATTTATTTCCTTTAGGAGTTTTACATATCGCATTCGTATGTATATGTGTAGGAGGTTCATCGGTATGCATATACAATACCTTAGGAATGCGCCAGGTGAAAGGAGGAAGGATGGATTACATATTCTGGTTTCTCGTCGCACTGATTGGTATCACACCGAAAGTGCTGCGGGAGCTTGGGATCATCCTGTACATCGTCCTGAAATACAAACGGCGGCATTAGTAAGCAGATAATCTCAGTGTTCTGTTAACTGAGATGATACTGCTACGGAAAGGAGGTGAACTCGCCGTTTTCATTACTCCTGGATTTGGTGCCTCTTACTGCGTCAAAAGGGACAGAGTAACCACAACGTAACTCTGTCCCTTTCTTTTGGCCTTTCGACCTTTGGATTTGGCACTTTTATTATAAAATATTCCTGCATCCACTTCAACCATTATTTTAAAAAATATTTTTATTTCTTTTAGGAGTTTTGTATATTGCATTCGTATGTATATATGTAGGAGGTTCATCGGTATGCATACACTATACCTTAGAAATGCACCAGGTGAAAGGAGGAAGGATGGATTACATATTCTGGTTTCTCATCGCACTGATTGGTATCACACCGAAAGTGCTGCGGGAGCTTGGGATCATCCTGTACATCGTCCTGAAATACAAACGGCGGCATTAGTAAGCAGATAATCTCAGTGTTCTGTTAACTGAGATGATACTGCTACGGAAAGGAGGTGAACTCGCCGTTTTCATTACTCCTGGATTTGGTGCCTCTTACTGCGTCAAAAGGGACAGAGTAACCACAACGTAACTCTGTCCCTTTCTTTTGGCCTTTCGACCTTTGGATTTGGCACTTTTATTATAAAATATTCCTGCATCCACTTCAACCATTATTTTAAAAAATATTTTTATTTCTTTTAGGAGTTTTGTATATTGCATTCGTATGTATATATGTAGGAGGTTCATCGGTATGCATACACTATACCTTAGAAATGCACCAGGTGAAAGGAGGAAGGATGGATTACATATTCTGGTTTCTCATCGCACTGATTGGTATCACACCGAAAGTGCTGCGGGAGCTTGGGATCATCCTGTACATCGTCCTGAAATACAAACGGCGGCATTAGTAAGCAGATAATCTCAGTGTTCTGTTAACTGAGATGATACTGCTACGGAAAGGAGGTGAACTCGCCGTTTTCATTACTCCTGGATTTGGTGCCTCTTACTGCGTCAAAAGGGACAGAGTAACCACAACGTAACTCTGTCCCTTTCTTTTGGCCTTTCGACCTTTGGATTTGGCACTTTTATTATAAAATATTCCTGCATCCACTTCAACCATTATTTTAAAAAATATTTTTATTTCTTTTAGGAGTTTTGTATATTGCATTCGTATGTATATATGTAGGAGGTTCATCGGTATGCATACACTATACCTTAGAAATGCACCAGGTGAAAGGAGGAAGGATGGATTACATATTCTGGTTTCTCATCGCACTGATTGGTATCACACCGAAAGTGCTGCGGGAGCTTGGGATCATCCTGTACATCGTCCTGAAATACAAACGGCGGCATTAGTAAGCAGATAATCTCAGTGTTCTGTTAACTGAGATGATACTGCTACGGAAAGGAGGTGAACTCGCCGTTTTCATTACTCCTGGATTTGGTGCCTCTTACTGCGTCAAAAGGGACAGAGTTATGTGGAAGATACTCTGTCCCTTTCTTTTGACCTTTCGGTCTTTGGATTTGGCACCTATATTATAGAATATTTTCATGCCATTTTCAATGTAAAATTCATGCTTTTACGCAGACTTTTACGCAGCTGTTACACCAGCCATACAATGCCTGTATCACATTATAAACCACTGACAGAAAGCGATGTAAACAAAATACTCGGTGAACCAATAGATCCAGCATTCAGCTTTCCATCATTCCCCAGCATCTCCACCTGCTTCATTGCCTCCAGAAAATTACCAGCGATCGTGATCAGATTGACCGGCTTGACCTTTTTTCCGTCCTTCACATACCAGCCCTGAGATTGCAGTGAAAATTCACCTGTCATGGCATTCAGTCCGGCATGCAGACCTGTTATTTCCGTAACAATGATTCCTTCCTCCATCGATGCAATCATTTCATCCATAGATGTACTTCCATTTTTAATAAACAGATTGCTTGGAGCTATACCGACATTGGATGCATATCCCGCCTTAAATCCATTGCCCGTCGTTTCACAATTCATAAGCTTTGCGGATTTCAGATTGTGCAGATAGGTCTTTAAAACGCCTTTATCAACCAGTATCTTATTCCTGCAGGCAACCCCCTCATCATCAAAGCTTCTCGAGTTATAGCCGTTCTTCAACAACGGATCATCCACAATTGTAATTTTATCACTGAAAATCTGTTTCTCAATACTGTCATTCAATAATGAAATACCTTTGTAAGCATTTTCTCCGTCAAACATACCGCTAAAGGCCGCCAGCAAATCTGCCATTGCCTCATTTTCAATCAGAACCGGATACTGTGCACTCTGCACACTTTCAGCAGACAGCTTATCCAGCACCTTACGGCTCACACCTGCTGCAAATTTTTTCGCGTCGAAGCAAACATCATCATACAGATACTGCCAGTCACCTGCAATCTTTGTATCCTCTTGATCCTTCGCCATAACTGCTGTACTGATATACGCCGCATGCTGTGCATCATGCAGATGAACACCCAATGTATTATCAATGGCAATTTCCACATCGACTTCGCCATAGCTGGTATTCATAACCTGAGCGATTCTGGCATCCGATTCCTTTATATACTGCTCCACCGTCTTCAGCATTTCGATCTTTTCTGCATCCGGATGTGCATTCCATGTACAGCTGCGCAGCTGCAGCTGGGGATACGCAGAATCACCCGCATAAATTTCCACTTCATCCCTGCTTGTAATCACCTCCGCATTTTCCTTTATCCTGCAGAGCGTGTCCTCCAGTAAGGCATCATCATCCTGTTCCAGAAAACAGATACCCATATTTCCTTTATATATACCACGAATCGCAAATCCGTTACACTCACTGATGGTGTAGCCGTCCACACTTCCTTCAAACAGCCGTATGGATGTGGATCTGCTTTTCTGTTCATAGATTTCCAACTGTTCGATACCCGCAGCCTTTGCCGCGTCAAGCCAACGTTGCTTATGCATGTTCCTTGCCTCCCTTACTGCCACCAACCGTCATTTCACTAACTCGTATTGCCGGCTGACCGACATCTGTAGGTATGCTTCCGCTGCTGGATCCGCACATTCCCTGTGCACGCGCAAGATTACCTGCGACTCGGTCAATTTTCAGCAATGTATCCGAGCCGTTTCCAATCAGTGTTGCGCCCTTGACAGGTGTTGTTATCTTTCCGTCCTCGATCAAATATGCTTCTCTGACAGCGAAATTGAAATCACCGGTTGCCTGCACACTGCCACCAGCCATTGTCTTTGCATATAGTCCATACGAGGTTTCCTTTATCATATCCTCCAGCTGATCCGTACCGTTCAACAGGAAGGTATTGGTCATTCGGGACGTTGTTTCATATTTATAGGACTGCCGTCTGCTGGATGCCGTGGAAGGCATGTTCAACCGGCGCCCATTCAATGTATCCACCAGATAGCTCTTCAGTATTCCCTTTTCAATCAGTACCGTGCGTCGTGTGAAATTTCCCTCATCATCGATATTTGCACTTCCCCAGGCATTGGGAATCGTACCGTCATCCACAGCCGTTACACATTCACTCGCAATTCTCTGTCCCAGCATTCCTGCAAAATTGGATTGATTTTTCGCAACTCCGCGTGCCTCCAGAGAGTGTCCGCAGGCCTCATGGAAGATGACACCGCCAAAGCCGTTGTCGATAATAACCGGCATAACACCGCTAGGACACGGCTGTGCATACAGCATCGTCATCGCAATGCGCGCCGCCTCTTTTCCAATATCCTCCGGTTTGTGTGTATCATAAAACTCCATTCCTTCACTGCCTCCGGGAGAACAGCTTCCGGTTTCCCGCAATGCTCCATCCTGTGCAACGGCAGATACCGCCATTCTAGTCCGAATCCGGACATCACGAATATATTTTCCTTCCGAATTGGATATTGCGACATGCTGCTCATCATCCTGATAATTCACAATCGCCTTCGTTATATGCGCATCATAGGACTGTGCAGCTTCGCTAGCACGCCTCATGAGCGCCACTTTATCCTTTAGCGCAGTTTCGCGCGGTATGCGCCGTATGATATGAGCATTTTCATACGTTATTTCCTTTAATTGCACAGGAATATGCTTTCCCTGTTCCCCCAGACTGTCCGCCAGCTTTTTCGCAAATTCCTTCAGATTTTTTTCATCTGTATCATTGGTATAGCCGTACACGGATTCCAGTCCATGATAAATCCGCAGACCCAGCCCGCAGCGAATACCACTGTTGGTGCTTTCAACCTCGTCATTCAGCATGGATATTCTGGTACTGTAATTGACTTCTTCAAAAATTTCTGCAAAATCACCCGTCGTACTGCAGGCGATTTCCAGTACATCTTCCAATATGTTTTTCTCTAACATAACGTCACCTCTCATCTGTTCATCATTATACGCCATCTCAAAGAGAGATTGCAAACAAAAGAGCCTGCATATATGCCTTTCCATGCACTTACGGTATTCCTGGTATGAAAATTAGGGATACTTGCACACAATTTTTATATAGCGTATAGTTTACAAAAGAGCGCAGGAAAAGCGAGGATTAAAAAAACGTATTGGAATATCCTATACGCAAGGGAGTTAAAGAAATGGAATGGTTAAGAAAGCTTAGTGATGCCATCGCATACATAGAGCAAAATCTTGATGCAGAGATATCGTACGAGGAGGCAGCCCGTATCGCATGCTGCTCACCCTATTATTTTCAAAGAATGTTTTCCTATGTCGCCGGCATATCGCTGTCAGATTATATCCGAAGACGAAGAATGTCGCAGGCTGCCTTCGATTTGCAGCGCTGTGATGCCAGGGTGCTGGATGTTGCCCTCAAGTATGGCTATACCTCACCAACCGCATTTAACAGAGCCTTTCAAAAGGTTCACGGTATCCCTCCGACAGCCGCAAAAAATATCGGCAAAACACTGCATGCATATCCGCCGATACAGTTTTCTGTCAATATCACAGGAGGAAGTCCTATGGCCTATCATATAGCAGAGAAAAGGGAGCTGCGCTTTGCGGGCATCCGGATACGCCTATGCGAGGAGATGGAGGAGAATCATAAAATTGTCCCCCATTTCTGGAAGGAAACAATGCAAAGTCCGCAATACACAGAGCTCTGTCAGCTATCCGATACCGGTACGAATGCAATCTTCGGCATCAGCGTATATGAGGATCCCGATCACATTTTCTACTATATAGCAGTTGCCACAAGCAAAAAGATTCCATCCCGGTTTCATGAGCTGCGCATTCCTGCCGCGACCTGGGCTGTGTTTGAAAACAAGGGGAATTTCAAGGAAAATGTACAGGATATTTTCCGCCGGTTTTATACCGAATGGCTGCTGTTTTCCGGTTATGAATATGCACGGCTTCCCGATATCGAAGCATATCCTGTGCAGACGCAGGCACCATACGACAACCAATGCAATGTATGGATTGCCATTCATAAAGAAGAGGAGAAGAAACATGGAATATAAAATCGAAATACGAGAGATTGAGCCGCTTTGTGTGGCATACATGAGTTATGAAGGAGATGTCACAAAAGCAAACCGGGTATTTCCCAAGGTGTTTCAATCAATACACGGGAAAACAAACGGGGCACCGTTTTTCAACTATCTGTCTATGAATCCGGAAACAAAGCAGGGAGCACTGGAGCTCTGTGTTCCAACGGATGAAGTGCCATGCACTCAGGATATTGAAGTAAAGCAAATGCCCCGCATCAAAGCGGTATGTGTTACCCATATCGGCTCCTATGCGACACTGCCGCTTGCCTATGCCGCAATTGATCAGTATGCGGTCAAACACAGCCTAAAGATTTCTGCGCCCTTTCGGGAGGTTTTCATCAAGGGGCCGGGAATGCTGTTCAAGGGAAATCCGAAAAAATATATCACGGAAATACAATTTCCGATTCTGGAGGAAGCATGAGCGCCATACAGGTAAAGCAGGTAGTCAAGCAGTATAAAAACGGCGTACAGGCACTGAATGGTATATCTCTTTGCGTTGAACAGGGAGAGATTTTCTCTTTGCTTGGACAAAACGGTGCCGGTAAATCCACACTGCTCAGAATACTGACAACCTATTTGCAGCCGACATCCGGTAGAATAACGATGCTGGAGAAGGATTTGTGTAGGGATGCAGCCTCTCTGCGCTCGCAAATTGCCTGCGTTGCCCAGCAAACCTCCATTGATACGTATTTATCTCTGGAAGAAAATATGCTGCTTCAAAGCCGTTTGTACAGAATCCCCAAAAGGGATGCCGAAAAACGGATGGAAACGCTCATTGTTGATTTCGGTCTGGAGCCGTATCGGCGTTATCCAGTATCCTCTTATTCCGGCGGTGTGAAACGGCGTCTGGATATTGCCCTGAATATGATGACGAATCCGAAAATTCTGTTTCTGGATGAGCCTACGGTGGGAATGGATGTACAGTCCCGTATTGCGATGTGGGGAATGATGAGAAAAATCAGAGATGATTTTGGTGTCACGATTTTTCTTACGACACATTATCTGGAGGAAGCTGATCAGCTCAGCAATACCGTCTGCATTATGAAGGATGGCAAGGAAGTAACACAGGGATCCCCCGCACAGCTGCGCTCTTTACTGCGGCAGAATTCGATAGAAATCACCTTTTCCTCTGAAGCAGAGGCAAGAAAAGGCTGTGGCATCCTAAAGGAGCAGATGTCAAAGGAAATCCTTCTACGTGCTGAAAAGCTTCTGATTTATACGCAGACCCCGCAAAGCGATATAGAAGCAGCAGCGGCAGTATTATTGAAAAGGCATGCGGCATTTCAGGGAATAGAAATCGCGCAGCCGACATTGGAGGATGTGTATCTGAGACTGACACAGAGTGAAAGGAAGGAATGTGTATGAGTGTTTTTACCCTTTTATACAGGAATATAAAATGGAGATTCCACAACAAATTCACCATTGTTATGACAGCTTTGCAGCCGATTCTGTGGCTGATACTTTATAGTGCAATCGCTTCTTCAACGATGCAGCATTCCGGCATCGAAAATTATACGGCGTTCATGCTTCCGGGACTGATTGTCCTAATCAGCTTCTCGACCTGCAGCAGCAGTGGAATTATGAATTATCTGATGAAATCGGATGGCAGCTTCGATCGGATACTGATTGCTCCGCTCACACGCAGCTCCATTGTGCTTGCACAGCTTTTTGAAGCCGTATTGTGTACCTTTCTGGAGGTAGGAATTATGATAGCTCTCAGTCTTCTGTTTTCTGTCAGATTTTCCCTGCCACTCTCTGGATATCTCATCTTTATTTCACTGATTTTTCTGACCTCATTTTTTATGGCAGGGCTGTCTTATGGAATCAGCATGCTCCTTCCGAATGAGGTGATATACGAAACTGTTATGAACGCGATTGTACTTCCGGTGTTTTTTCTCAGCAATGCACTGTTTCCCATGACAGGTATTACCGGTTTCTTACATACTGCAATCAATCTCAATCCGTTTACCCATATGATCCAGGCATTGCGTTCTCTGATTCTATATGGCAGAATAGACACAGGGAATCTGACAGCTGTTTTGCTGCTGTTTATCCTTATGGGAAGCCTCAGCTTTTTATGGGCGTGCCGGCAGCTGGAAAAAAAGACAAATTTGTAGCTGAGGATAGTGTGATTACTTATGTATGCATGTTCCGTATCTCTATGTCATCAGGAATCATGTAATACCGGAAGCAATGTTGTGCTATTTTTTAAACCCAGGAATAACCTTTAACAATTGTAAAAAGACGAGCGGTATATACTCGTCTTTTCTTATTTATAGGCGATTTTGTTTGATAGCCTCAAGAGAAGTCTAGCTCAATCATTCCTTTTATCTTCAAATTATCATACATAAATTTAGATATATAATCCTCGAGGAGAGGCTAGACATTTGTCAGATACAATTGAAAAAGGAGCTGCCAGAATTTAGATACGCTAGTCTCAGGAGAGGCTAGACCAAAGGCCAAAAACAGCATTCATCCATAATAAAATTAGATCCATAGGATTAGAATAGCATGACTTACTAACAATTACCATAGCAGCTGAATCTCACATAATCTTTTGCTGCCTTGTTTATGCTTCCATTTGCTCAACACGCTTTCCAGCACCAAATTCACCGGGATTCACATCAATAACCACCCGACTTGGAGAAACTAATGCATCCTCGTGCTGACAACGCCATCGCTCCTGTGAATTCCTACCATCCATAGTATCTCCGTCTTTGATAATATCTTCTCCCTGTGCATAGAGATAAGATGTAAAATTAAACATATAGCGAATAATAAAATCTATATCCAAATTATGAAAGTGACACTGCAAATCACACAATCCTATCGCTGTCAACCCGGTCGTATCCACAATCTTTTCCGAGCTCTCCGCAATATTGAACAATCGCACATTGACACCGCCATCAAGAAAATGCAGCGCAGGATTGCTCCAGCTGCTGTTTAACCAGTCAGCTCTTGGTACAATCTTTCCTGCATGCGGCCAGTACATCGCCACTGCCTCCGGATAAACCTCCATCATAATATCCGCAAATGCTGCAAGTATTTCACAACGCTCCCGCACAGGAAGCCCACTTGCCATAAAATCGGAAAACATGATTTCATATTGACAGTCTTTGAGCAGCTCCTCAACATTTTCACAGCTCCAGCATTGTTGCAAAACCAGTTCCGGTATCGTCGTTTTATCAAACGCAATCATCTGCGTTATAAACAGCTGCGATGGCACCTTCACATCATCCTTATAGGTTACTTTATGATTACAGAGTGCATAGGAATACATACCCTCCTGCTCTATAACATCATCTACCTCGTTAAACCTCTTTAGCAGTCGCTCCCTGATTGCAAGAGCACGACTTTCAACCGGCTCCTTCAGCAGCAGCTTTATGTAATATACACCCGCATACTTCCCCATGAACGCATCCATGGACACACTTTTTCTTTTTTCCATAACGTCTCCTTATAATCCAAATACATCGTGAATTGCCGCATTATCCATAATACGTGCACTTTTTTCATTTGCATGCTCCAGCATCATTTCCACTTTATTCCCAATCGCAATGTCGATAAATTTAGCTAAATCAATTCCACGCAGTGTAAAAAACAAAAACGGATTTTCATCCAGACGGTTTCCTACTCCATACAATACTGCCGCAACATGCTTGCACATAATCGCCCAGTCAGGGCAGCTGCATTGAAAGCTGATTTCTCTTGGACTTGGGAAGAGGCCGCTTTCACCGGTAAACAGCTCCTGCAGACTCTGTGGGAATTCACCGCTGAGCAGTGCTTCCAGATTTTCAATCTGATTGGCACAAGCCTGCATTATGCGCTGGCAGTCTTCTTCCTTTAATGGTGATATGTGAATTTCCACCTTGTACGGTGCCTTCCGCCGTCCCTGAACCCGAGCTTGAATTCTTCCCGCGCGAATCTGTAGATCAATCACAGTTCCCGTACGCACATATCGCTTTCCACGCTCCAGCCGTGATGCGAAATCTGCATATTTTTCAAGATTCTCACACCATGCCTTTCCCCACCAGCTGACGGTGATTGCCCTTCCTTCTATCGTGACCGGCTCCATGCTGCGGCCCTTACTTTCTGCTTTCCTCATACTTTCTTCAACCTTATATCGCAGCTCCTCTGCCGATAGCTGAGAATATTCTGCTGTTTTCCAATATCTGCTCATATGCTCACCTCGCATCCAGACGAAGAAGATTCATCAGTTCCTCATTGTTCATCTCCGTAATCCATGTTTCTTTACCATCTCCGATTACCTGCTGTGAAAGCTCCACCTTGGATTTTATCAGTTCGTCAATTTTTTCTTCCACCGTTCCCTTACTGATCAGCTTATGTACAATTACATTCTTTTTCTGACCGATGCGAAATGCCCTGTCCGTTGCCTGATTCTCAACAGCCGGATTCCACCAGCGGTCAAAATGAATCACATGATTTGCGGCTGTCAGATTCAATCCGGTTCCAGCTGCTTTTAAGGAAAGAACGATATAGGGAACATAGGCTTCCTGTTGAAATGCGGCAACAATCTCTGAACGTTTTTTCACCGGTGTACCGCCGTGCAGAATATAGCCCTCCTGATGGAAAATTTTGGCCAGAGTAGCATGCAGGTACGGAATGATTTCTTTATATTGTGTAAATACCAGAACCCGTTCTCTTTTTTCATATATCGTTTCACAGATTTCTTTCAGCATTTCCAGCTTTCCGCTATCCTTTATCCGGTACGATTCCTCTCCAAGATACTGATCCGGATGATTGCATATCTGCTTCAGCTTTGTGATGGTGGACAGCACTAGGCCACGGCGTTCCATTCCTTCAGACTCTTTGATTTTCTCTTCCATATCGGCAATCAGCTTCCGATATAAGACAACCTGTTGTTTGCTGAGTGTGACATACTCATCGGATTCCAGCTTTTCAGGCGGATCCGATATAATGGTTTTATCCGTTTTCAAACGCCGAAGCATAAACGGAGCAATCATTGCCTTCAGTTTCTGATATCCTTCCGGATGTTCCTCCAGACGTTTTACAAAGGCTTTAAATTCCGTGGCTGTGCCCAGCAGTCCCTTATTCAGAAAGTCAAACAAGGACCATAAATTTGACAAATCATTTTCAATCGGTGTACCGGTCATGGCAATTCGCATCGCACCCTTAAGCTCTTTGAGTGCCCTGGTCTGCTTGGTCAGTGGATTTTTGATTGCCTGCGCCTCATCCAGAATGATACAGTCCCATTCCTCATCCTTCAGGCAGCTCAGCTTTGCGGCCATTCCATAGGTTGTGATGGTAAGGAACACACGCAAGTCTGCATAATCCATACTGAGCTTATCACTTGTTTTGCCATGCAATATATGAAAATCCATCTTTGGTGTAAAGGAAATGCTTACCCTCACTGCTCCAGTTCCCCAGCAAAGAAGCAGGGACAATGAGTAGAACTTTGCTATCCGGCTTCTCCAGACGCAGCTCCTCCAGAAAGCTCAATACCTGAAGCGTTTTACCAAGCCCCATGTCATCTGCAAGACAGGCTCCGAAATGAACCTGCTGCATCTGCCGCAGCCAGCTGTAGCCTGCCTTTTGATAAGGGCGAAGCACTGCCTGAAGTGTCGCAGGCACATGATCGCTCTGATGTTCAGCAGGCTTGTGAAGACTTTGGAGAAAAGACTGGAGCCATTCCCCATTGCATATGCTTATATCATCCTCTGCTTGCTCTTCTTCTTTTAGATTGGTTCTTAAAGCTTCCATTAACGTAATACTTTCATTTTCTGAATTTTCCATCTGCTTTAAAAGAGCCTGCAGCTTTTTATGGTTGACCTCAACCCATTTCCCCTTTAAAAAGGCAAGACCCTCACTTTGCAGAAGCAGCTGTTCGATATCTTCCTTGGTTAAAGCAACACCGTCCACACTGAATTCCGGTTGTATTGACAATAGAGAATCAAAACCGAGCAGGGAAGGCTTTTTCTCCCCCATCTTCATGGTTACAGAAACACTGGCATATTTTTTCCGCCACCAGTTCGGGATTCTGCATAAGATTCCACAGGCTTCAATTTCTTCTGTATGCTTCAGGATTTCATAGGCCTCCTGTGTCTGCAGGCGCAAAGGATGAAACAGCTCTCCATGCGCAATAAAGGAATCCAGTAAGTCACATGTCTTTGCAGCCTTGTTCAGACAGGATAACAGAGTCAGCAGACGGTCACGCTCCTGCTTGAATTCTTCCAAAGCGTAACGAAGCGGCATGTGCCGGATCCTGCCTTCCTGATCCTTCGTCGCATAGGTTGCAAGAAAGGCAAATGGATATTCCTCATCCTTGCTCTCAACCAAATGAAAGAAAATACGCTCTGCCACCTTTAGATTCTGATTTTTCTCAGCAAGATACAGCTTTGCACTTCCCTCATACCTGCTGATTTCCCTGCAAAATACCTCGTGCAGGTGAACAAAGATATTCTGTACCCATTTATAGGTAATGAACTCACTGCCAATAGCAAAAGGCAGCTCCTTCTGCAATTGTTCCCATATGTCAACTGGCAATGTGATTTGCACCTGCTCTCTGGCGATTTCCAGCTCGCTTAGGGATGTTAAAACATGGATATACAATTCTGCTGTACGATGCAGGAAACCGGTGGAAGCATGCAGTTGATGAATGCGTTCCTGAAAGCCGAAATCATACAAGGCACTGTATTTATCCTCCTGAAATCGTTGAAACCATTTAGAATCTTGCTGCTCTCTATCAACGGTATCCAACACAAACCCTGTTTCCGTAAACAGAAATGACAGATTTCTTACCTCTTCCTTTACCATAAAATCCCTCCATTTGTTATGTACAGTATATCGTATTTTTATTGCTGCATATATACTTTTTCATGAAATTTGAAGATTTTATCATAGCCAATGCATTTATCTGTGTTTCGGAAAATAAATTCTCACACACGATAAGCATCTCTTTTCACCATAACAATAGAATATACGAAAACTGGAGGCATATTCCGATTTTCAAAATCACTGCCTCCAGCTTTTTATATGTGTTTTTCCAATAAAATGACCTCATCACAACGCTTCGCAAGCACAGGATCATGCGTAACCATAACAACCGTCTTTCCTTTCTGATTCAAATCACGCAGAATCGAAAATACCATATCCCGATTTTCCTCATCCAGATTTCCCGTAGGCTCATCCGCAAGGATCAGTTCACAGGGCTTTACCATCAGCTTTGCCAGTGCTACACGCTGCTGCTCTCCACCAGACAGCTGACAGATTTTCTGTTGTTCGATACCGTACAGTCCCACCTTTTCCAGCACCTGCGCAATGCATTTCTTTTTCTCTTCCTTACCGGTCTTCACATATTCCATGGCACTCATCATATTCCACAAAACCGTATCATTATCCGACAATCCGTAATTTTGAAACAGGAAGCCGATTGTGTAGCGGAGCTTTTTCACCGCTCTGCTGCTGTTTGCGCAAACCTCCATTTCATCATACTGCACACTTCCCCTGCTCGGACGCTCCAGCAAGCCGATAATATTGAGAAGCGTTGTCTTTCCACAGCCGCTTGGACCGCATATCGCAATCATTTTTCCTATGGGCAATGATAGGGTGACATCATGTAGAACCGTATGTTTTCCGTATGTGTGTGTAATATTCTTTAACGTGATCGACTTCATCCGATATGCACCTCCCTGCTTTGATTTCGTACACCCTTATCTTTTACATAGACAAACAGCATCGACGCAATCAGACTGATCATCAGAAATACACCTGTGATTTTCCATTCCTCCTGTTGATGAAACAATGCGATTACAAACACAAAGGGTGCTGACAGCTCAGTAAACAACCGTAGATATACCCTGAAAAAGGAGGTTCCCTGTACTCGTCTGACAAAAATACGCTGTTGAAAGGAAAGCAGATACAAATGTGTATACTCTGCCATAACCAGCAGAATCAGCAATGCGGAGGGAACAAAATGCTCCCCGTTATGAACTGAGGTCAAAGTGCTCAGCTTATCCATATCCATATATACATAATTTGTTACCTTCTTCCCCAGACGAAAGGCATCATCACTATATACAACATAAAACATCGGGGAATCTGTATCCAGCATACTGTCCAGCAAAGAAAAATCCACAGCATCCACCTGCTCATCCTGAATATACAGCCTCTCAATCCGATTGCCGTATGTTTCAAGATAGCTGACATCCACAGTATTAAGCGATTCAGGAAGCAGGATATACACCGTATCCTTTTTGTCCGTTAATTCAATAAGGCTGCCATCCCGTTTTCTAAGAGGAAAGCGCTTTGTATAATTCAGATTCACTTCCGCATACGGCTGCAGCTCCTCTCCTTTTGGGATAACATCCTTTCGATAATAGATACCTCCTTCTCTATTTATCTTTTCGTATTCTTTCAGATGTACCTGATACATTTTATTCTGAATAAGCTTTTTATTTCTGTAATCCTCCTCTACGGACTCCTCATCATAGCCGTCAAAGCGATATCCGTCCTGATAATCAAACGCATACACATACGATTCCAGCATATCCTGTTGGCGCAATAGCGCTTGAAAGGTAGGCAGATTCAACTGCATCTGTTCCCATGCAGTCGAGCAAAGCGGCATCAGAATAAGAAGGGCGAGAATGCCATATAGATAATTCAGATTCATAAACCATCTGGTAAAGCTTCTGTTTTTTATAAATGCATAGACAGGACAGCGCAGAATCAACAGAACCGTACCTGCAAATGCAAGAAACATACCGATCGAAAACCCAATCCAGAAGAAAGAAAGCAAAAGGATCGCCTCATAGGTCTGTCTGGCGACAAAGCCTATCATCCAGATATAAGCAAGAACAATACTGAGTAACGATACAGCCAGGATTTGAAAAAACAGCCTCTGATACAGTAACCTTCCAATGCGCAGCCCTGACATTCCCATACTTTTCAATATGCCGATGGTTTTTAATTTCTGATTCACCAGCATGATGAGAAGCAGCCCCAGCAATAGGAATGTTATGATTCCCATCGGAATTATGTTCTCTTTCAGATAGGATGAAAGCGTAAATGCATGTCGTTCAAAAGCTCCCATATCCTGTATTGCACCTGGATACTGCTGAGAGATATCGGTAAGAAAGGCATCTTTATCTGTATCCTGATCAAAATACAGGATATAATCTCCTGCGAGATTTTGAAATCTCTGATTCAGATTTTGAAATGGCTGAATAACCAGACGAATGTCCTGATTGAATAAGCGCAGGCTGTTTTGTTTTGTATCATAGCGCAACTGATTCTCATATACAAGATCATGCTCACTAATCTTGGAAATATCCATGTATTGAAAAATATCATAGGGACTATAGAGATACCAGATATAATCAGAATCATGCTGTTCTGTTCTTATCACCGTACAATTAAATTTTTGAGATAAGGCCTCCATGGTATTTATCATTTGTTTATGATCGAATTCATTGCTTTGCGGGGTTATTTCGAAAAAAGTCGCTTCCTTTTCTCTTTCCAATCCAAAGAAGCCCTGGATATCGGAAATATCGCGTTCATAAAATGCAAACTTCACGCAATAAACAACAAGAATTTGAGAAATACAGACCAATATGCATATTATTTTTTTCATATCGTAGCAAGAAAAACGGTATATATTTGTACCGTCACTCATCTATGCTTGTCCACCTCCATGCGTATGAGAATCATAATCTAGAAACAAGCTTTAAATATTGGATATCTATATTTGTTTCTACTGTGCGATTTGTAACTTTAATTGTTGATTTGACCTTAATTCTGCCATTAACGCTATAGGAAATCCAATGCTTACGGATTAAAGTCCTTCCCTTTGACTTCTTATATTCTATATACAAAAATAATAGAAAGCATATCGCGTCATAATTAATAAAACAAATTGAATCATCAGCTGTTTTTCTTGTGAAAGTCGCTGAAAAAGTATCATTACAAGCGTAAAAATGAGCCATTCTCCGATTGTATATAGCATAATAACTGCGATAGATACACGAATAGCTTTGCTATTATATTGCAAAAAGATTCTAAATAAACATAAAATCATGCAAGACATACCGCTGTATTTTACATACCATGTATACATCCCATGCTTTTGAAGTCGAATTGCCATTCCATATTTCATACGAAAATAAGGGAGTAACATATCACTATAGAAAAGCATATCACAGATAAGCCATAATAACATGGCATACATGAGCTGTATTTTTGGTATACCAAACAAAATCATCATGATATCTTCAGCCTCAAGAGCAGAAAACACTATTAGCAAAATAACTTTTATATACAGGAATCTTCCTTTCTTTATAATTCCATTATCTTTCCATTTTCTACACATAGTTTTCTATCAAATTCAATTTCATCCATAACATCATGTGATGCAATGATTACGGTTTTCCCTTCCTCATGGAGTTCCTGTATTATTTCATAAAACGTTTGCTGCGCCTCTTTATCCAATCCACGCATCGGTTCATCAAGCATAATAAAATCTTGATGTTCCATGATGGCCTGAATGATTCCCACTTTCTGAAGCATCCCTACGCTATACTTTTTTAAAGGTTTTTTATTGTACAGAGCAAGATTAAATCTATTAACCAGCATCTCTACTTCCTGTTTATGAAAGGGTGAAGTTAACTGATATAAAAAACGAAGATTATCAAATAATGTTTCACTTCCCATATACTCAGGATTCTCAATTAACGCACCTATTTTCACCTTTTTCATCCAATTCAATGTACCAGTGTCCGGTTCTAGTAAACCGGCTATGATTTTAAATATTGTAGATTTACCACTTCCATTCTTCCCACACAAATAAAGAAGCTCACCTTCATAAAACGTCATATTGCCATCTGATAAAATGCTTTGGTGTCTAAATGATTTTGAGACATGACATATTTCCAAAATCGCCTTTTTCATAAGAAAGCCTCCTTTTTCATTTTTCTGCAGGCAATAATTAAAATACTGATTCCACCTCCAAAATACACAATGGTTCCGATAATAAAATTATAAAATCCAATAGCTTCCATTAAACTACCCGGCGCAAATAAAGCAATCGGCAATATGCAGGATGGCATAGCCATAATCTCCGAATTTTGAGCATACCATGAGAATTGTAACAGAAATGGGTGTAAGAAACTGGATATGGAAAATATACCAATAAATAACAGTAGAGGCGTAAAGAAAACATATAGATATCGATTGCGTATGACATAACAAAGAGAAAACATGAAAATAGAATATATGCATATTCCTATAACAGTCGTAATAAAATAAATGAGAAAATCCGGAATATCATATGTTCCCAGAAAATAAGATAAAAGCTCTTGTCCAGATGGAATACCGTTCGGCTGTATGAATGCAATTACATAGCTGTTGAATAAAACCACTGCATATAACAATATCGAGAAAATTAATGTATATTTTGTGATTTGCTTAATGGAATAGAAAAACATCTGTTTTATTCCCACTCTAATCATCATTTGATGGATGTAACCACTACTTACAGCTTTATGATAATCCATCAATATTACATAAGGAAATAACAGCATCAAAAGCATTTCAAACCATATACTTCTCGGAAATGATGTTGTGAAATAAAACTGATTCAGCGGTGTCGCTTCTTGGTAAGCCTCCATATAGGTTATCACCCATTGCAATATGGTAAGGATAACCAATATCGTCGCTACTCTAAAACAATATTTATTTTTAGAAAGCATCATGTTTGCCCCTTTCTATAAAAATGCGACTGGTATGAATATATAATGAAAAAAAAGATTTAAGACAACAAGCAATAATAACATTATTTTATGAATATCTTCTGTAATGCTATAGATAACAATTCCTTCCAATAGAAGAAACAGAATGAAATTTGCAAATAGAAACAGTATCACTAAAACTGTATTCTGAATATACTGAACATTAAACGAACAGAGAACGATATAGTTTGAGACAACAAACAGGCTTGCATCTGCAGCTGCATTTCTCCATAATATCCTTTCAAATTTGTGCTTCATTAATCGAACAATTATGGATTTATGTATAGATTTATATATTGAATATTTTCTATATAAATAATAGATGATGATATTATTTGATATCAATGTGATGTAATGGATTCTCATAAGATAATCATCAATTGATATATCTCTTGTATATGCGCAAATATAATATACAATACTCAGCAGATAAAAAAATGCTAGCAATATATTTTTTTTAAAATATCTCGTTTTTCCCCACATCATAATTAACCTTCTCTCTCAATAAATGAGACAGAATTCCTCTGTCTCATTTATTTTACCATGGTGTAAATTGTACATCGACAGTAATATTATTTGGTTCAGCGCCCTGTGAGAAAACTCTTCCTCTGAACAAACTACCTGTTAAATAGACGCCCTGATCAATATCCAGAGGTTGGAGACTACTATTTAATTTTTTTTGTCCCTGTCTCGCAGCAGGATTTCCATCACTGTGACAAATTCTTCCATAAGCACCAAGCCAGGCACTGGTAACACCACTCATCTTTCCATTATTCGTAGCATTTACCTTCATTCTTGAACCGGTCATATCTGAACTTCCGCCACCAGGAATAGACAGTCTACCTTGATAATATTGAGCAGATGCTGCACCGACACCTATTGTTGTGAAAAATAACATACCTGTAAATATCAATACGTATAATTTTTTCATAAATTTTTAAGTGCTTACTCTGGATGAAGGCTGCCCTTTCCTCCTTTTTATTCCTCTATAATAATACCTCCACCTCTAGGTTGTATGCCTGGCCTTGTTATTATTCCTGCATCTGAATACAGAAACGCCGGGCATACAAACGGTAAAATAAGTTTTTTCACAGCTATCATTTTATTTTCCTCCTTATTTTATATAATTATTATAAATTACTCCTTAACGACATACAAGACATGCAGCTAATCATAAAAAATCTTCTTATTTTCCTCGTTTATTCATGATTCTCATCGATTTTTTCCGCACATATACATGATAATCATAGATTGCTTTATATCCTTTCCCGTTATCACACAATAACTCAAGCTCCTCCTCTAAAATTTTAAGATAGAGTTTATCATTTATTTCAAGAAATGGTAAAACCTTTTTTATTAGATATTTCTTTTGTTCTTCATTATTAACTGTTTCAAGATTATAAAAGAACACATATAATAACCAATCAACCATATCGCCCTTTGCAACATCATCCGTTATCAAGTATTGATGCGGTATTGGAAGCCTCAACATGCGATATGCATGAGAGATACAGATTTCGCAACGCACAAGCTTCCTGTCAGAAAGCTTAATAGCTTCCTCCAGATATTCAATACTATCCTCATATCTACCTGCATATAACAAAAGTGTCCCCATATTCATATAACCGGTACTTTTTTGACGCAAAGATAGTTCATCATTGGTCAATAGAAAATTTTTAATTTTCTCTATATATTTACATGCCATACTGATATCAATATCAATAGAAGCTGCTATTAACTTCATATATAAATAATACAATTGAATCTTATTATTTGTTTCCTGAAACAGTTTCTCCAATTCTTTTCCAGTATCTAAAAAATTCAGTATTTTGCCCTTTCGTAAATCTGCATTCATTGCAAACAACTGATTGGATAACAGTTGCGATGCATGATACTCATATTTATTCAACACATATCCTATTTTTTCATCTTCATTATGATTCGCATATACATATAGATAATACATTGCCAATTGCTTCAAATCATTATGAAATACGGTAGTAATCGCATCAAGATGATAGAATTCACTTTCAGTGATGACTTGATCCATAGCACTGAAATATGCTTTTAAAATTTCAAACAGCCATAAGATTTCTTCATAGTAGAGAACCCCTCTACAAATTTCAAGCCTTCTACATGCTTTTTCCAACACATTTATGCTTTCCTTTTCTTTTCTAAAATCCATGAGTTTACATACCTGATGCGCTGTTTTATCTATAATCTGATTCCATTCATCGTCTTCCATCACTCGTTTGTTTAGTTTTTCTGCAGCAAATTCGTATATAACATCCCGTACCAACATACGTTGTTTTTCCAAACCGCAGTATAGCTTTGAAGAACATACAGGAAGCTTTGTATCGCTATTTGTATAAAATGCTGACTGTTGCCAAATACCTTCCCCTGTTTCCTTCAAATTCTGATTCCTATAATAGGGTATCAATATATTTAATTTCTGTTTATATGAATCCGTTAATTTCATATAGCATCATCCCTTTCCCCAAGCTAAATATAACATATAGCATATATAAAAAAAAGACAGAATTTTCTGCCTTACTCTATTAATACTATATTTAATGCTGTTAAGCTTTCATTATTTTATTAGGCGATACCATAATTTACTTCATGAAATCCTCTGCAGCTTCGCCATATAAAACCCATCCGTATGTGCAGTATACGGAAATATTGTTCGTTCCTCTATCAGGGTGAAGTTCTCATGCTCCTTTAAAAACGCCTGCACCTGCTTTTCGTTTTCTTTTTTATTCAGCGTACAGGTGGAATATACAAGAATCCCATGTTCCTTTACATGCTCGGCACTCTTTGCAAGGATCGCCTTTTGAATCGGAATCAGCGTATCCATATCACCGCTTTGCATATGAACCTTGATATCACTTTTTCTGGCTAATACCCCATATCCGCTGCATGGCACATCGCATAATACACGATCAAACAGAATTCCTTCGACTTCCTTGAGCTCTGTCGCATCCATAACCTGCGGTTTTAAAATCGTGATACCAAGACGCGCAGCACCCTCCCTGATCAGTTCTACTCTATGCTCATGAATATCGCCGCATACAATGCTGCCATCATTCTGCATCAGCTCAGCCATATGGTTCGCCTTTGTACCCGGTGCACTGCACACATCAAGAATCTGTTCTCCTTTTTGCGGATCCACGATACGTGCAATCAGCTGACTCGCTTCATCCTGTATGGAAAGCAGTCCCTGCGCATACCATGGTGTTGCGGCCAGCGATGCATCATACAGCAAAGCATCCTCACTCAGATATCCCTTTTGAAAGGAGGAATCCTGCTTCATCAGCTCATCTCTTGTTATTTTCCATGTATTTACGCGGGCAGCGTTTGGCTTTGTTTCCATATCCGCTTCACAAATCTTTTGTGCGTTATCCCAGCCGTACTGTGCCTTCCACATCTGTACAAGCCAGGTTGGATGAGAGGTCCTGATTGCCAGAGCTTCCTCCTCTTTGCCTGTGATTTCCCGCTTTCCTCTGCGCTGTACAGCGTGCAGTACAGCATTGACAAGCTTTGCCATGTTCCCATGAATCTGCTTCTTCGTGATTTCTACAGCATCATTGATAATCGCATAGGCGGGCAGCTTGTCCATGTAAAACAGCTGATACACACTCATATCCAGTAAAACACAAACCTCATCACTGGGCAGCTTTTTCACACAATCTTCCCACTGATAGCGGCACAGCCGGTAGTTTTGCAGAGTACCGTAAACAATCTGCGTGATCAGCCCCTTATCCTGCGGCTTGGCCTGATTCAGTCCCTTGCGCAGCAGCAGATTACTGTAGGTCTTATGTAAACAGATATCCCTCAGCATCGTATAAGCGATTCCTCTTGCGTTCATAAATATCCCCTCTTCCTGAAAAATTGTCGATAATACAGATAGCAGCCATAGGTGATCAGAAAGCCCATCGCTGTATCACTCAAAAAATGAGCACCCATAATCATGCGTGTCAGCGGCATGAAAAGAATTGCCGTTCCAATCAGCAGATAACGCCAAACGGACGGTTTCTCATACGGATTCTTTTTCCATTGCAGCCAGCACATAAGGGTTGTAAAGGCTGTTGTGTGACCGCTTGGAAAGGAATTGCTGCCAATCGATCCGCATGGCTTATACCATACACAAAACTGTGCGGCATCCTGCATATCGCGATAGCGGATACGTCCCCACGCCAGCTTGAGAATCGTCGTAATCAGCACCGCACTCAGCAGTACAAGTGTATAAAACACAAAAAATGAAAGATGCTTCTGTATCCAGTTATAGGGAATACGCTGTATCACTAGCTGCACAACAGCGATTAGTCCACCGCTTCCTGCAAGCAGGAGCAGTTGTACACCACTGTTCTGCAGGGAAACCCAGTAATGTAAGGCATCCTGCAGCATATAGTAGGATGCCGCATAGCCGATTAAAAGATAAAAAGCATTTTTCTTTACACGAAACAGCATCGCCATGGCAAGCACGGTCATCATTTGTACAGGTAGTAGTAAAAAGCGTTCAAATATCATACCTGTCATTGGAAGCGTCTGGTACAAGGTATCCGTGATCTGATAATCATAAACTGCACCGAAAGCTAACAGAAGCAGGGCCGCTCCCACCGGTATCCATTCTTTTTTCTGCATAACAGCCTCCTTAATCCAGCGCGACCGGAGATACATCGATATCCAGTCTGGCCTTTTCCTTTGCGGCGAGATGTGCATCATAAACCTCTCGGACACATTGCCCCAGCAGCTCCTGCTGTTTTCCCTTCAGCAGGATGCGCATACGCATCTCATCCTTGCGCTTTGTCAGCTGTGCCGGTCCCAGAATTCGATATCCCGCATGCGCTTCCAGCAGCTTTTTTGCTCTGGCGGCAGCCTTTGCGACCTCCTCCGGTGAGGTATGGGAAAAAATCATGGAGGCCAGATAGGTATACGGTGGATAGCCTGCAATATGCCGGTATTTCATTTCGTTCTGAAAAAAGGCTCGATAATCATGGTGCGCCGCACACTGTATGGCATAATGTGTTGTATCGTATGCCTGAATAATGACCTCCCCCGCCTTGGCACCGCGCCCGCTTCTTCCCACCGCCTGCTCCAGCAGATCGTAGGTCAGCTCTGCACTGCGATAATCACTGCGATTCAGCATGGCATCCCCGTTGATGATACCAACCAGTGTCACATTTTCAAAATCCAGCCCCTTTGCAATCATCTGTGTTCCCATAAGAATATCCGCCCTGTGCTCACCAAAGGCAGCCAGCAGCTCCTCGTGGGCATTTTTTTTCCCTGTCGTATCCGCATCCATGCGAATAATCCTGGCATCCGGAAATTTGATCTGAACAAGCTCCTCCAGCTTTTGCGTACCCAGCCCGAGATACCGCCAGGTATCACTGCCGCATTCGGGACAGTAATTCGGTACCGGCATCGTATATCCGCAGGTATGGCATTTCAGCTGTTTATCATCCTTGTGATAGGACATCGCCACCTCACAGTGCGGACACATTACGACATGGCCGCAGCCGATACAGCGAAGGATCGGTGTATAGCCTCTGCGATTCAGAAGCAGAAGTATCTGTTCCTTTCTTTGCAGCCGCTCATACATTGCAGCCAGCAGCTCATTGCTCAGCAGATAGCTCTCTCCCCGACCGACCGCCTTGCGCATTTCCACCAGCTTTACATCCGGAAAGCTGCCATTGATGCGGCTTGGCATTTCAATCAGCCGATAAACCCCCTTAATTGCTCTAGCATAGGTTTCCAGAGAAGGCGTGGCACTTGCCAAAACGACCAGCGCATGATGATGTCTTCCTCTTTGCAAAGCGATATCGCGACAATGATAGCGTGGAGAGGAATCCTGCTTATAGCTGGTATCGTGCTCTTCATCCATGATGATGACACCCAGATTATCAAACGGCATAAAAACCGCACTGCGTGTACCGACCACGATCTGCACCTGATGCCGGCGGACAAGCTGATACTGCTCGTATTTCTCCTGTGCATTCAATCCGGAATGATAAATTGCCACATGACTTCCAAAGCGCGCCGTTACCCGGTTTACCATCTGCGGAGTCAAAGAGATTTCCGGTACCAGAATCAGAACCTGCTTTCCCTGCTGCATGACAGACCTTGCCAGCTGCAGAAACACCTCTGTTTTCCCACTGCCGGTCGCACCATGCAGTAAAACAACCTCATGCCCGCTTACCTTCTGCAGGATATGCAGCGCCTGTTGCTGCTCCGGGTGAAGGGGCAGATCCTGCTGTGTGATTTCCTTTGACAAAAGTCGTGCCTGCACTTCTTTTTCATATACCTGTGCCAGCCCGAGCTCTACCAGCTTTTTACCAGGTGTTTTATAAATCTGATAAAACTGTGAGCGAAGCATTTCCTTTTCTTCCTGCAGTGCCTGTAATGCGGCACGCTGCTTTACCGTCAGCCCATCCCCATCTTTCACATAACGTATCCAGGCTTCCCTCTTTGCATGTCCATGCGTTGATTTTGGTTTCAGCTTTGCCGGAAGCATGCACTGGAAGCAGCTGATCATCGGTACGATACAGGTTTTCGCCATCCATTCACCGAGAGCAAACAGCTCCTCATTCAGCAGCGGTTCCTCATCAATCACCTTGTCAATCGGACGTATGGTGAAGCCGTATCCGGCAGCCTGCTGCTCCGTGATCGTTTCCACCTGCATAACAAAGCCGATAATCGAGGTTTTCCCGAATGGCACCTGTACACGAACTCCCCGCTGTACAGAAAAGCCGTCGCAGGCATAGGTAAAGGTATGGTCCAGATGCATGATGGGATGTTCAACAAATACCTGTGCTATTTTCATATGCCGCCTCCTGTTCGAATGGTATTATTTTATCACAAACCAAAGCAGAATCCTATGCTGCATACCATATTTATATAGGAACAATATCACACTGAAAAAAACAGATCTGCATATCCCGGATTCATACCGCGCATATGCCGCAGACACAGGCTGAAAGAATCGTATCCGCTTATCACTACCTGATGAAAGCTTCATACAGGACTAGTCATTAAATATTGAAATAACTTTCAGTTTGCAAGTATACTCTTTACTGTCCGTCATCGCTTTCTATACCTGCATCAGCATTTACTGTTTTTTTCAGTGTGCTACAAAGCGCTAGCTCATGAACCAAACATTGTAAACTTAAAAACGATCTGTCCATCACACAGACCGTTTTTCCTTCATCTTCTTTTAAACCGATAAATGCCGGTACAAAGCATTGCAAATATGGATACAACTCCAGCCAGCAGCCAGATTTCATTTCCAGTAGAATCAAAGGTATCCGCCGCTGTATGCTTCACAGCAGTCTGTGATTTTTCAGGACTGCTTTTCTGTACTCCAGCAGAATCAGCGTGTTCAAGCTTCGTATGTTCTGCTTTTACCTCATCCTTTTCAAAAATAACATGAATGGTATGATTTTCACTGACAGAAGAAAATGTATAGCTATCCAGCTGTCCCATAGATTTACCATCAACGACGACATCCTGTACATGATAACCCCTGTAAGGTTTAAAGGTATAACTCATGCTCTCTCCTGCCGTTACCTTTCCTGTACATTCTGTGTATACTATACAGGAAGCATGCAAAAGGACAACGCAAATTTCATATTTCTGCTATACTATTACTGAAAGGATGGAAATATGCATAATTACCTTGAAACACTTCCCTTCTGGAAGGAGCTTACAGATGACCAAAAGCAGCTGTTATCTACCCATATCATAGAGCGCAGCTTTCAAAAGGGGGACATTCTCAATCACGGCAGTCAGGAATGCACCGGTCTGGAAATGATGGTAAAAGGACAGGCACGTATTTTCATGATGTCACCGCAGGGGAATGAAATTACGCTGTACCGTTTATTGGAACAGGATGTCTGTGTATTGTCGGCAGCCTGTATGATTCATTCTCTGACCTTCACGGTCAGCATGGAGTTTGAAACGGATGCCGTGATCCTGCTCATTCCCAAGCAGATTCTGCAGATCGTTTCATCACAAAACTGCCGGGTAAAGGATTTTACGATGGAGCTGGTTGCGGATCGCTTTTCCTCCGTGATGAACACCATGCACGATGTCATGTTTTCCAGCAACGAGCACCGACTTGCCCAGGCGCTTTTAACACAGATGCAGCTTCAGGAAGCCGCTTCCCTTCAGCTCACACATGATACGCTGGCACATGAGCTGGGGACTGCCCGTGAGGTTGTATCCCGCCTCTTGAAGCAATTTCAAAGGGATGGTCTGCTTCAGCAATCCAGAGGCTGTATCACCATACTTGATGAGCAGCGGCTTACCCGCCTATAAAGTTGTTTATAAAAAGCAGGCAGAATACCCCCGCCTCAGTGGTCGATGAACGCTTGCTCTATAACTGGCAGTAGTTCACTAAACATCATATTCTGCTGTATGGCATTTCGTTACACGCATGCAAACTACTTCACCGACATGATGCTTTTACATCAGCTATACAAAGTCAAAAAACGGCAGAAGGTGTTCCTGTCGTTTTTTTCAGCTGCTTGATTGTCATGCTTCCTGCGCATGTATAGATGTACAGGAAATTAGACCTTATGTAAGATTCTGCAACTGTCTCTTTCTGATATAACAGCCGTGACGGCCACTCTAAGATGCAGCCAATGGAAAAACTTGTATGGTGCAGCGGAAATCCCTTACAAACTTGGAGCGGATAACAGCTGCTACCGCTTGCTCATCTGAGGAACTGCCAATTCTAGCGGGCCTTCTCAAGCAGCTGACGGGCTTTCACGATTTCATCAATATTCATACAGGTGCTGATGATGGCAAGGCGTCCCTGTTCCTCACATATTACACGTCCTCTGTCCTGAACCCATATAAGACTGCCGTCCTTCTGCACCATACGATAGCGTGTTGTATATTCCATACCTTCGCGGAAAGTCGTGCCGAGATCAAGCTCCACCTGTGCCCTGTCTTCCTGATAAATCGTATTCTCCACCATTCCGTTGATTCCCTGATAGAGATCCTGATAGCTGTCATAGCCCAGAAAATGAATCATCTCCTCATTGGCAAAGTAGAGTGGAAAGCCTTTCTCGCAAAACCCTCCAATCATACCTCCCGGAAAAGATTCTGCATACAGCTTTGCGGCATGCTCCTTGTTTCTTTTGGTCAGCTGCCGCGGTGAATCCCTCTGATTGGCAATTCCCAGCAAATGATGCAATAGGCGCTGCGATTCCAGCAATTCATCCTCCTGCTTCTTTATCTTTGTGATATCCGTTAACAGGCTGTTATAAATGCGCACACCCTCCTCTTCGCGGATATAGCGGATATGCTGTTCCACCCATATGGTTTCACCGGTTTTTGTAAACAGCCGGAATTCCACGCTGCAATCCGTTTTCCACTGCTTTGGATTCGACCAGATACGCATCACCTCATCATGATCACGCTCATCAATGTACTCCAGCATTCCGTTTTCCAGAATATCCTGCAGCTCCTGTGTCGTATAGCCGTGCAAAAGGGATAGACCTGCACTGATTACACGACAGCTGAGCCGCTCATCGGGGTACACCTGATATTCAAATATATCTCCGGGCATCGTCTGTAGGATTGCCAGCAGCTCCTTCTGCAGACTCATCGTGGTGCTCACATCGCTGACTGATCCGTAGAACAGCTTGCGATTTCCCTGTTTATGCAGGAAAAAGGCCTGCATATGCATCCACATAACCTCTCCGTTCAGACGGTACCGCCGAAAGGTTCCACTTGCCCCCATGGATTCCGCTTCCTGTGCCTTATGGAAGATATCCCATACAAGCGGCATATCCTCCGGATGAATCTGACGGGTGATGAGTCTGCTGCGCTCCTGTAAATCCACAGCATTGCAGCCTGTAATACGGTAGTAGCGGTCATTTACCATCAGAATCTGTAAATGCGTATCATCCTCGATTTCATACAATGCGATTCCTCCCAGAATATTGGAAAGCATCGCTTCACTTGTAATATCCTTGTGAAATAAATCCTCCAGATCTATACTGGGCAGGCGTTTCGCCTGCATGCCGCGAACATCAATACGCCCGGCATCCGCAAGAAGCTCACAGAAGTGGTCCCGGCTCATCGGCTTATAAAAATAATAACCCTGCATATATTCACAATCGAGGTTTAACAGGCGGTCCACCTGTTCATGGGTTTCCACACCCTCTGCAATCATCCGCAGGCCAAGCCAGCGTCCCATCGAGGTTATGGACTCCAGGATACTGGAATTTCTCGTATTCTGATGATTGGATGTATCCAGAAATTTCATATCGATTTTCAGAATATCCAGTTCAATGTTTGACAGCATGTTCAGGGAGGAATAACCACTGCCAAAATCATCCATCAAAACGGTGAAGCCGCATGCCCGCAGTTCATTGACAGTGGCAATCAATTGATCGAAATTCTCAGCGTAGGCACTTTCCGTTATCTCTATTTCCAAAAGCCGGGATGGTATTTCGTATTTTTTTATTAGTGCAGTAAAGACTTCACACAGGCGGAACTGAAGCATATCCACCCTTGAAACATTCACACTGACCGGTACCACCGGCAGCTTTTTCATCAATCTGTCTTGCAGGAAGCGGCAGACCTCCTCCCATACATAGGAATCCAGCTTATAAATAAAGCCGCTTGTCTCCAGAATGGGAATAAATTCTCCCGGCGGCAGCAGACCGCGCTGGGGATGCTGCCATCGCACCAGTGCCTCGGCTGCGAGTATACGATTCGTTCTGGCACTGACCTGCGGCTGATAATAGACAACGAATTCCCGGTTATCCAGTCCGTTTTTCACACCGAACAGTACCTCCTGACGGTTTTCAATCAGTTTTTTCATCGAATCCTGATACACAGCAACGCGGCTCGCATAATTGCCTTTTCTGCTGGCTGCGGCAATTGCCGCCCGATCACACATCTGAGCAATCGGAAGCGTTTTATCCTGAATCATATAAATACCTACCGTGGGAAGAAATTTGATGGAAGCATCGTAGTTCTGTATCCAGCCAATGATCTCGGGCTCCAGCTTTTTTACATCACAGGCAGCCTGCGGCAGCAGCATGACGAACTCATCCCCGCCTATACGTGTTGCAATGCCATTTAACTCCTGCACCTTTTTACGTATCTGATAGGAGATATACATCAGCAGATGATCCCCCTCCTGTATACCATACCAGTCATTGAACAGCTTAAAATGCTCGATATCGATATCTACAAGACCATACTCCTGATGAACATCCTGCATAAGGCGTTCCTGAGCAAGCCGTTCAAAGGTCGTTTTCCCATACAGCCTGGTAAGCTCATCGTAATGAGGCTTGTAATCCTGTCCGGCTGCGGGCTTTAAAAGCTCCTCTGACATCGTATCTATCAGACAGAGACAGGTATCCGTCAGCTCTTCATTGGAGGAAGCAGTGATTTGGAATTTCATCCAGCGATATGCACCATGCAGCAGGATGCGGAAGCTGCCGCTGACATGAGAATATACGGCAATGCGTTTTTCCAGGGTGTCCAGATTCCAGAAATCTTCAAAATCTGCACGGTCTTCCTTATTTACATACCGTGTACACAGCTTCTGTAGCAGCTTACGCAGCGAGCCGTTTTGTGAAAGCCGTGGCTGCTGCCTGAGATTCTCATAAAGCATGGTAAAGGAATCCCTTTGTATATGAAGCTCCACAATAGCATACAGCAGCCCATCAGTTTGTGCATGGATCACACTGCCGGCTTTCCAAGGAGCTGCCGCATGCATGGATATCAGGGTACACAGCCCTTCCTTCGGCCATTCCACCCGAATCGCGACATACTCCATCCAGATTTCCAGCTTTTGATTGTATAGCAGCCTGTTTTCTATCTTTTGGTGTCCTGTCTTTTTCAGCGGGCAGTCAAAACAGGGCGTTTTGCTCTCCTGCAGCATTTGATAGCAGAATGCATGCTGTTCACAGCCGGGAAAGGTCTGTTTTGCGGTTTCATCCATATAAACGATTTCATAATGCTGATTGATAACAAAAACACCCTTTTCGATTTCTTCATTGTTCAGCTTTTTATCCATAGGCGTGCTCCTTTACGACAGGAAGATTATAGTACTTTCCTTTATTGTACTATTTTCCAGATAAAACCTCAATGAAGATTCCAATGTTCCCTGCTATTTCAATCTATTGTTCCAGCCGGAAAGAGCGCTTTTTGTCACTACGATGCTATTTATACCTTTGAAGGAATGAAAGCTTACTCTTGTAAATCATAATGCTGTATTCGCACAGCCATCCCAAAAGACAAACAAAAGGTACGGATAAGACCGCATTCAGATCAGGTTAACAGGCAGAAAGCGGATACAGCTGACATGTACACTCCTGTGCAAAAGCCATGATTGCATCCCTTATTACATGCCGGTAAATCAATTGCCATAGATATAACCAACCATACGCAATATCAAAATACCCGAATACGGTAAGCATCCTATAGGATTCTGAATCAGATATGTGAATTTGTATCCATATCCTATTCCTTCTGCAGGGAGGTGTTTATACTATTTTGGCTTATGAAGGTATTATGAGTGACCGCATGCTTTTTCATATAGAACCAGATGACAGCAAGCATGGCAGTGGAGGACAGCGGAGATACCAGTCCGTAAACGGCAAGAACCTCCACCCTGTAATGCATCAATGCAAAGAGCAGCGGTACGCGGATCACCAATGCGCCACCACAGCAGTTCAGCATGGTAAATACGGTTTTTTCACTTCCATTCAGATATCCGTTCATACAGAACAGGATGGAAACAGCAAGATAATCCAGACTGCAGCCTCTTAAAAAGGGGATTCCTGCACGGATGACTGCTGCATCCCTGGAAAACAGAGAAATCATGGATTGCGGGGACAGCTGTGCCCATAAAAAGAACAGAGAGGAACAAAGCATGGATACGCAGATTCCATAGCGGACGAAGCCGACAGCACGCTCTTTTTTACCGGCTGCCAGATTCTGTGCAGTCAACGCTGTCAGGGCATTGGAGACGGAGGTTGCCGGAAGCATGGCAAAAATATCAAATTTACTGGCAATCCCAACGGCGGAAGCTGCATACACTCCAAAACCATTTGTGATGGCAGTCAGATACAGAAAGGAGAAGCGCACCATGCATTCCTGAAAGGAAACAGGAATACCAATGGCAATCAATTCCTTCAGCACTGCTTTATCCAGCTTCAGACAGCGTCTTGTAAAGCGAAGGGCTGAACCCTGACGTCGCATATACCATATCGCAATCAGCATGCTGATTCCCTGTGAGGCAACCGTGGATATCGCCGTTCCTGCTACTCCCATATGAAGAACACCCACAGTAAACAGATCGCCTGCAATATTGCAGACACAGGCAGCAGCCACAAACAACAACGGGCTTATGGAATCCCCATAGCCGCGCAGGAGTGCACTGAAAGCATTATATTCACAGATGAAGAAAATACCGGTTATGCAGATAAAGACATACTGATAGGCCTGTGCCATAGATGCCTGCGGTACCTGCAGCAGCTGAAGAATCATCCCTGTGCTGAAGGCCAGTATCAGGCTCAGGATAATAGAGAACAGTGCAAAAAAGGTAATCGTGGTACCGATCGTCTTTTCGATTTTATCAGGCTGCTGCCTGCCTGCATATTTTGCGACAAGAATGGTAGCTCCCAGTGTCAGTCCGGAAATCACGCTTGTGATTATCTGTGTGACCTGTGTGCCGGTGGATACCGCCGCAATGCTTTCCGCCGGACAATAAGCTCCGATAATCATCAGGTCAGCCGCCCCGTACAGTGCCTGCAGCAGATTGGCAAGCAGAAACGGTATCGAAAAGCGCAGCAGTACCTGCAAAATATTTCCCTGTGTAAGTGATGCGGTGTGTTTCATAAAATCTCTCCTCATTTTTCTTGTTCTAATTGTAAAGGCAGCTCTTCCCATATTCTGTAGCCTATGTTACAATTCAGAGAGAAAAATTTTAAGGGGAGATGGATATGCGTCAGATTAAAATTCCAGAGGAGCTGTACCACTGCTTTGAAGCGGCAGGCTATCGGCAGCACTATGAGTCCAATGAGGATATCTATATGCAGGGAGATGATGCGGGACGTATTTACTTTATCAGGAAAGGACGTGTACGTGCCTATTATGTGACCTCACAGGGGCGTGAATTAACGTATGAAATTATTGAAAAGGGCAGGATATTCGGTGAATCCTCCTTTCTTTCACAATGTGCCAGACCGGTCTGCGTGGCAGCAGTTACACAGGTTGAGCTGATGGCCTGCGATCTGAATCAGCTGTATGTGTATATGGAGCAATCCCCCGGACTTATGCAGATCATGCTGCAGCTGCTGTCCAATACCTGTAATCATTTGACCGCACAGCTGCGCCGTATCACGCTGTATGACCGCTATCAGCGTATTGCCAGCCTGCTGCTGTCGGAAACAGCTGCGCCTGATTATGACCGCGGTGTCACTTCTTCCAGCATCTCCTATACCCAGGAGGACCTGGCACTGATCCTGAATCTCAACCGGGTAACGGTAAACCGGGTACTCAGTGAGTGGAAGAAAAAAGGCATTGTGACAGCTTCCTATGGAAAGATCACGATTCTCAAGCGTACCAGTCTGGAGGCGCTGTTTCCGGCAGCATCACCAAAGCATTTGACTCGTTGAACATGAAGTAAGCTTCCTGTGAATACGGATACTTAAAAATGAAAAAAGAGTGACATCGACAAAATCACTCTTTTTTTATCATTTGATATCTGCTTCTATTTTGCCAGCGTTTTATCGATATCCGCCAGCTCTTCTTCCAGCTCACGGATAAATTCCTTCTTATCCGCTATCTGTTCCTCCATATCATTGATTGCCCGTTCTCCAATCAATCCGATAATATCATTCTGCATACGCTTGATCTGACGCTGCTGATCCAGAATCAGCTCCTGCTTGCGTGCACGTGCCTCCTGCATTCTCTGACGCCACTGCGCATGCCGCTGTTCATTCCAGTTGCGCAGCCCTTCAAAATAGGAATCCATTGCCGTACGGAATTCCTTCCAGATGTCATCTTCTCTTTCTCTGCCGCAGGAACCGATGCTTTTCCATTCCTTGCTTAGATTTTTCATAACATCCGTATGCTCCCGGGTATATTCCCCACGCTGTGCAATTTCATTTGCCTGCTCTACCAGCCTGCGTTTTTCCTCGTATTTCCCATCCTGCTGTTCGTGCAGCTGATCATAGTATTCGCCTCTTCGATCATAGAATTTCTGACGGCTTTCATTAAAGGCATTCCACAGACGATCCTCATGCTCACGGCCCGCACTTCCTGCCGCCTTCCACTGATCCATCATCGCACGGAATTTTTCTCCTGTCTTGTTCCATTCAACAGAATCCGCCAGTGCTGCTGCCTCTTTGATCAGCCCTTCCTTTATTTCTTTTGCATTCGAGAACTTCGTCTGCAGATTTTCCCAGTGCTCATGCTTGCGGTCAAAAAATTTCTGACGAGCCGCATTGAAGGCATCCCATAATTCATCATCTGTTTCTTTTCCTGCTGTTCCCGATGCCTTCCATTGCTGCATCAGCTCATTCATTTCCTCTGTTGCCTGATTCCAGTCATCGGAAGCAGCAACCTTTTCCGCACGGTCAATCAGCTCCTGCTTAATGGCCTGATTGCTCTGATACCCCTCTCTACGCTTCGCATAAAAGGCATCCATATAGCTGTCAAATTCTTCGTTCAGCGTTTCTTCATAGGCACTGTCCCAATAAGAAATGCGTTTCCATCTCCTCTTTAAATCTGAAATTTCACGGAACACCGTGTTCCAGTCGGAAGATATTTCAATATTCTTCGCTTCTTCAATCAACGCCTCTCTGCGCCGAATGTCCTCATCATAGTCATTTACTTCAAAATCATCATGATCATTGTACATATGTATTCCTCCAGTAAGGGCGATTCCACCACAATCGCCTGCTATCAACTTAAATTCTATCTCAAATACGCTAAAAAGTCATTCATTTCTTTCATTTTTGTATAGAAATTGCGCTGATTATCATAATTTGGCGATAAAAGATAAAAAAATACTACATCACTGCATATTTTCATAATCAAAACAAGGCTTCTTCTGTAATTGTCTACTGAAAATATACGAAGCGCAGATTTTCCTCCATAGCTTCGCTGTCTCTTATCAGACTGTAGGGTTTATCTGCATGGTGAAGAACACCTGTTGCATAAAAAAAAGCATGATGCACAATCATAACATCCAAAAGCAGGTGAGTTGTTAAAGCAAAGATGATTCCTATACCGTTTCTGCATCACCTCTGTTTACATACAGCCTGCTTCTATCTGATGGAAGGCTGTATCACCGAGCACTGTCTTGATGTTCAGTCAGCTATCCTTCATCATACTGATGATTCTTTGGATTGCATAGCGTAAAGGCAGAAAAGCTGTCCTTACTTTTCTGCCTGTATATCATCATTCTTCCTTTGAAACCACATGTGAGCAGAGATAGCGAACCTTCCCCTTACTGCTGTTTCCATATTCAATCGCTTCTTTCGGACAGCTGCAGATACATGCCATGCAGTGGGTGCAGCTTTTCCCCCAGTCCGGTACCCCCTGCTTCAGTTGAATATTGCCCAGCGGACAGACCTGTTCACATTTTCCGCAGGAAATACATGCATCCGTTGCGTAAAATTTATCCGCATGTACGATCAAAGGATAAAATAAAGGATTGATCCAGGCACTGTTCACAAAATCCCTCACACTTATTTCCGGTTTTGGTATTCTGCGATTTGTCCGTATATACTCAGCTGCCTCTGCAATCTGCTTTTCTGCGTTATGGATGATGGTTAAAGCCTCCTGCTTTTTGGGAGCATCATAGAGTGCGATATAGTTTTCCGGCATGACGATTTGCATGCATCCCTGATAGCTCCATCCTTTTTCTTTGCAGAGCCGTTCAAGATAAGCACCGGCATTTCCAATCGATCCGCCGCAGGTCATTACAAAATACAGTTCCCTGCTTCCCGTCAGCTCCACTGCTTTCAGCCATTCTTGAACAACACGCGGAATCCGCCATGCATAGGTTGGAGCAACAATCACCCAGGGCTGCTTTGCATACAACGTGTCCTTCTTCCTCTGTCGTATGGAAGAAAACAGATCAAAGCCTTCATCCTGCAGCTCCCTCTGTAAACGTTTTGCCACATAGGCACTGTTTCCGGTTCCTGAAAAATATACAATCATAGATGTCTCTCCTCCTCTTCCTTCTGTAAATGAATCACACTGTCATAGATGAGGTCAATCAGCTGCTTGACCTGTTTCCACTGGGTGTTGTCCGCACTGATATAATAATAGTTTTTTGTCCCCTCCTTCCGCATATCAACAATACCTGCTTCCTTTAGAATCTGCAGATGATGCGATACAGAGGGTCTGGTCAAATGAGCCCTTTCAGCTATTTCATTGACACGGATTCCCGATCGCTCGCTTTGGATCAGTATCAACAAAATGACCTGCCTTGTTTCATCACCAATGGCAGTGAATGCCGTTTTACATGTATGAAAGCCGCTGGTGATATGCGCAATGCGCTTCTGACATTCCTTATCCATGAAAGTCCCTCCCTACATATAGCGGATATCGGCTGTATCCCGCTGTGCACTTCTCTGATATCGTATCTTAGGATACCCCAGAACCAGCGTTGTGACCGCTTTTTTTCCTTTTGGTATGTGCAATGCCGCCCGCAAGCTTCGCGAATGGTTCACCACCATGGTGAAGAATCCGCTGTACAGTACCCCTAAGCCGTTTGCCTCCGCAACAAATTCCATATTCTGTGCAGCCAGTGCCCCGTTAATTTCCTCTTTTGCTGCTATAACGATGGCAACCGGTGCCTGAAAAAAGAAAAAGTGATCATCAATGACGGTTCTCCTGGCCATGGAGCTGAACAGATTTGCAACCGGCTTCAATCTTCGAAAGAATTTCACTGCCTGCTGCTCCAAAGAAGCCTTTTCTTTATCGATAACGATATATGTCACATCCTGTTTGTTTTCTGCTGTATGTGTCAGTCTGCCGGCTTCCAGAATCTGAGAAATCACTTCGGCAGGGATTTCCGTTTCCTGAAACTGACGGATGGTTCGACGGAAACGAATCACCTCCAGCACCTTTTGAGGATCAAGGCGTACGCTGGATGCCTGCTCAACGGCAGCTTCACTGTAGCCGCTGATCGTGACGGCTTTCTTCGGACAGATTGCAGCACAGTGTCCGCACATGATACACTCTGCTTCCAGTATCTCTGCCTTTTTATCTTTTAGTTGTATATTGCTGGTGGGGCAGTCTTTCGCACACTGACCACAACCGATGCACAAGGAAGGATTTATTTGTATTTCATGTCTGTTCATAACGGACTCCTTTCGTTAACATTCTTTAACCATTATAACAAACTTCTGCAAAATTGCAGTATCCGTAAAGAAACTCGTTACCAAAGAAATTATACACAAAACAGGAAAAGACCTACCCTTCGTATTTCAATCTTTCGCACTCCCGCTTCTAAAGCATCTCATGATAACCGGATGCTTGTTTTTTGCTTAACGTCCTTTTCAAACCGGAACATAGCAGTGCTGCAGCTTTGCTATACACAGAATGGCATTCAATATCGAAAGCTGCGCATATATTGAAGGGTCTTTCTTACTTTAAGGTGTTTGCAAAAGGAAGACTTCAACTTCTATTGATAAATACAATCGTGTTGAAGTCTCCCTGTTTTGAGTTTCCCTACAATCGAGAAAGAACCAAATTGGATACCGTGGGTTTTTGAGATAAGAATAAAACATGAAAAAGAGCTGTCTTTGCAGCTGCGTTTTCAATTATACAGTATATTTTGATGAATCATTCCATGATAGTTTGTTGAATTTAAACGCACACAGCGACCACTTATAAATTCAATCAAAGCTTGCTGCTTTCATTCCTATATAGGAGATTCCTTTACTGTCCCTTACACCTTTTCCATACGAAGGACAGCATCCCCATAATAACAGATATAGGCAGCATTTTCATCATGAAACAAGATAACCTGCTCCACCTGTTTCTTTTCTTCATCATATAAATAAACACTTGATGCGGAAGTGGTGAGGATGTCCAAGTCGGTTTTCATAATACGATCAACAATCTCTTTCATATTCACCCGCAAATCATATTGATACGGTGTGGTTTCCTTCACCTCCCAGTTTGATACTGCGGATTCCTTTTCGTCATACTGGAAAATACAGTACCCCCAGCGGCCGTGTCCATCCGTAAATGTACAGGAGTAGAATTGCTTATCTGTGTACAACTCCTTCAGCTCATGATTGCGTATAGAAACTCTGGCAAAGCTGTCATAATTCCAAATCGGCTGATCGATATCCTTTGTTTCTTCGTGAACCCACATCGCCATGAATCGCTGCACACTCTTATGCTTCATAAATGCCATAGCCGCTGCCGTACCATCTCCCCCGTAATACGAAGCTATCGCCTTTTCAAGCAATGCCTGCTTCAAAGAGAGCAGCATATCCTTATGCCACATGCTTTGTACTGCAGTATATCCGGCAGTATCCTTACATGCCGTCATAAAAAATATGACCGACAGAGCAACCAGAAGCATTCTAATCTGCTTTATCATAAACCTTACCTTCCGATATGCATCCCTGCCCCCACAGTAGCTGCACACATCTTCTTCCTTTCTTTACAGGCTGTCAGTAACACCCTCACTCTTTTCTTCTGATAAATTCCACAAAGGCAAACATGATGGAAATAACGCTCAGAACAGCAACAATCAACTCCGACATGTTGTTTGCATATTCTGCCATCTTTGGCTCCATAATGCCAAGTATGAGATAATAGCTGCACCAGAGCAGCCCCAGCAAAAGAACAAGGCAGGTGACATACTTGAGCAGACCTGCCGCTTTACTGATGAATTTGATATTTCTTGCGATTTGTTTCTGCGTATAGTCCTTTTTTATCAGCTTCTTTTTTACACCGCCGCCCACGGCACCTAGGATCAGACCTACGGATAAACTGACGCATATCGAAAAGTATACACTCATAAGATCCCATCCTTTTCAAATATCAGATCCATTCTGCGGATACAGCCGTTTGCACTGATTTCTGTCGGTATCATTCCAGCATACCGGTAACCCTTTACGGCATAGTCATTTATGATATCGCGATGCTCCATCGTGACTGCCAAAACCACATCCTTCATTATGTAAGCAACATTACCATATTCATATTGTTTCATAGGGTCTCCTTCCTGCGAACCTCTTGTAAATAGTCTTGTTTCTGTGTCCTCAAATAAGCATCAATGAATTTTTTTGAAGGCGTGTATATGTTCTTTGGAAGCTGATCGACTGGAAACCATTTCCATTCATCCTGCTTTTCCGGCTCCATAACACAAAGCGTCCCGCTGCAGGCACGGGCTATCACCTGAATGGTGACATAATGCTTACCCGGCTGCAGATCATCAACGGCACTATACACCTGTAAGTCATTGATATCCAGATTGGTTTCCTCTTTTGTTTCCCTTACGGCACCCTCTAAAATCGTCTCCCCATACTCCTGCTTTCCACCCGGAAGACACCAGGAATCCGGTTCATAAATCCCACCGGTATCCGCTGCACTGCATACGCGGTGTCCCAGTAGCAGCCTTCCGTTTTGAAGAATCAAAACACCGATTCCTACACGTATATAAGCATCCATAAGCTTCACTTCCTTTTTTCCTTGATATTCAATCAATCATCATGCAGATGGCCTGTCAGATTAGGTGATTTTCCTTACAATACCGGTAGATTTCTTCCTCCCTGACACTGCCGCAGATTACATCCGCCACGGCCTTTACATTCTGACTGGCATTGTCCATGGCGATGCCGGTTCCAACTGCCTGCAGCATTTCAATGTCATTGGTATCATCTCCAAAGGCGATGGCTTCCTCTTTGGTGAACGGAACATAGTCCAGAACCTTTTTGACACCGAATCCTTTTCCACCATTTGCCGGTATGATATCCACCGCTCTCGTTTATTCCTACCTTAATCTAAATTATAGTAAACAAAAGAGGTAATGTACAGCAAATACGCTGCATTACCACCTTTTCCTGTTATATTTCGTATGCTACAGGCTTTAACGCTTGGACGCATGGCAGATGAGAAAAGCCACGCTGCAAATATGCTGCATTCTAATTCTGTTAAGCACAGACCTTTCCACCATTCCAGCTTCTGCTGTCGTCATGCAGCTGTGAGGCATGATGACAGTCACTATCTGTTTGACGGTAAGCCTTACTGCCATACGCGTTGTCTTTATCAAGTCTTACAGCACCTTTTTTGGAATCCGCGGCATGTGCTTTCCCCTGTTGCTAAACTCTCACACAGTATGTGTTTTCTCTGCAGTATTTGGCAGCCGTATACAGATGCACAGCCTGTTTTGCACATATTCTGCAGAGATGCTGCCATGCATGCGCTCCAGTAGACTCCGTGCAATTTCCAAGCCGAGGCCTGTTGCGTTATCCGCATGATGCACCGTGTAAAAGCGGTCAAATAGACGGGCAACCTGTACCTGATCCAATCCGGATGCCGTATTGATAAACAGAATATCCCCCGTATCCTTCAAACAGATTTCCAAATCACCATCACTGTATTTTAAAGCATTGTTCATAAGATTCGCCAGTACGCGAGTGAGCATTGCTGCATTCAAGCTGCACACAATCTTTCTTTGCGGCATATGAACAACCGGTTCAATGCCTCGTCTTTTTAAAACAGCATAAAAGCCAGCTATGCTTTCCTCCAGAACATCATTCAAAGCAACCGGTTCCAGTCTATCGTCATGTTCCGTTATTTCTGTGAGCGAGTATTGAAACAGTTCCCCGCTTAGCTGTATCATCTGATCCACACGGTTGCGAATAATGGAAAGCCAGCGTTTTCCATCCTCTGTGTTATCCTCCTGTTCCAGCAAATCAAGATATCCGCAGATTGCTGTCAAAGGTGTTCTGAGATCATGTGAGATTCCTGTAACTGCGGTCTTCAGTCTTTGATTACCATTCATATAATATCTGTACTGTTTGCGCAGACGACGCAGCTGCCGGTATAATCATATGTTAGATGACAAAATCAAATATTATGAAGAAACTAAGAAAATGAAACAAACGACACCTGCATCCTATAAGAAGGATCATCCATTTCTCAAGGAAGTAGATTCTTTGGCATTAGCAAACGCTCAACTACATTTAGAAGCTGCTTTCAAAAAGTTCTTCAAAGAAACAGATATCGGTTTTCCCAAATGGAAATCAAAGCATCAGGCGAAACAAAGTTACACGACAAATATGGTCAATGGAAATATCCGATTGTTTAGTGCGATACAAAACCAAACGACCTATCTACGTTTACCAAAGGCAGGTGATGTAAGGATCCATATGCATCGCATACCACAGGGGATATTAAAAGCAGTGACGATAAGCAAACAGCAGGACCGTTATATTGCGACATGTCTGTTTGAATATGAAAATAAAGTAGAAAGTAAAGAAGTAGTACATGTGTTAGGTCTTGATTATTCGCAAAAGCATCTATATGTAGATAGTGAAGGTCAGGTATGTGACTATCCCCATTTTTATCGTACGAGTGAGAAGCGATTAGCAAGAGAACAACGCAAACTTTCCAAGATGGTCAAAGGAAGTAATAACTATAAGAAGCAAAGGAACAAGGTAGCCAAGCTGCATGCCCATATAGGACAGCAAAGAAAAGATTTTCTACATAAAGAAAGCAGGAAGATAGCCAATTCCTGGGATATGGTGGTTGTAGAAGATATCGACATGAAAGCTATGAGCCAAGGATTACAGCTAGGAAAGAATCTTATGGATAATGGCTTTGGCACCTTGAGAAATTATTTGAAGTAAGCACTGCTCGCCAATGGCGCAAGTTGGAAGATGTGGGAAAACGGTTTATAAAAATCGATAAATGGTATGCCAGCACACAGATATGTAACCACTGTGGAGCAAAGAGAAAGATAGGACTGAATGAAAGAATCTATCAATGTCCGAAATGTGGTCATATAGAGGATCGTGATATCAATGCAGCGAAGAATATACGTGATGAAGGTATACGATTACATAGAGGTTAGAAAATAAGGATTACAAAGAACCGCTGGACGAGCGGGGATAGCTTGCTTATGCTTAGGACATTGGTTCTATCGAACAAGAAGCTCCCACTTCTATGCTAGTCATAGCATATGTGGTGAGAGTACGTCACCATTTGCATATGTTCTCTGTTTTGTATCTGTTTTATGTATCCTTTCTACGAATATACGAAATCAAAGGGGTTTTGTATAAGAGACAGTTTTATGCATTTTGCGGTTCTTCTTTTAAACGGCCGCATCTATATGGAGTCGCATTCCCCATATGTACCAGTGCCAGCACATCTGTTCTGCATACATTCCAGAATTGTATATCCACACATTCGCTTTCTGCATGACATGCTGTACGATTGTGTGGAGGATGCCGATCGACACCTGTTTATTTATCTGTATTCTTTGTTTTCTGCATCACATCATAGCATAGGAAATCACCGTTTTCTGTCGGTATGATATGATATGCACTTTCCCTGTAGCCGCGTTTGATATAGATTGCCTTTGCCGGCAGCGATGCATCGAGTCTACAGATATCTGTACATTTGAATATTTTCTGCTCTGCAAAATCCATTAGCCTGCGGCCATATCCCTTTTTCTGGTGTGCCGGCAGAACAAACAGCCTGCATATCTCATGATTTTTCAGCGTGACAGTACCGACGGCAAGCTGCTTCTCATTCAATAAAAGATAAACACTGCCGGCTTTCAAATCCTGACGAATTCCTGTGTCATTATGGTGTGAGAGAAAAAAATCTACTGCGCCCTTCGGATAATAGTGAGGATAGATTTCCTGTATCGTTTCTCTGGTGATCGTACGTACCACCTGCAATGTCTGTTCTTGGAATCCTGCCTGAATGATTCTGCAGCCCTCCGTATTTTCGTAATTCATAATTCACCTTCTCCTTTTCGTCCTGTTATCCATATGCTTCTTATATTTCTATGAGAATGGAGGTTCCCTTACTGTGGTCACCATTGAGCCACTGCCACTGCTCATGTAATTCTATGCAGTTATCCTTTAGAACAACTGGTATGCTGTGGCACTTCCCGATTTTGATTTCTTTCTTTATATTCAGGTGCTGATAGGTAAAGTCCAGCATTCCTGCTTCATCCACAGTTCCAATCAGAAATCCCTTCATGATATCTCCGCCTGCATATTCTGCCCATATGACAGTATCCTTTTGATGGTAATGAAATACAGTCTGCTCACTGACCTCACCATTCACACTGTTAAGCTTTGGAATGAAGCTTTTTCCATCATAATCTATGTTATTTTCAGTTGCCATCGTTATCGCCTCCTGTTTATGATCTTCCCTACTGCCTGCTATACAATGCGCCTTGCGTTTTGCATGCGCACTATTTCAAAAACATCACATTCTGAACCTTTTCTGTAATCCAGATTTCATCCTGCAGTATTTCAATATCATATCCGCTGACCGTCTTTTCAGCAAAGGATTTCATAATGCATTCAAATCCGAACGCAGCATCCATTTTTCTGGGAAATCTGATCTGTGTTTCAAAAGAATCATGGTATGTAAAACCGGCAGTCTCTGCAAGCTGCCGCCATTCATCCAGCGTATAAAATTTGATATGTCCATCCTTTTTCATCTGCATATAAGCATCGACAAATCGTTTTTCATCATCTTCATTGGGTGCTGGATCACAGAGAAAGAAACAGCCTTTTTGCCGCAATACACGATATACTTCCTGAAATGTTTGCGTAATTGCGGGAAAATGATGCAGAGCATAGCGGGTTATGACCATATCAAAGGTTACAGCTTCGAATGGAAAGTCTATACCTTCATAGCATATAAAATGCAGATTCCTCCTATGTAAAGCATTTGCTTTATCACGATTCCTGCATAATGTTTCCGCAACGATATCCAGCCCATATATTTCACAGTCCGGATATCGCTTCGCAATTGCAAAGGAAAGATAACCTGTTCCTGTTCCCAGATCCAATATTTTCATGCCCGGACGTATCGGTAGAAAACTCAGGATTGCTTCTAGGTGTGATGCGTCCTGTGTTTGCATATCATAATATGCTGCTTTTTTGAAGCTTTCTTCGAATCCTTGTTTTGTTTTCTCTATACTGTCTTTTGAATTCTGCTCCATGTCCATTTCCCCTTCCATGAAGAACAATCACTTTCACAAGTTTACGCTGAGTTATATTCAACGCATATCGTTCTATACCGTTTTTTCAGCTGAAGCAAAAGCTTTCCAGAACTTCCTGCAACCTTTAACAGCTCTTTGTGTAACTCATCCATGACTTTTTGTTATGGATATAAAATAGATGTAGCTGGTCATCCCACGGATCAGGGTGGTACAAAGATGGTGATTCTATGTAAAGCTACTGCAAACACAAAGCTTTGTATTCATATTTAGATGTACCGACCTTGAATTAAGATCCATTAACCTCAGGGAGAGGCTAGACCGAATACGATTTCTCATATGAATATCAAGACTCATCATTTAGATCCACTAGCCTCAAAAGATTGTGTCAATAAAGCCTGTTATGTAGATTATACTTAACAAAAAAGGGAATGTACAGTCTAATCTGCACAAAGCCCTTTCCATAATTGTCTGCGGATATCCGATTCCTGTGAAAGACATACATAAAATCCGAACGCATTACATGGTTTTTCCTTTTATTTCGCTTGTCCGGTTTCCAGCAGGCAGCCCACCTCCTAATCAATATATCCACATAAAGCAATTACATTTACTGATGCTGAAGAAACAGAAGCTTCTGCTCTTTGAAGGCATATGTAGGTAACAGCCTGCCATATCCTTCTGCTTTTCCGACCATGAATTTCATTTCCCTGGGCATATGCTTTTATCCATTGCATTTCAGCAGGAAATCGATTATTCAGGAGTTATCGGTTTCACAGCAGGTACAGCAAACGTTTCCGAATGAAAGTTGGAATAATATCTGCCCTTTGTTACAGTAATCTTTAAAACACAATAATCCGGATCCGTTACTCCCTCAGGATAATACATGGTATCCCCTTCTCTCCATATCATTTCCCTGCTTTTAGTATCCTCCAGAATTTCTGCAGTTCCTATCAGCATAACACCTCGAAAATAGCGTTTATCACAGAAATAAATACATGCCTTCGGGTTTTCTCGATACTGTGCTGACCGCATGGAGGATGTGTTTGTCGTAAAATAAAATGTTTGAATACCGATCCTCTTTCTCGGAGAAAGCATTGCCTTCGTGTTTGGAAAGCCGTCCGGATCCACGGAGCTGATAAATGCTGTTGTCTGTTTATCTATCAGCCTGCCAATCGTTGCTTCACAATCTTTCATCATATCACTCACCAACCTTTCCTCCATTGTAGTCTGATTGGCAGCATTTGTACATTACCCACTTTTTTGTGACTATATAAGTCCCTTTTCCTTCAAAAATTCCTCACGGTTATCCTCCAGCATCATTTCCACTCCGATTTCCTGCATGATTGCAATCGCCTCCAGCATATGCTCTCCGCGCTTGGTAAGATAATATTCAACATGCAGCGGATAACCGGCATACGTATGCTTTTCAACCATACCGTATTCCAAAAGCTCCTTCAGCTGTTCCATCAGCATTTTCTGTGTGATGCCCAGTATTTCTTTTTTCAAGGAAGATAATGAGCGACGCCCTTTTCCAAGCTGCCACAGGATAATCGGTTTCCATTTACCTTTTGTAACATCATGCGTCAGCTCCAGAGGACAGGTGTATTCCATACGTGTTTTCAAATTGCTCCTCCTGTTTAGCTTTATCACAGCACTTGTATAGAGGCCGTGCAGTACATACCTTTACCAGCGTTTCATGTTTCTTTCGAATTTTTCTTTATATGCTGTCTTTAATTCTTCGGAAGATATATCATAGCACAACAAAATATCGTTATAATACATTAGAACATCAGCTAATTCTTCAATTAGATCTTTTCTTATATCTTCCTGATGAGCCGCTTCAAAATCCCCATGCTTTTTTACGATGTCTATTACTTCGCCTATTTCTCCAATCATCCAAAGCAGCTTGTTCCTGCCTGCTAGAACAGAAATACCTTCCCATTTATCTTTATATTTTTCTTGCAAAATCAGCTGCATTTCTTTCATTTCATTGATCGTAAATTCATCCATGTTATCCTCCTTTATTCTAATTTATTTCTTTCCCTTCTCTATACATTCAGGCAAGCTGCCAATCAGCAACCCAACCACGAAACCAAGAGCTATATTATCCAATAATAGTCCGCCCATAAATCCCAAAATCAGGCCCCATGCGATTTTATCATTAGAACTGGATTTTCTGTTTTTCCTGTTTTTCACCATCATCCTCCTGCGCATATTCTGCTTATAGTAATCTATTCATGCTTATCTATGAGTCCCTTGTAGTCCTGATTCCAACAAATGGGTAGGTAATGGATTCTCCAGTGAGAACTGTACACCTACCTTTGATAAACATTCATATTACAAGCCTGTTTCAGAAAATTCAGATGTCCAATGGTATCTACAAAAGCTTGATTGCACATAATCTTCTTCTGTTGCCTTTTCTATTATATGTAAGAATGAACCATATCTTTGATCAGCAGGCTCAGACCCATACATACAGCCTTTCCATACCCTGTGAATATTCTAGCAGCTTCGTTTGTGTATTCGGACAGATCAATTCAATTTCATATATAAAAGTGGGTATGGATTGCCTTGTTCATCACACTCTGTCCTTTTATACACTTTAAATCCCATGTATTCATAAAACCCTTTTGCTAGAGGATTTTGTTCATTTACTGCCAGATCATTCACTGAATATTTTTCTATTCCGAATGTAAGCAATTCTCTGCCCAAGCCTTTTCCTCTTTCTTCGTCAGAAATGAAGAGCATTTCAAGATGCTGCTCTGCAATTCCCATGAATCCTACAGGAACCTGATGTTCATTTACCGCGATAATCAAATACGGTATTTCCTGTATTGCCTGTGGCACATAGTTCTTAATATTTTCTATTTCTTCCTCTGACAGGAAGAGATGGGTTGCTTTTACAGAGCTTTCCCACACCTCTAGCAGCTGCCCTGTCAGTGTTGGATTTCTATCTATTGCTTCCATGATTTTCATTTTGTTATCCTCCGTAATTCTAAAATATTTTATGCTGTCAAAGTACCATCAACAACAAGCACTGCCTAACCAATACAGGCAGGTGAAACAGCCCTCCTATTGCATATGCTGTTACAGTATCCATAAAAGAAAGTGTGCCATCTTATCGCCAGAGCGCCTATATACCAAAATACTGACATTTTAAACCAATCAGCTTTTCAATTGATCACTTTATATCTTAGGCGAATATACGAATTTTTCAGTACATCACACGCTTCCAGCTTCAGTACTCCCAATGCATGCAAGTCATCTACAGATGTGATGGAAGCTCCGTCAATCAGTGTCGCAGTATCTTTTCCGCCAATCAATATCGGGGCAACAACAATATCTATATAGTCCAGCAATTTATTTCTCAAAAAAAGTCCGTTCAAGGTACCTCCTGACTGTACCGTTAATCGACTGCATCCATAATCCTCTTTTAAAATTTCCAAAGCGCCTGCCAGATCCAACGTATCCTGCATGATGATGTGTAAATTATCTTCCTTTACTAAAAATGCCGGATGTGCGGGGTTTTGTGTAATCAACACAAATTCCTTGGACAACTGACAGAAATACCGAATGCCGTGCTCCGTTAGATGATGATTATCCAGCAACACAAAGGATACAGGCGATTTTGCCGGAAAATCCTCTTCATTTACTCCCATTTTCTGCTGAACTCGACCGGTATTAAAGGACCATAGATCACTCATTTGTTCAAATTCATAATATTGATGAAGTCCCTCCTTAACGCCGGTTATATTAGGAAAGTCTTTATCGACATCCAATTCATCCGATGACCCGGTACTGATTTTCCCATCTACTGACATCAGCATAAACAAGGTGGTTACTGCTCTATCCATAATTCATTCCTCCTATGACTAGCTTCATTCTAACACAGTGAAATGAAATTGTCATGAATGAATAAACTCCCGGGTTGCAAGCTGGATTTCTTCATGAGTAAAAAATAAAAGCAGTCACCTATTTACCACTTATTGACATAATCGAGCTTACTCAATACTTATATCCTTTCGGAATATATGATGGAACTGCTATTTTAAGAATAGTGAATACAAAAAGAAGTGAATTCTATAAAAGACTCCACTTCTATTTCTATCGCTTTGATATTGCCTAGGTATCTTTCTAAATGCGATATAACGCAATTATAGTATATTTAACGCTTTTACGCAATACCTCTGTATAAATCTTCATATAGAAAGGGCAGGTATTTTTTGGCTTAAAGCAGATTCATTTCAGCTTGTTTACACAACCTTGCTACATTCCCAGTTAAGCCGAAGCATACTATCCTGTTTAAACTGCATTGAAAAATAAAGAACGAAGTTTTTGCAAATGGGCATATCATTGGTATATCTCACTATGCTGACTGTTTTTATTTTGAATATATCAATTTCTTCATCGATATCTTAATATCCCCTGCAGATCTTTTGTGTTTTCTTTCTGCTTTTCTTTCTCTCTAACATGACGATTTATACACATATAACTGTAAATAATTCTAATTCGCCAAATATGCAAATTCTCATAATAGTAAAGACCCCTGCAATACATGCAGGAGTCCGTTTGTTATATGAATCGCCTGAAAAAGGAATCAGCTGTTAATCTTCGTATTCTTCGTACTCTTCGTATTTTCTATCTGTTTCATCATAGTCGAATGCTTCCGCATAATCCTCACGCAGATCATCATCACGCAGTCGGCAGTTTCTCATGCAGCGGCGATACTGCTCACGGCAGCGGTCCTCACAGCTAGGGCGTGGCGGACACGGTCTTGGCGGGCATGGTCTCGGTGGACATGGTTTTGGCGGACATGGTCTTGGCGGACATGGTCTTGGCGGACACGGACGGTGATTGCCGCAGCCACAGCCATGAGAGTTTCCATTGCTTCCACAACCGCAGTCATTGTCATGGTGATGACAGCCGCAGCTGCCATGATTACCACCGCAGCCCGGACGGTAGGTGTTGACACAGGAACAGCGGGAACGGCTTTCCGTATTGCAGCCGGACTGGTTTACCAGAATTCTTTCTCCATTGCGTGCGCAGGAAGACCCGCGTCCGCTGTTGGAAGAACAATTGCATCTTGAGTTATACATGTAAGATTTCCTCCTTTATATGAGATTTCATCCATCTCAATCCACTATATGCAAATGTCCGATGCCCAACATAGGCGTATCACAATGGTGGAGGGAAAATCTGTGTTTTTTTCTTACCTGCTTTCCAGCATGGCGCGGAATACATCCAGTCTGGTATAGGCGTTTACATTAAACCGCGGCAGTGCATAGGAATCATCACTGCGTTTTGCTTTGCGGTTCTCATTGTATCCAAAGGCAAGGCGCGTGCCGTTATCATTCAGAATTTTCTGTATTCTTTTATTATATTTCCCATACGGATATGCGTAATAGGTGATAGAGCCCTGCTTTGCGGCCTGCTCCGTATCCCTTTGCAGCTGTTCATCGTTCAGCTGATCGATGCGAAAGCCATCCGCATTCTTATGATGAAGATCATAGGAATGTGAGAAATACTGCAGCACACGTTCATCCTGCATATCCGCATGGGAAGCATGCTGGCGAAGCTTAGGATCATAGGGACCGTGCTGTTCATCAATAACCGAGCCAATCACGAATACCGAGCCGGTAAAGCCATAGCGCTTCAATACCGGCTGTGCAAATTTCGTCGTTGAATAAAATCCGTCATCAAAGGTGATGGCAATACTTTTCTCATCCAAATCTTTCTTCCCCATCTTCCAGGCATATACATCCTCCAGTGTCACACTATGGTAGCCATCTTCCTTTAACAGCTGCATCTGCCGTTCAAAATCAGAGAGGGAGATCACCCACATGTTGTTCGGGAAGAAGGCCTGTTTATCAGCATCCGGAACAATATGGTGATAGCCGATAATCGGTATGCCGTCCTCGCTGTTAAACGCCTGCACAAGCGCATTTCCCGCATATAGCAATAGCAGGATGCAAAGCAGAATGACCGTTAGCTTTCTCTGACGCATAAACACCTACTTCAGAAACAGACGCACCAGGCGCTGCTTGCATGTTGTATAGGGGTGATAGCGAAAAGGCAGATCGATCCAGTTCGCTTTTTTTACGATACTCTTGCGGTGAGAGAAGGTTTGAAAGCTGTCATAGCCGTGATAGCTTCCCATCCCGCTTTGACCAACACCGCCAAAGCCCATCGCACTCGTTGCCAGATGAATAATCGTATCGTTGATGCAGCCGCCCCCATAGCTCAGAGGTGACAACACCCTGTGCTGATTCTGCTTCTGCTCGCTGAACAGATACAATGCCAGAGGTTTTTCCTTATCCAGAAGTGTCTGTACAACCTCATCCAGATCCGTAAAGGTCAGTATCGGAAGCAGCGGACCAAAAATTTCCTCCTGCATGATGGCATTGTCCCATGAGATATTCTCAATTACCGTTGGCTCGATTTGACACGTTTCTTCACGGATGGCTCCGCCCATACAGATGCTTCCCTCCTGCATGAGTGCACAAAGGCGGGCAAAATGCTTTTTATTTATGATTTTCGGATAGGTTGCACAATCCATGGCACTTCCCTGAAAAAAGGTATGCAGACTGTCCTGCAGATAAGCCAGAAACTCATTTTTCACCGATGCCTCTACATATACATAATCCGGGGCAACACAGGTCTGTCCCGCATTCAGGAACTTCCCAAACGCAATACGGCGGGCAGCCAGCTTCAAATTTGCGCTCCTATCTACAATGCATGGACTTTTACCGCCAAGCTCCAGCGTGATCGGTGTCAGATATCTGCTGGCCTTTTCCATGACCAGACGGCCGACCTCTACTCCGCCGGTAAAAAAGATATAATCAAAGCGCTGCTCCAGCAGCTCTGTATTTTCACGGCGGCCTCCCTCAACCACTGCCACATATTCACTGGGAAAGCAACGGCGAATCAGCTTTGCGATGATGGCAGAGGTTGCGCTCGCATAGGCACTCGGCTTGATGATGACCGTATTCCCTGCCGCTATCGCGCCAATCGCCGGCTCCAGTGAAAGCTGGAACGGATAATTCCACGGCGCTATTACCAGAACTACCCCATAAGGCTCAAACTGCGTCCAGCTTTTTGCTGAAAACTGTGCAAGTGGTGTATGTACGCGCTTTGGCTTTGCCCACTGCTCCATATGGCGAAGCTGATAGGTCAGCTCACTCAGCACCATACCGGTTTCGCTCATATACGCTTCCATATCGGATTTATTGAGGTCTGCGCGCAGAGCCGCATGAATTTCCGCTTCCATGTCGCGAATTGCTGAACGCAGCTTCTTCAATGCATTTCGGCGTATTTCCAAATCCTTTGTTGCCTGCGTGCGAAAATATGCACGCTGTTTCTTTACCAATCCTTCGATTTCCATACCATCACCTGTTTCCTTTGTTTCTGAAATTATAGCAGAATTCTGTCTGCTTGTGTACCTTACGGCTGAAAAACCTCTGCTGCTTTTCATCACCGGATTTCCATTCAAATCGAAACATACACCGCGATATGCATTGCCGCAGTATCGTATGCATAAAGCATATCAAATTTTTTCCTCTATAAGTATTTATAAGGGATACATACCGCAGGCCACCCTGCTGGAACACGATGCTTTCGTTCCTGCTGCTTGGAATTTTTGTCTACCATGTGTCTTATTCATTTCCTTTGTCTCATAGCTTCTCGCTGTCATTCACTGAAAAAGCGATTGATTATAGAGGTAACGAAAAATTTCACAAATTTACATTTCCTGCTTACAAATAGAAATAAATACAGTATAATGGAATCGAGGTGAAACGTTATGAGAGGTATTTACAATTCAGTAACTGATATAAGAAGAAATGTCTTTACAGAAATCGCCCGCCTTGCCTATGAAGGCGGAGATTATGCAAGCAGTATTGAAAAGCTGCCATTTAAAATTATCCCGGGAGAACGTGCTACTTACCGTGATTCTATTTTTCTGGAGCGTGCCATTGTTGGTGAGCGCCTGCGTCTTGGAATCGGTCTTCCTGTAAGAAGAATGGATGAGCATTCTTCCTTGAGTGATGGTATTGAAGAGAGTGCCATCGCCGAAAAATATTACGATGACCCACTGGTAAACGTTATCAAGTTTGCCTGCAATGCATGTCCGGAAAAGACGGTTGTGGTAACCGATACGTGTCAGGGCTGTCTGGCACATCCATGCAAGGAGGTATGTCCAAAGGATGCGATCTCTATGGTGAACGGAAAATCCTACATCGATCAGGAAAAATGCATCAAATGCGGACGCTGTATGGATGTGTGTCCATATGGTGCAATCAATAAGCTGGAGCGTCCTTGTGCAAGAAGCTGCGGTATGGATGCCATTACCTCCGATGAGCTGGGTCGGGCGGAAATCGACTATGATAAGTGTGTATCCTGCGGTATGTGTCTGGTGAATTGTCCATTCGGTGCCATTGTCGATAAGGGACAGATTTTCCAAACCATTCATGCGATGAAGTCCGGTAAGGAGGTTATTGCCGCGATTGCCCCTGCCTTTGTCGGCCAGTTTGGACCGACTGTCACACCGGAAAAGGTAAAAGGAGCATTAAAGGAGCTTGGCTTTGCGGATGTTATTGAAGTTGCAATCGGTGCTGACCTTTGTACAGTGGAGGAAGCTGAGGATTTCCTGAGTAAGGTACCGGCTGAGCAGCCGTTCATGGCGACCTCCTGCTGTCCTGCATGGTCTGTTATGGCGAAAAAGCTGTTCCCGGACTTCAAGCCGTATATTTCCATGGCTTTGACTCCGATGGTACTGACCGGACGGCTGATCAAAAAGCAGAAGCCGGACGCAAAGGTTGTCTTCATCGGACCTTGCGCCGCAAAGAAGCTGGAAGCCAGCAGGAAAAGTGTGAGAAGTGATGTGGATTTTGTCTTGACCTTTGAAGAGGTAATGGGGATGTTTGAAGCAAAGGGAATCAATCTGCCGCAGGTCGAGGCAGACGCTCCATTTGAGGAAGGCACTGCCAATGGTCGTGGCTTTGCTGTCAGCGGAGGCGTTGCCAATGCGGTGAAGCAGTGTATTCAGAAGGAGCATCCGGACAAGGAGGTTCTGATCGATTCCGCTGAAGGTCTGAAAAACTGCCGCACCATGCTGATGATGGCAAAGGCTGGAAAAAGAAACGGCTATCTGCTGGAGGGTATGGCATGTCCGGGTGGCTGTGTAGCCGGTGCCGGAACATTGCAGCCGGTAATCAAATCCAGTGCTCTGGTTAAGAAATATACAAATGATGCAGAAAAAAAGCTTGCATTCGAAAGTGAATATCTGGATAATCTGGATTTACTGACCAAAGAATAAACACATAAAAAAATAAAACAGACATCCTGTACAGCAATTCGCGGTTCTTTCTTACTTTAGGGTGTTTGCAAAAGGGGAGACTTCAACTTGTATTGATAACTGCAATAGTTGGAAGTCTCCCTATTTTACGTTTACCTGCAATCGAGAAAGAACCCAATTCGCTACAGGATGTCTTTTGAAAAAGGAAGTCCTTGTGTACAGGGGCTTCCTTTTCTGACGATAGTATACTGTTCACCTTTAGAATAAGCTAAAGTGATGGACTTTCAGGCTGTCCTGCACTTGACCTTTCTGCGAGGATGCTGTAAGCCGTTTTTCAAATTACATATACCTGAGAATCAGCCTGCCGCTTCTTTGATATCCGGTGTGATTTCCACATAGACATCATCATAAATATCCTGCAGGGAGCTGCTCAGCTGCTTCTGTATAGCCGCAAGCTGCGTCACATTGATCATATTGGTATCGTTGCGGATGTATATTTCCACCCAAAGCTTTCGTCCGGTCTGTATGATATTATAAAAGGTTGGTTCATAGGAATACCGTTCGAATTCATGATCCGCCAGCCTTCGAATCCGCTGTGTTACATCCTCCTCAGGCGCAAACAGAATCAGACTGCGAAATGCATCCTTCATCATACGCCATGGCTGCGGCAGCATGATCATCGCAATGACGATGGCGATAATCTGATCCACATAGGGAGACAGCCATGCAAGCGAGGTATCGGCCAACAGGCCGGCACACAGAAACGCAGCGGCAACACCGATGCTGCTGCACACATCAATTTTCCAGCCCAGCAGCTCCGCTTTTATCAAAGGAGAATCGACACGGCGATTCATCACCAGTAAGGCGATGAGTATGACAGCGGACAGCACTGCCAGAAACAGCTCAAACCAGCCAATCATTCCCTGATCCACATGATTACCGCCATTAACGATCATCTGTACATTACCAACGATCAATCCAATAGTTACAGCTGCCAGAAAACCTCCCTTCATCAACAAAAAGAAGGACTCCAGCTGGGAGTAGCCATATGGCTTGCGCTCCGAATACGGGCGGTACAGCAGCGGTACAAGAAAGACCATCAGCGCAAGGACAACAGCCTCCGCACCGTCATAGATACTGTCCATCAGCACCGCCTGAGAATTTGTATAGATTGCCATCATGACCTCGATTACGGAAAACAGAATTCCCGCAGCGACCGTCACATGCAGAAGACGCTGTTCATAATTCATTTTTTCTTTATTCATTGTTTATTCAGCCTCACTTTTCCATAAAGAAATACCCTTCTCTATTGAAACGGGCCCGGCTGTATATATTGTTTGGATGTACGCTTTTTTCTTTTGTCCGAATGGACAAGCATAGTTTCACAATCCTTTCCTGTTTCCATTGTATCGCTTTTTGTACTGCATTACAAGGTATGCATTCACCTTCCATATATGAATTTATTGTATTTTGCTTACTTTTTGCTTATACTAAACAGGAAAGTGAGGTCAGATATTATGGAAAATTACGGATACTTTCATGTTGCGTGTATTACGCCTGCTGTTCAGATTGCGGATGTGGAGACCAATCGAAAGACCATGCAGAGACTGCTGCATACCCTGCGCCCCGATATACGGCTTGCGGTGTTTCCTGAATTGTCGCTGTGTGCTTACACCTGTCAGGATCTGCTGTATCAAAATCTGTTGCTGGATGATTGTCTGGCAGCCTTGAAAGCACTGCGGGATGAGAATGAAAGTGAAGCCATCCTTGCAGTCGGTCTTCCCCTTCGACAGGGGAATCATCTGTTTAACTGTGCAGCGTTTCTATATAAGCATGATATTCTCGGCATCGTTCCCAAAACCTATGTCCCGAATTATAATGAATTTTATGAGAAGCGGTGGTTTTCAGACAGTGAGCAGCGCATGCTGGATACGATCAGTCTGTTTGGAAAGTCTGTACCCTTCACACCGAATCTTTTGATTCATGATGAAACAAGCGGCGCTGTAATTGCCGCCGAGGTGTGCGAGGACCTCTGGGTGCCTATTCCCCCATCTACCAGACATGCCGGGCATGGAGCCAATGTAATCGTCAATCTGTCTGCCAGTAATGAAACAGTCGGAAAAAGCGAATACCGCAAGGCGATAATCACAACGCACAGCGCCAAAAACATGTGCGGCTATGTCTATACCTCGGCAGGTGTCAGTGAAAGTACAAGCGATCTGGTATTCAGCGGACATGACATCATCGCAGATAACGGCACCATCATTTCAGAATCCGAAATACTGGAAGAGGAACACATTCTCTATGGGGAAATCGACCTGGAAAAATGCCGCAGTGAGCGGCTGAAATTTCATACAGCGATGCAGATTCAGGACAGCTGCACCTATACAGAGGTTACGATACGAACTGCCCCGATCACGCAGCCGCTGCAGCTGATGCGTGACATCTCTCCTTATCCGTTTGTACCAGGAGAGGAAGCACAGCGCAGCAAACGCTGTATGCAGATTTTGCATATGCAGGCTGCCGGACTTGCACAGCGATTGAAGAAAATCAATTGTACACAGCTGATTATCGGTATATCCGGAGGTCTGGATTCCACGCTGGCGCTGCTCGTAGCACATATGGCGTTTGAAAGGCTCGGTCTCAACAGCAAGGGTATCCTTGCAGTAACCATGCCGGGATTTGGCACCACAAGGCGAACACGCGGCAATTCCCATAAGCTGATGGCTGCCCTGCATACAAGTGTGAAAGAAATTTCCATACATGATGCATGCGAGCAGCATTTCCACGATATCGGGCATGACCCGAAACAACTGGACATCACCTATGAGAATACACAGGCAAGAGAAAGAACGCAGATTCTGATGGATTTAGCCAATACATACAACGGCATTGTCTTGGGTACCGGTGATCTGAGCGAGCTTGCTCTGGGATGGTGTACCTATAACGGAGATCATATGTCCATGTATGGTGTCAATGCATCCATTCCCAAAACACTGGTACGCCATCTCGTAAAAACATATGCACAGGAAATGCGAAAAACAGAGAAAACAGATATCGCGGATGTATTGGATGATATTTGTGCGACACCGGTTTCGCCGGAGCTTCTGCCACCGAAGGCAGATGATGAAATCGCACAGATAACGGAGGATGCCATCGGCTCCTATGCATATCACGACTTTTTCCTCTACCACATGCTGAGAAATCACTATGCCCCTGCCAAGATACTAAAGCTTGCAGTGCTCGCCTTTCCACAGGAAGAACGTAAGGTTATCCTTGATACCATGCGGATATTCTACCGTCGCTTCTTTACACAGCAATTCAAGCGAAACGCAATGCCGGACGGCGTTAAGGTAGGTTCCATCTGTCTTTCCCCGCGCGGTGACTGGCGCATGCCGAGTGATGCCAGTGCAGCGGCGTGGATCAGGCAGGTGAATGACCTGCAATAGACCCCGTATGATCAGATATTTGCAATTCGCAGTGATATGGTATTTAAAAAAATGCCATACCATAAAAAGGTTCAAAGCAATCCATTCACGGACAGCCTTGAACCTTTTTCACAATCCTGCTGTAACACATCATCTATCTGCATTCTGCCTGCATATATAGGCCTCGAAATCCTCCACACACAGTGGCTTGGAATAATAATAGCCCTGAATTTCATCACAGCCATGCTCCTTTAGGAACACAACCTCATCCGCCTCTTCAATTCCTTCTGCCACACTGTGAATACCAAGCGTCTTCGCAAGACTCAAAACGCCGCCGACAATATCTCTGGCACGCTGCGTATTGCCGTGGTTAGTCTGAAAGAACACCTGATCCAGCTTGATGGTATCGATGGGGATATCCTTCAGCATATTCAATGAGGAATAGCCGCTTCCAAAATCATCCATGGAAATACGGAACCCATAGGAACGCAGCTCCTGAATAATGGCGAACAGCTCCAAGCTGCGGTCAAAAATCACACTTTCCGTTATTTCTATTTCCAGCTGCTTTGTGGAAACGCCGTTGCGCTCAACAATTTCGAGTACACGCCGGGCAAAGCCGGGGCGGAAGATATACATTCTGGAAACATTGATGGAAATACGCAGCGAGGGATACGTTTGCTCCCACTTCTTTAAGAGCTGACAGACTTCATCCATCATATACATGTCCAGCTGTTCCAGAAAACCGTTTTTTTCAAACAGCGGGATAAAGGCCATCGGCGGAATCATGCCGAATATCGGAGAATCCCAGCGCACCAGTGCCTCCGCACTGTGGACAATATCATCACGCAGTGTAACCTTCGGCTGCAGAAAGACCTTAAATTCCTTATGCTGCAATGCCTGCTCCATCTGCCCCTCCAGCCGCTTCTGATACAGCATCGTATCGTACATCTTTTCACTGAAGAAGGTACAGCGCTGTTTCTTTTCTGCCTTGCCAAGCATCTTTGCATGCATACAGCGGTCATGACATGGAGAGAACTCACGATCCGTATTCTGGAGCAGATATACACCGGCATAAAAATCAGCCTTAAACTGTTCGCGCTGCTTTCGCATATCCTCCTGAACCGCTTCCATCAAAGCAGCATAACGACTCGCAATGCTATCCGTATCACGCATTTCCCACAAGACGATAAAACGGTCTGCGGAAATCCGTGCACAACGCTCATCCGCACTGCAGTTTTCCTCACACAGCCGCATGGTGGTAATCAGCAGCTGATCCCCGCCCTGATAGCCATACAATTCATTTAACAGCTTGAAGTCACTGACATCAAACTCAATCAGTGCATAGCTGTCGGCCTGCCCTTTATCCAGCAGCATCTGAACGTCCATGCGAAATTTATTGTAATTATAATGGGAAGTCAGATCGTCATAGAATACCACCTTGTCAATTTTCTTCTCATTGCGCACCCTTGACATATACAGATAGCATATGATGCCGCTGAGAACCAGAGCTACCAGAAACCAGGTAGCCGCCGCTATGACAATGACATTATTGATCTGACTGGTCACAACGCTCACCGGAACAACGGAAAACACATACCAGTTGTTATAGCCCAGCGGTTCATAGGCGAGATAGCGGTCTTCATTGTTCATCGACTTGAATTTTACAATACCGCTTTCCTGTTTTTTCAGCTTCTCCGTACCGAAATCATCGTAAAAGCTCAGCTGCTTGAGATTGTGTACGGCCCTGCTGGCGGTTTCACTGTTCGAATTAAGGACGATATTTCCTTCCTCATCCCAGATGGAGCTGAAGCCCTTGCCGTCATAAATTTCCATCAGCAGCTTATCCGCCACATCCTTTGTCCTGCTTGCCGCAAACAATACATTGCGGATACTGCCATCCTCTGCGCGAACCGGTGTGGCAAACACATTGAGATCATACCCCCCGATTTTATCATGCAGGGTATTGGAGAAGGAGGATTTCCCCTTCAGGGCTTCTTTGAAATATTCCCGGTCTCCCACATAAAACTGCATTCCGTCCGTTGTCAGACAGTTTCCCTTTTCATCGGTAATGCCGTAACGCATAAATTCACTGTTTGCACTGGCACTCATCAGTGCCTGAAGCAGCTTTTCCGTATCGGTGGTATGCTCATTCTGGAGCATATAGGATATGTTCTCCAAGGTTGACATATGATCATGAATCCGTATTTCAATCGCGGTTGTAGTAGAAGCGGAGATTTCCTGAACATTATGCTTCAGATCTGTAATCAGACTGTTCCGAATGCGATCGATATAAAATCCTGCAATGCAGGCAAAAAACAGAAGACTGAGTGCTGCAAGAACAATCGCCTGTTTAATGGATCCGTGTTTTTTCATATTCAGCTTCCTCCCTTCTACTAAGTTTATGTATATTATATTTTTATGAAGAGTATAAATTCCCTTTTTTTGTTACATTCTTATTATAAAGTCATTTTCCGGCATATACAACTGAAATTTGTCCATCTGATGAAAGGAAATCTCATTTTTTATCAAAACTGGTAAATCTTGTCTTTTACAGACAGGTAGCACATGAAAAAAGGTGACTGTATTCCTTTTTGATTCTTCTTCGCTAACAGGGACTGTAACATAAAAGAAGAACTATCGTTCCTAACATTCTTAGAAACGATACTCCTTCCTGTTTTGTTATACTTATATCCTAATCAGATGAATCTCTGTTTGAGCAGCTCTTTTTTCATAGTAAATGAATACAAGCTCTCTTCAGAACAGCTCAGCGCTGTTATTTACAGACTTATAAGCTATACATAGGATTAACTATCTGTACTTATGCAATACGATGCGTTCTTCGCTTGTTATTTATGGATGCCTACCGTCTCCCTGCGGCCCCTGCAGCATACCTGCATTTCCATACGTGGACACCACATCATTCAGCGTCATGGATGCCAGCAACGTACCGCTCTTTGCGTTTGTAAAGACACCATTTTTCACGGAGGATGCACTGCCGCCTACATAGATATCATAGGTACTCCCTTTCTTCAATGTCCCCGTACTGATGACCACATTCTGCCATGCCTTCACCGAAGACACACCCAGTATGATTTCGCCATCTTCATCCTGCACATACAAAATCGTTTCCGCAGGTTGTGTACTGTCTGTACGAATCATAAGAGAGGGCTGTGTACTGGAGGTCGAAGGAGCCATCGCCATATCACTGCTTCCCACTGCAACCAGCGTTCCCCCGTTCATCGCAAAGCTGCCATCATAATCCAGTGCCCCGTTGCCGCCGCTTTCAGGCCCCATGACAATCAGGGTACCATCATTCATCACAATATCCTGATTGCTGTCCACCCCATCTCCATCAGCGTCTACATAAATGGTTCCTCCGTCTATGGTAAGCAATGGATTCCCCAAATCACCGGCCGCATTGATGCCGTCATCACTCGCTTTTATCTGAAGTGCTCCACCCTTGATTTGAATGGTATTCGCCTCCATTCCTTCATAGGACTGTTTGACCTGTATTGTGCCATTGTGAATCGTCAGCGTATCATCCGCGTGCACACCGTCATCATCACTTGACAGGGTATAGGTACCGCCTTTGATATCCATACTTCCATTGGCATGCAGGGCATCATCATGAGAGCTGATGGTATAGCTTCCCTTATACAGTACCATATTCTTAGCGGCCTTGATTCCCTTCTGGCTCTTTTGGACTGCTTCATCATGATCATCAAATTCTCCCCAAGGCTGTAATGCGGAGCCGGTGCCAACCTTATTAACGCATCCCCCGCCGCTGGTAACCGTAAAGACCCCGTCGTAAATCGTAAGATCTCCGGCACTCTGTAAACCGTCCTGCTGTGCTTCAATAGCAAAGGTTCCCTGATCAATGCACAGATTTCCCTGTTCCTTTTCATTGGTTGTCACAATGCCGTCTCCCTGAGCCTGCACCATGTAACTGCCTTTATAAATAAGCAAAGCGTCCCTGGCCTTGATTCCATCGTTCTCTGCCGTGATGTTCAAATTTGTATCTACCAGCTTCAGCGTATCCTTGCACTGGATACCGTTTTTATAAGAAGCTGTGATGTTCAGTGTACCGCTGCCGTTGATCGTTAAATCATCCTTGGAAAACAATGCCGCACTTGGTTCTTCTTTTTCATCCACAGTATAGGAGGCTGTATCCTTCAGGGAGCTGGCAGTGCCCTTAGGCAGTGTGATGATGACCTTATCTGCCTGCTTCACATATATCGGTGCACTGTTTTTACTCCTGATATGAGCATTATCCAATACAATGCGAACAACGGCAGCCTTGGCATCCACGACAACAGAACCGTTCTTCAGTGTGCCGCTCAGCTGATACGTGCCGGCCTTTGTTATCTTCACATCACCGCTTTGCTCATCCAGTGAAATTTTTTGTGCATCATTGATTTCCGTATCGTAGTCCTCTGCCTCCAGAGAAAGAGTGCTGCTTTGCTTCACCGCAGAAGTATTTGTGTTCACGGCAAACGTGGTGTCCTCAGTATCCGAATCACTTTGACAGCCTGCCAATACAAGTGCTCCGGCCAGAAAGGCGGACATCCATGCGGCTTTTTTATAATTCATTCTGCATCGCCTGCCTTTTTGCTACAATTACATTCAGATTGCCATTGCGGCAGCGAATGTCATCTACCATATGCTTTTCCTGTTTTACTTCCTTCAACTCCACATGATAGGTCATTTCCAGCATGGCGCCAAGCTGTATCGTTTTTACGCGGACAAGCTCCGCACGTTTACAGTAGCTTTGCAGGATATCGTCAAATACCTCTGTATAATCCAGATCCTCGGGAATTACGATTTTCAGTTCCTTATACAGCTGCAGATTGTTCGGCTGCAAAAGAGTAAACAGCAGCCATGCACTCATACTGATAACAATCGTCATAAATGCCGCAAAGCTGACATAGCCCATGCCGATTGCCAGTCCGATTGCCATGGAGAAAAAGATGAACAGTATCTCCTTACTGCTGCCTGGAAGTGAGCGAAACCGAACAAGACTAAAGGCCCCGACAACGGCAATTCCGGTTCCCAGATTACCATTGACCATCATGATGACAAACTGCACAAGAGCGGGCAGCAGTGCCAGTGTGACAGTAAAGCTGTGAGAGCAATACCCAAGTCTTCGATAAAACCATGCAATGATCAGTCCCAGACCAAGTGCACTCATGCAGCACACCACGCCGTTTAGGATCGTCAGACCCTGTTCCAGATTTAAGATGCTTGTAAACATAACAGTTCTCCTTTTTCTTTTTTATAAAATACCTGTCCCACCTTGGAAAAGGATGTTGGGTACAGCCGCATATCCGAAAGTACGCTGCTCAGCCACAGCGGATAACTCCTTTCAGCCTTGATTTCCAGCAAAATCATATCTCTGTGAAACAACTCTTCATTGCTTTCGTGATCGTTTAAGGACAGATGGTCAAACCTGCTTCGAATATGGCTGTCCATCGTGATGCGCAGCTGCTGTTCCTGTTTTCCGACATAGGAAATACGATCATATGCCAGAAAGATTCTAGGCTGCACCTGATAATGGTACAGCGTATAGGATAGTTCCTTTTCAATCTGACTGGCACTCAGATTGGGATTGTTCAGGAACCTGCGGCATTCACCATAGCTCAGCTGCATTCTGCGCTTGCAGACTATCTGTGCATATTTGCGTTTGATTTCCAGATATATGGGTTCCTCTTCACTGCATACCGGTGTATAGCTGCGGATGCGCAGCTTCTCCTTAAAGGGCGGCTTTTCAATAGAACGGTGGATAAGATCAAACTGCTCCGTATCCAGATAAAGATTGTATATGGTGCTTACCGGATAAATGTCCTCTGTAATATATGGTTGGATGCGCATTACAAAGCTGCGGCACTGATCTGCATCCAGCAAATATTTTTTTCAAATCTCTGTATAACCTGTTTCATAGATATCACCTCGGTCATAGTTTAGCAAAGGTGAACGGATATTTCATGATGGTGCCTTGAAAATTAAGTGAAGTTTTCAATGCTTTTTTTTAAGAAGCTGTTACAATAATAGCAAGAGAAAAAAGGAGAAGATTATGGACGTATTTCAACAAAAAACAAAGATTCTGCAATATGAAACGGTACAGGAGTTTCTGAGGGATTTCACCTTTCAAAAGAAGGATTACATTTTAGCAAGCCGCAGTATTTACGAAGCATTCTTTCGCGATTCCACCGGTAGGGCTTCTATCGCCTTTCACAGTGATTATGGTCAGGGAGAACCCGATGATCGCATGCTGGATGCGATGCTGAAAGATATGCGGGAAAAACAGCCTGAGCGTATTATTGCAATCGGCGGCGGCAGTGTGATTGACTGTGCCAAGCTGTTTGTATTGGAAGGAACTGCCAGTGCTGAGGATATGTTTCTGCACAGATGTACACCGGAAAAAAGCAGGGAGCTGATCGCCATACCGACAACCTGCGGCTCTGGCTCTGAGGTCAGTCGGATTTCCATCTGTGAGCTTACATCACTGCATACCAAGCTGGGACTGGCCGTCGATGCACTGTATCCGGATCAGGCAGTTCTGATTCCGGAGCTGCTGTCCAAGCTGCCGTTCTTCTATTTTGTAACAAGCGGCATTGACGCTTTGATTCATGCGAGTGAATCCTTTGTATCCCCTAAATCCAATGCCTATACCCGCATGTTCAGTGCGGAGGCTATTCGCCTGCTGCTACATGGGTTTCAAGTTATTGCAAAAGAGGGTGAAGATGCACGCATGCGACTGTTAGGGGATTTCATGCAGGCCAGCAACTTTGCGGGCATCGCATTTGGCAATACCGGTACAGGTGCAGTACATGCCCTCAGCTATCCGTTATCGGGAATCTACCATGTAACACACGGGGAAGCCAACTATCAGTTTTTCACAGCTGTATTCCAAACATATGAAGCACGGGAAAAATATAGTGTATATGATATAAAGAAACTGTTTTCAGAAGCTCTTTCCTGTTCCATGGAGGATGCCTTTACCTGTATGGAAACACTGTTTTCCACGCTTCTTGCACGAAAGCCGCTGCATGAATACGGTATGAAGGAAAGTGAAATCAAAGGATTCACAGACAGTGTAATCGAATCCCAGCAGCGCCTGCTTTCCAATAGTGCAATACCTCTTTCAAGAGATGAAATTCACTCTATTTACAAGGCTTTATTTTGATTGTGCTGGAACAGATGACAAAACTGCATATAAGCATTTGAAAAAACATTAAATAGATTCATCTGTGGAAGTCCGCATTGTCTGATAACAATCAGTTGACGAAATCACAAATGTCCGTTGAAGCAGTGCTGCTGCATCATGCAGATTGGAAAGATTTTAAAGCTGTGATCTTGACTCCCCCCTCTGCATTGGACATGATGCCTGTATCAATATTACAGAAAAGGTGGGAAATGATACGCTGCCTAGCACACAGCATATGCAAAGCTATCCACATTGCCGCCTATACGATAAACAAAAGGAATCAAGCTCATTTTTTACAATGTACTTGATTCCTTTCCTTTTTCGCCTGTTATATCCCTTGTTTAATTTTCAGCAAGTGGAAGTCACTGCGAATCATTTACTAATCTGATTTTATCCGTATCTGCATCTGTGTTAATAGGACCTAAAGCATGCAGTCATGCTTTATATGCGGCTGTCCCCATTCATTCCTGAGCATCCTCTATCTTCATATTTTTCATGGTAACCACTTCCACAAGCAATGTGATTCCACCCACAGCCAAGTAGCCTGCAAGTGCCGTATTCAGCATCACAATGGATATGAGCGGGATTATCAGAAAAACAGCAGCAGCAAGTATATTCATAACTCCGCTTGCTATCACCCAGCTGTAATCAAAGATACCAAAAAAATGCAGCTTATTGGCAAAGGTGATTTTATTCACACCAAAAATCATCAATAGAAATCCAAACATATAGGCAAAAACTGATACTGTGATTTCCACCGGTGAGAACAGCAGAAGCATACCGATCACCGTATTCAGCACAGCACCAATCAGCGTTCCCCCATCCCGTAAAAGAACCGGCATATAGTAATAATCCACCAGCTGATACATTCCCAGTGCAATTATCACAAGTGCGGCAGCCGTCTTTAATGCCTGGTGCATCGGTACTGCGGAATGCATACACAAAACTGCGCAAACCAGCATGCAAAGACTTACAACAGCACCAAGCAGCCTAACCGATTTCAGCTTGCGGTTCCAGTTCTCACTAAATACACGTGCAAAATCTCTGGATTGCTTCATCATTTACATGCATCCCGATTCCCGACATTCCCATGCAGTACGTGTCTGCACACACGCAAGCGCTCAAGCATTGGCATATCCTTCGGTATTGTCAGGACGGTTTTCTCTTTATCCTCCTGAATATCGGAAAGCTTTTCCTTGAGCTTATGCAGAGGCAGAGAATCCAGGCTCTTTTCCATCCTTTTCATATTGCGATAATCCTTCACAAAGGAAGCCCCGGCACATAGAGCAGCAACTCCACCAATGGTACAGATACATTTCCAACCCTTTTTCATTTGGCATTCCTCCTATCCTGTCTTCATTTTAACGCTGCCTTCCTTACGCTTCCATATACAGAATCCCGTATATGTCAAAATCGGCAGCACTAATTTCAGAAGCGGCATTGGCAGCTGCTTACAAAAATGCATAGAAATGCTGTGCGAATAACAGCAATGCTTTGACAGCTGCATCTGCCGATACGCTACAGCTATTTATACAAAATAACAACAGAGCTGATTTTCAGCATTATTATTGACATATGCAAATAATTGACGTATGATAACATAGAAGGAGCTGATAAAATGCCACGACCTTGCAAGAAAAAATGCGTGTCCTCCATACCGAGCTATACTGCTTTCATCCATACAGATGAGCCGATTCCCGCAAGTCATATCCAAATGAGTGTAGAGGAATATGAGACCATTCGTCTAATTGATTATCTGGGATGGAATCAGGAGGAATGTGCAAAGCAGATGCAGACCAGCAGAGGCAGCGTACAATCCCTGTATAATGAGGCAAGACGCAAGCTTTCCCGCTTTCTCATGGAAGGCAGTGCAATGGTGATAGCCGGCGGCAATTATCAGCTGAACCTTGCACAGAAACCAACAGGAGATGATAGTATGAAAATTGCAGTTACGTATGATAACGGACAGGTGTTCCAGCACTTTGGACACACACAGATGTTTAAGCTTTATGAGGTTACAAATCAGGAAGTCACAGCAACCAGACTCCTGGACACCAATGGTAACGGCCACAGTGCGCTGGTCACCCTGCTGAAAGCAAATCAGGTGGATACACTGATCTGCGGCGGTATCGGAGGCGGTGCGAAGAATGCACTTGCGGAAGCCGGTATCGAGCTGTATGGTGGCGCATGTGGTGATGCAGATGCACAGGTTACCTCCTTTCTGAACGGCAATCTGCAATACAATCCGAATATCCAGTGTTCTCACCACGGTGAGGGACATACCTGCGGAAGCCATGAGGGACGTGGACATTCCTGCGGTTCTTCTCATCTATAAACCATACGACAAATACACTCTCACAAAAGGACTGTGCATCGCAAAATGATGAAATTTCAGCTAACAGAAAACCATCAAATGCCAGCACAGTTTTTTTCTGCTCTGATGATGATTATGACTGTTCAACATCTGTCTGCGCCAGCTTGCTTCTGAAGTCAGGTATCCGCGCTTCTATATTCACCCATTGCATTTGGATTTTCTTCTCCATTCATACAGACATAAGGATGCCTGTAATTCGCAACAGCTGCAAGTAAGGCTTCCAAGCGACCGATATATCCATGCCCTAGAAACACTATAAGGATAAGCCTATGCATCCTGCTTCTGCTCCCTCTACCGCATATATACCGTACACGCCCTGCCATAAAACAAAGGGTTCAACATCCTGAAAAAGGCTGCAATCATCATATTGTGTTCCAATAGAAGAAATGCTGCATCCTGTAATGAAATGGGGAGGTACCTGCTATTACATCTATTCGAAAAACGCATGGAACCATGAGCGTCGGTTTGATACGAGTATTGAAAGCGACAGTGTCGCCACCGCTACTGTGAATTTCAAAAAGCAGACGCACAAAAAAACGTCTTTGAAACAAGACGCTGTCTTCTAAATCATATGGAGGAACACGCAGTCAGCAGCCATTCAGACAACAGCTGCAGGCTGCACTCCTTACCCTTTTACATCATATCCGGTGTCTGTGATTGCCTGTATAATAGCGGCATCATTGATCCGCTGCGCATCATACTCCACATTGACAATACCGTCTTTTGCACTTGCCGAACAGGCTCTAACACCTTCCATGCCTTGCAGTGCCTTATTTACACGCTGTTCACAGTGCTGGCACATCATACCTTCAACCTGAAATGCTTTTTTCATAAACTCACTCCTATCTTTACCGTTATCATAGCATACTTTCATCAGAATTTCCTTTTTTTTACTCTGCATGCCATCTGTGTCATGGTACCCATTGGACAGTATACACACCATGTCCGGGGTTTATACACCAGCATGGTGAGGATGCCCAGCATCGTGCTTGTCAGCATCAGACTGTAAAAGCCGTATGCAAACTGCAGTATCCAGTCCTGTGCACCGGACTTTACAAACCATGGAATCCGCACAGTCCATAAAAGTGTGATGGAAGCGGATAGCGGCTTTCCCTGCAGAACAGCATAGCTCATATACAGCATACTGGCAAACATTGATAGAAAGAACAGCAGGAAACCATAGCGAAACCACCTGCTTCTCAGCCATCCAGGACAGGCTCGCTGTGCAGAAAACCGATTTCCCAGACGCTGCATGAGCTGTCCCCGGCCGCAGTAATGATTACAGTAGCTCTTTTCTCCTTTTCCAACAGCCAGCAGCAGCGGTACCAGAAAACAAATGAGTCCCAGCCAGGCAAACAGAATATGAAACAAACCGAGAAACAAATACAGCAGGGATGCAATCCATAAATAATCTGACCATTTCTTTTTCATGTATGCACCTCAATAACGCTTGCAGGACAGGCCTTACTGCAAAGACCGCAGCCTACACAGCGCACAGAATCAATGACTGCGTAACAGCCATGCGCAATATGTATCGCCTGACGGGGACATGTGACAAGACAGGTTCCACAGGCAACACACTCTTTTTCTTCTACAAAAGCTTTTTTCAAAACAGCTCCTCCTTCTGCCTGTATTCAGTATACAGAAGAAGCTGCCGTTTTACCGTGACTTTGTCACAGAAACAAATCGTTACTCTTTCTAGTCACACAGGCCTTATGCAGCTTTCTAAAACCGCCAGCAACAGCTTATTCAAGCTGCGGGCATGTACAGGACAAACAGCGACGCAGCGCATACAGGATATACAACGGTCTGTGTCTGTTTTTTCCGGATGCTTTATCGGGATCGCCTGTACAGGGCATTGTGCGGCGCACTGCCCACACTGCATACACGATTGATTTGCAGAAGGCTTCAACGGAACTCCGTTATAGGGCTTATACGGATGGTTTCCCGTTACTTGCAGCTCACATGCCGCATCCTTTTCCAAATGCTCCCGTATCTGATGGGCAAATACAGTAAGCTCCTGTGTATCCTGTGCATCGGGACGTCCGGCTCCATACTGATGCAGGATGGAATGCTCGGCAACAGCCGCGATCGCGGCACGGCACACAAAGCCGCTTTCCTGTGCACATTCCTTCATCTCCAGCAGAGTATCCTCATAGGCACGGTTGCCATAGCTGCATACCAGAATAGCAGAAGCATGATTTCCCTGTATGACACGCAGTCGCTGCAATGCTGTTTGTGGTGCTCTTCCTCCATAGGAAGGCATAGCTATGATGCAGGTATCATCCTCTTTAAAATAAGGAAGACTTTTTGTTACCTGTGGATCACAAAGGTCGATACAGATACGTTGTTCTTCCTTCCATTCACGCTCCAGTATTTCAGCAATGCGCCTTGTTCCGCTGCAGGGACTGAATAGAATCGTATAAAATGCCATGATAAAATCTCCTCTCCTTTCAGGTATACAGATGCATTCGGAAGCAAGCCTTCACAATCTTGGTATAAGCATGCATACCTAAGCCCTTTTGTATCTTTCTCCATTATAGAACGATGGACGGTGTGATTCAATACGCCCTGCCGTTTTTCCTTCACTGCCGGAAAAAGTCAATGCATAAAAAACCTGCCTCCTCAAAAACTGTTTTTCCCTCCTTGTATGATTACCCGCTTATCCTAGTACAGGAGCTGTAGGACAGACTGTATATTTCAGGAATGTGATAAAGTCACTGAAGTTTTTGTTCGCCGGTAGTATGCTTTATGCGTAAGATAAAGCAAGGAGGTCATGATTATGACAATACATGTAACAAGCGGGAATTATGAAGAGGAAATACTGGACAGCACAGAGCCTGTCCTCATTGATTTCTATGCAGACTGGTGCGGTCCCTGTCAGATGCTGAAGCCGGTCATCGAACAGATCAGCGAAGAGGCGGAACATACGAAAATCGTGAAAATCAACATTGATGAAGAGCCTCAGCTGGCTGGCATGTTTCAGGTTATGAGCATTCCAACACTGGTATATATGCAGAATGGCTCCATACAGGGAAGTGTCAGCGGCTATCACAGCCTGGGACAAATCAAATCCTGGATTGGGGAATAGCATGCTGTTCTTCAAACAACGCCGAAAGTAGAAGCAAATTCCATGAAGGAAGGCATGGTGCTGAAGCATAGTGAAAAATGCAGGAGATCTAGCGTAACCTCTAACTCTTGATTGTTTGTACAACACAGTTTCTCTGCAAACATACTGCCATGGAGCAAGTATGATGAAAAAGCAGTACATGGATATGCATCACTACCTTCAAAGCATAGCTGTCCGTACTTCTACATTCATGAAAAGATAGGGTATCATATTTCTTTCTTATAGTAAAAATACCTTCATCCTATCGCTACAAACGCGTATCAACTTCTTTACAGTGTAGGTTTTTATATTTTACACTTGACTTATAGTGAACTTTAAGTTGTATAGTAAAGGCGTATGAATCTTTATATCAATCATAAAGGAGGAGTTAGGATGAAGAAAGCACTAATTGCATATTTCAGCGCTGGTGGATCGAAATTACACTGGTATAGTCAATGTAATCAGGCATTCCAGACAAGCTCTATTACGGAGCTGCAGTTTTAATACGAGCCATTGAAACTGCACTTTCTCACAATCAGGTCATGCATTTGGCGGCTATGGCAGTTCTCTTATATAAGCCTCTGCATCAGGCTCTATATGAACATATACAAAAAACCGTAGAAAACAGATTACATCACAGTAACGTAATCCACAGTCTGCGTTTTTTTATCTGCAGGGCTTATGGCAGACATACAGATGATATCCGTATGCTCATATCCCAGTAACTATTACAAATCATATACGTTCAATCATCGTTCAGATAGACTTCTTCATGATACTGCTTTTCATGAAGATAGAGTCTTTCTATCATTGGCGATCCATTGATATAGCTCCATCTTTGAATGAACGTTGGCCTCACTACAAATAACCTTTCATTTGGAAGCTGGCTATAGGCTTCAAAGGACGATGGAAAGTGTTGTTGAAACAGTCTGCAAAAGTCCTCATGCTCGATAGGTCGTCCGATTTCCTCACAAATTCCTTCAAGCTGAATATTGGAGAAGCATAATGCAACATTTGGATTTCCCTTTATATCCTGATATTTACGCATCCCTTTATCCGTTTGAAAGTAAAGGCTTCCCTCCAGAATGACGAAACTCATTGTTCTAGCGGAAACCTTGTTGTTAAGAGAAGTCGCAAGTACCAGTTTGGCGTGGTCTCCGATTTGTTGAAATATCTCTGTGTATTTCTGCTGATATTTATTCTGCATAATTGCCTCCGTTTCCAACTGCGTGCAGTCACTGATTTTGATACAGATCATACCGGATCAGATTATTTAATATAATCAGCTTATCACGCCTTTCCCTATCGAATCACTCCGCCGTGAAAACAGCCCTCATATATTTTCTGCGTCTGATAAAATATGCTTTCATGACCTTGAAATAAACAGATGTCTCCTTCTACTTCTGAAATATAGGTATATTCTCCTTTTCTGTACATAGCAGGTCCCCTATAGGGTCTTTGCGTATCGACAAGCATAAGTGCCTCTTTCAAAAAATCACCATGAAAGGCTTCATGTAAAACTGTTCCGTAATAATTCATACTCCAGCAGGCCTGAGCATCCCTGTAAACCAGCTCCTGACCGGAAAAACAGGAAGCGCCAAAGAATGAGTCTCGGTATGTATATGGATTTCTGGAAAACATATAATCATGGGAGCCTTGTCTTGTCCCTTCTGTTTTATTTTTCCGCGCCGCATAGGTTGATCGCTTGGCAGTTACTAAAAATTCCGCAAGGGCTGTTGTGTGAACCTGATGTGAACTTTCACATATACAATCATCATCCTTAATCAAATGATCAATCGTTACTCCAAATAACCGAGACAAATCAATCAGATATTCCAAACTCGGCAGAATCGTTCCCTTCTCCCATTTTGTAATCGTTTGTCTGGAGACACCTAATCTATCAGCTAATTCTTCTTGTGTCATCATATTCTTTTTTCTATACTCTATCATTTTTAAATGAAACATGAACTCGCCTCCCTGATAGATCTATCATATCATGTCTTTTCCAGTTATCCTAGAAACTGTCGTTTACATTTTTGCTATACATGAGTACTCTGCATCTCTCCAGAATGCAATAACAAGGAATCGGATATGTTTAAAAAAAGAGCCGGCACTATACTGATTTTTGCCGCTCTCCTTATACCCTGCTTATGTTTGACCCAAACAACTACGGGATTCTTCAGCTAACACAGATTTCTCATGCTGATTCTTTTAACCGCATGAAATCGCCTGTTTTCATCATTTCCTACTATACCGCATTCGTACTATCATCCTGATAGGATGAGAATCGCATGCTTCCCTACCCAAAAAGTCAATCAATACGTATTCATGATTTGCTGCATGCGTGAACACTACACAAAGATACATCCCTTATGATATAAGAACGCATGTGTTACCTTCCATATCATAGCGGTCTTATTCCCACGCAATTTCAATCGGCTTTCCTTCCTGAAAGACTGTCAGCTTTGAAATATCATGCCGCCGCAGAAATTCCTTTCCCTCATCAAAATGGTAGGCATAGGCTTGCGCTTTGTGCGCATCCGAGCTCATGGTAAACATCCTTCCTCCCATCTGTATATACCAGTCCACCACGATTTCATATAAAGGCAGCTGTCCATACTGAAACATACTGCGGGTATTCAGCTCCAGGGCAATGCCACGCTTAATCATTTCCGGAAATATTTTCTCCATATACGGATGTGCAATGGTGAGAAATGTATCGGTATCAACATCCTGTATGCGACTGACATAATCGAAATGACTGAGAACATTGGCTGGAATACCACTGCGCAGCGCATCGAGCATCTGCTGGAAATAAGAACGCAGAATATAGATGATATCATGCTTTTTAGCTTCCTCATCCATATAATCAAAGATTCCGTTCTGATGTATACTGAGCAGGATAATATCAAATTGCTTGCATTGCAGCCAGGCCATAAGCCGTCCATGATGTTTTCTGAGCCAGCCGATTTCCACACCTTTCAGAAGTCGGATGTCTGTATTTTTCTGCAAATTCTCAAGATATAAAGAATAGCGGTCATAGTCCATCCAGCTATCCATGAAATGGTTGGCGGAATTTTCCAAATCCACGTGCTCGGTAGTCACAAAGCAACCATCCGCATGCTTCAGATAGTCAGACAGCTCTGTTTGTGAATCAAAGGAAAAACTGGAATGGACATGCTGATCGTAATAGTTCATAGGTGCCTCCTTATTCATGTATATTCCTTATCGTAAAAACAACATGAATTCTCTATCTGCATTCTAGCAGAATTATTGCAGAAAAACAATGAAGATAAAAATACCAAGAAAACTTGTCATTCATATTGACAAGTACACTTGGTATGATATACTTAAGTTACCAAGTATACTTGGCAAGGAAGGCGGAATACCCTATGAATAAAGAAGAGATCCTCGCAAGGAGCAGAAATGAAAACAAAGGCATGGATATTATGGAGCTGCAAAGTCTTGAAAAAGCAAGCAGAATCGCAGCACAGGTCGGCATGCTGCTATGCTGCTTTGTCGCAGTCATGGAGGTCGCTGTAACCGGACAGGTCAGTATGGAAAGCTGGCTGATCTATTTCGGCATACTAAGCACACTGTTCCTTATGAAATACCGCCTCATGAAAAAACGGCATGAGCTATTTCTTTCCATTTTTTATACTGCACTGTTCCTCATGTTCCTCGTTCTGTTTTTGTGGAAGCTGTTATGCTGAAGGAAGAACTGATTCTACGCAACCGGCTGAAGCAGGCCCGTACCGCTATGCACCTATCCCAGACACAGCTGGCAGAGCTTGTCGGTGTTTCGCGCAACACCATCAGCTCCATTGAGACAGGACAGTTCAATCCGACCGCCAAGCTTGCTCTCATCCTATGTATTGCCCTCGAGCAGAAATTTGAAGACCTGTTTTATTTCGATGAAGCATGATATTGTTTATATTTTTTTAAAAGCAAGGTGACAGAAGCTTTTCCACAGTATTTCGTGTCGAGGTTCTACTCGATGGTAGGCAAACTTAAAACAGGGAGACTTCTATACTATTGTAGTTATCAATAGAAGAAAGTCTTCCTTTTGCATACACCCTAAAGTGAGAAAGAACTCGTGTTGAAACGCTTTTTTTATAGTGATTTTAATTATATAAAGCAACACGTATTTTGTAGGATAAAGCAGCATGCATTGACCTATTTGGTAAACGATGGTATACTGTTATTGACCTATCAGGTAAAAACAGATAAGGAGGATATATATGTCCGCAATAACGCCACAGCTTCAGGAACAGCGAAAAGCAGCGCTGTTGAACGCTGCATTGAGAGAATTCGCAGAGTACGGCTATGAGCAGGCTTCTACAAACAGAATCGCAAAGGAAGCCGGACTTTCCAAGCCGCTTATGTTTCACTATGTTGGTAATAAACAGCAGCTGTTTCTCTTCGTTTATGAATACTTCTTCGATCTGCTCAATAAGGAGTATTACAGACAGCTGGATTGTACAGAGCCGGATGTAATCAAACGGCTTCATGGTGCATATCGGCTACAGCTGCGCCTGCTGTATGCATATCCATGGGTATTCGATTTTTTCAAAATGTATGCGGGCATGGATATCCGGATATTTGATGAAGACCTGCAACAAAGGCTGAAAAAGTGCAGGACGAAGGACTGTACCGATTTGTTTGAACAATATGATCACAGTCTGTTTATATCGCAGCTGGAGGAAGCCGCATGTATGCAGATTCTCTATTGCTCCTGTAAAGGGTTTGGTGATCTGATGCTGGATAAAATCAGAACAATGCAAAAGGAAGAGCTCAGCTTTTCTTCCGTCGAAGAGGATTTACATGTATTTTTCGAGGGTCTGCGCAGACTTATGTATAAGGACAGTGCAGCCGAAGCTCCCCATGCCTGCAATGAATAAGCCGATTCTTATGCGTTTTCCGTTAATTGGCGAATGGAATACGCCCAATACACCGGGAAGCCGCATCCCCAGTCATGGCACAAATGCGCTGGGTACCAGATACGCCTATGACTTTCTGCAGCTGAACTGGAAAAAAAGAGGACATCCCTGCTATCGCTCCCATGTCCTTTCGTATCTGTTATTCGGTGTCGCATTATCTTCGTGCTATTGCTATGGATTGCCTGTGTATGCCCCATGTGATGGAAGGGTTGTATATGTGATGGATGGCTGCCGAGAAAGAAAACGCGCCTGGTTTTTCTCTGATGCCCTGATGGCTTTTAAAAACAGTCGTCGTAGGCAGGACCAAGAAATATGTGAAATCAGCGGAAATGCCGTAATAATCCAGTATACGGATACGGTCTATGCCGCCTTCTGTCACCTGCAGCCGAATTCGATTGCGGTGGCTGTTGGACAGTATGTCAAAGCAGGAGATTTTATCGGCAGCATCGGACACAGTGGCAATTCCATGTTCCCCCATCTTCATTTCCAGCTCATGGACAGTGCTGATTTTCTGCATGCGAACGGGCTTCCCTGCGCCTTTACCCAATATGAGGTGTTGGAAAACGGACAATGGCACACTGTATACGGAGGTATCCCCACAGCACAGCAGCGGATACGCTATGCTCCGGTAGATGAATTCGTATAAAAGCCGCTTTGGAATCTGCTTCCTCAGCGGCTTCTTTCCTGTATGGTAACATGAATGCTGTCTCCCGGCTGCTTCCCTATTTTAGCGCGAATATCCTTGCGCACACCTAATATATGGCGGACAGTCTGCATGCGGACAAGGGAGCCATCATACGCCACATTGTCAAATGTCGCATGTACGCAGACCCTCCCCTTTTGAAATTCTTCTTTTACATCCCACGGAAACTCGATATAGGCACCATCGATACCATCAACCTTCTGCAGCACGGCATCAAATTCATAGATTTTAGGATTCATTTTGCACACAGCCTTTCCTCTTTCATATCCTGTACAGCTTTACAGCGCCCATACACAGGATATTCCTTGTTCTATCCGAAACAGAGAAAAAGGAAGTTCCTCGGTAAGGCTTTTTTACGCATAAGACGATTGTGGCTCCATCTTATTCCAGATGCATGCAATGCATGGAATAGCCTCCTGCATCCCTTACCGTAATGAAAGCTTTTTACCTGGTGAAATTCCTCTCGTTAAACATTATAGATAGGATCGATCTGCTTCAATTCCTTGAACGTATCGATTTCCACGATATCCTCCTGACGGACAGGCTTTACAATGACCTTGTGATTGGACAGCTTTTCACGCAATGCCACCTCATCCCAATACTTTTCCTTACCGCCCGGCATTTTAAACACCTCTTCGATATCCTTCGCCATTTTCTCTCCATCCTCCTTATTCCAGAAGGAGATTCCCACCATCTGATGACAGTCCTTGCCACCTACGGCAAGTCTGCTGATATAGCCCTTTCGGGTATAGAAGCACCAGTCATCGGTAACGTCCATTTTAATACCGCAGTAATTCGTCGTATATTCATATTTGCGAATAATTTCCGGATTGTACAGCAACAGATCGCTTTCCAGCACATAGGCATTGCACATCATATCCTTAATCAGATAGGCACTGGAAATATTATTGGTTTCGTTAAACAGCGGATTCTCAATGAATTTGATTTTCGGATATTTGTGCAGGAGTACGTCAAACTGCTCTCCCAGATAGCCGCGCACAATTGTGATATCCTCGATCCCTGCAGCCACGACAGCATCCAGCAGGGTTTCTATGATGCGCTTTCCATGTACCAGAACAAGCGGCTTGGGTGTATTCAAGGTGATCGGAACCATGCGGGATCCAAAGCCGGCCGCAAGAAAGATCGCCTTCTTCACGCGATAGGGCTCCAGTACCTCGTAGCCCTTGAGGGTAACATCGTACATAGAGCTGCCTCTGGTTTTGATCACCTCGCTGTCCTGCAGCTCCGTCAGGGTTTTATTGATGACACCGAGAGAAAGATCCAGCTTTTTTGCCAGTCTTCTCTGGGTGCATTTGTCGTTTTGATGGCGTTCGATATACACAAGGGTTTCAAACTGATTTAATGTAAGGTTCATATATTTATCTCCTCTTTACAGCGCTTTTATCATTATAGCAGAGTACAGCGGTTTTGCAAATATCGAAATACATAGGAGGAAGCCTCCTGCTAAGCCTCATGATCCTTGATCAGCTTCCTTTTCACCACATATACAAGCAGCTTCACAATCAGATTGACAAGCAAAATCACAACAGAGATAAAGGCGGTCGCCTCAATCAGTGACTGCGAATCAAACTGCGGTATCAGCAGCGACAGCGGCATATTGCGGAAATTCGCCAGAAAGGATACTGCGGATATCGTCACCATGGAATTGACAAACAGATAGCTGAACATCTCTACAATGGTTCCCTTCGTACAGGGAATATAGACATCCTTCAGCATACGGAAGCGGGAAATCCCCATTGCTGCGGAGATATCCTCCAGATTGCTGTGAAACTGCTGAAGCGAATTGTATGCCATCAGATAAGGATTGGCAAAGAAATGCGTAATGTTGACAAGCACCAGAATCGCAATGCCGCCATACAGAAAGCTTCCCTTGTAAAAGAGCACATAGCTCAGACCGAGGACGACACCGGGTATGGCTAGCGATATCATGGACACCAGATGCAAAACGCGGCTGGATAGCTGCGATGCATTACGGGCTGTCATAAAGGCTGTTAAATAGGTCAGACAGACGCCGACCATGGACGTCAGCATTGCAATCGCCAGCGAATTTTTCAAATACATACGAACGCCGAGATCCATCGCCTGTATAATATTATCCAGTGTCAAAGAAAGATCGGTTGGATAGTGATTGACAAAGGAAAGCACGGCAAAGGTGATCAGCGGCAAAGAGAGAAAGACAACCGTGGCGATACAAACAATATGGGCAATACGATCACGCTTCGCATTCGGCGCAATCTGATAGGAACGCGTTACCGTGGAGCTGCTGCCCTTATTTTCATTTTTCAAATCAAGGACAAAAGCGATAACTGCAGGAATCAGCAGCAGGATTCCGATAATGGCTCCCTTTGAAAAATCCAGAAGTCCAATGACCTCACGATACATATATACCGGAAGGGTGATGGATTTCCCGCCGACGACAAGCGGTACGCCGTAATCGGTAAAAATCATCGTAAAGACTGAGAAAACAACACTGATCAAAGGCCCCTTGATATTGGGCAGCGTGATGGTGAAGAACTGCTGGCGCTTGGATAAGCCAAGCACACTGGCAGCCTCATAGGTCGTGTAATCCTCATATTGAAAGGTATCGTTCAGCATCAAAAAGGCAACCGGAAAGGAATACAGGATGGAGCCAAGAATGATACCGACATACCCGTACAGGAAAAATTTCATATGCAGCAGATTGGATATGATGCCGTTATCACCGAACAGCAGTACCAGCCCCATCCCATGGGAGATGGAGGGGATAAGCATCGGCAGTGTGAACAGCATGGTGTAAACAGAGCGATGCCGGATATGGGAACGGTTCATAAACCAGGCAAGTGCAAAGGCCAGGGATACGGATAACAGGGTTGCCAGAATGGTGGTGCACAGCGAGTTGATCACCATTGGCTGAAACTGCGGGGATGTGAGTACCTTATGAATATCCTTGGCATCGATGTTTACCAGCAGGGCAATCAGCGGACAGATGACAAAGAAAAACAGAAAAAGGGCAACGAGGACACGGGAGGCCTGATAGCGTTTATTGTTCATAGACCTGTTTCCCCGTACATTTACACAGACTTTCCAGCTTGCCGTCCAGATGCGCATTGACGAAGTCGATGATATACTGGTTTGCCGGATGGTGATAAATATTCTGCGGTGTATCAATCTGCTCGATGTTTCCCTCACTCATAACCATGATGCGATCGGACAGATAAAATGCCTCCTCCTGTTCATGGGTGATAAAGATCATGGTGGAATTAAAGCGCTTCTGAATGTCCTTCAGCTCCTTTTTCATGACCTCGCGCATGCTGACATCAAGTGCACTGATCGGCTCATCCAGCAAAATGATTTTCGGATTCAGCGCCAGTGTTCTGGCGATTGCCACACGCTGCTGCTGTCCGCCGGATAGCTGGGAGGGGCGTTTTTTAATCTGATCGCTCATACCGATCGCTTCCAGTGTCTGTAAGGCGATCTTTCGGCTTTCCGCTTTTTTATCCGAACGCAGCTTCAATGCATATTCCACGTTTTCCAGTACGGTCATATTGGGGAACAGTGCATAGTTTTGGAATATGATTCCCATATTTCGCTCACTCGGCTTCAAGTGGGAGATATCCTCTCCATCCATTAGGATTTGCCCTTTGGTTTGCTGTTCCAGTCCGATCAGGATTCGCAGAAGCGTTGTCTTGCCGCAGCCGCTGGGTCCCAGCACACTTAGAAATTCCCCTTCATGCACAGTAAAGGATATCGTTTTCAGTACATCCTTGCCATCAAAATTTTTATACAGATCGCGAACGATCAGCTTTTCTTTTTCTAATACTTCCATAAGTCCAGCAGCCTTTCTTTTTCATGTATGTCCTCGATGCCGTTCATATCGGCATACGGAATGTGTGTCGGATAATTTTGTATCGTATTCTTTTGATCCTTCAGGATAGCCTCCGGTGAGAAGTGCTCCTTATCATACAACAGGAAATCGTTGATGATGAAATCAAACACCCTTTGTACATCGGGATCATCCGCATGACGCTTCATCAGACCGGTGCCCGTCAGAGAATAGGGCGAGCCTTCCTTGGGATAGATGATTTTAAAGGGAGAGCCGGTGTTGATCTGATTGACCGCCTGAAAGGTCAGTCCCAAGCCGATGCCGACCTCGCCCTGAATGAGCAGCTTGATCGGTCCGCTGCCGGATTCCGTAAACTGCTTGACATTGAATTCCAGCTGATCGATATATGCCAGAGCCTTTGCTTCTCCCATGGTATTCACCAGATTCTTGTAGAAGAAATAGCCGGTGCCGCTCGATTTCGGGTCTGGCATGGCAATCAGATTATAATATTTGCGATCCAGCAGATCCTCATAGGTTTTCGGTTCGCTGAGCTTATGCTTTTTCAATACATCCGTATTGATGATGAAGGCACCTGCCTGTCGTTCCCAGGTCACATACGCATTGCCGTGATCCTTAGGTGCCAGACCATCCAGATACTGCAGACGGCTCTTTCCCTTGATATCCGCCAGCTGATCCTTAATCTTCTCCATGTAGGAGGTTTCCAGACCAACGACGATATCCGCATCGCTTTGCTCCTGCTCCACAGATATTTTTGCCGCAGCCTTGGCGGTGGATACATACATGACCATGACATGCAAATCCGGAAATTTTTCATTCAGCTGCTGCTGCAGCTCCTCTCCACGGAATTGCTCCATGGAGGAGTAGACGATAATCGTATTCTGTTCATTGGATATGCTCACGAGTAAAGCCATGGTGATCACAACCATGGCAAGAATCAGCTTTTTCATACACCTCAACCCTATCTTTGTTCATGTAGTACCCATTTTATCACATTAAGAAAACATTTCAATCTTATTTTCGCATTTCATTATTACAATTTTGCAACAATTCCGATGCTATTTGAACATATCGCAAGTTTTGTATAACCCTTTTTCACCTGACGTATACTAGAAAAAGGAAAGGAGGAGTTCTATGAAGCATAAACTGCCGATTCTGCTGGTATTCTGCATGCTGCTGCAGCTAAGCGGCGTACAGGCTGCCGAAAAAGAAGAACGGCTGCTATTGATGAGTGATGATCTGGCGTGGCTGATTGATGTACGCATCAAAGAGGATGACAGTCTGCAAATCGGCTTTCTGCCTGCGAATCTGCTTGTCCCGATTGCCTGTGCACAAGGTTATGCTGCACCACTGTCCCATGTAAAAATGGAGACAAACCGGGAATGTATCACAGAGAGTGTCGGTAATTTCCTGCATGTCGATTATGATCACAGCATCTATCTGCATATGAAGACATTCAGCAGGGATGTGGGGCTGACACTGCCGGATACCGGATTGAAAACAAGTGGCGAGCTGGTGGATTTCATGCATAAGGCAAGCGATAAGCTGGAAATGTCGATGCTGTTTCATTATAAGAATTATATTACCAGTGATCTGTCCGCGATGGATTATATCCGATACTATCGCAGACTGCATGGAAAAAAGCTGAGCATCACCTACGCATATATGAATTATATGGATATGGAGGATGCCTCGATCCCTATGGATAATCAGCTTCATGTGCGAAAGAAATAAGCATGCCGTTGAAAGAAGCCTTTCCAGCATGTACACGATATTCAAATCAGACTGCCGGTATACGGCACAAAAAAGACTTATCAAGACCAGACCTCATGCCTGGCTGTGATAAGTCTAATTTTATTTTTATGTGCTTACCTCCGCATTGGCTGCGCAGGTTACAGACACTGTGGATGCCGGTGCACATAGTCCAGTATATTTTCATAATCCTGCAGAACATCGATTTCCGACCAGTAGTGCCCTGCGATATCCTGTACCGGAATCTGCTTCTGCGGTATCATGGAATACAGTGTATTCTCCCACCAAAGCTGACAATCACCTTCATGGACGAGCAGCTCCAGCTGTTTGCGAAAGCAGGCGATCTCCTGCTTCTGTATCCGGGCAATGCCGACATACTCACTGGTACGCTCAGCCTCCGGCATATCCTTTCCATAATCTGTCAGGATTCCGTTTTCACAATGGAAGAAATAATCTCCGCTCAATCTGCGGGAGCTGTCTGCCAGTAAAACGATTCCACGCTGATCCGCAAGCAGAAGGTCAAGAATATCCTGCTGCCAGAAAACATCCGCATTCGCAAGCAGAAGATCCTGTGTTTCATCCAGCTGTTCTCTGGAAAACCAGAGGGATGCGATGCTGTTGGTAACCCTATAAAACGGATTTTCATAAAACGTGATTGGATAATCACGGAGTGCTTCCCTGATCAGATATCCTTTAAAGCCCAGACAGATGCATACCTCCATATGATTGTTCAGCAGCAGCTCGACCGTATGGCGGATCAGAGGCCCGTTGCCGATATCCAGCAAACACTTCGGTTCATTTGTTTTCGTGGCGATACGGGTACCCATACCGGCTGCCATTAGAATTGCTTTCATTTTCCATACTCCCTCAGCCCGTCGCACAGGGCATCATAATCACACAGCTTCAGATTTCCCAGATGCCCCACACGCAGCATACGCTCCCTCATTGCTCCTCCGCTCGGGGTCAGTGTGATGGCACAGCTCTTTTTCAGAAACTGATAAACCTTCTGCGCATCACCGTCAAACAGCAGTGGAGTCAGGGCGTTGCTGAGAGGAAAGTGTGGAAGCTGTATTTCCAGCTTTTGAACTCTGCTTCGAAAGTAGGCAGCACGCGTTGCGATCCGCTGCTGTTCAAGGACAAAGCCATCCCCCTGTAAGTGCTGCAATCGCTCATGAAGCTCCATAAGGATACCCACTGCCGGTGTGTTGGGAGTCTGTCCCCTCTCCATATTGCGTGCATGCTCCTTTAAGCTCAAATACAGGCAGATATCATCTTTGGGCTCGACCATATCGCGATAGAAGGATTCCTGCAAAACCACCATCGACAATCCACAGGACAATGCCAGTGCTTTCTGAGAGGAAAGAATCAAGACATCGATTCCCATTTGGTCCATATCCAGCGGATCAGCCATAAAGCTGCTGATGGCATCCACAATCAGATACATATTCTTTGCTTTCGTAAATGCAGAAAGCAGCTGAATATCATAAAGCTGTCCGGTGCTAGTTTCATGCAGATTGACAAGCAGGGCACAATATTCATTTTGAAAAAAAGCGTCCAGGTGTTCCTTTTGCAATGCCTCCAGCTCCTGCAGACACAGCTCATCATAGGGTATCCCGTAAATTCTGCACAGCTGCACAAAGCGCTCACCAAAGCTCCCTCCGCGAAGTATCAGTACCTTGTCCTGTCTGCGAAAGCTGCAGGCAACAACCGCCTCCATTGCTGCACTTCCGCTGCCGCACAGAAACAATGCTCTTCCTTTACGACAGCCGCATAAGGTCAGCAGCTGCTGTTCGTTTTCCTTCATGATGGATGAGAATTCATCATTGCGAAAGTATGGCAGCTGTGTACCGCTGACCTGTAATGTTTCAGGATACATCTCAACAGGTCCCACTGTGAACAATTTCATAGTATCATCTCCAGTTGTTTGTTCATATTTTAGATTATATTATGCAAATAAGAAAAATACAACTGAATTTTTAATCATATTTTGTTCATATTCTAAAATGTATTGCTCATTTTGAAACGAACAAAAAGATTTGGACAGATTCTTTTTCATTCCCATCCTTTGGAATTTTGATTCTATGGTACAAGTACAGAAAGAAAAGCGCGGGTCTATTCAAATATGTGTATAGGACTGTAATCAGCTACTTTTATCAGCTGTGCTCCGTCAGCTTGATTGGCCTGTGTTCTATGAGTATGTTAAAAAGCCATATTGTGGAAAGGTTCTTACTCGATTGTTGTTAATTTTAACTAAAGGAGAATGCAATCCTATCGTAATTTATCAATAAAATTTGAATTCTCCCTTTTGCAACGAACCTAAAGTAAAAGCCTGTGAAAATCCCTGCTTGCTGTTTTCTACAATATTTTATAGTGCTTGCGCCAATCTCGATATTCTTGTTTTAATCTCCTGTTTCTTCATAAACATGGGAGGTTACGATTCATGTAGGTATAACAAATCAATCAGTGATATGATTGCGTGTGCTCCTTTCTGTATGAGTTTACTGCCCTACGTAATTTCGTTTTTGCCCTTATCTATGCTATTATCTGCAATTAGATCCGTGAATAGTGACAAATCTTCCAAAAAAAGCTATAAAAGAGCAAAATGCCTATTGCAATTTCTAAAAATTATTGTATAATATTAAAGCAACATGTTTCAAAAAGAATATGTCAGATGGTTCCGTAGCCAAGTGGTAAGGCAATAGACTGCAACTCTGTGATCATCGGTTCAAATCCGATCGGAACCTCCATTTTTGTTGGGATCGTGGCGAAATAGGCAGACGCAACGGACTTAAAATCCGTTGGGAGTTAATCCCGTGTGGGTTCAAGTCCCACCGTTCCCACCATTCAGAAAAACAGTCCTTGAAAAAGGACTTTTTTTATATAAATACTATGGAAGTGCTATGTGAACTATTTTCAGGGAACGGTGGACGATTCAGCAAGAAACCTGTCTTATACAGTCTTCACCGCATACAACCTCTTTCACCTTATTGTGCTGACTGAAAATGTGAATGAAGGAAAAAGCGACACAGCGTTTTATGGAGGTATCTTACATGCAGGTCCTCCCTCATGAAAACAATAAGCACCTGCTTCCAGAGCAGACCACCTTCAAAGTGGTAATGGATACACCTGAAAAAATATAGGAGAATGATAGTATGAGCAATCTGTTTGATTATCTTACATGGAGAAATGATTTAACGTTTTCAAAAGTTCCCTGCTGTGCAGTGGATACCCTCATATGCAGCTGTCTATCCTATCTGCGACTGCAGCCGGTGTTTGCCAAACAGGATATGCTCTATGTCAAGCGTGCTTCTGAAATTATAAGGGCGATAAATCCGGAGGAAATTCACTTCCGCGTAAAGGAAGACCTGCAGCTGCTGCATAAAATGGCAGAAGGCAACCGATATGGGAATGTAATACTATGCGGATATGTCGACCATCTGGATCCCTCTATGGAAAAACAGTTTTATGCCCTCACCTGTCTGCTGGAGGATGATGTCATGCTGATAACCTATCGCGGAACAGATAATACACTTGTTGGATGGAAAGAGGATTTTAATATGACCTTTCTGGATACCATTCCCTCCCAAAAGGAAGCGGTACAGTATTTGGAGACGATGGCAATTGCATATCCCGATCGGCGTATAATCCTATGCGGACATTCCAAGGGTGGAAACCTTGCGGTCTATGCAGCTGCATTTTGTTCTTTCGCCATACAGAATCGAATACAGCGGGTATACAATCACGACGGCCCGGGTTTTTCCGCAGAAACGCTGCAAGCAGCAGGCTATCGCTCTATTGCACAGCGTATAGAAACCTTTGTTCCACAATCCAGCGTTGTCGGTATGCTGATGGAGCATGAGGAGCATTATACTGTGATTTCCAGTACACAGATTTCCCTATGGCAGCATGACCCCTATTCCTGGGAGGTGCTTGGTCCTGATTTCGTACGACTGGATGCGTTAGATCGCCAGAGCATCGTTCTGGACAGCACCATCAAGCACTGGATCAGTGAGCTGGACCGCTCCCAGAGAGAAGCCTTCACGGATGCTGTGTTTCAGATACTCAGCAACACCAATGCCGCCTCCTTTAAGGAAATGAATGAAAACCGGATGCATAGCACTGCTCTGATTTTGAAAGCATTAAACCGCACGGACAAGCAGACTAAAAAGATGCTTTCCGATATCATCCTGAAGCTGTTGTCCAGTGCGAAAAGTGCCATCGAGACAAATCTTGAAAACGGAAAGCCTACAGACTGATTACGTGTTCTTCGATCTCATGCACAAGCGAGTAAAAAGAGAATATCAAATTCCAGTGAACGATACTGAAATTGCATTCTCTTTTTTTGTATCCTGCATGCATCACTTTGGCCGTATCGTAACGAACAAAATTTCATTATGGGATGCGACCCGCATCGGAAAGCCCCATGTGCCTACTCCTGACGATACCAGCATGCGATAGCCGACATCATAGCTGCCATATGCTCTTGGGTACGGGATTCTGGTCAGCACAGTATTCGGGAAAATCTGACCGTTATGCGTGTGTCCGGATAGCTGCAGCAACTGTGCATCCAAGGACTCTTCTACAGATTCCGGGCGATGCTCCAGTAAAATCACAGGCTCATTCCCCTGATATTCCTTCGTAAGGGAAGACCAGGAGCGTCTTTCTTCTCCCCGATCCCTTCGTCCGATTACTCTGACACCGTTCACCACTGCAGATTCATCCTGCAAAATATGCACACCTGCAGAGCGCAGCATTGCCTCATATTCCCTGCGCCGCTTCTGTAACAGCTCATGATTTCCGCCTGCATAGTAAACATCTTTATGCAAATCGGAAAGCATTGTACAAAGAGCTTCCATATCCTTTTGTGAAGTTGATTCATCAAATAAATCTCCGCCAAGCAGCACTATATCACATTTCCCAGCCAGACGCTTTATAGTATTATAAGGTGAAGAAAGCGTTGTACCTGCATGCAGGTCAGTGATATACAGAAGTTTTTGTTCCTGTTTCACTCCCTTTAATTCAACAATTTCCTGACGCACCTTTACACGGGCTGCACACCCGATTCCATATACGGAAAACAAAAGCATGACAACAGAAACAAGCACATAGAGCCTTGAATGAAACTCCTTGGAATACCTTCTGCAGTACAGCTTGTGCAGCAAAGCAAGTAGCCAAAAGCCTGTCATCTGCGCTACATATACACTGTTCAGTACCAAAACAAGTGCCCCCCGCATCGGCATCGCATCCTTGTACATCGCAAAAAACGGTGTAAAGCGATAAATCAGAAAAACGCTGCCTAGCAGAGATAATATCAATAAAGCATAACGGATCTGCTTTTTCTTATACAGCTTCTTTATCATATGCCAGAAAAACAGCTGCATAAGGATAAGAAGCAACAGACACAAAAGTAAAAACAACTGCATTCTCATGAATTTCACCTTCCCTATTATCCTAGCACAGAACGAGGATGCTCTCTACCCCGTATCAAAATTTTTGCAAAACCTTTTTTATTTTTGATAAAAGATTACCTATCCAATTTATACAATTATAAAAATTTGTAATGACTTTGCTTTTCATTTGTTACATTCTTTACAAAGGTTGAATGTTCAACTTTTGTATGCTATCATCCTTATAGTTGAGTGGTCAACCATTGGAGGGAAGACATGGATAACAGCAACTATTTGTATTTAAACACCTCGATTCTGTACCGCTGCGGTCAGAAATATTATGATAAGAAATTGAGCGGACACGATATCAATGCAGCACAGATTCTCTTTCTGATTCTTATTTATGAGCAGGAGGGGCTGAACATGCAGCAGCTTGCGCAAAAGGGCTGTTTTGATAAAGGGACCATCACGAAAAGCATTTCCCGTCTGGAGGAGCTTGGTTATGTGACTACACAGAGCAGTCCCCAGGACAAACGTATCCGATTGCTATATACGACTGATAAAACAAAGGACATCATCCGTGATATCTATATGATTCGTCAGCAGTGGTGGGAGCTTTTATCCAAGGATATCGGTGCACAGGAGCTGCAGCAGTTTGAAGCAACGCTCAGCCGTCTGAGTGAAAACGCACGCAAATACGAGCAGCAGGAGGAAGCAGGCATCAAGCTGTTCGGTATTCAAAAGCTGACTCTGCTGGATTACCCCCAGAAAATGGCGAGCACGATTTTCACAGGCGGCTGCAATTTCCGATGCCCCTTCTGCCAGAACAGTGACCTTGTCTTTCTGCCGGAAAACATGCCGGAGCTGCAGGAAGAGGATGTGCTTAGCTTTCTGGAAAAGCGAAAAGGAATTTTGGATGGTGTCTGCATCAGCGGCGGGGAGCCTCTGCTAAATCCGGAGCTGGCAGGATTTCTGAAAAAAATCAAGGACATGGGCTATGCAGTCAAGCTGGATACAAACGGCAGCAGTCCGGATCAGCTGAAGCACCTTGTTGAAGAGGGACTTGTTAATTATGTGGCAATGGACATCAAAAATGCTCCGCAAAAATACAGTGAAACTGCCGGCATCCGCAATCTTGATCTCAGCGGCATACAGGAGAGCATCACCTATCTGAAGGAAGGACATGTTGCTTATGAATTTCGTACAACCATTGTAAAGGAGCTTCATACAGCTCAGGATATTCAGGATATGGCTGACTGGCTCCAAGGTGCAGCCGCCTGGTATCTGCAAAATTTTGAAGACAGCGACCGTGTTATTCAGAAGGGATTGCATGCGTGGGATGAAGAAACCTTGCAGCAGTTTCAGAAATTGGCGAAAGCGAAGGTTCCAAATACAGAGCTTCGTGGTATATAGAAGGAAAGGAAGAACGATATGTATCAGGTTATTAAAAGAGATGGAAAGATTTCAGAGTTTGACATTGCCAAGATCAGCAATGCCATTCAAAAGGCATTTGATGCGGTGGAACGCCAGTATCATCCTAGCATTATCGATATGCTCGCTTTGCGTGTCACATCCGATTTTGAGCCAAAAATCAGACATGACCGCATTCAGGTGGAGGATATTCAGGACAGCGTGGAGTCCATCCTGATTCAATCCGGTTACGGTGATGTAGCAAAATGCTATATCCTCTATCGGAAGCAGCGGGAAAAAATCCGGAATATGAAATCCACAATTCTGGATTACAAGGAGCTTGTCGACAGCTATGTGAAAGCCACCGACTGGCGCGTAAAAGAAAATTCAACGGTCACCTATTCCGTAGGCGGACTGATTTTGAATAACTCCGGAGCAATCACTGCCAATTACTGGCTGAGTGAAATCTATGATGAGGAAATCGGAAATGCCCATAAGTCCGGTGATATGCATATTCATGATTTGAGCATGCTGACAGGTTATTGCGCCGGCTGGAGTCTGAAGCAGCTGATTCAGGAAGGCCTGGGCGGTGTCGGAGGAAAAATCACCTCCAAACCGGCAAGTCATCTTGCGACACTCTGCAATCAGATGGTAAACTTTCTCGGCATTATGCAGAATGAGTGGGCCGGTGCACAGGCCTTCTCTTCCTTCGATACGTATCTGGCACCTTTTGTAAAAGCGGATAATCTGAACTATGATCAGGTTAAAAAATGTGTGGAGTCCTTCATATATGGTGTCAATACACCAAGTCGCTGGGGTACACAGGCTCCCTTCTCCAATATCACCTTGGATTGGACGGTTCCTGCCGATCTTGCGGAGCTGAATTGCATAATTGGAGGCAAGGAAGTAGATTTTAAATATAAGGATTGTAAAAAGGAAATGGATATGGTGAACAAGGCATTTATTGAAATCATGATTGAGGGAGATGCCAATGGACGTGGTTTCCAGTATCCGATTCCCACCTATTCCATTACCCGTGACTTTGACTGGTCGGAAACAGAAAACAACAAGCTGCTGTTTGAAATGACTGCAAAGTATGGGACACCTTATTTCTCAAACTATGTAAATTCTGATATGGAGCCAAGCGATGTACGAAGCATGTGCTGCCGTCTTCGTCTGGATCTTCGAGAACTGCGTAAAAAAAGCGGTGGATACTTTGGAAGCGGCGAAAGCACCGGCTCTGTTGGTGTAGTCACGATCAACATGCCGCGAATTGCTTACCTTTCAACAGATAAAGAGGATTTCTATAAGCGACTCGATCATCTGATGGATATCGCTGCACGCTCCTTAAAGGTAAAGCGCACGGTCATTTCCAAGCTCCTGGAGGAAGGCTTATATCCATATACCAAACGGTATCTTGGAACCTTCGCGAACCACTTCTCCACATTGGGGCTGATCGGTATGAATGAAGTCGCGTTAAATGCCAAATGGCTTGGCATGGATCTGACACAAAAGGAAGCTCAGAAATTCACAAAAGAGGTTCTGAATCATATGCGTGAGCGTCTGGTAATTTATCAGGAGGAATATGGGGATCTGTATAATCTGGAGGCTACGCCTGCGGAATCAACAACATATCGTCTGGCAAAGCATGACAAGGAACGCTATCCGGATATCATCACTGCTACAGAAGAAGGAAATACACCATATTATACGAACAGCTCTCACTTACCTGTTGGCTATACAGAGGATATTTTTGAAGCACTGGATGTACAGGATGAGCTACAGACCTTGTATACTTCCGGAACTGTGTTCCATGCGTTCTTGGGAGAAAAACTTCCGGATTGGAAAGCAGCAGCAGCGCTGGTAAGAAAAATTGCCGAGAACTACCGCCTGCCTTATTACACCCTTTCTCCCACCTATTCCATCTGTCGAAATCACGGATATATTAACGGGGAGCATTATACATGTCCGCAATGTGGTGGTGCGACTGAGGTATGGAGCCGAATTACGGGATATTATCGACCTGTACAGAATTGGAATGAAGGAAAGAGTCAGGAATTCAAAGAACGTAAGGTTTATGATATCGGACATTCTGTGTTAAAAGGAAAGGATGCCCTTCCACATGTTGAGAAGGAAGCTGATACCGTCAGGGCTGTAAATGAAGAAGGTGTTTTTCTGTTCACTACGAAGACCTGCCCAAATTGTAAAATAGCTGACACCTGGCTGAAAAGCGCTGGAATATCCTATGAAAAAGTGGATGCCGAGGAACAGGCTGAATTAACAAAAAAATTCTCAATTATGCAGGCACCAACGCTGGTCGTATGCAGAGATGGAAGCTGTGAAACATACAGTAATGCATCCAACATTCGTAAGTACATTGATATGATGCAGAAAGCATAAGCAAATAAGAGGATATATTTCATACTGGAATGTATCCTTTTTATGTATTTGGAATTTTTTCTGTTATAATAATAGTAGATGGTTATCCCGCTAAATAATCCAGCGCGAACCATAAGCTCACATGAATTCCCTGGGAGGTTCGCGCATCATTTTGTTCAAATTCACACAAATGTAACAATTTCAACACAATTTTCATTAACCAAAGTTTTATATTTGTGTAAATTTGTTTCATTTAGGGGATTTCATGGAACTTTTCACGGTCTAGCCTCTCCTGAGGCTAGTGGATCTAAATATCGAATACAACATCCGCAGGATGGAAGAAGATGATGTCTAGCCTCTCCTGAGGCTAGTGGATCTAAATATCGGTATCTTCAATTGCTTTTACGTTGCTGATACAGTCTAGCCTCTCCTGAGGCTAGTGGATCTAAATCTTTAAATCCTATTTTACTATCGAGATTAACCCTAGTCTAGCCTCTCCTGAGGCTAGTGGATCTAAATTATTTGTTTCTTTGTTAAAACTAATGTTTCAAAGGTCTAGCCTCTCCTGAGGCTAGTGGATCTAAATACTATAAATACCGTTTAATTCTTCGCGGAATCGGTCTAGCCTCTCCTGAGGCTAGTGGATCTAAATGCCTGTAGCTACTGCTTGTGACGTCGAAGCCGCTTGTCTAGCCTCTCCTGAGGCTAGTGGATCTAAATGATATTAAACATGTAAGTCTGCCACTCGTCAACAGTCTAGCCTCTCCTGAGGCTAGTGGATCTAAATGTCAGTGGGGCCTAGATTTATTATTCCCAAGCGGTCTAGCCTCTCCTGAGGCTAGTGGATCTAAATTTTTGACCATTTGTAACCTTTTTTAAGTAACCACCAGTCTAGCCTCTCCTGAGGCTAGTGGATCTAAATTTGTCAATCGGCGGAGCTGTTGACGAAATCGAAGTCTAGCCTCTCCTGAGGCTAGTGGATCTAAATCCATAAACAAAATCAATGTTTAATACCTCGGTTGTCTAGCCTCTCCTGAGGCTAGTGGATCTAAATCATGACCCCATGGTTTTTCTTCTGTGTTTTGCAATGTCTAGCCTCTCCTGAGGCTAGTGGATCTAAATTGGTGACAATAAGCAGGTGCACTTTACTCTTACGTCTAGCCTCTCCTGAGGCTAGTGGATCTAAATTATTACCATCCGTGAAGATACGACCAGGATGCTGTCTAGCCTCTCCTGAGGCTAGTGGATCTAAATAATATTTAATTTTGTTAAGGCTATTGACCCCAACAGTCTAGCCTCTCCTGAGGCTAGTGGATCTAAATCAAACAATTACATGGGTGAAACAAATAACGATTTGTCTAGCCTCTCCTGAGGCTAGTGGATCTAAATAATCCTTCTAATCAGGTGCTCACTAAGCGATACCCCCTAGTCTCTCCTTAGGCTCACAAACCAAATAATAAACAATACTCCAGTAATACTTTCTCATCACTTACCAGAAGGATTGCTATATGGAGTAAAATCAGGCACCTGTCCATTCACAATCTGTACAACCAACGGTATCTCCGTTTTCGTCTCCAGCTCTGACGTACTCAAAAAAGTTATAACCTGCGCATTCACCTTAACAACAAGTGATATTTTAATCATGGTGTTGTTGATTCCATATGGCTTTGATTCCGTTTTTATCTCTCCTGTAACATCATTCAGCATCCGCATACGCACTCTGATTTTCGGCCCCTTATCATATAAAAAGAAAATATGACTCAGATAACCTGCCGGTACTTCATACAAAACTCCATCCTCATAGAAGACATCCTTCGTCGTAGGATCCTTTTTACCATCCTGTGCAGCCAGCAGTGATTTATCAATCGTATTCAATGCCGAATACAACAGCTGATTTAATTTATACGAATCATATTCAATACTGGTTATATCCCCGTTCTTTGTGCGATTTATTTTAAACAGCGCATCGGTATCATATTCAATATCCGCCAGCACTTCCTTCACAATATTATTGATTGCAAACCCTGTATGCTGCTTGGCAATCGCCTGAAGCTGCGGCTCCATATACGTATTAAATGAACGGACAACACATCCAAATCCAAGAACGATCGCGACCAGCAGAAGAATCAGCTTCTGCTTTTTATATTTCCTGCTTTTGACTTTTCTCATTGAGCATCCTGCCTCTATTAACAATAAAAGCATCCTCCATTAAAACAGTATATGAAAGCATACCTGAAAACATGTGTATCCATTATGCACAAAAAAAAGATGCAGTTTTCGCATCTTACAGCTGATCCAGCACGTCGAATCGATCCAGTGTCTTGCAATCCGCAATCACAACCAGATGATCCTCCTTCTGTATTTTATACTCTGCATCCGGGCACACATTCAAATGCTCCTGCAAATAAGAACGAATGCCCACAACATTGATACCGAATCTTCGGCGCAGATCAAGTTCAATCAGAGATTTTCCTACCCACTGTGGCGGCGTAGGTATTTCCACGATACTGTACTCCTTATCCAGATCCACAACATCGATAATATTTTTCCCTAATACGCCCTTGGCAACCTGTTCGCCCATTTCCTTCTCCGGGCGTACAACCTTATTGGCTCCAAGCTCCGTGAATATCTGCATATAGCGCTTGTTTTTTGCCTTTGCCACGATATACGGAACACCCAGCTCCTTCAGATTGATAATGCCCATCACACTCTCCTCAAGGTGGCTCCCCATACTTACAATCGCAATATCACAATCCTGTACACCCGCCTCGCGCAGCTGATTGATATCGGTAATATCACACATCATACTCTGCGTAACGATATCCGCCATGCGATCTACGCATTTTTCGTCATTATCCAGAGCAATCACCTCGCAATTATAGCTGCTCAATGTCTTCGCTACTGTTGAACCGAAAATCCCTAATCCGAGTACAACATACTGTCTGTTTGAAATCTTTTTCATTTTTCTATCTCCTTATCCCACAATTATGTTTCCATTTGGGAATGATACCTTATTGGCTGAATTTCTATTTGGCTTATTACGTGTCAATGACAATATCAGTGTGGAAATACCGATACGTCCGACATACATGAGGAAGATGATGATCAGCTTGCCTCCCACACCAAGAGAGGTAGTGATTCCAAGACTCGAGCCTACGGTCGCCATTGCGCTCACCGCTTCAAAGGAAAGACTCAAAAACGGCTTTTGCTCAACGATATTCAACAGGAAAATCCCGGTAAACAACACAACCAGATTGATGAAGAAAATTCCCATTGCTCGAATGATGATTCCTCTTCCGATTTTCCTGTGAAGAACAACGGTGTGCTCCCTCCCCTTCAAAGAGGAGATAATATAGATGACAAGCACCGCAATCGTCGTCGTTTTGATACCACCTGCCGTACCTCCCGGAGAACCACCGATAAACATGACAACCATCATCAGCAAATCGGTTGCAGGCTTCAAGCCAGCATAGTTAATTGTTGTAAAGCCTGCCGTTCGAAGTGCTATGGATTCAAACATTGCAGTCATCAGCTTCTCGAATATATTGAAATCTCCCAGCGTTCTGGAATTTGTGAACTCCACCAGCATAATCAGCAGTCCGGGTATGATAATCAGAAACAGACTGACACTCAATACGATTTTGGTATGCAGAGACAGAGAATGTCTGAACTTCTTGAATGTGATCCGACGATGCAGCAGCGGTCCCACCTTATCCCGAATATCAAACCAGACAGCAAAACCCAGACCACCCAGTACAATCAGCGCCATAATTGTCAGACACATCAGCGGATCATGCACATATTCCTGAAGACTCACCGATCCAAGCGTATCGAACCCGGCGTTACAGAAAGCTGAAACAGCCAGAAATACCGCTTTAAAGCTGCCATCCACAAGTCCGAAGCGCGGTATCATGCGAAACGATATCAGAATCGCACCCACAGCCTCAAAAAACAAGGTATAGTACAGGATGTCCAGCAGAAACTTCCGCATATTTACGACCCTGTCCTGATTCAGCATTTCCTTCATAGCGATTTTCTCATTCATAGAGAGACGGTTTTTCACAATCAGAATAAAGACCGCCATAAATGTCATCAGTCCAAGACCGCCTACCTGAATCAGCAGAAGCAGAATCAGCTGACCAAACCAGTTAAGCTGATCAGCAACCGTAAATACACTCAATCCGGTTACGCAGGTAGCACTGGTTGCCGTAAACAAAGCATCCAGCCAGTTCAAAAACTGAAAATTCTTATTGGAAATCGGCAGCATCAGCAGCAGTGTTCCGCTGAGAATCACAAGCAGGAAGCTCGATGCAATCTTCTGTGCAGGAGATAGTTTTTTGAATCCCAGCACCGAATGAATAAAATTTGTCATATCAATTTAACCAGACTTTCTTTCTATTTGTTCGCAGGAAACTGACATAATCCTATGCAGTCTTCACCTTTTATTTATACAGAACAGACAGCGGCCGCTGAAAGATGTATCAAATATATTCTACACATATTATATTTTTTTACAATACGCTTTTCTAAAAAACATATAAACTTTCCCAATACTTTTTCTAATGCCGCAAAAAAAGGCTCCTTTCCTATCGAAAAAAGCCTTTTCTATGCTATGAATTAGTAATTCTCTTTGCGAACCTCGAAGTAAGAACGCGGGTGATTGCATACCGGACATACCTCTGGAGCCGTTTTTCCAGTGTGCAGGTGTCCGCAGTTCAGACATTCCCACAGGGTTTCCTCTGCTTTTTCAAACACAGTACCATCCTCGATATTGTTCAGCAGAGCAACATAGCGCTGTTCATGTGTTTTCTCAATAGCCAGAACGCCTTCCATCGTATCAGCGATGTCATCAAAGCCTTCCTCGCGTGCTTCCTTTGCCATACGTGCATACATGTCTGTCCACTCGAAGTTTTCACCGGCAGCAGCATCCTTCAGATTGGTAACCGTATCCGGCATACCGTCATGCAGCAGCTTAAACCACAATTTTGCATGCTCCTTTTCATTGTTTGCTGTCTGTTCGAAAATATTGGAAATTTGAACATAACCGTCTTTCTTCGCCTTGGAAGCATAATACGTATACTTGTTTCTTGCCATGGATTCTCCGGCAAATGCCTCATTCAGGTTCTTTTCTGTCTTTGTTCCTTTTAAGTTCATATTTTTTCCTCCTTTTAAGCAGTCTTCGCCCCATTGTATGTAAATCCTGCTGTCCTTATGCGTTCAACCGCCGAACTGCAGGAAATAGAAAGCGTTGACAGCCTCTTTACCGATATTTATATTATACTCTACTTTTCCAATTATTTCATTCTTTTTTCTATGAACCCATCATTTCCCACAATACAGAAATTTTTCACAGTTTATGACAAAAATAGAATTTTTATTCGCATTTCTCCAATTTTTTTCTATTTTCTTTTTGATTTTTAAATTTTTTCATGTTTTTATATACAAAAAATTCATTTTGCAGTAAAATTCCACTATAGGAGGAATCTATCATGGCAGAAAAACACCCTTTTGATGATTTTGGAATCAATCTCTTTAGTGAATGTGTGATGAAGGAATGTCTCCCTCATCCGATTTATAAAAAATGGAAAACCGCAACCCGCAAGGAGGATGCGCTGGATCGTCCGACGGCAGATGCGATTGCGCATGCAATGAAGACATGGGCAATGGACAAGGGAGCGACGCATTTTACGCACTGGTTCCAGCCGCTGACCGGCTCCACTGCCGAAAAGCATGACAGCTTTATCGAGCCTGGGGATCACGATCAGCCGATTTCCAGATTCAGCGGGAAGTCCCTGATCAAGGGCGAGGGGGATGCCTCCTCTTTTCCAAGCGGCGGTTTACGGGCAACCTTTGAGGCACGCGGGTATACGTATTGGGATTGTACCTCCCCGGCCTTTCTGCGGGATAACGTTCTCTGTATCCCTACCATCTTTGTTTCATACAACGGAGAAACCCTGGATAAAAAGGCACCTCTTTTAAAATCAGCGGAAGCGATCAGCAAGCAGGCCACCCGCATTGTCAATCTGTTTAAGGATAAGGATATCAAGCATGTCAATGCTATGGTCGGTCTGGAGCAGGAATACTTTTTGATTGATAAAAGGATGTATCTGGAGCGGAAGGATCTGGTGCATACCGGACGCACGCTGTTTGGTTCCATGCCGCCAAAGAGTATGGATATTCGCGGTCATTACTTTGGAAGCATCCCTTCCCGTGTACAGGCCTTCATGACAGAGGTGGATGAGGAGCTGTGGAAGCTTGGAATCTATGCAAAGACCGAGCACAACGAGGTAGCTCCCTGTCAGTTTGAAATCGCACCGCTGTTTATCGATGCCAATGTTGCGGTGGATCAAAATCTGATCATCATGGATGTGTTGAAGAAAAAGGCGGATAAGCACGGTATGGCATGCCTGCTTCACGAGAAACCGTTTCAAGGCGTGAACGGAAGCGGAAAGCACAACAACTGGTCACTGGTTACCGATGATGGACAGAATCTTCTGGAGCCGGGGGACCGCCCGCATGAAAACATTCGTTTCCTGTTGTTTGTCTGTGCAATCATCGAGGCTGTGGATACATATCCGGAGCTGCTTCGTATGGCGGCAAGCTGCTATGGGAATGATTACCGGCTGGGAGCTGATGAAGCACCGCCGGCTGTTGTTTCCATCTGTATGGGTGATGAGCTGGAAATCATTCTGGAAAAGCTGCGTAACGGTGAACATGAAATCAAACCGGATGTGGAGACACAGCCATATGCGATTGCGAATCTGTCGTATGTACCAAAGGATACCAGTGATCGAAACCGCACCTCTCCCTTCGCCTTTACCGGTAATAAATTTGAATTCCGTATGGTAGGAAGCAGTCGCAGTGCATCAACGACAAACATTATCTTGAATTCCATTGTTGCGGATTCACTGCGCAGTATTGCCGACACTTTGCAGCAGTATAAATACATTGACGATATCCGCAAGAAGTCCCTGGACATCTGCCGTGATATTCTGCGCAAGCATTCCCGTATTCTGTTTTCCAAGGATGGCTACAGCGAGGAATGGCTTCAGGAGGCACAGGAACGCGGATTGCCGAACATTAAGCATTATGTGGACAGCATCTATTCCATGCTGGATGACAAGGCAGTGGAAATGTTTGAGCGAAACAAGGTATATGACCGGCTGGAGCTGGAGGCCCGCGTTGATATTCTGACAGAGGAATACCGTAAATCCGTCAAAGCGGAGGTGCTGACGCTGCTGGATATCAGTAAAAAGGATATCCTCCCTGCTCTCGTTCGTGAAATCAAATTTTATACAGATGCACAGAATTCTCTTGGTACAGAGAACAGCTATTATCAGCGGAAAATCAAGCATTTGTGTGATCTGTTAGCCACCTTTGATGAACGCTATCATGATTTGAAGAAGCATATGATTGAGCGTCAGCAGTATCCGGATAATATGGAAAAGGCACAGTATCTCAATCAGGTGATCGTTCCGAAAATGGAGGAGCTGCGCGCAGTGATTGATGCGATTGAGGAAGCGGTATCCTCGGATAATTACCCGTTTCCAACCTATGATGATATGTTTATCTCCATGCAATAGCATTGCGTCGTCTGTCAGTGACAGGCGGCTTTTTTTATTCGCTTTGTCTGTGTTAATAATTTATTTATACTTTTGAAACAGCAAATTCATAAACGGTGGAATTTGTTAAGATTTCGTAAGCGTATTTCTCTGTTTTAACAAAATGTTAACAAAACCTGCTTGTTTCTTTTTCCTTCGTTATTTATACTAAAGCCGACTTGATAAGGAAAGGAAGCGATGATGTATGACCATTCAAAATGTATTATCTCTGTTGGGAGGTCTGGCACTGTTCCTATATGGAATGCATATGATGAGTGTCGGTCTGGAAACGGCTGCCGGGGACCGCATGAAAGCCATTCTGGAAAAGCTGACCAGCAACCGCCTGCTCGGTGTTGCCGTAGGAGCCGGCATCACTGCCGTTATCCAAAGCTCCTCTGCCACAACCGTTATGGTTGTCGGCTTTGTGAACAGCGGACTGATGACGCTGAATCAGGCAGTCTGGATTATTATGGGGGCCAATATCGGCACGACGATTACCGGGCAGCTGATTGCCCTGGATGCCTCCCGCATTGCCCCGCTGGTTGCCATCATCGGTGTTGTCATGGTGACCTTCCTGAAAGGAAAGCGCATCAATTCCATTGGAGACATTCTCGCAGGGCTTGGAATATTGTTTATCGGTATGGATATGATGTCCAATTCCATGACACCGCTGCAGGACTCTCCTGTATTCCTGAATGCCATGACCTCCATTTCCAATCCGCTGCTTGCGATTGCTCTGGGAGCCGGTTTTACTGCACTGATTCAAAGCTCCTCCGCATCCGTGGGAATATTACAGGCTCTGGCTTTGAGCGGACTGATTCCACTGTCCAGCTCGATTTATATCATCTTCGGACAGAATATCGGTACCTGCATTACCGCCGTGCTGGCATCCCTGAGTGCGAACCGAAATGCCAAGCGGACAACCATTATTCACTTATCCTTTAATATTATCGGAACCATGCTGTTCTTCTGCTTTATCCATATCTTTCCGTTTGTGGACTGGATGTGTGAAATCACTGCAAACCCGGCGGCACAGATCGCCAATACCCATACGATTTTCAATATCGTAACGACCCTGATTCTATTGCCGTTTGGAAACCGTCTGGCTCATCTCGCACAGCTGCTGATGCCGATACGCAAAGAAGAGTATCAAAGGGATGAAGCAAATCTGCCGCTTGCCTTTGTTGATGTCAATAATATTGGCAGTGTTCCGATTGCCATCTCCTCCCTGCGCAAGGAAGCGCTGGCGATGCTGAAAATGGCACAGACCAATTTGATCGAAGCACTGCACGGCGTTTGTCAAGAAGCATGTAGCATACAGGATATCGAAAAGCGTGAAAAGCGGATCGATTCCATCAATTATCAGATTTCCGATTATATGACCTCTGTATCCACCCTGCCTATGAATCCCACTGCATCCAATACAATCAATGCACTGTTTAAATGCTATGCGGATATCGAACGCATCGGAGATCATGCAATCAATATTCTGCAATACACTAAAAATGAAAAGGAGCGTCTGCAGGATGTCGGTGTGATTCGTGAGGAGCTGATGCAGCTGGAGGAGCTGCTGGATAAAAGCTTCCAGCTGTTGTATACAAACCGTTTGGAATCACAGGATGAAAGTCTTTTGAAAATAGAACGCATAGAGGCCCGTATTGATGAATTAACGGCAGAATTCAGAAACCGGCAGATCGAACGCATGGTGCATAAGCAGATACATGCAAGAGATTGTGTTATCTACTCGGAAATCATGACAGATATCGAACGTGTCAGCGACCATATCATGAATATTATTGAAGAATGCCGCCGCTGCAGCTTTACCTTGAATGACGAGGAATTAAAGGATATGCCGCTGATTCAGGAATGTGCTGCATAATAAAACTTACAACGGTAGTAAAACAGGAACGCTGTATCCAGAGACTGTTTGTATGGAAAGCTGATGAACGCGTCAGCATTGGGTAAAAAACAGTGTGTAGCTTTATTTTTTCGGAAGCTATTGGCATTTACTTTGCATGTGCATCACAACACCATCCTTATGAACAGGAAAACCACATACTTCACAACTGCAGCTGCAGTTCTTTCCTAAATTCAATTTCAGCCGTATTCAAATATCCCTTCGATATTTCATAAACAGACACCAGCTCTTATCGTGCACAGATACCGCATTTTCCACATGCAGGCAATACAGCGGTTCTTTCTCGATTGTAGGGTAATATAAAACAGGGAGACTTCAACACTATTGTATGTATCAATAGAAGCTGAAGTCTCCCTTTTGCATACACCCCAAAGTAAGAAAGAACCAATTTTCTATGCTGGAAGAATTCAACGATATCCAGGGCATCCAGCTCCAGCTGTGCCAATTCTGTTTGCAGGGCATCTTTCCAGCACCTGCTTATGTTACCTCGATATAGATGCAGGCTTTTTGATTTTCCGTATTTCCATCACAGCCTGCTTACTGTTTACAGCGATAGCGAAGACATCGACTCATGCAGTCATTTCACTGCAAATCTTAACCGTTATATTACATTTTCGACTGGAAAACGGTTTCAAATGAGGTTTATAAATATTTTGTGTTAATTATTAACAGAGTCTTAACAAAACCTATATTGTATGAATATCTGTTTCCCGATATACTAAAACTATGTTCGTAACAATACTCGAACAGGAGGTTATGTATTCATGACATTTGATAGTATTCTGAAATTATTTGGGGGCCTTGCCCTGTTCCTGTATGGTATGCATATGATGAGCTCCGGTCTGGAGGGAGCTGCGGGAGATCGTATGAAAACCATTCTGGAAAGACTGACCAGCAACCGTTTTCTGGGCATTATCGTGGGAGCGGCCATCACAGCAGTAATCCAGAGCTCTTCTGCCACTACCGTTATGGTTGTCGGCTTTGTGAATTCACAGCTGATGACATTGAATCAGGCAGTCTGGATCATCATGGGTGCCAATATCGGTACGACGATCACCGGACAGCTGATTGCCCTGGATGCATCCAAGATCGCACCGCTTGTGGCTATCTTCGGTGTTGTACTGGTCACGTTTCTCAAAGGCAAGAAGGTCAATGCCTTCGGCGAGATCTTTGCCGGTCTTGGTATCTTATTCATCGGTATGGATATGATGAAGGATGCCATGGTTCCGTTACAGCAAAGTGAGGCATTCATTCATGCCATGACAACAATTTCCAACCCTGTTCTGGCAATTCTGCTGGGCGCTGGCTTCACTGCTCTGATTCAGAGCTCCTCTGCTTCCGTCGGTATCCTGCAGGCACTGGCTGTCAGCGGTCTGATTCCGTTAAGCAGTGCCATCTATATCATTTTCGGACAGAATATCGGTACCTGCATCACATCGGTGCTGGCATCACTTGGCGCCAATCGAAATGCCAAGCGGGCAACCATTATTCACCTGTCCTTTAACATTATCGGTACAATTGTCTTCATGGCGTTTGCGGCTCTTGTTCCGTTTGTATCCTGGATGGAAAGTGTTACCTCCAATCCTGCGGCACAGATTGCCAATACACATACGATATTCAATATCGCCACCACGCTGCTGCTGATACCGTTCGGTTCCCGTCTTGCCAAGCTTGCGCAGGTAATCCTTCCTGTGAAGCAGGAGGAAATTGAGGATGCAGGCTACAACATACCGCTCACCTTTGTAGATGAGGACAATATCGGTTCCGTGCCGATCGCCATTTCCTCTTTACGTAAGGAAGCAATGGCAATGCTCCAGCTGGCAGAAACAAATCTTGCGGAATCCATGGATGCCTTATGCGGGAATGCCTTCAGTCTGGAGAAAATTAAAAAGCGCGAGAAACGCATTGATTATATCAATTACGAAATCACCAATTATATGACGCTGGTCAGCTCTCTGAAAATGAATGAGTCTGATTCCACGACCTGCAACGCCTTATACAAATGCTTTTCCGACATCGAGCGGATCGGCGATCATGCAATCAATATCATACAGTATTCCACCGATGAGGATAATAAGCTTTCAAGCTCAAAATACATAGAGGATGAATTGCATCAGCTGGCTTCCCTTCTTTCCAAGAGCTTCTCACTGCTGTCAACCTACAGCCTGGATTCTCAGGATGAATGCTTTGAAAAAATCGAACGGATCGAGGATCGCATTGACGAGCTGACCGCAAGCTATCGACAAGCACAGATTGAGCGACTGATGGAGAAAAAGGTCAATGCCTTGGATTGTGTCATCTATTCTGAAATCCTTACAGATGTGGAGCGTGTATCCGATCATATCATGAACATCATTCAGGAAGCCAAGCGCTGTAACTTCACACTGAGTGATGAGGCTATACAAAGCGACCCTGCCCTGTCTGCAGCCTGAGACACCGAATGGTGTCTTTTTTCATCCCTTCCTTTTTCAGCTGTGTCTGATATATCCGTTTATAGGGTCCTACTTATGTATACAGTCAAATGCTGAACCGGTATGCGCATCCTATGCATACCGGCTGATATCAAATTCACAGCAATCTGCAGGAAGTGCTTCAAATGAACACTTTACTTTCTGATACAGCCTGCAGTTATGATAAACCCTTCACAGGATAAGGAATACAAGGTGTCTTTTTGCGCAGGAGCATGCTATACTTAGAGACAGAGGTGATGTTATGAATATCAGTTCCCGCTGTATTCTATGTCTTTTAAATAAAGAGGAGGCAGGCATACGGGCCTGTTTGGATGAGCATCAGAAAGCAGAGTATCTCAAGGACGTCATGCGAATCATGCTGGAGGCAGACCCCGCAGATACAATGCCTTGGATTTCCGATCAGATTCGTCAGCTACAGCCACCTGTTCCAAGAAGTCTTCCGGATTATGCGAAAATAAAAACGTATTTCAATACCATCCTGCTGGAAATGGAGCCGATGCTGAAAAATGCCATTGAGCAGGAGGTTGATCCTCTTTCCTATGCTCTGCGGCTTTCCCGCTGCGGCAATTACATCGATTTTGGTGCTATGGATCATGTGGATGAGGACATTCTGCGCTCCCTGTTGAAGCAGGTAAAAGAGGAAACACTGGATGCAAGTGTCTATCAACGCTTCCTATCACAGGCGGCAAATAGCAGCAGTGCTCTATCTTTGTGATAACTGCGGAGAAATCGTACTGGATAAGCTACTCATACTGCAGCTGCAAAAGCACTTTCCGCATTTACAGATCACGGTCATGGTACGCGGCGGCGAGGTGCTCAATGACGCGACGATGCGTGATGTCCGGCAGATACATCTGGATGAGGTGTGTCCATGTACAAGCAGCCAGGTACCGCTTGCCGGCTGCGATTTGCGTCATATTGGTGAAGACGCACGAGCACTACTTGCATCCAGCGATATGATTATCGCCAAGGGACAGGCAAACTTTGAATCCCTGTATGGCTGTGGCCTGCCAATCTATTATCTGCTTTTATGCAAATGCGACTACTTCTGCGAACAGTTCCGGATGCACCATCTAAAGGGTATCTTCGCCTATGAAAAGACACTGGAAATATCCAGTGCAAAGTAAGGCGGCGCATGGAACCACGCTATCCGCTAAATCAGGATGTTCAAAACCTTTATAGAGTCTCATCGTAACAGATGATAAAAGGCTTCTTAAACCATTGCGTACAGCAATGCTTTAGAAGCCTCTTTTTCTTATCCGATTCAGGAGATTCCCCATTCACTATCCTATACTGCATACAGGCACTACCCGCTTACTTCTATTCAAGCATTTCATTGAATGCCTTAGACGCTTTGATACTTTTGCATAACCGCTTCATATATACCACCTGCGGCTGGCGGAAGCGTATCAAAGACTCCCGCATTTTGAAGCCCAGAGCCTCCAGCAGTCTGCATGAGCGAATGTTCTTCTTTTGCGTTTCTGCTAGGATGCTTTCCAGCGTTCCCTGTTCTGAAAGAAATACAAGAACAGCGTGGATTGCCTCTTTCGCATAGCCCTGTCCCCAAACCTCCGGTGCAAACTGATAGGAAATCTCCTGCTCCATGCCATTATGATAAGGTCCGATTTCAATCAGTCCCAGTAAGGTAGAATCACTTGTCCTACGCACTGTAAAGCCCTGATTGTCTATCCCCATCATTATATTGCGGAGCTTTTCCTCTGCCCTGGCCTTATCATAAGCACCACCAAGATAGGTACGTACCTCATCATCTGTAAAAAGAATTCGTACATCCGCCAAATCCGATTCCTTTATTTCATATATACTGCATCTATCTGTTTTCAGCATATGATCCTCCCAAAAGAAAAGCGGTGCCTGTTGAACACAGTATCCCCGCTTGCCTTTATTCTTCCAATTGCTCCATACGCTCTTCAATCTCCAGCGCTTCCTTCTTCATTTCTCTGGAAATACTCTCCAGATCAATTTCTTTTTTCTTTAAACGGTAATTTACAAATTCCTTCACCGCCATATAAATCACAGCAAAGCATGGTACACCGATAAACATACCGATGATACCAAACAGTCCGCCCCCTACACAGACGGAGAACAGAATACCGATACTTGGCAGTCCCAGCTTATCCCCCAGAATCAGCGGTCCCAGAATATTGCCGTCAAACTGCTGCAGGGCGAAGACAAAGAGTGCAAAGTATAATGCGGTAATCGGATGTATGATGAAGAGAATTACAATCCCCGGTACAGCACCGATAAACGGTCCGAATACCGGAATCATATTGGTAACACCGACGATCACCGATAACAGCAGTGCATACGGAAACTGAAAAATCAGAGATCCGATATAGCAGAGGATTCCGATGATCAGAGAATCGATCGCCTTTCCCACGATAAAGTTATTGAAGATATCACCGCTTGCCAGTACCATACGATGCAGATACTCGCTGATTTCCTTCGGAAACAGTGCATAGTTGATTTTTTTTGCATAGCCGGACAGACGTTCCTTGTCGATCAGCATATACAGACCAGCCATAATACTCAGCAGGATGTTCAGCAGTGTGCTTCCAAAGGCATAGGTGGCCTTTGCCATCTGCGGTAGTGCATCCGTTACAAAGCCGGTAAGCTTTTCGAAGAAATCGGTATCCGTAATGTAATTGGTGACCTGCTGGGTATCAATGGCATACTTTTCAACAAAATCCAATGCAAATTTCTGGAAATCCTCCACATAGCCCGGAAATGCCTTCACCAGGGAAAAGATGCTGTCAAACAGCTGCGGCAGCAGCAGTGCCAGAAAGGCACATACAATGATGATTCCAAGCAGAACCGCCAGTACGGCGGCAATGCTTCGTTTATGCTGCGGCTTCATGCGGAGCCTTCCAAGCAGCTTTACTTCAATCAGCTCCATCGGTTTATTTAACAGAAATGCTATCGCAAATCCAAGGATAAACGGTGTTGTCAGAGAACAGACGCGTCTGAGTGAGCGAATGATGAAATCAATTTTATCGAAAGCGAAATATATGCTGATTCCTATGGCGATCACAATCACATACAGCCATATTTTCTTTCTCATGTCCTCGGTTAATCTAAATTTCATATAAATCGCCTCCATCCCTATCTATTCTATCATGAAAATTCTGTTTCATTTCTTACAAATTCGAAAGTATTAGTCATTCAGGATCCTCTGCTTCAGCTCTTCAAACACATAGCGGTCCTCACGCATCTGCGCTTCCCTCGTATTGGCCAGTGTTCGTTTATGCACACTTAACAGCGGTGGCAGCTGAAGACGCTTGAAAGCGTTTTTTGCCCTGGTGGTCAGCAGCCACTCCAAATCCTTTAAAAAGGTATCCGGGTCATCGAGATGATAATATTTCATCCAGCGTGCAATGTCCTGCTTCCAGATACTGCCGTCTGCATAGCTCTCCATAAATGAGCGAAGGCTGAGGTCTGTACCCAGATGCTCGATGAGATAATCATGATAGAACCATTTCATCGGATCAAACTGTGCATCCTTCAATTCCGCACTCGGCGGCATTGTCCAATCCATCCCATGCTCATGCACGCACGGCAGCAGATTCAGCGGCACCACCTCTTTGCCGAAGTGCGCATTCAATGCTTTTGACAAATCAAACAGCTGCACCTTGGTCAAATCACCGATGAGCGACAATGCCCCGATGCTGTCCCCGTAGAGGGTACAATAGCCCAGAGCGGTTTCCACCTTATTCCCATTATTCACAACAACACCGCCAAGAATACCTGCAAAGCCGCTTAACAGATAACCGCGGGAGCGTGCCTGTACATTTTCCATTACCAGCGAAGGCATTGCTTCCACCGCGTAGCCGTATTCCTTATGAAACAGCTCAACACTTGCCTGCACGAGTGTTTCCATGTTTCCCTCCTGATATGCAATACCCAGAGCCTTCGCCTCCGCAGCAGCATTGGAAATGGTCGTCCTACTGTTGTGGCGTGTTGCTATGTTATAGCCGTAAACACGCTTTGGCCCCAGGGCGGCAACCAGCAGTGCAGCCGTCACACTGCTGTCCAACCCACCGCTCATACCGACGATCCAGGGAATTGCACGATTGAATATCTGCGCATCAAAATCCCGGATTCCCAGAAGCAGCGCATCCAGCAGCTGCGGCTGTGTGGATTCCACTTCCCTTGTTTCCGCAAGGTCTACAATCTGCATTTCCTCATGAAACCAAGCAGCCTGATAAATGGTATTCTTCTGCATGCGGACACCGCTGCCTCCGGCCATGACCACAACATCCTTGCCACTGTTCTGCATTCCGAGGGCATTGGCATAAATGACATTGCCCTTTAAGCTGTATGTCTGATCAAGCTCGTACATTGCGGCATCCAGATTGATATTGATATCTGTTAGCTGAACCTCACGTCCAAAATTCAATGCAAAGACGTGTCCCTTAAATTCAATGGCGCTGTTGATCGGGTTTTCCTCGAAATAGCGCGCATCATCCGTAAAGGGCGTATTCCGCTTAACCCGCATATGTGTCTGCTTGCGATACGCAAAAAATGCCGCATTGAATCTTCTGCGATTGCGATAGCGGATATTTCCCCAGACAATGGCAATATCCTCACTTTCCGCAAGCAGTGCTTCATTGAAGCTGTCCACATAGCGGCACCAGTCATCATCCAGCCACAGATCACCGAGCAGATATCCGCTGACGGCATTCTGCGGAAATACAATCATATCCGCCTGTTCCTCTCTGGCCTTCTGAATCATCTGTTTCATATAGGAAACGTTTTCCTCACATTTTCCCTGTTTGACATGCATGGTCACAACGGCAACCTTCATGATATCCCTCCTCATCTTCAACATGAGTATCATACCATGAATCGTACGAGAATTGAAGAATTCCCTTTTAAAGTTGCGGCATCTCCTATATAATATAGAAACAGGAAAAGTGAGGTTTGTTGTATGGAACAATATATCGTAGAGGGGAATATCTCTGTAAAAGCCGTTTTACTCGCTCAGAAGCGGGACATTATAAAAATCATCGTCGATGAGAAGAAAAAGGATCGCGATACCGCCTTTATTCTTCGTCAGGCAGCACAGCGCAATATCCCGATCGAACAAAACAGCCGTCAAGCTATTGATGAGCTTGCACAGGGAAAAACGCATGGCGGGCTGCTGGCACTTTGCGGCGAGCGCCGCTTTCAGACACTGCAGGCTGTCGCTGAAAAGGATTCAGTTTTTCTGGCACTGATCGAGGGGGTGGAGGATCCCTTTAATTTCGGCTACATACTGCGTACGCTGTATGCGGCAGGCTGCGACGGCGTCATCATTCCACCGCGGAACTGGACAACTGCTGCAGGAGTTGTTACCAAAGCCAGTGCAGGCGCCAGTGAATATCTGAATCTGATTGTCGCAACGGATATGGAGGCTCTGCTTCAGGAAATGAAGCAGGCAGACATACAGCTTATATGTGCACAGCGCAAGGATGCAATCTCCCTGTATGACTATGCCTTTCCTTTAAAGCTGTGTCTGGCAATCGGCGGTGAAATGCGCGGGTTGAGTAAGCATGTGCAAAATCACAGCGACCAGAATCTGTTTATTCCCTATCGTCAGGATTTCCGCAATGCCATGACGGCAGCGGCATCTACGGCAATCTTCGCCTTTGAGCTTGTCCGTCAGAAAACAGCAGACTAACCATCCAAACCATGCAGCTTCGGCTGTATGGTTTTTCTTTTTCATATGCGCCGATACAAAAAAACTGTATCTGCAGGAGAATGTCGCAATGACATTTCAGACCTGCACATACAGTGGTATTTGCGTAGCTGTCCGTAAGCGTGAGGTTCCTGCATGCACTGCCCCGTTACGGCTCCTGCAGCAGTGCAGACAGCTCTTCCAGCTCATCCTGACGCATGCCGATGGATTTCAGATAGGAAAAACAGCCTGCTTCATCCAGCATGGTGAGCAGCGGCTGCAGCATGTCCGGTGTGCTGTCAAGCAATGCGCGCACTGCCGGGATCGCCATTACATCCGCCGGAAGCATCCGGTTTACACCCAATGCATTATAGGTGTCGGACACCTGATAATCCGCAAGGATATCCTCATTGCATACACCGCACAGCTTCAGCAGGAGTGCTGCCAGTATGCCGGTGCGATCCTTGCCTGCCGTACAGTGAAACAAGACTGCATGTCCCGCTTTCCTTGTATTTCGTATATGGCGAAGTGCTGCACATACCGCCTCCGGTACGGCTCTCACCATATCCACATAATCCAGCTTCATACTGTCAAGAAACCTCTTTTGAGCCTGCTCATCCAATGAATCCGCAAGCGGCACCTCCTCCTTCATAAAGGGAAGCGATACCCGCGCAATTCCATAGCGCTCGCTGTCATAGGGTGCCTGTATCTGTTCCGTTTTACTGCGAAGATCCAGAATCAGCTGAATATCAGCTTCCTGCAGCTTTTTCCAGTCCTCCTGTGTCAGGTTATTCAGCATATCACTGCGATAGCAGCACTGCCATGCCGTTATCGTTTCCCCACAGGGATAGCCGCCGAGATCCCGTACATTGCCGGCTCCCTGCAAACGCATACGGCGTGCTGTCCTCATTTCTGACTCCCCGTTTTTTGTTCATAGGGCCAGTGAACGATACCGCCGATGTTATACAGCTCATCATAACCAAGAGCCCGCAGCTTCTTCAATGCCGTCCTGGAACGCTGCCCGCTGCGGCAGTACAGATAATGCGGCTTCCCTTTCGCCACAACAGCAGCTGCCCTGTCTTCCAGCTCACTCAGGGCAAGGTGATCCGCTCCGGGAATATGACCATCCCGATATTCATCCGTTTCCCGCACGTCGATCAGCTGGATGTCTTTCCCTGCATCCAGCTCCTGCTTTACTTCCTCCATTGTTTTATCAAAAGAAAATCCAAACATAGCCGCCTCCTAATCCACGAACAGATAGCCGCAGAATATATATAGCATATTGATGTAAAAGGACCCCATGCCAAGGTATGCAAACCAGCGGTTCACAATGGCAAGATCCAGATAACCCAGCTGCATAAAGAGCAGCAGCAGAACGATAACGATTGCGACCACCTTGCGAAAAACAGCATTGCTTCGCTTTTTACGATTCAGTGAAACACCGAACATAAACAGAGAAGCAACCATGATGATGATCAGCAGCGTATGCACAAAGCCGCCCTTCAGCCAGGTTTCCACCAGCTTGGTAAGAAAGGCTGAAAGTACGATGATCAGCAGCGGTGTTCCCAGTCGTTTGACATCATCCATTTTATACTTCCTCGATGACCACTTTTTTCATAACATCGCCGTTGCGCATATTGCGTACAGCGCCCAGATTGTCTGTCACCTTGCCGAATACGGTATGTACCCCATCCAGATGCGGCTGCGGACAGTGGCAGATAAAGAACTGACAACAGCCGGTATCCTTACCGCGATGTGCCATAGACAGGCTTCCATCCTCATGCTTATGCGGGTTGTTTGCCGTTTCACAGGGTATCGTATAGCCCAGATCCCCGGCACCGGTTCCATATGGGCAGCCGCCCTGCGATACAAAGTTTTTAATGACACGGTGAAAGGTTTTGCCATCGTAATAGCCCTCCTTCACCAGCTTGACGAAATTCTCAACGGTGCGCGGAGCATCCTCCGGATACAGCTCAAAGGGAAGCTCTGCCCCGTTCTCCATTGTTATTGTTCCATGGTATATCATGTTCATTCCTCCTATTTCATTCTATAAATATACTATAATCCGACAAAAAAAACAACCGCCGGGAAGCTGAGGCGGTGAAAAGCATACAAACGGAAGCGTCGGTTCAAACTCCTGCAGTTCCCTGACTTTCAGCCCTCCAAAAGGAAAAGGGTTATGCCAGCAGTACCATATTGGCACTGTTCAGGATGCGTATTCTGCGCTTTCTGAAGATTTCGTTTCCGAATACTCCGTCAAATGCAAAATCATCAAACAGCCTGACCCGCCCTGTCATCGTATCCTTAAGGGTGATTTCAGCCTTATCCAGATAAAGCGTCCATTGCTTGATAATCTTTAAATCCATCCTTTCCAGTCCATGCACGCCAAAACCCATGGCACTGCCTTCATGTACAACCGTGAGCGCATGCTCCTGAATCGCCTGTTCCCCAATCCAGCTGACACGGGAGCCGCTGTCAAAGCCAAACAGCGAAATCTCCTGATCGGCTCGTTTTACCAGAAAGCAGGGAAAGCTTCCCTTCAGCATATTGGGATAGGGGATCCGAAACCTGTTTTTCAAAACGATGAACTGCTTTGCGACATCATCCAGCTCAAAGTCAAGCTGATGCAAAATATCCCAGCCAAGAATTCCGTCAAAGCCGAACAGATCGATGTTACCGAAGCGCAGGGAAAAATCTGAGGAATCCAGTGCAATCATCGCCATGTTTAAAACCTCCAGTCCCCCCAGCTGGACGGAGTCCGCCACCAGCCCCTGCATATCCCGCCGGGTTCCGCCGATACTTCCAATCTGCAGTTTACCTCCTGTTTTTTTCAGCTTCAGCTGTGCAATTTTTTCACTCTTGATGCCGCTGATCTGTGCTCCTGTATCCACAACAAAAACAGCCCGTACATGATTGATATAGACTGGAATTGTAAACAGTCCGAAGATATTGCGGGAAAGCGGAAGGGAAAATTCACGCTGATAATAGCGCAGCTCCCATGCATGTTCCTTCCCCATCACCTGCTCCTGCGCTTTTAATAATGCACTCGGAAACAGACCAAGGGATATCCGTTTCCTCTGTTCCTCATATTCTGACGGCTGCACATGAGCGGCAGGATGACTTTGTACCTTACAGCTATGCATGCCATCACCTCCTGTCTTTTGTGTTCGATTATATCATAAGCATATGTGAGAATTGTGGGTTACTTTCCTTATGGTGCGGATTTTTATCAATTTCTCAAGTTTTTCGATTGCAGCTGCCTGTTCAAGCAATTCCGGTACAGCCTGCTGTACACGCATCCTGGCATAAAATAATGAAAGGTTGGAAAGAATACCCACAGATTACGTTTTCATGTTGAAGAGTTCTTCATGGTATAGTAAAATGGATGCATGGTAAAAACATGGAAAAGGAGTGATTGATATGCAGACAAATAAAGCTTCACTGCCTGTGATGAGTGTTCAGGGAAAGGTGGATCATCCCATCATGAGCGGAAACGGATATCGTGTCGGTTATGACGGATATGGCAGAATCCCGATGGCGACAGGCGGTATTATTTACAACTATAAAATCGGTGATTCCTGCATGGGTATTGCAGGAGATCACATAGAGCCGGGCGTTAGTCTGAAGAATCCTGTAGAAAAAGAAAACAATGCACTGCAGGCCTTTGCCTGTATCGGAAACAGAGCGAAGGTCATCAGCGGCGATGCAAAGGGCAAAGAGGGCTATGTGACCGGGAAGCATGGCGGTATTGATCATGTAATGGTTTATTTCGATGAAGAAACGCTGGAGCTGATGACAACAGAGGACAAGGTGCTGATCAAAGCCTGCGGACAGGGACTTAAACTGATCGATCATGAAGAGATACAGCTGATGAACATCGATCCAGCGCTGTTTGAAGGTCTGGGAATCGTGGAGGAGGAGCAGGGAATCAAAATACCGGTTGTGACCTGTGTTCCGGCCTATCTCATGGGAAGCGGTTTGGGAAGTGCGACCACCATGCTGGGAGATTACGACATTATGACGCAGGATGCACAGGCAAATAAGGAATTCGGAATCAATGAGCTGCACTTTGGTGATCTGGTCATGATTCAGGATCATGATAACCACAACGGTCCGCACTATCGCAGGGGAGCGGTATCTGTCGGTATTGTTGTGCATGCGGATTCCTATACAAGCGGACACGGCCCCGGACTGGCTGTGATTATGAGCAGCCGGTGCGGAAGCATTGAGCCGATTCTGGATCCAAACGCGAATATCGCAAACTATCTGCATATAAAATAACTATAAAAGCTGCAGCATATCGGATATGTGCTGCGGCTGTTTTCATATGCCGGTATCATCGATGAACCATCTAAATCAAAAGCGGATTGCAGAAAACCGCCATATAGGATACACATATACGCCTACTGTATACACCTGCCTATTCAGAGAAGATTATGATTTCATACGACGAGTACCCTCATGCCTTATGAAATGTTGGCTATTTTGTATACTGTACACAAAAAAATGCTTCCATACCGTTCTCATGACGGCGGGAAGCATTCTATTAACCTATACAGCTAGTCTCTGTTTCCTACAAAACGCAGAATATACAGAAAGATATTGATGAAATCCAAATACAGCTCAAAAGCAGAATAGATCGAAAGCTTTTTCAGCATTTCTTCATCCCCTTCATAGCTTGCATACAGTGCCTTCATCTTCTGTGCATCATAGGCAGTCAGTCCGGTAAAAATCAACAGACCGATGGCACTCATCAGCATTGTGCTGGTATCAGCCCCCATGAACATCATAATAACCTCAGTGATGATCAAAGCAAGCAAGCTGCCAAAGAGAATCGGTCCAAAGCGGAGCAGATTCATTTTCGTCGTATATCCGATGACAGCCAGACTTCCGAAATACACAGTCGTCATCAAAAACGCCATAGCCAGTGTACCCGGCAGGTATACAAGAGCAAGCGTTGAGAAGGTGATACCGGTCAGCATAGAGTACGCCAGGAATAAAATCTTGGCACTTGTGGCGGACATCTTCATCAGACGTGCCCCCAGAGCGATGACCACACCGAATTGTGCGGCAATCAGAATCAGTGGCGCAAATCGCATCGTATAAATATAATAAATCAAATCTGTGGAGTATACAGCAAAGGCAGTAGCCGTAGTCACCAGAAGACCCAATGTCATCCATCCAAATGTACGTACAGCATGCTTCTGCAGGCTGGTTGCTGCATATTGCGGCTCAAAATAATCTTCATTGCGTTCAAACATAAATATTCCTCCTTTTCCTATAGTATAAGTCATATTGTATCATTTTTACAGTAAAATAGAAAGATTTTGCGGTATTTTATGATTCTTTGTCAAATGCATGCACAATACCATCCGCAATCGCCTTAGCCATTGCCTCCTGATTCTTCTCTGATTTCAGATAGGACAGGTCACCATCATTGGATAAAAAGCCTGCCTCCACTAAAATTGTCGGAATATCGGTATATTCCATCAGAGAAAGCGGGGCGTCCGCCTCATCCTTCAGCCCTCTGCTTTTCATCCCCTTCAGACCCGTGAGCTGTTTATTTACCTGCTTTGCCAGTGCCCTGCTTTTCGCATCACTCTCTCTTACCCAGATTTCCGCACCTCTTGCGGAATCCTGCGCTGTATCCGAAAAATTCATATGAATCGATATAAAATAATCCGCTTTTGATGTGTTGGCAATGCGGGAACGCTCCAGCAAATCCTTTTCATTATCCGACGGCCAGGACACCTTGTCCTGCACTCGTGTATACACAACATCCACATCCTGCTTCTCCAGCAGCTTTCCGATTTTTTTCGTCAGCTGCAGTGTAATGTTTTTTTCCTTTGTGCCATCCGCCGCAACACTGCCGTCATCATAGCCGCCGTGACCGGCATCCAGAACAACCCGTCGCTTTGTGACCTTCTTTTCTTCAGCCTGCTTCTGTGTACGGATAACCAGTGTTTCTGCCTGCTGCTTTTTATCTGCTTTTTCCTGTGCATAGGCATTTCGTATAAAGGGTACGATTACGAAACAGAATACAATGACAGAAAAGAACAAAGCATGTCGCTGTACAAAATTCTTTTGCATGAAATCACCTCATGTTAGTTATATAAATCTTTTTTCAGCTCCTGAATCTCCTCATATGCCGGACTTTCCTTATCCAGCCGTGAGGCATAACGCTCCAGAAGCCTGCGTGTACGTTTTTCATCATCATCCAGATATGCCAGAGCATAATGCAACACCACGTCGGTTACATCACAGTGTGTGGCTAACAGCTTTTGAAACATCTGTTCTCCTTTTTTTGATTTAAGTGCGATATATGCCTTTGCCTGCTCATACTGCATCCCGACACGGAAGAAATCGCTCGTTTTGGAAAATACATGCAGAAACTTATCGACAAATGCGATAAGTACGCGGTACTGTTCCTTGTCCCTGCGTCCCTGCTCCATCAATAGATCCAGCAGAAAGGTAACCACACCAATCATATCCAAGCCATCGTTAACCTGATACATCATAGCTTCCAGGCTGTCAATATGAAATCTTTTCGCAGTTTTAAACAGCAACCGGAACTGTTCCAGCAAATCCGCCGCAACCTGTTCACTGCCCTGTTCCATCAAATCCAGAATCGCATCGGATATAAGACCGTAATGGGTAAAGCCGAAGTCCTCTCTTCTTGCAATCTCCAGCACCGCTTCATCGATGAAGGCTTTGGGGAACGTTGCATGGGTATCGTCAATCTTCTGTGTTTCAAAGATAGCATCCGCGACTGCAAGATCGTTGTAGGTGGCTTCCAGACGCCCCCGAATACCCTCACAGGTAAGCGTACACCCAAGCTCCGTAAGATACGTATTGATTTCTTCACTGCGCATACCTCTGATTTTGTTCACCATGTCCTGCGACGTAACCTTTTGCAGATACAGCTCTTTCATAAGATTCACTCCATTTCTCGTTCCTGCAGCTTCCCGGGGTGGTACCGGGCTTGATTGTCCGATGCTGCTTATCTTTGGAATTTTCAAATCCCGAGTCATAACGATATCATTTTTTTTACAAATTTGCAACCCATGTTCTCTCTGCCATCTTTTGAAAGGCCTTTCTCCGAATGACTGACACAGCTGACAGCTTACCATACCGTGGATGGTGTTCTTTATGAAAAATATTGCTGGTGAAGTGTATGCAGTGCGCAGACAGCTTGCAATTTCCTTGATTGTTCAGGCATCCAAACACCCGGTCTTGACAGCGACTTATACAAAACAGTGATTCACTATGAGTCTGAATGCAAAAACACAGAATCGCTTCCACTGGACTGTGAAATGGTTCTGTGCTTTCTATTATGGTATACCCCATTCAAACAAATGGGGAAAACAGCCGGTATATCCGTTTTTATTTATCCTGCAGACTTTCACACAATGCATACAGACCATCCAGAAACCGTTCATTGTCCTGCTGTGTCCGCTTTTTCGCATGATTTCCGTAATTGCCATGCTTACGCTCCACACTGCCGACATGACGCATTGTGAGAAGGCGATTGATATTTTCCGTTGTATAGGGGACTCCATTGCAGGAGATCGGATATCCTTCCTTACTGAGAACCAGTGCAGCCAGACCGTAATCCTGCGTAACAACAATATCTCCCTTTTTTACATGCGACAGCAACAGAAAATCCGTACTGTCTCTTCCTTTATCCGCCATAAGGATAACGACATGCTCATAGGGAAAGACATGGGAGGTATCACATACCAGTATTACAGGAAAACCGAAATCCTCTCCTGCCTGCAGGGTTTCCTCAATCACCGGACAGCCGTCCGCATCGATATAAATATCAGACATGCTCGACCAGATGCGGGTCATAGCCGTTGTTTTTCAGAATTGCAAGCACATCTTCGATATGCTTGTTATCATTGGTTTCAATAATAACGCCTACTCTGCACTGATTAAACAGCATGGCATTCTGAATACGGTTATGATTTACAGAAATGATATTGGCTCCGGTTCTGGATATCAGCTCAATCATACGGGACAGATTCCCCGGTTTATCCATAACGTTCATATTGATGACTGCCTTGCGTCCGGTCTTCATCAAGCCGAGGTCGATTATTTTAGACAGCAGATTGACATCGATATTTCCTCCGGAAAGAACTGCAACGCATTTGTGATGCTTTAGATCCACCTTACCGAACATCGCCGCCGCAACACTGGTGGCTCCGGCTCCCTCAGCGACCATCTTCATTTTCTCTAGCAGTGTCAGTATGGCAGCCGCAATTTCCTCCTCACTGACGGTTACCACCTCATCCACGTACTTGCTGCACAGCTTATAGGTCAGCTTTCCCGGAGTTTTTACAGCGATTCCATCCGCGATCGTACTTACATTCTGCAGCTTGATAATCTCCTTCTTTTCCAGCGACTGCTTCATGCTCGGCGCATGCTCGGACTGTACGCCGATAATACGGCAGCTGGGACGCATTGCCTTGATTGCAACGGCGATCCCGCTGATCAGACCGCCCCCGCCAATCGGTACGATTACCGTATCCACATCACTGAGCTTATCCAGAATTTCCAGACCGATCGTTCCCTGTCCGGCAATGACATATTCATCATCAAAGGGCTCCACGAATACTGCGCCTGTGATTTCCTGCAGATTCTTCGCATACTCATAGGCATCATTGAAGGTATCTCCCTGCAGCTCCACCGCAACACCATAGCTTCGCGTTGCTTCAATTTTAGACAGCGGAGCGGTTTTCGGCATAACGATCGTTCCCTTGATTCCCATCTTCATGCAGGAATAAGCGACTCCCTGTGCATGGTTTCCGGCACTTGCGGCTATCACGCCCTTCTCGCGCTCCTTTTGTGTCAGAGAATGCAGCTTATGGTAAGCTCCACGCAGCTTAAAGGCACCGGTTCCCTGCAGATTTTCCGCCTTGATCCACAGATTTTCATGCAGCTTATCCGCATGCACCAGCGGTGTTTTGGAAATAACATCCTTCAATACTTCCTTGGCATCATAAATATTTGAAATATCCATACGATTTCCTCCTGTATCCTTATCTGTATTGTACTATGAATATCACCGTTCGAAAAGAGTGTTTTTCTACAATTTGGATACATTTTATTCACATTGTTTTTATATTGCATACAATCATCTATGTTATGCATACATATTTGTTTCATCGTATATATATCGTAGAATCCTGTATATCGTATCTGTTTCAGTATTCCCCGCCGATGTTCCTTCATACCAATAGCCGCGTCCGTCCGCAGCCATTCTCCTTATGGAAGTATAACCGTAAAAAAACTGCCGTCTCCAGTTGGAGAACAGCAGCTTTACAGACTTAGTCTTTTTCGATGAAGTCCAGCAGCTCCTTGGCCGCAATATTGATACCGTCACGGTTTTCTTTATCAAGTCCCAGGTGGGTGTAAATTTCTCCGACGAAGCAGCCGCTGTCGCGCAGTGCGACAAACATCTGGTCAATCAGAGGCTCACAAACCTCCTGCTGCTGCATCGGTCCAAACGGGTTCGCAAAGTAGGTTGTGGAAATACCGACCTCCTGTGTCGTTCCCTTGGCCATACGTTTTCCCTCCTTGCAGGTTGCCTTCGCATCCTCAAGAGTATCAAAACGATGCAGCCCCAGCTTATCATCATAGTTATTTGCATAGGCAAATAAGTCAATTCTATGATTCATCGCTACGATTTCATATGGTGCAGCCGGTGTGATAACACGGGCATTGTTGCTGGATTCCGGATTCATGAAAATGGAGCGGTCCATATCACGGTACGGGGTTCCCGGATCAAGATCATCCAGACGGATAAAGGCACCGATTTCCGTACCCTGTCCATAAGGAACACCGTCCTCCAGATGAATGGTACCCATATCATCAAAGACAACCTCAATGTCCTTAATGACATCCGCACCAGCAATTTTCAAGGCTTCAATGGATTCGGACTTACCTGCTCCGGAATCCCCCATCAGCATAATACCCTTGCGTTTTCCGCTCTTTAAGGTAATATTGACGAATGCTCCGTGAATCGGCAGCCAGCCCTTCTGCATTTTTCTTACGTTGTGCAGTGTCAGTGTCATTTTCTTCAGATAACCGAAGTATTCAATACGTTCATGATAGCTGACACATCCGATCCATACATCATCCTCGGCATCATAATGGAAGGTTGTCTGTTCCTTGTCATCCTGATTACCGAATAAACAAATCAGATCCGGTTTTTTGCGGCACTCATCCTCATTCGCCAGCTCAAACAGATTTGCCAGAGATACGGCAGAGGAAATAAAGTCACGGTGGAAGTAGATAAAGGCAAGCAGGCTTCCGACCTTGCATGGGTAACAGAACCATTCATCCGGTGTTCCGGTAAATTCCGTAATCGGATTGGTATCCCGTTCTGTAAACATCCCGGTACGCTTGTTTGACTTCGGATGAAGGATCATCGGTGTCCGCAGCATAACGGACTGAATGAATTCGATATCCTTTAATGCATCGTATTTAGGGCTCAGCTTTGGATTATCAATGTTTTTCACTGCAATCGATGCATTGGTACCAGCCTGCAGCTGACGGTATACACGGTTTTTTCTTCCCATGATCTGTTCCTCGATGTTACGGTACAATCCAAGAATCAGACTGGTAAAGCTGGAATCTGCGCCTACAAAGGTCAGATCCTGCAATGCATTCCCCTGTCCGATCGACATCACGGAGAATCGCTGATGCTTTTTCCAGAAGTTGTACATCTCCTCCACGAACTCCAGAAGCTTCGCTTTATCGTTCAGATATGGAGAATCCACCTCTTCCGCTTTGAATACACGCAGCATGCGGAACAGCTTCAGAATTTCAAAGGTTGCCTCTCTGGTTGTTTTGCCGTTCAATGCGTAGAAGTATAAAGCCTCGTTATCAGCTTTTAAGTAATCCAGGTAGTTATGAACATAATTACTGAACGTGGAAGAATTCAGCAGCTGGTCACCGGAATGTGCGTATCCTGCGCTGTAGTTCAGTATTGCAAGTTCTTTTGTTAAATACAATGTCTCTTTCATAATCTGCTCCTTTCAAATTCAAAAATGAAGTTGGAAAATAAAGTTAAATAACCCTATCGGGTTATATTATACAATAAAAAGAAAAAATAAGAAAGTAGTTTTTGTAATATTTTCATTTTATGAAAACTTTTTCAATTCCAATTTCTGTTTCGCAGCTGTGCACATCTGTCGCACAGCATACTGGTAACGATTACATGATATGCGAGAGCCGGGAAAAGTATACCGCAATTTTGTCACACGATCGTAAAAAGACCGTATTTTTTTGAAATCCTGAAGCACTTCGGTCTTCCATATCATATATAGAAAGCGATGATGGGGATTCTCATCGTCAAGTGATCGAACCGGCTTTCATCTGTAGCTGTAAGGTACCTTTCCCATGTACCTTACAGCAGTTATTAAAAGCTTCAGCACTTGCATAGGCAGCCTGCTCTTCGCATGCATCACTTCGCGCTCTAAGCTTTAGAAAAAAGTCCGAATCCCCTTCGAACTTTTTCACAGCATATTCAGACTGCCTGAAAGTCTCACGCAGACTTATTTCTGTAATTCCTTCTTGACCATGTCAACAATCTCATGCAGGGAAACATCACTGCTTTCATCAGCTGTTCTGGCACGGAATTCCACATTGCCGTCCTTGATTCCTCTGCCGACGGTGATGCGGTATGGAATACCAATCAGCTCCATATCCTTGAACTTCACGCCCGGACGTTCCTTGCGATCATCCAGCAGAACATCAATGCCTTCTTTTTTCAGTGCCTCATACAGTTCATTTCCAATGCGCATCTGTTCATCATCCTTGCTGGACACAACCACAACAGCGACCTCAAACGGTGCCACGCTTGTTGGCCAGATGATACCGGATGCATCGTTATGCTGTTCCACGATTGCCGCCATGCAGCGCTCCAGACCAAAGCCATAGCATCCCATTTCCACAGGATGCAGCTTATTGTTGACATCCTGATATTCCAGACCGAGTGCCTTTGCATATTTGGTTCCCAGCTTGAAGGTGTTGCCGACCTCAATGCCCTTACAGAACTTCAGCGGTTTTCCGCATTTCGGACAAATATCCCCTTCATGAACCTGCGCGATATCCGCAACGGTTTCCACTGTGAAATCCTTCAGGTTTACATTTTTGATATGATGATCGGTTTTGTTTGCTCCGACGATAAAGTTTTTCATATTTGCCACTTCACGATCCATGATAATCGGACACTCCAGTCCAACCGGACCTGCAAAGCCAACCCTTGCATGAGTAACACGTTCCACCTCATCAAAGGACGCAAGCTCCATTTCATTTGCCTGCAGCAGCTTCAGCACCTTGGTTTCATTCAGCTCCCGATCCCCCTTCAACAGGAAGGCCATCGTTTTCCCATCAACGGAATAAATCAGTGTTTTCACAAAATCATTTACGGATTTCTGGAAGAATGCCGCAACATCCTCAATTGTTTTCGCATCCGGAGTTTCCACGATTTCCATATCCAGCGCCTCTTCATCGGATGGCCTGCCGGTATCGATAACCTCGGTGATTTCCAGATTACTGGAGAAGTCACAGCCCTCACAGGTCACCACGACATCCTCCCCGATTTCGGTGATTGCCTGAAATTCCTCAGACAGAGAACCGCCCATAGCTCCGGTATCCGCCTTGACGATCTTATAGTTCAGATTGCAGCGATCCATGATATTCTTATATGCTTGAAACATCTTCATATAGGATTCCTGCAGACCGGCTTCATCAATATCAAAGGAATACGCGTCCTTCATGATGAATTCACGCACACGGATCAGTCCATAGCGCGGTCTTGTCTCATCACGGAATTTTGTCTGAATCTGATACAGGTTATATGGAAAATCCTTATAGGAGCTTCCCTTCATCATCGCTGCCATGGTAAACAGCTCTTCATGGGTCGGTCCCAGCACATAATTTTTCTGATAGCGGTCCTTTAATGCAAACATATTGGAGCCAAAAGCCTCACGGCGTCCGCTTTTCTCATAAATTTCTTCCGGTATCATGGCAGGCATGAGCAGCTCCTGTGCACCAGCGGCATCCATTTCCTCACGTACGATTTCCTCAATCTTTTTCAGTACGCGTTTCCCCATAGGCATAATCATATAAATTCCACTGCTGCTCTTTTTGATCATTCCCGCACGCACCAGCAGATTTCCGCTTGTACTGTCTTCATCCTTCACGTTTTCCCGCAATGTATAAAAATACGACTTACTCAGTTTCATAATCTTCTCTCCTTAGTATCCTTTATAAAGCACTGCGATATCCGACACCTTCGTTATGCCGCAATACCGTATACCCACATATCCACACACCGTTCAGTATATACCGGAGCGATTCCTTGTCACAACCTTGCGAATCATGGCGTCCTTTTCCAGACGCAGGGGTACATGGGTTCTGATTTTCTGCATTGGTGTTTTGGCAACGTCCAAGAGATTTCCATCCATATCATAGAGCTCCTGCAGCTCAAAACGTGTGGCGGATATCGTCGGTCCAAAAACCTCCGCAGCGATATGTCCGCGAAAGTTATTGCGCACCTCCAGCGTTGCCATGCCGCTTTCTTCCTCATAATCCAGAACATAGGCGATAAATTCCTGTGTCACACCGGCTCCGTTGACACCGTACAAATGCCCGTGAAAGCTCGGCATACCCTCATAGAAGCCGCACCCGGTGGGTCGGTTTTCCGCCTTTGCCAGTTCATTATAATACCATTCCATCCGTTTGTCACTCAGTCTTCCGCCTTCCGCATAAATTTCATCAATCAGCATGCGGTAGGTTTTGATCAGGGTGGCGATGTAATACGCGCTTTTCATACGTCCTTCGATTTTCAGACTGGCGATACCCGCCGTAATCAAATCCGGAATATATTTGGCAGCCATCAGATCCTTGCTGGACATGGAAAACAGATCCTGTTCATCATGCAGTGCACGATCTCCCTCATACAGACGATATTTCCAACGGCAGCTCTGCGCACACCCACCGCGATTGGCATCACGGCCCGTCATATTGTTGCTGAGTACACAGCGTCCTGAATAGGAGATACACATACCGCCATGGATGAAGACCTCCAAAGGTACCTGCGTATGAGCGGCACTTGCTTTGATTTCCTCCAGCGTAACCTCACGGCCGAGAACGACACGATCCATGCCTTTCTCCTGCCAGTAATTTGCGGCGCTGGAATTGGTGGAGGAATGCTGGGTGCTAACATGAACCTCCAGCTTCGGTGCCCATTTTTTGGCACACATCATGATGCCGGGAGAGGCAGCGATGATCGCCGTTACACCGATTCGCTCCAGCTCTATCAGATATTCCTTTAAGCCGTGTAAATCCTCTTCATGGGGCAGCATGTTCACGGTCACATGCACATGGGCGCCATGCTCCTTCGCAAAAGCAACCCCCTCTGCAATCTCCTTTAATCCGAAATTGCTGGCACGGGAGCGCAGGGAAAACTGCTTGCCTCCCAGATATACGGCATCCGCACCGTACAATACCGCGATTTTCAAACGCTCCAGATCACCTGCCGGAGCGAGCAATTCTATCTTCTTCAAGCTCTCACCTACTTTACCTTGCTTGTTTTCGTATAATAGAAGCCATGACTCACATGATCCTCTTTGTATTTCTTTTCATATTCCTGATAGGTCTGACGGCCGTCCCGCACGCCCTTTAACACATCCTGATACAGACGAAGCGCTTCACATACATACTCGATATCATGGAAGATACCGTCAATGCGAAAATGCCGTACACCCGCTTCATACAGCTCCCGTATTTCTTCAAAGGAGACAAGTGTAAATCCGGTAAACACATGGGTTCCAAGCGCATCCTCAACAATCGGCATATGATCATCCCGTGTTTCCTCCATCAGATACAGCTGATGATTGTCCGTTACCGCTTCCTCTTTCCCCAGAAACTCCATATAGGCACTCAGCAGCTTCCGCTTGGAATGCATCATATTCAATCTGCCATGCAGAACGACTTCACATTCCCCCTGTACATCCCGTGCCACTGTGCACATTTCCTGCAGGGTGATTTCCTTGGATATGGTTGCCATGCGGATTCCCTCATCCAGATAATACTGCATATCCATGGCATTGGTAATCAGGGTGTCCGGGTTGTAAATAAGCCGGTCCTTCATATCAAGACGCGCTGCCTCATAAAGAACACCCTCGTCCCCGTAATAGATGCCTTCCACATCCAGCTCCTTCAAAAGCTTCAGAAAGTCACGCAGCCTCTCCAGCTCCTCCTCCACAAAAATGCGGTTGACCAGAACATACATGCTGATTTGACAACGGACACATTCCGCTTTGATATCCGGCAGCTCCTCTATTGGAAAACAGGCAGCTCCTCTCGCCGAGAAAAACGGTACCGCAATCAGTACACTCTGCGCACCTGCCGTCTTTAATTTTTCTATATCACCAAACGCAAATGGTGTTGCGATGAAATCAACCATAACGTCACCTTTCCTTTATGTGTCGAGTGCACGAAGGCACCGCTAACACTGCTTTTTATTATAATATATTCTGTACAGAAAAGGTAGGGAAAACATCTATTTCAAACAAAAAACCGCTTTTCATACCGTTGATGACCATGATGTATCCGCGGTGTACATGGAAGAAAAATGTCCAAGGATTCCGAAAGACAAAAAGCAAAGATAGATAAATAAAGAAGGATTTTATATAATAATATGGGTGATATATATTTCCGCTTTTGAAAACAAACATACAGTTATTGCGACGGGATATTGTGACTCTTATTTCCCAGGGTCAAAGTAATATCATAAGGCTCGTTTTGTATGTTTAAAAAAGTAAAGAATAGAAATCATGTATTATCCCAACCCGTACACAAGCACATAAAAAAGCACACTACGCAAAAGATGGTTCTTAATCATCCATACAGAGTGTGCCTTTTATATGCAACAAATAAAAACTCACACAAATTCATGTGTGAGGTATGGTTTAAATGGTGACGCGTACGGGATTCGAACCCGTGAATGCTTGCGTGAAAGGCAAGTGAGTTAACCGTTTCTCCAACGCGCCATACTTCTAACTGCCTGTATAGTATAACAAATAATATTCCCTTACGTCAAGCATTTTCTTCATTTTTTAGAAAAAAATATTCCCCATCAGGATTCTCTCAGAAAATCCATGTATAACGTCTCTCATGAGAAACACCCACCAAATTTATAAATGACCTATTATGTTATCATGTTTTGTAAGCTCCATATCGTAACGTAAATCCTGCAATCACTATCTGCATCGGATTTCAGCAAAGCAGCATAAAGAAAGACCGGTAGATCATACGATTCCCGGTCTTAGCTTTCATTTATTTGTTAATGATATCCATGATGTTCTGGTAGTACGTATAACGTCCGTCAACATACTGCAAGGACTCATAGGCAAGTGCCTTCGCCTTGTTGAAGTCGATGTCTTCATACACAGAAGCAAAACGGTAATAAATATAGTCCTTAATCTGGTTGTCACGCAGGATATAGCCATAGCATTCATCACCATGACCGAAATCACCATGCTTGATGTAAAGGTCTGCAACATCCAGCAGGATATTCAACTGATATTTCTCATACAGATCACTGTACTGGGAAAGCACGGCAAATGCAAAGTCCTCATAGAATTTTACATCATCATACTGCCAGCCTGGTAGAATTGCATATGCAAACTGGAAGAAGTGTGCTACAAACGCATCCACATCCGCACCGATCAAATCACTGACGATCGCTGCATCTGTAATGTTTTTGCGCTGCCCGATCATCAGCAGCTTCTCACACACCTTGAACTCCTTCAGGTATTCCGCAGCATTTGCTTCCGCATCTGCTGTCATCTCAGCCTTCAGACATGCCGTGATATCCTTTTTCAGTTCTTTATAATCCATAGCCTTTACATCCATGGTATCCGCTACCTTTTCCAGAACGACAGAAATCAAATCCGTATCAAAGCCGTCCTTATCAAATGTGAAGCCCTTTTCCGAAAGAGCATTTCCATCGATGATGTTTTTCGCAATTTGTTTACTGTCTGCCTCATCAAGCAGGAATCTTGTATAGTCCTCGTATACATGCTGCACACCCATTGCCTGTGCCTTTTGAATTGCTTCATCCAGGGACAGTGCTGCATAAGCCTCCAGCTTTTCCTTATCTACCTTTTTCGGTGCTGCTTTTTTCGCTGCTGCCTTCTTTTCCTCAGTCTTCTTCACAGCCTTTTTCGCTGTCGGCTCTGCTTTTTTCGCTGCTGCTGTTTTCTTTGCAACTTTCTTTACCGGTTTATCCTCTGCCTTTACTGCTTCCTCTTTGCTTTCTTCTTTTTTCGTTGTTTTCTTTGCCGCAGTTTTTTTCGCTGCCGGCTTTTTCTTAGTCTCCGCTTTTGCTTCTGTCGGCTTCTTTTCCTCAGCCTTTTCTGTAGTTTTTGCTGCACTTGTTTCCAGCTTCACAGTTTCCTTTGTTTCGATTTTCTCTGGTGCAGGTGCTGTAGTCAGCTTTTCTGCTTCCTTCGCAGTCGTGATTTTTTCAATCTTTTTCGTTGTTAGTTTTTCCGGTTCCTTCTCTGCTGTTATTTTCTTCGCTTCCGGTTCCGCTGTCAGCTTCAGCTGTTCCTGTGCTGTCTTTGATTCTGTCTTAGCTGCAGCCTTGGCTGTTTTCTTTGTTAATGTTTTCTTTTTTGTAGTTTTAGCCATGTGTTTTTACCCTCCGACATTTTCACTTTTCTTATCTTATGTTAATCGCATAATACAGACGATATTCATTTCTTTTCAGAAAATCCCTTTTCATTATAGCACAACATGTCTGTATGGTTAAGGAAGTTTCCGTGTTTTTCTTTGTAAAATCTTTTATTTTCGATTTTTTCCGGCATGTTTTCACACATTCCATCCAGAATTCATAAGAAATTCACACATTTACTATATTTTTCTGAGATAATGTTTTTGTAAAATAAGACTCGTAAAATGACTATGTCACTTGTAGTCTTATGCATAAAAGGAGGACACACATATGGAAGACTTTGAAGTATATGAAGAACATAATGAGGAAGATGTTAAACAAAATTCGTTCAATGAAAAATCAGAAAACACGGAAATGAACATGGATGATGCAGCTGCAGGGGCACCTTTGCAGAAGGAAAAAAAGCCATCGTTTATGAAGCGTCACAAAAATGCCTGCATCATCAGCGGATGTCTGCTGATTTCCATCGGAGGCGGATTTGGAGGAGCAACACTGGCATATCAGCTGAGCAAATCGAATGGAAACGGAACCGTGCTTTATCAGGCAGTTGAGAAAACGAATTCTTCCAAAAGCAATACAGCAAACGCGACCAGTATGTCAGTCAAGGATATCGCGAATGAGGCCATGGAAAGCGTTGTGGAGATAAAAACAGAATCCGTTTCCACGAATGAGTTTTTCCAACAGGCAGTTCAGTCAGGTGCCGGCAGCGGTGTCATTCTTAGCAAGGATGGATACATCGTGACAAACAATCATGTAATTGACGGTGCAAGCAAAATCAAGGTAACAACCAAGGATGGAAAGTCTTACGATGCCAAACTGATAGGCAATGATTCCTCCACCGATCTGGCTGTTATAAAGGTCGAGGCAAGCAACCTAAAGCCTGCTGTACTGGGCAACAGCTCCAAGCTGGAAGTCGGGGATACCGCAGTTGCGATTGGAAACCCACTTGGTGAACTTGGCGGCACCGTGACAAGCGGCATCATTTCCGCACTGGACCGGGAAGTGACGATAGATAATCAGACAATGCATCTTCTACAGACAAATGCTGCTATCAATCCGGGAAATTCCGGTGGCGGTTTGTTCAATGATCAGGGTGAACTGATCGGTATTGTTAATGCCAAATCCAGTGGTTCCAATATCGAAGGTCTTGGTTTTGCAATTCCTATCGACCGTGCAAAGGATGTTATCACAAATCTGATTGAAAACGGTTATGTAAAGGGACGCGCATCTCTGGGAGTTACACTGACCCTGGGTACCAGCAACAATCCATTCAGCTCCGATACCAGCACACAGGTCTATATCGCAAGTGTCGTGGAAGGTAAGGCAGCTGATAAAGCAGGACTGCAGGCCGGCGATCAGATTTTAAAAGTAGATGACAAGGACGTAGAAAGTATTTCCGATGTTAAAACCGTGGTAAATTCCCACAAGGCTGGAGAAACTATGAAAATTACCGTCCTGCGGGATCGTTCCACTAAGACCTTTACAGTCACACTTGGAGAAGCTGACAATACCACTTCCTCCTCGGATGAGGGCACTTCCCGGCAGACGCCAAACCAGAATCGCTGATACTTATCAGCTCGCATATTTTTCCTAACGCAGCAATAAAACAAAAAGCTTTTTCATCCATGAAATCTAAAATGTATGAAAAAGCTTTTTATGCTGTATCGTTTTTGGTTCCTGATCTACAGCCTGTTCAAAGGAATTCAGTATGTATGTAAAACGAATTGAAAACAGAAAAACAGTGAAGATATCTATCATCATAACGAAAAGGGCAATCCGGTTCTATCCATACGACAGACAGGATACCCTTTTTTCAGCTTCCATGTTCAATATATTGATTATCTCAATCAGCTGCGCCCGCCTGCTTGCATCCATTCTCCCAGCTTTGGCAGCAGTGCATAAAATTCCTTGAGGTTTTTCACCTTCCACTCCCAGTTCGGACTGCCGATCGTTCCCGGTGTATTGAGGCGCCCCTCACTCTTTAAGCCAAGAATATCACTCATTGGCAGGATGACCACATCGGCGGCACTATCCAGACAATAGCGAATCACCAGTTCGTGAAACATTCGGTTATCATAGCCGCAGTTATGGAAAAATCTGCGCAAGGCGATACGCCGATTCTGTGTCAATAGCTGATAAAAGCCCTCCAGTGTATCATTATCATGCGTTCCCGTATATAAAACGATATGCTCTTTCCGCGGCTTCTTCAAAAGCTTAGGCTGCAGCTCAAAGGATATGACATTCATGCCCATCAGGTTGTAATGATCACGCAGCTTGCCAACCTGTCTGCGCAGATCGCCCAAATCCTCTGCAATTAGACGGATTTCCGGGAATCGGCGGAACACCTCATCAAAAAACTCATAGGATGGTCCCATGATCCATTCTCCATCCTTTGCAGTCGGACAGGATGCCGGTATTTTCCAATAGGTATCAAAGGCACGGAAATGATCCAGACGGATGATATCATACTGCTGCTGATTCCAGGCGAGCCGTTCCATCCAGAAATCATAGTGATCCTTTTTCATCTGCTTCCAGTTATAGATTGGATTTCCCCAGCGTTGTCCGTCGTCACTGAAATAATCCGGCGGTACTCCTGCGATATGACTTGGATTTCCCTGCGGATCCAGCAGGAAATCCTCCTGATTCTGCCAGACATCCGCACTGTCCAGTCCGACATAAAACGGAAGATCGCCCATGATTTCCACACCATGTGCGTTCGCATATGCTTTTACCTGATTCCACTGCTTATAGAAGATGAACTGCAGAAACTGTTCATAACGGATTTCCTCTTCAAACTCCTTCAACGAAAAGCGGCGGTTGCGAATCCATTCACGCTGCTCCTTTGGCCACTGTGTCCAGCTTGCCATCTGATTATGCTTTTTCAGCGTTATGAAAACAGCGTATGGATACAGCCATGGAGCAGTGGAACAAAACAGCTGGTATTCCTGAGCAAAGGTATCCTGCATCTTCAAAAAGGTCTTGTATGCCTTTTTCAGATACGGTGCCTTGAAAGCACGAACCCCGTCATAATCCACCTTTTCTGAAAATTTATTATAATTGCGGATAGAGCTTTGCTTAAGCAGTCCGTAATCTGCCAGTGTATCCACACTGATGTAGATTTCATCCCCTGCGTACGATGAAAACGGCTGGTAGGGCGAATTCCCATAGCCTACAGGGTTCAGTGGCAAAATCTGCCAGATGCGGATATGCTGTTTACTGATGGCATCTATGAGCCGATAGGTGTGTTTGCCGAAATCACCGATTCCCTGATTTCCCGGCAATGCCGAAATAGGCATTAAAATTCCAGTTTGTCTCTCCATAATTCCTCCTATCCTAAGTTCCAGATGTCACGGTCATAATCCTCAATCGTACGTTTGCTGGAGAAGAAGGAGCTGCATGCGATATTGTGCAGCATTTTCTGTCCCCAAAGCTTGCGGTTCTCATAATCCTTCAGCATCTGTTCCTTACATGCTATATACTCTCTGGTATCCAGCAGCGTCATGAACCAGTCCTTGTTCAGCAGCTCCTGATAAAAGCGATGCAGCGATTTTCGATCTCCTGTCGCAAGCATTTCCTCTCCGATCAGATAATCCACCAGCTCCTGCAGCAGAGCATCCTGTTCATAATAATCCCGTGAACAGTAATCTGCCTTTTCATAATGCGCAATGACCTCTTCACTGCTTTTTCCAAAGATATAAATATTGTCTTCCTCAACCAGATCGGCAATCTCCACATTGGCACCGTCCCGGGTTCCCAGCGTCAGCGCACCGTTCAGCATAAACTTCATGTTCCCTGTCCCGCTGGCTTCCTTGCTTGCCAGTGAGATCTGCTCGGATATGTCGCTTGCCGGAATAATCAGCTCCGCTTCGCTCACATTGTAATTTTCAATGAAGCAGACCTGCAGATACGGAGATACCCTGGCATCGTGTTCAATGATATCCTGCAGACAGAGCAGCACATGAATGATATCCTTGGCAATCGTATATGCAGGTGCCGCCTTGGCTCCGAAAATACAGGTGATCGGCCGCTTTGGCAGATTTCCTTTGCGAATTTCCTTCAGTTTATAAATAATCCACAGCGCATTCATCTGCTGGCGCTTGTATTCATGCAGCCGTTTGACCTGCGTATCGAAGATACTGTTGGGATTGATTGCCACCCTCTGCTTGTTGCGGATATGTGTACACCATTCCCGTTTCTTTTCCTGCTTAATGTCCTGCAGATGTGCAATGACGTCCGCATCCTGTGCATAGGCATGCAGCTCTGCAAGGCGCTCATCCTGCCAGGAATCCATATGCAGCAGCTCCATCAGATACGTATACAGCTGTGTATTGCAGGCATGCAGCCAGCGTGTAAAGGTGATACCATTGGTTTTATTGTTAAATTTTTTAGGATACAGCTCATAAAAGGCATGCAGCTCGCTTTGCTTCAGTATCTCTGTGTGCAAAGCCGCAACCCCGTTGACGCTTTTTCCAAAATGTATATCCATATGTGCCATATGCATGCGATTGTCCGCATCGATCAATGCCACACCAGCTGCACTGCAGCGCTGATCTGCTGCGGTATCCAGTGCCTGCAGAATGCCGCACAAATGCGGTACTACGGTTTCCAGATAGGACATCGGCCAGGTTTCCAGAGCCTCTGCCAGAATCGTATGATTGGTGTATGCACACGTTTTTTCAACAATGCGCACCGCCTCCTTCATACGGATTCCCTCCTGCATCAGCTGATATATCAGTTCCGGTATGATCAGAGATGGATGGGTATCATTGATTTGAATCACGGCATGCTCATACAGTCTGTGCAGATCATGCCCCAACTGCTTCTGTTCCTCCAGAATCATATGCGCACCGCAGGCTACCATGAAATACTGCTGGTAAATGCGAAGCAGTCTGCCCTGCTCATCACTGTCATCCGGATACAGAAACAGCGTCAGATTCCGTCGGATATCTGTTTTATCGAACTGAATGCCCTCTTTAACGATGCCCTCCTCAACACTTTCCACATCAAACAGATGCAGACGGTTCTTTTTCCCGTCAAAGCCGATAACATCCATATCATAGCGCACGGGCTGCAGGGTACAGCATGGAAGCTTAACCTGAAAATCAACCGGCACCCTTTCAAACCAGCTGACCGTGTCGATCCATGCGTTTGGCAGCTCTGTCTGCTTATGATTTAGAAAGCGCTGTTCAAACAGGCCGAAGTGATAATACAGACCGATCCCGTCCCCGCACAGATTCAGCTCTGCAATGGAATCCAGAAAGCATGCGGCCAGTCTTCCCAGACCGCCGTTACCAAGACTTGGCTCCTGCTCAATATCCTGTATTTCCTTCCATGTACAGCCATATTCCCCGACAAGAGTCTTTACATCCTCCAGAGCATGCAGATGAATCAGATTGCTTGTCAGCATTTTTCCCAGCAAAAACTCTGCGGAGATATAGTACAGCTTCCGCTTTGATACAACAGGCTCCAGCTTTGCCATCTGCTTGCGCACCGCACGGTTGATTGCCTTGTAAAGTGTCCCGGCAGTTGGCTTGCATCCCGCTGCATTTCGTATATCCTGAATCAGTTCCTGTCTCATGAACGTCATAAATTGCCTCCTTTACACAAATATGTAAGCGTTTATCATTTATCAATATTTTAACACAAATCACTAAGGAATACGTGAAGAATTTAAAAAAAGTACAGTTTTTTCAAATTTCTGTACTTTTTATTCATTTTTCTGTGAATTTCGTGCTATCCGCATCGTATGTATACCTGTTTTGTATGATAATCACAAAGAAATGGACGGATTCGCAAGATATGCCTGCAAATATCCCTCTGCCATATGATAGATATAGTCCCGTACATTGATTTCTCCGTTTCGGATACACCAGTAATAGATTACCCCCCTGCTCATAATCAGCAGCTCCTCCAAAAGCTTTTCGATATCCGTATCCGTTTTCAGACAGCACTCCCTCACCGCACGCTGCAAAAGACAGCGCAGACCGTCGGGCAGACCGCGTGCATTGGACGCAAAAAAGGTATTTCCATTGTCGATTTGCGCCTTGTACACATTTTTGATACTGTCAATCCCCATCGTTTCCGCATAGCCGCATTGCTCACACAGATACTGCAAAATCGCTTCCAGCGGCGGCAGCTGCCTGCAGACAGGCAGAATATCGTTCACGAAGACATCATCCACATCGCGGTACAGCTCCACAATGATGTCGGATTTCGTTTTAAAATGATGATAGAAGGCACCCACGGATATGTCCGCTTCTCTGCAGATCATGGATATGCTAAGCTCATCAAAGGTATGCTCACGCAGCAGTCCGGTGCATACAGTAAGTATATTGGAGCGCGTCTGCAATGCCTGTTCCTTCCGCGTTTGTTTTTTTTCCATCCAACTGACCTCCTGTGGGTAAAGCAAGATTCTGAAAATGCCGTAACGACGATTCGCCTCAAAAGCTTTCTCCGGTATCCTCTTCACCCGATTTCCAGTTGATTATATCATACCTGACACAGACATACAAATCCTTTCAGCGAATGTATTCGGTAAGTGTTGACAACGCTTACATTGCCTGTTAGAATGAAACTAGATATTGACCGAACGTATTCGGTAAGGAGGACTTTATGACACATCATCGAGAGTTGTTTCAACCAACAGGCATTGGCTCCTGTACATTGAAAAACAGGATTTCCATGGCACCCATGGGGCCTGTCGGGTATGCGGATTCCTTCGGCGGCTTCAACCAGCGCCTGCAGGATTATTACGTAGAGCGCGCAAAAAACAACGTTGGTTTGATCATCACGGGTATCTGCTCCGTCGATATGAGTATCGAGGGCATCCCCGCAAACGGTCTGCCATGCCCGACAAGCAATCCGCTTGCTTTCATTCACAGTACCTATAGCATGAATGACCGCATTCATGCATACGGCTCCAAGATTTTTCTACAGCTGACCGGCGGTCTGGGACGCAGTGCCCTGCCCGGCTTTACGGCAAAGCATATCGCTCCAAGTGAAAACACCAACCGCTTTGATCCGCGTATCACACATCGTGAAATGACCAAAGAGGAAATCATGAATCTGATCAGGCGCTTCATCGAATCTGCGGCGATTGCGAAAAAGGCAGGCTTTGACGGTGTGGAAATCCATGCGGTGCATGAAGGCTACCTGCTGGATCAGTTCGCCATTGCTTTGTTTAATAAACGCAGTGATGAATTCGGCGGCTCTCTGGAAAACCGTCTGCGTGTTGCCACAGAGATTGTCAGGGGAATCAAAAAGGTCTGCGGACCTGACTTTCCTGTATCGCTGCGCTACAGTCTGAAGAGCTGTATGAAGGGTCTTCGGCAGGGAGGTCTGCCGCAGGAGGAATACACGGAGGTCGGAAAGGATATCGAGGAAGGCATTGCAGCTGCGAAGATCCTGGTTAATGCCGGCTATGATGCATTGAATGTGGATGCTGGAACCTATGATTCCTGGTACTGGAATCACCCGCCGATGTATTTTGAAGACGGCATGTACCGCGAATTCGGAAGAATTCTGAAAAAAGAGGTCGACGTACCGATTATCTTAGCCGGGCGGATGGATGATCCGGATATGGCAGTGGAGGCATTGAAGGATTGCTGTGATATTATCAGCTACGGACGTCCGCTGCTGGCGGATGCGGAGTTCGCAGAAAAGGTCAGAACGGGAAGAACGGATGAAATCCGGCCATGTCTGGGCTGTCATGAGGGCTGTCTGGGAAGAATTGCCAATGGTCCGATTTGCTGTGCAGTAAATCCGGCGTGCGGACGTGAGGAAATTTACGGCATTACTGCAGCCTGTACAAAGAAAACCGTACTCGTTATCGGCGGCGGTGTTGCAGGACTGGAAACAGCACGGGTGTGTGCACTCAGAGGTCATTCTGTCATTCTGTGTGAAAAAAGCGATCAGCTGGGAGGTAACCTGATTCCCGGCGGTGTTCCGCATTTTAAACGCTATGACCGCAAGCTGATTTCCTATTACAAGCGTCAGCTGGAGCTGCTGAAGGTTGATGTCCGCTATCATCATGAGGTTACTCCGGATACAATCGACAGCTATCATGCGGATGTCATCGTATGTGCCAGCGGTTCAACACCGAGACATATGGAGGTTGAAGGACCTCTGCCAGTTGCGAGCGCGGACGAGGTGCTGCTGGGACAGAAAAACATCAGTGGCAATGTTGTCATCATCGGCGGCGGACTTGTCGGCTGTGAAACAGGAATCTGGCTGACACAGCAGGGCAGCCATGTCACAGTTGTGGAAATAGCGGATGAAATTCTGGGAGGAGCCGGTGCTCTGCCGCATATGAATCATTTCATGCTGGAGGATCTGATTACCTACCACAGGATCGATGTGCACACCAAATCCAGCGTAGTGAAATCTAGCGATGAGGGTGTTGTCATTTCTACACCGCAGGGTGAAAAGCTGCTGCCTGCGGACGGCATCATCACCTCTATCGGCTATATCGCAAACAACAGGATTTATGAGGAACTGAAGGATATGGATATCCCGGTATACAATATCGGAGATTCCAACCGGGTACATAATATCATGTATGCGATCTGGGATGCCTACGAGCTTGCAAGAAATATCTGATACAGTACAAAGAAAAACGGGTCAGTGCGACCCGTTTTTGCTGTTTTTTTTCAGGACCCTACGATAATTTAGAAATCGTTTTATCCCAAGGCAACATCCATGATCATCATAATCAGAAACCCGATCATGACACCGTAGGTCCCGGCATGGGAGTGCGCATCCAGATTTGCTTCCGGAATCAGCTCCTCCACCACCACATAAATCATTGCCCCTGCCGCAAAGGACAGCAGCCATGGCATGGCGATGGTGGCCCCGCCGACGATAGCAACCGTGGCGATTCCTGCAATCGGCTCCACGATACCGCTCAATGCGCCGTAAAGAAATGCTTTCGCACGCGAGCAGCCCTCCTTGTACAGCGGTAAGGAGATGGCGGCACCCTCCGGAAAATTCTGCAGGCCGATTCCGATCGCCAATGCGATAGCGGCAGCCAGTGTTGTAGAGGCCCCCGCCGATGTGGATAAGGCAAAGGACAGACCGACTGCCATGCCCTCGGGAATGTTATGCAGCGTAACGGCAAATACCAGCATCGTCGTCCTCTTCAGGGAGCTTTTCGGTCCCTCGGGTTCATCGCTTCCCGGATGCAGATGCGGCAGCGCCTTATCCAGTGCCAGCAGAAACAGACCGCCTAACACAAAGCCGCCGCCTGCCGGAAGCCATTCCGGCATTCCCAGCTCCTTTGCCTGTTCCATGCTGGGAATCAAAAGACTCCAGACAGAAGCCGCAATCATCACACCTGCCGCAAAGCCGAGAAAGGCAGACTGCATTCCCTGCTTCATCTCCTTGCGGATCAAAAAGATTGTCGCAGCGCCCAGGGCAGTCATCAAAAATGTGAACCCGGTTCCAATCGCTGCCAGTATATATGGATTTGTAATTGTCATAAAATCACCCTCTTCTCTATTATTGTAGCTGTCTTTATTATAAAGGATACACTTTCTTTTCGCCATTCATATGTCTCGGGAATCCTGCGATTCATATCAAAATGCTTTCTTATGCCATATTTTCCGTATATTCCATAGAGCTATTGACACGAAGCAATAAAACAGCCAAGCTTGAAGGATGCGTAATTTCTTATCCGGAAATGGACAGGATACATCTCATAAAGTCAAAAAAGGAATCGATATCATCGAAAACGGTATCGATCCCTTTTGCATGTATGTTTATCCCTTCAGCGATTCCCTGACTGAACATACACGCTTCCATTGTATGAAAATGAAACGCTACGCCTGCTTTTCCGCCATGGCAAAGTGATAGGACAACAAATCCTTTAACAGCTCAATCGAAGCATTCATCTGATCCTCATCCATCGTCTGAATGACCTTAAAATTCTTCAGCAGCATACTCTCATCCAACTGATACTCCCTGCTTAGATATTTTGCCCATTTATCAGCATCCTCCATCTGTTTCATGGCGAGAACACCTTCACTGACGATAACACAGTGGAAATCTCCGCGCTGTACCGGTACCGCCCATTTGATGAGACCTGCATGACAGGAATACACACATTCATGATCGATTTTTCTCGCATTCTCATATGTTTCCTCTGTACATTCCTCACACTTTTTCAAAGCCTTACTGCTGGATTTCAAACACTTGCAGAAATAATTTTTCTCCGAAGCACTCTGAATTACCGTATTGTCATATACCACATAGCTGCGCAGTCCGGTAATATTCTGATAATCCTTTAAGGCATGTTTGATGATTTCTTTTGTTTCCATTATCCATACTCCCTTTACTATTGTTTATATAGTACAATAGTAGCATACTTCAGAAAAAACTTCCACAGGAAGGTGAAGAAACCTTATACTTTTGTAAACGTTTCCAGTTCCTGGAATCCCAGCCAGAGCTGCATGGCTTCTATGTTCTGGATTTCTGAATGCCGCAGCCATGTAAAGACGGCAGTATCCTTCCAAAAATGCATCGGTACCAGAAGATCGCAGGAGGCATATTGAAGAAAAGCCCGGGCTCCTTTCAGCGCACGCTCCTTCAATCTGGGATCCACCGGTAGGAAGGCAACGTCAAAATGCATCCCTTTGATGCTTTGCAGCTCCCGGAAATAGCGCTCCTTCATCTCTGCATGTTCCTGCGGCGTATTTTCATCGCCCCAGTCCCACCAGTTGAGATCACCGGCGTGATAGATGCAATTGTCCTCAGCTGTCACCAGAAAGGCAACACCCTCATCCGTAGAAGCAAGCGTGCGCACCTGCAGATCATTCACTGTATAGCACTTCCCTGCTTCCACCTGTATATGGGGATGCGCAGCTGCGATATCACTGGATAAAATCCATGTAATAGACGGGTGCTTCAGCTTAAAAATCCTGGTGCTGTAGTGATCGGCATGCGCATGACTGGCAAACACATACAGGGGCTTGTCCTCTTTCATCCTCGGCAGCGTGCCCCTGTAATAGTCAAACAGCAGATAACAGCTATCCAGCTCCACCAGAAAGCAGCTGTGTGTAATATAGCTTATGTTCATAAACAGATTCCCTCTTTTCATAAGGCTATCATAATGCACACAGCGCAGCTTTGCAAGTGATTCCCCGCTATATTCAACTTGTAAACGGAATCTGCATACACTATAATAATGGAAAAGAAAGGATCTGATATTATGGAGCTTAAAGAGATACAGACAAGTCAGCTGCACAGTGATGCGTTTACGATGATCGGAAAGGAATGGATGCTGGTCAGTGCCGAAAGGGACGGTGTTGTCAATACGATGACAGCCTCCTGGGGAGGCATGGGAATTTTATGGAACAAGAAGGTTGCTTTCGTATTTCTGCGTCCGCAGCGCTATACCAAGGAATTTATTGATCAGAAAGACTGCTTTACCCTTTCCTTTTACGATGAGGAATACCGCAAAACACTTTCCTATCTTGGCACGGTCAGTGGCAGAGATGAGCAAAAGATAGAAAAAGCCGGTCTGCATACCGCATTCATAAACGATGCACCTTATTTCACAGAAGCAAACACGGTGCTTGTATGCCGCAAGCTGTATGCGCAGGAAATGCGGGAGGACTGCTTCCTGGATGCCGCCTTGATTGAAAAGAATTATCCGCAGAAGGATTATCATACCATGTATGTCGCAGAAATTGAGCACGTCTATCAAAAATAACAGTAATAAAAAGCAGAAAGTATAAAAAGAGAAACAGCCTCTTTTCCTTCCTGCTTCTTATCCGTGTTGGGAATATACGACAGCATGAAAGCTGGATTACAGGAGAGATCAAATCGGTTCTCAATTGTATGACAGCTTCTTTTTTATAGCTAATAGGCTATACATCCCCGATATGAAGGAACAGTATAGTTTACCGACTTTTTTCATCCTATCCGGATTCTTCCTTTCAACCGATTTCAGCAATATAACCACCTGCTTATAAGGGAACATCGATTGCACATTGTGTATCATTGATAACAGGTGCACAATTCGTATAAGGATGCTATATGGTAATGGAAAATCCGTAAAGCCGCAATAAAATGAAGGAGCGGATAATCTTCTTCCTCATAGAATTCACTCTTCCTTTTCGCTTGAATCCCACTGCGTGTAGGAATGTGCATAAGAAATGCTTTTTTGATCCTTTTCTTTCCATGGCATTCACCAGGAAAAGAAAAAAACGATGCCATCAAGACATCGCAAAGCTTCTTACTGGTGTTCGATAATCACAACTTCCACTTTTTTCTCAGCCGGATGATAGTCGTAGGTGATTTTGGCAAGTCTGCTGTCACCAAGATGCTTTGTCAGCACCTCTGTGATATTCTGTGTCAGATGCTTCGTATCCTCTTCGCTGTCGCAGAAGTATTCGATCTGTGTTGTAATATGTTTTCTTGCGGACACATGTTTTGAAATCTCTTCCTGTAAACGCACTGTATGTTTCATAACCTATTTCTCCTTCATATTCCTTACTATCTTACCACGTTTTCATTATTAGAAAAAGTCCTAATTTTCGATAACGATGTCCTCCATAGTAAAAGATGCCTCCACGGAATTGAATTTGATGGTTCCTCGTGTAAAGTCAAAATAGGAATCGAACAGGTATCGATCGCCCTGATAGATGTTCACCTCATACAGCTCATACAGAAAGGATTCACTGGCCTGTGCATACAGATAACGCATGAGAACGGCAAGCTGCTTTTCATCAATAGCTTCCTTTACATCTATCCTTGCCTGCAGCGTATAGTCTTCCACATACGTATCCGTAAATGTGTAGGCTACCTGCGGCTTTTCGATATCCATTTCATACACCCCGTAGATTTTATTCTCACAGGAGGACAGATTTTCATCATAAATCAGATTCTCCGTTTTTGAATGGGAAGGCAGATTCAAATATCCCACCGGTTCCCCGTTCTTCATCAAATCCGTTTTCACAAAATACGGACTGTTATTTTCCACAATGACCGTCTGGACACCTTCGGCATATTCATAATCCTTTACCATACAGGTCAGGGAAACCTTCTCATCCACCTCATGCTTGGAAATATTTCCACTCACAAAGCTGTCACCAATGTCCTCATTGTCTGTGAATGCCGAAGGCTCATCGCGAAAGGAGGTCACAGCGACCACAGCAACCGCAACCACGATACCGATAATCAGCAGCAGGCTGAACAGCTGAACCAAACGGATATTTTTCTGCGCCCCCCCTCCCTTGATATGCTCATAATACGGATGTCCGCCCTTTTCCATGCGCAGGCGCAAATTCTTCGCATTGGGATGATTATAGCGGTGCTCCCTTACACGCTCACTGTCATCGATGCGCTCCTTCTTTTCTTCAAACACACCACTCTCCGCTTTTTTCGTATCAGCCGTGGTACGATACTTTGCGGCATCATACAGCGTATCCTCCTGACGGGAAGCTTCGTTGTATACCTTTGTTTTCCTTCCGCAAATCGGACAATATTCATCATTGCACTTATTTCCGCAATCCTCGCAAATCCGTTTTCTACTCATCCCCGATATCCTCTCTCTATCAAAAGCCTATGCTATCGCTTGTGCATACAGCACGCAGACTCTGTAAAAGCACTGGTATTACTTTGTATAATTTTATCATATGTGGATAGGAAATAATAGAAATTTGTAAAAAAATCAGAGAGCACTATTAGCGGAATATTTACTACCTGTTACATTCAGTTTGGGAAGACCACTTCCGGGTATCTGTAGGATACAGCTTTGTATGCCACGCAGTCATTATTTTTCGAAGGAATTCGCATATGATGGCATACCTTTGCGACTGTAAACACTTCTGTATAAGGAAAAGCATGGAGAATTTGTACGTAAAATCTGTTTTTTACATTCATTTCAGTATATAATATAGATAAGAACTACACACGAGAGGAGAATTCATATGAAACAGGTTATGTATGGAATCGAAATTGCAGATGTAAATGATTTTGGAGGCTGGGTTGGATATGAGCCGGTGAGAGAGGATGTCGCAAAGACACTGAATCATCACATGTATCTGTTCTTTCAGAACGAATATCATATCAATCAGTTTGCTGAAGGTCGTAAATTTGTCATCAATGTCAAGGATGATTCTCTGGAAAAGGTGATTGGTAATGCGCGTATTCTAAAGGCTATCGTGGAATATGGTACCCCATTGAGTATGAACGGCTATGAAATCAGTGCTCCGGCTTATGCAAGAAATATTGTGAAACCGCTGAGTAGAGCAACCGGCTTTATTCCGGAAAACACCATCTACACATTCTCCGATGCACATTACAAGGACATGAAAACAGATTTCAATTTTATTTCCGATCTTATGACACGTACATCCATTGAGGCTGTGGATATTCTGCTGGGCAGCATTTCCTTTGTGAATAAGAATCTGCTGTATCATTATCCGCATTATTTCATTATCGGTGACAGTCAAATCAAGGTACTGGATGACGATTATCAGATTGGCGGTTAAACGGGCTACGGCCCGTTTTATATTGAAAGGATGGATTTGATATGAACAGCGCGACAATCCGTACAGCGATAGCATCCATGGTTCTCGGCATTGTTTCTGTATCATTCTGTGTGCCTGCTATCCTGTTTTCCTTTTTCCGATGGCTGCCGGGAATGCTGATTGTGCTTGTTTCTCTGGCTTGCGGAATTCTGGCTATTGTCATGGGAGCCAGAGCCAGGGTGCTACGTCCCGCAGGCAGAGCGATTGCCGGTCTGGTGCTGGGCATCATCGGTACCAGTATTTCGGGACTTCTGCTTCTCTGTCTTTTACTTTTGTGCATAGCTTTCTGAGCCGCTCTTTCCTGTCCGGCTCTTTTTTTTCATACCGGAACATGATAAAATCAGTGTAGAGATAAAAAGGAGAGTGCGTCTTATGAAAACACGAATGGAACATGATTCCATGGGTGAAATCGCTGTGGAGGAAGATAAATACTGGGGAGCCCAGACACAGCGCAGCTATGAGAATTTCAAAATCGGGGATGAGAAAATCCCTCTGAGCATGATCTGTGCCTTTGCACATCTGAAGCTGGCCTGCGCAAAGGTCAACTATGAGCTTGGCCGTATGGAGGAGCGTAAGCTGGATGCGATTGCCACTGCCTGTGATGAGATTTTATGCGGCAGACTGGATGCCCACTTCCCACTTTCTGTCTGGCAGACAGGAAGCGGAACACAGAGCAATATGAATGTAAATGAGGTCATTGCCAATCGCGGAAATGAAATTGCAAGGGAACAGCTGCTGCATCCAAATGACGATGTGAATAAGGGACAAAGTTCCAATGACACGTTCCCTACTGCTATGCATATCGCAGCGATTGAAGCACTACGTAAACAGCTGATGCCCCAGCTGGAGGAAATGATTCATGCTTTAAAGCGTCTGGAAAAAGAGAATCAGCATATCATCAAAATCGGACGTACACACCTGCAGGATGCGACACCACTGCGCTTTTCACAGGAAATCAGCGGATGGAGAGGCATGCTGGAGAACAATATCGATATGCTGCAGAAGGCAATCGATTCCCTGCGTAAGCTTGCCATTGGAGGGACGGCAGTCGGCACCGGACTGAATACCCCGCAGGGATTCGGCGATCTCGTCTGTGAAAGGCTGAGCGATCAGCTGGCTACTCAATTTATCAGCGATCCGAACAAATTCCACGCTCTGTCTGCGAAGGATGATATCTGCTTTGCCCATGGTGCGCTGAAGGCACTGGCGGCAAACTGTATGAAGATGGCAAATGATGTACGCTGGCTGGCAAGCGGGCCGCGTTGCGGTTTGCAGGAAATTCGGATACCGGAAAATGAACCAGGAAGCAGCATTATGCCGGGAAAGGTGAATCCGACACAATGTGAAGCGATGACCATGGTAGCCGTACAGGTCATGGGAAATGATGCGGCCATCGGCTTTGCGGCCAGTCAGGGTAATTTTGAGCTGAATGTCTTCATGCCGGTGATCATTTATAACTTCCTGCAATCCGTCACCCTGCTCAGTGACGGTCTGCGCAGCTTCCGCATCCACTGTGTAGAGGGTATCCGGGCAAACGAAGAAAAAATGGCGGAATATCTGCAGCATTCACTGATGCTCGTTACTGCTCTGAATCCGCATATCGGCTATGAAAATGCCGCAAAAACAGCAAAAAAAGCCTATCAGGATGGGATATCCTTAAAAGAAGCCTGTGTGGCACTCGGCTTTTTGAGTGCGGAAGAATTTGATGCCTACGTCATAGCAGAAAACATGGTATAATGGGTTAGAGATTTATGACACCCGGAGAATGAAATATGAAATATTTCAATTCTACTATATAGGGTGTTATAAAGCTATTATGGGAAATCGGGACGATTTAACATAGTAGCTCAGCGCTAACCCATTATAGGAAATCGGCACGATTTCCTATAATATTTTTTACATAACCTACAGATAGAAAAAGAACTCCGCATGAAGGATGAGATAGGAGCTCTTTTTTTTATGATAGAAAAAAATATGCAGGCTGAGCTTTACAGATGAAGGCTTATTCTCTCATATCCGTTGGACGGCACGCTCCCTCCACCTGCTTACCATAAAAAAATACGGCGATTTCTATACTTCATACTGGTCACCGTATTCTCTATTCAATTATATGCGCGCTACACCGCTTTCCCTTGCCGCCTGTGCAACAGCTTCTGCTACAACAGCACCCACCTCTTTATTCAAAGCACTTGGGATAATATAATCTACGCTCAGCTCTTCATCGCTTACCAAGGAAGCGATTGCATATGCAGCGGCAACCTTCATTTCCTCATTGATATCGCTTGCACGAACATCCAGGGCACCGCGGAAAATGCCGGGGAATGCCAGAACGTTATTGATCTGATTAGCAAAGTCACTGCGGCCTGTTCCCACGACGAAGGCTCCGGCATGCTTTGCCTTATCCGGCATGATTTCCGGTACCGGATTTGCCATCGGCAGGACAATGGATTTCTCATTCATGCTGGCTACCATAGCCTCACTCACCACATCCGGGGCAGATACACCGATAAAGATATCGCTTCCCTTCATGGCATCCGCAAGACTTCCCTTCAGCATTCCCTTGTTCGTCAGCTCGGCAATCTCCTTCTTGCCCGCATTCATGCCTTCTCTTCCCTTATAAACACTACCCTTGGAATCACACAGAATAACGTCACCGAACTTCATATTCAGCAGCAGTCTGGCAATCGCGATACCGGCAGAGCCTGCACCGTTAATGACGATACGTAAATCCCCCATGTTTTTACCTGTCAGCTTCACTGCATTCAACAAAGCAGCTGCGGTAACGATGGCAGTTCCATGCTGATCATCATGGAATACCGGAATATCACACAGCTTCTTCAGCTTCGCCTCGATTTCAAAACAGCGCGGTGCTGCGATATCTTCCAGATTGATGCCGCCAAAGCTGCCGGATAAAAGGGCAATTGTATGTACGATTTCATCCACATCCTTGCTTTTAATGCATAAAGGGATTGCGTTCACACCGCCAAACTCCTTAAACAGAACACATTTCCCCTCCATGACCGGCATCCCTGCCTCCGGTCCGATATCTCCCAAGCCGAGAACCGCCGTCCCGTCAGTTACAACCGCTACCAGATTTCCACGTCCGGTCAGCTCATAGCTTTTGTTGATGTCCTTTTCGATTTCCAGACAGGGAGCAGCAACTCCCGGTGTATACGCCAGACTCAGATCATCCTTGGTGTTGATTTCCATTTTGGGATTGACATCCAGCTTTCCTTTCCACTCTGCATGCAGACGCAGCGCTTCTTTTGCATAATCCATCTTCGCATACCTCAACTTTCTTTTTCGTTCAGTATTATAGTATCACAAGCGAAAAAAGATATAAACAGAAATTGTAATTTTTCAGCGGTGGAAAAGCTGTTCAACAGCTGTAATTCTTTTTCTCTATGCGTTATAGAAGAGCGTTTTCTGTCCACAATATACAGCAGGAGGAGATTTGCTATGGATAAAAAAAGAACGGCCTTTGCCAATCGGATCTGCAACGAAAAAAGCTATCTGCAAATGGAGCTGCTGTCAGATTTGCACATCGCTTTCCCCAGACAGAATGCGAAGCTGGAAGCCGCATTGGAGGATATATGGAAGCGCAAGGTTCGCCATGTGGCAATTTGCGGTGATCTGACAAATAACGGCTATCCGTTTCAGATGAAACAGGTGCTTACGCAGCTGCAGGAATTCCCGATTCATATTCTGCCTGCATTGGGTAACCACGATCTCTATAATCTGTTTTCACGCACACAAAACCGCATTCATCCGGAATACCGGAAGCTGCTGCCACGACATGCGGAAAGTATTTATTTTGACCGGTTTGTAGAAGGCATCCATTTTTATATTTTGAATAGTGAGCGGCCAAGCAAGAACGATATGATTCTCACCAAAAAGCAGGTGGACTGGCTGTTAAACGGATTAAAGCAGGATGATAAAAACAAGCCGGTATGCATCATCGCACACCAGCCGCTGCAGGATACCCATGTTATGAGTGAAGATCATACCGGTACGCAGCAGCACCTGCAGGTGGACATGCTGAAGGATGTACATCCGCATATCATTTTCATCAGCGGACATCTGCACAACAGCTTCGCCCTATGCGAGGTTCTGGCAAGACGCAATCTGTTTTTAATCAATCTGCCTTCCTTCGTACGTATAGAGCACGGGGATTCACAGGATCAGATCGGTTTCCATCTTCGTTTTTATGCGGATTTTCTGTATCTGCGGACACGGGATTATAAAAACCGGCGCTGGATCGTTTCCCATGAATATATTCTCGATATGAAAACGAGTGAGGTCATCAGCTTTGATGCGGATCTTCTGCCATCAGAACCTTTGTAAATATAATCAGGAAAAAAGCATACAATACAGCCGCCAGTCCGATAAAAAAGGTGACGGCCAGACTCAAAAGCGGCAGGATCCACAGCAAATTCTGTCGTTTTTGTATCAGATAATATTGTATCAGCAAAGCGGAAGCAGGAAGCAGCAGCCAGGCAATCACAAGCAGTTCGTTCATTTGGTATCCCTCTTGCTATACTATATGCGGCTGATGGAAGGAAATAAACAAAAAAGAAAAAAGCTTCCACATATTACTGTGAAAGCCGCCTATGTATCGGATTCCTCCTGTATCATAATCTGGGGATGCTCCAGCTCGTGCCGTACATAAATCGTGTAAGCCACAGCCTGCACGGTATTACGGATCAGGTCGACCACAAGACTTCCCTCATCATCACTTGGCGCATGATGCACTTTTTTATGGGCGAAAATGCATTTCAGACAGCATTCCAGCTCAGCACAGAAATAGTTATATGCCTGATCAATGGGATATTTGTAAATCTGCACACGAATCAGCTTGCTGATTTCATCCATGCGATACACCATCTTTAAGATACAGACCACCATCAGATAGGCAACGTGGTTCTTCGTATATTTCTTTTTGACGGGCGGGGAAACGATTCCGTGCTTCACATAATTATTGATCATGGTGGAGGTTACCATCTTTTCCTGATCCTTCGCATGAAACGGCTTCAGATATTCATTTAACAGGGTTACGACCTGATCCATATATAAATCCATATCCGGCAGTTCTTCCCAGCGGGGGCAATGAAACGCCGGTGCTTTTCTTTTCTCTATCATCATTATCACCAAGCATATCGTAGCATTCTGTCAATGAATTGTCAACTAATATATTGTACCAGTTTATATGTTTTTCAATACTAAATGATACCAGTCCTTATATTTTAGCTTGTTATAGCTGAAAACTGATAAAATAAGGGAAATTCAGCTCATACTCCCCTGCGACAGCCATCCTTTTATCAAACAGAAAGAAGCAATATAAAAGGCCGTCCTCTGCTTTCATGCTGTTTGGCAGACATAAGAAAACAGAAGCCTTCAACCAGCTACGGGTCATCGATTGATAACAGCTTCTGTTTAACATCCTTAAGCAAAACAGCACAGGCCTATGGCAATGTTATCTCATTGACATAATTGGTTTCAAATATCCGCTTTACTTCCTTTGTATCCGTACTTTTTCCCAATGCCCACATCAGCTTGGTAACACAGGCCTCGCTTGTCATATCATACCCCTGAATCACGCCGTGCTGCAATACCTTCTGACCAGTCTGATAGATAGAGAAGTCACTGTATTCGTAAAGACACTGACTGCATACGACCACACTGATTCCGCGGGCGACGATTTCTTCCAGCTTGCTGATCAAATCACGACGCACAAAATTGATTCCACCGGCACCAAAGGCTTCGATGACGATACCGCGGATATCCATTTCCGCCAGCTTGTCGAACAGCAGCGGGTTCATGCCCGGTATCAGCTTGATCAGCACGACCTCCTTACACAGCTCATCCTCTAAAGCAAACGCATTCGTTGGATGAATCAGCAGCTGCCTGTTTATACGCAGACCTCTGGCATCCACCCGTCCGCACGGCTCTATGTTTACACTCTCAAAGGCGTCGAAATTCATCGTACGAACCTTAACAACACGTGTTGCCAGCATAATTTTTCTGTTAAAGCATACATACACACCTTGAATATCCTCACATACAGCGGTAAATGCCACACGAATATTTTCCACACCGTCACTCAGCGGATGAAGCAGCGGCAGCTGACTTCCTGTTATGATCAGGGGGATGTCCAGATTGCGCAGCATAAAGGAAAGCGCCCCGGCTGTATACGCCATCGTATCTGTACCATGGCTCAGAACAATACCGTCATACCCGCTTTTCGCCTCTGCAATGCGCCTTGCAATCAGCTGCCATTCCTCCGGCTGCATGTTACTGGAGTCCAGCCGCAGCAAATCCTCACAGGTTATTTCAATATCACCATGATGCTCACCGAGATAATGCAAAATTTCCTCGCTTGTCAGGGATGGCACCAGACCTTCTTCACTGGAACTGGATGCGATGGTTCCACCGGTTGTTAAAAATAATATCTTTTTCATCTTCCTACCTCATTTATCTAACCGCATATATTATACGCGCTATACTGATATATTGAAAAGCTTTATTTCTTTATAATTCTTACTCCTTATCTGATTAGTTTCTACGGTATTCTGCTTTTTATGTAAGCATTCAATTTTTTTGTTTTTTTCAAAAAAAGTCTTGCGTACTAATTCTTCTTGTGGTATTATTAACTGGCATTCGCGATTAAATGATGGCGCGTTGGAGAAACGGTTAACTCACTTGCCTTTCACGCAAGCATTCACGGGTTCGAATCCCGTACGCGTCACCAATAGACAGATAAAGCCCTAAACAAGGGCTTTTTTAGTGCTTATAACACGATTGACGAGTTTTTGACGATTGTTTTGAAATTTCAGTATTTTTATTTTTAGTCAGAAGTCCTGAAAGTGTGTTTACCAAGCCCATAAATTTAACCTTTCTTTCGTTCGATTAAGCGTTATAAAACTTGATTTAAGCATCTCTATTGACAGCGTCATCAATGTACCCTATATCACGCATAAATTTGCATATTTTTCTAAGCGTTAATAATACCTTTAAGCTGTCATGAATTATCTATCTCAATCAAATAATAAAAGTGAAGCTTATTTGCCTTCTATACCTTATCATAGCTATGCTATAATAAAGATACACAAAGAAGTATCCTTATAATTACTTGAATACGATATGAATGAGTGAAAAGCGAGGGAGTTGTGCATGAAAAATGTCTATCAAAAATTTATATGCGCTGTGATTTTAATATGTTCACAAATATATATGCTGCTGTATGATGTAAAAGCTTCATTCGGTCTGATGGATTTATTTATCATATGTCTTTTCTACTATTTGCTCATGAAAAGAAAGATTGTCTTAAAGGATTATGTTGCATACGTGGGGCTGCTTGTGACCGGTATTGTACTATGCAGTATGTTTCATCCATCCAACATTTTAAGAACCGGTATTGCAATGACCCTTGCGCAGATATTTTTCATTGTAAGCAGTTATTTTGTGTATTGCAAAAAGCAGAACAAGGATCGTTATATAAAAAATGGCTTTATCCATAACGAGCATGATTAAATGTTTTTACCTTTCAATTGCAAGGATTATATCCTTTTCCCTTCAAATAAAGCATGCAAGAGGATGCTGTTATCTTATGATACGGAAACCTCCAATGTCTCTCTGGCTTTTTAAACAGAGAAATGACCATACACGGTAATACCTGCCGGCTTAGCATACAGCAGAAACGGAATGTATGATATAATACAGGGGAATTGAAATAGTGAGGTATTTATATGAATAGAAATTATCCAAAGATTACAATAAGCGAAGAAGGAGAAAAGTGGCTGGACAACGGACAGATGTGGATGTATAAGAATAATGTTGTTAAGCTTGATGAGGAAATAGAAAACGGTGCACTTGTTGACATCGTAACAACCAAGGATCGCTATCTTGGAACCGGCTTTCTGTCCAGAAACAGTCATATCACTGTAAGAATACTGTCAAAGGATACAGCAGATACATTTGACAGAGCATTTTTCAAAGAAAGAATCCAATTTGCGTATGCGTATCGCAAAACGCTGGAAAGTAAGAATATAACCAACTGCCGCCTGATTTTCGGAGAAGCCGATCAGCTTCCCGGTCTTACAGTGGATCGCTATAATGATATTCTGGTATCACAGATCAGCTCCTATGGACTGGAACAGCGAAAGGATATGCTGTATGAGGTGCTGCTGGAAGTATTAAGAGAAGACGGACAGGATGTAAAAGGAATTTACGAACGCAATGATATCAGGGTGCGTGCCAAGGAAGGTCTGCCTCTGGAAAAGGGATACTGGAAGCAGATGAAGCTGCCAACCACAACCATCATTGATGAAAACGGATTAAAGCTTCATGTGGATGTTGAAAACGGACAGAAGACCGGATATTTTCTGGATCAGAAAGCCAACCGTGTTCTGCTTCGTGAAATGGCACATGGAAAACGTGTCATGGATTGCTTTTCGCATACCGGTGGCTTTGCATTAAATGCGGCGTATGGAAATGCCAGTCAGGTTGTCGCTGTCGATGTATCGCAGACTGCATTGGATCAGGCATATGCCAATGCAAAGCTGAATCATCTTGAAAACAGGATTTCTTTTGTGAAAGCGGATGTGTTCAAATACCTGGATACCTGTAAAGAGGGACAGTTCGACATTATTGTGCTGGATCCCCCTGCCTTCACAAAATCCAGAAGAACGATAGACCATGCTTACAGCGGCTATAAACGCATTAACAAACAGGCTATGATGCTGTTGGGAAGAGGCGGCTATCTCATCACCTGCAGCTGTTCCCGTTTTATGGAAATAGAAAATTTTGAAAAGATGCTGCGTGAATCTGCACAGGATGCAGGAGTCACCCTGAAGCAGGTATCCGTTACACAGCAGAATCATGACCATCCTATCCTATGGACAATGGAAGAAACCTCGTATCTGAAGTTTTATATTTTCCAGATTGTTTAAAAATAGTTACTGATATTCGAACATGAAGGGCTGAGTGCTGATGAAGACGAAAACAAACGACATATGCATGTTTCTCTTACTGACTTTTCTCATGCCCTTCTTTTTTGTATTGTGTCAGCGATATACCGGGCTTCCTGTATTACAGCTTCTGTTTTACGGACTGGAAGCAGCCTCTCCCAGTATCGCCGCTCTTCTCGTTCTATCGAAGAACAGACAGCTCCTGAGTTTTTTTAAGAAGAATTTCAAAGGCTGGAAATCTGGCACCGCACTCCTGTTCCCCTGCGTGTTTTCCCTTGCCCCCATGCTGCTCGCAAGGCTGTTCGCAGGTTCTTCTTCATCTGGACATTTTCTGAATTATGATCTGCAGTTTATTGTCATTGTATGGGCATTTTTTGCAGAGGAAATCGGATGGCGTGGATACTTACGATCTTATTTGAGAGAACGTATGGAAAAGGAATGGCATGTCCCTGTCAGTATCGGTATCATCTGGTTTCTCTGGCATTATCATTATTTCTATCAAAATGGCATAGAGGTCCCTCTGCTTTCCTTCTTCATCGGCTGTATCGCAGAAAGCTTTGTATATGAGTATCTGCTTCAGTGGAGTGAGGGAAATCTTTTATCCTCGATGACGTATCATTTCTCATGGAATCTCTGCATCCACCTGTTTGCCATCAATCCTGCGGATAATGCAGGAAATGAATTTCCTTATATCCTCATGACACTGTTTGAGGTGAGCATGGTGCTGCTGTTGCTTGCTCACGATAAAAGCAGGCATATGCACAAACTGCCTACGAAATAATAAAAAGGGAAGTCCACATTATCAGGTACAGTATCTGCGATTCACATACATTCGCAGATGCTGAGAAGGTGACATGATGGATTTCCTTTTTCATATCTGTATTTATTGCTCTTCTGTTCGCTGATATTCCAGAATATCACTTGGCTGGCAATTCAGTACCTCACATATTTTATCGAGGGTTGAAAACCGTATGGCTTTTACCTTTCCGCGCTTTAAATTTGAAAGATTAACATTGGAGATGCCTACCTGATCTGCCAGCTCATTCAGCGATATCTTTCGATCTGCCATGACACGATCGAGTCTTAATATAATTGCCATAATTCACCTCCTAGAGAATCTGATCCACTTCATTTTGTAAGCTATATCCATACCGGAACACCTTTGCAATACCAATAATCGCTAAACCCGGTAACACCTGTAACCCGATATCAAGGAATTGAAACAGTATGAGCCTCGGATATAAATTTGCCTGATTCAAACCCAGAACGCAGATGATAAACAGTCCCTGCACAATAGGAAGAATACAATAGAGAATAGCGAAGCCCTGTAACCAGATTATCATATTCACCTGAAAAGGTCGATGAATAGAGTTTCTCTGGAAGATGCGTAGGGCAAGAGCTAAAATAACAATTTGTATAATCTCTGCAAGTAAACCGACAATAGCTTCCAGCAGGGCGGCGGCTTTATCTGAGGTAAGCTCCACGCTCATAAGCACATTGCTTAGACTTTTTCCAGTAACAAGAATAAGTTCCTCCCGCGGCAGATTAGGCTCGAAAAAGGAGTCCGGAGATATGCAGATCGTATAAATCGTATATAGTCTTAAGCTGATTACGATGATCCCGCATACGACGAGACAGTACAGCAATATCTTCATAAGTCTATTCTTATTTTTTCTCATAATCCTGACCCCTTATATTGTTTCATCAAGCTCATGCTGCAAAGCTGCCCCATACATCCAGACATGTATCAGACACCATAATGCTCCCAGCATGATCAGGCTTTCAAAAAGATTACGAACAACATCGAAAAATAGGCTAGACCAATCAATTGGCGGCTGGTATATCAGAGCCAGAAGAAATTCCAGGAAGACTAAAAGGAAACGAAAGCCTGCCAGCAGCAGTATACTGATCTTTAATTTTTTCAATATATCTGTTAAAAACGGTGTTGTCTTTGCGGCTTCCTTTACTGCCTGTGTGCCCCACAGAAGCAAAAGAGCATATATGCTGGCATTTGTAATTGCAAGCAGGGAGTCAAAAACGGCATAAAATCTGCTGGAAAAGAGTCCGCTTTCTGCCAATAGACGAGCCAGCGTCACAACATTGTTGACCTCCCATGGAATAAACCGCAGACTTTGTTCCGGCATTTGAAAGAGTTCAATTATCTTCAGGCATTGAAAAACAATGGATACAGCCACACCACTCAGCATGAATCTCAGTATCCAGAGAAACGTCGTATGCTTCCAGTTTACAGGTTGTTTCAGTTTCATAGGAACACCTCCATCTAATTACATTCTAGCATAGTTTTAATATTTTACAATATATTTTTATCGTTTATCATTAAATATTATATTATAAACATAAATGCCAAGAATTTTGAAGCACCTGTTGCATTCAAAATAAAAACTACACAGCTTTGCATCTCATTATGATATGATATAATCATGCTTAGGAAAGGAGATTTGCATATGCTGGAATACCGTTATGACACACAGCTGCTGATTGAAGGAAATGATTTATGTGAGGATTCCATACACGATTATTTCATGGAGAATTTTCAGGGAGATTGCCTGCTTGCTGTTGGAGATGCTGAGCTCATCAAAATCCATTTTCATACAAATGCACCTTGGGATGTGCTAAAATATTGCGCTACCCTTGGGGAAATCTATGATATTGTAATTGAGGATATGGATCGTCAGTCCAGAGGCTTGAAGGGTTAAGACTTCCTGTTACTGGAAACCGAAATATCATTTTCGGTTTCCATCCTTTTTTTTATGACTTTAATTGCATGAAAATTGATTTTATAGCTTGCAAAAACAAAACACCTATGGTATTATAATTAAGCATTTAAGAAATGCCTTAATAGCTCAGTTGGTAGAGCATCCGGCTGTTAACCGGCAGGTCACAGGTTCAAGTCCTGTTTAAGGCGCCATGATAACAGGTAACCCCATGAATAATGGGGTTTTTTTACTTTCAGTAATAACTGACAACCCTTTTTTGTCAGCTTCCTCTTGCATACAACACCCTGTTGACCTAAAAAGGGCTGTTCTTTCCTGACAATAGCTTCCATATTCCTATTGGATACGATAACTAAACAGCTCTCTGCATCTTCACAATCGATGATTGCCTGTAAGAAATGAATGTTTTATAATGCCTCAAATCATGAACAAATATCACATTGAAAGTGTATATCTTTCTTCTGCAGAGGCTGAAAAAAGGTCATGTTACCGCCTACTTATAAGCTTAAACAGCCATTCCTTTACAATATGCAGAATCCTTTGTTCAAAACAGCAGGACCCTCACATGCATATACATTCTTATTCTGAATATCTGGAGTAAAAAGTACAGAAAAGGGAAGACCTGCGTTACTGTCAACGACATTTGCAGGACTTCCCTATTTTAGCTTTCAACATAGCTGCTAAGCAGTACTTCTTTTATACCAGATCAATCAGCTCATTCATGATACAGTGGTGAATATTCAGTGTTTTGCTTTCTGTTTGAAACTGTACCTGCATCATGCCTTCGCTGATTTTCATAATGCGGCCTTCTCCAAGCGTGGCATGTGTAATCCGCATACCGCGACGCAAGCCACCCTCTCGCAGCTTTTTCGGCTGTGCTACAGGTCGCTCCCCTGCCACCTTTGCTTCTTCTTCCTTTGGCGCATGCAGCTCATATATGAATGGAGATATTTCCAGACGTGTTACATCACAGCGCTTGCTTGTAAAAAACTCCAGCTGATGCTTGGCTCTGGTGATCCCAGTAAAAAACAAACGGCGTTCCAGTTGAAGCTCTTCCTCCTGCAGACCGGCTTTTGGAAAGGTCGATCCCAGACAATCCAGCAGTGCCACACGACTGAATTCCATACCTCTGGCAGAAGCTACACTGCGAATCTGGATACGGCTGATTGGCTCACACAGGAATTCCCCCATTTCCCGCAGACGATTCAGGAACTGTGCCGGATCACTGTAGCGAGCAGCAATCACGCGCAGAGCCAGCAGATTGGAATCGTTCATCAGGATATTCGCCTTCAGCAGACGTGCCCGATACCCCAGCTTGTCCAGAATAAAGGGTATCATCGTGTGTGTTTCCAATGTGGAGGCAGTTCGGATATTCTCCATGGAAGCCGCCAGCTTTTTCTTTCCGGCAGCTCGATAGCTGCTTTCCATCATCGCCTGGTAGACATCCACATGCTCATCATCCCGCAGACGCTGCGCAACCTCCAGCAGCACCTTTTTTGAAATATCAAAGCCAAGCTTCTCATATACCTCATAAAAGGCACGCATATCCTTTGGATCGATCAGAAGCTCAATGATATTACATAGATCCTTGACAACCGGCTCCTGCAAAAACTTTTTTACGCTTCCATGCAGGTGAAACGGCACCTGATGCTGCATGAACAGCTCCACAAGAGGCATCGCCATTGCGCCGTCACGATACAGGAAGGCAATATCACTTTCATCCTCTACCACCATGCGCATCGCATACTCATACATCCGCTCCAGCTGTGCAAAGCCCTTGAATTTCACCTCGCAGGTTTCCTCACTGCTGCAGCTCATAGCTGTCTCATTCTTATAATAAAACTCATTTGCCAGAGCGTTGATGGTCTGATTATTGCGCCAGTTTCCCTCCAGCTGTTCAATGCGCGCCTGCACATATGCTTCCGAAAAGCTGTCCAGTGCCTGCGGATACGCCGCCTTATCAAAATCCAGACACTGATCACGATCTGCCAGCATCATCATCTGACAATTCGACGAAAACAGCAACTTGATGATGACATGGGCAACAAAGGAGAGCTCCTGTGCATCATCGATATGCACATACTGATACCGGGAGGAAAAGGTCTGCAAAACGGCCGGTGTACTCATTAAAATACGGGCGCATTCACACAGAATATCATCCTGATCATAAATATTGCGCTCATTCTTAAATTTATCATAAGCCTTTAGAAAAGCCGGAAAATCAATTCCCTCAAAGCTGATAGAAGCAATTTCACGCTCACTCATCATCATAGTACGGCAGGTGCTGATCTGCCGCATCAAACGGCGCAGCTGTACACCGGTAAGCTCCATTGCAAACATATCCTTAATCAGACGGCGAACCACCTTCTCCATATCACGATACGCCTTACAGGATTCCCGCTGTATCATTTTATCATGGAAGCGGATAATCCGATAAGCAAAGCTGTGCATATCCACAAAGGAAGGCATCCGTTCATCATCACAGTATAGATAGCGGTAATCCTTCACCATTCTCTTTGCAATGGCAGGATCATGCACAATATTCAAAATAGCTGACGGTTCCACCTCTTCAACCTTCATTAGATACGCATTACGGGCTAATAAAAGGAATGTTTTACCACTCCCTGTTGTTCCATTAATCAGAAGAGGATGCTGCAGCTCACAACACAGCTCCTGCTTTTTTTCATCCAGTTCTACGTTATATTCCTTCAGTAATTCATTCATATCCATACATTCACCACTCACTTCTCAACGATTCATAATTATACCTTAAATTCTCCCCAAATACTAACCTTTTTAAAACTTTTTCCTACTTTATTTACATTATTTACCTTGTAACCTCTTACACTCCACAGTGAGCAGAAACTCCACTTTTACGCAAGAGAAATGCACTCTTTTTTCAATTCCTTCCATCAGCGTCTGGGAAAGGGATCATAGGAATAACCCAGATAATTCAGAATTCCGATATAGATGGAAAAAGCAAACAGATACTGGTCATTCAACAGCTTTTCGGCATCCTGAAGATTGGAAAGATACGCCAGCTCCACCAGAATTGCCGGCATGCTTGTACGCCGCAGAACATAAAGGGATGGATTGGTCCGCACCTGATTGTAGCGTGTTCCCACCAGATCGACAATGGATTCCAAAACATTGACGCCCAGATCGTAAGCAGTGGAATTTTCCCGGTATACATACACCTCCGAGCCGTTGATTGCAGGATTTGGATTGGAGTTGACATGAATACTGACAAAATAATCTGCCGGCCATGCATTCGCCTCATCTACTCTTGCTCGCAGACTGCTCGCCTGATCATAGCCAAGCACTGTATCCGGAAACGGTCTGGATACCTTTACTTCAAAGCGCTGATCTGCATAGAGAAAGCCTGCAAGATAGATTCCCACCCAATAGGTGACCTCCGATTCCACAACCCCGTTACCACTAGCCCCCGCATTGATATTCCCCGGGTTATGCCCCTGATCCACATAGATTCTTACCGCCATGAAACTACCTCCTTTTTGGACATACTATGTAAAAAAACGTACAGGGTTCCTCACAGGTAAATATTTTCCCTTCCTTTGTTTAGGAAAATTTAATAAAAAAGCGGTTGGCTTTTACAAAATATACAGTATAATAAACCTTGATACGAAAGGAAGGTACTTCATAGTGGTATTAAACTTTATTCGAGGCTTCTGTATGGCGCTGGCAGATAGTGTTCCCGGAGTTTCCGGAGGAACGATTGCATTTCTGCTCGGCTTTTATGATAAATTCATCGGTTCACTGGATGCACTGATGAGCGGTAATATGCAGCAGAAAAAAGAGGCGGTCATTTTTCTGCTGAAGCTGGGAATCGGCTGGATTGTCGGCTTCCTGATGGCGGTATCTGTGCTCGCCAGCATCTTTCATACACAGATCTATGCCATATCCTCTCTGTTTATGGGATTTATTCTGTTCGCGATTCCAATCGTGATTCGGGAAGAAAAGAAAAACATGAGACTCAATGCAGCAAGCATGATAGCGCTTCTTGTCGGTATCGCCGTCGTTGCATTGATCACCTATTTCAATCCGGTCGCAGGCAGCGGCTCCAGTGTCAATCTGGCTCAGCTGGATATCGGTTTGATCGTCTATGTCTTTATTTCTGCAATGTTTGCGATTTCCGCAATGGTTCTGCCGGGAATCAGCGGTTCCACTCTGCTGCTGATTTTTGGGCTGTATGTACCGATTATCTCTGCAATCAAGGCATTGATGGGATTTGATTTCTCCTATGTACCGATTTTGTTTGTCTTTGGATTGGGAATCATAACCGGTGTGATTACCGTTGTACGGCTGATTAAGTTTGCACTGGATAAGCACCGCAGTATCATGGTCTTTCTGATTATCGGTATGATGCTCGGCTCTTTCTATGCAATTATCATGGGACCGCAGACACTGGAAACTCCACAGGCCCCACTCAGCCTTGAAACCTTTGAAATTCTCTGGTTCATTATCGGCGGTGCCATCATCTTCGGACTTCAGAAAATGAAGGATATCAGTGAGAAATAAGCTTATACAGGACAGCAGCTGCTGTTCTTTTTTTATTTTGCTTCTGTATTTTTCAGACAAGTCCTATCCTTTGTGCTATCATAACAGTATATGGAAAAGAGTGATACGATGGAGATAATACATATAAGCAAGTCCTTTGGAAGCAATGTGGTTCTGCAGGACGTTTCGCTGCAGCTGATACCCGGAAAATGCATTGCAATCTGCGGACACAACGGCTGCGGAAAAAGCACCCTTTTGAATGCTGTGGCAGGCTTTTTACGAATCGACAGCGGAGAGCTGCAGCTTAAAAACGCTGTTCTGCAGTATATACCGGATCATTTTTTCACGACCCGCATGAATGCCCGTGATTTTCTGATGCATATGGGTGCCATACAGGGAATGGATGCTGATGCAGCACTGGCTGTCATTCGGGAATATACGCATAAATTTTTTATGGATGACCTGTTGAAAACACCGATGCAGTATCTTTCAAAGGGAAGCCTGCAAAAGGTGGCAGTGATACAGGCACTGCTGCAGACCCCTGATATTCTGTTGATGGATGAACCACTTAACGGACAGGATATCGCTTCCCAGAGGGTCTTCGTCGAACTGATGGAGGCACTGAAGAAAAAAGACGTATGTATCCTAATGGCCGTGCATGAGCAGCGCCTGATCAAGGAGGTGGCAGATATCGTATATGAGCTGCAGGATGGTGTGTTGCATTTGATGGCTTCACTTCCTGTCATGGAACAGGTCTATGTGCGTTTCAGCAGACAGCAGGAGGAAAAGAAGCTTGTCTGTGCAAAAGAGGAAAGCGATGCCTGCATTCAGCAGTATCTGATGCAGGGCTGGCATCTGGATGAGCTTCGGCATGAAAACAATCTTTGAATTAAACCAATACTATATACGCAGAACCCTGACCTCAACCAGGCTGGTTATGCCGCTGGTGGTTACCGTTGTCTTCTGCGGTATCTTTTATAATGAGAACGGAATCAATCCCTACAGCAGCTTTGCGGCAACCATCATGCTGTCCTTCGCCATCATGGGCTGGAGCGTACATTCCATGCAGAAGCAGGAAGCCCTGGAGGAACAGATATTGATTTTACAAAGCAGGGGAAATGAACTGCTGTATTACGTCAGCCGTCTGTTTTTCTTTTTGCTGTGCGATTTGTTTTTCAGCTTCCTCATCCTCCTTATCCCCTGTCTGTTTTATCTGATCAACGGGGCAGCCTTTACACTGTATCCCATCCGTGCGGATATGCTGTTCGGATATTTCAACCTGCATGTCAGTGCCGGCCTGTGCGGTGGGATGATGATTTCGCTGCTGCACCCGCGTATTGTTTCCAACCAGAAGCTGGCGCTGCCCCTTGCCTGTATGCTCATCATAGCAGCCATGACGTTTTCCGCACTGCTGCAGGATATGCAGCTGCCAGAAATATTTGCCTGTGTATTTCCTCCGGTTTCCGATATCAGTATCCAAAGTGCAAAATGGACACAGGTGCCCATGAGGGAAACAGGCATATACACATTGCAGATGCTGCTTTATGCTGCTGTTTATGCAATCGTGCAGGTACGAATACTTATGAAACGAAAATTCGGATAAAACCTTGCTTTATTACCAGATATTTTCAAAGCTGATTCAAAAAAAAGAAAGGCTCACTTGGTCTCTTTCTTACTTTAGGGTATATGAAAAAGGGAGAATTCAGTTTCTATTGATAAAACCAATCATGTTGAATCTCCCTGTTTTATGTTTATCCACAATCGAGAAAGAATCCTCACTTGCAGACCTTCCTTTCTTTCTCACCTATCAGCACTACGACTTCATAAAATACTTCAATCGCCGCTGCAAGCCCTCCAGCTCCTCTTCTGTCTTTAAAATACAGAATATCCGCTCAGGATGCTCCCTGCTTTCCACGATGGAAATCATATCCCCTCTTTGCAGGGCAAGACCAGCTTCTTCAAAAAAACGCTCCAGACGCTCTCTTGTATTCTCGTAAAGCTCTGTATAATACAACACGGAGGGAGAGGTTCTCGGACTTCCAAACACACGCTGCATGGCCGCATAGGTTGTCAGCCAGACATTCCCGCTCTTTTTAATTTCGTGCGGCTCAAACCGCCCGCGCTCCACTGCCTTGCGAATGGTTTTTCCATCCGCCAGTCCCCATTTATCCGCTGCCTCTGTAAATGTCAGCACCTCATCCAGATTGATCATACCTTCACTCCTATCAACTTGCATATCTACACTGCCTGCTTACTTTGCTACAGAAATATCCGTCTTCATCTTTGTCTTTTCCTATTATACGATAAATTCAGGGGCTTGTATATATTGACTGAATACGCTTTCCTTTTTTCAAATATCGTGATACAATTGTGTCGCTAGATAGCGACACAAAGGAGGAGCTTATGTTACGAATGGTTATCTGTTGCGGTGGGGGCATGTCTTCCAGTGTAATTTCTGTACAAATCAAAAAAGCCATTGAGGACAAGGGGTGGGAGGATGAAATATCGGTGGCCTTCATGCCACTCTTGTTTCTCGTAAAGCACCAGGAGGAATTTGATATTGCGATGCTCTGTCCGCATACCATGCACCATGCTCAGGAAATGGCAAGAAAAAATGAAATCCAGCTTCCCATGTATGTAATCCCTGCACGTCTGTATGGTTCCATGAATTTGGAATACCTGCGTGAGGATGCAGAGGATATTCTGAAAATCTATGCCGAAACAAAAGAGAATCCACTGCATTTCCCCGGAGAAAAATTTCTGGAGGTCAAGCGAAATACCTCCCATCGCCGCTGGATCAAAAAGCATCCGCAGGCAGTGCAGGACTGACTCTGAGCATTGTACAATCACACAAAAAGAATGGCAGCATGTCCGACATGCAATCGGTGCGGTGCTGCCATGATTTTCTGAAATCAGAAGCTTTCAGCTGCGTCGCAATCTGCAGCGAAAGAGCTTCTTTTTTCTATACAGATTTATTTCTTTCCCTGATAATGCTTCTGCAGAACGTATCGGCTTCTAGTCGTTTACGATACTTTTCTGTTTATACAGGGTGATGATGATTTCAAACAGCAGCGCTGTCATAAAGATTGCCAGTACACACAGCCCCACGGTACCATAACCGCCGCTTCGTTGATAGGAATTCAAAATGGAGCCAATCGTCCCCGGAACACCTACAGCAGGACCGATGATCACCGCAGCTGCGAAATTCATTTCACTGCGCATGGCAATCCAGGATAAAAGCTTTGTAAAGGATACCGGGATGACAGCACTCCATACGATCTGCCACCAGCTTCCTCCACTTGCCTTCATCGCCTCCATCGCACCAGGATCAACCTCCTCAAAGGCTTCGGAATACGATTTGATGAAGTAGGCGACACTGTGAAAGCTCATCCCCACAATGGCTGTGGTAGCTGTTAATCCGAAGCCGGAAATAAAGATCAGCACCCAGATAATTGTCGGCACGGCACGAATCAGCCCTGCAAAACCGCGTACCATACTGCAAACCCATGGGTGTGAAAGATTCCGGGCTGCCATAAGTCCCAGCAGGAATCCAATACATGCTCCGATAATCGTCGTGACAAAGGCAAGTGCTATTGTATTGATCAGACTGGTGAATACCTCAATCGCCGTTTTCTGTGTAACGGCAGTGAAATCCAGAAAGCTGCTTAGATACGTGGCAATCAGCTGCGGCCGTACCTGATCCCATCGATAGGGGCAGATGAACAGGATAAAATAGAGAAAGACAAACGCAAAGATAAGCACCACACTCCGTGACAACAGGCGCGAGGTATCTTTTCTGCGCAGGATATAGCGTCCCTTTTTCTTTTTTTTCAGCGTCGGGGCGGCAGGAGAGGTCAGCGTATATGTTTCCATTAGATAATCCTCTTTCTAATCTGTGCAGATATTTGATCCGTGATAATCACCGTGATTATAATAAACAGAATGCAGGATGCCATCAGCTGATACCCCGTATAGCCGATATACAGTCCTCCCTGATAAATACTCATCAGATACCCGATACCGCCCCCCGCAAGCATTCCGACGACCGTAGCACTACGGATATTGTTTTCCGCCGCGTACAGTGTCCAGGAAATTAAAGACGGCATGGTTTCCGGAATCACAGCATGAACGACAATCTGCCAGTAATTGGCACCGGTTGCCTCCAGAGCCTTGATACAGCTGGCATTTGTTTCATCGATGGAATCCGCAAAGGAACGGGTTAAAAAGCCATAGGAGATAATACACAAGACAAGGAAGCCGAGAAAATCACCGTACCACAGCAGTGGCAGAAGCAGAACCGCCCAGACAGCCTCCGGAATATTTCTGGTCAATGACGCAAGAGCGCGGACCAGATATTTCAGCACCCGGTAACGGGAGGTTTTGCTGGAGATAGCCAGAGAGGAGAAGAAGGCAAGAAGCATGCCGACAAACGCTCCGGCAATGGATATCACAACGGTAATCCAAAGCTGATACAGCTGTTCCCGCAGCTGTGAAAAGTCCATTGGAAGATACGTTTTTGTAAAGCGCACAACGGATACCTGAAAGTTCGCAAGAATGAGACCCCAGTCAATTTCCAGACGCCAGGTACACAGTGCCAGCAAAGCAATGGTGACAGCAGCATACATGCCCAGGGATCGTCTTTTTTTCGTAAAATAGCTCATGCCTTCACCTCCTCCACCTTACTGATCAGCTCATTCATAGGGACTCCGTAAATCTTTTCAATTACATCACTTCCCAGCTCCTGCGGTTTTCCATTGAAAACAATGCTTCCCTGATGCATACCGATAATGCGGTCCGAATAATGCAGGGCAACATCCACCTGATGCAGATTCACAATGCAGGGAATCCTCATGTTTGTGGTAATCGCCTTTAAATGCTCCATAATCACCTTGCTTGACTGCGGATCCAGAGAAGCAATCGGTTCATCGCAAAGCATAATTTTCGGATTCTGAAGCAAAGCCCGCGCAATCCCGACACGCTGCTTCTGTCCGCCGGAAAGATCACAGCATTTATCATACAGCTTATCTCCCAGTCCCAGCATTTCCAAGAGCTTTGCGGCCTGCTCGATATCCTTTTGCGAATACATTCCCAGCGTACTTTTCCATGTCGGATAATAGCCAAGTCTTCCATGAAGTACATTCTCCAGAACATTCAACCGATAGACCAGATTGTAGTGCTGAAAAATCATACCGATATTCCGGCGGATATCCTTGATCTGCCGTTTATTTGCACACGTTACCTCATAATTGAGAAACTGAATGCTGCCCTCACTCACATCAATCATCCGGTTGATACAGCGCAGCAATGTACTTTTCCCTGAGCCGCTTGGTCCGATTACCGAGATCAGCTCACCCTCATGCACATTAAAGCTGGCATGACGCAGGGCCTGAACCGCATTGTCTTCATATGTCTTTGAAACATTTTGAACACGTAATATATCACTCATTCACGATACCACCTTTTCTTTTTTATATCACATGGTTATTGTACCCCGGGTTTGCCTGTTGTGTGTTAAGCGGCTGTTAAGCCTTCGTAATCCTTCCTTTAACGAAGAAAGGCATCGTGTTTCCTTTTCCCATACTGTCTGTTGTATGCATTCCCTTCATCTGTAAAACAGCATTGCCAGCTGCGGTGTATGAAAAAGAGAATCCGGCGCGATTGATGTATACAATAGCATTGGATTCCCTTTTTTCAACTTGAATTCATATCCCCCATAAGGTACATACCTTTTGTGTACGCCTACTGATCCTTATACATATCCAGAATAAACTGATAACGGGAAACATCGGTTTTGAAGAATTTGAAGGTCGCAGGATCCTCCTCTGCCTCAAAGAAGAAGCCCTTTTCCTGATCGAAGAAATTCTTGTTTTTTGCGGTATCCGCTGTCAGGTTTACAAAGTGATCCGTCAGCTTACTGATTTCCTCTTTATTCAGTGCCGAGGTATTTACCCAGAGCGGTCCGTTTGGAACAAAGGTCGTATCCAGTATATCCAGCTGATCCTTAAAGCTGTCGCCATACGTACAGCAGAAAGCACCGGCATATACCTTGTCATTCACCAGCAGCTGAACTGCCCCCTGATGATCTCCTCCGTTTTGCACCTCGGAGAAAACACCTCCATCAGCCGCATTCTTAATATTGATCTGTTCCTTTTTGGACACGGTTTTATCACCATCCGGGCCAAACAGCTTCCAGAACGCCGTTGTTGGTACCAGACATCCGGAGGTAGAGGTCGGTGATACAAATCCGAAGGATTTTCCCTTCAGTGATTTCAGCTTTTCATCCCGACTCATTCCCTGAAAATCAGCCGCATGCTTTTTGTTTGTCGCAATATAGGCATTATAACCACTCTTTTCCGGATCGCCGTTTGGTCCATAGGACAGTATCGGCTGGATTTTATCATCCTTCATATAGGAAGCCGCAAACGTTGCCCCGCTTTCCCATGCAATCTGTGCAGTTCCGGATACCATTGCCTCCATAACCGCATTGTAATTGTCCAGCTTTGCGATTTTCACATTGTAGTTATCGCCCAAAGCCGCCTGTACCTCTTCCTTCAGCATATGAAAAGCCTCACTGCTGCGTTCTGCATTTTCATCCTCATTCGGCAAAAAGGCAATCGTAATATCCTTTTTCTCCCCGGTACCGCTGTTATCCTTTCCAGAGCTGCAGCCTGCCAGCATACTGCAGGATAAGAGCGCTGCCATGCATAGATTCACCATCTTTTTCATCACTGATTCTTCTCCTTTTATCATTTGTTCATGCTTTCTCAGCACATGCATATGATAAAGCTTTTTTGCGGTAAATTTGTGAATGCCGGGTAAACAAATTGTTATATTTCCAACAATCACAGACGGAAAATGAACTTATCTCCCCGATAGATAATGGTGGATAGCTCCAGTATCTCCTTTGTTTTACAATCTCTACTTACGCCCTTCAGCATGAGACAGGGTACGATACCGCTGACCTTCATGTAGAGACGCTCCTCCGTATTCAGTGTGGAAATGGTTAGCTGTGTATCCTCAGCGGCGATATCCTGAATACCCCTGCCTTGAAAATATGCATACAGGCTCGGATTTTTCTGAAGACATTCCCTGATGTTTGGAAAGCTTTTTTCCCGCACATAGGAAATATGCATTGCCGCTGGCATATGATCCAGATATCTAAGCCGTTTCACACAGAGGACAGGCTCTCCCTGCACCACCGCTAAGCGCTCATGAATATCCTTGTGCCAGGCGATGCGCTCACAGCTTAGCAGGCGTGTAGAAAAGCGGCCTGCCAATGGACTCATCTTCATGGAAAAGCTGTCTGTGGAGGACAGTACAAGCTCCACCTTTTCCAGATATCCCGCATAGTAATTGCCCTTTCCCTGCCGAGAGTATACATAGCCCATTTCCTTTAAGCGGTCATAGGCCTTTCGCACTTCGATTCTTGTCAGCTCAAAACGCTGTGCCAGCTCATGCTCGCTTGGAAGACGCTCATCCTTTTTATATGTCTGCTTCTGCATGTTCTCCAGAAGGTAATCCACCACCGGTTCCCAGCTTGTCATCATAACTTCACCTCCCTGATAGTTTATCATGGCATCAGTGCAAACATCATCATTTTACAAAATCTTAACCCTATGCAAACAGAAGAAAAACAAAATGCTTTGATAAGTCTGATTACGAACTCTAAAAGCTCCTATTTCAAGCCGGAATGTGCTCTATAGATACAAGCAGAAAAAAGAGGCCTTCTTCCTATATGATAGAAAGAGAAACCTCCTGTTCACAGCCGCTATACAATGATGTTCAATATCCCTGATTCTTCAGAATCTGAGTTATCTGTTCTTTTTTATCGATTGAAAAATTCAGTGTGCCGTAATGAACACCCAGCTCATAATACAGCTGCAGACAGCCATCTTGTTCCTTCTGTGTGATGAGCTTCCCCGGCTGCAAAGGAATTCTTCTTCCGTCCACATACAGGTTATGCTGTGAGATGCCGCTTCTTCTCATTCCATACAGAATACCAAGTGCCATCAGGATGCTCCCATACTGCAGCCGCCTCTCATCGTACAGATTTAAAATGCCAAGTAACAGAAAGGCAGCACAGAAAATATAATCCGATTTCTTATAAACAGCATACACTGTCTCTTCCTGATGCATACGGTACCATAGGCGCAGTGCCCACAGCAGCATCAAAAGCACCATCGCCAGAAAGGCATACATGATATATTCCAATGACAACGCCTCTAATCTTTTTGCTTTACCATTTTCATGATATGTTTAAGCTTCACGGAATTACCGTAGGACAGCGTACCTCTGCGATACAGTCTGGCACCAAGCAGTCCCATTGCGACCGTAGTAGCCGCTAGCAGAGCCAGAGATATCACGATTTCCATTGTGGATACACTTCCCATCGCCACATTGATAAACATGCACATCCAGGAAGAGAACGGCACATAGCACATGATTTTGGCAAGCAGCGTATCCGGATTCTGCAGCGTGATAAAGCTGATGATGAAGACTGCGATTATCAGAAGCTGAATCGGCATAGTGGCACCGTTGACCTCTTCCACCTTGGAGCACAAAGCTCCGATTGCGCCAAACAGGAAGCTGAACAGCAGATAGCCCAGAATACCAAACAGGGCAAAGGTAACCAGCACCAGACCAGGGATATCCAGGAATTTATCCAGCATATGATCCCATACATCCGCATTCAGCTGATAGGCAATCAGGAAGGAGCCAAGCATAATGGCTGTCTGTACGACACCGGCAATCGCCCCCGCAATAACCTTACCGAAAATCAAAGCATTCGGTGAACAGCTCGTTGTCAGTATTTCAATTGCACGGTTGCTTTTTTCACTGGCCACACCGACACCGATCTGATTGCCGTAAATCAGAATCATCATGTACAGCACCAGAATCAGCACATAGGTATAGAAATAATTGTTCATACCGTCCGTTCCCAATACCGTCGTATCCGAAATGACCTCTGTTTGATAAATCGCCTGAACCTTACCTGCATCATACTTCAGCTTTGCCAGCTCACTTGCCTGATACTGCTGCTGAAGCAGTGTTTTAAAGCGTGAGGAATTCGCATCATTCAGGGAGGAATTATTCACATAATATTGGAAGCTGGTCGGCGTTTTCACCTCAAAGCCGGCATCTGCCTCACTTTTCTTCACTTTTTCCTCTACCTCGGACAAGGAATTGGCATAGGAAATCTGAAATTCAGGGAAATTCTTTTCCGCCAGCTCACGGTTTTTCAAAATACCGCTTCCATCATAAATCAGCATCGTTTTATCCTTTTCTGATGCCGTATCATCCGTTCCCTTATCATCCGAGAAAACACGTGGAATGGACAACAGGACAAAAGCCGCAGCCGCTACCAGCACCGTCGAAATCAGAAATGACTTCTTGCGTACCATTGTCTGTAATTCAAATTTCAGAACCAGTAAGAAATCTCTCATTCCTCATCACCTGCCTTTGATACAAAAATATCAGTTAAGGACGCCTCATACAGCTGGAATGCCTCAAGGTCAACCTCCAGCTCCAGCATTCTTGTAAGCACGTCACGTTTATTGACGTTCGGCTGCAGCTCGATAATAAAGCCGCCGTCCTTTTCCTCATAAATATGCAGCAGCTCCTGACACTGTGTTTCCAGCAGCTCACGAAACTCCTGCTTTTTTGGATATAATGCACGAATTACGATACGGTTCTTTCCGTATTCCTTTTTGATCTGCTTCAGATTTCCCTGCAGCACCACATCTCCATGATGCAGGATAACGATATCCTCACAGAATTCCTCCACATAATTCATTTGATGGGAGGAGAAAATCACAAGCTTTCCATCCTGAATCTGTTCCTGAACGACTTCCTTCAGCGTCTGGGAATTGACCGGATCCAGTCCGGAAAACGGCTCATCCAGAATGACGATATCCGGATCGCACATGAGTGTCTGTGCCAGCTGTACCTTCTGCTGATTTCCTTTGCTTAAGGTATCCAGAACACGGTTTTCATATTCCTCGATTCCCAGCCGCTTCAGCCACTTCTTCAGATTGGCCTTTGCCTCACCGTGAGACAAGCCGCGCAGCGTTGCCAGATAAATCAGCTGCTCGGAAACCTTTTTCTTCGGGTAGAGACCGCGCTCCTCCGGCAGATACCCGATATTGTAATCCTTTGCATGAAAGGTCTTGCCATTCATACTCATATTTCCCTGATCTGCCTTGAACACATCCATTAGAATGCGAATCGTCGTAGACTTACCGGCACCGTTGCGTCCCAGCAGTCCCAATGCCTTGCCGCTTGATATGGAAAAGGAAATTCCATGCAGGACTTCTCTTCCGTCAAAGCTCTTATGCAGATCATGCACTTGCAGTTCCATACTGTTTCCCTCCTTAATCTATTTGCATTATAGTACAGATCACCATTCAATGCAATATATATTTTGCATTTGTAAGATATATTTTTCATATTTCCTTGCTTTTCCAGCTTGATTTTCCTATAATAATATACGTAGAAGAAGGAACAGGTGAGTGCAGCTATGAAAAATCTAAAAATCAAAATGGCGCGCATGGAGCTGAATATGTCCCAGGAGGAGCTTGCCGGCAAGGTAGGCGCAACACGGCAGACCATCGGACTGATTGAAGCAGGACGCTACAATCCAACCATCAAGCTGTGCATTAAAATCTGCATTGCCCTGCATAAGCATCTGGATGATCTGTTCTGGGAAGACGACTATGACAAGGAGGAATTGTAGGATGAAGACTTCACTGCTTCGCGACATTATCCGATATGCGAAAACCAAGGGTAAGGCACCGCTGGATGAACGCCAGATGGATACCCTGAAGGACTTGTATATGGAGCTTGCAAAATCCGTAATCCTCGCGTTTATGGTATTCATGATCGTTTACGGCTATAAGGAAATGTATCAGAAGGAAAGCACCTTTAATTATATGAGCCTCGCAATGAGTCTGCTTGGAGCCGTCACCTATTATTATCTGCTTCGCTCCTGTTATCAGCAGGTTATCGGCATTGATGTCAATTTTGAAATTCTTGTCATTCCGGCACTCGGATTCACTCCATCACTGCTTATGAATGCCCTGCACGTATGCGGGCTGCTGTTAGATGCGGATGTACTCTTTTTCCGTATTACGACATTTTTATGGCCCTTGTATTTCATTATATTTTATCTGGGGGCGAACAGAGTTTACCAAAGGGGCAGGCAGGCCATGGAACAGGAGATATATCAGGGGGAAATTCACTTTCGCTCCCGTAAGCAGATTGTGAATTTTATCATCATTACCATTATTTTCATATCCATACTGCCGATATCCTTTGACGCGTTGTTTCAAATCGGTATCGTCGCAGGGACGCTGCTGATCCTCTTTATGATCTGCTATTATGGATTTTATACGCCGCACAATGAATATATCCTGAATGAAAGCGGATTGATTTATCATAAATCGCTGTGGAATGGAAGGGGCGGATTTCTGCGCTATGATGAGATCGAAAGCGTCAAGCAGCAGGATACCTTCAATGTGGGATATGCGAAGGATAAGGTTTGCATTCACTGTTACGACGGACGCGATATTCTGCTGTTTCCGGAAAATGCATACCGCTTCTGTGTAGAGCTTGAAAACAACCTCTGAAAAGTCCTCTCTTTCAGTCTTCGTCGATAGCCTTTCCTGTATAAAGAAAAACAGAAAGCTTACAGTGCTTCCCCATTTCCTGTTATGGATACGGAAGGGAAGGCATTGTCGTTTCTGCTTTTTATTTTCTTTTTCGATGGCCGTGATAGCTTCGTTCTATCTCACGTATCACACTGTCCCTTTCCCTGCTTCCCAGCACACAGCAGAGCTCCTGCATATCCGCATCCCCCTCAGATACGGTATAAGCCTCATCTGCACTGCTGATCAGTGCCGCATCCCGTTGATGAGAGGCAAACACGCAGAGACGCTCAAAACCGCTCTCTCTTTGTATAATGTGGACGGCAGCCTGCTTTGTAGCATCCACACTGTATATATCCAATACCTTATATCCCTGATGCTCTTCACTGAACCGGATATGGATTTGTAAATCAGCCGCATAGCTTTGTTGCTGCATCCGCGTATACAGCTGCTGTATGTGTGGTATGGTATCCATAATCGTTATACACACACAGGCATGTGCCTGTGCTTTTTGCTCGTACACATAGCTCTTATACGGCAGCCTGCGCATTTCATGATAATATTCCTCCTCCAGAGAATTGCGGAAATCACTGTAATACACATGCAGAATATGGTGCAGGATGACATGCTGAAAGCAATTCATTCCCTCCTCGTCCAACAGCTGCAGCAGCTGCGCCACCTGTTCCTTTTTCATGCAGCGACTGTGCGAATAGGTCTGCGTACGGCAATCATATAGAGCAGCTCCATTCATGACGACAACCGGAAGTGTCAAGGGAATGCCTTCCAGTATGGGCAGCAGCGTTGCCGGTGTACGGGACGTCGCCAGAGTGATGGCAGCCCCCTGCTCCAGCAGCTGACGCAGCTTCACCTTTGTATAGGGAGAAAGCTGTTCATTTTCCTGCAGCAGCGTGTGATCCAGTGTGGATACATACAGCGTCTCCTTCTGCAAATGTACAGGAAGGTGGATGCAGTTGATACCATAGGCAACCGCAATACCAATCAGAGTATCAATCATACGATTGATCGCGAACAGATAGGGATTCACATCGGCACCGTGCGATACGGTAACACTCATGAACACCACGCAGGAAATATACGAGGCTGAGGTTTTCTTCAGCAGCACGGTAATATAAATCACCGGAATGATCATAAAGGATATGAGAGCATATTGCATAAGCTGCGTATTCCCCGGCAGGATATGCTTTTCAAACAGCAGCACAAGCATTCCGCAGAATCCGCCGACCAAAGTACCGACAACACGGTTGGCCGCAACACGCTGTGTATTGGATGTATCCTGCTGCATGCATAACACAGCCGCAATACAGGAATAAAATACTATCCCCTCCTCATTTCGCAGCAGATAAATAAGAAAGCATAAAAATACTGCCAGTGAAGATTTCAGGATTCGTTTACCAATTCTAGGCATAATACCATTCCTCCAATGGTTATAATTATAGCGCCGTTTTTACAAATGTAAATAGCAGACGGCAAAGGGAACAGAAAACATGTTGTCAAGCTGTTCTTCTTTTACCGATGATAAAGCAGTCCATATGACATGTTATATGGAACGTAAGTAGCCCTATACTGGCATTCCCCTCTAGCGTTTCATACATACCAGTATCCTGCTATGCATAGGCGGGCTCAATGCTCAAAAGTACGAAGAATACAACGGCTTTTCTCACATTCACGCTTTCCAGACAGCCATGTCTGAATTTGGCAAAGATAAAATGCCGGCTTCCCATCAGTTTCTCCAGATATTTCCTAGGGTATCCGAACCTGACATGTTCCCAGAGATCGTTATCAGCATAGCTTCTATGTCCGGCTCCCTCAAAGGATTCCTTTTCTTTTGTACGACGGCATTGCCTATGTGTTGCACGTAACTGAATCAGGAATACTACATGTTTAAAGTCGGGAATCTCATGTTTTTATAAATTGTGTAAACAGCTGCGCTCCTTTTCATTCTGTGCTATGAAGCAGGTCTAGTAAAAAGACAGTGACCGGACGGTCACTGCCTTAGAGCTTGGTTGCATATCTATCATTAGCGGTGTCTCAGCATTCTGCCAAGCTGAATAAGCGCTGTTGGTATCAGGGCAAGTCCATAAATTGTAAACAGCTGTGTCATGGTTATCGTCGTTACCGAGAATAAGGAATGCAGCGGCTGCCACAGCAGAATTGCATTCAGAAAGCAGAATCCGATTACAAATGCCAGAATGGAATATTTATTTGTAAACAGACCGATGCGATACAGAGAACGCTGAGAACGACAGTTAAAGCCATGGAACAATCTGGACAGGCACAGGGTTGAGAAGGCCATGGTCGTTGCGATTGCCCAGCTTTCCTTCAGACCCAGAAAATACGCGCTCATTGTCACAATGGCAATCAGAATTCCCTGGATTCCCAGCTGCTTCATCGTTGCCGGCGTCAGAATACCAACGGATGGATTGCGAGGCTTCTCTTTCAGTATATCCTTGGTGCTGCGCTCCATTCCAATGGCGATAGCAGGAAGGGAGTCTGTCACCAGATTGATAAACAGCAGATGCACCGGCAAAAACGGTACCTGCAGAGATAACAGGGAGGCTGCCAGTACACAGATAATGCCGGACAGGTTACCGGACAGCAGATAGATGATCGCATTCTTGATATTGGCATAAATATTTCTTCCCGTCGCAACAGCCTTGACGATAGTCGCAAAGTTATCATCCGTCAGAATCATGCTGGCTGCATCCTTGCTGACCTCGGTACCGGTGATTCCCATTGCAATACCGATATCCGCCTGCTTTAAGGCTGGAGCATCATTGACACCATCTCCGGTCATTGCCGCAATCTTTCCTTTTTTCTGCCATGCGTTGACGATGCGAATCTTATGCTCCGGAGCAACACGGGCATAGACACGGATGTGCTCCAGACGATTCATCAGTTCTTCTTCACTCATGGCATTCAGCTCCGTACCATCCACACACTGATCCCCGTTCTTATAGATTCCAAGTGCCTTGGCAATACTGCGTGCTGTCACCTTGTGATCCCCGGTAATCATTACCGGAATGATACCGGCACGCTGACAGTTTTCAACAGCGGCCCTGCTTTCCTCACGCGGAGGATCCATTAAAGAAATCAGTCCCAGGAAAATAAGCTGATTCTCATCCTCCACCTCGATATGGTCCTTTTCGACAAGCCGTGTCGCAAAGCCCAGTACACGAAGACCGTTATCCGCAAAGGTATGATTCATTTTCAGGATACGTTCACGATCGTCCTCCGTGATATCACGGATGCCCTGTTCCGTCTGTATATATGTTGCTTTTTTCAGAATTTCATCACAGGCCCCCTTCAGCAGCAATCTGTTTTCCCCATCGATTACATGAAGGGTGGACATCAGCTTCCGTTCGGAATCAAACGGATTCTCATCGATACGCGGATATTTCTCTCTGGTTTTCAGTTCATCGATACGATACAGCTCCAGCAAATCTACCAAAGCAAGCTCCGTAGGGTCTCCGATTCGCTGATGTTCATTAGTCGTGGCATCACAGCACAGCGCAAAGCCAAGCAGCAGCAGACGATCCAGCGGTGAGGATTCCTTTAAATTGTTTGCGTGCAGCAGCTCATGATTCCGATATACCTGCTGTGCTGTCATTTTATTCTGGGTCAGGGTTCCTGTCTTATCGGAACAGATAACAGACACACAGCCCAGACTTTCCACGGAATTGATGTTCTTGATGATCGCATTCTCTTTTGCCATCTGGCTTGTCCCCATGGCAAGAACGATCGTCACTATGCTTGCCAGTGCTTCCGGAATTGCGGCAACAGCCAGTGCAACGGCAAACATCAGTGCATCCATAACTGCATTCCCCTGCCATACATTTAAGGCGAATACAAGAATGCAGATGGCGATAATCGCAATACTCAGCTTTTTACTGAAATCATCCAGTGTCTTCTGCAGCGGTGTCTTACGATCCTGTGCTGTATTCATCAGTGTCGCAATCTTACCGATTTCCGACTTCATTCCTACCGCTGTAACAACGACGCGGGCACGTCCATAGGTTACCAGCCCGCTGGAGAACACCATGTTTTTCTGATCTCCAAGACCGCATTCCCCCGTTATGGTATCAACGGCCTTATGCACACTCTCAACCTCACCGGTCAGTGCACTTTCATTGACCTGCAGGGAATGATTTTCAATAATCCGTCCATCTGCGCCTACAACATCTCCGGCTTCCAGAAACAAGATATCTCCCACTGTCAATTCCTGACTGGACACCTCCATCAGCGTGCCGTCACGCAGGACGCGGCTATGTGGTGTGGACAGCTGCTTTAAGGCATCCAGTGATTTCTGTGCCTTGATGCTCTGCACGGTCCCCAGAATAGCATTCATGGTGATAACCGCCAGAATAACGATCGTGCTCTCCAATTCTCCGCTTACCATGGAAATGATAGCTGCGGCAATCAGAATGATAACCAGCAGGTCCTTAAACTGAGAAAGGAAGACGATAAACGGATGCACCGGCTTTACTTCCTCCAGCTCATTTCTTCCATAGGTGTTTTGACGCTCTGCGACTTCCTCGCAGCGCAGACCTGTTTCTACTGCCCCCAGCTCTTCCATTACCTGGGCGACGTCTTTCTCATACATCTGTTTCAATCTCAAGACCTCTACTTTCCTGTTTATGATTCTTTTCTATAGTCTTGACATTTTTTCAAAATAAAAACGAGACTATAGAAAATTTCTATAAGTCTCGTCAATCGCTGAATGCAGGCCAGAAGAGATACACTCTTCGGGTTTGTTGACCGGCTTCACACAGAAGCTCTGTGCTGACTACTCCCTTATTGCCTATAAGTTTACCATGGAAGTGGCACTTCTGTAAACCTTGTCAAAGGAATTTACAGAATGTTTACAATTCTTTTAAAAAATCATATGCGAAGGAATAGGAATGTTGTATTATATATATAACATTTCAAAATAATATGAGGGTGATCGCATGAAAGAGGAAATCCAAAGAGCATTTGATGATTATTTACAACGCCTGAAGCAGGATGAAAGCATCTGTGAAAATTTCAAAAAGCTGGTGCTGGAGCAGCTGGGACTGGGAACAGAGCTGGACCCTATCCTGTTTCGCTTTCTGGATATTGCAAAGGAGCAGAAGTATGCATATGCCGTTCCTCTGGGCTATGCCATGCTGTTTTATGCAACCTACTCCAAGGATATCGACCTGGCGATTTCCTATAATGAGAAAGCCAGAGAGCTGTTTATGAAAATGCCGGATTACAAGGAGCGCGACGGTATCCTTACCGTGGCCAACAATGCTGTTCTTGCCAATATTCTGAAGGAGGATTACGGAGCCGCCTATCGGGAAATCGCTGCCGCGATGCCCATGGCGGAAAAAGGCGGCCGCATGTCTTATTATGCAGCCTTTCTGAATAACGGTGCTATCATTCTGCGCGAATTCGGCCTTTATAAAAAAGCCATTCAGCAGGTAGAGGAAACACTCGAAAAGCGCGATTTCATCGGAAGCAGTAATTTCATTGTAACCATTTATCTGCTCTCCAATCTATATTTAAGTGCAAGAGAAACCGATAAGATGCGCAAGCTGCTGCAAACCTATATGCCGGAGCTGAAAAAAAGTGAATATTATGATTCCGACATCTATAACAAGCAGTTTATGGAAGCAGCCCTACTCGATGATCGCCGTGAAGAAGCCAGACAGTGGTATGAACACCTGATTCAAACCTATGATTTTTCAAAAAATGACCATCTGGATAACAATGAGGTCCACCTGTCCTTGGCCCGCTATCACCTGTATCAAAAGGATTATCAGAAGGCAAAGGAAACTTATCTGCATCTGCTCAGTCACAAGGATGAGGTACTCGGCTATAAGCGGCAGATACTGGAAGAAACCGCGCTCGTTTTTGAAGGACTGAAGGAATATGATAAAGCTTATGCGTATCAAAAGAAAGCGCATGAGCTGATGATTACCTATACCGCATTTATTGATGATATGTACCGGCAGGAAATTGAAGATGTCTGGGAAAAGAACCGTATGCTTTCCTATGAGGTGCTGTATGATCGATTGCTGGATATGACTGAATTCGGAAAGACGGTAACCTCCTGTTTAAACAGGAAGCAGCTCATTGAGGTCATCGAACAGCATGCCGCCCGTATCTTCTCCTTTGATGATTGGGATATTCTGCTGTATGAAGAGCCTCAGAAGCGGTTCCGCTCTTTTTCCAACATTTGTTATCCGCTGTCCGAACACCCCATTCTCGAAGCCTGCACACGTGAATATACTTCGCGTAAGCTGTTAAACCTTTCCGCAGACGAAGAGACAGCCGTTAGTCTCGGTTCCCTGTATGAGGCACATACCCGTTCCATGCTTTTACAGCCTATCACCTATCAGGGGGATATGCTTGCACTGTTCTGCATGAAATCAGATCAGATAGAGAATTTCAGCCGCACAGACCAACGCTTATTACAGGTGTTCGCAGATTACATTGCCATTGCGCTGCATAATGTCCGTCAGTTTGAGGATGCACTGGAAAAATCCAGCTACGATTATCTCACCGGCATCTATAATCGCAGTGCCTTGATGCAATTAGGTGAGGATATGCTGGAAAATGCAAAGAAATCCGGCCATTCCATCGGTGTGCTGATGATGGATATCGATGATTTCAAACAGATCAATGACACCTTCGGACATATGCAGGGGGATGCTGTTATCAAACAGGTAACCGCACTAATGAAACAGATGCAGCGCCATGGTATCATAGCACGCTTCGGGGGAGAGGAGTTTATTCTTCTGATCGATTCTTTAAGCAAGCATACGCTGTATGAGCTGGCTGAGGAAATCCGCTATGCGTGTGAAGCCTGCACAATACCGGCAGATACCGGCACCATTCACTTTACCATCAGCATCGGCTGCTGCTATCAGAACCAGGTTCATGCCACTTTGAAGGAGCTGTTTAATGAGGCGGACCAGCGACTGTATATCGCAAAACGAAACGGTAAAAACTGCGTCCAGATGTAATGAAAGCAAATAGAGCAATCAACCCCAGGTTCGCAAAAGCTCTATTTGTTTTTTTGTACAGAAAAGACGACTGCTTTCTGTTTGGAATCAGAAGCGTCTGTTTCTTTTTGAGGACTGGGAATTTTTTTGTATTCCCTTGTATCGCTGTCTTTCTGTGCTATCCTGCGTGCAAGTCCCCAAGCTATCCGCGTACTGCACAAAGCTGCACGGCTCTCGTATAAATCGTAAACGCTGCAGCCCTTATGAAGAAAAAGGAGAGTTCCTTTCCCTAAAGGACGCCCTCCCGCATTCCTACATGCTTTCCAGACATTTGGACAGCGTTGGAATTATCTGCTTCTTTCGTGAAATGACGCCATCCACAAAATACAGCTCATCCATGATATCCTCCTTGAATGCCTCATCCACAAGATAGCTCAGAGTACCGATGAACACCAGATTGCTTCCACTGCCATCAGCGGCCGTAAAGCACATCATAAGCAGATCAAATTTATTGATTTCATTTATTTTTTCCATATAGGCACGGATTTCATCCTGTACATTCACGATTTCCTGCTCATCCGCAATATTGATCTGACCGATGGCAATCCGCTTTCCATCAATATTATATTCCTTGAAATCATTGTACAGGATTTCAGACATGGTTCTGCCTTTAATCGTCGCTACAGCTCCGAACATTTCCTTTGCCATGGCATCCAACTCAATTCCGGCAATCGCAGCCAGCTCCCTTGCCAGCTCCTTATCGATCGGTGTCGTTGTCGGTGAATTGAAATTCATTGTATCACTGATAATGGCACAGCACATAATCGCTGCTGTTTTAACCTCTGGAACAAGACCCGCTTCCTTGTACATACGGGCAATAATGGAAACTGTACTGCCAATGATTTCATTACGGAAACGAATCGGTGTTGTCGTTTCCACATCACCGATGCGATGATGATCCACAACCTCCAGAATCTCCGCCTCCTTCAAATCATCAATACTTTGAGAAAGCTCGTTATGATCGACCAGGATGAATTTTTTCTTCTGATAATTCAACAGGTGATAGCGGGAAATCGAGCCCAGCACCACGCCCTGATTGTTAACAACCGGATAGGAACGAAATCTGGATTTCGACATCTGTTTGTATACATCATCAATATAGGCATGGTTGTTGAAGCTGATGATTTTACGCTTCATAATCAGCTTCACACTTGGTGAGCGATACATGCTGCGGGCTACCTGAAACATATTCAGCGGTGTTTTGATAATCGTACAGTTTGCTTCCTTCGCCATGCGTATAATTCCCTGGGAAATGATATCCACATCCACCAGGATCATACAGCCGGCCCCATCACTCAACGCACGCTTTTGCAGCTTCAAATCATCATTTACAACGACGATGCTATCCCGATAGCTGATATCGCTGTATTCCGCATTGCGGCTGCATAGTATATGGATTCTTCCATTCGTCCGATATGCATCGCATTCATACAGAAACTCGCCCTGCAAAACCTTGCGGATATTCTCGCAGGAGGTGTTCTTCATAAGGGAAATCGGCTTTTCCCCCTTGTCACTCATCAAAATATTTGTCATATCCGACAGAGAAACAACACCAATCAGCTTCTGTGCTTCATCCACAACGAACAATGCACTGGTGGAACGCATCCCCATGCGGTCCCACGCCTCCTTTATCGTATCATCCTTTTTCAGCAGCAGCGGCTCATCAAACGGCACATCATACAGCTTCACTCTTGCATTTTGAATATACACCGGCTCCGGCACCTGAAACTTTTTCAAAACAAAATCCGTTTCCGGGTTCAATTCTCCCAAACGGCAGGCAATGGCATTGATTCCCAGCTTCTGCTTCAGCTGTGCATATGCAATTGCCGATACAATGGAATCCGTATCCGGATTCTTGTGCCCGATAATATGAACAACGTCTTTCATTACGGCTTCACTCCCCTGTTTTCTTATGTTCATTGTACCTTATTTAGCCCCTTTTTTCCAGTGGTAGCGCTATCTTTTGCTGCACTGTGATAGCTTTTAATGAATTTCTTCCGTATACCATATAAGAGAAAAGTATGTTATACTGTATAAAACAATCAGAAAGAGGCGATATTATGTCTACCCTTAAACGAGCAATTCTGTTTCTGTTTCCTTATTTGATACTTGCGGTATGCATACTGGAGGAACGCTGGAGAATACAGGCTGCATCCCTCATGCAGTATGATACGTATACGGATATGCTTACGCTGACAGCTGTCATCTGTACGCTATTTTTATTCTTTTATATACGCAATATTATGGAGAAATATGACGGAATCGTATTGCTTTTGAATACAATTGCAGTTATTGTCTATACCCTTTTGATCTGGCTGCCAGATGTATTTGCGTTCCTCAGTCCGATTGCCTACAGTGTTTTTCAAAATGAGCAGCTATTTCTCACAATCATCTATGGGCTGCTTCTGATTGGAGAAGGCTATCAGATTTCTTTCCTCATCAAGGAGAGAAGAACAGATCAAGGTGACTCGGATTCTTAATCAGTATCAATAGACTGTACAAACGTAAAACGATCAATGACAACTGAAAACAGTGAGATTGATCGTTTTAATTTCTTTTATTTCCAAGCCACCGCAAGTGAGTAGCCGCTGGATATTATGTTTTTCTATGTTTTTTTATTCCCTGTCCCATGTTTTCCTTTTTTCTGCAGGATATCACGGCAATACCACATGATCATACCGATGCCCGCCGGTATTGCAAATGCAAATGGAAGCTTTATATAGAAACGATCCACAATCGTTGTGAATAAAAGTGTAATCACGCCGTATAGGAACAACACACTGACATTGGAAATGTAATACAGCACTCTTTTGCTTTTCATAATCGCAAGCAGCTGTAACAGGCAGGAGCCGCACAGAAGCAAAAGCAGCTTTCCGCGACATGCGCCCAGCACTTCATTGGAAACTGTTAAAGCATAATCATTACCGGAGAAATCCGGTGGAACAGAATTATGAAACTGTGTTATCAGAGAACGATATTCCTGAAACAGCAGGATACCGAAAGCAAGGAGTGTCAAACCAGCTGCCAGCGGCATCACAATGCGTAAAACGGCTTCTCCTTTATCTGACCATTTTCGAAACAGGATATTCTTTTCCTCCTGTTCTTTTCCATGGACACCTTTATGCAAGCCGTTCCAGCTGATATCATAGCGCATAATGAACGTATGCCGTAAGCAGCCATACACTACCGCAAGCACAAGCAGGGCTGCCACATACATCAGTAGATATATGGTAACACCGGTTTCATAACCGCTCACAAAAAAGCTGTATGGGTGGAATTCCTCTGTCTGCATTGCCAAAATCTCCAGTATATTGGAAAAGCCCAATTGCAGAAACAGATACAGGATATACAGATATTGCAGAAAGGAAACAAGCGGAAAATAAGCAAGCAGCAGATTCCAGCGTGTCAGTGATGGCAGAGCCCTTTTATCCGTATGCTGTATCATCAGCACATTGCTGAATACCATCATGCCCAGAAACGCCGCAAAGGACAGCAGCTGAGAAATCTGAAGCTTTAAAAACACATAATACAGAAGCAGTGCAAGCAGGGTCAGGCCATAGGGAAGATAGCGCTGCAGATCATAGCGGGATAAATCACTGTAGCCCTTTGTATCACCCAGCAGCTCATCACAGCTGATTCCCAACGCCTCACTCAACGGCTTCAGCAGTGTGATGTCGGGATAACCCTCTGCCGTCTCCCATCGTGATACCGCCTTATTGCTGACATTCAACAGCTCTGCAAGCTGCGCCTGCGTATACCCTTTCTTTTTGCGCAGTCTGATGATTTTCTTCGCAAACTGTTCTTTGTTCATACTCCATCCCTCCTCTATCTATAGTATGACGAAATTCCATATAAACAGCAATCCATGATTGCGGGAATCACTCCACGCTTCATGGATTGCTGTTTGATTTCTTTTCATCCTCCAATGTCTTGATAATGCCATCCGCTATTTTATCCGCAAAAACCTTCCGTTTTGCATCATCGATCAGATACAGACGGTCGTTCTCACTGGCGAGAAAACCGGCTTCTATCAGAATGGAGGGCAGCTTATTATTTTGCAGCACCTGAATCGGAGACAGATCCTGGTCCTTCATACCCCGATTCTGAGAATAGCCCAGAGAATCCAGCTCCTTTAAAATATTTTCCGACAGAGCCTCCACCCTCGGCTCCTTCATTTTCCCCCAAATTTCATAACCATAGGAGCCATTTATGACTTCTGCGGCATTGGTATGTATAGAAACAAACAGGCGGGCATCACTCTCATTGGATATACGAACACGTTCACTGAGATCCTCTACTTCATTAGCCGGCCAGGATACATCATCACTCTTTCTTGTATACAGAACCGGATAGCCGTTTGCCTCCAGACGTGCACCGATATCCTTTACAAAGGCAAGTGTAACATCCTTTTCATACAGCTCTTCAAAGGTACTTCCCGCATCATAGCCGCCATGTCCGGCATCAAGAACAACAACGGGTGTCTCTGCCTTTTTACTGAATAAGGGCGCAAGGATAGGATTGTCCGGAAAAACCTTCACGCATATGATCAGCAGCCCCAGGATGACCAGAAACTCCATCGCAACCACGATCAGCAGTCGAATCGGATTGATTCCTCTTTTTTTCTTTCTTTGCTTTGCCACCGTGTCACCTGACTTTCAAACTGATGTAATTATAGCAGATAAATCAGGAAATTCCTACCTTTTGCGTGACGGAAATGAGATGATTTGCATACCGATTCCACAAACCTTATCTTATGCAGAATGCTCCTCTTCATCCTCCTGATACACGGTTTCCTCTGTTACAATCAGCCTCTGCTTCCGCAAACGGTGATTCACATATTCCGTAAAGAAAACATACAGACATGCTGTAGTCGGTACTGCCATAATCATACCGAAGACACCCCACAGATCCCCGAAAACAAAAATACTAAGCAGCACCCAGAGACCGGGGAGTCCCACGGAATTGCCAACCACACGGGGATAAATGACATTATCCTCAAAGTAGCTGAGTATCTGATAGAATATGATAAACCATACACTCTGTAAGGGATCCTTGGACAGCATCATAATCGCTCCGACACTCATCGCAAACATGGAGCCGAATACCGGAACCATGGAACAAACGGCAATCAGTGTACAGATGAGCTCCGGATACGGGAATTGAAACAGCCGCATGAAGATATAATACAAAACCCACAAAATACAGGCCTCCGTCAGCTGCCCGCCGATAAAGCTGGAAAATATCCGGTTTACACGTGCAGCATAGCGGAAAACAATCTTTGAATTTCCATATCCGAGAAAGGCCGCTGTCACCTTGCGCATCTGGCGTATGAAGTTTTCTTTCCCGCTAAGCAGATACAAGGAAAACATAAAGCCCGTAAAGCCGACAGCAAAGCTGGAAACAAAGCCGGTAGCGCTTGATAAAATCCCGCTGGCACTGCCGGACAGCAGATTGATTACGTTGGTAACGATTTTCTCCCATGGCATCTGAATGAACTGCTCAACCTGTGTAATATTCTCGATTCGATAATCAATATGGAAATATGCCAGGACCTCATCGATATTCTTCACAATATTCGTAAAGAAGGAGGTTAGATTTTCCATAAGGGATATGAGAGAATCGATAATGCTAGGCAGGATGATACTGCCGATAAGAATGATTAAAATCAGAGCAAGCAGAAACGTGAGTATCATGGAAATGACACGTTTTTTCTTTTGGAGAAAGGAATCCTGCTTTGTATGGCGAAGCAGAAAGCCCTCAATATGCTTCATTGGCAGATTTAAAACATAGGCAAAGACAATGGCATACAGCAGGGATTTAAACACGGATAATACAAAATCAAAGCCGTTTTTCAAGTCCTGCAGATGCACAAGGAGAAATCCAAGCAGAAGAATATAGGTACTCAGGTAAATCCAGGGTCGTATGGATCGTATAACGTCTTTATCACGAAAAGGCAGTTTCATGTGCATCCCCTCTTTCTTTTGAAAAAAAGGACTGGACGTATCCAATCCTTTTTATGATTTCTTACATTTCTTCTTTTGCGATTGCAAGTAATCTCTTATGACGTTTCATAGCGTCTTTCTTTGTTTTCTCAAACATTTCGTACGCTGTTTCACCTTTTACCTTAGGCAGCTGGCTGTAACGAGTTTCTGTCATCATGAAGTCCAGCATCTTCTCGTAATCAGGCTCCTTGGAGTCGATTGTCAGAGGAGTTTCTTTTCTTGGGTCATAACGATACAGATCGAAGTATCCGCACTCAACAGCTTTTGCCTGTGTTCTCTGGTGGTTAGCAAGTCCGCCCTTGATACCGTGCTCCGCACATGGAGAGTAAGCCAGGATCAGAGATGGTCCATCATAGCTTTCTGCTTCCTTCAGTGCTTTCAGTGTCTGGTTTTTATTTGCTCCCATAGAGATTGCAGCTACATATACGTGTCCGTATGCCATAGCGATCTGTCCCAGGTCCTTCTTCGCAGTTGTCTTACCACCTGCAGCGAACTTGGCGATAGATGCAGCCTGGCTGGATTTGGAGGACTGTCCACCAGTGTTGGAGTAAACCTCAGTATCCAGAACCAGAACATTCACGTTCAGGTTGTTTGCCAGTACGTGGTCTAATCCGCCGTAACCGATGTCATAAGCCCATCCGTCACCACCGACGATCCAGATAGATTTGGAAACCAGGTCAACGTCTGCCAGTTCTTTTACCATAGCGATATCAGATTTAGCAGCCAGTTCCTTGATTGTCGGAGCGATTTCTCTTTCCGCATCACGGTCACCGTGTACTTCCAGATATTTAGCAAATGCTTCCTTCAGAGCAGGCTCAACATTTTCCATGTTGTCTTCCATTGTCTTCAGGATTCTTGATTCCTTATAGTTCTGTGCCAGAGCCATACCATATCCGAATTCCGCATTGTCTTCGAACAGAGAGTTTGCCCATGCAACACCCTCACCATTGCTGTCATTTACGAATGGAGTGGAAGGAGTGGAAGAACAGTAGATCATAGAGCATCCTGTTGCATTCGCAACCAGCATGTCATGACCGAACAGCTGAGATACCAGCTTATAGTATGGAGTTTCACCACAGCCAGGGCAAGCTCCGCTTACTTCGAAGTAAGGCATCATGAACTGAGATCCCTTAACGGTATCAGCAGGGAAGAATTCAGTCTTGTATTCTGTATGCTTGAACAGGTAATCTGCCAGTGGTTCTTCACCAAGCTTTTCGTTGATGTCAACCATTTCCAGAGCCTTGTTACCGGCTTTACCAGGACACTCAACCGCACACAGACCACAGCCTACACAGTTTGCAGGAGTAACCTGGATACGATATTTGAGGTTTTCAACACCCTTACCCATTGGTGTAATTGTTTCAAATTCCATAGGTGCTGCAGCAACCTCTTCCTCTGTTAACAGGAACGGACGAATTGTTGCATGCGGACATACAAAGCTACAGATACCGCACTGGATACAGTTTTCCGGGTGCCATGTAGGTACCTGTACTGCAATGGTACGTTTTTCTTCAAATGCTACGTTGTTACGGATAGAGCCATCCAGCAGGAAGTCTCCTGTGAATGCGCTGACAGGCATATCATAGCCCTCCAGACCGTTGATTACTGCAACATGGTTATCGAAATATTCGTCACCAGTCAGCTTACGGCTGGAATCAAATGGAAGATCAGCCCAAGCTGCATCCACCGTAATTTCTTCGATTCCGGCTTTACCGGCATCGATTGCCTTGTAGTTCAGCTGTACAACAGCATCACCCTTCTTGGAGTAGGATTTCTTCGCTGCTGCCTTCATCAGCTCAACAGCTGTATCGTATGGCATGATCTGCTCATTCAGTGCGAAGAATGCAGACTGCAGAATCGTGTTGGTTCTACGTCCCATACCGATTTCCTGAGCGATTTTAGTTGCGTTGATGATGTAGAATTTTGCATGCTTTTTAGCAAGCTGCGCCTTCATACGGTTCGGCATATGCTCAACGATTTCTTCTTTGGAGAAGGTAGTATTCAACAGGAAGCTTCCGCCTTCCTTGATATCTTTCGCCATGTCATATTTGAACATGTAAGCATCCAGTGAGCAGGAAATGAAGTCTGCGTTACCGATATAGTAAGTGGAACGGATTGGAGAGTTTCCAAAACGCAGGTGAGAACGGGTAACACCACCGGCTTTTTTAGAGTCATATGCAAAGTAAGCCTGTGCATACTGATCTGTATTGTCACCGATGATCTTGACAGTGGATTTGTTTGCAGAAACCGTACCGTCTGATCCCAGTCCCCAGAATAAGCAAGAAGTGTAGTCAGCTGGAACGTGGAAGTTGGAATCTGCTTCCAGGCTCAGGTTGGTAACGTCATCAACGATACCGATGGTAAAGCTGTTCTTCATTTCATCCTTCTTCAGTTCATCAAAGACAGCTTTGATGTGGTAAGGCTGTGTATCCTTGGACCCCATACCGTAACGTCCACCGATGATTTCGATGTCTTTATCCTTCAGTGCAGACAGGATGTCAAGATACAGAGGCTCTCCCATGGATCCTGTTTCCTTTGTACGATCCAGTACAGCAATTTTCTTAACTGTTTCCGGCAGTACAGCCAGCAGGTATTTTACAGAGAACGGACGGTACAGGTGAACCTTGATCATACCAACCTTTTCTCCGGCAGCAGTCAGTGCATCAATTGTTTCTTTAGCAGCCTCTGTTACAGAACCCATAGCAACGATTACACGTTCTGCATCACTTGCACCATAGTAAGTAAACGGTGCATATTCACGACCAGTGATTTCACTGATTTTCTTCATGTAGTCAGCAACGATGTCAGGAATTGCATCGAAGTGTTTGTTTCTTGCTTCCACACCCTGGAAGAAGATGTCGTCGTTCTCAGCACCACCGCGTGTTACCGGGTTTGTGTGAGGATTTAAAGCGTTCTTGCGGAATTTAGCAAGAGCTTCCTTGTCAACCAGTTCCTTGAATACATCTGTATCCATAACTTCGATTTTCTGAATTTCGTGAGATGTACGGAATCCATCGAAGAAGTGCATGAATGGTACGGACCCCTTGATTGCAGCCAAATGAGCTACACCAGCCAGATCCATAGCTTCCTGTACAGAATGGGAAGCCAGCATACATACACCGCTCTGGCGGCATGCATATATGTCTTCATGGTCACCGAAGATGTTCAGTGCTCTTGTAGCAAGTGCACGAGCTGCAACGTGGATAACGCCTGGCAGACACTCACCAACCATCTTGTAGATGTTTGGAATCATCAGCAGCAGACCCTGGGAAGCCGTGAAGGTTGTAGCCAGAGATCCTGCCTGTAAAGCACCATGTACTGCACCAGCTGCTCCACCTTCGGACTGAAGTTCAGCAACTTTTACAACACTGTCAAAAATATTCTTGCGACCCTGTGTAGCCCACTGATCAACAACCTCAGCCATTGGTGAAGATGGAGTGATCGGGTAGATCGCAGATAGTTCGGTAAATGCATACGCACAATGTGCGGCTGCAGTATTACCGTCCATTGACATAAATTTCTTAGTCATTTGTTTTCCTCCTTGCATAACTTACTTCTCTATTATAAAACTTTATCTTTGATTTTACTAGGATTTTTAAGCAATTTTTCGTTGGATTTCAAGGGAATTTTGTAATTATTTTGGGAATTGAAAAGTTTGCACCGCTTATTTTCACTACATGAAAGAAAATGTATACAAAATGAAAGAAAAGACCTGTTTTCAAGGTCTTTTCCCCTTCTTATTCAATTACAATTTTCACGGTATTTGCCGCATTGCTGCGATAAAACGCCTGTGTTTCTGTATTGATTATTGTCACTTCATTCCTTGTATCGCTGATGATTTCCAGTATGCCCTGTGTCGTTTCCGTTTCATTGTTGATAAGAAAGCTGACGCTTCCATTTCCACTGGTTTCCTGAATCTGATAAGTCTCATACGGCAGATTTTCCAGCAGCGCTGTAAAATCATTGTCCTTATCCAGCGTCACAAAACGGTTGAAGGAATCGGAGGACACCTGCATGACATAGGACTGGGAATCCGCCGGACGCTGCAATTCCCCCTGTGCGTTGCGAACCCGCTTGGTCAGCTCCATGGAACCGTTCTGTACACCACTGGTACGGTTGATAATACCAACCACTACGGTTGTTCCCGGCAGTACGGTAAATTTCGCCTCATCCACAAGCTCCGGCGAATTGATCAGATACTGTACTGGATAAGAGGAATCCAGCTCCTGCACCTCATAGGCACCGCTTGGATACGTTGTCAGTGACTGATGCCAGCTGTTATCCACATTCAGGTCATACACCTGATCGATTCCTTCCCCACGAATGCGGAATCTAAACGTATCCGGAGCACTTGGCGGCAGATAGTTGCCGTCATCGTCCAGCATATACTTGAATACTTCAATCGTACTGCGGTTGACAATCAGCTCATTGATAACCTCCACAACATTGCTGACAGCATCCCCCATGGTGATGGTAGCACTATCGGTTTCCGCTCCCCCGTTTACCCGATAGGTTGTGATGAACTGATCATTATTGATTTCCCGGATGCTGTAGGTCCCCTTCGGCAGATCGTTGACCACATAGGTGAAGGAATTACCGAAGTTCAATTCCACACGGCGCATCGTCGTCATATTATAGATTTCCACAACATACTGGTCGCCATCCGCCGGGCGGATCAGCGTACCGTTTGCCTGCTTAATGAATTTCGTGATTTCCAGCTTTCCATAGCTGCTGCGCTGGGCGTTGATGATGCTGACATTGTGCGCATCACGGCCGACCTCCACCGTAGCAGTGGAGCTTTCCTGCGCATCATCTACAATATACGTCACCTCATAGCCGCCCGGATTCTGTTCAGAAATCTGATAGGTTCCCGCTGCCAGATCACGCAGTGTGGTCTTCCAGCTGTTGCTTTTCTGCAGAACGACGCTTGTCTGCATTCCCGCACCGCTTACCGCAACAACAAAGCGCTGGGTATCATTCGGCAAAACGAACTGTCCGCTGGCATTGCGGATAAGCTTTGAGAGCGTGATGGAGCCCCCGCTTCCCCCAGCTGCATCAATCATTGCCACCTCATTGGAATTTTTCTCAACATGCACGATGCCGTTTGCGACCTCGCTGCCGCCGTTGATAATATATGTGACCTGATCATCACTGTCCACTTCATCGATCACATACCAGCCATCCATCAGATCCTTGACAAGGATGCTCCAGTGATTGGCTGCATTCAGGGTAAACACCTCATTGTAGCCCGGCTTGGATACATGTACCCGGGTCACAAAATCCTGTGCCGGCTGTTCCAGCTTGCCATTTACCCGCATGAACTTCTCGATGCGGATACTGCCGAAGACTTCCTTCACCGTATTGATGATCTGCACGGTACTGACGTTGCCCTCCACATTGACAATAGCGCTGTTAACCTCACTTGCACCGTTGACAATGTAGCTCACATCATAGCGGTCATCGACCTCATCCACGACGTACACGCCATCCTCCAGAGCATCTACCAGCAGCGACCAGTTGTTTTCACGATTCAATGTAAAGACCTCATTGTACCCCGGTCGTGAGATATGAATGGTGGAAACAAAATCCTCATCCGGACGCACCAGATTCTGATTGCGGCGCATATATTTATCCAGCTGTATACTGCCCCTGCCGGATGCCTGCGGTGTATCGATAATCTGAACGGTATTGCTGGTACCTGCCACATTGATGATACCGCGGTCCACTTCATTCCCCCCGTTGATGATGAAGCTGACAGCATCCATCGTCGTCGTTTCGCTGATGACATAATCCCCTGCTGCCAAATCCGAAAGCACGCGCATCCAGCGGTTGGAGGCATCCAGTGTGATCAGCTCATTATAGGAAGGCCCGGATACCAGGAAGACATAGGACGCATCCTTTTGCGGGCGCATCAGCATACCATCCTGACGGATATATTTGGCCATGGTGATACTGCCGCTTTCCGCTACCTGCTCCCGATTGATGACCTGTACCTGATGCGCAGTGCCATTCACTGCCACAATGGCGCGATCCACCTGAGAACCGCCGTCGATAATATAGCTGACATCCTCATGATCCAGCTCATCGATGACATAGGTTGCGCTTGGTAACGGTCCAATCGTCTCCGTGAAGCTGTTTCTGGAGGATAATGTGAAGATTTCGTTATAGCCCGGTGAGGAAACATGGATGCGATAGCTGCCTGATTGCGGCTTGCTCAGCAGTCCCTGTGCATCCTCTACATATTTGCTCAATGTGATGCTGCCGGTGTTTCCTGTCCCCTGCGGATTGATGATATTCACCGTATTGGCATTCTGCATGACATGAACAATTCCCCTTGCAAGCGGTGCCGCATTATTGACGACATAGCGAACACCCTCCTGTCCACTCTCTTCGATGATTTCATACCAGCCGTCCTTTAAATTGCGCAGGCTGGCATAGAAGTGATTTGCGTAATTCAGAAGAACTCTGCTTGTTTCCTCTTCTCCCTTGATGCGTACCCAGAAGCTGTCCTGCTCGGATGGATAGCGGTAACACCCCTCAGTGTCACGAATGAGCTTGCACAGCTCAATGCTTCCCTCATGCGGCTGCTTCTCCTCATTGATTACCTTGACATCCACGTTTTCCGCTTCCACATTGATGACAGCACTCTCTGCTTCCTTACCCCCGTTGATGATATAGCTGACATCATGCGTTGTATTCAGCTCACGCAGCTCATATACCCCCATCGGAAGATGCTCCAGCGTTTCCTTCCAGCGGTTGCAGGAGTTCAGCGTAATGATCTGATGGAACGCTTCTCCCCTGACATCCATCTCAAACTCCTCTTCCTGCTGCGGTTTCTTCAGACAGCCGCAGGATGCATCGCGCATGTACTTGGAAAGCGTGATGCTTCCCAATGCACATTTCATTACATTGACAGACTGTACATGCACATCACTGCATAACACAATTGTACCATCGTACTCGCGTGCATCATCCACCAGATAATACAGCTCCTTGAATTGCGGATCCTCCTTCTGAATGACCTGATATTCCGCCTGCGGCAGCTCCACCGCCTGATGCCAGTGATTGCGTTCATTCAGCACGAAGGTCTTATCCATATGCTTCCCCTTGACCTGCATATGGAACACCATGTCCTTTGACGGCGCTGTAAGATCATCCTCACAATTCTTGACGACTGCCTCCAGATGCAGCTTCGCCATAGCCTCGCTTGCATTCAGCACGGTAATGTTTACAGCTTCATCCCTGACCTCAAAGTATCCGCTATCCTTCGGACACTCCTCATTGATCTGATAACGGACCTCATGATCCCCCAGCTCACGGATTTCATAGGCGCCGTTTGGCTGCCTGCAAAAGGTCGCTGTCCAGTCATTGCTTCTGTCCAGAACACATTCCTGTTTTTCCTTATCATGCAGGAGCTGGATACGGAAGGTGTCGTTTCGTTCCGGCTTAAAGCGTTCTTTGAATCCGTTTTCCATGCATTTGGTAACGGTGATGTCGGCGCGGCGCGGCTGCTTGATCACAGCACAGACGCTTACACATTCCCCGTTTAACTCGATGCAGACAACATCCTCGAATACACACTCCTCAATTTCAAAGCGAACCGCACCGGCATCAAGCACACGCAGTGTATAAGAGCCCGGCTGCAGATTCTTTAATTCATCGCAGAAGCTATTGCGGCTGTTCAGGCAGAGTGTTTCCTTGCAATGCTCGCTGACGATTTCCACACGTACCTCTTCGCCCGGACACAGATCACGGCGAACGCCGTCCTCCTCCATGAGTGCACCAACACGGATGCAGCCCTTTGGACACGGTGTATTTACCATGGTGATGCAGACATCCTCATCACACACATCCACGACGGCAGACGCACACGGCAGATCATTGATCAGCCAGCCGACCTCATAGCCCTCGCATGGAACCTCACGTACCTCATAATGTCCCTGCGGCAAATCATACAGGCGGACACAGAAATCATTTTCGCTGTTCAGCTCGATTTTCTGTGTGCACATATCGCTTTCCACGATGGCACAGAAGGACTCACCATAGGATGGCATGACCAGGTTACCGTCTGCATCCGCGATACGCTTCTCCAGCAGCATACAGCCGCAGCGCTCCTCTTCGTTGATGATCGTAACATGCATGCTTTCTCCCTCGAACAGGAAGTAGCAGCTCTCATGCAATTCCCCGTTGATGTCATATACATGCTTACCGCCGCCCAGCTCACGCAGCTCATAATGCTGGTTGGCCAGATTGCTCAGGCAGATGCAGAAATCATTGCCGGCATGCAGTTCATATACCTCATGACAGTTCTTGCCCTTGAGCAGCACACGGTATACGGCATCCTCATCCGGCATCACGATACGGTTTCCATCCCGTATGCGTTTTTCAATTGTTACAACGCCCTGCCGCTGTTCACTGTTGATGATGTCGATATATTCATCATCACGTCCCAGTGTAAAGCAGGCACGCTCGCAGCTTTCCCCGTTGACGCGGTAGCGGACATTCCAGTTTTCATCGACCTCACTGATTTCATAGCTTCCCTCCATCAGATCATCGAAATATACACAGAAGTCATTGCGTGCACACAGGCGGTAGGTGCGGCTGAAGCCCTGTCCCTGTAACAGGAAGCGGAATTCATCCTGCGGACACGGCATGAACAGCTCTCCATGCGCATCCTCGATATACTTGGTAACGCGGACACTTCCTGTGCAGTCGCTTTCCTGATTGACAATCAGAACCTCCACATCGCACTGTCCCAGCTCGACATTGCCGAAGCTTTCCTCGTTGCCGTCTATGACGTAGCTGACGCGATAGCCCAGATTATCCTTCTGCACAATACGATAGCGTCCCTGCGGCAGCTGATCCAGAATCACACACCAGTTGTTTTCCGCACGCAGACAGACGTGCTCACTGCACTCTCTACCTTCGACCAGGATATCCAGAAGCATGCCTCTGGATGGACGCTGCATGTCCCCGTTGCAGCAGCGAACAACACCACGCAGCTTCAGCATACCGCTGTTGCGGCGGCGGTTGATGATGCTGACCTCCTGATTGGACCCATCCATATACACGATGGCATCGCATTCATCCTGCTGATTGACGATATAGGAAACATCATAATCATAGCTGTCCAGCTCGGTAATCCGGTATTCTCCTGCCGCAAGACCCTCCAGCATGACACACCAGTTGTTTCCGGCCTTTAACAGATACGTTTCCTTGAAGCAGGCACTTTCCACACAGACTTCAAATTCCTCATCACGCCCCGGCTTGACCAGCTCACCGCTTCGTGTTTCTTCAAATTTACAGATTTTCAAAACACCGCAGCTGCTCTTCGCAACACTGTTGATGATGCGGATTTCATTTTCACAGCAGTCATCGACAACAAAGCGGGCATGACGGCACTCTCGTCCGCAGTTGACCTGATAGCTGACCTCATACTCACACGGTGCATCCTCACGCACCTCATAGCTGCCGAAGCGCAGATCATCGAAGCACATGCACCAGTCGTTATCCGCATTCAGCTCGAAGCAGTGTTTACAGAAGTAGGAGCTGAGGGTTACATGAAAGCACTGATGCTTCTGCGGCTTAATCAAATCACCGAATTCATTGCGCACATATTTGCAGATGCTGACCGTACCTGCATTGCGTTCCTCATTGATGACGGACACACAGAAGGCATTGTCACCATTGATGCGGATACAGGCACTAGTACTCTCTCTTCCCCCGTTGATAACATAGCTTGTCGTATAATCGGTATTACAGCTCACTTCCTCGATGACATATTCCCCATTGCATAAATTCGCGATATCCACGCAGAAGTTGTTGCTGGCATTCAGATTAAAGGTTTCATTCATACCGCAGCCGCTGACCATGACCATGAACTGCAGATCCTTCGACGGCTTGGAAACACTGCCGTCACAGCTGCGAATAAACTTGCAGATACGAAGCGGTGAGGTCATACCTTCACAAAGTCCCATATTCTGCTGTGAATTGATAATCATAACCGATGCCTGCTCACAGTCGTTCAGCTCTACATTGGCATAGCACTGCTCCTCACGGCCATTTACGATATAAACCGGATTCGCTTCCATCGGATCACTCAGCTCATTGATATCGTAATAGCCCGGCAGCAGTCCGCAAAGCATGGCACAGTAGTCATTATCCTCGCTCAGCTCAATCAGACGATCATCGCTGTCAGAGATAACGCGAACCTGATAAACCTCACCACAGCCCGGCTTGCACAGGTGTCCGTTTTCCATACGAATATACTTTTCAATCTTCAATACGGTGTCTGCACGCAGTTCATTGATCATGACGAGTTCATTTTCCTGCGGCAGCAGATCAAAGCGGCCATCCGAGGTTTCTCCCTCATCATTGAATCTCCAGCGGGTCAGATACCCTGTACATCCGCTTTCCTCAACCATAGTATAGCCTGGCAGCAGGTCACAGATGGTTTCCTGAAAGTCATTGGATGCATCCAGGGTAACACACTGCTCCTGCCCATTCTGCATGACATGCAGGGTAAATGCCATGTCCCTCTGAAATTCCAGCGGATCCCCGTTCATATCTACTAATTTCTTTACGACATGCAGCTGTGTCTCACCCAGCTGCTGATTGATGATGCGGACTGTGCGGTGAGAGGTCGTACTCGTGTAGATCACTGTGGCGTAGTCCTCCTGCTGAATTTCCTCATCCACCAGATAGGTGATATCCACCTCATCCCCGTTGATCATCTGCTGTCCGCTTTCATCCGTCTGTACGATGACATGCTGTACTGCCTGGATATCGGAAATCGTGATTTTTCCAATACCGGTAGCCGGATCGATGGGTACATCATAATAACAGCATTCGTTCTGAGAGTGACAGACCTTGACATGACGCATTCTGCGTATGTCTCTGGCACTACCGTCACGCATCCTCTCTTCTATGACAATATCCATGCTCGCATTTTCTATGCACGGCTGTGCCGTTTCCAGAAGGCTGACAGGCAGCATGCGGTAAAAGACGTTCCATAAGCGTTTGCTCATCTTTATCCTCCTTCTTCATATAAGCGATTCATTTCTTATACATTCTAGTATATGAGCCCACATGGAAATTGTTCTACAAAATAAAAGAACCGTTAATTCATCAACGGTTCCAGCTGCAGCAGCACATAGGGCTGCCCCTCAATTTTGATTACATGTACACGCAGTACAGCATAGGTATTCTTCATGTGCAGTGTTACAACAAATGGGATATCATATTCATTACGCATTACAATCACCTGCTTTATCGTATGTAAAAAGCTTAAACGTGTACATCCTCATCGTATATGCACACCATAAAGGTATAGTAGAATACCAGCACCAGACACATGACAACACCATAGACAACAGATACAAGAAAGGCAGGAAGAAGCTGCATATTATCGAACAGGGAAAGTCCCAGCTCCATCGCATCCATGAATGGATTGCTGCGGGTCATGATATCAACGACGCCGCTGTTTACAGCAAACAGGGTTCCATATTGGAAAAAGGCATTCATGAACGAGGTATAGGCAAAAGCAATTAAAAAGATGACCAGCATACTGTAAAAGGAAGAACGGTAATGCCGAATGATCTTAACAAAGGCATCCTTTATGATGAGAAACGGATTCCGCGCCCCGTCATAAATGGCAAAGCAGGCAAATACCTGCACCGGAATATAAAACATCATCAGCACAAGCATGATTGGAGTCAGTATGGTATTGATACTGCTCATATCCGCAAGCATCAGCTGAAAGGAAAGCCAGCTGCTCCCCACCATTACGACAAACAGCAGGGTCTGCACCCCAATGAGAGGAAACATATAGTCCTTCATCGTAAGCGTACGTATATCTTCCCGCTTGGTACGGATAAACTGAAACATGACAATCAGATATACATAGGCAGCCACAACAACGATCAGATAGAGAAACAGGTAGGATACCAGCATACTGCCTGCCCGGCTGACAACCGAAATTCCCATACTGTAAATCGAGCAGTACAGAATGCTGAGCAGCATCAGCATAATCAGCAGACTGGCAATGCGTTCTCTTATATTGGTAAATGAAAGAAAGTCTTTCCAAGTTTTCATAATATCACCTCAGGTATAGGTTATTCTACCATATTTCATGTAAAATGGGAAATGCTAAAAAGGATAAGATTGGAACTGTGCAGGCGGTGCTCAGATATGAATAGTTTCCATAGACGATGTTTTATTGCTGATTCTTATCTTTAGTGCCTAAGATTTCCTTAATATGTAAAAATCCTCCTGCAAGCCGCACAGGAAGACTTCAGTAAACAGGATATGCATGTATATACTGTATTTTATTGATATCACGCATGAACGTACATCTCAACCTGCTTTCCCCGATGCGCAAGTCCTACTTTAATAACATTTTGCATATCGTGATCATATTTCTTGTCTATGATTTAATCACATGCAAGCTTCGCCAATTTTGTAAGGTCAATATTTTCGTCCTTTGTATATTTCAATTCAAATAACAGTGAGGGTTCTCCACTGGTTTTGTTGCTTAACAAAATATCATACCTACCTTCCCCATGCTCCCGATTGCTCGAAATTTCATAAGCATTTCCCAACCGCATAAGAAGACCTAATAGAAGCGTCTGGTAAGAATTCTCATTGATTAAATCAAAATAACTTATAGTATCCATCAGAATTTTACGATATCCGCGCAAAAACCCTTTCCAGTCTTTTTGAAGGAGTTTATCTGTTAAAACATCGATACTATTCTCATCTACATGAAGATAATGTGCTGTGATTGCACTAAATTCACTCATGATTTCTTTATTAGGAATTCTTAATTCATATCTTCCGAGTAATGAATCAAGCGTATCCTGTACGGTTAGATATCCGGCATTCAGGCACTGCCCGCCTGAGGCGCAAACAGCCCCCATAAACTGCTTGTTTCCTTTAGCTCATAAAAAGATGTTTCGAAATTTACAAGTGTTCTAACTGTTCCGATCCTTATTAATTCTTCATATCCCTCTTTAAATGAAGCATCACAATCTTTCATTGCCACTTTTATCATTTTATTAGAACTGGTATTCACCCAGTAAGGCATCAATACTTTACGTTCCGCGTAATTGATAATGGACCAGGGATTAAAAATGTCTACGCCTCCCATATTATAACCGTCATATAATGCGCGTACTTCATCCGTATACTTCAAATCATAATATGCTAACAAGTCTTTTACCTCATTCTTTGTAAATCCAAAGTATTCTGCATATTCTTTATCCTTTACTGTACATACAAGCAGATTATTTAAATCAGAAAAGAGGCCTCTGCCCGCCTTAGGCGTATTCTCTTTCGCAACGCGCTGTATGCCTGTCAACATAGCAAATTGTAAATCATCACTTGTTTTCAAAGCCGTATGCAGGAGTGCTGATAAGGCACCGCTCACTTCTTTATAAAATCCCTGTGTATGGGCTTCAATAAACGGTGTGTCACGCCTTGGGCGGGCAGCGCCTATTCGTCTATAAACAACATAACGCGTTTTTTGTAATATTGATGACATTTTTTCATTAAAAAGCTGATTGCATGGTCAACTGGCTCCAAGTTTTCGTCTTCAAGATCAGATAATCCCCGTAAAATCAAATCAAATTTAGGCTTTTCAAACATACTGAGTTTTTCTAAAACACATGCATATTCATCATAAACATTTAATAATTGCTCCTTTATAGATTTCACTATCCTCCTCTTAGATTCTTTTGCATCCGCAAAAGATAAAAATATTGTTGGATACGTATTTATATAGGAAGCATACTCTGTTTTCATAATTGCTGAAGCTTCAAAAATGCTAGCTGAATTCTTGGTAACATCGAAAAAATCTGAAAGCACGCCATGGGTGGGCAGCGCCTGCTCATATTGATTGTCTTCCCCGCTACTAGCGCGCCTTTTGTCGGATACCAAAGGTATCGGCAATATTTCGGTGAAAGCGTCTTGGTCGTGTAATCAGTGTAACAGTTGTTTTCCTTTCCAGAAACTCCGCAATCATCACGCCTCAGGCGGGCAGTGCCTGCTTTTATCAACTGTGTAATAATCTTCAACCCGTAATTTCTGATAACCGTTAACTCCTATTGGTATGGCTTTTTTCAAAATATCACCGCCTTCTATATATATTATACCTTAATTTCATAATTCAGACATACGAATTGAGAAAAAGGATAAATCAACGTACTGCGAAAGCTTTTTAGTTTTGCTCTTTTCAATGTATCACTAGATATCTGTATCATAGCATGAATTCATCGCTTTATGGCGAAAAATCAATAAATTGTGGATTTAAATGCACGATAATCAAGTTTTTTCGACACCACAGTTAACCAAAGCATTCTGGAAAATCAATCTTCTATTATAAAATTTCTATACGAAAAAAAATCCTTCTGCCGATATTGCAGGAAGAATTTTTTATTGCATTTTATGTACCTTTCACAAAACAAGCCTGTGCAGGAAATCCATATGGATGAATATTGCTCGATATTAAAGCTTCCTTTTTGAATGTATCAATGAAAATCGCCTCACAGATGAGCCCGCTAGAAATAGTATAATCACCAAATACTTAATGAAATTGAAATTATGATATAGAAAGAGATTTCCCTGAACCAAGTCAAAGACAGTGACATACAAGATAAAATCAGCACCGTTATAATAAAGAATCATTGGAAACAATAATATAAATAAACTCAAAAAGCAGCTAACAAGAGGGTTTTCACACTTTTTAGATATTAGGGCTACGATACAGCCACTGAGCACTACACCCGAGCACCGGATGAAATACAGCAAACAAGCATACTGCAAACATGAAATTTCAAGCGGTAATGAAGATGCAATACTCCAATCATCAGGTACTACAGCTTGTAATGGGGCATCCCATTGAGACATCGGATATAGTTGATGAAATGCAAGTGCGTCACTAAGATTGTAAAATAAATACATGAATACCGACACCAATAGTACAACTATGAATTTAGCTCTATTCCTCGACCTTCTGCCTTTTTTTGTAGTCTCATACAGTATATACTCCTTTTTCTGCTGATCAAATGTATAGATTCCATGTAAAGCAAATATAAGGGAGGCAATCAGCAGAATACTCATTTGAATATCCCGCTCTTGTGTATTCATAGCAAAAATAGCCTGATATCCCTTTTTATAAACGAGTACCTCACCATCCTGATAATCCTTATAAAAAATCTTGAACGCCGCTTTGTCTTTTATTTGATCCATACTCTTTTTTAATAAAGCCTGGTAATTTGCTTCCGATGCCGCCATTCCCCTATCTTTCTCTGCAGCTAGCTTTTCCAGTTCTGTTTCCTGCTCCTCATACAGCTTATATTGTTTTTCAATTTTACGCTTCTTAACAGGATTCAGTACACCGCCATATTCTTTATATAGTTCTATCACCTTATCCTCAATGACAGAGTCCTGTCGCTGACTGGCAATTGTATAACTATAATTCCCCTGATAAACACACAGCAGGACACATATGATAAAGAATTTATTATTAACAATGATTTTTTGAATTTCATGTATCAACAGACTGGTATGCTGTACAAACGCAATCGAATGAGCATTCCATTTGGGGATCCTGACCTTTTTATGTAAAAACATGAATAACGCTGTAAAAAGTAACATACATATGATGATACATATACATAGGAGTTCAGCTAATGATATTGTGATAGAACGAAATGTAAATACTATATAATCCTGATAAAACGTATGTGTATTACTGATTTCATATAAATTGAGGTAATGAAAGATACGCAGTATAGAGTTGACTGAAATAGTCTGGAAAAGCAGATAAGAGAGGGCCAGCAATGCACTCATTAAAAGAATAGAGAATTTCTGAAAGCATTGATACAAACATGCAAATATCATAGCTAAAGTGAATCCTGTAATGATTTTTATGGCAAATGTTATACCATACCACATACCTACATTTCCTTGAAATGCGCTTGTATACAGAGAAGGTATGCTTTGAATGGATGCTTCCCAATTTATGCCGCCATACAATCCCTGCAGGAGAAGCAGATATCCCCCTTCAATTAGGATCGTAAGCAAAATACCTGTAATGAAGATAACAATGCATTTAGAAAAGCGTGATGCGACCCTTCCATATTTCGTAGTTGTTATCAAGGATGTCATATCTGCACTTTCATCACTCTGTAATACGATAATCGCTATAAATAACCAGGCAAAACAAATCATGATAGAGACAGAGCTTGTCACATAACGTTCAAAAACAAGGAAGCCTTCGTCACTGAAGCTTGTATTACGAAGCCTTTCATAGGTACTTTTTGTGAATTCCAACTGTTGTAGCTTTTCATCCGATATCGTAATATGCATGGGATTATTTTTGAGAAAATCCGTTTTCTTCAGAATACCATCCAGATATGTTTGATACTCTGTTATACGATTGTAATAGGTATGGAGATACTGGTATATCTGTAAATGAGCATTCAAATCCGTATAGATATCCGTTTGCAGTAAATTTTGATATTCTGACAGAAAATCTGCATCAGCCTTCTGTGCTTCCGTATCATCCTGAAAGGCCTCCGTTAAATGAAGCTGCTCTTCATATTGCTTCACTTGTGTGAAGAATGTATGCTTTTTTTCTATCCATGCTTTTTTATCCTGCAGATTTTTGCCATTTAATTGTTTATTTATGCTGAAATAAACATCTTTATATTTCGCCATTACATCATTGCTCTGTATTTGTTCCATATACAGAAAGGTGAATGTCGCAAAAAGAAGAAGAAGGATGGCAACGATCAGATTGCGCTTTGATGTAAGCTTCCTTATCTCATATCGTATAAGCTGCATAAAAATTATCCCATATAATACAGATAAGCATCTTCAAGTGAGGGGAGAACAGAGCTTTCACCGACTTCATCAACTATATAGCGTACATGAAATACAGTATCCAAACGCAATGACCTTGTAATTTTATGTGTTCTCTGAAATTCCTCCCATACATCTTCAGCAATCAATGTTTCCTGTACCCTACCCTTTAAGCGTTCAATCAACTCCGTTATACTACCTTCGAATAACAGATTCCCTTCCTTTATGAATAAAATTTCTTTTGCAATCGTCTCAATATCCTGCATAACATGCGTTGCTATTAAAACTATCTTATCTTTTGCAATCGTAGAAATATAATTCCGCAACCGTATTCTCTCCAATGGATCCAAGCCTGCCGTCGGTTCATCGAGGACCAGTACCTTTGGATCATTTAATAACGCCTGCAGGAAAAATAACCGTTGCTTCATCCCTCCGGAGTAGGCCTTAATTTTCCGGTTCAGATAAGTATCAAGGTTAAGTATACTGCTTAATGCCTTTATCTTTTGTTCCGCTTCCTCTTTCTTTATTCCTTTTAGTGCTGCCATATAATACAAAAACTGCTTCGCAGTAAAATCGCCGTATCCCGTTGTTATTTGCGGCATATAGCCAAGAATATTGCGATAGGTAGAGCCCATCTTTTTTATTTCATCTCCACAATAAGAAATTGTACCTTCATATTGCGTTAAATTCGTTGTAATCATTTGTAATAGCGTACTTTTCCCTGCGCCATTCGGTCCAATAATACCATAAACCCCCGGTTGCAGCACAAAGCTCATATCACGTACGGCTACCGTTTTCCCATAATTCTTCGTCACCTTTTGAACATTTAACGATATCATGAGGCACCCCCTTATGTTAATTCAATTTGTACATACTTTTGGAATTTATCTTCTTTGATCGGATACCTATAAAATTTATTTCCATTTGCAAAATAAAATGAGTGATGGATGATTCCCTGTGGCAATCCTTCCATATGTTCTAAAGCTGTCTTATCAAGCAATTCACCTTTTCTGTTAAACAGATAAAGATTTTTCATGTCAATATCGCATAATACGATATAGTCATCATTTACAAAGGCACTAAAAGAATAGGTATCCAATAATTTCTTTTTCTTATTTGATGCAACATCATAGTAAAAGACACCTTCTTTTTCCCCATTACCTACTTCAATTAAAAACTGGCTGTTTGCATAATAAACATTTTTCTCCTTCTGCCAGAGCTTCATACTGTAATCTGTAAGTGATCCTTTCAATATAGCATTCTTTATGACTTCTTGTTTATCCTTATAGATTTCTGTAGTTATATATACACTATCATCTTCAAAAAACATATTTACAATATTTGTATCAGGTTCTAATTCAAAGCATATTTCATCCTCGTTATCAGACAGGTCATAAGCATGTACTTTGTTGCTGTCTGCATAATATAAAATATTCTTATGTATTGTAAAGGCAAAGGAAACATCCTCACCATCATCACTTTTTGTGACAGAAAGAAGCTGTTCTTCCTCGGTTCCATCAAAATTACTTCTTATAATAGTCTCTGTTAATTGATCTTTTTTATTAAAAGCCTCTACTACATAATAAAGCTTATCCCCATATACAGTATAATTTGAACGCATTTCATCAGAAATGCTACTACAGCTATCTACATTGTCAAAATCACAGCCGGATTCAGGGTTTGAATCCATTATATTTGTGTTCTTGCCATCATAAAAAACTGTATATTTATGTGTTCCTTCAGAATTTTCATAAACAGGGAACAATAATGCCCCACCTTTAATATCTGCCATGAAAGAGGAAGATGCCATAGAATTTTTCAGTGTAGCATAATCAGCTTCATAATGCAGAGCTTTCTCATCAACTTTCTGTGTCTGCTTGCCGCTACAGCCGCTTAACAAGGAAAACATTATAAACATCGCGATTACTTTAGTGAAATTTTTTTCATAAGAGTCCCCCTTTAAAATTATTCTTTCGATTATTAGAATAATTCCTCCTAGGTACCTAGGAGGAATTATTCGCATAATAAAATAGAGTTATCGAACATCTGAACTATAATAAGTATTATTTCCTACTTTATGAGTACCATCAATACGTGTAAAGTAACGACCTCCACTCGGTAAAGAGCGTCTAGTTGTTGCATAACCAGTATTAGCATCTCTATAGCCATAATCAGCAGCTAGTGTAATAATACTTGCTCCATCCTTTGTATAACGAGATACTGATTTAATATTGCATGAATCATTAGTAGCATATGTATACCCACTTGTAGTTTTATCATTGCAACTTACGCCATAGTCATATGATGCAGCATTTATTGAAATAGCTGATAAAGCGAATCCAAAAGAGAACAATGCTACAAGCATAAATTTCTTTCTTTTCACAGAATCACCTTCCCTCCCATAATGTCAGCGCTTCCATTTATAATTTTATAATAACCTATTAACTATTTTTTGTCAACGCTTTATAACAAATCATATTGATCATATTGAATCAGGAATACAAAAAATCCTCCTGCCGATATTGCAGAAGGATTGGTACCTCCTTATTTTATATCGATCCAATGGTCCTTTCCATCCTCATACACATTTGCACTCAGCAGATATAATGGAACCAGCAAATAAAACTGCACCACATAATACAGCGCATAAATACCGATAATACTGATCAGCGCCTGTGTATTATTGGCAGCAACACTGAATACCTCCATCAGATTGTTACTGATATCATTCCCCAAAAAGGACGTCACTACAAGCAGAATACCGATCTGAGCGACAACAAACCAGATCATATACACAAGAGAGCCGCGAAGAATCACACGAATCTGTTCCCAAAGCAACTGAAAGCTCCCCATCACGAGTGCCTTGATCCGAGTAACACCATCATATACGCCATAGGAGATCAGTGCGTTCCACAGGATAAAGAAGACATTCAGCACACTCATTCCCACATAGTACAATGGCGGAACCATGATGAGAAACGTTGCCACGGTACTGACCAGCAGCTGTATCACACTGACAATCAGCCCAGCCAGAATCAGATATATGAAGCGTGAAGCACCATATTGCACATCCTTCACACCAAAGGACTCATTTCGAACCCTTTGAATAAACAGAAACAGAATCACATAGTTGATCAGTGAAAAAAACAGGGACAGAAGAAAACTCAAGATGGAATACATCAGCGATTTGGCATCCATGATATAAATTAGAGAATCCTTACACAGGGATATCAGCAGGCTGGAAACAAGCAGTATGGCAAACAGCCGTAGATGATGCCCCTTCAGCTGTGCAGATAGCTGTTCCTTATATTGTTGATATGTTTTCATAATTACCTCCATGTAACCCGCTGCATACGGGCTTTGCTGCTTGAACTGCTGATAGCTGTCGGTTTCTCCTGCTTCAGCAATCACAATACAAAACATTATACGAGAAAGCGAAAAGAAAAGCAACCGCTCAAAGAGCATGCTGCTTGGTGATTTCGGATTCCCTTATGGGAGTGGCATACTGCAGAAAGTATTTTTCCACCTTTTTGCGTGATACGCATTTCAGCGAGATGCACTGATGATTTTTCAATTCGATGTTCAACACATCCAAATCATTGCGACTGGAGGTAATCGACCATTTTGCTACATCCTGCCAGAACAGCAGAAAGCATTCCTCCTTGCCGTTATTGAGATAAAAGACCGCATAGGTTTCATAAAACTCTATCAGTACAACATCTTTGACAAACAGCAGGCAATACAGAAACAGAAAGGTTATTACGATTCCTATGAGATAGACACGGGTAAACAGCAATGCAATCCCGATGAAAAGGAATACGGCAATGACCAGATACGGCTTTGCGTTGATCTGGTCGATTTTTCTGCCGTCTGTGGGCAAATTTCTGATTTTTAGCACCTTACTTTTTACGTTCACGTTCGACACCTTCTTATCTAGAAATTATTATATATGAAATAATTATTATATCAATATAATCACACAATTCCACTTATTTCTTATATATATTTCGCATATTTCCATGTATAATATTCCTGTATATCACACAGAAAGGACGTGTTGTCATGTTTGACATAGTAAAGGATATAGATCAATGGGGGAAGGGTTCCCTATTCAAATACGGCTTCCTGCAATCCCTTGTCATTATGCTGATATTTCTGTTATGTGCCTGGCTGTGCAAACGGGCAATCAACCGCTGGATCCGTAAAAAGGAAATTGTAAATGCGAAGTTTGTTATGCGCATTGTTAAAATCACTCTGTACACCATAGCCATATACGGCTGTTTATCTCTGCTGACTCCTTTTGAAAGTGTCCTTGGTAAAATCTGGGGAAGTGCAGGTATCATCGCAGTGGTATTAGGTCTTGCAGCCCAGGAATCCATGGGCAACTTTGTAAACGGATTGTTGATTACCACCTTCAAGCCGTTTAAAATCGGCGATCTGGTAAAGGTCAATAACGGAGAATATGAAGGCTACGTGGTGGATATCTCCCTTCGAGATACGGTGATAAGAACCTACGAAAACACAAAGGTTATCATTCCTAACAGCACCATGAACAAAGCCGTTCTGGAAAATGTAAGTCTGACCAATCACACAAAAGGTAATTTTCTAACGCTGGACATCGCTTATGAAAGTGATTTGGATAAGGCGATGAATATCATGAAGGAAGAAATCATACGGCATCCCGCTTATGTGGATCCCCGCACAGAGGAGGATATGCGAAACCATGTGGAGCCGGTTATCGTTCGTCTTACCTCCTTCAACGATTCTTCCCTGACCCTGCGTGCCACCGTATACTCGCGTGATAATTCAGAAGGCTTTGCCATGCTGTCTGATCTGCGCATCGCAATTAAAAAACGCTTTGATCAGGAAGGCATTGAATTCCCCTATCCGCACCGTACGATTACCTATAAAGAATAAAATGATAGCATTGCCGATAGCAAGCAATAACCTTAAAACATAAAGGAAAAGCATCCCTTGAGCTTGGGATGCTTCTTTCTTATTTCTCTTTTCTGCTCTTACGAACACTCTTGTCATGACTTCCGGATGCTCGTCTGCTTGGACGACGCTGTGAAGAAGAAGCACTGTTATCATAGCTTCTGCTGCGTCCGCCTTTATTATAACCGCCTTTGCCTCCGGTTCCTCTTCCATTGGAACGGCTGCTGTTTTTGCGCTTCGGCGCACTGTCGATTTCCACCATGACTTCCACACCGCGGATATGACTGCGCTGCATATTGCTCAATACTGCATCCACCTTGCTGGCTTCCACATCCACCAGGGTGAAATCCTTGCGTACATCAATACGCCCGATGGCCTTTCCATTCAGTCCGGATTCCTCAATGATTGCCGCAACGATATTACCCGGCTGTACACCATTGTTTCTTCCGACATTGAATTTCAACGTGATAGCATCAAATGCAGATGCATAACGCTTCACATCCTCATCCGCTTCAATATCGATGATTTCATTCTTGTAGGTCATGGAAATCAATGCAGAAATAATGTTTTCCAGAGCAATTCCCTCTGCCATCAGTTCATTTGCAATCTCCATGCTTTCTTCAGTAATGCCCTCATCACATGCTTCCTTTACCTTTGCGACAAAAGCATTGCGGTTGGCTTCCATCATCTGTGCACTGGTTGGCAGCGCATGACGGACAATATTGGTTTTCGTATAACGAATGATGTCACGGATTCCCGCACGCTGCTTTCCTCCGCTTACCAGAGTGATAGCAAGACCTTTCTTGCCGGCTCTTCCGGTACGTCCGACACGATGGATGTAATATTCATTATCCTGTGGAATATCAAAATTCACAACCAGATCGATATCATCCACGTCGATTCCGCGGGCTGCGACATCCGTGGCAATCAGAATCGGATAATTTCCGGAACGGAACTGCTCCATAACACGGGAGCGGAACTCCTGCTTCATATCCCCATGCAGGGAAATTGCTTTGATGTTGTGCTTATTCAGCTCATCACACAATTCATCTACCATTTTCTTCGTATTACAGAAAATCATGCATAAATCCGGATCGTAATGAGACAGCAGCACACGTAAAGCATTTGCTTTTTTTCCACGCGGTGCATCATAATAAATCTGCTCTACTGTATCAATGGTACGCTGTGCAGACTTAATTTCCACACGTACCGGGTCATTCTGGAATTCCTTGGTGATACGCAGAATTTCCGCAGGCCATGTAGCCGAGAATAGAATGGTCTGATGCTCGTTGCCCTCCGGCATCATGGACAGGATTTCTTCAATATCTTCCTTAAAGCCCATGTTCAGCATCTCATCCGCTTCATCCAGAATTACCATATTGGTATTATCCAGCTTCAGTGTACGGCGGTTCAAATGATCCATGATACGGCCCGGTGTACCGACAACGATACCGCAGCCTCGTTTCAACAGCTGAATCTGACGGTCAATCGGCTGACCTCCGTAAATCGGAACGATCTTAACGCCTTCCTTGTACTTTGAAAATTTTCTAAGCTCGGTAGCCACCTGGGTGACCAGCTCTCTTGTTGGACAGATGATCAGTGCGTTCGGATATCTTGTTCCCTGACATACTTTCTCAATCGCCGGGATACCGAATGCAGCAGTTTTACCTGTTCCTGTATTTGAACGACCAAGCACATCCTTGCCCTCCATAATAAGCGGAATGGATTGTGCCTGAATATCGGTTGCATTTTCATATCCCATTTCTTCAACAGCCTTCATTACCTCGCTGCTGATCTGTAATTCATTAAATGTTGTCATTGTTACCTTCTTTCTATCATTGCAGGTTAAAAACTCGTAATAACTTACTAAGTTTACCATACGATGGTACATACGTCAATTTATAATTTTTATCATCCATCAGTTTTCCCATATAAAACTACGGCATTCAGCAAATAAAAAAAAAGTGCGACTGCACCATTTTCTGTAATCTATGCCATGCTGCGGTAGCAATCCTCCAGACGCTCCACAAGAAGATCCTTGGAAAGGTCAAGAACAAAGGACAGCTCCTCACAGAGTACACCCTCAATACGGGAAAGACATTCCTGATAACGGATACCTTTTTTACCTTCCGCATATTTCCAATACAGCAGACCAATGAGCAGCTGTACCTGCTGTTCCAGCTTGTAGTCCACAATACTCTGCTGAATCTGCATAAGCGTAAGACTGGCTGGAAGGGATGATTCCTGTTTGGGAGTAAACAATTTCTTCATGATGAGATCCGCCTCATCACTTTCCATCAGATTTCGTACACCCACTCGTGGCAGGCTCTCGAACGGTATGGAACAGGTACTTCCATCCGCTGCCGTAATTACCATACGCTTTTCTTTTTTGTCGATGCCTGTAACATCACAGATGCCCAGGTTTGGATGAAATACCTTTTCTTCGTAGTTTACCATTTTATATACCTCAATACCCTCAGTCTATGCTTTTTTCAGTGAAAAGTCAAATAAATATCAAAAGAAATCAAATCGTCTGTGGAGCAAAAGAACACAAGATTGCTGAAGCAATAGATTCGTTTTCACGTTCTAAACGAATATGTAAAAAAACCTGGTCTGATACAAAATACCGATGCATTATATACATTATGACGAATCGCAATTACACAGTGAAGCATTTCTGCCCGCCGAACCTTCTGCACTGCAGAAAGCATACGCTTTACATAGTAATTCTGAAAAGAACGGCTGGCTTTCTCTCTATATAAACTCTATGCTCAACTTTGTCAATAATGAATCGTCTTTCAGATATATAATATACGCATGCGAATGAAGTGCAGTAACTGCCAGAACTTTTCCAGCACTTTCTTTCTGCATTTCAAATCTTCAGACATTTTTGTCGTCTTATACTGTTAGTGTTTTGCATATGGTTTATCATAAACAGCTGCGAACCAGAAATGCCGCAGAGTAAGTGCTTATGAGAACGTTTTATTCCATTGTGATCAAATGATGCATCAGGCTATCATTGCACTTCTTTCGAGGAATAATAAATCAATCAAGGATGCTGCTCCTGTATGTATGAGTTCACTGCCATTCGATAATTTACCCTTATCTCAGCTGATATCTACAATAGATTGGTGAATCGTAACGACCATATTGCAAATAATGCAAATAATTACGAAAGTTCTTGCTTTTCTCATTTCTTGTGTTATACTGAAAGTGTAATAACAAGCAAATAACTATGATTTCAATATTCACATATCAGGAATTGTAATTATCTCATTGTACAATTCACATATGTGTTTTTTTATGCCATGAGAGTGCTTCTTATCTACATTATAAGGAGGTACTAATATGAGTACAGGTAAAGTAAAATGGTTTAATGCAGACAAAGGATACGGATTTATTACAACCGACGCTGGACAGGATCTGTTTGTACACTATTCTGAAATCCAGACTTCCGGATTCCGTACACTGGAAGAGGGAGCAAAGGTTAACTTCGAGATCAATACAAACGATCGCGGAGATCACGCTGCAAACGTAACTGTAATTTAATTACACAATCAAGGGAACCGTCGATAGAAATCGGCGGTTTTTCATTATCCGAAAGCAGCACCGCCTCTTTGACAGGGCTCCTTTGAAAAATGGATTGCATAGCCTTTTTCGTGCTATGACATTTTACAGAACTGTTCGTCAGGACATGCTTATCGGTATAGAAAAGGCTCCGCATGCAATGCAGAGCCTTTTCCAAAATTATAGGGGATAGAATGATGTTATACGTAAATTAGGGATAGTTTTCGGGGATCATTTACGTATCAGCAGTTTTCTCATCTGCCACCCATACTATACAGCACTTCATTTTCGCAATTTGTCGAACTATGTCGCCTGTTCGTTTTTTTCTTCATTCATATGAATCAGCGGCTTCAGCAGCTCATAGAAATCCTCATATGGAACAAAATGAATTTTCTCTTCCTCTTTATAAGCCACATAATATTTCCCATAGCTGTCATAGATTACTTCATATTTATCCTTCTTTACAAGCACCGTAGTCAGAGGTATCTTGTAGCGGGTCTTGTTTCCATTTACCAGCTTATCTTCATAGGCATAATGCGTGCTGGCAAATACGGGATGATCGATACCCTCAATCGTCAAGCTGCCCTTTTCAATATCCGGCAGATACAGATCACTTTCACCCATCTCTATGTATTTACCTGGAAATTTTACAGCAGCCGCCTGTACTACATCCTGCTCCTCAAGTCCTGTAATCTGCAAATCCATCACCTTCCTATGCATCGTATTATATCATGAATTATGTGCTTTTTGACATATTAGAAATGCTAATCACACAATTTGTGTACGAAAAATCAAGTTTCCACACATTTTTCCATGATCCCGCCATATTTAAACGGAAAGTTTTTTGTATACTATAGGCAAGCAAGTGGTAATCTTGCTTAGTATGACATATTTCCCCCAAAAATAACTTCATACTTTCTCCCTTTCAAAATAATATAATAATGATACAAAAAAGACGTTCCCCCAAACGTCTTTTTTGTTGTATGCAGGATCATAGATTTCTCTTTACAGCAGCAAGAATGACTGTAAAGCCACATTTTCCCTTTCCATCACCTGCGTCCGCTGATACCAAAATGACTGTATTCGTATGTACAGCTTTTCCCCTTTTTATTCCACGATCCATAAAGTTGTGGGAGCTATCACACAATTTGTGCGCCGCAATTCTGATTTCCACATATTTTTCCATGATCGCGCCATATTTAAACTGCAAGTTTTTCGTATACTATAAGCAAGCAAGAGGTAATCTTGCTGGTATGATAAAATTCCCCCAAGAATACTTCATACTTTCTCCCTTTCAAATATAAAGATAATAAGATACAAAAGAAGCTCATGAACCCAAGCATGAGCTTCTTTTGTTTTACTTATGTTGTTCATCTATTGTTTCCAAAGACCAGATGTTTGAATCTCTACGAAACAGCAGGCAAATCGCGATACCAGCAAAACCCAGCAGTAGAAACAGAAGAGCCGCACCGCTTCCTTCGCCTACACCGATTGCATGTCCAAGCAGGGAGGATGCTCCCTGTGCCGCCATGAAGGGCTCAAGGATATAATCTATGAGGGCACCACCCAGAAAATATCCTGCCGGTATGGTGAAGAATTGAAGAGAATTTCTAGCGGCATACACTCTTCCCTGCATATCAAGCGGTATATGTTCACGCAGCAGCACATCCATATTCGTATTCATTGCCGGAATACACAGCCAGCCGAGAAATGCCCCCAGACACCATACAAATGGTTCTCTCCCCAATGCCAGAAAAAAGCTTTCGGTTCCCATGCTGATCAGCAGGGCATTGTGAATCAATCGCACACGTTGATGCCTCGTCGGCTTCAGCATCAGAACAAGACTTCCGGCAAGATTTGCCAGTCCCATACAGGTATTCACTACCCCCAGCACAGCTTCACTGCCACCCTCGCGCATCAGCAGCATATAAGGCAGTGCAGCATCCAGGGTGGAGGCTACCAGATTTATCGCAGCCAGATACAGGATCAGGTCCAGAACACCGCGATTTTCTCTCAGCCAGTGAAGACCGCTTTTTACGCCGTTCAGAAGAGATTGTTTTTCTATAGCGGACACCGCTTCTACAGCAGGCAGCCGTATGAAGAAGGCCAGGGCTGTAAAGGCAACGCTGAAGCTGATCAGATCAATCAGCAGGATTGTCTGCATACCGAACAACGCATAAACAGAGGTTGCGAAAACGGGAACCAGCAGTGTGTTCAATGAATTGGAAAACATCCGCAGAGCGCCTGCTCTGGCATACTGCTTCTTCGGAGTCAGCAGAGTAATCGCCACTTCACTGGAGGGCTGCTGCAGTGTATTCATACATCCGTTTACAGCATTCAGAATATACAAATGCCATATCTCCAGCGTTCCCTGTAACAGCAGGATACTGATTACAAGGGTTGAGGCAGCAGCCAGACTATCACAGATCAGCATTGTCTTCTTTTTATCCCAGCGATCACACAGGGATCCGGCAAACAGGCCGAATATCACATAGGGGGTGTACGAACAGATGGAAAGCATCGCGCTGACCATAGCACTTCCGGATTGCTGCAGACTCCATATGACAAGTGCAAAGCTCGTCATAGAGCTTCCAAGCTGCGAGCATGCCTGCGTACTCCAGAGTACAAGAAAAACATGCAGGTCTTTTATTGTTTGTTTCATATTGTTCATTTTGACTTTGCTCCTTTTCTACATGAATTGTATACAGGCAAAGTCAGCGGACGAGTCCGTAATCATTGCTCCATGCAAGCGATTCGTCCATCAGACTTTGCATGGAGCTGCTGCATAAGGTAATTTCATAATATCCCTCCCTTCATATCAGACTGTATATAGTCTGAGGAATCATTCAGTCTTTCATAATCGAAATAAGCTCTGTTCAAACATTGTAAATGAACACTCACATGCTATCCGTACAGGCAGCTTACTTCCTTTCCATTATACCACAGCTTCGCGGTATGCTTCCCATAATGTAAAACGAAAACGATGTATTATAACATAGTTTTCCATATTATCTACATTATTTATTGACAAGTATTTTGTATACTGTAAGCAGCAAGTAGGAAATGCTTGCTAGTATGATAATTCCCCCAAAAGTAAATTCATACTTTCTCTCTTTCATTTAAAACTGATAATAATAGAAGCGCACTGTTCCCCCAAGCAGTGCGTTTCTATTTTCTTATTCTGCCAGACGATTTTTAATATCATCATGAACAAAACAGAAAATGCAGTATTTGAAAAAACGAAATGTTCAAAACAGTACGTGATTTCAACTACATAATTTCACATAGTTGCGACATATTTTTCAGATAACATTTTCGTATACTATAGTCAGCAAGAGGAACTCTTGCCAAGTATGATAATTTCCCCCTCAAATGAAATTCATACTTTCTCCCTTTCATTTAATTTTATAATTCTAAAAGAAAAAGAACGCACCCCCTCAGCGTTCTTTTTCTTTTATCCGCGTTTATTGCCAATCCACGTTTATTGCCGAATTGATTTCTCATCCCTGCACCCTTTCCTACCGGCACCATAGCGTATTGCTATCAAAAACGATATGCATCGCTTTTGCACATGGACAGGATTCAGCGGATGATTCTTTCTGTATTGCATCATACTGCTGTCAAAGAGATTGATTATCTCATACCGGATACAAGATATTGCAGTGCTTCCCAGACAACCGGTATTAGCAATGCCGGCAGCAGATTACCTATTTTCATCTGTTTACCGAAAAACAAATTGATTCCAACACCAAAAATCAGTACATTCCCGACCAGCGAGAGATTCCGGATGAGCGTATCACTGAACAACGGAGAAAGGGTTCCGGCTAGAATGGTGATGGCTCCCTGATACAGAAAAAGCGGAACGGCCGCAAAAACTACGCCAATTCCAAGGGCAGAAGCAAAAACCATGGATATGATACCATCGAGAATCGCCTTTGTAATCAGCATGGAGGCATCGTGTGTCAGTCCATCCTGCAATGCTCCCACAACAGCCATCGCTCCGACACAGATGACAAGCGCATTACTCACAAATCCTTCCACAAATTTATCGTCCCTGCTTTTTACCATACTTTGAAGACGATGAGCCAGCCCCTCCATGCGATCTTCCAAACGTAACAGCTCTCCGGCAACTGCACCAATCCCCAGTGAGCAAATCAGTAGTAGTGTACCGTTCGCCTGCAGGCGTGTACCATCCACTTGCATCATAGCGCTTATCGCTCCGCTGATACCGATAAACAATGTGCATAAACCAAGTGAGCGCATGAGCAAATCGCGTACACGAAGCGGTAGTCCCCCCTTAACCAGCATACCGATCGTCCCTCCGATAATCACGGCAGCTGCATTGATCACTGTTCCCATAACGTTCCTCCTCTTTTTTCCTATAAATGTACCATTCCACAAAAGGAAAGTCAATGAAATCTCCGACAGCTTCCTATGAAACTGTTTATTACAGACCTGTTCAAGAAAGGGTAGTGCGACGCGCAGGAACGTATGAAGTGATGAAATACCTCCCCCATTCCCTGGAATTGAACATGCTTCCCATATCCTATCTCTGCTGCAGACAAAAAAAGATTTCTCATTCATGATCTGCACCATGGAATGAAAAACCTCTTATTTCAGCTCATTATCACAGATACTCAACAGTGGTCTGATTCTTTTACAGCAGCTGATTCAGTATATTTGCAAGCTGTGTCTTTGGCTGATAGCCGGAAATCTGCTTTACTGCTTCTCCGTTCTTGAATACGATCATGGTAGGAACCGACATGATACCAAACTTCATTGCCAGATCGCCTTCCTGATCAACATCAACCTTGACTATTTCCGCTTTGCCCTTCATATCCTCTGCCAGCTCCTCCAGTACCGGAGCCAGCATTTTGCATGGCCCGCACCAGGTCGCAAAGAAATCTACCAGGACTACACCCTCTTTTGTTATTTGTTCAAATTCTGCTTTATTTATAACTTTCATAATCTCGTACCTCCGACTATCCACAGTATAGCACATTCTGCCAAAAACATGCACGAAAATGCTCATACTGTGAAATATTTCTGCAATGTCTCCGCAATTCCATCCTCATTGTTGCCGCTACTAACCTCATCCGCCGCTGCCTTAACCTCAGGCATCGCATTCCCCATCGCAATACCGATACCTGCCGCCTGCAGCATTTCAATATCATTTTCGCCATCACCGAATGCCATCACATCATGCATGGGAATATCCAGCATTTCCGCCAGTGCTGTCAGACCGCTTCCCTTTGTAATCCCCAGCGGCATCAGCTCCAGCCATTTCGGTGTTGTCAGTCCCAGCCAGTAACGATCCTGCAAATCTCTTTTTGCCTGCGCACTTACTTCAGCCATGACATCCTCATGGTAGGCAACACTCACCTTGTTGATACTGCGGTCAATTTCTTCCCACGTATTGATATAATGAATCTTCGGGTAGCCCTTTCGGTTATCCGCCAGAAGTGCAAAGGCACCTCCCGTCCACGGGTAATCATCACTAAGCTTGTGCTTTTTGCGATATTCCGCTTTTTCCTTTAAGACACTTTCCGGATTATAATCAAACAGTCCGTCATCAAACTGTGCCATAATTTCAACATCCCATTGCCGGAAATATGTAAAAAGCTCTTCCATTTCACTGCGTCCCATCTGCTTGCGGATATGACGTTTTCCACTCGCAAGATCATACAGAATTAAACCGTTGACCTCCAGTAAATAGCCTCCATAGGCATCCATATGCAGCTCTTCGGCATATTCCATAAGCTTGCAATAGCTTCTTCCGCTGGCCAGTACAAGACGTACCCCCTGCTTCTGCACACGCAGCAGCAGCTCCTTGGTTCTGGAGGAAATCCTGTTATCGCTTGTCAGCAGTGTTCCATCCATATCCATTACAATCATTTGTATCATACTATCACGCCCCTTATGAATAGGATTATACAATGAATATCTTCAGAAGTAAAATCATACTGGAAGAAGAAAAAAAAGAGTGCTATACTAAATGCACAATGGGGAGGTACTGCAATGAAAATACAGAAAACGAATGCCATGCGTATTCTGGACAGCAAGCAGCTGTCCTATGAAGTGCTGAGCTATGCACATGGAAAAGAGGCTGTTGCAGGTCTTGATGTAGCAAAGCAGCTGGAAGAGAATCCGGAGCAGGTTTTCAAAACACTGGTAACGGTTGCGAACACGAAGGAATATATCGTCTTCGTAATTCCTGTTGCACATGAGCTGCATCTGAAGAAATGCGCAAAGGCTGCCGGTGTAAAATCCGTGGAAATGATTCATGTGAAGGATATTAATAAGATTACAGGCTACGTCCGTGGGGGATGCTCCCCCATCGGTATGAAGAAGCAATTCCGCACCTTTGTACACGAAAGCTGTACAGGGCATCCTACCATAATGTTCAGTGGCGGGAAAATCGGTGTTCAGATCAAAATGCAGCCGGATGAACTGTTAAAGCTGATTCATGCGGAAACAGCAGATCTCATCAGTGAAGCTTAATGCTGTCATGCTCCATGGCAGCTTTTTTCATAAAAAAGGAGAGCTTACTCCCCTGATGTAAATACATATTTATCCAGCGCCTTCGCGATTCCCATCTGATCATTGGTATCGGTGACATCCCATGCTGCCTGTTTCAAGGAATCCATAGCATTTCCCATAGCGATGCCGTACTTCACGGTTTTGATCATTTCCATATCATTTTCCGCATCTCCAAACGCCATCATTTCCTCTGTGGAGATTCCCAGCTTCTTTCCAATACGCAACAGCGCACTCGCCTTGGATACCCCCTTCGGCATAACCTCAATCCAGGCAGGACCAACCTCCAGCAAGTCATAATCCTTCAATTCCCTACGAAGATGCGGCAGGTGCTTCTTGAAAAAGGAGGCCGTCTGTATCAGTACAAACTTATTCACATCCTGTGTAATTTCATAGTCTGCATCCTCCAGTGGAATGAAATTTCGCTTTCCCTGATTAAACCCGTAATCCATCGGCCGCCCAAACACGACACTGCGCACCTTTTTCATTGCCTTCAGACGCTTGGATATCAAATCATAGAAATCATATCCGCAGCAGCTGATGACCTCAAAATTATATTTCATTCCCAGTGCCATCACTTTCTTTGCGTCATTGCCGTCCAGCACCTTATCCACATAATATTCCTTTTTATGAAAATCATAAATAATCTGTCCGTTAACCCCTGCTACAAAATTATCACCTCTGTGCTCAAGCTCCAAGGGCTCATATACAAAATCAATACCACCCTTATCCCGTCCGGTAGCTATCGTTATGGAAATCCCCATCTCCTGTGCCTTGATCAGACGTTTTTTGGTTTCCTCATCAATTGTCTTCTGCGTGGTCAGCAGCGTTCCATCCAGATCCAGTGCTATCAGTTTTATCGCCATGTTCTACCTCTACTTTCTTTATCAACCCTATTATAGCGAATATAGAAAAAAAGTAAACCTGAAATCCCTGTAAAGAAGCTCTGCCAACCGTAAGAAAACGGACATCTCTATTGAAATGTCCGCTCTTTTATATTTATTTCGCTAATTTAGCAGCTGCTGCCTCATCAACAACAACGACAACATCTGCATGATTCTGCAATACGCTTGCAGGACATGCCGGATCAACCGGTCCGTTGACCATAGCTGCAACAGCATCTGCCTTGTTTGCGCCGGATGCGACAAGCAGGATTTTCTTTGCCTTCATGATGGTCGCAATTCCCATTGTAATTGCATGTGTCGGCACCTGATTGATATCATTATCAAAGAAACGCGCATTATCAGAACGTGTTTTTTCTGTCAGCTCAACGATATGCGTTTCCTCTGTAAACGGTGTACCCGGCTCATTAAATCCGATATGTCCGTTTCCGCCGATTCCCAGAACCTGTACATCCACGCTGACATTTTCCATAGCCTTTTCATAGCCTTCACAGTCTTCCTTCGTACTTCCATAAGGTACATGAATCTTGTCTTCCGGTAAGTCAATACCCTTAAACAGGTTTTCATGCATGAATGTCCAGTAGGATTCCGGGTGATTTCTGTCGATTCCAACATATTCATCCAGATTGAAAGACTGGCACTGTGCATAGCTTGTTCCATTGTCCTTATGATCCTGAATCATGTTCTTGTACAATCCAATCGGACTGGAGCCTGTTGCAAGACCTAAAACAGCATCCTTTTTGTTTGTGACAACTTCCTTCATAACAGCAAATGCTTCTTTGCTTACTGCATCGTAATCTTTCACTACAATAACTTTCATTTTCTTTTCTCCTCCTGATATTACACAGTAATATCATACCATTTTAAAAGCATGTTTTCAATCTCAGAACATACATATCCTGTATTTCCAGCCGATCGCTGAGCACCGGCTTCTTGCATTCCATATACGATTACAGATGGTAGCCGCTTTTTTCCATGCGGCGTTTGTTTTGCCTCTGCAGTTCAGATCCCGGTTCCTATGGCAACAGATTTCCGGCTGCAACATAGATGGAATACCATTCCTCTCTGGTCAGCGTAATGTCACAGGCTTGTACAATCCCTTCGATGCGCGCGGTATTGACAGAGCCCAGAATCACCTGCATTTGAGCCGGATGGCGGAGCAGCCATGCTGCCGCAATCGCACTGCTGCTGACCTGATATTTCTTTGCTAGTGCCTGAATCCGTGCATTCACCTCGGGAAATTTCGGATTATCGAGGAACACACCTTCAAACATGCCATACTGAAACGGTGACCAGCACTGTATTGTAATATCCTGCAGTCTGCAATAATCCAGTGTACCGTTATCACGGTCAATACCGCGCTGGTCAAAGGTATTGACATTGACACCGGCATCAATCATCGGTGTATGCATGACACTCAGCTGCATCTGATTGATTTCAATCGGCTGCCTGCTGTATTTTTTCAGCAGCTCAATCTGATAGGGATTGTGATTACTGACGCCGAAATGCTTCACTTTTCCTGAGGTATACAATGCATCAAAGGCCTGTGCTACCTCCAGCGGATCCATCAGGGCATCCGGACGATGCAGCAGCAGATAATCGAGATATCCACATTGCAGACGCTCTAGAGAAGCATCCACACAGCGAAGTATGTAGTCTCTGGAAAAATCATAATGTGTTGTTTCACTGCGATGGATACCGCATTTTGACTGAATGAGCATATCCTTTCTTAAAGAAGGCTGTGCCTTCAATACCTTACCAAACAGCTCCTCACAGACTCCTTTTCCATAGATATCCGCATGGTCAAAGAAATTGATACCGAGCTTTAAATCCTGATGAATCAGTTCCTCCAACTCGTTTACGCTCATGGCATCAATACGCATACAGCCCTGTATGATAGCCGGTGCCTGTGTACCTGCAATGCTTATGCTTTTCATATGCTAGCTTCCTCCTCTTTATCAGTTGCCTTCATTATACTTCTTTTTCCTGTACGTGAATACAGGAAACAGCTTTTTTCAGCAATGGAATTCTTATTGCATAGGAAGAAGAGCATTAACGCGGATACCATTACATTCCTGATTCTGTACTTTGCCAGCTGAATTCAGAAAAGGGCTCCCATTGCCTGCCAAGCCCTTGAAATCTCAATTGCCGGAAGCAGCCCCTGTGTATGAACGCACAACTGGATCTTTCTGTCCTTCATCCGCAGCATGATATCTGTTCTGCAAGGAGCAGGGTAATTAAAACAGTCTGTAGGTTTTTCATCTCCGCATGAAAAGCGCTACTGCCACGGCATGGAAAAGGATATGCAAAGAGCCTTCCTCCTATCCCATATCCGGCTTAGGAAGCACGCTTTCTGCATATCCCTGTTTTTTTAAAATACCTGATTTAAAATACCTGAATTGTATATGCGGTTGTGAATGTTTTTCCTGCGGAAAGTGTCATCATTCCCTCACGATGGGAGAAGTCTTCCTCCACCCTTGAAAAGTCCGCATGGCCGTACCACGGCTCCAGACAGATAAACGGCGCATTCTTTTTCGCTGTCCAGATTGCCAGATACGGATAACCGCTGATGGAAATGCGCACACCGTGGTTGTTCGGTCCGGATAATGTCAGATAGGAGCTTTTCATCCCCTGATAGATCAGCGTCGCATATTTCTCGATTTCCTCATAGCTGCAAGGTATCGTCTGCAGCTCCACATCCTCCAGCGTATACGGTTTCTTCTTTTCAGGATCAAACACCAGCTGCTTCAGCTTCTCCGGATTCGAAAAACGCATGGTATAGTCCTCAAACGCCTCTCCCTCACACAACGGACAATTGAAGCCGGGATGCAGCCCGAATGTAAACGGCATTTCCCGTTCTCCGGTGTTCGTGATACGATAGGTTACCGTAAGGGTATCATCCTGCAGTGCATAGCCTACCTCATAATGAAAATCGAAGGGGTACTGCGCTTTTGTTTCCGAACTGCTGTCAAATGCCATGATGACCTCTTTTCCATCATCGCGTACACAGTCGAGCGTCGCATAGCGAACCAGACCGTGATTTTTCATTGCATATGTTTTGCCATCCATTTCATAGGTGCCATCCAGCGTATTGCCTACCAGAGGAAACAGACCTGGATTTTTCCCTGTCCAATAATCCGGATGTCCCTGCCACATATACTGAATGCCGGTTTCCAGATCGGTAAAGCTTTCAATTTCTCCACCCTTCGCAGTGAAGGTCACCTCATAACGATTATTTGTTAATATCATACTGCCTCTCCTCTCTCAGTTGTTCATGTCTATTATAGCACAACAAAAAGCAGATTCTCCAGAAACTGCAGGACTTCTCCTATATCCATTCCATCTCTTTACAGAAGTGATATAGTCCATCCTCGTCAATGGAACCGCAGACATAATCCGCTGCCGCCTTTGCTTTAGGATTGGCATTCCCCATAGCAATGCCGATGCCTGCGGCCTGCAGCATCCCCACATCATTGGCACCGTCACCAAAGCATGCGATCTGTTCAACCGGAATATCCCAATGTGCAGCCATCGCCTCTACCCCTTTGCTTTTATCTACGTTTTCCGCTGTGATTTCCAACGTATTGGAGGAATGCGTTACAATAAAGGCATCCTTCATGAGCGCGATGATTTCCTCACGCTGTTCCCCGTTTTGCGGATAGGTAAGCATATTAAACACTGTTTCCTGCTCATAGGGCTTTACAACGGGCATATTCAGATACAGCTTGAAAAACTCATCACGGATATTGTGAGGACAAGGTGTTGTAAGACAGTCATTGTCAAAGGTGGAGTACCGCACAGGTATGTGCCTTTGTTCACAGTAGCGGATGAGCCGCTCCACCTGCTCCTGTAACAGGGGAAAGCTGGTGACAGTCTCCTCTTTGCCCATGATGAGTGCTCCCCCATCAAAGATTGCAGCATCAAATGCAAAATCCCGAAAAAAGGCTGGAAGATTACGGACCTCATAGCGACACCGGCTTGTAGCGATACCGATACGGTATCCGTTTTCCTTCAGGCGGTTCAGCGTCTGACGGGTGGTTGCAGGAAAATCATGAATACGATGCGTATACAGCGTATTGTCCACATCAAAAAATAAAGCTTTTATATGTTTCATATACAATCCCTCATTTCATAACGCTTATCATTATAGCATGATAAAGGGATAAAACAAAAGAAGCACCTGGGGAAGTGCTCCTTTTGCTGTTGCTTATTATTTATTTAATAGAAAGGAAAAGTATGAAAAATTTTCTGAGGGGAAAAATTCATATCTGCAGGATTCCTCCTGCATGCTTACAGTATACCGGAAAGTTATATTTTAATTATGTAGAGAACTTGTAAAAATGTGTGTTCTTTCAAGTGCCTGAACCCAAATTATGTGAAGCACATGCAAAAAAGGGCTGTAGAAAGATAAATGTGAAATTCTCACGGATTTGTCAATAAAACTACCAGTATAACTGGTAGTTTTCTCTGAGCCTATAAGGCTCCTTTCCCTGCTACACCTAAAGGTACGGTGAGAAAGACTTGACGGTTGCACTCTGCTACTTGTACCCCTTAAAGGGGTCCTCTATTTTATTTTTTCACCTGTGAATGGGTCTACAAATTCCTTCATGCTCATTTGATCATACATTTTGTCCTCGTAAATTTGATTCCTTATGTATTCTTCTATTACTTTTTTATTTTTTCCCACTGTATCGACATAGTAGCCCCGACACCAAAATTTACGTTGCCCGTATTTATATTTCAAATTCGCATGTCTCTCGAATATCATCAATGTGCTCTTTCCCTTCAGATATCCCATAAATGACGAGATACTCATTTTGGGTGGAATCTTTACCAACATGTGCACATGATCATTGCATAATTCCGCCTCAATTATCTCAACACCTTTTCACGCGCATAAATCTCTTAGTATTTTTCCTATATCTTTTTTCAATTTTCCATATATTACTTGCCTTCTATACTTAGGCGCGAAAACGATGTGATAATTGCAATTCCATTTTGTGTGTGCTAAACTTTCTGTATCCATATTTTATGGTACCTCCTTTATTTTGTTGTGACCGCCAAGCCACTTACATTATATCGGAGGTTTTCTTTTTTTTGTTACTTTTCTTATAGCTTAAGCTTTTTAGAACCACCTGTATAACAGGTGGTTTTCTTGTTACAACAAAAAAGATGCCTTGGGGGAAGCATCTTCTCTGTATATGATAATTATTATTTTGAAAGGGAGAAAGTATGAAATAATTTTGGGGGAAATCGTTCATACAAGCAAGATACCTCTTGCTTGTCTATAGTATACAAAATGTCTATCAATATATTATGTATAGATCATGGTAAATTATGTGTAATTCAGCAAAGCTCACCCCAAATTATGTGAGCATTGCCGTAAAAATGCTGAAGAAAGGGAATCCTGCGGATTCCCATCTGGTTTCTATTATGATTAGAATGCTTCTTTTCCTCTTACGTAGGTCATTTCGACGGAGTAATCATCATTCAGTACAACGATATCTGCGTCATAGCCAGCCACAAGCTTACCTTTGCGATCATCCACATTCAGATATCTTGCCGGATTCAGCGTACAGGAGTTGATTGCATAATCCCAAGGAATCATCGCCTTTTCAACAAGCACCTTCAAGCCCTCATTGACCTTCAGGGTAGAGCCCGCAAGACTCTTTGCGCCGGTCAGATGTGCACTGCCATCCGGATACAGCTCAATTTCATTTCCACCGAAGAGAACCTTTGTCCCGACCGGCAGACCTTTTACCATTAACGCATCCGTAATCATGATGGTATAATCTCTTCCCTTCGCCATGAACAAATCGTTTAATGCATCCGGTGTAGAGTGATTTCCATCACAGATAACCTCACCGAAGGTATCACGGAAGCGCATAGCAGCTCCTACCAGACCCGGCTTGCGGTGATGGAACGGTGTCATACCGTTAAAGATATGCGTCATGGACGTTGCTCCGTTGGCAATTGCCATACCTGCTTCCTCAATCGTTGCCGCAGAATGTCCGATACTTACGCGGACATCGTTTGCTGCACAGTATCTTGTCAGTTCGAAATCCTCGTCACGCTCGGTAGCCATTGTAATAATTTTAATCAGCCCGTCGGCAGCCTTCTGATACCGTTTGAACTGCTCAACATCCGGTTTTACAATACACTGCTCCGGCTGTGCTCCCTTGTATACCATATCCAGATACGGTCCTTCAAAATGGATTCCGAGGATTTCCGCTCCCTCATAGCCATCCGCTACGACCTTTGCGACATTTTTCACTGCCTTGGTAAGTACCTCCTCTGTCTGTGTGATTGTGGTAGGACAGATTCCGGTAACACCCTCCTCGGGAATGTGTTTCATCCAGTTTCGCAAGCCTTCTTCTACTGCATCATTGGTGTCAAAGCCATAGGCACCATGTGTATGAACGTCAATGAATCCAGGTACAATTCGTCTTTCACCATAGTCCTTGTCAGCCGGTTTAGCGCCATAAGCCAGAACATTTTTGATTTTTCCATCCTCCAGCTCCAGCTGGGCTTCGATGAATTGACCGAGTACCCATATTCTCTTACTTTGAATAATCATGAAATAGCTCCTCCTTTATTGATATCTTTATTATACTACCCGAATCTTTTAATTTAAACGGGTTTGCAACTTAATTTTCAATTCGTGTACCGTTTCTGCTAAAAACTGCAAATAATGTCACTTATTTAATTTGTGAATAAAAAAATTAAATAAGTGGACATCCTCCTTATATCATATTAAAATAGAAGCCAGAGGTGAAGGAAATGAAACAAGCAATACAAATGAAAGAAAATATGTACTGGGTCGGTGTTCATGATTTCAATTGCCGTCATTTTCACGGTGATCTGTTTCCGATCGCAGAAGGGACGACCTATAATTCCTATCTGATTGTCGATGAGCAGGTGACACTGATCGATACTGTTGAGGAAGAATTCTATGATACGATGATGGAGCGCATTCGTTCGGTAATCGGTGAACGAACCATTGACAATGTTATCGTACAGCATGCAGAGCCGGATCATTCCGGAGGCTTCCTGAAATTTATGAAGGATTATCCCAATGCCAGACCGTATGCCAGCAATGCCGGTGTGGGCATCATGCTGAAGCAGTATTTCAAAAGCTATGATTTTCAAAGGGTGAAAACCGGTGATACCTTGTCCACCGGGCGCTATACGCTTACGTTTGTGGAAATGCCGATGATTCACTGGCCGGATAATATGCTGACCTATGTCGCAGAGCAGAAAATTGCATTCTCAAATGATGCGTTCGGACAGCACATTGCAAGCTATGATATCTTTGATGATGCACATGGTGCTGCCAAGTGTATTGATCGCGCAAAGGATTACTATGCAAATATCGTGATGCCGTATGGTATGCAGGTTGCCAATAAGCTAAAGCAGATTCAGGATATGAATCTTGACATTGATATGATTGCCCCGGCACATGGTATTATCTGGAGAAGCTACCTGCCGGAGCTGTTTCAGGCATATGAGAATTTTGCGACCTTCAAGGCGGTTGATAAGGCGGTCATTGTATATGAAAGTGTCTGGAAGCATACACAGATGATGGCTGAGGCGCTCGCTGAGGGTATGGGAAGAAACGGAATCTGTGTAAAAATCTTCAAATGCTCAATGACCTCCCCCGCAATCATACAAAAGGAGCTGCTGGATGCCAAGGCGGTTCTGGTCGGAAGCGGGAATTACAACAATGCCATGGCGGGAAGCATTGCGGCTTTTCTGGAAAAGCTCATCACCTGCAAGGTGAAGAATAAAAAGGGCCTTGGCTTTGGTTCCTATGGCTGGGCAAATCTTGTCACAAAGGAAATCAATGCCCGCCTGGGAAAGGCAGGAATCACACAGCTGAATGATGAGGTCGTTTCACAAAATTACACGCCGAGTGAAGCGGATCTGGACGCTCTGATGGAGCTTGGTAAACAGATTGCTGAAGAAATCAAGGCGATGTAGGTTTGATTCAGCTCTGCCAGTAAGCATATACATGAAAAGCAAGGCACGCAAAATGCCTTGTTTTTTTTATACAGGAGTGCTTGTACGTTAACATATACGCTGTAGCACGCAGTACGTTTCTAAAAACATAGCACAACAATAGCGTACCACCTGCCTGATACTCCCTGTTTCTTATGGATGGCGCTGATTTCAAGCACCGATAAAAAGAGCTTTATGATTTTTTCACGAGATGAAAATATTCATCATAGCCCAGATTCAGCTCGGAACAAATCCTATCATTGATTGCATAAAGGGCATTTCGATATTCCCGATAGGATGGACTCAGTTTCTCCATATTCGGCAGGAATATATCATTGTAACCGCTTCTTTGCAGCTCCATCATCCAGTGTCGTTTACTGATTGAGGAAGGCAGGTAGCGAAGCAGACAATATTTCTGAACCCGATACTGATGGAGAACCGCCTTTTTCATTTGCGCGTACTGCTTTGCATTCGGTTCCAGTAGCCTTTTCAGCTGTGCATCCAGCCTTGCCTGTATAGCCGCAGCCTGCTGATTTTGCAGAAACCCCGTTAGAAATGTAACGATTCTCATAGACAGCGGCATCTTCAGGTCGGTTGTATCCCAGAATGTGAGAATTGCCTGATAGGCATCCCGCTGCTCCTGCGTCGTGATGGGAATCTGTAGATACGGCAGAAAATGATATAGAAAGAGCTTGCCATAAAAGCCCGGTATCATTTCCTGAATAGCTGCCGCTATCGTTTGATAATCAAGCTGCTCCTGCAGCACCCGGTAATCCTTTGTGCCTGCCAGCATTTGGCGCACTGCCTCCAGCTGTGCAGACTGCTGCTCCAGATGTCTCTGCATCTGTTCTTCAAGCCGCTGCAGCTCCTCTTGCTCCACCTGCGGATCATGCAAAATACGTTGAATGGCGGACAGCTCCATCCCCAGCTTTCGATAAACCTGAATCTGTTGCAGAACAGCTATATGCTCTTCGGTATATCGGCGATAACCGTTTTCATCCTTTTCCACATGCAGCAGTCCCTTTTCCTCATAATACTTGATAGCCCGCTTGGTCATTTGTACCTGCTGTGCCACCTCCTGTAATTTCATGAGATCACCTCCAGCTAAACCATATACCTGTACGCGGCGTACAGGTCAATAGAAACAGCCACATTTCTGTTTCATATCATGCGAAAGCAGTACTTGTAATGCGCACACCCTCTGCACTGCCGTTTTCATAACGAAGGCGAAAAGCTATCCCACGGCTTTTGATACGCAGTAGCTATCTGTATATAAGCATTGCAGTCACCTTCCCATATGGCAAAGCTGTCGTTCAGATAAAAGCATGAGACCTGCCAAGCACTCCTTGCCAGCAAATCCCTGGAACCTGCAAAGAAAATGCGCCTTTTCTGCACGTTTTCTCTTTGCAGCTTAGCTTGTTAGCCGTAAAGAAGCTTTAACAGCAGTTACCGCCTTTCCCACATGAAGGCGTATATTTTCTTTTATTTCCTGCGCAGCTGCTTTACTCCCTTGCGGATATAGCGCTGTTTATTGCGCTTGCCCTTTGCAAAGAACAGCCCGAAAATAATTAAGATAACACCGCCTGCAGCTCCCAATACATACTGTATCGTTTCATTTTGTTCCTCTTCAGCAGCCAATCCATCGCTCCACATATTCAGCTTCTCTTTTTTTGCTTCTTTCTCCAGCGTCTGCAGCTCCTTCGTATATGCATAATCACCATACAGATACTTCACCTCTGCCAGTCCCTTCTTTACAAGCTCCTTTTGCAGCAGGACATCATCCGCATACACCCATGCCAGTGTGCGTCCGTATTTATCCAGCTTATCACTGCCGTCATCATATTCCAGCTCGATCGTTTCCGCAGATTTCAAGGCATCACACACATAAGCGCTTGCCTCTTTGCCATAGGGCTCTTTGGTTTTGGTATATTCAGGCGCATTGATTGCCAGAAATCGTACTGTCGTATCCTTGCCATTGATTTTAAAATGTGCGGTGTCTCCATCTGTACATTTGCTAAATTCAACTTCCTCTCTTGTATTTGCCTGTACAGGCAGTGCTGCCATAAGTGCCAGCAGACAAAAAAACATAATTTTCTTCATAATATCCTCTCCATGAGTTTAATTATAATGAAAATTATGTCGTTCTCAAGACTTGCTTTTTTTATTTTTCATAATTCCGGCATTCAGCAACAGCAGGCCCGCTATGGCAGCACATGATGCTGCCTGCAGATGCAGATGATATACAAAGTATACTACGCCGGCCACGATCAGAAAGACAACACTGCCTCCCGCAGATACAAGAACAGATATCTCCATCTGTTTCTTCGTGGGCTTCATAAGCTGTTCCCGCTTTTTCATAACCCTATGATTTACTGCATCTACACGTCTCTGTAATTCATTCATTTTTTCAACAGGGTTCATTTTGCATGCCTCCTTGCATAGATTCCCACAATTGCTAAAATCACAGCTGCAAAAAGATTTCCAAACAGCTGCAGCAGCATCTGACTTAGTCCCCCTTCTGTCAGCCACTGCACAAAGGAATTAAAGAATCCGGACAGTATGACAATGATTGCCAGCTTGAACCATAAGGATATGCGGCTGTGCAGCAATACGAGATAGATAAGAACCGCAAATACATCAGCAGCCGCAGCGATTGTCCAGGTCAGGGGAAGAAAATTTGAAATCGGAAGCTGCAGCGACAGGCAATACAGATAAGGAAACAGCATCACCATTCCCACCAGCATTGTTTTTTCGATCAAATAGCGATGTGACATAAGCAAAGCCGTAAGAATCATCCACCCATATATGACAGACACAGCAGCAATCCATGCCCAGCTGATCGCTCCCTCCAGAACATAATTGCACAACAGGCAGATGCCGATGGACAACACAGCTAGTGCACTGAGCATAATCCAAATCCATCGCTGAATACGTTCCCTGTTTTCCTTCACCTTCAAAACAGCATAATCTGCAAGATTCTTCAGATTTTTTTCATTTCCCTGCTTTTGCGTATCCGTTTCCTCATCCCCGAGCAGCTGGGAAACCTCTATGCCAAGCTCCCTGCACAGCGGCAGAAGCAAGGAAATGTCCGGATAGCCTGCGCCACGCTCCCACTTACTGATTGTCTTATCACTCACTCCAAGCTTTTCTGCAAGCTCTCGCTGTGTATACTTTAACTTCTTTCTTGCTGCAGAAATCTGCATGCCAATCTCCTTTTGCTGCATACATGCACCTCGTTTCTATACAGGTATCATATCATGCTTTCGCAAAATCACCTATCGACGATTCGTAGATATCAGATAAAGCGTTTGTTTTTCCTGCATTCCCTGTCTTCTTCTGATAAATCAGCCACAAAAATCCACAAAATATCAGAAACCTTATAATTTGTGCATATAAAGCCTTCTTCCGAAAAAATGTGTGTCAGCTCCTCAACGGTTGTAAAATATTCATCCTCCAGCTCTGCTTTCTGCTGTGGGGTACAGTGCTGCTCATACTTCATGCAATCCTGTGCATGCTCAAACATGAGATCAGCAATCACAATGCGCCCCTGTCTTCGCAGTACCCGCTTCATTTCGCGAACGGCGAGAAGCCGTTCCTGTGCATCACAGTGGTGGAAAGCATAGGACGCTGTTATGGTATCGAACGAGCATTTTTCAAAGGGGAGGGAAAGAAAGGTTCCCTGATGGAGAAGCATGTCCGGCAGCTTCTTCTTTGCCTGAATCAGCATTTCCAATGACTGATCCACCCCCTCAACCGACAATCCTGCAGCAGTTAAGCGCTCGCTCAGATTTCCGGTTCCACAACCGACATCCAAAACCCTGCCGCCATGCATTTGCGCATGCTTTGCAGTTTCGTCCAGTACATGGTCATATGCCTCATAAAACGGCAGTCCCTGTGGCGCGGGCATATGCACGACCTCATCATACACCTTTGCAAAGGAATCAAAATCCCAGCGATCCTTCCATTCCCGGTTCTTATTTAATTCCTGCAGCAGTCGCTGCATTTCCTTTTGATCCTGCTGCTCCTCATAGGTGTTTGCCAGCATCGCATTCAACTCCTGCGAAATATGATCGCGTACCGCTGTCAGTTCATGCAGGTGCGCGTTTAACAGCTGCAGCTGTTGGAAATACAGCTCCTGCGCATTCCCCTTTTCCCTGCTTAAAAGCTCCCTGATATCCGCAAGCGAAAAATTCATTGCGCGATACAGCAGAATTTTCTGCAATATAGCCCGCTCATCCTCTCCGTAGACACGATAGCCGTTCGTGAGCCGCCGTGAGGCAAGCAGCCCCTTTTTTTCATAAAATCGCAGCACATTCGTATGGATGCCATACAGCTCTGCCAGCTCCTTTATCTTATACATTTGTATCACCTCATGCATATCGTACACCTTCGCTCAGGGATAAGGTCAAGATATATTTCAGATTTCTTTCAGAACAGCAAAAAAGGAGGTCCTTCTCCCTGTACTGCCTCTGGGAAGAAAACATCTCCTTGTTGTAAATACCATTTTTTTAATCACTTTAAGAATCCGTCCACAATGACCTTTTCCGCTTCCTCGCTGTTTAACCCGAATGTCTGCAGCTTGATCAGCTGATCATTGTTGATTTTCCCGATAGCTGCCTCATGGATGATTTCCGCATCCACATGATTCGCAGCAATTTCCGGTATTGAACTGATTTTTGCTTTTCCCATAATGATGGAATCACACTGAATATGTGCACGGGAACGATTATTTCCCACTGCGATCGGATGAAACACCTGCACGGAAGTATCTTTTCCCACAGATCGGGAAACAATCTGAACAACGCTGTCCTCTCCATTCAGATTCACCGTCACATCCGAATGTGCCTTCTGCTCTCCATGCGTCATCAGCTTTTCATTGATCACCAGCTTGGCAGATGCACCTAAATTTGCCTCCGTTTTACGAAAGGTGGAGTCAACCCCTTTAATCTGGCTCATATCCATTTTGGCAAAGGAGCCTTCCTCCATATGAATGACGGTTGTCGGATTCAGTATTCTGCCTCCGCTGCCGCTGCCTTCTCCATAATGCTTTTCCGTATAGGTAATGCTGGCATTTCTTCCGATATGAAAGGTATGAATTCCGTCATGCTGTGAAGTGTCACAGCCGTCATTGTGAATACCGCATCCGGCTACAATCTCCACATCCGCACCCTCTCCGATATAGAAATCGTTATATACCATATCCTGAATGCCGCTGTCTGTCAGAATAACCGGAATATGTATACTTTCCCCCACCGTATTGGCATCCACGATGATATCGATACCCGGCTTGTCTGTTTTTGCCAGAATTTTTACATGCTCTGTAGAGTGACGTTCCACACCTGCTCCGTTTTTTCTTAAGCTGAAGGCACTGCCCGGCATAAAGCCGCTGATATCCGCTACTGTCTTCAGCAGATTTTTTTCCATCTGTTCCATCTGCTTCACCTACTTTTTAAATTCACAGGAATCAAATTCACTCATAAGTGACGGAAGAATATCATCCCTCTTCCCTTTTGTTTTGATTGCCCCGTTTTCGATAATAATGATTTCATCCGCCAGCTGCATGATCCGCTCCTGATGGGATATCAGGATAATGGACTGTCTGGATTCCCTTTGCAGCTTCTGGAAGGTTTCCACCAGCTTCGCAAAGCTCCACAGATCGATGCCCGCCTCGGGTTCATCGAATATGGAAAGCTTTAAGTCGCGCGCGAGAATACTCGCAATTTCAATCCGCTTTACCTCGCCTCCGGATAGAGAAGCATCCACATCTCTGTTCAGATAATCTTTGGAGCACAGTCCGACATCCGTCAGATAGCTGCAGCAGATTTCCTCATCCAAATCCTTACCGTGTGCCAGGGACAAAAGCTTACGCACACTCATTCCCTTAAATCTGGGGGGCTGCTGAAAGGCATAACCGATCTTTCGTTTTGCCCGTTCGTCGATAGACATTGCCGTAATGTCCTCCCCGTCAAACAAAATCTCTCCCTCTGTTGGTTTTTCAATCCCCATAATCAGCTTTGCCAGCGTTGATTTCCCACCGCCGTTGGGGCCTGTAATTACGGTAAATCTATTGTCTTCCATCGTCAGACTGATGTTGTTTAAAATCTTTTTTCCATCTACCTCAAAGGATACATTGCGCAATTCCAGCATGTTATCTCTCCTTTTCCAATGCTTTTTCTATTTTATCACAAATACTGTAAAATATATAATGATTTAAAAAAGAAAACAGGAAAATACAGCAGATCGTATTCCTATTTTCCTCCAAATTCTGAGCGTATTTGCAAAATACAAGAGATACATAGCGTTGACAGCCATATTCTGATGTTCTTCTATGCTTTTGCAGGGAAATGCATTTTTCTATGCTAACGCGATGAATAGTAGCCAAAACGTATGCTCAGCAGTATTCCTTATGGTCTTCAGAAAACAGAAAGAACACATTTGAAATCCGGAAGCAGACAGGAAGCCACAGATGAAAAGCCGGGTTCTTCCTTGCTTCAGGATACACACATAAGCAACGTAAAAAAGAAGAGCTAAACAGAATCTTTCTTATTCAGGGTGCTTTCAAAAGGAAGCATTCAAATACGACAGATAACTTGCAATAGTATCGAATTCTCCTTTATTTTAATTCACCCACAATCAAATAAGAACCAACCCCGATAAGTCAGGCTTTCTTTGTCTTCCGCTTTTTCCCATGTTCAGGGACAGCCAATAGCCAATCATTGTTTATCTCATGCATTGCACAGCAGAAGAACGAGCGCCAGAAGCAGCTGCTGTTTCTAATCTACAGACTCCCTGCACATGCGCTCATAGGCTGCCTGTTCCCTTTCCAGCTGTTGCTGTGTGTGCTGGCGCTCCTGCAATAACGAATCCATAATTTGATCAATTCTACGTTTCGCCTGCTGCAGCGATTTTTCTGATTCCCGGATTTTGGACTGCACGAACATATTCGTAAAAATATTATCAAAAAGATAATCCATTGCAACCGTTCCATCAGAAAGCTTCACGGTATTTATCTGAAATCCCTGAACATCCTGAACCTCCTTCTGAAACTTATACAAATTGATTTTCAGTAGTGCGATTTTTTTCTGTGCCTTGTCAACTGCGGAATGCTTCATAGCAGTAGAGAGAATCCCGCCGCCTGCGATATCCATAAAGCCCCAGGAGGATGCACTGTCCAGGCTACGAAGCGCATTTTTCAGCTGATCCAGCACAAGATAGCCGGCCTCTAGTGCTTCCTGAATTTCCTTTAACCGCTGTGTATGCGCATCTACAAGCTGCTTCTGCTCACGCAGCGCTTCTCCGTAGGGAGAATGCTGTATCGCTTCCGCAAGCTCACATTCCGCAAGCTGCTGTCGAACCAGCTCCTCCTGTACGATATTCAGCTCACAGGCATCCATATCCTGCCGCAGTGCCTTAGCATTTTCATGAAGCTGCCGCACATGAAGTGCAGCCTGCAGCGCCTCCTGTTCTTCCTTCACCAGGCGCTCCTCCTTATCCTTTGCAAAAAATGCAAGGATGGAGGCAACGGATGCGGTATTCAGCTTTTCCACATCACGGGTTTCCTTTTTCAGCTGTTTCTCGGCCTGCCGTAAAGCACTCTCCACCTCATGAAGACGCTCGATGCATTCCTCCAGATACAGCTTATCCGATTCAATTTTCTGAAGCTGATGCCGCAGCTCAACGATATCTTTTTTCATATGCTTGCTCTCCCATCTCTTATTTTTATCATAGCACAGCAAACGACGGCAGACAAGAGAAGCATCTTCCTGAATAGCGGTCTGCATAGTTTTTGAATCCGATAAGCATGCGACAAATATAGTTCCCCACAGATTATTGTCAGGGGTGCCATGTGAAGAGGGAAACAACAGACCATGTACCGTTGTGAGTTATTTGACTATCCCCGGTATTGCTTTACTCCATTCAATAAGCTTGGAGATAAAGGAGTGACGATACTTCATGGCTGAATGCAGGCAGGAGAAGAAAGGGCACAGCATGCTTCTATCCGGTAACGCTGCGCCTGCTGCAGCAAAACTGCATATCATAAGAAAAGGTCATTTCCATTCACAACGGGAAAAAGGACATAGAATACATTGCCGCTCTATGTCCTGAATCACTTCATGATAGCCGTTGAAAGCTTTTATATAATATGGTTCCTCTGATATGATTTTTCACCTGTGGTTAGTTCTTCAAGGCCTGAATCGGTGCAGGAATTCTTCCCTTTCTATGTATCATAACCGAACAGTCTGTCTGATTGATGTTCATCACAGGACCGCTTCCCAGCAAGCCGCCAAATTCCAGCTCTTCCCCAACCTTCTTGCCGATTGCAGGAATGGCGCGAACCGCAGTCGTTTTGGAATTGACCATACCGATGGCAGCCTCATCCGCAATGATACCGGAAATAACCTCCGGCGTTGTTTCACCCGGAATGACAACCATGTCCAGACCAACCGAGCATACTGCTGTCATAGCCTCCAGCTTTTCCAGACACAGGGTACCCGCTCTGGTTGCCGCAATCATTCCGGCATCCTCACTCACCGGTATAAAGGCACCGGAAAGTCCGCCGACCGTACTGCTGGCCATGACACCGCCCTTTTTCACTGCATCGTTCAGCATTGCCAGACAGGCAGTCGTTCCATAGGCACCACAGCTTTCCAGACCCATTTCCTCTAAAATATAGGCAACGGAATCCCCGATGGCAGGAGTAGGTGCCAGTGACAGATCCACGATACCAAACGGAACACCCAGACGTTCACTTGCCAGCGTTCCCACCAGCTGTCCCATACGGGTAACCTTGAAGGCTGTTTTCTTAATAATATCCGCAAGCTCATTCATTGGCAGTGACTTATCCGCCTTTGCCAATGCGGCACGGACAACACCCGGACCGCTGACACCGACATTGATGACGCAGTCAGCTTCTCCGACACCGTGGAATGCACCCGCCATAAACGGATTATCCTCCGGCGCATTGCAGAAGACGACCAGCTTGGCAGCACCGATGCAGTTACGATCCTTCGTCAGCTCGGCAGCCTCCTTCACCATGCGTCCCATCAGCTCCACCGCATTCATATTGATACCGGCCTTGGTAGAACCGACATTGACGGACGCACATACATGCTCTGTTTCCGCCAATGCTCTTGGAATGGATTCCATCAGCTCGCGATCACCTGCCGCACAGCCCTTTTGGACAAGTGCGGAGTAACCGCCGATAAAATTAACGCCCACCGCCTGTGCACAGCGCTCAAGGGTATGTGCATACTTTACAGGATCACCGCCGCTGACAGCCACAAGCATGGCGATCGGTGTAACGGAAATCCGCTTGTTGATGATAGGAATACCGTATTCCCGTTCAATATCCTCTCCCGTCTTGACAAGATTCTTTGCCAGACGTGTAATCTTATTGTAAATCTTCTCACAGGACTTATCTATATCACTGTCACAGCAGTCCAATAGAGAAATTCCCATCGTGATTGTACGAACATCGAGATATTCCTCATCAATCATCTTTATGGTTTCCAGTATATCATGTACGTTTATCATACGTTCACCATCCTATATCTTATGCATGGAGTTGAATATGTCCTCGTGCATGACATGAATGGTCAAACCACTCTGTTTTCCCACATTCTCCATATGAGCCGCAAAATCGGCCAGTGTCGTATTTCCCTTTGTAATATCGATCAGCATGATCATTGCGAACATATCCTGAAGCAGCGTCTGGGACACCTCGATCACATTCATATTTGCATTCTCACACTCTGCGCTGACTTTGGCGAGGATTCCCACCATATCCTTTCCGATTACACTCACAACTGCTCTCATACAATTCCTCCTTCTTAAGCTTATTTTCCATTATACTGTAATTGTGAAAAAATCACAATACAAAATGATAAAAATTACATATCACTTTCATTTTCTTACATTGCTTATTTGAAGGTTTCGCTTCCCAATGCCATCTTCTGCATTTCGAACGGTTCCCAGGCAGACTGCAGCCCCTGCAGATTGCACAGGAATTCCTCTTCCATAAAGGGAGCCTGCTTCTGTTTTGCAAGATATTGGGAAATCGTATTGGACATACCCTGTGACAGACGGACGCGGCGCTTTGCGCATACCGTATTCATACTGTTAATCAGATACAGCGTCATACCATAGCCGTCGCCGTTTTCAAAGCTGCGATACAGATGTTCCGGATATTCGTTGTCATGTACATTAAATATGAAGTCGCTGGTATCAACAGCATCCTCCAGTGTCAGCAGAAAGACGGCAATATCATATTTATACACAAAATCCAGTGTCAGCGGATTGTGCTTCATTGCCTGACATTCCTCATCCGTCCAGACCTCATCCTTGATAACAAATACAAATTCATCATCAACGAAATCCATAACGGTTCCTTCCTCTTCAATTGCGGAAGGAAATACTTCTCCTATTTCTATATTCATTTCATCACCTGTTTTTCTTTCTATCGTATTATACCACGGATTCCTTATGTCCCGGTACAAAAGCCTTTGGAATCTGAACTGTAAAGCTTAACAGCTTGTCTATCGAGCTTGCCCGCAGTGTCCCCTTCTGCATATCCATGATCTGTCTGGCAATCCCCAGCCCCAGAACATGCAGGTTGCCCTCGCCATGCACATCCTCCAGCCGGTAATAATTGTGAAAGATGTGGGCAATCTGATATGCTGAGAGATGTCTGGATTCCACCTCCATTAGCACCTCATAGCGTTCATCAAACTCCTGCATCCGGATATGAATCGTCGCTTTCACCCGTCCCAGCTCAACTAAATTGCGCAGAAGGTCCCGCATGACGCGTGCTATCTTTTCATTATCCGCAAACAATGCAAGGCCGCTGCCGCTTTCTATGAATACCTCCATCTGCTTTGCTTCCATCAGCATATAGTACTCATCCACCACCTGTTCCATCATGCGATCCAGATACATATGCTCCGGATTCCATTTCGCATATTGCAGATTGAACCGGGTGATATCGAAAAACTCATTGATCATATCCTCCAAGTCCAGCGACTTATGCAGTACCTGTATGACAAAGTCCTTCTGAATTTCCGGGGAAATACGGGTTTCCTTATGCAGAAATTCCAAATACATTAAAATATTGGACAACGGCATTTTGATATCCTGCGCCAGCAGATAAATCAAATCCTTTTTCTTTTCCTCATCCTGTGCAGCAGCCTTCAGATAATTCTGATAATCATCAGACAGCGCCATTATCAGCTGTTCCGCTTCCTTCATTTCCTTTGGAAAATCAAAACGGGAGCGATCCTTGCGCATAACATCCTCCATGCCCCGCATCAATATCCGCATATAATTGACAAGATCACGACAGAGGAAATAAATCATAAGAATAATGGCGGCCACAATAAGCAGCGGCAGCACAATCATATAAATTTTGCGAAACATCGCAAAGGGATCTCCGGTTTCCATAAACAGCCGGATAAAGTCGATGACAACACCGTTCAGCACATCATCAAAGAGATAAATCAGTGTTATCGTCCCCAGCGTGATACCAATGATAATGCATGCATATTTGATAAACAGACGGCGACGCAGGGCTTTTAAATTGGCGCGTTTCACAATATCACCTTCTGTTCATACGGAAGCCGCAGGGTAAAGGTAATCGTCGTACCTTCCATGTCGGCTTTGATTTCCCCCTGATGCAGCTCAATGATTTCTCTGGCAATCGCCAGTCCCAGCCCGGCACCTCCGCTGGTCGATGTCCGTGCACTTCCCGCCCGATAAAATTTGTCGAACAGATGCTGCACGGAAGCGGCATCCATGGCTTCTCCTTCATTGCTGTAGGTCAGGCAGACACCATCCTCATACAGCATACCGGCAATCCGGATTTCCGTCTGGGGAATGCTGTAGTTGATGGCATTTCGCATAAGATTATCAAAGACACGCTGCAGTTTATCGAAGTCTCCGCTGATTTCCATATGATCCGCCAGATGCAGCTGCAGCCGGATCCCCTTTTCCTCCATAAGCGGATAAAAGCCTGCCAGTTGCTGCTGCAGCATGGTATTCAGATCAATTCTGGTGATCTCCAGCTGTGACACCTTATCGTCATACCGCAGAATTTCTGAAAATTCATCAATCAGATCATCCAGACGCTGTGCCTTTTCATAGGTGATGCGAATCGAGGTATCCAGCTGCTCCTGATCCACCTTGTGATCAAGAATATGGTTAATATAGCCAATCATTGATGTAAGCGGTGTTTTCAGGTCATGTGCGAGATACATCAGCAGCTCGTTTTTATGCTCCTTCTCCTGAACCGACAGCTGACGGGTATGCTGCTTTTTCTCCAGCATATCCTGAATCCGTCCTCTGGCCATATCCATTTCCGGCAGATAACGGTAGCTGAACGGCAGTCGGTCCACCGGCTTACCCTGCACTGTATCAAGCAGGACATCCAGATTTTGAAAGAAGAGCAGTACAAACAGATACAGCAGAAGCGCTGTGCCTGCTGCCAGCAGAAACAGATTGAACTCCAGCTCATGCTTCAGATAAAACAGCAGAAAATCTGAATCCCTGAGTGTTCCCTGATTACTGAAAACCTGTGCGTAATGATCCAGCAGAAAAATAAGAATGCCGATGATTCCCATAACCAGCGCTGTCATAAAGAGATACAGATACGCCAGATGCTTGCGCAATCTGCGATAGGTGCTATTCTTCAATCTGGTATCCTACGCCCCACACCGTTTTGATGAATTTCGGATTTCTCGGCGGCTCATGCATTTTTTCACGCAGACGGCGGATATGCACCATTACCGTATTGTTGCTGTCAAAGTATTTTTCCTTCCACACAGCCTCAAACAGCTCTTCACTGGTGATCACACGCCCGCGGTTTTTGCACAGATACCACAGGATTGAAAATTCAATCGGTGTCAGATTAAGCACTTCGTCATACAGGGTGCATCGATGGGAATCATTGTCGATGATCAGCCCCTTAAAGTCAATCACATTCACATTTTCCTGTGACGGGTTATATTTTTTATAGCGGCGCAGCTGTGCCTTGACACGGGCCACCAGCTCCAGCGGATTAAACGGCTTTGTGATATAGTCATCCGCTCCCAGAGAAAGTCCCTGTATCTTATCCACATCCTCCACCTTGGCAGTCAGCATGATGACCGGAAACATATATTTTTCCCGTATGATTCTGCATATTTCAAAGCCGCTGATTTCCGGCATCATCACATCCAGCAGTGCCAGATCAACGCGGTTATTTTTCATATATTCCAGCGCATCCTTGCTGTCATAAAATTTATGTACTTCATAGCCTTCATTGTTCAGATACAGCGCAACGAGGTCTGCAATTTCCTTTTCATCATCTAATACCAGTATTTTTGTCTGCATGAAAAATCCCTCCATGTTTCTATTATAACAAATCCCGCCACATTCGTCGCGACAAGTTTGCAATGTAAGAAAAAATTAAGAGGCAATTTTCCCATATTTGCCATAGACTATTTTACTATCTGTGTTATGATATTGGAGGAGTTGACAGCAATGCGAAATATAAGAAAAAGATGGTGGCTCGTGGCGGCAGCAGCTCTGCTTCTGCTGTTTCTGGATGTCGCTATGTACATACAAATCAAAGAGTATTATCCTGATTTCATGAAGCAGGAGGAAGCATCAACCCCCGTCACAGGGCAAGGTCTTGATGCAAATCAGCAGAACATAAAGAAAAGGCTAAAGAGTATGACCCTGAACAGCCGCTATGCCATGGTGATCGACTTACAGGATCAGCAGGTACTCTATGAAAAAAACAGTGATGAAAGGCTGTTTCCCGCATCCCTGACAAAGGTGCTCACCGCAATCGTCGCCCTGGATAACATGGAGAATCTGCATAAAAAAATAACGATTACAGAACAGGATATTGAAGGGCTTGCGGAAGCAAATGCAAGTGTCGCAGGTCTGGAAGCAGGAGAACAGGTAACACTGGAGGATCTTTTATACGCACTCATTCTTCCCTCCGGTGCAGATGGTGCAAACGCTTTGGCTAATCACTTGAATGGCAGTATTTCCAAATTTGTGAAGGATATGAATGAAAAGGCCAACGGTATGGGAATGCTGCATACGCATTTCACAAATACGACAGGACTGCATGATAAACAGCACTATACAACACTGCAGGATATGAAAAAAATGATGGATCACGCATGGAAAAATCCTGCCTTTCGCAAGGTGATGACAACCCTGCGGTATACCATACCTGCAACCAAACAGCACCCAAATGGGCTGAAGCTGAGGAGCACCCTTCTGTTTTATGATAAGGATCTGAAGTTTCCAGGCGGAGAAATCATTGGCGGTAAAAGCGGCTTTACACCTGAGGCAGGCTATTGTCTGATCAGTGTTGCCAGAATGAAGGACGGTCATCAGTATATGGTCATCAGCGCCAAGGCAGAGAAAATAGAGAAAACCCTTGTTGAGAAAGGCGGCAGTGCTACAGAATATGGCAATGTCCTGGATGCAAAGGCTGTTTACACTGCAATAGCAGATGTAAAAAACAAATAGGAAAGAGGCAGAACACACAGGTTCTGCTTTTTTTATATTCGTCTTTATATACACACCTTAAGAACATCATACAGTGCAGCCTCTGCCACCCTTCTGATATGACAGACAGAAAATATAAGGAAGATGTACACAGTTTCCTATCATGCATCAGTCAAAGCAATCCCGCACAATGTATTTATCTTTCCTTTTTCATCAGCAGTTTAATGTGATATGTCTCTTATAGATAGCATATTTTCAGTATACTTCTATGCATCGCTTCCAACACCCTTGCTGTTTCTTCCGTTAATTACAGACTTTTCGATAATGACCTGTATAAGCACGTCTCTATCATATCCTAATTTTTCCCATGACTGTAAAAGGCGCAGGAACAAAAAAAGCTGCAAGATTTTATCCGATAACCAAATCTTACAGCTTTCTATCCTATAATTTACTTATTGTCTTCCACTGCCTTAACGATATCGTTTGCAGTGAGACCGTATTTCTCAAGCAGTGCAGCCGGTGTTCCGCTTTCTCCAAAGGTATCCTTGATTCCTACCATGGCAAGCTTCTTCGGTGCCTTCTGACTGAGTACCTCGGCAACAGCACTACCCAAACCGCCGATAACACTGTGCTCTTCACAGGTTACAAACAGATCGTGATCCTTTGTCAGTTCAACGATCAGCTCTTCGTCAATCGGTTTGATGGTGTGCATATCAACAACCGTTACATCCATACCGTTTTCCTTCAGGATATCCGCAGCCTTCATGGCAGCCTCCACCATGATACCGGTCGCAATCAGCGCAACGCTGTTTCCTTTGCGGATCACGTTTCCTTTTCCAATCTGGAAGTTCAGCGTATCTTCTGTATATACATCCTCAACTGCCATTCTACCCAGACGTACATAGCATGGACCATCGTATTCAGCCACTGCACGAATTGCCGCCTTTGTTTCCACTCCGTCAGCCGGTGAAACAACAACCATACCCGGAATGCTTCTCATCAAAGCAACATCCTCAACACTCTGGTGACTTGCTCCATCCTCACCTACGGTAAGTCCGGCATGTGTTGCACACACCTTTACATTCAGGTGCGGATAACAGATGGAGTTGCGCACCTGTTCAAACGCACGTCCGGCAGCGAACATTGCGAATGTACTTGCAAATACGATGTTTTCGCTTGTTGCCATACCGGCAGCCGCTGCCATCATATTACCCTCTGCAATACCGAAGTTGAAATGCTGCTCAGGTGCAACCTTCTTCACTTCGCCTGTTTTTGTGGAACCGGATAAATCAGCATCCAGTACCAGAATCTTTTTATTTTCCTTTGCCAGTTCAGCAAGCGCTTTTCCATACGCTTCACGAGTAGCCATCTTTGCCATTATTTACATCCTCCTTCAAGTTCTGCAATTGCTTCCGCACACTGTTCTGCACTCGGTGCAGTTCCATGCCAGCCAGCTTTGTTTTCCATGAAGGATACGCCTTTACCCTTAACTGTGCGAGCAACAACAACCGTTGGTTTTCCCTTGACCGTCTTTGCTTCCTCACAAGCTGCAATTACGCTTTCCAGATCATTTCCGTTTTCCAGAACGATCACATTCCATCCAAATGCCTTGAATTTTTCATCAATCGGTGTTGGATTCATAACATCGGTTACATTACCGTCAATCTGAAGACCGTTGTGGTCAACAAATGCCAGCAGGTTATCCAGCTTGTAGTGTGATGCCGCCATAGCAGCTTCCCATACCTGCCCTTCCTGACATTCCCCATCACCTAAAATCGTATAAATACGGTGGTCTTCCTTGTTGTATTTGTTCGCCAGTGCCATACCGACTGCACAGGAGATTCCCTGTCCCAGTGATCCGGTGGACATATCGACACCAGGCAGCTTGCGCATACTTGGATGTCCCTGCAGGCGGGAGTTGATTTTACGGAACGTTAACAGCTCTTCCTCTTCGATCAGCCCTTTCTCTGCCAGTACGGAATACAGCAGCGGTGAAGCATGACCCTTTGACAGGACAAAACGATCCCTATTCGTTGATGCCACGTTGTCTGGGGTGATATCCATCTGTGTAAAGTAAATTGCCGTTGCGATTTCTACAGAAGACAGACTTCCACCCGGATGACCGGATTTTGCTTCTGTAACCGTCTTAACGATGTTCTTGCGAATGTTGTTCGCTTTTCCCTTTAGATCTTCTAATTGGTACATTCTATAGTCCTCCTTGTTTTGAACACGTTTATTATACTATAAAACCCCTGCATTGCACATAGAATATTATGTGAAATTGTAAAAGAGCAGCCGTTTTTTTGAACAAATGTTCTTAACGGCTGCTTTCATGAATACTCTTATCCATCGGTTCAACAGAACCGTAAATTTATTTCTATTGCATCGGCAGCAGTGACAGTTGTACCTTCTGCTTTTCTTCATCAATGTTATACACCCAGACCTTCACGATATCTCCTACCGATACCTTATCGCTTGGATGTGCAATACGGTGCCTGCTCATTTTGGAGATATGCACAAGACCGTCCTCATGCAGTCCGATATCCACAAAGGCTCCAAAATCCACCACATTGCGGACAACTCCCTCCAGCTGATCACCGATATGCAGATCCTCAAGCTCCAGCACATCGCTTCTTAACAGCGGCGCATCATACCGTTCACGATAATCTCTTAACGGTGTCGCAATTGCCTCCAGGATATCCTGAATCGTATAGCGGTCACTCTCACAATCACGAATCAGCCCGTCAGCATCCGCCTGCTGTACCGCTTCCTGTGCCTGTTCACTTCCCATATCCTGCTCACTGAGACCCAGCTGCTGTAACACCTTTCTGGCTGTGGCATAGCTTTCCGGATGAATACTGGTACGATCCAGCAGCTCATCCCCATCCTCGATACGCAAAAAGCCGGCCGCCTGTTCATACGATTTCGCACCGATCTTCGGAATTTTCTTCAGTTCCTTCCTGTTTTTCAGCTCCCCGTGCTCCCTGCGGTATTCCACAATGGATTTTGCTGTTGCCTGGCTGAGTCCGGATATGTTTTTCAACAGCTCCTGGGATGCGGTATTCACATTGACACCGACCCGGTTCACCGCCTTGGAAACAACAAAATCAAGACGATCCTTTAAACGGGCGGTGGGAAGGTCATGCTGATACTGCCCGACACCGATTGACTGCGGATCGATTTTGATCAGCTCGGATAGCGGATCAATGATCCTGCGTGCAATGGAAATGGCAGAGCGCTGCTCCACATGCAGATCAGGGAATTCCTCCCGTGCCAGCTTGCTTGCGGAATACACGGATGCCCCTGCTTCGGAAACGATGGTATAGGCAGCCGACAGATGATATTCACGAATCAATGCGGCAACAAAGGCTTCGCTTTCACGGCTGGCAGTTCCGTTTCCGATAGCAATAATATCAATGGGATACTTCTTTAACAGCTGCAGCATCTTCTCCTTCGCCTCTTTGATTTTGGCATTTGGCGGTGTCGGATAAATCACACTGACATCCAGCATATTACCGTTTTTATCGACAACAGCCAGCTTACAGCCGGTACGAAAGGCCGGGTCAAAGCCAAGCACCATTTTATTTTTCATCGGCGGCTGCATCAGCAGACGTTCCAGATTTAATGAGAATACCTCAATCGACTGCTCGTGTGCCTTTTCACTCAGCTGGGATCGGATTTCACGCTCCACCGCAGGAAAGGCAAGCCGCTTCAGGCCGTCCTGCACAGCCTCCTCGATATATTCCACACACGGACTCTGGCGTTTTTTCGTAAACCGTCGATTGGTCCAGTCAATGATATACTCCTTATCAAACTCGATGGAAACGGCAAGCACCTTTTCCTTTTCTCCACGGTCGATTGCCATGATACGGTGACTGGCCAGTGTGGTTACACGCTCGCTGTAATCATAGTACATTTTATAAACCTTTTTCTCATCGGTATGCTTTTTCTTTTCCTTCGTCGTTAACCTTCCATAGCGCTCCATACTGCTGCGGATTTTCTGGCGCACAGCCGGATCATCACTTGCCATTTCCGCAATAATATCCTTTGCTCCCTGTATGGCAGCCTCCACATCGGACACCTTATCATTCAAATATCTCTTCGCTTCTTGACGCACATCCGCATCCCGCAGCAGCTTCAGCATCCATTCCGCAAACGGCTTCAAGCCGCGTGCAGCTGCATCACTTGCTCTTGTTTTCCGCTTCTGCTGGTATGGACGATAAATATCCTCAACCTGTGACAGCTTTTCACAGGCGTTGACTGATGCGCTAATTTCTTCCGTCAGCTTGCCCTGCTGCTCAATCAGACGCTTGACATCCTCCTTGCGCTTTTCCAGATTCACCTGATACTCATATTGCTCCTGTATAACACGAATCTGTTCTTCATCCAGTCCCTTGGTCACTTCCTTACGGTAACGGGCAATGAACGGAACGGTGTTTCCTTCCTCCAGCAGCTGCAGTGTGTTTTTAATCTGTTCCGGCTGGATATGCAAAGAAGCCGCCATCGGCTGTATGATATGTTCCATAATATGTACCTTCCTTCATCTACTGCGTTCTATCAAGTATCCTTCATAAATACGCAATCGTTTTTTCAACGTCTTCATTATATAGAGGATTCCCCGGAAATACAAGACTTCTATTTCGAAGACTGATCGAGCCGGATATAAGCCTGATGCCCTTCTTCACCATTCAGGAAGCAATCAACGAAAACATGTCAAACAAAAAAAATGTACAAGCAGTCTTCTGCGGTCATTTCCCAGCCTGCCTAAAGGTAATGCTTCCTTGGAATTTATACGATTACCGCTATGGGAAAGCGATGAGTGGAAAGCAGCCGCTGAAATTTTTACGGAGATTTTCTTTTCATACCGCAGAGAATACGGTACAATAGAACCCAAAGGATGTGGATATAATGAAAATAATACAGCCCCGCCTGCGCCCATCGTATACGAAGGCACAAAGCTTGTATGCCTGCATTGATGAGGACAATTATGTGGAAGGAATGGAATTTGACGGCATCACCATCAGCAATGAGGAGTATACCGCCTTGCATCTGGACGGGTGCGTCTTTCGTAATGTGTTTTTTGAGGATTGTGAGTTTGATGCGATTGATATGATTGATACCGTATTTGAAAATTGCGAGCTGTCAAACCTGCATTTCAACAAGGGAGCTATTCACCGCTGTGTTTTCCGCAACTGCCGCTGTATGGGAATCGATTTCAGCGATTGTGTCATACACAATACCCTTTTCACAAATCTGAAGGCTGCCTATGCCAATTTGTCGGGCTCCAGATTTCGGCAGGTTATTTTTGAGAACAGCAATTTTTCAAATGCGAGCTTCATTCAGTGCGAATATCAGAAAACCGTATACGACAGCTGTGATTTGAAGGAGAGTGAGTTTCATAACACGAATTTAAAGGGCATGGATCTTTCCTCCAGCGATATTGAAGGTATCAGTCTGACGATGGATCATATCCGCGGAGTCATCGTCAATGAACAGCAGGCGCTTCGTCTGGTACAGCTGCTGGGTATCATTGTCAAGGAGTAACGCGCTGTTCTTAACAGCTGCTCTTTTGCACAGGTCTTTTTCAAAAACATATGACCGGTAAGGTGTCTTCTCTCAAGACACTTTTTATTTGGTCAAAGATAGGATACCGTCTTATACAAAAAGCCGCAGAGAATAGGCTGTACCTTTGCTACTGTGGTTATCATGCTTGCAAATCTACGCTTTGCTGAACAGTTTATGCAACCGTACAGGAATGCTCCCTCTGTTGGAGCACTGCCGCCTTTTAGGAAAATGCTCTCTATAGAATAAGGGAGAGAATGATTGCTGAAAAAAGCTGAAGAAAAGAAACTATCCGCGAAATAGAAACTGCTCGTCCCTATAAAAATGTTATAATGGGTTAGAGGTTTATAACACCCGAAGAATGAAATATGAAATATTTCGATTCTAGTTTAGAGGGTGTTATAAAGCTATTATGGGAAATCGGGACGATTTAACATAGTAGCGCAGCTCTAACCATTATAGGAAATCGGCACGACTTCCTATAATGTGAAGAAAGCACAGTGGCATGGAATATCCGTCCGCATACACAGGCTGTGCGAAGGATCCTCACTCACCTTAAAAACAGAAAAAAACAGAAGAATGATTTCCTGCACATGCAGCAGGCTTCCATCTTCTGTTTTCTTGCATTTATTCCAAGACAATCATTGGTACAGGAATATGCCTTTTATGCTTCCTGCACATTGTTTTCTACAATTTTTAGCAGCAGCTCAACGCTTTTCTGCATCTCCTGAATGGAAGCAAACTCATATTTTCCATGGTAGTTGTAGCCACCGGTTCCAAGGTTGGGACAAGGAAGGCCGTCATAGGTCAGACGGGCACCATCCGTGCCTCCGCGGATCGCCATGGATCTCGGCTCCAAGCCAATCTGCTTCATGGACGTTTTCACCAGCTCTATGATTCGCATATCCTTTTCAATAATGGTACGCATATTCGCATAGCTGTCATGAATCTGCAGCTGAATCGTATTTTCCGGATATTTCTGATTCAGATAATCCGCAACTCTTTGAAACTCTGCCTTCTGCTGTTCAAACAGCTCTTCACTGTGATTGCGAATAATATAGGACATATAGGCATGCTCACATTCTCCATGGAGGTCTGTAAGATGGTGAAAGCCCTCATAGCCTTCCGTATAAGCAGGATTTTTCTGTACCGGCAGCATGGAGTGAAATTCCATCGCTACCAGCAGGGCGTTGATCATTTTATCCTTCGCACTTCCCGGATGGATGCTCAGACCCTGAATCTGAATTTCTGCACTAGCGGCATTGAAGTTTTCATAATCCACGCAGTCTACCTCTCCTCCGTCAACCGTATATGCAATATCAGCACCGAATTCCGGAATACGGAAATGATCCGTTCCCCGACCAACCTCTTCGTCCGGTGTAAATGCCAGACAGATTTTTCCATGCTCACGGTTTTCCTGAAGCAGTGTTTCCGCCATCGTCATGATTTCCGCAATTCCCGCCTTGTCATCAGCTCCCAATAGCGTCGTTCCATCTGTCACAATCAAATCCTCGCCGATTTTCTCCTGCAGGCATGCAAAATCATGGACTCCCATTTTGATACCCAGTTCTTCATTCAGCACGATATCGGACCCGTCATAGGATTTGACTATTCTCGGCTTTACATCTCTGCCGCTCATATCCGGAGATGTATCCATATGCGCGATAAATCCGATGGATTTTACATCCTTTTTGGTTGTTGCCGGTATCGTACCGTATACGATACCGAATTCATCTACATATGCATCCTCGATGCCGATAGCCTTCATTTCATCCACAAGTGCCTCTGCCAGCTTCAGCTGCTTCAAAGAGCTTGGTGTTGTCTGGGAATGCTCATCGGATTGCGTATCAAAGGATACATAGTGTAAAAATCTTTCCTGAACGTTCATGCTTAACCCTTCTTTCTATAGATACGATTATACACGGAAACGTTCAAACTCTCCAGTAGGATTATTGAAATTCAATCAGATATTTATGCAGCATATGGTACATGGATTCATAATCCTCCTGCATGATCCGCATCGTTTTCTTCATCTGATCGTTTAATACAAGATGCTTCTCATCAAACGCATGCAATGCCTTCTGTGCCATTTTCATATTTTTAACAGCTTCCTCCAGAACCTGCTTATCATTGCTGATCATCAGGTTTTTCAGCATTTCAACTGCATCGGTCACCATGCCTTTCCATCCGGCACTTTCGACGGGGTCACCGCCGCATGTCTGAATCAAAGCGCTCAGGGAATGTGCATGCATTTTCAGCTTGTCCAGCAGTCCGTGAAATTCTGTTTTCAGTCGTTCACTCTGCAGCTTTCCTTCCAAATCTTCAAATATACCGATTCCCATGTGCGTGCCCTTCAGCAGCTGGTTTAATTCTTCTACGATTGCGTTGTTATCCATTGTATATCACCTCATGCATAGTATGGATGATTTCCTTTTTCTCATACCTGCAAAATGTATGGATTACATGCTGGATCTCATGCCATGTATGTATCACTCTCCAGTTTTCTTACAAATTTACAGGCTTCAGATGAAATACCTTTTTGTGAGTCTCTATGTCTAAATTACATCAATATATTATGGAAAAGCATTATGTATCATATATGCGTTATCCATGTGTCTATAGAACAGTCATTTAATAAGATAGCTAGCCAAATAACATTAGCTGGTTTTGAAAAGCGAACGATTTCTTACTTTAACATGTTGGTCATTTGTTGGTCATAATTTCGGGAAAAGACAAAAAAAGCCGATAAATATCGACTTGTTTGATATATGGAGCGGGTGATGAGAATCGAACTCACGTAGTCAGCTTGGAAGGCTGAAGTTCTACCATTGAACTACACCCGCAACAGATAAATGGTGACCCGTGGGCGATTCGAACGCCCGACCCTCTGATTAAAAGTCAGATGCTCTACCAACTGAGCTAACGGGTCATTTATATGTTGAATTTAATTGGCTGGGGCAACTGGGATCGAACCAGTGGAATGCCAGAGTCAAAGTCTGGTGCCTTACCGCTTGGCTATGCCCCAATAAAAGATGGTGGGGAGGGGCAGATTCGAACTGCCGAACCAAAAGGAACTGAGTTACAGTCAGCCGCGTTTAGCCACTTCGCTACCTCCCCGACTCTTTTTTAAAAGATGGTGCCGACTATAGGAATTGAACCCACAACCTACTGATTACAAGTCAGTTGCTCTACCAATTGAGCTAAGTCGGCACATTTTTATGGTGGAGGCTGAGGGACTCGAACCCCCGACCCTCTGCTTGTAAGGCAGACGCTCTCCCAGCTGAGCTAAGCCTCCACGTTTTTTGAACTTCTTTTTTCGCGCCGTTCTCATCAGCGCTCATATATAATACCATTAGACTTTTTTTATGTCAACAACTTTTTTGAATTTTTTTGAATTTTTTTATCCAACGAAATCGAACCCCTTTAACCCCTTTAAAACAAGGCCTTTTAATCAAATACTCCAAAAGAAAAGGATGCTCTGTCATCCATTTTAAAGCCCGAAATAAACCGACCATCCCTATGCATTTACCTTCACATAATCATTTACATCCGTGACAAATATAGAAACCTCCTCATGAAACGGAAATCCGTGTTCTGTGCCCTTCCAGTCAGCTTCCGGATCGAGAATTGATAAAATTCTGTCACAATCCTGCTCATTCACCCCCAGCAGCAAAACGGTCTGTCCATATTGCAGAAAATCACCTGTGCTTCCAACCTCTGTCGCCATAAATGCATGCTCTTTGAGCTTTTCCGAAATATCGGCAGCATACTCATCTCCTGCAATAATAAACATCAATTTCATGAAAGACTCACCTCAGCTACTATCATATCATATTTTTCATATACTTTATCGTTAATCTTTTCAAATTCCAGGAATGCATACAAAAAAGATACAGCCAGCCCGCGCCAGCTGTACCCGCTTCACCCCTCAACCGGTTTCGCAATCAGGTCCTCTTTTCGTATGACCTTTCCGCACTCCCTACATACATACTGTATATCAACAGCCCCCCCGCAATACTTATGCTTCAGACACTTATAGCTCTTATGCAGATGCCTGTCCCCCCAGATCATCATCGCATTATAAATATCATCCAGATCCCTGCTCTTATCCGTAAGCTCATACTGATAGCGCGGCGGATGCTCCTGATACAGGCTGCAGCTGAGAAGCTCATCCTCGCACAAGGACTTTAATCGGCTGGACAGCAGATTTGTCGGTATGCCCTCCAGCCCCTCCTGCAAATCCTTATATGTGCGTCTCCCCTCACGTACTGCATGCAAAATGAGCAGTGTCCATCTGTCACCGATCAGATTGAGTGTCTGTGCGATATTGCAATGCATATCATACTGTTTTTTCATACCATCACCTTTTATAACCCTTTCCATATATACCATCAATTCCTTATTTTTTTCCTGACAATGTCTGCTGTATCATATTCTCCATCATATCCGGCGTCAGCTGTCCCTTGATATAGCCAAACGGCTTCCCGTTCTTATCAATCATAAACGTCGTCGGCATACTTGTTATCTGAAAATAATAATACATGGAGCCATCATCAAACAAAACCGGCATGGAATATGCATGCTCATCAAGGAATGCCCGAATTCCTTCTGCAGATTTCTCCTGACCGCCGGGATTCACCACCGTTAAAACAGCTACCTCATCACTATTCCTGTACTTCTCATACAGCTCCTGAATATGCGGAAGCTCACGTTGACACGGCGGGCACCAGGTTGCCCAGAAATTCAGAAAAATAACCTTTCCCCGATAATCGCCAAGGGATACCTGTTTTCCGTTTTGATCCGTCAGAACAAAATCCAGCTGCTCCGCCGAGGTCTGTGTATCCGGAGTATCCGCAGCCTCCTCTTCCTGCTCTGGTGTGGCCGTATCCGTATCCTTTTTGGCAGTTGCCTTATCCGAGGTGCTCATGTACGAGCTGATGGTATTCATTTTACCGGTAAACATCATCAAACCGATTGCAATTAAGATAACAGCCCCCAGCTTGACAGCAATCTTCATGATATTCTTATGATTGGAAATCCAGTGCAGTACCTTTCCGGTAAACAATCCCAATATCAGGAAGGGAATTGTAAACCCCAGTGCATATACAATCATCAGGAAGGTGGACACCCAAAGACTGCCGGAGGATGACGCCAGCAGCAAAATGGAAGACAGCGCAGGGCCGATACACGGTGTCCAGGCAAAGCTGAATGTAAAGCCCATCAGAAAGGCAATAACTGCATTCACACTTCCTTTTTTCTGAAACGGCAGCTTCCATGTGCGCTCCAGACTTTTGAATTTCCAGATTCCCAGCTGATGCAGACCAAGAAGCACAATCAGGATACCCCCGATTCGTACGAAATACACCATGTGATTCTTGAAAAAGCTGCTCAGCACATGTACGGAAATATTCATCAGCAGTATCGCGGTAAAAATTCCGATGACAAAGCTGACCGTCAGCAGGAAAATTCTGCGCTGCGAATGCGGCTGCTCTTGATCCTGCCCTGCCAGATACCCCATATAGACAGGCAGCAGCGGCAATACACAGGGTGATAAAAAGGATAATAAGCCCTCCAGAAAGACCAGCAGAAAGCTGATATGGCTTAATACGTCGTTGGGATTCAGCATTCTATTCTCCTATCTGTTTAACATTTCTTTCAATTTCGGATACGGCTGATAGCCCAAACGCTTTTCAGTCTGTACGCCGTTTTTGAATACGATCAGCGTTGGAATGGACTGTACCCCGTAGCGCATAGCCAGTGCCTGCTCCTGATCGACATCCACCTTTAAAATTTTCGCCTTTCCTTCTAACTCATCTGCCAGCTTTTCGATTTCCGGTGCCAGCATCTTACATGGCCCGCACCAGGTAGCGAAGAAGTCCACCAGTACCAGTTCCTCCTTTTGAATCAGTTCGTTAAATTCCGCTTCCTTTGCATGTATTACATTTGACATCATGTTTTCCTCCTTTATTTTATGTTGTTTACAAGATAGACAGGGCTGCATCATGAGAATTCCTAACCATAGAAGAAAGCTACAGCTTCCTGACACGCCTCCTGCCTCATTTCTTTCGAATGCTTTAAACCGCTTTATCAGCTGAATAAATCATTCAGGGCCTCGCTCATCGTCGGATGTGTAAAGATGTGATTTCCGACCTCCTGGTACGTCAGCCTCTGATTCATAGCCAGCTGTACAAAATTGATAACCTCCTCAGATTCTGCGCAAAACAGTACACAGCCTAGAATCTGATCTGTTTTTGTATCAATAACCGCCTTTAAAAGACCATCGGGCTGTGAAATGACATTCGCCCGTGGAATTGCGGCGGCTGGCATGGAAACCGTTTTTACGGCATAGCCCTGTTCCCGTGCCTCCTGTTCGCTCAGTCCCACTCGGGAAAAGGTTGGTGAAATAAATACGGAATAAGCGATTTGACCGCGATTTTTTGTAGTTCGCTGCTTGTTTCCGAAGAGATGATCCTTCACAATGCGATAGTCATCCAGAGAAATGTAGGTAAACTGCAATCCACCCTTTACATCACCCATCGCATATATATGAGGCACACTGGTTTGCAGATACTCATTCACGATGACATTGCCGCGCTGATCCAGCTTTACTCCGGTGTTCTCCAGATGGAGCTGCTTTGTATTGGCACTTCTTCCGGCCGCCAGCAGGACTGCATCCACTGTAAGCTTCTGCTGTATGCCATGCGCATCATCATACGTAATCACAACCTGTTCCCCGTCATTGGCAAACTCCTTTACACTGCTTTCAAATACGAAGCCTACCCCCTGCTTCTCCAGCACCTTCTGAATCTCATCCGCAACATCCTGATCCTCACGCTTTACCAGACGGCTTCCATGCTCAAATACAGTGACTGTGCTTCCATAGCGTGCATACATGCTGGAAAACTCTAGACCGATGTAGCCGCCGATAATGGCCAGCTTCGCAGGAAGACTGCGTTCCTTCATCATTTCCGCACTTGTGTAAATATGCCGTGCCTCGTGTATCCCCTTTATATTGGGAATGTTTGAAACAGAACCGGTATTGAGGAAGATATAGTCTCCATAGAGGGTTTCATCCACACCTGCCCCCTGTACATGTACCTCGTGGTCACTGACAAAGGAAGCCTTTGCCGTGATGACATCGACCGGCTCCAGAGAATCCAGCTTGTCAAAATTTTTCTTTCGCAGCTTCTCGATGAGTGCTTCCTTGCGCTCTACCGCCTGCCCATAGGACTGCTTATCTGCCTGTATGATCAGGGATTTTGAGGGAATGCAGCCTTCGTTGATGCAGGTACCTCCATACATCTGATTTGATTTTTCAATCATTGCCACCCGTTTTCCCTGTTTTGCCATATATCCGGCAAGGGTCTTTCCACCCTTTCCAAAGCCGATGATAATTGCGTCGTAAGATTTCATAAATACCTCCTGCAGCATGTGTTTCCCTGCTTTACATCCATACTATACCATAGTAACTTTATTTTTTAAAGTGATTTGCATAAAGAAAGTAATTTTTTTCCTGTTTATGGAAAATAACACAGAAATCTGCTTACCCCTGCCGGATGTGCAAACAAACAGGCACAGCAGGTTCCTTACTTAATGCACCATAGCAATCATCTATACCGTCTGATAGATACAGCTCTTTTATTTTCTGCAATGGCTGCTTTCAGCGCCTGTATGCCTTCCCACATCACCGGAAGCTGCTGAACCTTATTGGTGGTTTACTTTTTCACAAATAAAAAGGGAGCACCCGCATGCTGCTTTGTGCAACAAGCAAACGGCACTCCTTATTCTAAGCCCTACTGCTGTATAACATACCTGTGCAGGACTGCTCATGATAATACAGAGAGCCTTACATCCATGCAGTATGCCCATTGTATGGCATCCTGCTTCCTGCAATTCTTAATTGTCTTTCCGATAGAATATGGTGATATCCAACAGGAAATCCTGCCTTCAAAGCTGCAAAGCCCTATGTATCAGCCTTCGGATATGCAACAGGCGATCCGCTTCGAACTGCGGATGCTCCTTCATCCAGCGTACATTGAGTGGAGATGGATGCGGCAGCACCAGAGCCGGCTTTCCACGCAGCTGCTGATCGTGAAATACGAGCTCCTCAAAGCTTCGTTCGGGAAACAGCTCCTTTGCGGCCATTGCCCCGATGATGATATACAGCTGATTATCCACCGCGTCAAGCTCACGCATAAGCCAGGTTCTGGCACAGATTCTGGGAGGCTTTTTATCTCCCTGTTTCCCCTTTCCCGGATAGCAGTGTCCCATGGAAGCGATATAGAAGTTATGCTCATCATAAAACTGTGCATCATCGATTTGATACCATTCCCTGCGCAGCTTTTTCCCACTGGCGTCATGGAAGGGCAGACCACTGTTATGTACATGAATAGAGGGCGCCTGTGAAATCTGCATGATGTTTGCGTCCTGCGCCCCCTGAAAAATCGCACGCGGCTCATGGTCAAATTTTCCTTCACAGAGCCGGCAGGCGCATAGCTCCCTTTTCAGCTGTTCAAAGATTTCCTGCTTCATAGCATCACCTAGATTCCTTTCAGCTCCTGATACAGACGGATTGCATAGCTGTCTGTCATGCCGGCCACAAAATCCGCTCCCAGCAGTAAACGCAGATACAGCCGTTCGCCATCCTCCTTATCCTGTGCAGTATACTGGTAGGTATTCAGGTAGTTTCCGGAAAGCAGATCAATGTATTTTTCCTGTATTTCACTCATGTTCAAGCCGCTGTCATAGGGCAGCAGTGCATCCATGAAGCGATCCAGCAGAAAGGTGATGATTTCATTCCCCATCAGCTCGAGCTTTAGTATTGCGGCATCATTATAAACTCTGTCAAAGGCGAATTGCTTCAGACTTCGGATCAGCTGTCCCTCCTTGCTTACCGCAAGCAGCTCCTGATCAAATTCCCCGTTCATAATCGCATCATAATGCTTCAAAAATGCATCAGACACACCGGAAATACTGAACAGCTGTTTCTTTGTCAGCCATGTGAAAACTGCGTGCTGATAAGGATCAAAGCCCTTCTCACTCGTTTTCTTCAGCTGGCGTCCTTCCTCCAGCCCCTGCCGCAGCAGCTCCGCTCCCCGCTCATCCTGCGCTTCCACGATTACATCCAGCAGCTGTTCATAGGAATACAGACCTTTTTTATAGCCATCCTCCAAATCCGCAAAGGTATAAGCCAGATCATCTGCCGCCTCCAGTATAAAGCACAGCGGATTCCGGCAGCCCGTTGTACCGGTATTCTGTTTGATTTCCAGAAACTGATCCGTTTCACTCTGATAGTAACCGACCTTTTTTCTGAGCAGACTGCGCTTTGATTTTTCCTTTGTATCCTCTGCCAGCTTTTCCAGAGAGTTCACCGGGTACTTGATAATCGTATCCATAACACTGCTGGTCAGATGCATACCGCTTCGTCCTGTGAGACGGTGCAGCTTTGTGATTATACGCAGCGCCTGGGCATTGCCCTCATAATACAGAAGGTCTGCCTGCTGCTGCTCATCCAGCCATGCCTGTAAAGGCCGTTGCTTGAATTGTAACAGGGATAGATTTTTCTCAAACCAGTTGCGAATTGCACTTTCTCCAAAATGACCGAAGGGCGGATTGCCAATATCATGCAGAAGGCCTGCACAGTTGAGAATTTCAATAACCTTCAAGGAATCCGGCTGATCCCCGGCAGGTGCCAGCTGCTGATCAAGCACCTGTATGCATACCTGCTTGCCAATCAGCTTTGCGATAGAGGATACCTCCAGAGAATGCGTCAGTCTTGTGCGCACAAAATCACTGTTGTCAAGCGGGAATACCTGTGTCTTATCCTGCAGTCTGCGAAAGGATGCACTGCGGATGATCCGATGATAGTCACTTTCAAATTCACTGCGGTATTTCTCTGCATTTGCGGATGTTTTCTGCGGAATCCGTGTTTCGCTTGTTATGCTATTCCATGATAGTCGGTGCATGGTCTTACCTCCTTTTAGGCCGGCACACCCAAACACAGGTACTCTGAATAACGCCTGTATCAGGATAAGCTGCCGCCATATGCTCTTGCCCTTTTTTCTATTTTATCACACTCTGCATCCTTTTACCCCTGTCATACAAAGAAAAAACACAGGACTGCTGTGTATACCGTTTTTCAAAAGCTTTCTATTCCGGCACACAGAAATGAAGCCGCTGTAGAATCATAGCGGGTATTTGCTTTTCAGAAACCAAGCGCATACCATGGTTTTGTGGTCCTGCACGAATGAGAAATTTAAGCAGTCTGCATGCCGGCACAGATAGGGTCTGCTTTGATTCCATGGCATTTTCATTTATATACTCTGCAGCATGAAGGTCTCTTTTTCGTTTTGTTCAGCCCTGTTTCCTTCTACAGCGGATAGGCTTGTGTGTGCATGATGGATATGAAAAAACACCGGTAGAAAGGCGATACATTGCAGTATCATCTCTTACAGCGGTGTATTTTCTAAATCAAAAGGCGCTTATGCCTGCACAATCTTCTGCAGAGGGAACCTTTGACGCTTCCATCATACCATGTTTTCCGGTGCTTTTGTTTTATGATTTCATTTCCTCATCAGCATCCTCAATCCGGTATTCCCGCAGTTTTTTCAACGGCTCTGCACCGCCGCGTAGCTGCTTCCGCTCAAATTCCTTTACCGAGGTGTTCTTCATGCGCAATACCTCGGCATACAGCTGGCGGGATGACATACGGGATGCCCCCTGTCCGCTGGCAATCAGCTGTTCCATACCGTCAGAGGTTGCCACAGTTACACGGAATTCACTCGCAAGCTGATGCGTTGCCTGTTCAATATACATATCGGCTGTCTGCGCCTGTTTTGTATACACAACATGAATCGTTCCCTCTTTATGAGAGGAGCCGATACCTGCTTTTACCTTATAGGCATCAAAGACAAGAATCAATTCACAGCCGCGATACCCCTGATAGCTGCACATGATGTCGATCAATCGATGCCGTGCCGCATCCAGATGCTCTTTTGCCATGGCTTTCAGCTCTTCCCAGTCGTGAATCACATTATATCCGTCCACCAGCAGGCATTCCGGGAGCGGCTGATAGCAAATGTTCTGTTTTTCCAAATCTATAATATTCGAGGCGGGTTTCGCTTTCTGCGGTGGTCTTCGCTTGATCGGACCGTATGTACGGATAAAGATTTCCTCCAGCTCCTTTTCATCCACAGGCTTTGCCGTATAGCTCTGATAGCTTTCCCTTTTCAGCTGCATACGGCCCCAGTCACTCTGCATATGCATATGCTGCTTCACTTCATTCCAAGGCACATAATAGCCCGCTCCATGAGAACAGAAGATGGAACCACACGGATGATCCATGTCTGCATCACAGTCATATGCCACTTCCTTCAGCACATCCTCCTCATCTGCGCACGCCTCATAGCCCTTCAGTGTACAGAACAGGCGTCCCTTCCCCTTGGTATAGGCATATACCTCCTGTGGATAGCTCTGCAGCTTCCGTACCGGTGCACTGCCGCTGATGACACTCATCTCCCCACTGTCCTCCTGCAGGGTAAAGGTACCGTGAAAACGTTCGATGTCAAATACCGCACGGCTGACGCAGGAAGGGGGAATGCGAAGGGTAAATTCATAGTAAGGCTCCAGCAGTATGCTTTCTGCACTGCGCAGTCCATGCCGCAATGCCCGATAGGTTGCCTGCCGGAAATCTCCGCCCTCGGTATGCTTTTGATGGGCACGGCCGCAAAGCAGGGTGATTTTCATATCGGTAATGGGAGACCCGCTCAAAACGCCGACATGCTCCGTTTCCTGCAAATGACTCAGAATAAGACGCTGCCAGTGACGGTCCAGCACCTCATCCTTACAGTCACTTTCAAAGAGCAGACCGCTTCCTCTCGGCAGGGGCTCCAAAAGAAGATGCACCTCTGCATAATGACGCAGCGGCTCATAATGGCCAATCCCCTCAACTGTGTTCAATATCGTTTCCTTATATACAACACTGCCCTCATCAAAGTCCACTGCGGTATGATAACGCTCCTGTATGGTATGCTTTAATACCTCGGTCTGAATATCCCCCATCAGCCGTACATGCAGCTCTTTTAAATGAGTATCATAGCTTACATGCAGCTGTGGATCCTCCTCCGCCAGCTGGCGCAGCTGCTTCAGCATGACAAAGGGATCACAGCCCGTTGGAAGCTGCACACGATAATTCATAAACGAGGTAAGCTGAACCTCCTGCCGACTCCTTTCAAAGCCAAGACCATCCCCTGCATGAAAACCGGTCAATCCCTTTACTGCACATACACAGCCGCTGCATGCCTCCTCGCAAAGCTGATAACGGGTTCCGGAGTACAGACGAATCTGATCGACCTTTTCATCCTCCGCAAGCTTCGTTTTTACCTTGAGACTGCCGCCGGTGATTTTCATATGCGTCAGACGGTTTCCATTCTCATCCCGACTGATTTTAAATATCCGGGCACCAAATGCTTCCGGATATGCCGGAGCCTTTGTACAGGAGTTTAACATATCAAGAAATTCCTGAATTCCTTCCATTTTCAGTGCAGAGCCGAAGCAGCAGGGAAAGATGGTTCGCTGCGCAACCGCATCCGCCAGCTGCTCATCGGTAATTCCTCCTGTTTCCATATAGCTTTCCAGCAATTCATCACTGCACATGGCCAACTGCTCCTGACATGCTTCATCCTGCAGGGTAACATCCACACAATGCTCATCCAGATGCCGTTTCAAATCCTCCATGATCTGTGTGCGCTCTGTATGGCTGACATCCATCTTATTCACAAATACGAGAGCAGGAACATGATAATGCTGCAACAGCTTCCAAATCGTTTCCGTATGGGACTGTATGCCATCCAGTGCATTGATGATCACCACTGCATAGTCCAGCACCTGAAGCACCCGCTCCATTTCTGCGGAGAAATCCACATGTCCCGGTGTATCCAGCAGGGTAATGCGTGTATCCTTCCAGTCAAAGATTGCCTGCTTGGCATAAATCGTGATACCGCGATCCTTTTCCTGTGCATCATAATCCAGAAAGGCATTTCCATGGTCCACCCGTCCCAGCTGACGAATACTCCCGGACACATACAGCAGACTTTCCGACAGCGTTGTTTTGCCGGCATCCACATGTGCCAGCATTCCGATATTTATATTGTTCATCATTTCACTTCTTTCATAGTATCCAGCGTAAAGCATCACGTATTGTTGTTCTTTCTGAGCTGCTCTTTTCATTATAAGAGTTCTGAGGAAAAAAGAAAAGAATTTTGTCAGCTTCCTGATCGATGGGGCGTTATCCGTTTATAGCTGCTCCCTGTCTATAGCGAACAGGCAATTTCAGTTCACCGTACGTTCTCGGCAGAAATCGCATGAAGCAAAAGCCGCTGTATTCTTTGCCCTACAGCTGTATGCTTCCTTAATGTTATAAAAATCGCATATAAAAAGAACAGCGTGCCCGCATGTAGGTTACCTGTTCCTTTCGGTTCATTCAATATGTATGTTCATCTCCGTAAAGTCTTTTCAGCTCAGTATGTCATCATGCCCGGATTTGAAGCGTTTTTTGAAGCCGCTTGGAAATAAAAGGCAAATATTTGGACTCCTATCCTGCAACTAGCGAAAATGTCATAGCCACTATGACGCGCATACAGGCCTTCCGGTTGGAAACATGTGTGTGTGTGTCTCAGGCCGCCTCGAACGCATGCATCCAGTTCACCTTACGATAATATAGGAAGAAGGCGATGGAGCTTAAGGACCATGTCAGCGGATATACCCAGTATACAACGGCGATATCATTCAAAAAGTGAATCATAACCGTTAAAAAGGTCACCCGCACCACACACCAGAACAGCAGCATGACAATCATTGGTACCATGGATTTTCCGGCTCCGCGCAGTATGGCGGATATGCAGTGTGAATAAGCCAGCAGGAAGAAGAACATTGCCGAGGTTCTGGCTCTCTCGGTTCCAAACATTACCACCTGCGGATCATTGTTAAAGGCAGCTGTCAATAGCGGTGCCCCCAGAAAAATGACAATTCCGATCACCTCTGCAATCGCCATGGAGCACAGCATACCGAATTTTGCGCCCTTTTTCGTACGTTCGTATTGACGTGCCCCCAGGTTCTGACCGACAAAGGTTGTCAGTGCCATGGTGAAGCTGGTAATTGGCAAAAACGCAAACCCCTCGATTTTTGAATAGGCTCCGCATCCGGCCATTGCCATTTCCCCAAAGCCGTTGATATTGGATTGCACGACCACGTTGGCGATGGCGATGATGGAATTCTGAAGACCGCTTGGCAGACCATAGCGGATAATCAGTGCGAGCATATCCTTGTGAAAGCGAATTTTGCGTAAGGAAAGCCGATAACTGTCCTTTGTCCGCAGCAGCCGGTTCATACACAGAAATGCACTGACGAATTGCGAAAGAATCGTCGCAAAGGCCGCAGAGCCAACCCCCATGTGAAAGACAACGATCAATACGATGTCCAGCACGATATTGATAATTGATGAAATGATCAGATAATTCAGCGGATGTCTGCTGTCACCTACCGCCTGCAGGATGCCCACAAAGATGTTGTACATGACAAGCCCCAGAGAGCCCATAAAATAAATGCGGAAATAGGTTACCGACTGCGGCAGAACATTCGCCGGTGTATCCATCCAGATCAGAATCTGAGGTGCCAGAAGAACGCCGAGCACCGTTAGAACCAAACTGGAAACAAGACCGAAGGCGACTGTTGTATGAATCGCCCGCTGCATATTGTCGATATCTCTGGCTCCAAAATAACGGGCAATCACAACCCCTGCACCGATTGCGATACCGTTGAAAAAGCCGACCATCAGAAAGATGAGATTTCCCGACGAGCTGACGGCAGCCAGTGCATTGCTGCCAAGAAAATTTCCTACAATCAATGAATCCGCTGTATTGTACAGCTGTTGAAACAGATTTCCCAAAAACAGAGGAAGGGCGAAGAATATGATTTTCTTCCATATCGTTCCCTCTGTCATTAAATTTTTTGATTCCTCTACCTCCATAAATTTTCTACTCTCCCTTTTTAAATGCTAGTATTTATGATACTCACACATTGCTGCTTCGTCAAGAGCAGATTTTGATAATCCAAAAATACCCGGCTGTTTTATGACCTTTTGATCCTTTACAGCAGCGTTATCCCATTCATTTGTTTCTATATTCTTCTTTCAGTGTCTTATGGAACAGTTTTTTCTTGTGTTTTCGGCAGCCGTCAAGGTCACAGTTTTCACAGGTAAGACGTGCATTGCTGCATTTGTAAAAGCGCTCCGGATGCAGTGCATGTCGAATTTCCCAGACTATCAGGGACAGCACACCGAGCAGAACCAGTGTGAGGGTGAATACATTGGGAAAGAAGATCAGAAAGCTGTATTGGAAGAAGGAGTCCCAGTTGTAGATTCTGCATTCCATACAGCAGTCCGGACGAATGAAGATGGAATGAAACGGGCACCAGCCGAATATGGCGAAGAATACGGAAAAATTGGAGAGAGTAAACAGGAGGAATATCCAGATCCGATCGAGAAGTCCGTTGCAGTACAGATACCCGGGGATGGCGAGAAAGGTCAGCCAGAACAGCATTGCGCCGGCAGCACGCCGGTCATAGCTGCGTTTTTCCGTGAGAAGTACCTGCGCTGATTCCTCCCCGGCCTCATAATTTTTCTCAAACTGCCGACCTTTATACAGGGTGGTATTGCAGAAAGACAGCATATCCTTTATCGGAAACACGCTAAAGTAAAGAAACGCGGCAGCATAAACAGGGAAAGGAAGCGAAAAGGGCAGATTTCTATCAAACAGCATACAATAGCAGGCAAATGCAAGTAGTGCACCGGAAGTAAATACACGTATTCTATTCATCATCCGTCCATGGACGACTGCGTCCAAGCCAGTCCCGTTCCTTCCAGTATTGATAGTCCAGCTCGCCTGCCCCCATCCCGTGCTTTTGCATCTGCCGCATCGCATGAAACAGCAGCTTCTGTTTCCAGCTGATACGCTTATGGTGCTGCTTTCGTTTGATACGGCTGGCGAGCTTTGCAAGATCTGTCGTCAGTCTTCGTTTGATGTTTTCGGGTACTGCCTCCCATGTAGTTGCCATGGATCGAAAGCCATAGCTGCTTATATGGGATATTCCCCATCCTGTCAAACTTGTGCGAATATCCTTTGCGGCTTTTTTCATCCCGCTGCCTGCACCGGAGGCTAAGATTACCGCCTGCTTATGATACATGGAAGGCAGGGGACGATGTACAACGAAATTTAGAAAGCAGTGATCCAGAAATGCTTTCATGGAACCGCTTGTCCGCAAGCAGTAGGTAGGGGTTGTAAATATAAGTAAGTCTGCTTCTTTCATTGCCTTCATAATAGGAGCCATATAGGCTGTGTGCGGGCAGAAGTCCTCTCCCAGCTCCATGCAGCGATAACAGCCGCAGCAGAAATGCGGCATATCCTTAGGTAAATAAAATTCATGCAGGGCTTCCACCGGCAGCTGCTCCAGCAGCAGGTGTGCCGCATGCCACGATGACTGCCTGTGATTCTGACCATGTAGTAGCGTAACCTTCATATCAGTCACCCTTTGTAGAATTCAGCTTCAGAAATTGTCGAATGTGCTGCTGAAGCAGTTCGATTGCCGTTCGTTCATACTGTGGGTTGGAATCGCATAGCTGAAGCAGCAGAAAGATTGGTGAATAAAACTGCAGTGCCGTAATCTGCGGATCAAGCGGCTTCAGAATACCTGCTTTCATCAAGTGCTGAAAGATCACTGTCTGATATGCAATTGCATCATCGAAATACTGCTTTTGAAACAGCTCTGCAAGTCTTTGATTATGGTAGCGCTCCATATTCAGCATTTTGCGAAAGCTGCTCTCATACGCATCGTGAAGAAAATAAGAAAACATATGCACCCCCATATCAATAAGCTGGTCATCGGTAATCCGGGTGTACAGCTTTCCGTCTTCCTCTGCATCACTGCCATTGATCTGCATACCGGCAGCGTGCTGTGCATAGCGCTTTTCCATTTCCTTTATGATCGCAAGAAAAATGTCCTCCTTGCTTGCATAATGCTTGTATAAGGACGGAGCCTGTATGCCGACCGCCTTTGCGATCTGTGCGACACTGATTGCATCATATCCATATTGTGCAAACAGATGCAGTGCCTCCGTACGGATACGCTCCTTTGTGGATAACTGTTTCATGGCTATTCTCCCTTCAGCTAACAATCATTAGCCTTTCTACTGTCAGTATAGGCTAATAATCGTTAGCTGTCAAGCACATACGCTGTATTCTTTTTGTTTGTGAAAGCAACTGGCTCTTTTGTCTTACTGCAGTAAATTACACAGAAAGCAGTATTGCTCCTACAAAAAAAGGAGATACGTATGCCTGACTTGCATCAACTGCATAGGTATCTCCATTTCTTTATTATTTCGAAAACAGGTAAGATGTTCTCATTATCCGCTCTATTCTCCTTCAGAAAGCAGACGAAGCCTCTTTTCCCTACTCCTCGTCGTCTTCCTTGCCATCCCAGCAATATGTACACAGCTTGCATTTATCCAGTCCGATGGATGCAATCATATCGTCCAGACGGTGATAGCGAAGGGATGTGAAGTTGGAGCGCTGACGGATTTCCTCACACATCTTCTGATAGCGTTCGCTGTCAGGATCTGCGTATTCCGCCAGTACCTCACTCGATACATCATCACCCTCCAATTTGCGGATGACTCTGCGTGTAATCAGATCCATTTCCGATTTTGAGCGTGAAAAATTAAGATATTTACAACCAAAGATAATCGGCGGACAGGCTGGACGGACATGTACTTCCTTCGCACCGCTTTCATATAAGAATTCCGTAGTTTCCCCAAGCTGCGTCCCCCGCACAATGGAATCATCTATTAACAGCAGGCGCTTATCCCGAATCAGCTCCTGTACCGGTATCAGCTTCATCTTCGCAATCATATTCCGCTGCATCTGTCCTGTTGGCATAAAGGATCTCGGCCACGTTGGTGTATATTTGATAAACGGTCTTGCGAACGGCACGCTGGAGACATTGGAATACCCTACTGCATGTGCAATTCCGGAATCCGGAACACCTGCGACACTGTCCACCTCTACATCATCACGACCGGCAAGCAGCTCACCACAGCGGTTTCGCATACATTCCACATTGACTCCCTCATAGGTGGACGTCGGATAACCGTAATAAACCCACAGAAAGGAACAGATTTTCATTTTTTCCCTTGGTTTCTGCAGTACCTCAATACGCTCCGGAGTGATGAAGACAATTTCTCCGGCTCCCAGATCACGGTAGTGATGGTAGCCCAGATTCAAAAATGCACTGCTCTCGAAGGTTGCGCAGAAGCCCGTCTCCTTTTCTCCAAGAACGATTGGTGTTCTTCCAAGTAAATCCCTTGCCGCATAAATACCATACTGTGTCATCAGCAATATGCTCATACTGCCCTTGACCAGACTTTGTACATACTGCAGGCCTTCTACGATGGTTGCCTTGTGATTGATTAACGAAGCAATCAGCTCTGTTGGATTCACCTCTCCGGTACTCATCTCCAGAAAGTGTGTAACCCCGCGTTCAAAGCATAGACTCTGCAGCTCTTCCAGATTGTTGATACGGCCAACCGTTGTGATGGCAAAGGAGCCCAGATGGGATTTTACCAGAAGCGGCTGTGCCTCATTGTCTGAAATACATCCGATTCCAAGATTTCCATCAAATTCCTCAATATCTTTTTCGAATTTCGTACGAAACGGAGAATTCTCGATGTTATGAATGGCACGGGCAAAGCCCTTTTCTCCATGTATCGCCATTCCTCCACGTCTCGTGCCCAGATGTGAATGGTAGTCTACACCAAAAAACACATCCAGTACACAGTTTTCTTTTGAAGCTACTCCAAAAAAACCGCTCATATCTTACCTCCAATTAACTCTTTCTTTTCTTTTTGCGCATAGCACAGATTCATTTTAACGCTTTTTGCCCCGTATGAAAATAAAAAGATAGTTTTTTTTACATTTTTTTCTAAGCTGTAGTGGCTGTTTGCCGTTGAAATTCTGAGAAAGCCTGCACAAACTATAAGGGATGTCATAGCTGATCATAGACATTGTTTCAGTTTCTCCTACTGTACGGCAGCTGTATGACTTTCTTTCTGAAATATTGGTGATTCATCACATTCTATACATGATGCTCCAGCATATGGCGTGTATGCATAAGTGTTCTTAGAACAGTGTATCCCCATCGAATTATGGATGAAAGTACTGTCACAGTCCGATTTCAAGCTGGTTCTTCCATATATCTGATACCAGATACGCTACGGAAATCGTCTTGACTTCGTTAAAAAAGAACCTCACAGGGAAGTTCTTTCTCATTGCTTTGATTTACTATCATGAAGATATACAGGATCATCCTAAGTGCATGCTATCAAATAATTTTCTTCTGCTTTCCTATATCAAGCATTAGGAGGCAGTCATTTTTCAGACTTCTCTTTTCAACACCGGAGTACCATGCCGAGCAATGTTCACGTATAAGGAATTTATCAGGAACAGCATTACTCACTGTAGTACTCCGCCTGCGCATTCCAAAGCTGTGCGTACACACCATTTTCCTTCAGCAGAGTATCGTGTGTTCCCTCTTCCTCCACCTCCCCCTGTTCCATAACAATGATGCGGTCGCAGAATTTACAGGAGCTCATACGGTGGGAGATATACAGGGTGGTTTTTCCTTGTACCAGCATATCGAAATGCTCATAAATTTCCGCCTCCGATAGCGGATCCAGTGCGGCGGTTGGCTCATCCAGTATCACAAAGGGAGCATCCTTATACAGGGCTCTGGCAATGGCCAGCTTCTGTGCCTCCCCGCCGGACACATTCACACCGTTCGCATAATCCGTAAACAGAAGACTATGCTCCTGATCGGTAAACGACTTGATGCGCTCCCAGATATCCAGACGCTGCAGGACAGACGCAATCCTTTTGGCGTTTGGTGCCGATGCTCCTGCGACATTTTCATCCAGCGGATAGGAGAATAACGCAAAATCCTGAAATACGACAGAGAAGATACTTGTGTATTCCGCATAATCGTACTTTTGAATATTAATACCGTTCAATAATATTTCACCCTCACTTGGATCATACAGCCGGCAAAGCAGCTTCACAATCGTGGTTTTTCCGGCGCCGTTCATCCCCACAATCGCCAGCTTTTCCTTTAAATGAAACCGAATATTCACGTCATGCAGGACATCGTTTTTCTGTTGCGGATAACGGAAGGAAACATGACGGAATTCAAACTCGTATTCTCCGTCATCCCGCTTTTCAATGGGAAGCGTTCCATCATAATGCATATTGGGAAGGTGCAGAAAATCATAAAATGCATTCAGATAGGAGAGCTGATGGCGAAGCTGTGCATAGTCTACCTGAAATTGTGCAATCGCATCCACTGCCTTCAGGATGATGCCAGCCATATACAATACCTGTCCGATGGATATAATGGAGCGCATAGCCAGGGTAGCTACATAAATGTAGGCACTGAAGGAAAGTACCTGCCCCAGCAAATCACTTTGAAACAGCAGCTTTCCGTTATCCTTTCCGAAGCTGCGGAAAGCCGGATCCTGCATAAGCTTTTCATTTTTCACTTCAAACAGCGGATCCATATGATAAAGACGGATTTCCTTAGCCGTTTCCATCCTGTAGAACAGACTCCACAGGTAATTAACCAAAGCATTGTTATGATCGTTTTCCTTACAGAGCTTTTCCAGCAGCGCACCGTGCTTCTTTGCGAATGCATTCTTAAATAGCAGAAATACAGCCAGAACTGCCAGCAGAAGAAGAAGGTATATATCCCAGGTGCGAATCTGCAGCATCAAAGTACCTAACGCAAGCAGTGCCAGAAGAATCGTACAGAGTGAGGAACTGCATAATGCGAAATTCTCGATTGCAGAGTCAATCTTACCGGAGCCATTGCTGGAATTCCGTGTTCTTCTAAGCGTATCCATGGTTTCCTGTGTTTCCATAAGCTCATATTCCATGCGCATCGCCTTATACAGCAGCTTCTGATCAATTCGCTGTACCGCTGTACGACAGATGACCTGAAGACGGTTATAAAACGCCTTTGCCAGCAGGGAGCAGATCAGTACCCCTGTGCACATGAGAAGCGCCGTTTGAAATGCAGCTGTATATTCTTTTACAATCAGCTGATTCAAGATTTCTGCGGAGTAATACAGGGTAATGAACGGAGACAGCGCATTTGTAATTCCATAGCCACCCCAAATCCAGACAATATGCGGATTGCTTAAGCGAACAATACCGGTAAATTTTTTAATTTCCTGCCATGCATTCACATCCATCACCCTCTTCCTCATAATATTGCGATTGTGCCTGAAACATCGCCGCATAAATTCCCTGTTTTCCCAGCAGCTCCTCATGGCTTCCCCGCTCTACGATATGTCCCTGATCAAGCACGAGAATTTCATCACAGAATCTCGTGGAGCTGAGCCGATGCGAAATGAACAGACTGGAGGTTCCCTGTGTCAGCTCGTGATAGCTTTCATATAGCGCTTTTTCTGCAAGTGCATCCAGCGCCGCAGTTGGTTCATCCAGCAGTAGACATCCAAAGTCACGATACAGCGCTCTGGCCATAAACAGCTTTTGCTTCTGACCTCCGGACAGCTGAATCCCATCCTCTTCGATATCCTTGCCAATATGCGTCAGCTCTTGCTGTGGAAGTGCGGATATAAAATTCCAGAGTCCGCAGCGCTTCAGGCAATCCTTCACCCGCTGCAGATCGGTATCGGTGATATCCTGCATGCTTACATTTTCCGCAATGGAATAGCTCAGCATCACAGCGTCCTGAAAAATCCCTGTGATATGTGCGTACAGATCATCCAGATCCAGCTCACGTATATTCGTGCCGTTGATATAAATGCTTCCCGCACTTGGTGTATAAAAGCCTAGAATCAGCTTTACGATTGTGCTTTTTCCGGCTCCGTTTGCGCCGACCAGTGCAAGCTTTTGTCCCGCATGCAGAGTAAAGGAAATATCATCCAATATGCTTCTATCCTGATTCGGATAGGAAAAGGATACATGATCAAGGGTGATCGTTATCTCTTTCTGATCCAATTTGACACCGCTGCCATGATGCATCCTGTTTTTCATTTGCAATGCCGTACGCATCCGGTTAATGAGCACATTGTTTACCGACATTCTCGCATAGCTTTCCTCCACCTTTTTAAACCAAAGAGAAAAACCGGAAATAATACCGAGATAAAACACAAACTCATCTATTGCCATTCCTGCAATCAGCTGATTGATCAAGAATGCATAGCAGGCGATATCACGCACAAAATCCAGCAGAATTCCCAGTGTATCCACCAGCATATAGGCACTGTAATCCCTTGCGCGAATACGGGCAATCAAACGGTTTACATGTTCAAATTTGTCATTGATCCAGTCCTGCAGCTGATACAGACGAATATCCTTGCCTGCCGCTGTATCGTATGCAATCTGATTCAGGTAGCGCGTTTCAATCAGATAGCCGTCCAGCTCAGGGCGGTGTGAATATTCATAATGTCTGGCGATGGAAAACAATGCATACTGCAAAACCACGAGCAGAAGCAGACCTAGGACGAACAATATACTGAGTCCAGAGCTTGCAAGTGCATACAGTATCAGTCCCAGAAGCGATGTGGCAAAGATGATGAAGTCATGGAACATCCCCTCCTGCCCGTTGTTATTGGTTTCGATTGCCTCTACCGCGTCCTCCAGTATTTTCTTGTATTCCTCATTTTCCAGTAAAGCATAATCCAGATGGGCTCTTCCCAGATATACATTACGGACAAAATACAGTCCACGGCTTTTGATAAACGCAAATGCATTGTATTCGTTTAAATAGCTGACCAGTCCCTGCAGGATCCCATACAGCAGCAACAGCCCTCCCAATACAAATACAAAAGTTGATAATGAGCGCTCCTTCAACAGCAGATTTATAATCACACTGGGAATCAGTACAGAAATAAAGGGGACAATTGCGCCAAGCAGTATATGAAGCTGCATGCTCCAAAAGGTGCTGCGGTCAATTTTCCATAAAATGTTAAGCAGATACAGCATATTTCCCGGTATCGTTTTTTTCATATTCTCACCTCACATCTGCAGTATAAAGCAAAAGCTCTCAAAAATAACAAAACGTGCACGAATTGCAGATTTCCGTACACGAATGGTTGTAGCCCCTCTCCATTACAGGATATGGCGCAGTTTGAAAGAAACCGGATCATGCCAGTGCAGAGGCTGATGCATACAGAAGGAATGCCTCATCAGTGTTCTTACAGCATTTTCCTTCCGAGTATTTCAGATTCCTGCAGCGGCAGCATAATCTCTGTAGTAAATACCCCCGGCTCATTTTTTCGCTGTATAAAGCCATCATATTTTTCAACAATCAGATCCATACGCTTTAACCCGTGTCCGTGATTGCCGCGTTTCCTTGTCACATAGTCCGCATCCAGCTTACGCACCACTTCACTGGTGGCGTTGGTACAGGAGATATACAGCTGTCCCTTGTACAGACCGATATACAGCCGTAAAAACGGCTGCTCCTTTACCTTTGCACAGGCCTCCACCGCGTTATCCGTCAGATTTCCCAGCAGAGCACACATATCCGTATCCTGAAACGGTATGCTTTCCGGAACGCTAGCCTTTACATGGATATCGATTCCCTGCGCCAGTGCCAGAGAAAGCTTGGAGTTGAGGATTGCGTCCATATTGGCATTTCCGGTTTCCACCAGCTGACGGATATCATCCAGCTCCTGTTCCAGCTCATTCAGATAACCGAGAGATTCCTCCACCTCCGCTTTCCGCAGCTTCGCCTTGAGATTCTGCAGGTGATTATGATAGTCATGCCGCCATGCACGCATGGTGGTATACATATGCTCCACCTCCTGCACCTGCCGGTCAAATACCTTATTCTGATATTCCTGCAGCTGCTGTTCATAGCTGCGGATCATCAGCTTATCATAGAGTACGAGCACAAGCTCCATCAGTGTCCAGACAAAGGGGGCATACGAAAGCGGCCAGGTCAGTAGGATAAAAACGGGTACGATGATATGCAGGATATACTCCCCGTCTGTATCCAGGATAAAAATAAGCAGAAGAAATGCGGCATACAGCCGGCGATCCCCTGTATACAGGAGTGCAGAAAAGACGATCAGGGAAGCTGCGCCTTCCCACAGCAGTCTGTTTCTCTGCTTCCGCAGCAGCCACAGGTGAACCAGCAGCGGCAGCAGTATCAGAATCTGCATAACAAATCCCGCTTGCAGCGCTTCATAATTTCCTCCTGCACCCGCTGCTTCATTCCTCTGCTTACCGGGATGCATTCCTGATTATCCAGCACACAGCCATCCTTGCGCAGAGCATGGATGTGATTCAGATTCACACAGTAGCTGCGATGGCAGTTCAGAAAGTCGCTGGATAGTCCGGCACATTCCTTTTGAAAGCTGCCCTTCATGCGGAAGATCCCCTTGCGGTGATGACAGCGCACATAATGTGCATCACTTTCCAAATAATAAATATCCTCCTCATACAGCTTGCGCAGTTCTCCATCTATGGACCATAACAGATACGCTTTCGGTGCTTCCAGCTGATCCAAAAGCTGACAAAGCTTTTCCTCCTGTACCGGCTTCAGCCAATAGCGGACAGCATTTACCTCATAGCCTTCAAATACGAAGGATGGATCATTTGTCAGAAACACAAGATAGGCGTGTGCGTCCTTTTCCCGCACCTTGCGGGCTATCTTTAAACCGTTCATACCCTTCATTTGTATATCCAGAAACACAAGATCATAGGGCTGCTCCTCCCATGCGAATAGAAACTGCTCTCCTCCGGGAAACAGCGCAATGCTGTGGCTGCCCAGCTTCTGCAGGAGTGCATGCAGCTCCAAGGCTAAATCCTGCTCATCCTCTACAATAGCTATCCTCATATCGTCACCCTCTCATCTCATTTCATAATTCATGCTCAGCCTCATCAGACTGCTGCAGGAGTTCCTACAGCCCTGTATGCAATTCACAGATGGTTCTATCGTCCTTTATACAAGTGGATACTCTACAGATAATTCTACTATTCTGTATGCGCAAAATCAAAGTACTGATGCTTCCTGCATACATTCCTGATGGCCTGCAAAACACTGTATTCAAGCTTCCTTGCTGAATGGCAGCACATTGGATAACACAAAGCTGATAAACTGATCAATGGGAAGCGGCTCCTCCTCTTTGACCCAGCTTGATATTGCGGCAAGCAGACCGCAGAGGTAAAATTCCTCCAGAATGCTTTCCTCCTGTTTTGTACAGGGATGCTGGATTACATACGGACGCAGTATTGGCCAGATCATTTCCCGCAGCTTTCTGCTGAACTGGTTGCTGGAGGGGTCTCGCAGCAATACACTTACATAGGCGGAATATTTCCTTGCCAGCGCCATAATCATGCTCATATGATTTTTTAACCCGGACAGCTCGCTTTCTCTTGCCGTTTCAAGAATCTGCTCAGACGCCTGCAACAGCTCCGTCTCAATCGATGCAAAGATATCATAGACATCCTTATAATACAAATAGAAGGTTCCACGGTTATAGCCTGCTAGATCTGTGATTTCCTTTATGGTGATTTTATCGATCGGCTTACTGGAATAAAGTGTCCAGAAGGCTGAGCGCAGCTTGTCCTTTGTCTGTTCTGTAATCTGCGGTTGTTTTTTCATAGTGGCTTTTCCCTTCTTTCTGAAAATTCATGCATAGCTATGAAACATGGCGGTGTTTTGGATTTTTCATTATGCACTTTCTATTATGCAGCACTATCAGGAAAGCACTGGATGTTTATAGGGTGGTACACACATAGTACCTAAGCAAAGCTGCTTCGTTCTATGCCGCTGTCGGGTTGCTTTTTGTATGATAAGAGTGTTACGCTGGCATAGAATCGGATGGAATAACGGGAATACATGCTTCTGAAAGAATCGTTAGCTGTGTAGTTTATAACACTGCAGAACATGTACGTGGAGCTGATGATTTTGCTGGTAAACGTACTGATGAGGAACGCGTATCACGGGGATAAGAGTTGTGAATGAACACCATAATCATACAGGTATTGCACATCGTCGGTTCTAATCATGTAAGGCTGCCTGCACAGCTTTTCTTTCACGCTTCACCTTGCTTTATGATACCATGCCGTCCGCTGTATTTCAATCACTCAACAACGTGTTGTATATTGTTTATTGATACGTTTTACGTTCCATTTTATAATAGTTCATAGGAATTATGGAGGACTTTATGAGTGCATATATCACATTTGACAACATCGCAAAGCATTATCATCGTGCAGATGTCATAACCAGAGCGCTGGACGGTGCCAGCTTTTGCGTAGAGCAGGGCGAGCTTGCGGTCATTCTGGGACCATCAGGTGCCGGCAAGACGACGGCATTGAATATTCTGGGCGGTATGGATACCGCCACCAGCGGACAGCTGCTTGTGGATGGCAGAGATATCACCGCCTGCAATCGCAGACAGCTGGTGGAATACCGGCGCTATGATATCGGGTTTGTATTTCAGTTTTATAATCTGGTACCAAATCTGACCGCCCTTGAGAATATCGAGCTGGCAAATCAGATGAAGAAGGACAGCATGGATGCAGGTGAAATTCTGAAGCTCGTCGGATTGTCCCATCGAAGCAGTAATTTCCCTGGGCAGCTTTCTGGGGGAGAACAGCAGCGGGTTGCCATTGCCAGAGCCATCGCCAAAAAGCCGAAGCTGCTGCTTTGTGATGAGCCGACCGGTGCGCTGGATGATCAAAGCGGGCGGATGGTTTTGGAGCTGTTACAGAAGCTGAGCCGCCAGGAAGGGATGACCGTACTCATCATTACGCACAATGCGGCCATTGCCCAGATGGCGGATCGCATTATTCGCTTTAAAAATGGTACAGTCAGCGAAATGGTACGCAATACACCGCTGCCGATTTCCGAAATTGCGTGGTGAGATGATGAAAGCATCCAATAAAGATATCCGCAGAACGATATTCCGCAATAAGAAGCGCTTTTGTTCCATCCTGATTATCACTGCGCTTGGTGTCATGATGCTGAGTGGTCTGAAGGCGGCCTGTGACGATCTGCGATACAGTGCGGATCAGTTTTACGATGAACAGCAGGTATTCGATATTCAGGTTGTGTCAACGATGGGGCTGAACGAGGACGATCTTGCGGCATTGCGAAAGGCGAATGGGATCGAGCGCGCAGAAGGCGTCTATCGTGAAACGGTGTACACCTCCGTAAATGGCAGTTCACAGAATATGGATGTGCAGACACTGGGCGGACAGTTGAATACACCTTATCTCCTGAAGGGGAGACTGCCTGAAAACGAGAAAGAGATTGCTGTTTCTAAAACCTATGCGGATGACAGCGAAAAAACAATCGGTGATACGATTCAGTTTCATGAACCATCGCAGATTAGAAGTACTTACACCATATCGGCCATCGTACAGGACCCTTCGGATTTGAATAACAAAGACGGGGCAGCTTCCTTTCGCTCCATTTCAGCCAGCCGTTATGTATGCTTTATCAGGGAGGACGGTATTTCTTTCCCTGCATATACGGCAGCCTATGTACAGGTGAAGGGCAGCCGGGATATGGCGTCGTATTCCCAGGAATATGAGGCGCTGATCAAACGGGCAAAGAAAACGCTGGAACAGGATGTGAAGCAGCAGCAGGAGGACAGACGCTATGACGAGCTGGTGGAGCAGATGAAGCTTGCGGCATATGCAGTCGATCCGCAGGCCGCTGCCCATGTGGATACCTCTTCCATTCAGCATCCGAAATGGTACATCCAGGATCGTTCATCACTTTCCAGCTATAGCAATATTGAAAGTGATGCGGCTTCCATCGAGGCGGTTGGTACAGCCTTCCCTATTGTATTTTTTACGGTTGCGATTCTGATTGCGTTAACGACAATCACCAGAATGGTTGAGGAAGAACGCCTGTTGATCGGCACCTACAAGGCGCTGGGGTTCCGAAATATAGAAATTATGAAGAAATATCTCCTGTATGCGGGGAGTGCCTGTCTGCTGGGAGGTATCATCGGGGATATCGGCGGATTCCTTCTGCTTCCGAAGTTTGTGTTCCGTATCTTTCAGACATTATACCTGATTCCGAATTACAGTCTGCAGTTTGACGCATGGTATGGAATCGGTGGAATTGCATTGTTTACTGGTGGGATACTGGTTGCCGTGTGGATTGCGGTTCACGAAGAGCTAAAGCATATGCCGGTTGTACTGATGCGGCCTAAGGCGCCACGAACAGGCGCAAGAGTTCTGCTGGAGCGGATTCGTCCGTTATGGAGAAATCTGACGTTTTTGAATAAGGTTACGGCAAGGAATCTGTTTCGCTATAAGAAACGAATGCTGATGACGGTGTTCGGGATTATGGGCTGCAGTGCGCTGGTGCTGTGTGCCATGGCGATCAATGATTCCGTCAGTGCCTTGATTCCGAGACAGTATGAGCATATTTACCGCTATGATCTCATGGTGATGACGGATGAAGCGCATGTATATCAATCGCTTTCAAAGAATGATGAGGTGAGCGAGTGCATGGCTCTGCTGGTGGATAATGCCACAATCAAGAGCAGCGGAAATAAGGAAGAACGCGTACAGCTGATGGTCTTTTCCAAACAGGCGGATGTGGCTTCGTATCTCTCACTGGAGGATTTGAACGGTGATCCGGTAACGCTTGAGGAGGGCGATGTATATGTGACACAGAATGCATCGCAGGTTCTGGATTTTTCTGTGAAGGATACGATACGTGTGCAAAACAGCGATCTGAAGGAAGAGCGTGTAAAGGTCACGGGGATCGTTCAGAATTACCTGGGAAATACGATTTATATGAGTGAAAACACCTATGAGAAGCTGTTCGGCTCTTATGAGGATAATGCAGTGATGGCGAATTATAAGGGTAAGGTCAGTGAACTGCAGAAGGACAGGTATGTGCAGAAGCTGGAGGAGCGGGATGATGTGTTGTCTGTTGTAAGCACTTCGTCGATGCAGAATGCATTTGAAACCTCCTTTTCCCTGATAACCTCGGTTGTGTATCTGATTTTAGCCATGGCTGCCGCTCTTGCCTTCGTTGTTCTGTTCACGTTGTCGACTACAAATATTTCAGAGCGGGTACGGGAGCTTGCGACCATCAAGGTGCTGGGCTTTTATGATAAGGAAGTGCATTCCTATGTGAATAAGGAGACGCTGCTTCTGACATTGCTGGGTATTCTGGTTGGGCTTCCTGCCGGTACGATACTTGCGCAGAGTCTTACGTATGTGCTGAATATGCCGTCCATCCATTTTGCGGTGACTATACGCCCGATCAGTTATCTGTATACGGTGCTGTTATCCTTTGGGTTCGCTGTTGTTGTGAATCTGATTACAAACCGTGTACTGAATCATATTGATATGGTGGAGTCTTTGAAGAGTATGGAGTAGTGGTCTACAGATATGCTTTGCATGCGGCAAGAGGGTGTGTCCCGGTGTTTCTGAGCAGATGTGCTGGATGATTGTATCGTCGATGCGCTGCATGTGAGTGTTGAGAAGATATATTGTTAGGTTTACAGACAGAATGTTTGAAGCTACAAAAAAGTATCCGGATGGTCGTAGGATTCGTTCCTAGTGAAAGCTAATCCCTTACGGATACTTTTTATATGCGGTGAACAGTGTTTTAGGATACGCTTGTATTTCTTTGGGGATGTGTGCTGCAGGCGCCTCCAGATATGTTGTATTGATTATTTCAGGCAGCCCCCTTGAAAAAGCCTGTGCTTACGGGCATGTTGATTTCCAGTTGGTCTAGTGGCATTTTTGTTACCTTACTGGCCTCCTCGTTTTTTCCGAACGTTCGCATCCTTTTTATCCGAACGCTCGCTATCCCATTTGTGAGTGGACTTCCAACGCCGAACAGTCCCTTCTGGCAGATCCGACTACTTTGCTATATCAATCAATTTCATACCATCAAGATACATTTGCTTGGCTGGTTCTATTCGCTCATCCGGTTTCTTCGGCATCTTATCACACTCCTTCCTGAGTAAAAGAAAAGCACCTCATTGGGTGCTCACTAAATATAGCTAATCTCAAATATTTAGTTTCTTCATTAACGCATTTTGTAGTACGTTTGAAAAGTTAACGTTTTTTTCCTCAGCTAATTCATTAAGCCAAGCTGGAATCGTAACATTTTTCCTTATCGCTTTTTTGTTATAACGTTTGTTAAAATCGATGGAATCAAATTCAATCATCATAACAAACGTTCCGTTTGCACAATTGATCCTAGATGGATCACTCATTACAGGAATTTCTTCTTTGTTTTCTTTTCTCACATCCAAACAAAGACCTAAACACTCTTTGGCCATCTCAATCGCCTGCTCTAATGTGTCTCCACATGTGATCGCTTCTGGCAAATCTGGAAACGTAACATTGTAGCGACTATCTTCTTTTTCAAACAAAGCTGGATACATCACCTTCATAATCATTTCCTCCTTTAATTTTATTTCTTTCGGTATATTCTTATCTCAGGTCATGGGCTATAACAGCCCCGCCTGTTTTAGAATATTCCTTTCAGTGCCTTTTGGTAAATCTTTTGCATGAATAGGAACAACGACGCTTCTATTGGTCACAGGATTGTTCAATATTTTATGCGAACCTGCCTGTCGTATCTCAATAAAACCGTTCTGTTTAAGCAGTTTAACCATCTGCTTTGAAGTCATCGGCATCGTATGACCTCCCTTCCTGTCTTTATTATAATACGTATTAATGCGTATGTCAATATTTTTATACACATTTATACGCACTATATGTCGTATAAAATTAAAAGCGCCATATTCAGACGCTTTACGTTGGTAAGTCAGCTTAAGGTTCCTTACCGCTATGTGATCCACATTTCAGCTTGTTTACTAATACGAAGATCAGGCTTTCCGATATCACTATAATATTTTGAAGGTTCAGATTCTATGCATTTTTTCAGAACGGAAAAACAGATAGAAAAGAACATCATACCATGGGAATTTATAAGCACGAATAAAGTTATTAGGATGTTTGCGTATAAGTTCACAGATTCTATCAGAGCAAATATATCTGCTAAATCTAAGAAATAATGCAGATTGTTTCGTTTCAACACTCTTAACTACGAGTAGCTCATGATGCAATATCTCCTTAGATTCACCTTTCCCAAAAGCAGCCTTGAGATAAAGAATGCGTTCGCCATCAAATTTGTCTAAGTTTAGCTACAGTCCGGTGTTTAGGCCTACCATTTTCACCCCTGTAAGATTCTACAAAATTGCAGAAAAAGGTCTTTTCTTACCTTTTTTGTTTGGAATAACTCACAAGAACATATAAATACCACCTTTGCTTAACTACACGTTAATCATATTTAGCATTAAACAATAGTGAAATGTGCAAAAACTTAACTACGATACGATGTCTTTGTTTATCATAACTTTTAAAGGAGAAAAGAAATGACATCATCTATATTTCTAAGGCTGAGGTTGACACCATTGCCCATAAATAAAAGCTTTTTTGACGGATAACTTTTATGTACATATTCTCGTACTCATTTGTCTGCTTTGTTAGTCATAAAGCGCTGTAACATTAACCGTGTGGAGAAACTGAAGTCTGCCTGTAGCACATTGCAGGATACAGGAGTATGCTGAGGTGAGAGAGGAGTACCGTTTTTCCTGTGGTTTTGTGTTAAGGCATGAAAGCAGGTGAACAGCTCAAGTCTGCACTGGTTTCGTAAATGCTCTTTTATATATTCAGAAAATTTTCTTCCATGTATTGCGCAAAGCCGTCTTCATCGTTGCTGCATTTCGTGATATCATCCGCAATCGCCTTTGTGTCATCACTGCCATTGCTCATGCAGACACCCAGACCGCTGTATTGCAGCATATCATTGTCATTCGTCGTGTCACCAAAGGCAACCACCTCTTCCGGGGTTATCTTGTTAAATTCACAGAATTTTTTCAGAGCATAGGCCTTGGAAACCCGCTGATCTGCAAATTCAATGAGGGTCGGCTGTGTTTTGAAGCCCTTGTAGTAGGGAGATGGATGTTCTTTTAAATACTGCTCGATTTCATCAACGTCTGCTTCTTTGACACGGTACATGATTTTGGCATTCTCCTGTTCATACATAACGGAAAGCGCGTCCACAACAACCATACGCTTGTCACTGGTCAAAGCAGACTTCCGCATGTGTGCGTCATCTCGTTCGCAGAGCAGGCAGTCATCCCGATAGATAAAGCAGTTGGAATCGAAGGGTTTCATTAAGTTCATGGTTTCCTGAATCCAGTCCTTTTTCATTTTGAAATAACTGTATTCCTTTTGATGCAGGTTATCCCAAAGCTCAGAGCCGTTCATACCGATGAGAATATCAAAAGCATAGTGGATGCCCCACAGCTCTGCTTTTTTTGCTAGTTCATCTAACGGCCTGCCAGATGCGATACCGAAGTAGATTCCCTGTGCGTGCAGCTGATTGATGACATCTCGCGTTCGTGGTGTCAACTCCCTTTCTGTAGTGACGAGTGTACTGTCAATATCACATATAACCAGACGAATATTTTTTTCATAATTGATTGCTCCTTGTATGATAAGTTTTTAAGGGAGGGTCCCTATTAGGTTCATTATAAAACACTTTCCCTGAATCTGTTAGCGTTATTTCAGGAAATGATGGTTTCTCATTAGAAACTGCACGGTTGATGTATGCTTTTTGAAAATAATTTGTCACTCAGCAGTTGGGGAAGTTCGCTCTTCAGGTTGTGCGTGCCTCTGTTTGGATTTTGTTGGTGGGTCTGTGGTATAAAGAGGTGCTTGCTTTATATCTTCCACTGACAGGCTTTGAGATCAACGTTTCCGTTGGGTTTAAAGGTAACGCCCTCGTCTATGAGTAGATCTTTCTGTTCATCCCAATTCGGTGCAGTCCTTCCGGCACTGTTAACGACGCGATGGCACGGGTATTCGCCATACAGGGAGGATGCGGAAAGAATCTTGCCAACCTGACGGGCATTTCGCTCTCTGCCGGCCAGCTTTGCAAGCTGTTTATAGGTCGCAACGTTTCCTTTGGGTATTTCCGATACGATTTCCAGTACGATATAAATAAAATGCTCATCCATATGGGGACCTCCGATTCTTATAAGAATGTAATTACAGTTTTGACTTTCCTGCTATCCTGCCTTATGGACCTGTATTTCTAAATACATGTTCCAATTCCAACAGTTTCTCTTGAAAGCATATCATCAATGCTTCCTATGCTGAGGAATCAGATTCCTTCACAGCCCGTATTGCTTCGCTTAGCATGAACATCATATCCTGTTCCTTCATGTTTGAAATTACCGCTTTTATAGATTCCGGATTCTCATTCAAATCCTTAACAATCACCATCTATACATCAGGTGATACAACGATTTTCTTTGATAAATAAATCGGCATCCGTGGCTGTTTCCATATGCCTTTCATGTCGAATTTTCTGATAGCGTAAATACAGTCATCCCTCATACGATATATCCTCATCATTTTCATCCAGTTCATACAGTTGTTGCTCAACCTCAAGCTTAAAATCATCCAAATGACTAATCTCCATAGTGACCAGTCTGTTTTCGGTTTTCAATACTGGATGCGATGCTTTTTAAGATACGGTAATACAGCTACCTTGTGCTACCATTCTCCAAAACACGAACAGTTGCAAGCAATCGCAACGGCATGCTCTGTTTTCTGTAAAACCACAGTTTAGTCAATCCTTCCTTTTTACGCGGAAACAGGCTTTGGTATCATTTACAGCAAAAGCTTCCAGAATGGCATGTTTTTCATACAGCTTTTTTCCTTTCTTCCAAATGGCATTGGAGTATCTGGCTTTTATATTTTACATCACTTTTCTTATTCACCATAAGCTTATCTTTTTATCATTCTCTATATTTTGCAGTTGTTCATCCTGTGCAATTTTCATAATTTCATTTACCAGATGCGGATCTTTCAGCCTTGTACTTAAACCATCTTTTTTGGCCCTTCCAAGGAAATCCATATCACTGTACCAGATAATTTCTTTATCGATCACAACAAAATGTGCTGAATGATTGGAGTACAAAATAGCTGCGCCCATTCCTTCTATCGTCCGCACAAGCATTTCCTTTTGTCTTTGCTCATCATTCAAGACGACATACAGCTGAACATTTTGATGTGCCTTTTCCTGCAGGACATCAAAATAGCTTTTGATTTTTCCTAACTCATAATGCGCGTTCATAATCAGAATTTCACTGCTGGATGCCTTTATATCTTCAAGAAATACATGTTTATAGCTCTGTCCCTCATACATCAGCTGAGAAACTTCAACGATCTGATTTTGTTCCTGCAAAAAGTAGCCTTCCTTCTGGTACTGCTTCAACCTTTTGTGAAACATTCCTTCCAGCATGGGTATATGAGCATCCACATAATCATATACCTTCACCATATCCTTACCTTCCACATTTTTATGAATTCTTCCTGTATACTGCTCTATTCTGGATTCATCAGAAATCGGCATAACAAGAAATAACGTTGATAAGGCAGGTAAATCAAAGCCTTCACCAAGAAGCTTGCTGGTTGCCAAGAGGATGAATTTCTCCTTGCTATTAAAATTCCGTACTTTTGCAATGATTTCATTTCTCTCTTTTGTTTTCCTTTCACCCGTCAGTACATACACATGTATATGCAGGTGCTTCAACATCTCATATAAGATTGTCAGGTGCTGCCTACGCTCTGACAGGATAATGATTTTACCATCATTCTGAAATTCTTTCACCACATCCTTCACAATCAGATAATTTCGAATCTGGTCGTTCATAAGATCGCTGCAATACTGCGTGTAGGTTTTACTATCATCCAGACACCGCATAGTCGTCATTCTGGGAATCAGGAGCTGTTGAAACCTATATGTATTCTGTATTTGAAATGAACTGGTTTCATAGCGGATAGGACCGCAGAACATATGCATGATTTTCTCCAACCCGTCTTTTCTTTTGGGAGTTGCCGAAAAGCCATATATACCTTGCATTCACGTTTCTCAATACTCTGGAAAATGTATCGCTGGCGGCATGATGACATTCATCAACGATAATCATGCCATATTCCTTTAGGGTAACTGCAATGTCTTCTAAATTTGCTAAAGATGCAGCAACGGCGATATCTAAATGCCCTCTCAGTTTTTTCTTGGAGCCGTTATAGATTCCGATATAGGAATCTCTTTTTGATTTACCTGGCGGTATGGTTAAAAACTCATGAATCCGTTGTTCCCATTGTTTTTGTATTTCTTTATTGGGTACGATAACTAAAGTGGATACTGTTCTTTGCGCTATCATATACAATGCCATAACTGTTTTACCAAAACCCGGAACTGCCTTCATAATTCCCATATCATACTGCATCAGTGTATTGACAGCCTCCTGTTGATTCTGCCGCAATTCTCCTGTAAACGCTATATCGATTACCTGACCCTTTGTTACCTGTGCTTCGAGCTGTATTTCAGCTTCCGGAAAGATTTCTTGCAGTTTATATTTTTGTCCTCTCGGCAAATATAAATACCTGTCATCTTCTTCATAATAGCTCAGTACTCTGGGAGTTGTTTCCCGATAAATCGGTTTTTTCAATTTCTGTTTCAAAAAATATTCCGGATTGTACATGGAGCCAAGTCTTTTCAATACAGATAACGTATAAAGATTCAACTCCTTTTTTTCTATACAAAGCATGGTATTTTCCAGACCATACATTTGTTTGGAATATTTCGTATTTGTATCTAAGGATAATCCCATTTGTTGTTGATCAAAGAAATAATCATTTTTATAATAGCTGTTCAAAATCTGATCCAGCTGCTGTCCCTGCAGTTTAGGCAAGGAAGCAAGATATTCTATGGGATGGTCGATCACCTGCTGTAAATCATTGATAAAAGAGGAATTACCTTTTAAATACGCATCATGTCGCAGCGGTAGGGCAATCAGATTTCCAAAGCCTCCCTGTGGCAGATAATCCTGATTGGGAAACATTCTGTCAAAGGAATCAAAGTTTAGATTTTTATTACCTTCCATTGCCTCTTGAATGAGCAAAGAACCGAGTTTTCTTGCTTTTAATGCTTTTACTGGTATTTCGAAAAACAGCCACAGATGTCCGCCATGACCAGAGGATGAACGTTCCATTAAAGGGTAAATATCATAGCGAAGTGCAATTTTGTAGACACTCAGCATATCATCAAACCAGTTATCCTCGTCGAAATCCATTGCCAGAAGATAACAGGTATTATCCGTTAGTAAAGGATAAATTCCAATCCCTTCGCATGTCAGTTTCCCAGTGAAGTGATGTTTTAGGATAACCCCATCCAGAGATGGAAATTGAGAGATTGGACAGATACTACAATAATTTTTTATTTTTCCCTTTTTACACCCTGCTTGAAAACTCCTGTCACATGCGGGATTCCAACCGAATTTCTGATGCTTTTTACTAAAGTATCTTTCGGCATAAACATCCGGTCTTCCTCTGAAATAACTTAAATAGATTTCTATTTTATCTATAGTAGATAGCTTTTCATTTGCGGAAAGATAAAAATACCCTCTTTTTCTTAGTTCAGCTTTTAGAAATGCATTTTCCTGTTCCAGATGCTGTATTCTTTCCTCGTATTGCATAAGAGTTCTCCTATCATGATAAAATATTGATGTCTATTTGCTTATGTTATTGGCTTTTTTTACTTCTGTATTCGCTTCATCTATCTGATTTTGCATTGTTTATAAAAGTGTTAAGTAGATAAATCTAAATCATTTCCATAAACCTGTGTACACTTCGCCAATATTACATTATTCACCTTTGCATTGCTATATCAATTTTTATCATATCCACATTCTTTCTCCGTTTTGCGCTAGCAAATAATTTTTTAAACCATGTAGCATCATTTTCTCTTGTATGCAAAAGGAGAAAAATAAAGATATCTGTTAAATCATCTTTACAATTTTTTAATCCCAGCTGAGCAACACGTATTGCATCATCCTTTTGATTATGCTGATTGTAGTATGTAATTAAAGCATTATAATTCTTTTGCTCACTTCCTAAATGATTTTCTAAATAAGTAATATACTTATCTTCTCTGCCATGTTGATTATATAATAACGCTGCTTTTTCTTTATTTTCATTGATATACAGTATATCCGCATATGCCAGGTATTCTTCATCATTTGTACATAGTTTTTCAGCAAGCTCTTCCATGATATCGGAAGCGCCAAGATTATCATAGTAATCATGTTCAACAATATCGGTTAGCACCTTTTTTCTTAACTGCCATTCATCATACTGAATCTCATCAGATTGAACGAGTTCTTTACAAATTTCCAAAACAGTATCAATTTCCGGTTGATCATCAATATCTTTCTCAAAGCTCAACCACTCAACAACCTCACACACATCATTCCAGCTATCCTCTAAAAATGATTCCATTTGTTTTATCTTTTTCCTTTCTAAGCATCGCATACGAATATCTATCAGAAGTTCGTTGCTTCGAGTTAATTTATCTTCTATTTCAAAAAATTTTCTATTTCTGTTACCGGCTTTCAGAATTTCTTTCTTTTGGGTTTCCAAATCAGCAATTGCAATTTCTAAAGCAGATTGCATAGAAACAAACAATTTCTCAGTTCCGCCTAAATCCTTCAGAATTCTTAGTTTTAGATTCTTGCTGATGGATGTTTCTAACATTTTGATAAGCTTTTCTGCACGATCTTTATCGCTTAGTTTGGTTGTTAAATACATAAATGAGATTATCCAGTCCGCAGCTGCTTTGTCTAAATTATAAGATAATTCTTCTTTTATTTTAGAATCTGACAATTCAATATATTCCTCTTCCGGTGCATCCTCAGAATTTTCGCCCTCCTGAATAAAGAGTTTTAATTCAAAAATCCTGCTTAACAAATCGTATACCGTTTGATATTCCTCCAACATTACAAGCTGATGGCACCCGGCAAAAATTCTCCGCATCATTGGCAGTATTGAAAATGGATCATTATACCAGACTACCCAATCATCCATATAACTACCATCTTCGTCGAACTCGTGATAATGAGTAATATATTCAAGATAAATATCACCTGTTTCAATCCTCGTACATAAGGTATCTATATCATCAAGTGTCGGCATATTGATGATTTTCTTTGTCCCGGATAGTGACATTAAAAAATCATTTTGCTTGTAATTGGAGATCAATTTTGCCTGCGTTAATATCCATGCGTCCTTTTCTTCTAATGACATTTTCTTTAGCTGTGCTTTTACTTTATCTAAATATTCCATGGCTCATGCTCCTTCAGTTTAACGATATGATTTATGATATATATTGTGATGTAAGAAAATCCTCTTGTGTTAGATTTATGAATGATATACATATTTTACCATGCCTAGTGAAATATGAAAATGATTATCGTAAGCTTTGAAATAAGTACATATCAATCAGATAGGGTTCACTTAAGAATAGGCAATTAATGATGTAGGTCATAAAGATATGATTGAGTAATGCGACGAATTGTATACCATGATTGTTTTTATTATAGATTTTTTTAAGAGTCATATTTAGGATAGTTTTGAAGAAATAGTAATTTTTACAGTAGTCTACTGGCTTTTCAAGTAAGATTCAGTGCTTGGCATGTACATGACGTTTCCTATTGAAGTATAAAAATCTTGCCTTATAATAAGAAGCAGAAAGGAGGCGGTTTATGTTTCGTATTGGTGAGTTTTCCAAGCTAATGCAGGTTTCTGTCAGAATGCTGCGTTATTATGATGAGGTGGGACTTCTAAATCCGGCACAGAGTGATCCATGGACAGGATATCGCATGTATTCTGTGGAGCAGATTCCTGTTTTGAACAGGATTTTATATTTACGGGATTGTGGTTTTACAGTTGCTGAGATGGAAGGTTTAGTTTTAGGAAATGACGATAGGATGATGGAGGCATTAAAGAATAAGGAAAAGGAGATTGCACTTGCGATAAAAGCAGAGGAACAGAAGCTTCATAGAATTGATCATGCAAAGCAGGACCTTCTCCAGGGAACTGCTGATCTGCATTTCAATGTTACGATAAAATCGATTCCTAGCTGTTTTGTGGTATCAATAAGAGAACTAATTCCTGATTATTATGCGGAAGAAATGCTCTGGGAGAAGCTATCTGATTTTGCAAGGCAACATAGAGTTGATTGTTCTCCAACCACTTTTTCCATTTATCATGATGAGGATTACAGAGAAGCGAATGTGGATGTGGAATTGTGTCTGCCTGTAAAAAAGGCAATCAGGGATTGTGATGGATTCCAATGTCGTGAGGTGGAAGAAGAGCCATTGACGGCCTCACTTATGGTATATGGAGATTTTTCAAATATATCTGCGGCCTATCAATCCTTTGCAAAATGGCTGGAGACAAACAGACAATATGAAATGAAAGGTGCAAATCGGCAGATGATACACCGTGGTCCGTGGAATGAGAAAGATGCTGGCAGTTATCTCACGGAATTGCAGATTCCTTTGCGCATGCTTAACAAATATTGAAATTTACCTCTTGACCCTCACATGGTGTGAGGGATTATCGTATTAGTACAGACAAAATGGAGGAAAAAAATTATGACAAAATTTGAAGTTCATTCAGTAGGTTCTATTCACAGTGGTAAGGAGGGAGGTACAATTATTCAGGTAGATGAGAATTATATTCCAGCGTTGCAGGCATTGGATGGTTTCAGCCATCTGCAAATTATCTGGTGGTTTGACGGCTATGATGAGGATGTGTACAGAACTATTTTAAAGACGAAACAGCCATATAAAAAGGCTCCGGAGGAAATGGGAATCTTTGCGACAAGATCTCCGATTCGTCCGAACCCGATTGCGTTAACCGCGGTTGAGAAACTTCATATTGATTATGAAAAGGGCGTAGTACAGATTGCTTATATTGATGCGAATGATGGCTCACCTGTTCTGGATATAAAGCCTTATACGCCTAGTCTTGATCGTATTGAGGCTCCTGAAGTACCTGCGTGGTGTGCGCATTGGCCGAAAAGCCTGGAGGCATCGGGTAGTTTTGCATGGGAGAAGGAGTTTAATTTTTAGGGAGGTCTTATAGGCTAAACGGATGGTATCATACAAAAAAGTACTATTTTGACAGCAATAATAGTTAAAAATCAGTTATTAATATGCAAAGCCTGACAACCTGCTTGTAATCATATGAAAATTATAGCTGTAAAAATATATTAACGCGACTCACGTATCTTTTCTCTATTGCGCAATAGAAAGCTGTTTTAAAAAATCTTGATAAAGTGTCGCACTAATTTGTCTCGAATTCTAAAATTCCTAGAAAATGATGTAAATATATTTAGAGCCTAACATATGTACTGCAAATCTTTAGAGGCTTTACTTATGTATGGAAAACTTAGGAATCTATAGGAATAGGTGTTATTCATCTATTTCTTTTTTATAAATAATGAAAATGCACAAATTGTAATGTCAATAAAAATGAATATTTACCTTTATTGTAAAATATAAATCTATCGCCACAATTCTAACTATGAAAAATTTGATTCATGCATTTATTCTTTGCTTATCTATATCTAAAACAGATTATAATTTTTCAATAATAAGTAATTGAAACTTTGTGGTTATTTTATTGATTTTTTCATATTCTCGGCAATCTTCTTTCCTACTTTCAAATTTTTAAATACTTCATCATCAAACAACAGTTTTCTTAATTTTTGTTCTTGATTATGTTTAAAGGATGTTCCGTGACAACAATCATTTCTTAATTCGCGTATATTAGATAATTTACATATGAAATCATTCCACCAATTTCTATTGTAATACTCACTTTGCGTTAATTTGATAAATCTGTTTATGTTAATCTTTATCATATTTTCCATATTTCCTAACGTTCTTGGTTTTGAAGTTTTCCTATCATCGATATAATCAAAAGCAATTTTGAAGCTTTCCCTCATATAAAGCTCTGTTGCCTTACAAAACATTATATTCTTAAATGAGTCATCTTCAAATACAATATTGAAATTTTCAGCATATGCTTCATAGATACTTTGAATTTTAATACCAGTCATCAAGTGTGACTTCACTGGATAACTGAGTTCATTTAAATCTTCATCAGTTAAATGATAAATCTTTTTCTCTTGTTCTGTAAGAAAATCCCTGGCAAACTTGATTTTCTTTAATTCCTTCATCAAGATATAAGTATCTATGATATCCTCTTCGCCATCTCCTTTTTCATTAATATAATCGGATGATGAAGGAAGTTGTTTCATTAATAAAGTGATTAACTCTTTATTTTGATCTGTTTGATCAGCTTCTTTAAGTTGATTTAAATATTGTAAAGTATAAGCATCAATTACACCCTTAGTTATCTTTAAAACTTGATTTTGTTTCCAAATTTTATAGTCACCAATGATACATAATCGATATTTGGCCCGTGTAACAGCAACATTGATAATATTGGCATTTACCCATGTAACAGCGCCTTTCGCATCCTGATCACATCCCAATAGCAACACAACTTCATTTGCTTCTTTTCCCTGGAATGTATGCACTGTACCAATATTAGACTCCATCCATTCATTATAATATTCCTTGTTCAATTTGTAAAAATCGGACTCTCTTATCTCTTTCTTTAAACCTTCTACTACTGAGGTAAACGGTGAGATTACATACAAATCAGGTTTATCTCCCTTAGCCTTTTCAAACGCCAATTTAATAATATGCAACGTTTCTTTACCTTGTTCCGGTACATAATGATCTTTTCTTAAATGATTTTTTTCTTTACCACTGCATTGTAACCACTTTGAAATAGGAATGGCAAATGTATCCACAGTATTCTGATCAGGCTCTTTTGTCTGCTGAATCATTACACCATCATATGAAATACGATTTGATATATCAAACATAGGATTGATACATCTTCTATGGACAACCAGAGGACATCCAACCCAAAGTTTTTCTCCGCTTGAATCATTTAAATAAGTGCCAAATGGATTAAGTTTATCCGAAAACTGCTGTACTGAAATATGCTTATCACTATATGGTGTTGTATATTCATTTTTCAACAGTTGCTTAATTGCATCCAGATCATCTGTTACAACAGGTTCAACGTGTTTAGGATCACCAACCACGAGTACCTTTTTGCACCTTAGCATAGCGCCCAGGGCGAAATGTGGTTGCGCCTGCCCTGCTTCATCAATAATCAATGTTCCTAATTCATATGGTTTTTGAACATATTCCAAAAATCTTCCTACTGATGCAAATGTAGTTGAAATTACAGGTACAAGAATAGAAATTGTCTGATATAAAGATGAAAATGCATTAATTTTATCGTTCTCTTTAAATTTGATAGTTTCATTACCATCTGTACCTTTCCACATCATCAATAGGTTTTTCAAATTACTTCTCATATAGGTACTAGATAAAACGAATTCTTTATTCACCTGTAACGCATAATAAAATAACTTTTCCCTTTCTCTGTGGTAACGCTCACTCACCCATGGATTTAGTAAATGTACATCTTTACTATTATGTGCGTAAAACTGCTGAAAGAAATGATCATTCATTATAGTTACTGAATCAAAATTCTGGTCAGATCTAAACTGTTTTTCCTGCCATTTCAAGAGATTGTTCTCAATCTCCTGTAATCTTTTATTTTCATGTTCGATATCTTTATTTAATTGATCTATTGCTTTCTCAGTTTTCTTTATCTCATCACTGATAGATTTTATTTTTATACCTTGACTTTCTATTAGCAAATCCATTTCAGAACATTTATCTCTTTGCTTATGACATTCAGCCTCAGCATCTTCCCATACAGATGTCGCATAAGTTATATCCGATTCTATAGTTTTTAATTTGATGTATAAGTCAGAAATCTCTTTGCTTTTTAATGTTTTAACACGAAATATCGCCATAAATGTTTCTTTCAAAGAGCGACTGCTCTCTAATCTCATTATTTCATCTCTGCACACCGTTTCTCTATCTTTTAATTCTGAGACTACTTGCTTTTTATCCAATACCAACTGTGCTTTACTTGACGCCTCCTTTTCTTCTGCATTTAAATAAGATAACATTTCTTTTTTCATACAAAGCTCTTGTTTTCTATTTGTTTTTAATGTATCAATCTGCTGTTTCTGTATTGATAAAATATTTTCATTTTCTTTTATCTTCTCTTTTATGTTTGCTAACTCATTTTGATAATGCCGTTCCGTATCACAAACAGTTTTCAGTTTTATTTTTATTTGTTCAACTACTCTCAGTTGCTTTTGAAATAATTCAACTGCCTTTGTATATTTAGATTTATGTTCCTCAATATAGTCATTTTTGCCTAACATTTCAAATGTAAAATCATTTAGTATCTGTGTAAAATTCCCTTGATTTTTTCTATTTCCAAGTGGAACAGAGATTAATCCCCAATAATAATGCGGAGCGATTTTTTTATCACCGTCGCTTTTATTAAACAATCTATTTGCATATTCAGTAAAGTAGATATCCTCATCCTGTTTATCAAAATAATGACGGATTTGCCTTAATTTGATTTCGTTTTCATCTTCATCATTTATATTTTTCACACCATTACAAATAGCTTCCCCATCAGGAAGTTCCTTTGTAATATTTTCAACTGCTGCATTGTTGCAGGATGCAACTAGGATAGAAATTTGATTAATTCTTCGATCAACCTTATAGTAGTGACTAAAAAACTTGCTATATCCATGATTAATACAGTTCCCTTCTTCAAAGTTGCATTCGGTGAATGCATCATTGGATTCCGGGAAATTGCTCATCACCATTGCTTTTTTTACGATAGCATCTGCAATCACTTCTTTTAACATGGTTGTTTTACCAGTCCCAGGAGGACCGTTCACAGATAAAAATGGTGGAAATTCAGAATTATTGGATATAGCTAAATTTATAGCAAACTGCTGCATAAACGCAGGAGCATAACGAGATGGCCATTTTCCTAATGGTGCATGATCAATGTGCAAAACACGCTGTAGCATTTCTTTGTTCTCAATACTTCTATTTAATAAATCTATCCTAGGATCTTTTGCCTCATCTGATAATGCACTTGTTATGTATGGTTCTATGAATACTTTCCCATACTCTGTTTTATGAATGAAGTCTTTCTTATTTAATCTCATTGCAAAACTCAGATCTTTGGAATAGAAATTCATATGTAAATTTGCATATCCTAAAGTTTCTTCATAACGTTCTTTCATTTTTTCATCTTTAAATCTTTGATATACAAATAGTCCTGTGTATTCAGGTTGTAATAATGCAAGATTAATAAACTGACTTATCACTTTGTCATAACACTCACGAATGATAACCATATCAACAGTTTCCTGTTTTAGTAACCAAGAATCTATTTCTGCCATATCTTTTTCGTAATCTGCTTCATTTATCAAGACAGTTAGATCACTGTTGTGTTGAGACCACATTCTATAAATTGTCCATACAATCGGAGAAAGATTAAAGCTTCCTGGAACATAGTGATTCATAGTTGAAACCTGCAATCCCATAATTGCAATACTTCCTCTTGTTATTTCATTTCTTTCATCAGATACATTGGCAAGCTGATATATTGCTTTCACACAGTCATCTCTTAATATTTTTCCTAGACATAATTCAATTTTATCAGATGTTTCTGGAAGCTCTTTTATTTTAAAATTATCTTGCTTCACTTTATGAAAGATATCTATTTGTTCAGACATCAAGTAACCTATCGTTGAAACATAAATAGATTTTTTATTTTTAATTGTAGGAAACTCATTCTGATTCAAAAATTCAATTACATGCCAATATTTTAATATTTCTTCTCTTATGTGCCGGTTATCCATATACGTTCCCCTCTCTAAAATACATGAACTTTATTTTAAAAATTTTATGCTTATGCAATTCATCATGTACTTTCTTCCCTGCTCACGTATATTATATAGGTGACATTAAGAAATGTAAAGGGTTACACAAATGGAAGGATTTAAAAATATTTACTGACTTATTAGCAATTACAGTATTTAATCAATCCTTCAAATATAGGTATTATCAGCATATTAATACTGGATATTGTCTTAACTATTCTATTTTCATCCACTGCCTTCTTATACTCATAATGGCGCTGTCATTAGGAGTTTACCTTTAATTAATCACCTTTATAAATATCTATTGCATCCATATATTCTTGCAGAATTTCTTCTATCATATCTCTAGGCTCTAAAACAATCACATCCTTACGAAAAGGTGCAAAATATGATTTGAATTGCATTTTAGAACAATTAAAATAATAAATACTCTTATCTTCTTCGCTTTCCGGTAAAGGATTAGGCCTTTCAAGATACCTTAATTTAAATAGTTCTTTACCATGTTCAGTTAGTTTAACCTTATAAATAGTATCTTCATTAATTGAAAACTGAACTCCATTATTTTTCATTTTTTTGAATCGCTCTTCTATATAAGCTTGAAATGTTGATAGATTTATATCAAGATGAACATACAAAATATTGTAAATATGTATAGTTCTAGCAACGTATTTCTGTTTATCTTCATCATAACCTTGATACAAAAGATAATTATATAGTACAAATTTCTTTTAGATGAACAGAACGAATTATATTATCAGATTTTGTCTTTATTTGTATACTTTGCTTATTTTGGATTGCTTCACTGAGGCTTTTTACGATGTCTTTATATATGATTTTTTCTCTTTCGTATTGAGGCTCTTTTTGGTAAGAGTAAATAATGTTAGCTAAGTATTCAGATTCACTAGCATTTTTAGGACATGAATTATGAATTCTAAATCAGAATCACGCTTCTTTTCCCTAACGCTAATCTTTTTTTTCATCATCAATTACGATTTGGTTTTGACATAAATATTTAGTTATTTTCCAAGCTATATTTAGATACTCATCCTCATTAAACTGTTGATTTCTGGTTTCATTTTTAACAGCATCCTTTATCTTATTTTTTAGTTCATTGATATCATCTTTATATTTAGAATGATAATTGATAATGATTTTTCTTATCAACTCTGAAATGTTTAGACCTGTTTTGAATAATTCTTGATCACGAATATATTTAGTAATTGACATCTAATATAATTATTGATTGCCATATCATCTAAGGGGAAAAACTTCTGATTAAATAAGGCTAAAATCAGTGCTCATTTAAAGAAAATCAAATTATTTATCCTTTTAACGTCAAATTGTTTGAAGAAAAAAAGCGGGAATAATTTCACGCTAAAAATGTACTATACAAACCTCTCAAGATGAATAACGGAATCATTGAAAATAGAAATAAGGTCATCAAGTGTATCAAACATAATGCCAACGGTTACTCGAACTGGAAACGTTTCAGAAACCGACTCATGTATGTTTTGGATAAGGATGCCACCTACAGACTCAATCCCATTAAAGGTGATGCTTCATGATACACTGTGATACGACTGATCAATATTTCTTGTGCAGGTGGATTTTAGTTAATTTTGAAGAATCTGCTGTGCGTCTGGAACTTATTGCGGCTAATCAGGTTCGTGTTTATACTTCCGATGGTTATATGGACATTTTTATGAACCTCACAGGTATGGTCGTCTTTGAGTGCCATTTGTATAATGATCCCTATACCCTTAAAAAAGAAGCCTGATATCCGTTCTTGATATACGGGCTTCTTTCACTGCTTTAAGACCTTTTGGGGTTTCTCTACCCCATGTTACTTTATTAGTTCATTTTGTGTGAACCCCAACTAATTTTGGAGCACCTATTTTTCCTCCTGTAAGTATGTTTCATATCTACATTCTCACCCGTTTCTTACTATTTACACATTTTTTGCTATATTCCCTGTAGGAATGAATGAATTAGTTCCAACAGCATTTTTATCAAGTAAAAATTTCTTTCTAAATCAGATTATGGATACCTAATCAAGGGTATCTGCCTCTTCTTTTGGACATGTGCTGATTTTAGACCGCCTACATATTATATATAATTGTTTATTAAAATTTGTGATTTGATATGTTTCCTATCTATATTTATATATGATTTTGTAATGAGATAGCATCAAAAAAGTTTCATCTAATCTGATGTATATGATATGTAACATTTTCTATTCTATACACCTCTGTGTTGATACATTCAAATAATTCAGGATCAAAAATCGCTAAATTATAGCCTTTTTCATACATCACACTATTATATTCTATTCCAGAATACTCATTCACATTATTATGCTTAATGCTCTTTATAAAGTCAGATATATATTGTGTTGGTAAATAATCAAGATCACTATCACTTCTTCTTAATGTCTTACCTAACTCAAAATTTATTTTATTGAGTGTTTCTTTATTTAAGGCATATTCCTTAGCATCTAGTCCCTCAATAAAAGGGCTTATTCTATTAATTCGTTTCAAATCTACAACAATTATATTCTTTTTTAATCTGAAAGTACCTATTGTAACATAATCATATTCTCCAGCTCTTGTTTCATGAATAGTAGTTTCAATATCATCTGCAAGATATAAGCATCTTATTCCTTTGGAATTAGCTCTTCCATTAACAGTTTTTGAACTATCTGGTGCAGACATAGAATAAATATCAAAGCCATCACTATCCCCAATACGACATCTATAAAATAATTCCCCTGTTTTATATGGTTTTCTTATAAAAGTACAGAATTTTTTCAAAAGTTCAAGATTTATGTAATGCGAATGAAACCTATTAGTGGTTTTCAAAGATTCTGTAAATTCTTCCCATGTATTAGATTTTAATAAAAGATTAGACTCAAATTTCTCATTCCTATATAGTTCAGCTATACCGATAGGATAATCAAATAATTCTGGATTATTCTCATATCTGTCCGAACATATACCTATCAATATCTTATATATATTAGATTCTCCAATATCACCAAATATATGCCAATTTTCTTTTAACTCTGTTTTCAATAATTTAATTTCTGATTTAGGATATTCAGTTGGTAATAATGAAACTGGTGTAAAAATTGAAATCAAATCATCAAATAAAGATACCAAATCATAGTTATTATTAGTGTCATATAAGTAGACATTATTCTTGCCGCAAATTGGACATTTACCTTTAAAATTCTGTCTTCTTATAATTGAAATAACTTCTGCATCTTGGAAGCAATTCTCACAAAAAATCATATTTCTACTCCATCTAAGAAAGAATTCATCAACTCCAAGTGGTGCATAATGGACAATTTTTTAACAGTCCCTAATCCAGGATAACTCTCCAATGAATAAAATTCTTCTAGTTTCCTAATTCCATAAGTATCTAGTTTTGCTGTTTTATTCCATTTCACTAATTTATACATAGCCTCTTTAAATTTTCCAGCAATGTCAGAAATATCATCATTTGAATCTGAAACAAAATGCCTGACTCTTAATGATTTCTCTTCATCAAAGTATATAATATGAATCGCAACTGCATATGGTGCAAATCCCGTCTCACTATATTCATTCCCTATAATAGAATAATCAGAGAATCCCAAATAACCATCTTCTTTATAGTATAAATGATCTCTAGAGAAAAAATCATCCTTATCCAAATAGTCTACATTACGCTCTGATTTTATAAAATGATCTTCAATCATTACTCTATTCTCTCTTATCCTTCTTCTAAATTCTGTCTTATCCGGTATTATATTATACAAAAAATCATTACCCTTAAAATATTTTTCAAATATAGCGATATCATCATTATTTAAACATATAGCCATTTTGGAATTATAATTTGCATTTATGAATTCTATAGTTTCCTGAAATTTCATATCAATAATTCGTGTATGAATAATTCTATCAGAAAAATCTAATAAATCATAATATTTTTCTTTAATCTTTTCATTTTTTAGATTAGATATTTCTTTTATAAAATTTCCTACTTTAGGATTTACTATTATTGCAAGTGCTTTATCATGTTCTTTTGATACTTCTATTGTTTTAAGAAAGGTCGATGATGCTTTTACTGGTTCAATAATAGGTATAACTTTATCATTAATTAAATTTTTTCTATCATCTCTCTAATAGCAATCAATTCAAACTGCCTTCCTCTTAGATATGGAAAATACATTTATCCTTCCCCTCTTTCCTCTTTCAAAAAATTAAAAAGATTTTTATAACTTTCTTCTTTCATTTTATTAAAATAAACTAAAAATCTTAATTCATAAGGCACTCTATCAAGGACTTCCTTTTCTATAATGCATCGATTTTTTAGAATTTTAGTAAATGAATTGTAAAATAATGCTAAATCAATACTAGATAACATTTCTTTACATTCAGAATAATATTTAAATTGTGTAGTTACAGGCAGATTACCAAAAAAATTTAAAACTAGTTGTTCATATTCTGATTTTCTCAATATTTTAAACATAACATTGAAATCTAAAGCATCCATATATGGTTTAGGATCAAAAACTGTACCTATTTTACCTGTTCTTCTTAAAACATACAACCCTACTGGTAAATTTAAATTATTTATAATATTTTCCACATTCTTCAAATTTTTTTCGTATGTCAATACAGCTACATGATTAAATGCTTTATAATAATCCATTATTTGACATTCAAGTCTATCTAAATTATCCAGTTCTGTTTTAATTTCATATACAACAGCTTTACCATTTATTAACACGAAATCAGCTTTAGATTTATTAATATTCACTTCTGTTAGTGCACTTGTTGTATTTACTGAATGCTTTCCAATCAATAATTTATTAAGTAACGTATTTTTATAGTAATATTCATTTCTATAGTCAGTTTTCATTTTTGTATATATATCGCTTATTAATTCTTTATTTGTTTTGCCTTCAGCATCCTTTACGAATCTTTTAATTGTTATTGCATAAATATCAGATTTTTCTAACGATATCCATTTGTTTAACGTATTTTTGGTAAACACTTTATTCAAAATGTTTGTTTTACCATATTCCATTAATGATCACCTCCTAATATTTTCTAGAATATTATCTTTCTTCAAATGATTCATAGTTATTAATTTCAAATATATCCCAAGGTTCACATTCAAGTATCTTGCACAACTCATCAACCGTATAAAGAGTAATGCTCCTGTTATGCCTTAAATTATCAACAGTCCCCTTTGATACACCATATTCTGTTTCTAATTTATACTGTGTGATTCCTTTTTTCTTTAACGTTTCAAAGAATGGCTTATAACTAATCAAAGAAATCACCTCACTTCTTAACTATAATTATATTTCTAACATTTCCTCTTTACATCCCCAATTATTTGGGGTTGCAATATAGTATGTACCTAAGTGGTGCTATATACAGGGTTATTTAAAGTTAATATTTAGAAGAACTATAATCAAATATCTAATAATTATCGAATCTATTTTCTAAGTCAAAAACACAGGAAACTGTTGAACCTCATAAAATTAAGCATAGATACTGTCCTCGTGGCTCACGTGGTAAATGTTACGCTTTTATGATAAATATACATACGTTTGAAAACACATAAGAAAAAGGCACATTCTTCCCAAAACATATGATTGTGCCTTTTCTTATTACCTATAAATGAAATCGTTAATTATGACTTCATCTACACAATTTTGTATTTATTCGTCTCTTGTATTCAAAGTATTTAAAACTATAGCTCATCTTTTCTCCCTTTCATATAAGTGCGTTAAATTCATCGCTCAATCGTATTGTCTAAAATCTAACAGGTTTGCCTGTAGGATCCAGATAGCTCTTTGTGGAATCACTTTGAAAGGAATGACAATATGAAACAGTATCATTTACCTACTGTATATTCAAAAAGGATCGTTTTAATCGGTCATTTCATATATATTTATTAACTATTCGAACTCAATCGTCCCTGGAGGCTTGCTCGTAATATCATACACTACCCGATTCACATGCTTCACCTCATTCACAATACGATTGCTGATAACATCCAGCACCTCATACGGAATTTTTGCCCAATCCGCCGTCATTCCGTCAATCGAAGTCACCGCACGGATAGCCACCGCATAATCATATGTACGTTGATCCCCCATAACACCAACGGAACGCATATTCGTCAGACACGTAAAATACTGCCAAATCTCCTTCTGCAGCCCTGCTTTCGCAACTTCCTCACGCAGAATCAGATCAGAATCCCGAACGATTTCCAGCTTCTCCTCTGTAATATCGCCCAGCACACGGATACCCAAGCCAGGACCCGGGAACGGCTGCCGCCAAACCATCTCATCAGGCAATCCCAGCTCCGTACCCAATGCACGCACCTCATCCTTAAACAGCGTATTCAACGGCTCAATCAGCTTGAACTGCATATCCTCAGGCAACCCACCAACATTGTGATGTGACTTAATCGTCTGTGCTGTCTTTGTCCCCGACTCAATGACATCCGTATACAGCGTACCCTGTGCCAGCCACTTGATATCCTCACCTGAAGTCAGCTTCTTCACTTCCTCATCAAAGGTATACACAAATTCATTTCCGATGATTTTACGCTTCTTCTCCGGATCACTCACACCGGCCAGCTTACTCAGGAAACGCTCCTTTGCATCAATTTTCACCAGATTGATATTCATCTCGCGCCCGAATGTCTCCATAACGCTTTCCGCCTCGCCTTTACGCAGCAAGCCGTGATCAATAAACATACAAATCAGCTGATCCCCGATCGCCTTATGCAGCAGTGCCGCAACAACAGAGGAATCCACGCCTCCGCTCAATCCCAACAGCACCTTGTCTGTACCGACAGTCTTGCGAATCTTCTCAATTTCCATATCAATGAAGCTGTGCATAGACCAATCATTCTTCGCCTTGCAGACCTCAAAAACAAAATTTTTCAGTATCTCGTTTCCATACTCGGAATGACGTACCTCCGGATGGAACTGCAGCGTATAAATATTCTTCTCTATATTGCTAGTAGCCGCAAATGTACAGGTATCACTGTACGCATCCTTCACAAAGCCATCAGCCAGTGTATCCACCTGATCACCATGACTCATCCAAACAATCTGCTTTTCCGGCAGTCCTTTGAAAATCGGAGAATCCGTCTCAACCGTAATCTCTGTTCTTCCATATTCCTTTGCTTCACAAGCCTTCACACTTCCGCCATTCATAAAATGTGTCATCTGCATACCATAACAGATACCAAGAATAGGAATACCGGATTCAAAAATTGCAGAATCGCATTTAAACGCTTCCTCATCATATACACTGTTTGGTCCACCAGAGAAAATGATTCCCCGGACATCCTTCAGTGCCAGAATTTCTTCCAGTGTCATCGTGTGCGGGTGCAATTCAGAATAAACACCAAACTCACGAATACGACGTGCTATCAGCTGGTTATACTGACTTCCGAAGTCAAGTACGATAATTTTATCAGCCATGAATGTATCCTCCTTATTAAGAAGCCGATACCATAGCGAATATGTATAGTATCGGCGTCGTTGAAATACTAAGATTTCCGTGTATTATAATATCATTATTTTTCTGATTTTAAAATCTTTTTCTACATAAATTGCGGCAGTGCGAAGTAGATTAGGAAAATCACCATCAATACCCACACCGTGATATGTACTTCCTTTGTTTTACCGGCAGCCGTCATTGCAATCGCATAGGCAATAAATCCAAACGCAATCCCATTGGAAATGGAATATGTCAGAATCATCATAAGAACAGTAATGAATCCGGCTGTCGCATAAACCATGTTATCCCATTCGATTTCCTTCAGCTGCTGCGCCATCAGAATACCCACAACAACAAGAGCAGGAGCCGTAACCGCATTTGTTACCGCAGATAACACGATGGGTGAAAACAGAATGGATACAAAGAACAGTATACCCGTCGTACATGCAGTTAAACCGGTTCTACCGCCAACCTCAACACCGGAAGTTGATTCCACAAAGGAGGTAACCGTAGAAGTTCCTAACGCAGCACCTGCAACAGTACCTACTGCATCCGCAACAAGTGCACGCTCCACATTCTCCAGCTCACCCTTTTCATTCACCAGACCGATTCGGTTCGCAACAGCAACCAGCGTACCGGCAGTATCAAAGAAATCCACAAACAGAAAGGAGAAAATCACAACAAACGCATTCAACGGATTCGCGAACAGCTCACCGAAACCATCCATAAAAGAACCTGCCGCATTCAGATGAAAATTCATTTCGAAGAATGTATCAGGCAATGCCGGCATTCCCTTTAAACCAAATGCTGCACCGCAGACAATTCCAATCACCGCAGTAATCACCATTCCGACAAAAACAGCAGCCGGTACCTTCTTAACAAGCAAAGCGATGGTCAGCAGAATACCGAAGAGTGCAAGCAACACCTGTGGATCCGCAAAATTACCGATTGTCACAAAGGTAGATGCACTCCCTGCGACAATTCCTGCATTTTTCAATCCAACAAAAGCGATAAAGAAACCGATACCGGCACCAATTGCCATCTTCAGCTGCTTTGGAATTGCATTGATAATCGCCTTACGAATACCGGTAACAGAAATCACGATGAAAATCAAACCGGAAATGAATACGCCAGCCAATGCAGCCTGCCAGCTCATCCCCATCTGCCCGCAGATCGTGTAGGCGAATAATGCATTTACCCCCATACCGGCAGCAAGCGCAACCGGATAGTTCGCCACCAATCCCATAACGATAGAGGCAAAGCCTGCAGAAATAGCTGTTGCCATAAAAACAGATGCGCGATCCATACCTGCATCATGCAGAATAGACGGGTTTACCCCAAGAATATAGGCCATTGCCAGAAAGGTTGTAATACCGGCAATTACCTCGGTTTTCACAGAAGTCTGCTTCACGTTCAATTTGAATAATTTTTCTAACATAATTCCCTCTTTTCTGTCTCCCAAAACAAAAAAACACCGCAACCCGCAGTATTCGTATATAAGCTTCCATCGTAGTCTGAAATTGGTTTTCAGGTAGAAACGCTTTCACCATCATGTCGAAAGTATATACGATGTTTCTATAGACTTGTACATTATAGACAAAAATGAAACAATTTGCAAGTAATATTACCCGAAGATCTGATAAAAGAAAAAGATTCTTCACTCGAGGAAAAATCTCTTTTCATCCGTAACTACATAAGCACACTGATCCGCACAGCCGATAGCCGGCAAATTCTGTTTCCTGCATACCATATCGAAGGATTTACGTTCTTCCTTCTGATAATGTGGACAGAACGCTCCTTCGATCATACCCATACCATTCACAAGTTCAAATGTGTCTGATGCGATGTTGCTGTAGCCATATTCAAAGAGAGCATTCGCCCCGGCACTGATTCCGCAGATAACGATTCCCTGCTGGGATAGCTCCTTTAAAAGCAAATCCAGCTTTCTCTGTTTCAGCTGCTTCATGAGAAACACGGTATCGCCTGCCCCAAGATATATCATATCCTGTGAACGGAATTTCTTATATATTTCTTCATTACTCAGCTTTGTATGCAGCAGACGCAAAGCTTCGACCTGACAGCCAAGGCTGCGGTAATATTGCTTGAAGCGTTTCGCATAGCCCTGATCGTCTCTGCTTGCTAGCGGAATAAACAATACATGTGGTTGTGTTTTTCCACACCTGGAAATCGCATAGGTGTCGATTGACATTGTTTCCTGCTTTTGAAAGCTTCCGCCGCCGATTGCAATCAGTGTTTTCATTTCAGAAAGAACCGGCTTTCCTTTAAAGCCTGCAATGCCTGTTCGATAACTTCATCACTTTGAACAAGTGCAATTCGTACAAAGCCCTCACCATATGCTCCAAAAGAACTGCCAGGAGTCACCAGCATTCCGCTGCATTTTAACAGGTTTAAAGCGAATTCTTCACTGCTTCCATAGCCTTCCGGTATCTGTGCCCATAAGAACATGGTACTCTTGCATGAAGCGATGTGCCAGCCTGCAGCTGCAGCGCCAGCAACAATACGATTTCTTCTTCTCTGGTAGGTTTCACGGGTTTCCTTCACAATGCTCTGGTCTTGCGTTAAAGCTGCGATTGCGGCTTTTTGAATAGGTAAAAACATACCGTAATCAATATTACTTTTCAGTTTTCTCAGAATACCGACGATTTCCGCATTACCCACACATATTCCAATACGTGCTCCAGCCATGCCATAGGTTTTACTAAAGGAATTAAATTCGATACCAATATCCTTTGCACCCGCATAATATAAGAAGCTTTTTCCTTCCTCTCCATCAAACACAAGATTGCTGTAGGCTGTATCGTGAATGACGATAATATCATGTGCCTTTGCAAATTGAATTAATTCTTCATAAAAGCTATCTGGAGCCGTAGCGCCTGTTGGATTATTCGGATAGGATATAATCATCATCTTAGCCTTTTCTGCTATTTCTTCAGGAATTGCATCGAATTGAATCAGATAATCATATTCTTTCAGCATCGGCATTTCATATAACTCTGCCCCTGCTATTTTCGGTCCATTCGCAAAGATAGGGTAGCTGGGAGCAGGGATGAGAACAATATCACCCTCATCACATAGTGCCAATGCGACATGTGCAAGTCCTTCCTGAGATCCCTGCAGAGACAGTATCTCTGTTTCTGTATCCAATTCTACCTGATATCGTTTTCTGTACCAGGCTTGTATTGTTTCTTTTAATTCTTTTGTATCATGAAGTGAATACATATAGCTTTCCGGCTGCTGTGCAGCAGTGATTAGTGCATCCATGACCTCCTTACTTGGTGCTATGTTAGGGGATCCTATTGTAAAGTCATACACGGCTTTCCCACTAGCCAGCATGTTTTGTTTTTCTTCATCAAGCCTGCTGAAAACGCCTTCCGCAAGTAAATCCATTCGTTTGGAAAATTTCATATTCTCCCTCTTTCCTGATATTTCATATTTCTCTCATTATAAAAGAAAAGACCGGTCCCTTCAATAGCTGATGGGTGAATTTCACAACCTTCGTATGGTGTACACTAACAGATTCTAAAAACTGACCTCAATTACATTTTTGTTTAGCACTTTGTAAAGTTTCTGTTATAATAAAAGTAGAGATATCATATCCACTCACATGTTCTTTGCGCGAACCCCAAGCTCACATGATTTTCCAGGGAGGTTCGCGCCACATAATTGTGTTTTAAAACAAAATGTAACAATTTACAATAAAAGTACGATAGATAATTAAATGTAAATAATATTTTTTGTTACATTCGGAGTGGTTTATCACAAATCTCGCAGTCAAGCTCTTTCGCGGAGCTTGTGGATCTAAATCTGCCAGATGGTGAACTGAACAAGACCAGTATTAGTCAAGCTCTTTCGCGGAGCTTGTGGATCTAAATATCTGCGAGGCTGATTACTCCACGGATGAAAATGTCAAGCTCTTTCGCGGAGCTTGTGGATCTAAATACTTGAATGTATTGAACAACTCATTCAAGAACACTGTCAAGCTCTTTCGCGGAGCTTGTGGATCTAAATTTTTGTCTTAATAGGTAATTCCGGCGATTTATGTCAAGCTCTTTCGCGGAGCTTGTGGATCTAAATCCTAAAAACAAGCATGGAAGAGCCTTAAAGTATGTCAAGCTCTTTCGCGGAGCTTGTGGATCTAAATACTTTGTTGTATTTTGTCTTTTCCGAAAAATACGGTCAAGCTCTTTCGCGGAGCTTGTTGATCTAAATTTCCAGCCTTTATCGACAGTATGATTGAATTGTCCGCCAAGCTCTTTTTCAGAGCTTGGCGATCAAACAGCACAGTACAGATTTTGCATTCCTCCACACTACTTCCCATCCAATACCATTTGCAATCTCTCTCTAAACAGCGTACAATAAACACATAAAGTAAACGCTTACAGGAAGGGGATTTTTTATATGAAATATGTATGCGAAATATGCGGCTACATGTATGATGAAGCTGTTGAAGGCACCTCCTGGGTCAACCTTGATAGCACATGGAAATGCCCGCTATGCACCGCTCCAAAGGAATGCTTTAAAAAAGTAGCATCAGAGGAAGACGCGTCAGCTACATCCAAAAGCAACGATGCCACCTCCCTTGCCATACAGAAAAATGCCAAAAAGGAAGACATCCTGGAAACCAGCATGTCCCTCATTCATGAAATGGCTATTCACAACGCCAGCCGTATCGAAGCAATGCGCACACACAAATCCGTACCAGGATGGGACGACATCCTGCTATTAGGAGGACAACTCGCTCACCCGCCACTTGCTGATAAAGCTGATGTTGATACAACAACCATCATTGGGAAAAATGCACGCAGGCCAATGGTTCTTAATCATGCCGTCTACGTATCCCACATGTCCTTCGGCGCCCTCTCCAAAGAAGCCAAAACTGCACTGGCAAAAGGAACAGCAGCCGTACATACCGCGCAATGCAGCGGAGAAGGCGGCATCCTCCCGGATGAAATCGATCATGCCTACAAATACATTTTTGAATATGTTCCCAACAAATACAGTGTCACCGATGAAAACCTGAAACGCAGTGATGCAATCGAAATCAAAATCGGCCAGGGATCAAAACCAGGCATGGGCGGTCATCTTCCTGCAGAAAAAGTCACTGAGGAAATATCCGCCATACGTGGAAAGCCACTGCATCAGGACATCATTTCACCATCGAAATTTGAAGAAATCAAAACAAAGGACGATTTAAAGCAGCTGGTCACCTCTCTCAGAGAACGCAGTGACGGACGTCCGATCGGTATAAAAATCGCAGCCGGGCATATCGAAGCAGATCTGGAATGGATAGCATATGCACAGCCTGACTTCATTACCATTGACGGCCGCGGTGGCGCAACTGGAGCATCTCCAAAATACCTGAAAGACAACTCTACAGTGCCTACCGTATATGCCCTGGCCCGCGCCCGCGCATACATGAATCAGCACCATATGACACAGGAGCTCATCATTACCGGAGGCTTTCGTACAAGTGGAGAAATGATCAAGGCACTGGCAATGGGAGCGGATGCCATCGCAATAGCAAGTGCTGCCATGATAGCAATCGGCTGTCAGCAGTACCGTATCTGCCACAATGGAAAATGCCCGATGGGCATTGCCACGCAAGATCCTGAGCTACGCAAGAATTTTTCCATAGACAAAGGGGCGAAACGCCTGGAAAACTATCTGCATGTACTACGGGAGGAATTGAAATCCTTCGCAAGAATCAGCGGACACACCTGTATTCACGACCTCAGCAGGGAAGATCTCTGCACAACCAGCTCAGAAATATCCAATCATACCGGCATTCCGCACTGCTAAGTCACAATACCCTACTCTCTTATTTGAAATTGAACCGCATTAAAACGAGCAGACTTCGTATCCTCAACAAATACAGTCTGCTCGTTTTTCTTTTCTATTTAATCCTTCAGATAGGTATCCATCCAGGTCGTAATTTCCTTTAGACGCTTTACTCTGTGTCTTGGCTTTCCACTCCTGGACAGCTCGTGATTCTCTCCCTTAAACATGCACAAGCGTGTCGCAACACCATGCTCGCACAAGGCACTGTACATCTGCATTCCCTCACTGTATGGACAACGGAAATCCTCATCACTATGGATAAACAGCGTCGGCGTCGTACACTGATTTGCATATTTCAAAGGAGAATGCCACCACAGCTTATCTACATTTTTCCATGTGTCAGCACCCTGCTGATCAGCACCGAACATTTCTCCGATATCCGATGTGTGCGCAAAGCTTATCCAGTTGGAGATAGAACGCTGACTTGCCGCAGCCTTAAATCGATCAGTATGACCGATGATCCAGTTTGTCATGAATCCGCCATAGCTGCCACCTGTCACACCGACACGCGCGGTATCTATCGCCGGATATTTCTTCAGTACCTCATCTGTGAATTTCATCAAATCCTCATAATCAATCGTACCGTACTTACCACGGATATCCGCAAAGCTGTTACCTCTGCCATCGCCTCCACGCGGATTCATAAAAAACACAAAATATCCCTGATTTGCCCACACCTGCATTTCATGATAATAGACCTCGCCATACACCGTCTTCGGTCCGCCATGAATATCCAGAATTGCCGGATAGGATTTCTTTGGATCAAACCCCCTTGGCTCCAGCACCCAGCCATACAGCTCCATTCCATCCTGTGTGAAATTGCATGGTACGCATGGACGAATATCCTTCTCCGCGTAAAATTCCTCATTGAATCCGGTTAACTGCCTACAGCTTTTTCCGTGCATATCATATGAATACAGCTCCTGTAGACGCATATCCTGCATACCTGCAAAATACAAACGGTCCTTTGCAAGTGCGATGACATCCACACTTCCCTCCCTGTCATACACAGGTGTAATGCTTCCATCACTATGCAATGCATATACACTGCTCCTATTGAACAATGTCGTAATAAAATACACCGTATCCTTATACAGACAGATGCTCTTACCGCCACCATAACGACAGTCACTGCCTACGCTGGAGCCAACAGCATCCTCATAGGAGGCAAACAGCTCTACCGCTCCGCTTTTTGGATTCAGCTGATAAAACATGCCGTTTTCATTCAGACCGTAGCGCTTCTGTTCACTCGCCAGCATCATAATGTTATCCTTCCATGGCAGAATTTTCCCAATCGACCACTGCCCTGCAGGAAGAATTTCACGATGCTCTCCTGTATTTCGGTAATAAGCATATACCCCTTCCTTATTTATGGGTTTACATGCGTAGCTCTCACCTGTGTAATATACAATCTCATGATTATCCGAAAGCTCTACATCATATACATTGCAGGTTTCTTCACTGATGCGCACTATATCTTCATCATGCTCGCGATACAGGAACAGGCTGTTTCGTTTCTTATTCGTATATCCCATGCCATTTCCATAAAAGGGCAGCTCATCCAGAACCTCATAATCCTGCATATCCTTCTTTTCCTGAAGGATTTTATCCTTCTCATCGGCATTCATTTGATACATGCGGGAATATTCCAAATGATAATCCGCACAGAATACATATTCTCCATCTGCCGCCTTCTTGATGGAAGTTACCTGTAATGGTATGGTAAAAGCCTTAACAGCCTCTCCTCCATGAATGCTGATTCGATAGAAGCAGGTTCTCTCCTCTCCGTTTTCAACAGCCTTTCGATCCTCCTCATCCCGCATATTGGCAAACAGAACAGTTTCATTATCATCCCATAAATAGAGCTGTTCCTTTCCATGGCTGGTCAGCTGCCGCACAGTATCGCCATCCGTCAGATACAGCTTCATCTGATAGCTGTTATCTTTCTCCACACACTTACTTCCGACAAAAACACCATGCTCCTCATCCGGTGCAAATGACAGATTACTCAGATATGTAAAATCCAGAAAATCCTTTAATTTAATTGTATCCTTCATAATACCCTCCTCTTATGCTCTTCCTTTATTCTAGTACAAAACCCCTGAAATAAAAAGTCTTTTAGAGAAATCCGTATGGCTTTCCACTTTCAAGCCATGCATAGGCGGCTTAACGGATAGACCCCCTTACTTTATAATCCCGACAATGCGTTTCCTAAACCATTATATTGAGAGCCTGGATTTGCAGTTCCTTTATCGTCATAGTATTTCATCTAAAGAAAATGTAATTTCTCATGGTAAACCATCTGTTTTCCCTTTTGTTTGTTTTTGTATGAAAAAGCGTTCCTGATAATTATATGCATTTCATAATAGTGAGTAAACAGGATCAGCTGAATCTGTAAAAAACAGATGCTTTGAAACGAACCCCAAAGTTTGGACAGCCAAGGGTTCACTTCACTTTCCGGTATCTTCCCTGTATCCTCTATTTTTTATCACCACGTGTTCTTTGTTATACTGATGAAGCAATTACTTTTATGAAACATATCCTACATATATTCACCTTCCCACGATCTCACACAGCCTCCTCCCTGTAAGCATGAAAAAGAAGATGACCAGGCATTCGCTATAAGTCATCCTCCTATAAATCATTCATTTTTCCGTTACTGTCAAACATTTACCCTGACATAAAACCGCTTTATCACAAGCCGTTGGCTATGCTGTCCTATAGGCATGGATGTGATGGATCCAGCCGTTTACAGCAGAGATTTGATACAGTCTTACGACAATGCACGGTTTTATGCAAAGGTCTCATACAGCATCAGCTTCTGCATGGTAACGCTGCTCTTCCACCAGTTTGCACTCAGGCGAAATTCGTTCTCATACCCCTGCCATACCCAGTTGATATTCCATCAACCCTCGGCATCCCTTGTTTCCATAATTCTTTGAACCTCCAGCTTCAGAAGCGTACTATACTCCGGATATAGCGGATGAAGACGATCGTGTATGAAAAATGACGGCGTAATGCAGTATGCATTCCAATGATCAGGATCTTCTTCGATCAATCCCCACATCAGCTGAATTCCATGGGCAGCGGCAGCATCTGTCTGCGGTCCGCAAAAGCTTCCCGTCTTCTGCAGTTCACGCAGAAGAAACATCATAGACTCCAGAGAATGCGGTTCAACCTCTTTCTGCGAAAGGAATAAATCCAGCATCCGCTGTACCATTGATTCCGCTTTGGTATACAGAGAGCTGTCTTTCTGTGCGAAATTCAGAATGAACCAGCATATATCTGCATTCGGCATATAGATATCAAACGTTTTTTTCTCTGTCTTCGTCCACCAGGGAGCATGCGGATATTCATTATTGGAGGAAAGAATACTGATCCAGAAGCCGTCCTCCATATCCTTTCCACTTTCCAGATAGCGCATCATCCCCTGTATAACCGGATGTGTTTTATCCTTGTAATCAAGCTCATGAAGAATATGTATCGCATAAAACATCTGAGAGGGTGCAGAGGCAGGATTCCAGCAGTCCGCCTCCAAAGCATGAGCGAATCCTCCATCTGTATTTTGATAATACTGCAATTCGTCAACCACAGCCCCTGCATCACCACCCTCAAAGTAAAAACGCCATTTTGCCAGCTCCAGCCCTCTGGCATTGCGATGCATCCATCGGCCTGTTTTTGTTATATCCAGGTTTGTCATTGTCTAATATGCGCAGTGCCTATTCTGCTGCGCTTCCTTTCTTTTTACGTATGATATCACAGGTGCTCCTGAACGGCTTGTAAGAACAGGACATGTTTCCTTATATGATATCGCTCAGGTACAGCTCCTATACTACCACAGGATAAGAGTGAGCCGGTGAAGTAATACTGCAGCTTATCCTGCAGATTGCGAATAAAACAAAGCATGATCGCAAGTTATGCGAAAAGCTGCATTGAAAGAAACCCTGTGCACAAAAGCATATATCATTCAAACGTATCATGAATTCTGAAAACGGTATAAGAAAAAGAGGAAATCGAGAAACGGTTCTTTCTTACTTTAGGGTGTTTGCAAAGGGAGACTTCAACTTCTATTGATAACTACAATCGTATGAATGTCTCCCTATGTTAAGTTTACCCACAAATCGAGAAAGCACCTGAGAAACTGCATCATCTCATATTCCTCTTGTGCCTGTTTTGAAATACATGATTCTGAACGAGTCTCAATCGATCCCGTTATTCTTTCAAACGTATTGGTTATGACAAATATGTGGTATTGATCATCCTATGCCACAAAACCTGTATTTCAGGTGATATTGATCATCATATCCCACTAAAACTGAATTTCAGAAAGGCTGCCCTGTGTTTGTGGCAGTTTTCGTCTTTATTCGTTTGAAGTCTTCCCCGTCCTGTTGTATTCAGAATTCGTGTCCGTTTTTGCTTTCCTTGCCGAAAACGCCAAAACTTCAAAATTCTCAATTGACAACGGTTTGGAGAATACATATCCCTGCACCATATCGCAATCTGCATTTCGCAAAAATTCCACCTGTGTAAAGGTTTCCACGCCCTCTGCCACAGTCTTCATCCCAAGCTTTCTGGCAAGCTCAATCGCAGTCTCCACAACATCATTGCCTCTTGGATCCCCTTCCTTATCGAAGAATGCACCATCCAGCTTTAATATGTCAACCGGTATTTCCTTCAATACGTTCAGGGAGGAATAGCCGCTTCCAAAATCATCCATCGAGCATTGAAAGCCTGCCGCATGAATCTGTGCAATGACATTTTTCAGCAGCTCCAGATTTTCAAATACCACAGTTTCCGTAAGCTCAAACTCAAGCAGATGGGAAGCTATACCATATGTTTTCTGTATTGCCTCATACTTTTTCAAAAACTGCGGATCCAAAAGATGATTTCTTGACAGGTTCACAGAGATTGGAATAGGCGCGATTCCCCTGTTTTCCCAGTCCTGCAAGAGACGGCAGACGCAGTCAAACACATACAGATCCAGCTTGACAATGAAGCCGTTTTTCTCAAAGAACGGAATAAATTCCCCGGGTGATATCAGTCCATCCTGTGAATTCCAGCGAACCAGTGCCTCTGCTCCGACGATTTCACTCTTCTCCAGATTGATTTTCGGCTGCAGATATACAATAAATTCACCATTCTCAAGAGCCTGCTGCATGGAATTCTCCATTTTCTTCTCTTTCAGCATCTGCACACGGTCATAGTCATCATAAAATACACAGGAGCACATATGGCGACTGATCATGTCCTTATTGTTTTTTCTGGCGGTGTTTGCCCGATCACGTATATTGACGATATCAATACTGCTGTCTGTCACAATATAGATGCCGCAATCCAACGGCAGATAATAGGTTTGTTCCTTACTCTGATTATAGGAGTTCACCTTATCCGTCATTGCTTCCAGACGTTCACGAATCTCTGCCATATCCGTTGTAAACAACACCAGATTGTATGTATCCGATGAGATTCTGGCAAGAAATTCACCTTCCTTCAAATAGGATTGCAGGCAGTCATGCACATACTGCAATACCCGATCTCCATCCCTGCTCCCGAAGGAGTCATTGATGAGCTTGAATTTACGAATATCGACGGAAACGAACGCAAAGGGCTGAAAATTATCCAGAATTCCCTGCATCTCCTTTTCAAACCGTGGTGCAGTAAAGCCGTTGGTCACAGGATCCACATAGGCAACACGATAGATTTCCTTATTGAATTTCGTATTCGTAAACAAAATATAGAGAATAAGGATACCGAAGACCAGAAAGATAAATACATTGATCATAACGGAAAAATTCGTATAGTCCTGTATATTTTTGGCATAAATCATACTTGGTGCTATGGACAACAGGTACAAGCTCCCCTCCTGCAGAGGTGTATAGTACAGAGTCCTTTCCTCAGGTTCTCCACGGACATCCTGATGCACCATATAATGTATGGTACCGCTTTTTCTGTTATGGATATCCGACTTCATTTTAGAAAGAGAGCTTCCGCTGTCGATATCCGCCACATCCTGAATGCTTTTATAGAAGTCATTTTTCAGGAATACGGCGTATGGATTACTGGAATGCATTATAAAATCGCCATCCTGCGAAATGATATAGCTGAAGCCAACGCCGTTGAAGGTATCGGTATCCGAGAGCAGCTGCAGATTTTCCGTATTGCTCCAGGCAACCATCGCTCCTTTTATGTGCCCCTGTACATAAAAAGGAACTGCATACAGAATTCCCGTTTCATCATACAGCGTTTCCAGCTGCTTACTCACGCCGCTTTTCTGCTTATGGAGAGCATCCAGAACGATTTCCAGCTTTGTGACAGAGACTGTCTTATGATTTTTTACATGCAAAAGACCGTTCATATCCACATAGCCAATCCAGGAGAAGTCGTTCTCCTTTAGAACACTGTCTATGATGGTCTGTCCGACAGCATCGGTTGTGGCAATCTCTGACAGATTTGCACTGACCTCACGCAGCTGTGCAATATTCTTTGCAATGTTTTGATCCACTCTGCTTGATGTCTGTTTCGATAATTCAGAAAGATACCGCTGTGTTTCATTCATAATCAGTGATTTGCTCTGCTGTATCATCATAGAACTCAAACCAATCATTGTTATGATCATGAGAATCAGAATACCGATGGTCAGCTTTGTATGCGTTTTCTGCTTTTTTCCCAGGGAATACATATGCGCCCCCCTCTCAACATTCAATTACAGGTATTATACTATAGATTGTTGAAAAGAGGAACTCTCTTTGCTGTAAGTCCGCAAAAAAAGGCGAATTCTGCATACAAATCATCCAATGGCATAGGAAAAGCTGAATGTATTGGATACAACTGCACGAGTTGTCTGCCACCATAGTGGATAGCTACAGACACAGGCTGTATGTATATCAATATGGCTATATATATTCATAAATTTATGCAGTGCTTCATTTTCCTACGCCAAATGAAAAACACGGTATGCAGTTTTATACAACAGCCTGCTTTGTATATCATCCGATACTGCCAGAGACATCGCGAATTCCAAATGATCTGCCTGAGAGCACCCTGCATAATCAGAGCCGAACATGATAGCGTCCGGATGTCTTTGCAATTCGGATTGAACAGCCTTTCTCATATCCGCTGTCATTTGTACATCCGCAATGGAGGAAATATCAAACACGATGTTATTTACATTTTTATACCGTTGAAAGCATGCCTCTACATTCGGATAATGGCAGTGACAGCAGACAAAGGTGATATTTGGATGTTGTCGTACCGCTTCGCATACGGCAAAATAGGATGCATATTGTGAGCTGTCTTTTTCCGAATGAAACAGCACCGGCACATTATATGTTTCAGCAAGCGCATAAACCGGCTCCAGTATATTGTCTGACAGATAAAACGACTCATGTCCGCAAAACAGCTTGATTCCTACAATCTTTTTTTCAGATAGAGCCGTATCCAGCAGTTTACATTGCTCCTTGTAATTGAAGAAAGGACTGATTCCGCCAACGACATGAACATAGCAGGTATCTGAGAACAGTTCCAGACAATCCTTTAAGCTTCCAATTTCACTTGTAATTGCGGAATCACTGATGACGATTCCCTCATCAATGCCGTTTTTTTGCATTTCCTTAAGGAGTATTTCTTTTTTCTCCGACAAGGATATTCCCTGGGTCGGCAGATGCATATGGGCATCTAGGATTCTTCTTTTCTGTTCGCTATCCATACGGCTGTCTCCTTAGTATCCTTGCGATTATTTACACATAACTCTCTGGAAAAAAGATAGATTGACTCTGACAAATATAAGGAAAGGAATTTCCAATATCCAGCACTTTTCCGCCTGACACCAGAAATCCCTTGTTTTAGATGTTCTTTGACACTTTATTTATTCTTTCGTGACATCAAGACAACACTCTCAACGTGGCACGAGAGGATAGAATGAATGTCATTTGAGTATGTCCGTTCTCGGAAACATATCCACGGTGTTTTTGGCACTATCGGTAGACGGGAACATATCCACCCTCGCTCGTACCTTTATCAAAAGGGCACTCTAACTAGGAGTGTCCTTAATTATAATCATTGATATACTTAACGTTATTTCTTCTTCACTGGAATCCAGATTTCACTTCGATACTTTGAATTTCCAGTGTCTGGACTCTCGTTCCACAAAATTTCAGGGCCTTCAACTGTCTCATATCCTGAAGATGGAAACCACTCTGAGTATATTCTGCCCCATACATTTTGAAGTGTTTCTGGGAATGGTCCAATAGATTCGAAAACTGCCCAGGTACTGGCTTCTATTTTCAATACATCAAATTCTGCTGTTTCATCACTTGAAGTCGCTACACCGATGTAATGATCCAGCTCACCCTTTTCTTCCATTCTTCCTTCCGAGAAGTTAGTAGATGCACTAATAATCCCTGTTGGTTCTACATTTGAAAGTGCTTTTAATTCTTTAATAACCTCAGGGGTTAAAAGTCCAGTCATTTTTGCAATCTCTGGATTGACACCTTCAAAAATAATTGGAACTCTCTTCTTAAATCCTACTAACTTAAAAGATCCTTTCTCAACAATACGATAATTCATTTCGCATCCTCCTTTAATTGATAATTGAAAGGTCATTCGAGGATACGCTTTTAATTGTGTATTCTCACTCCTTGCTTCAGAAGGGAGAATGCCATGCATAGAATGAAAAGCACGGGAAAATGAGTCAGCTGAATTATAGCCATATTTGACGGCTACATCAATTATTCTCAAATTCCTATCTTTCAAATCAAGTGGGAATATAGCAAAAGATGTGTAAATAGTAAGAAACGGGTAAGAATGTAGATACGAAACATACTTACAGGAGGAAAATACTATGAACACATCTTTTATTTCGACAAAGCAGATCAAGGACCTTGTTAATGAACAAAAGTTTACATCAACACAGGACATCATGGATTGTATGAAGGGCATGTTTGCGGATGTTTTAGAACAGACACTGCAAGCTGAAATGGATCAGCATTTAGGCTATGATCGTGCAGAAAGAACATCTTGTGAAGGCAAGAAAAACTACCGCAATGGCACTGTAAAACGCACAATGAAAACACAATTAGGTGAAGTGGATATTAATGTGCCGAGAGACCGAAACGGTGAATTTGAGCCACAAATCATTGGAAAATATCAAAGAAACGCTGATGGCATTGAGGAACGTATTCTTTCCTTATACGCTACCGGAATGTCAACGCGAGACATCAAAGATCAAATCAAAGGATTGTATGACGTAGAGATTTCTGAAGGGTTGGTAAGCAAAATCAGTGAGCGAATTCTGCCTGAAGTCACAGAATGGCAGAACAGGCCTTTAGAAGCTTTCTATCCATTCATATTTATGGATGCAATTCATTATAAGATAAGAGAAGATCATCAGGTGGTAACCAAAGCAGCGTATGTTGTTTTAGGCATCAACAATGAAGGAATGAAGGAAGTTTTAGGTTTATGGGTAGGAGCCAGTGAATCGGCTAAATACTGGATGGGAGTGCTGAATGAGCTGAAAAGCAGAGGCATAAAGGAAGTATCCTTATTCTGTGTAGATGGTCTTACAGGCTTCAGAGAAGCTATAGGAGCGGTCTATCCAAAGGCGCATATTCAACGTTGTATTATCCACCAAATTCGCAATAGCACGCGCTTTGTAAGCTACAAACACATCAAGGAATTCATGAAAGATTTAAAGACCGTGTACCAAGCAAATACAGAAGAACAAGCATTGAACCAACTAGCAATTTTCAAAGATAAATGGGGCAAACAATATCCAACAGCAGTACGTAGCTGGGAAGAGAACTGGGATATTCTAAGTACATACTTTGATTATCCGGTTGAAATACGAAAAATCATTTACACGACAAATGCAATTGAAGGATTAAACAGACAATTTAGAAAAGTCACTAAAACAAAAACTGTTTTTCCAAATGATGATAGTTTGAGAAAGATGCTTTATTTGGCAATACAGAACCTTAGTAACAAATGGACACAGAGATGTAGAAACTGGGATCTTATTCAGAATCAACTTTCCATTATGGACGCAGCAGAAGCTTAACGAGTAAAGATTAAATTATATAAAAAATCAGTATAACCATTAATGAAATGGGCATACTGATAATACATATACAGATGATGATTGGACATGATTCGTCATCTACTATCTAAACCTGTCGATTTTTACTTACACATAATTCTTCACATTCCCAATCAAGTGCAGCCAGCGTTAGTCTTCTTCTCCGAATATATTCTGATAAGCTAATACCTGCTAAAAAAGAAAACATCCGCTTGAAATGATACTCTGAGCAGTAAGCAATTTTTGACACTTCACTATAATCAATATCCTCCGTTAGGTGCTCTTCAATATAAGCCAATGCTTTATTCATACTACTTAACGAATCCATCAAACAACCTCCTTTCATCATCGATATTATCAAAGGATGTGCTTACCCATCCGACAATCTGTGCACAATATAATCGACTATCGTGTTTTCGTCATTAATTGCTCTAACCCTGCTTCGGATGTTAACATTTCAAGATTATTAAATATTTCCTCTTCGCTCCAGTTCCACCATTGAAGCTTTAGCAAGAATTCAACCTTTTCATCACTAAATCGATTTTTGATAAATTTAGCTGGATTCCCACCATATATTGTATATGGTTCAACACTTTTTACTACTGTTGAGTTGGCGGCAATAATCGCACCATCTCCAATTTTAACACCTGGCATAATGGTTACATTTTGACCTATCCAGACATCGTTACCAATCACAGTATCCCCCTTAAAAGGAAGTTGTTCTATTGTAGGAGTAACCTTTTCCCATCCACAGCCAAAGATATTAAAGGGATAGGTTGTAATTCCATCCATTCTATGATTTGCACCATTCATAATAAACTTAACACCCTCTGCAATTGCACAGAACTTACCTATTATCAGTTTATCCCCCAGAAATTCGTAATGATGCTCTATATTTTCGTAAAATTTCTCAGGAGACTTTTTATTATCGCTATAATAGGTATATTCACCAATCTCAACATTTGGTCTTTTAGGTAGATTACTTATATAGCAAACCGTCTTTATATTTTCATTCGGATAAAGCTTTTTCTTATCTGGTCCCGTCACTGAATATGGACTCCTTTCAAGTATTCAACCTCATTTACTAGTCTTTGAAGAATCTCTATTCCTTTTCTTGTACAATCTACATCAGTTGATATTAAGGAAATAACCTTATCGACCCTTTCCTTGTAATCGCTTGGCTTGATCTTAAAATCTTCAATCATCTTAACAGCCTTTTTTTCATTTATACAGTATTCTTTATTTATTGCAAACAAGACTTGATTAAGGGAAGATATGCTTCGAAAGCAATGTCCGCAAACATAGGATACATCGTCTTTATCAATATTGTTCTCAGCAAACATTAAAGAGAAACCTGCCTCAAACATAAAAAAATCAGTTAATCCCTTCTGCAAAGCGGTTGGATAACGTTCTGCTTGCTTTTTAAACTCATAAAAGTTTTCATTCTTAGCATATTGTATCTTGCTGATCGCCAATTCTCCACGATACATAGCACTTATATAACCATGGGGATGCCCAGTCTGATAATTGGCAGTAACAATTCCTTGCTCCGTATCTTTGATTATTTGTTCCACCCGTTTTATATCACGTAAAATCAAGTCAACATGATACCCGTTTATAACTAACCATCCGCCGCCATTAATCCAATCACCCCACGCTCCGGGAGGTACAACAAGGTCGTTTCTATTCTCATCATCCAATTCTGTAGCAATTTGATTAATCGCTGTCAGGTCAAATGATTCTGAATTGTAATAGATTCCGATATCTATATCAGAATCCTCTGTATGGGTGCCTCTTGCACGTGAGCCCCCTAATACAATGCCTTCTATGCAAGGCAAAGAAGATAATTTCTCTGTTACTATTTGAATTACATTATCTACCATACGAACACACTCCTTTCTCTGATTTCACTATCTTTCTCATTAGCCATCTTTACTAATTCAGACTCTCTGTTTAGAATTTCCATAATCATTTCTGGTGAAAGGTTAGGATTATCTAAGAGTTTGCTACAATCAGCTTGTACTTGCTTAACAAAATCATAAAACTGCTTTCTACTATCTGCTGCACTATCCATTTCCTTATTAGCAACACCATAGTACTCCTTGATGCTATCATCATCACTTTCAACAATTGAGTTGAGCATTCCTTTGTATTCTGTTAATGTTGTTTTCATCAACCCAACAAATTCAGGAAACTGTGCTAGAACTTCCTTTGCCACTTCGGGACGCAATTCTCCGAGTTTTGATGCAAAACTAATCACATCACTTTTTGATATATTCTTAAAATCTGTTCTTTGCATAAGGGAAAGAACGTCTTTTTCCATCGGTGTATACTCCGTAGTATTTCTCCTATTCATTGCTTGTTTTTATCTGCTCTCCATCTGGGAAGATAAACGACTGCTCAAAGGTTACACCCATGACATCAGCTATCAACTTCAATTCTTCCAAGGTCACAGTATCTCGTTTCATTTTCTTACCAAAGTTCTGCGGAGTCTGACCTATCCGTCTGGCAAGTTCTGAAAGACTTATATTCTTTTTATTACATAATTCTTTAATCATATCGGATGTCTTCATCATAATCCTCCATGTCTAAAACGCACCTCAACTTATTATATTATAAACCAAATGGTTGATATTTTCAATCCTGGCACAGTTACACTTTGTAAATTTTCTATGAATGAAAAAACACCCTGCATTGCTGCAAGGTGTCCGTATCGTATTCCGTGTTCAATTATCTCTTTACTTCAAGTGTCATGCCGGATTTGAATTGAAAGATAAGCTTGTCATCAAAGACCGTAATCTTCTCAATAAGCCTTCTGACCAACTGCTCATCATACTCTGTAACTCGGTTTGTCTGCATCTGTAGGAATTGTCGCATCTCATCGATTCGTTTTCTTAACATTTCCTGTTCAGCATCCCTGGTTACAACTGCTGCCTTCTTTTCCCTTAAGGCATCAATCTCGTTTGCAATGACATCGTACTCGGCATTCTTGTTCACACACATCACAAGCTTCTCCTGAAGTTCTGCCATCCTTTGGTCGATGTATTCAAGAGTTGCTGTTGAGTCCCCATTCAGTACATCTTCGATATTGTGCTGCAACTGTACCAGGAACTGTTCTCGTCCGCCAAGGGTCTTATTGATGGCTCTTACCACTACATTCTGAAGTTCAACTTCACTGATGGCATCGGCATCGCATCCTTCTTTTGGACCCTTTTCAATTCGGCTGGCACATCTCCATTTGTTGTAGGATGCACCCCTGGCCTTCCAAGCCACTCTTCTGAAAAGATCTCCACATTTGCCACAGTAGACAATGCTCGATAAAGCATACTTGCTGCTGTAGACTCTCTTGGTCTTTCCGTTTTCTGTTTTAAGATGTGCCCTGCGAAGGAGTTCTTCCTGCACCTGTATGAACAGCTGTCTTGGAATGATTGCTTCGTGGTTGTTCTCTACATAGTACTGTGGAACGATACCGTTGTTGGATACTCGTTTCTTGGTAAGAACATCAACCGTGTAGGTCTTTTGCAAAAGGGCATCACCCATGTACTTCTCGTTGGTAAGTATCTTTCTGATGCCGTCCCCACGCCACTTCTTATTCCCGGTTGCAGTAGGAATGCCGTCTGCCATAAGTCCGTCTGCTATGGTCTTAAGGCTTGCACCCTGCAAGTACTCTCGGAAGATTCGTCTTACAATGATTGCCTGGTCTTCATCAATGATGAGGTGTCCATTCTCGTCCTTGGTGTATCCCAAGAACCAGTTGTGGTTGACCTGAACCTCTCCGTTCTGGTATCTGAACTGAAGCCCCATCTTAACATTCTTGGAAAGGGATTCTGATTCCTGTTGTGCAAGAGAGGCCATGATAGTAAGAAGCACCTCTCCCTTGGAATCCATTGTATTGATATTTTCTTTCTCGAAGAATACTGGCACATTTCTTTCCTTAAGCTGCCTTATGTATTTAAGACAATCAAGGGTGTTTCTTGCAAATCGGCTGATTGATTTTGTAATGATCATGTCAATTTTGCCAGCCATGGTGTCTTCAATCATTCGATTAAATTCTTCACGCTTTTTGGTGTTTGTTCCGCTGATACCGTCATCAGCATATATCCCGGCAAACTCCCATTCAGGGTTCTTCCTTATGAATTCTGTGTAATGCTCAACCTGTGCATCATAGCTTGTAGCCTGTTCCTCGCTGTCTGTACTTACTCGGCAGTACGCTGCGACTTTTAATTTTGGCTTGTTATCAGCAGTGGCTGTATTACCTACACGCTTTCTTGCCGGGATAACTGTTATGTTCTTTGCTCCTGCCATGTGTTATTCCTCGCTCTCTATCAAACTGTAAATGTATTCTGCCTGCTCAAAGGGATCGGCAAAGGTAAGTTCTGCAGGCTTGAACCTAAATGATGTAGGTATCGTAATATTTCTCTCCTTGCATTTCCTGTCAAGCCTTCCAAGGTTGCCTGCCCTTCGTGTCAGTTCTTCCAGAAACCTTTCTATGGTTTCTTCATCAATAATCTGCGGGTAATAGTCTGTCCCCAGATACTTTCTGTTGGAAAGCATTCTTTTTACCGATGCGTGGTTCATCTTGAATCCTGCTTCCTTGGCAGCATCAACCAGTGATTTGCCTTCAAAGTAGTAACTGTAGGTTGCCTTGATCTGCTCGACAGTCGGTTCATCGACCACAGCACATCCGTCAACTATTTTGTACCCAAGTGGTATGTGTGCCATATCAATCTATCCTTTCCTTCAGCCTTAAGCCGAATTTTAATTCAAACTCAACTTCATCCCTGGACAGCACCTTTACCTTTTCCACAAACCTTTCAAACAAGGAATCGTCCCATTCGGTAAACGGCTCTGCTCCGTTAAGAAAGTCCACCAGTTCTTTTAATTTTTGCTCTATCGTATATCCGGCATCGTCCATTCTGTATAACATATCTCGCTTTGCTATCAAGTGTTCGTATTCCGTAACCAGCTTATTATGTGCCTCGGCAAATACTGGTCTTTCAAGATATCCTTTCGTGAGAAGTGTGTTCAGCTGCTTTCGCTGTTCTTCATTGGCAGCTATCTCTTTTTTGATTTCTTCCATACTATGGATGTTCTTTTTTGAATTGCCTGTTGTGATGGCTATAAGAAGCGGTTTCAGCACCAGGTCACTTCCAAAACGCAACTTGTTAAGCATCGTAAGGAAAACTCTCTTCATGTCATCATCACGGATGTACTTCATGGAGCAGGATTTAGAATCTTCCAAGTGACCGCCACAGCACCAGGCATTGTAACTTCTGCCATGTGATGTGTAATGGTATCTTCTCTTGAAAGACCTGCCACACTCTCCACATTTGATTTTGCCGGACATCACATATCGGTTCTGATATTTTGATGTATCCTCACTGCAGTTTCCTTTTTCAAGACCTCGCTGCCTTATTGCTTCCTTAGCCTTCTCAAAGGTATCTCTGTCGATGATTGCCTCATGGTGGTCTTCACAGTAGTACTGTTCTTCTTCGCCATAGTTCCTTTTTCTCTTAAAGGCTGCATCTGTGATGGTCTTCTGGAAAAGGGCATCTCCTATGTACTTTTCGTTTGTAAGAATGCCGTTAATCGTGCCACCAGTCCATTTGCCACCTTTCTTGGTAGGAACTCCTTTTTCGTTCAGTTCCTTTGCAATGATGTGGGTACTCTTTCCGGCAAGGCAGCCTGCAAAAATCTCTTTTACAACTTCTGCCTGTTCAGGAACAATAACCATCTCACCATCAACATTGGCATAACCATAAGGTGGATAAGAAATCACATAAGTTCCGTTCTGAAATCTTTTCTTAACGCTCCACTTCTCATTCTCGGAAATGGAACGTGACTCGCTCTCTGCCATGCTGGCCAAGATTGCAAGCATCAGTTCACTCTCCATTGAGCCTGTGTGGATATTCTCTTTTTCAAAAATGATGTAAATATCGTAGTTCAGAAGTTTTCTTACAAGAGCCAGGCAGTCGGTAGTGTTTCTGCTGAATCTGCTGATGGACTTTGTAATGACAAGATCGATAAGACCTTTCTCGCAGTCTTCAACAAGTCTTAACAAGCCATCTCGCTTTGCTGTCTTCGTACCGCTGATACCGTCATCGTAGTAAATGCCTGCGTACTCCCATTCGCTATTCGCTTTGATGTAACTCTCATAATGATTTTTCTGTGTTTCAAGGCTGAGTTCCTGTTCATCACTATCAGTTGAAACTCTGCAGTATGCAGCCACCCTTGTCTTCTTAAAAACGGAGAAATCAACCTGATTGATTTTCGTTACATTCTTCACTTATATCACCTCGCTTTATCGTATGACATATTCCCGTAGAAACCGTTATATATCAAGTCAATTACTGATAAATCTCGCATAGATAAGGAGAGAAAATAAGCCGATTTTTCTCGGAGATTTTGTGTAATTCATCATCAGAAATAAGACCCTTTTCTGCCATCTTATGAACTATCCTTTCAGCGAGAATGAAGTCAAATTCCTTCTGCAATTCTTCCTGTGTAAACACCTTTGTGTCAGGCTTTGGTGCTGCTGCACCGTCTTCTAATTTTGTAATCTGCATAAAAAAGCACCTCCTACCATGTAGCCTTGGCAGGAGGTTGAAAAGGACGTTTTTCATTAATCTTTTTTATAAAACTGACATTCATAGCCGTCTGCACGAAGAAGAAGACCCTTTGCCCAGGGTGGAGTTCTTCCCATTTGCTCACACACGGCATCAAGGGACATATCCTTTCTGCACTCGATGATGACTTCATCATGCACATGAGCAACGATATTACAGTTTCTTAAAGTCTGCATGGCATACATCAGAATATCTCTGGCAATTGCCTGTGTAATGTTTTCACAAAACTTGGGACCATAGCTTTCAAGCCTTTCCCATTTCTTTGTACCACCTACACCTTCATAGGTAACAGACTCACCACCGAACTGATTCACACCCATCTTGGGTTTTACATATGCAAGTCTTCTGCCGGAAGGAAGAACGATAAAAAGAAATCCACTCTCATACATAAATCGTATGCCGTGAGTTTCGGTTGTGATTCTCTTCTTGACTGTTTCCTTTACACAGTTATCAATATCCCACCACAACATTGTGATGGCAGGATTTGAATTTCTCCAGGCATAGACAAGAGGCTGCAGTTCATCTTCATTCAGACCCATTTCAATAGCACCCATAGCTTTCAATGCTCCGACTGAGCCTCCATATCCAAGCGCAAGTTCTGCAATCTTACCTTTCTGTCTTAAATGACCATTGATGCCATGCTTTTCAACAGGAACACCGAACATCTGTGATGCACTGCTGCAGTATATGTCTTTTCCTTCTTCAAAAACTTTCATTCTCCATTTTTCTCCGGCAAGCCACGCAAGGACTCTCGCTTCAATGGCAGAAAAGTCAGCAACGATGAATTTGTTATCTCCCTGTGGCACAAAGGCTGTACGGATAAGCTGTGACAAGGTATCCGGGATATCATCATATAACAGTTCAAGGGCATCAAAGTTACCGCATCTTACAAGACCTCTTGCCTGTGTAAGATCTGGAATATGGTTCTGAGGCAGGTTCTGGAGCTGCACCAGTCTTCCGGCAAATCTGCCAGTTCTGTTGGCTCCGTAAAACTGAAACATTCCTCTTGCTCTGTTATCCATGCACGCGGCATTTTTCATAGCCGTATATTTCTTCACACTGCTTTTAGCAAGCTGCTGACGAAGAGACAAGACTTCTGCCAAGTGTTCCGGTGCATCCTTAATCATCTCGGCTACTACCTTTTTACCAAGACTGCCAGTTTCGAGTCCGTTGTCAGAAAGCCAGCCTTTCATCTGCTGTACGGAGTTAGGATTTTCAAGACCGGTAAGTTCCTGCATCTGCTTTGTAAGTGCCGTCTTGCTCTTCTCATCAAAGGCAATGGCATTCTTAACAAAAACCATATCAACACCAATTCCACGGTCATTGATTTCCTGATCCAAATGATACTCATCCCATATACTTTCGCTTACCGGGAAACGTGATAGCTTCTGTTGGATACCCATCTCTGTTTCAACATCTCGAAGGTTGTATGCCTTGAACTGCAACCACTTCTCCAAATCGTGATATGGCATATTTCTTGTTCTTCCGCCGTTTACCTTGGTTGGGGAACAGGGAACACAGAAGTATTTAATGAGATTCTTTCCTTCCGATAGTTTCTGCTTTTCAAGACCAAGAACGGCTCCTACTCCTTCAAGGGATAATGGAAGTCCAAGAGTTGCCGCCCATACCATAGTGCAATGCCACGACACAGAATCAAGGCAATATCCCTTAATAGATACACCATTATCACGAAGATATCTGGACAGACAAACTCTTTCAAACTGTGCATTGAAAGCCCACTTGATGACTTCATCATCTGTAAGAGCAGCAATAATATCGTCTGGTATCTTTTCTCCCATTGCCAGATCTACAACCTTGACCTTGCCGCCATCTACAGAATATCCGAAAAGCAGAATCTCAAAGTCATCACTTTCTGCATAACGATAAACCCCGGACTTCTGCAGACTCACACTTGAAAAGGTTTCAATATCTATACTGATTGATTTCACATTCTCACTTCCTTCCAAAGTAAAACAGACGGCAGAAGACTGTCCTCCACCGCCTGCAAACTTTTATTCTTCAGATTTCTCTTCAGCAGGTTTCTTCTTTTCCTTATGTTTCTTAATGGAATCCTTGATAAGCCAGATACCATTCATGATGGTGCTTATAATTCCGTAAATTCCTGCTCCCATGAAGAAGTAGAAAAGGATAAGTATATCAACCTGCTTTGCTAATTCATATAATTCGTTCATATCGTTTACCTCGTATATTCGTAATAGTTGCAGACGGTGGTGTTTCACACCGCCTGTAGGAAGTTAATAGGTCTATTCAGATTAAGATAAGAAATCGTCATCTTCCTCTGTGCTGAAATCATCAGTTGCAGAGCTGCGACCACCAAGGGGTTCTCCGTCTTTGATCTTCTGAATGTTGCCAAGACCACAAGCAATACCCTTATTACCATTGGAGTTGAATGCATAGAAGTTAAGTGAAACTCTCGCATAGCAACCACTGTACACTTCATCACGGTCAAGGATAGGCTTTACGGCCTTATCTACAATCTGTGGTGCTGTCTTACTGTTGGCATTGATGAACCAATGCCCGGCATAAGCCTCGTCCTCACGCTCTGTGTCACCATCACGAAGAGGAAGCTTGATTGCTGCCTTGTTAGGCTTCTTGCCACCGAACTTTGCAATGCCTTCTTCAATAGCTGCATCAACTGCATCATTGATTGCCTTTACTGTTTCCTTATCATCCTTTGGAATAAGAACAGATACACTGTATCTTTCAGGACCGCCATTGATAGATGTAGGCTCCCATCCGTGGAAATAAGAAAGTCTTGTGTTCTTGCCTGTGATAACTTTTGTTTTACTTACATTCGCCATAATCGTTAATCCTCCATTTTAAATTCGTTTTTTGCGTCTGATATATTCATTGCCTCTCTCTTGTCCGAGTTAGGTACAAGAGTCGGCTTTCCGGGTGGTTTGTAGATAAGGTCACCCAGTACCTTTTCAAATGTTGCTTTACCCATCAGTCTTTGCATCTCTGTAAGAGTGATAAGGCTCTGACGGTAAATATCCTTATAGCCTGCTTCCTTGGCTGCTTTGGCAACTGCATCTTCATCCGTGTACTTACGGACAGAGCGTCCTTCAACAACCTTGAATCCGTTCCACTGCTTGCCGTGATTTACTGACGATTCGGTGGCATAAGCCATAATCTCATTTGCCCACTTTGTAAGATCAGGAATAACCTTTAAAATTTCTTCGATTTCCGAATCTGTAAGAAGTGGCGGAAGTTTGAATTCTTCCTGTGCAAGTTTCAGCTTTTCTTCTGCTCTTGCTCTGCATCTGACTGCCGCTCTGCAGAATGTACACCACTCGCCAGGACAGTATTCGCCTTCGCCATTCATGGCCATTTCAGCCTTTGGCTTTAATACTTCTTCTGCCCAGGTCTTCAGTTCATCAACCGGGATTGTCCAGGTACTTACATTCTCCCTGCGTGGCTGGAAGATGGACATCGATACTTCCTTGATGTCATATAAGCTGTCATAGATGGCAAGTGCACCGAGTGCATAGCATTTCATCTGTGGATTGTCTGTTGCGTCTACCAGAACTCCCATGCCGTACTTGAAATCAATGATGTGAAGCTTATCATCTGAAACAATCACGCAGTCTGCTGTACCATAACCATCTGGAACATATTCAGAGAAGTCTACGTGTTGCTCTATCAGCACCAATGGGTCCTTGCAGTTCTGCTTTGCAATGTCAAGCTGTTCTAAGACAAAGTCCACGTATGCATCTGTGTGTTCCTGCATATCATCACTGTCATAGCATGAAACAGGTCTTTTACTTCTTCTGCGGAAAGCCTTCTTAAGCTTGTGTTCGCACCATGCGTGAGCAGCTGTTCCTTCTTCTGCTGCCTGGCTTGTCTTATTTTCAAATTCTGATTCAAGACTTGCACTTGGTGTACAGTTGAGCCATCTGTGAGAACTTGAGGGGGAAAGGAATGCGTGTTTACTCATTTCCTAGCACCTCCGCCTCTTTGATGATTGCTTCATAGTTGCTAGGGTCGATGTCGGATAACTTGCTGCCTCCGAACTTTGCAATCAGACCCTTAACTTCTGATGTAAGTCCGTTCTGGCTCTTCTCTGCAAGAACACCTCTTACATCTTCAAGTGTGTAAACCTTAGCTTTTTTCTTCTTAGGCTTTGAAGTCTTTTCAGGAATCTGTTCTACAGGCTGTGATTCAGTTACTTCTACAGATTTCATATCTGTAAGAACATCAGCTACCACCTGAAGACTGTCTGCCAGGTTACGCACATTCGTGATGACGTGGGCAACAGCGTCAAGTAATTCTGTTACTTTGTTCATGGTCTACCTCCTTCCGTAACTTTTGTGATGGCAAGTTCCTCAACCGTGTCACCCGGAACAAGAATCATGATCTTCTGCTTTTTACCGAACAGCATTCTCATAAATCTTTCTCGAAGTGTGATGCTCTTGTAGGACACCATGCCGTTTCGTTGTGGCTTGTCAGAAACACTAATGTGAAGATTATGTTTCATCGCTGCACCTCCAATTCCGAGAGATTTGTTTCTCTCTAACTTTTAGCCTTGGGAAGAGGTTCAAAAGGACGGTTTTTTGAAAAACTTTTTTATTTTTCTTTTTCCTTGTTTTGCTCTTCCTAACTAGTAGCCTTGAAAAAAGCATAAAAAGGACGTTTTTTACAAAAAAATAAAGCCTGCCTACACTCCGAAGAATGCAAGCAGGCTCATAGCACTGTTTTAACTATTTCTTATTTTAAGAGTTCATTTACTCTCTTCTGTACCTTTGCGTAGTCATATCCGGCTGCTGTAAGCTTTGCCTTTCTGTCGGCACCATTGCCCCATAAACCTTTGATGACTTCCTTTGCAAGCTCATCTACCGTTTTGGTACTTGAGGTAGTAGAGCCTACGATTCTTCCGTTTTCATCAAAGACAAAGTATCCTGGATTTGATGCAGCACATCTCTTTGCATTATCAAGGGACTTGAATGCACCTTTCTGTGATTTTGCATCATTCCAAGATTTTCTGACTCTATATAATCCACTTGCAGTTGTTCCGCCAGAAGAAGAACCACCAAGCTGTGCAGTTACCTTTGTTGCAAGGTCACCTAGTCTTGAATAAAGCCAGTCACCAGGACAGGACTTATTGGCAAACCAACGATGTACCGTAAGAACCATCTCATCGGATTTCGGCTTGTAATTCAGTGCCTTCGACTTGCTTCCAAGCCACAGAAGTTTCTTCTTGCCATTGCGCTTGCAGATATCGGTGCAAAGCTTGATAAGAGACGCATACACTTTATTGTTCATGGCATAAGGATGTTTTGTATCCGATGCACATTCAATCGTCACAGCTCTCTGATCATTGGCATTGGAAGAAGAACACCAAGAGCGATTTTTCTCTTCCACATACATGCCAACTCTTCCATCTGGACCAATGCCATAGTTGCAGCTTGCCTGTCTGGATCTTGGTGCAAAGATGTTTCCTAAAGTTTCTACACTGCACTGACCTACTACGCAATGCGGTGTAATTCTGTCAATGGAATGTGTTCTCTTTCCGGAATGATTTGGACTGAGTCTTGTGTAAGATACCATTTTACTGTTTGTATAAGCCATATTATTTTTCCTCACTTTCTGCTCTACCTTGGAGCTACTCAAATAACGATTTGATTTTTTCTTTGTATCTGATGTAAAAAATAAAGTCCCGACAGGATTTCTCCCATCTGGACTTCAACTCGTCTTTATGTGTTTTCTATTAATTATCTGTAAAAAATAATGCCTCCCTCCACGCATCAACATATCCGCTTTTATATGCAATCTCTATCATCCTTTCGGCATCACACTTTAAAAGTTTATTGTCTTCAAATCCTTCCAGAAGATAATCGATTTCTTGGGGAAATTCTCGCTTTGAAAAGAATTCTTCATTTCTTGTATTATGCTGTGGCTTTTCCATATTAACTTCTCCATTCTTTTAACAATTAACAATTTGCTGTATGTTACCATGCTATCTCCGTAGAATCAAGTTATACTGCAAATAAAAACTGGTTCAGTAAAGTTTCTTTTCAAAGACCAAATGAATCACAATATACTTATTTTGTTTTACTACTTATACTAATCTTCATCCCCCACCTCCTGTTCTGCTCTGTCATGGAGCTGCTCTAACACTGCTTTGATTTTTACTGGAATTGGAAGTCCCAGATGTCCTGCATTCTCAAGAAGGCTTACTCCTTCATTTGAAATGTAGAAAAAGATAACTGCCGTTCTAAGTACACTGCCTGTGCCAATCACCTGCATATCCAGAATGTTTGCAATCCCTACAAGCAGAAAAATAAGGACCTTTCTGCAGATGCCTTTAAAACCAACTGCACTGGATAGCTTCTTATCTGCAATGGCACACATCACACCTGTGATATAATCCGTGATGACAAATAATAGAAGTGCGATCAGCAAGCCATCACAACCTCCTAGAAAGTAGCCAAGCCATCCTCCGATTCCGGCAAATAAAAACTGAATCATGTTCCAAAATTCCTTCATTGATAAATCCTCCGTTTCTTAAAAATTTGTATAGAAAAAGCGACTGCTCAAATATAAGCAATCGCCTCATCTAACAATAAATATTAAGCCGTCCTTTTCCACATATAGCAGGTAACATACGGCTGAATGTTATTATGATGATTGGAAGCATTGGAAGCTGCGATCGAATGCGTGTGGGATGCACTTTGATTTCCAGTTTTCCAAGTTGAAGTTGCTCCTCCGGATGCAGTTCTTCGTACAAAAGCACCTCTTCCGCTTGGGTCTGAGCCACTTGCTGCTGCACCGCTGTCAGCATTATATGTAAGAGAATGCGTATGAGAAGCACTCTGGTTTCCTGTTTGCACAGCCTTTTGTCCACTCTCTGCCCCGGTCAAAAGATGCGTATACTCTCCGCCCGTTTGATTTGCTGCAGAAAAGTCCACGGACGTATTGTTGCTGTCGGTACCTGTTCCAACACCGACAGGCACTCTTCCTTCTCCCCAGGATACCCAAATTCCACCCATGATGTTTGTTGGATTTGCAGAACTGGTACTCATATAAATGCTGCCAATCGGGTACAAAAGATTCAGTAAAAGAGCAGGAAGTTTCCCCTTGGGGCAAAGCATATTCACCAGATTGTTTTGAATCTGCTCCATCATATCTCGTACTTCCAATACCGTTCCATCATCCAGCACGCAGGATAGTTTCTTTCTAAAAACAGCATTGAAGTTGCAGTCCAGCGTATCTGCAAGAGTCGCTTTTTGTCCAAACGCAACACCTCTTCCCCCATGCAGAAAGTGCATAAGATACACCGCTGTTGAAACAAAGTCCGAATAAGTCACGGTATTAAACTCATCCGATAATGTATAAAGAACATCATAACTGTATTCCGGATCCAGATCATTGTTTGCACATACATTGGAGCCAGGGTTTATCTGCATCTCATTTCCATAATTCTTAAGGTCTGTTCTCTTGTATTTTACAGTGAGAGTAAGTGTATTTTTCCCAAAGCAGGAAGAAAATACGGCAGAAGTCGTACTTAAGAAGTACGTTCCATCATTATCCGTTTCGCCCGATGCATTGCACCGTTCGCTCTTTATACTGGATAATTTAGGAGATGCATATGACACAATGGAAACAACGGCACTCTTGTTTACCGTCCTGTTTCTGCTGTCCGTCACTGTAATCATAATGCTCACTTCTCCGCTTTGTGAGATATGATCCATTTCCGGTAGTTCCGGATAATCTGTTGCCCGGATCCTGCTGTCTGCTGTCATTTTCACTTTTTTAATTTCCGAACCATATGCCCCTGCGCAGCTAATTGATTTCAGTTTAAGCCCGCTTTGTCCCTGTACATAAATTCCCCACGAAGAAGGAACTACAGAATCATCCACATCTGAAAACGTTACGGACGAAATACTGGGAATTACAGTGTCCGGAACAGATACCGTAAGATTAGCTGTAAATGTCTTGTACACTTTTCCTCCAAACAAAACCTGTCCGGTAATACTTGCAGCTCCAGTGATATCATCCGTCACTGCATTACACCAACTGATAGGAATTGCATAAGAAATCAATGATGCGGAGGAGCTTATCGTGTTGCTGTATGATCCTAATTTAAAGGTTGCCGTATAGGCTGCATCAGAAGATGTGCAGTCAAATTTCACCGAAGACGCTGTGCTTCCATTCATCAAGCCGCCAGACGCACGGATGCCGTTCCCGGCTTTTTCAATCTCATAAAATGAAAACACTTCTTCATATAGCTCCGATCCATCTACAGTGATTTTCAGTGTGAAAAATGGTTTGCTGATCGATAATGTCGAACTGGTCATCTTTGTATACTTCTTAGTTCCCATAAAATCTTCGCTCTTATTGACGGTCCATGTTGGACTCTGTTTTGCTCCATCCACATAGATTGCCACTCCATTCTTTGAATCCGCACCATATATTGCGGTCGATGCCTGAAACACAATCGACAGCTTCGTTGTGGCTCCGCTTACCGATCCATTCGCCGTAAGATAATACAGCGACTTTGTCAGTTTTCTAGTTGTTAAGCTCATAGACTATCTCCTTTCTATACATTTCTCCATTTGATTCCCATTCCCTGAGGTGTGGAAATAAAATCAAAATATCCACCATCTGATGCGGCTCCCACACTCAGCTTATCCATTGCTTCGATTGCATTGATGTGCATCTTGTTATACTGAATATAGGCAACCTCCATACCATTCTGTTGAAAGCTCATCTTTTCATTATCGATAACAATCGAATACGGTGACTCATCTCCGGCATTTTGCTTTCCAATACTTAAACCTTTTTCTGTGAACCTCAGATAAATGCTTGTTTCCAATTTATAATTTTCAAGATTCTGTTCCTGTTTATCTACCGCATCGCGAACAGACGAAATGGTTATCTGCATACCACTTGCATTCTGCTCCACATCAGTTACTCTTCGCTCCAGTTCTTCTACTGCTGAACCATCCACCTTTGTCTTAACCATTTCTACGGTGCTGTTTATCTGATCCGATGTTTTCATGATTTCGGCAGATGTCTGACTGACTTCCTTTGTCAAAACATCTGCTGCATTTTTTAATTCATCGATACTCTCTTCATATCCTGTGAAATTTTGAAAAGTATGTTGGCAGCACGTTAGTAATGTCATAGTGCATCACCTCCCGTATCAGCTGGACACATCACACTGAAGCGTCATAATGCTGTCAATGTCTGCTGCGGATAAATAAATGACCTTGCCCGCCTTATTAAAAGTCATTTCTTTTCCGTCTTTATCCTGCGCATACCATGTATACATAAGACTTTGTTTCTCCGAAGCGCTGGTCCATGAAGTTCCGTTATATTTCATCAAGGTCACACTTTTTTCTGTGTGATCAATCTTATACCAGAAATCTCCGGACTTCGGTGCAGAAGGTGCGGTTTCACTAATGCTTCCAAGAAGTGAATCTACTTCCTTCTGATTGGTTCTTACAATTACATAAGGAACTACGCCGCCTAAATTATTCTTCACCGTATAGCCGCCAATGGAGAGCATTTCTGAAACATACGAATCCGACTTATCTTCCACCGTAATAACATCCACATAATTCTTTCCACCATAGGTCATGGTGCATCGGTAAGACTGAATATTTATAATATCCGAGCCGGATACCGTAAGCGTTTCGGATGTTTCCCCGCTTATATTTGTCCATGAGCCGCTGGAATATTTCGCCCACTGATATGCTGCTGATGTAATCGCTGTGGAACCTGCATAGGCGGATGTCGCAAGCAGAATACTGCCCGACTGATTCTGTACGATGGTTCCATTTGGTGCATAAACAGAAAATACTACTGCCGATGCACCATTGCTTCCCGCTTTGGATTTTGTCCAGGTAAAAACCTTTGTAACTGTCTTTCCGGAGATCGTAAATGTCAGCGTGATATTGCCTGTTAATGTTGCATCTGTTCCAAGATTTGAAGATGCTGCTACAGAAAGTTCCAGCTTTCCTGCTGCACTGGCTGTTGCTGCAGTATTGGTCTTAACCGTAATACCAGTAGGAAGTGTTCCAACAGCACAAGTACAAGCCGACTGCGTAATACCTACATATCCGGTAAAAGGAATTGTAATGGTGCTTGCAGCAGATGTCTTTCCTTCTGAAGTACAGGCAATCGTCTGGGTTTCATTTCCAAGAACCACAGAAAGTCCTCCTGTTCCGGCAGATCCCGGATTACCCTTATCTCCTTTGGCTCCATCATAGATTTTCGTAATCGTGACAGTATCAAACACATCACTCTCTGAAGTTGTCACTCTGATCTGAGCCACGTTGCTGACGAAAATGCTATGCGCCGGCTTCACCACCAATGTTCCTCCGGTAATAGAAGTATTGTCGGAGGTGGTCGGATAATCTGTCCATGCACCGCTGCTGCTTTTATACTGCCATTTGCTAATGGTCACTCCCTGTACCTGTGCCGTCAGTGCTGCCTGAGAAGCACCCACTAAAGCCTGGGAAGTATCATACTTAAAGACGTAGGTATCACTGCTCACCGTACACAGCTTTGCATTAGCTGCATTCTTCACCAAGGTATAGGTAATATCCGCAGTGATATTGATTGTATTCTTGGTTTCAGAATCATAGTAACTGATATAGCAGATGTAGGTAATCATTCCTGAACTGGATGATGCCAACTTATTCTGATTGACCGTAAGCACTCCGCTTTTTACAGTCTCACCGGAAGTCAGTGCGGTTTCTGATGCCACACCATCTTTTCTTTTCCATGCAATCGTCACTCCTGTTGCAGTCGGAGATGCATTGGTCTGATCCAGAAACAGCACAGGTGTCAATACAAGGTTTGTACTGTCCCAGCTTGGTGCATAGTTATGTGGCAGTACGTTGGGATCTTCACTCTGCGTCTTTGGAAGATTGGATGTAATATATGCCGATAATTTTCGCTGATCCGTGATGTCCACAAATGTCTGCTGACTGGATGTTAAAATCGTAGCCATTTAAATTCCTCCTTAAAGTTTTATTTCACAATAAAAGGACGCATTGTCTAACACGTCCTCTGTCGTAATCGTTATTTGTTTCATGCCGATGTGGTTCTTATCCCACTCTTTATCTGCTTCTTCATCCGAAGAGTTTCGATGCCATATAAAGCAGCTTGCATCTAAAGTATCGGTGATTTCCTTATCCCAGGAATACACCTTGCAGTACATGGTGCTTTTCTGACCTTTATTCTTAAGAATACTGACTCCATCTACAATCAATTCCGTCCGATACATTTTCTGTGAATTGATCGTATCAAGATCTCCGGTAATCTTCTCGATTTTCGTGGTCTGGCCGAAAATATCATCTTCCAAAGAGGAAATGCTACTGCCTTGTTTGGCGGATGCCGATGTAAGCGTTACATTCGTTGCTCCTATCGTGATGGTGTTTCCGACAGGATTTAAATAGTCTCTTTTTCTTCCAAGCACAAGATATCTTCCATCAATCCCGTGTGGTTTTGAATAACAGTCCACATACATCCTGGATGTAATATCATCAATTGTACTGTCACTGTCTGATTCATCTAAGATTGTCAGTTCCATACTTGTGATACCTTTTGCCAGTTCCTTCACTCTTGCTTTTGCTTTTCTCAAAAGGTTTAACGGCTTGGTGACATCCTCCCATATTTCAGTTGCCCATATCCATCCGATTTCCTTGACGGCATCCTCATCCGTGACATAATTCAGTCCATGATTTACTTCTGTAATATCAATTCGTTCATCCAGTTCTGTTACGTTTCCATCTTCATCTTCTTCGGTCTTTTTCGCACCGAATGGAATCAAGGCTGTCACTCTTTCGGTATGGTCCTTGGTTATTTTTACATCTAGAAGATTTTTCCCAAATTCCACTTTTTGCAGGCTTCTTTCATCGAAATCTTTGAGATAATCCAAAACCCTCTTTGAACCAATATAGCGAACCCGAAGATATCCTCCGTGCGTATCAATCAGTTTATTTTTTATGGCATCCATCGTCACAGAATAATCCGAGTTACTGTAAGCAATATAATCGTTATCGTCTGTCACCGTAATTCTGCCGATTTCAAACTGCTTCTGCTCTTCTACCGATTGATTATGCACATTTACAAATTGTTCAAATAATCCTCTTAATGTCCCCTTATATTCAAAGGGTGGCTGCATGGTATCTTTCAGATAAGCCAAACAGGATTCACAGGTCCAAGTATGGGTGTTGTAAAAATCGGATCCATCATCCAGTGCTCTTCCTTCAAATACCACTTCATCATCCCTTTTACACTGAATTACTGATGCCATTGGCCGAATAAAATCAATGTAGGGATGATTATATGGTGCAGACAAGGTAAAGCTGTCGATGTTTTCTGCATCCTCACTTACGGTTGCCTCTGTAATAGCAAGCTTCGATAAATGGGAATGATAAAAAATCTGACCATCCACATATACTCTAAAGATACTCATAGGCATCCCTCCCTGTAACGGAAAGTAGTACTTCCATCACTCTCGATTTTGATGCTGTTATCTCCAAAGCTAAGCTGCAGCTCTGGAATTTCCCATGTGCCACTGCTCAGTGTCCTGCGGAAAGTATCTATTCCAATTTTCCAAGACATCGTGGTTTCCGCTGTCGTTATAACCGTAGGAACTACAGGCATATAATCACTTACAAGCACTGCCGTTCCACTTCCGGTAAAAACAACCTGTGTCTCTTCCACATGATACCTGTAGGAATCTGCATCACTGCTTTCCATAACAAGCTGACCCTTTCCGGTAAGTGGATCATAGGAAGAACTCATCTCGATTGTTCCAAGAACATATAAATTGGGTTCTTCACTGCAGATGATTTGGCACAGCCTTCCGGCATAACGGTTGCTCACCTTGGAAACCAGTTCATCAAACTGTACTCTTGTTCCCAGCATGGAAAACGTCAGTGTAAAGGCTCTCGGTTCAAAAGATACCAACCCAAGAGCCTCGTTAAACCGGATTGGCGAATTTCGTCCGGGGACGGTAACGGTTTCTGCCTGCGACTTCGGTATGGGAAAATCAATGATTTCTCTTATCCATCCAAGCTTAAACATGGAAGTGTCGTTGATCAAAATGTCTGGTATCATAGTGCAAGCCTCCTTGTTATTTTCTGCTGTTTTCCAAGACCATTATCGATTGCTGGAAGAAGATGTCCCACCAGTGTTCCATCCTCCAGATAGATTCCCTTCGAACTATTGTCCGCAATAATAGCCAGATACTTTTCCATACCGCTCATATCCAGCTTGCTGTCAATCATCGCTTCCAGCTGTTTATAGAAAGCAGAAAGCGGCAAGATGGCCTCTGCACCCGACTCTCCCCCTACCATCAATGAAGATCCATTCATACCAAATGCGGTAGGCTTGGTCATGATACCCCCATCCTTATACCAATCGATAGAAAGGTGCGGAACAGATGGCGGTGCAATGGAAAGACTGCCCGTTACTCTAAAGTGCGGGAGTTTGATATGAGGGAGTGAAATCTTCATGCCGGAGAAAAATCCCTTGATGGCATCTACCACACCTTTGACTTTGTTCTTTGCAGCTTCAATTGGTGTAATGATTGCAGACTTTATTCCGTTCCAGACCGAAGTTGCGGTACTCTTGATGCTGTTAAATACAGAAGATACCGTACTCTTCACCGCATTGAATACCGTACTGACGGTGTTCTTGATAGCATTCACCGGAGTGGTAACGGCCGTCTTTACCCCATTCCATACTGTAGCAGCTGTGTTTTTAATGGCATTAAATACTGTAGTTACAACGTTTTTGATAGCGTTCACCACTGTTGTAACAACCTGCTTTATTGCATTCCAGACCGTAGTAAATACCGTTTTGATACCATTCATCACTGTGCTGATAACAGAAGAAACGGCATTGATAACGGTAGTCACCTTTTCTTTTATCGCATTCCAGACGGTAATAATAACGCTCTTGCAGTTTTCCCAAATAAATCGAAATGGCACTGTGATGATGTCAAATGCAGCCTGAAAGAAAGATGCAATGAACATCACGGCAGTTGTGACAACATTCTTGATACCGTCCCAGATTCCCGAAAAGAAGGAAGCGATACTATTCCACAGATTCACAAAGAAACTCTTGATACCAGACCAAGCCTCATTCCAACTTGTGCCAAACCATCCAAGCACCACATTGGCAGCGTTCTGAATGACGTTCATATAGTTTGTAAATGTATTCTTAATGAAATCCCAAACAGAGCCGAAGATGCCTTTGACACCCTCCCACACCTGAGACCAGTTCCCGGTAAAGATGCCGATAAACACATCGAGGATTACTGTGATAACTCCAAGTGCTCCCTCCAGAATATTAGCAATTTGCGTAAATACTCCTTCAAATACCGGAGCCAGGAAATTACATAATGCATTCCAGATGGCAGATACCACTTCTTTAAAGTTCTGAAAATCAAAGCCCAGTGCGTTCAGTCTTTCGGTAATACCTTGTGCAAAGCTGCTGAAAATTTCTTTGATTCGATTCCAAATCCCAATGATGCTGTCTCTAAATTTCTCATTTGTGTTCCATAAATGAATAAATGCAGCTACTAAAGCTCCGATGACTGCCACCACTGCGACAACTGGAGCAGAAATGCCACCAATGGCAGCACCTACCTTTCCCATTACACCGGACACTCCTCCTGCATTCGCAACAAGACTTGTGATTTTAAGACCGAGCTTACTGAACGCTTGCATAGCCACACCCACTTTGGATATGACCGTGCCAAGGATCACAAGGAATGGACCTAAAGCCGCAACAAAAAGACCGACCTTTACAATGACCTGTCTTGTACCCTCATCAAGATTATTCAGCCAATCCACGAAGGACTGAATCTTTGAAACGATATTCTTTACCATCGGCATCAGTGTTTCACCGATGGAAATAGCAAATCCCTCCACTGCAGATTTCAAAATGGTAAGCTGTCCCTTTAAGTTATCCAGCTGAGTATCCGCCATCTGCTGTGCTGCCCCACCACTGTTTTCAATGGCTGTCTGAAGATCCGTCCAGGTATCTCCGGTATTGGCAAGCAGTGCATTCACCGATGCAAGGTCTGTCTTATTGAAAATGGTTGCTATAATGTTCGCCTTTTCCGCAGATGTCATACCGTCCATTGATTTATTCAGGTCACCCAGAATATCATTTAGTGAACGCATATTGCCTTCGGAGTCATAAGTCTGAACACCTAGCTTTTCCATTGTTTTGGCTGCACCATCTGTTGGGTTTTGCAAAGACAGAATAACATTTCGAAGATGCGTACCGCCTTCCGCACCTTTGATACCGTTGTTAGCTAAGATACCAAGAGCTGTATTCAGTTCGGCAGTACCACCTTTAACACTCTTTGCAGTTGCACCGATAGTAAGGATACCTTCGCCAAGCTGACCTACCGATGTGTTTGTACTGGATGCGGTTTTTGCCATCTGATCCACCATCTTATCGGCATCCTTGGTTTTTAGTCCAAGCGCAGACATGGCATCCGTTACCATGTCGGATGCAGATGCCAAATCGATATTGCCTGCGGCCGCTAAGTTCAGAACGGTTGGCAGGGTATCGCACATTTCCTGCGTATCATATCCGGCAAGAGCCAGGTAATTAAGAGCTTCCGCACACTCACTTGCAGAATAGGCAGTCTTGGCACCCATCGTCTTTGCCAGGTCAGATAAGGTATCCATTGTGTTGACAGACTGACCGTTCACCTTGGACATGGAATTCTTTGTAATTCCCATTGTTGCCTGTACCTGGCTCATGGAAGATTCAAAGTCCGCTGCTGTCTTTACGGCAGCACCGCCCATCGCAGTAACGGCCGCTGATGCAACAGACACTTTCTTTCCGGCGTTTGCAATGCTGTCTCCGGCATTTTCTAATTTTCCGCCAACCTCACCAATCTTTGTCAGTGTCTGATTTGTCTTGGATGCCTGAGATTCAAGCCTTTTAAGTTCTGCCTCTGTTGCGGCAATTTCCCTTTGAAGTGCATCATACTGCTCCTGAGAAATCTCACCCTTTTGCAACTGCTCATTTGCCTGCTGCGCTGCCGTCTTCAAGGTGGTCAGTTTCTCTTTTGTTTCTCCAATTGCCTGCGTTAACAGCTTCTGTTTCTGAGCAAGCAGATTTGTATTAGTCGGATCTAGTTTTAGAAGTCTTTCTACATCCTTTAATGCAGACTGCGTATTTTTAATCTGACCGTTAACTCCTTTAAGAGCTTTCTGCAGCTTGGTAGTATCACCGCCAATTTCGACAGTGATACCTTTGATTCTGTTTGCCATTGGCGTCTACCTCCTTAAAAATTTGCATAAGAAAAGCTCGGTATCTTCCGAGCCATTAAAACTTATCAAAATCCTCCTGCGTTGCAATGCTGTCATATTTTACAGAATCGTTTCCTTTCTCCGTCCAGATATCCATTACCATACCAATGGTCAGATAATCCAAGTCTTGGATGGAAAGACCGATTTCTAAGCAACGCAAAAGGAACAAGGGTGTTGTCATCTCCCTACTACTGCGTTTAAGTTTTTTTTAGAGTCAATGTCCGTGATAAGGTTCGTTCCCCAAAGAGCTAGAATCTCCGGCAGCACTTCATAGATAGAAAACATCTCAAACTGGTCAAGCCAATCATCGATGTTATCTGGGATGGTGTTGTCCGCATGATATGCCATGATATATGCCACGTTCTCGAAGATTTCCAAATCATCGATAGCGAATTCTTCTCCCTCTTCCTTACTGCCTTTATAGGAACTTTCCAACTTTGCTAAGTCCTTGAAGATATCTCGTTTGAACTTTGCACGATATAATCTTGGAACAGTGGCAGAGGAACGAAATACCACATCTTTATCCCCAATTTTAATTACTTTCTTCAGCATGATTATTTACCTCCATTTACAGCTTGTGCTGTCTTCGCAACAGGAACATATACTGCCTTGTACCAATCGCTATAGGTCGCATCCGTAGTGGTATCTCCGGTTCTTGATTTAACAAGACCATCTTCTCTTGGATCTGCTGTAAGAGATAATGTTTCTGTTCCCGGTTCAATCGTATCCTCTTTGGTCTCCGATTCAATAGAAGGACGGGATGCTGAGCAGTTATACAGAACGTGACGGATGCACTTCACGTCTCCGTCAAACTCAAACAGAAGTGCAAACTTCTCTGTCTCTGTAATATTTGAGTTCTCAACAAGAACCCCATTCTTGTCAAGTTCTTCCTTAAGGATGTCAGTTCTAAACCATTCCGGAATAAGGGCAATCTCTAAATCTCCGCTATAACCGTTGTTAGATACAGAACGGAAATACACGATACCATCCGCATAAAACGGAGAAGTATCACCTTCTGCATCCAAGCTAATACTTACTGCACCGGGAATTGATCTTGGTGTTTCATAGGAATAGCCACCATCCTCTGTCCTTGTCAGCTTTGCTGCATGGACGTTTTTAAGGTTGTATTTTACTTTATTCGCCATAATCTAAGCCTCCATTTCAAATGAATACAGGACTTCATACATCTTTTCACTCTCAATCCATGTTTCCAAACGGTCATAAAAAATGCCGTGACTGTCAAGCACGGATTCAACTTTCTGTTCTACCGACAAGTCCTTCAAATCGGTATACAGTTCTATATGAACTTCGTTTACCTTCAAATACACTCTTCCGTCAGCTGCAAAGTTATCACTGCCGGGCAAGAGATAGCAGATAAACGGTGGATCTGGACTTTCTCCCTCTGCAAAATGGTCATATGCAAAGGGAATCCCCATTTCTTTAATAATCTGTAACAGTTCTTCCATCATATACCTCCAAGTGCTCTTGCAATTTCTGTTTCCAATGTTTCAATCGCATTCTCTTCTGCCTGGGCAATGTGAGGTCTTGCAGCCACTCTTCCACCGCCACGTTTTGCATGACCGTGTTCAAGAAGGTGGGCAAGCTGATATCGGTTCTTGGAGTGTACTGTCAGTTCAAGTGAATTTGAAGTTTCCTTCGTTTTCTTGACTGACCAGCTCTTCGCATAGGCTCCCGTATCCTTTGGAGCAGATGCAGCAATATCTTTTCTTACTGTATTTCCTGCCTTCCTTACAGACTTCTTTAAATCATCTGTAGCCAGATCTGCATACTCCTTGAGACCGTTCATGATTTCATCTGCAAGGTTATCAATCTTTACATTTGCCATCACTATCTCCTCACTTTTTCACATTTCAGTTTTAGGCATTTCTTCTTATAGTTCATGTGGTCGATAGAAACGATGTTATAAAGGGAGTCTTCAAATATAACTCTGTGTTTTGTAACATCAAGGTCTGCAAAAGCCTTACAGTATCTGACCGTAAACGAAATATCCGAATCATCTACAATAAGACCTGCCACACTCTTTTCAGAACCGCCTTCGCCACTTACCGTTGCAAAGCAGGTGTGATAGTCAGTCCAGGTATTCTTATGATTGCCGATGGCATCTACAACAGTTTCATTCTTCTGCACGGTAATCTTCACATTCAAAAGAGCAATATCCATCAGAACACACTCCTTCTTACCCCTTCAAGCAGGGAGCGAAGTGAAATGGTCAGCTGATGATGGTCTGCATCTTCTCTGTGTTCATACAGATAGGCAACTGCGTACATGACAGCAATCTTAGATGATGGAATCGCACCAAGTTCATCCACGGATAACCTGGCTATATCTGCACAGAGATTCTGCCCGGTTGTTACAAAATTTTCGATAAGTGCATCATCGTCATCAAAGTCCACTCGAAGGTAACCCTTCATCTCATCAAGATTTACAATCATATCTATCACCACCTCTGAAAAAGACTGTGACACCTTATGACTGGCATTCCCTATATCTATATATAGGCTTAATTTTTTATCCCTTTAGAAAAGGATAGTAAATAGCCGTCATAAAGTGTCACACATTATTGTTTTAAGTCTTATTTACCTGCCGCCTGTGTTTCTTCCTTAAGTTTTAAAATCTTAACCGCTTCAGGAAGGATAAGCTTACCATCAACTCTTTCCTTGGCTACATAACCAACCATGCCGTTACCAGCGAAAAGTTCACGAAGTTCTGCAAAAGAACGAGAACCACGGTCACCGATGTTGTAGTAGCTGTAATCACCGAATGCAATCGCATTTGTAGGTGCAAAAGCAGAAGTGTGAACAGCATACCCAAGCACTCTGTCCGGTTCTCCTTCCTTGTATGAAGGCTGCCAGATATATGCTCCGTTGTTATCCTTAAGCTTTCTAAGAGAAGCAAGTGTTGCATCATTCATGATGAAAGAAGCTTTCTTACGATAAGGTCTCTTGAGTCCATACACAAGGTCGATAAGGTCATCGGACTTGATTGCAGCTGTAAGTGTTCCAGCAATCTGACCGCCACCAATCTTAGCAAAAATGCCAGTCGGCTTGCCCTTACCATCTCCGTTAAGAAAGGCATCCTCTTCAGCATTTGCTAAAGCCTTACCGAACTGAGTGATGATGTAGTTTTCAAGACCGAAGGCATTGTCATATAGCAACTCTTCAGTAACCTTGATTGCTACATGAAGCTTGTAGGCATCAAGATAGATCTGATCGAATGTTGCATCACCAAAAGATAATGCTCCACCTTCCTCAATCCATGCTGCTGCAGGCTTGGTAGCTGCGATGTTAATTTTGTGCTGACCTGCAGTAGTAATCTTTGTAGCAAGGCTACGCATGATGTTCTCACCATCAAGCACATCGATAAGTCTGCGGTCGTACTCTTCCGGTACAAGGTAACCACCATCGGCATCTACACCTTCCTGAAGTACATTGCTTACATTACGGAAATTAGAACGCATTGCAGAAAGCATCGCATCCTTATAAGCATCAGAAGCACGACCCTTCTTTACTTCCTTGGCATCACCCATAAAAGGCTTACCGGTAATCGGAGAATTAACAGGCTTTGCAAGTTCTGCTTCTCTGCGTTCTGCTCTCTGCTGACGGTCGATGGCAACTGTCAAATCCTCGATTTCCTTCTCTATCTTGTTGTAGGTTGCTGTATCCTCATCAGAAAGCACACCATTCTTGTCTTCGTGAGTTTCCACAAAGTTCTTTGCAGTTTCCCACACTTTTGCTCTTTTTTCGATTAAATCCTTAATAGTCATAATAGAATTCCTCCTTAAATGAATTTCTTAATAAAGTCCAGACGCTCCTTAATCTCTTTTGCAGAAGTGCCTTTGTTTGTAGATACAGAAATCTCTGCCTGCTTTGTTACGATTTCTTTAGACTGGACATAGTGTTTTTCCAGCTTGTTCATAAGAGCGTTGTTTATCGCCTTGCGTGAAAAAAGCATCGAGTCAGTTGGTTTCTTTTCCTTCTCTTCGGTGCTTTCATCATCTTCATCCTCTTCTTCGGGATCAGTATTCGGTTTTGTTTCTGCTCTTGTAACGATGTCATCAGCAAAGCCAAGTTCAACGGCCTTGTTTGCATCCATCCAGGTTTCGGCATCCATCAAGTGACTAAGTTTCGACCTTGAAAGACCAGTCTTAATCACATAGGCATTGATGATGGACTCTTTCACTTCTGCAAGCATATCGATTGCTTTTTGCATTTCTGCATGGTCACCAAATGCTACAGTTGCAGGATTATGAATCATCATCATTGAAACAGGGGACATAAGTACCATATTTCCAGCCATTGCAATGACCGATGCTGCCGATGCTGCAATACCGTCAATCTTTACTGTGACATTTCCTTTATACTGTGTGAGCATATTGTAGATCTGAGCTGCAGCCACACAGTCACCACCCGGAGAATTGATCCATACGGTAATATCTCCACTTCCGGCATTTAACTCATCCTTGAAAATCTGTGGTGTGACATCATCATCAAACCAGCTCTCTTCAGCAATTATGCCGTGCAACTCAAGGACTCGCTCTGCGACTTCTTCGTTTGCCTGGTTCAGAGTCTTTCGGCTCTTCCAGTTCCAGAACTTCTTGTTCTTCATTCGCTTTCTCCTCTCCGTCTGATGTATCCGGGCTTGCAGCGAAAATACCTGCATCTTCAAGCTTGGTCATATTGCCGTTGATAAGGTAAAGGTCACCACCGAGTTCGGCAGGAATCCTGTCGAGATTCTCAAGTTCCCTTATGTCATTGGCAGACATCCAACCATTCTGTCTTGCAGTGGCATAACCGTTCATACGGCTCTGATAGTCACCACGAAGAAGTCCGTCCACATTAAACTTGATAAAATAATTCTGTTTTTCCTCTGCTGTTAACAGAGAACGAGCCATATTCTGCTCCCACCTTGAAACCCAGGGATCAAGAGTGTATTTCACAAATTCAAGTGATTGCTGCTCAATATTAGAAAAGCTCGACTTCTCAAGGTCTCCTACCATATGTGGAGGCACTCTGAAAATTCGAGCAATCTCATCTATCTGAAATTTTCTTGTTTCTAAAAACTGTGCTTCGTTCGGAGAAATGGAAATCGGTGTGTACTTCATTCCTTCTTCCAAAACAGCCACCTTATGCGAATTTGCACTACCACCAAAAGTCTGTGACCAGCTGTCCCTTACCTTTGATGGGTCTTTTAATGTTCCTGGATGTTCAAGCACTCCACTTGGTGCAGCACCATTGGCATAAAACTTACTGCCATACTCTTCAGCTGCAATTGCAAGACCGATAGCATTCTTGGCCATTGCAATAGGCGAGTAACCTACAAGACCGTCAAAGCCAAGTCCCGGAATATGCATGACCTCATCAGGAGCAAGCTTAACAGAAGATCCTTTATTGGTTGGGGCATCATCTGAACTTATCTGGTATTCATAATACAGATGCCCATGTTCATCTCTGTCCACTTTCATCCTGTCCGGCATGAGCGGATACAGTGCGATAATCTCTCCCTTGCCATTCCTGATAATCTGTGTGTAGGCATTTCCCCACAATAGAAGATGCGTCATAAGGGTTTCCCTAAAAACAAAGCTTGTCATTTCAGGATTCGGCTCATCATGGAGTAATATATAAAGTGGATGCTCTGTAGCTTTTACCTTACTTCCGTTCTCATCATATTTATAAAAATGTAATGGCAGGCTTGCCACTGCTTCTGACAAGATACGGACACAACTGTAAACGGCAGTCATCTGCATGGCAGAGCGTTCATTTACTCTTTTTCCACTCGTGCTATTGCCCATAAAAAAGCTATATGCACTGCCACTTGTTCTGTTTGTGGGAGCATCTCTTGTCCTAAACAAGCCTTTTAGAATTCCCATTCTAGTCACCTTACCTTTCCAAATTAAAAGACTAATAAGCCTCGTGTATCGTAGACCGATTCAGTCACTTCATTACCACATCTGATTGCTCTGTCAAGTGCCATGATTGTTGCAATGGCACCGTCAATCTTTTCAGTTGATTTTTCCTTATCTGCCTTGATGTTTCCTGCGGGGTCAGTACGAATAAAGATGTTATCCATATTCCACCTTAAAACTGGATGGCCGCCATGTACGATTTTCTTTTCCAGCACCAGTTTCATCAGCTCTTTGGTAGGTGGACTCATATCCTTAAACCCTTGTCCGAACGGAACAACGGTAAATCCCATGCCTTCAAGATTCTGCACCATCTGAACAGCGCCCCAACGGTCAAAAGCAATTTCTCGGATATTGAAACGCTCACCAAGACTTTCTATGAAATTCTCGATGTAGCCATAGTGAACAACATTACCTTCGGTTGTCTGCAGATAACATTTTCGTTCCCACAGGTCATAGGGAACGTGGTCTCTTCGCACTCGAAGGTCAAGGGTGTCTTCCGGCACCCAGAAATAAGGAAGAACGACATATTTGTCATCCTCATCAAGCGGTGGGAACACAAGTACGAATGCCGTGATATCCGTTGTAGATGAAAGATCCAAACCTCCGTAGCAAACACGTCCTTCCAGTTCATCTTCATCGACCTTAAAGTTACAGGCATCCCATTTATCCATTGGCATCCATCGTACCGATTGTTTTACCCATTGATTCAGTCTCAGCTGTCTGAAGGAGTTTTCTTCTCCCGGATTCTGCTTTGCAGAGTCACAGGCAGCTTTTACTTTTTCCATAGCAACCGTAATGCCAAGAGACGGATTGGCTTTCTGCCATACTTTAGGGTCTGTCCAATCTTCTGATTCATCTGCGCCATAGATAACAGAGTAAAATGTCGGATCAATCTTTCTTCCCGCCTGAATATCCAGCGCTTTCTGATGTATCTCATAGCAAATGGAATTGGTATCATTTCCGGCTGTGGTGATCAGAAAGTACAGTGGCTGCATTCTTGCGTCACCACTTCCTTGTGTCATTACGTCATAGAGTTTTCGGTTCGGCTGCGTATGAAGCTCATCAAAGATTACTCCGTGCGTATTAAAGCCGTGTTTATTGGCAACATCCGCTGATAAAACTTGATAAAAGCTGTTCGTTGGCTTATATATCAGTTTCTTCTGCGACTCCAGAATCTTCACTCGCTTCATCAGTGCCGGAGAGAACTTCACCATGTCTACAGCCACATCAAATACGATTTTTGCCTGATTTCTATCTGCTGCACATCCGTACACTTCCGCTCTTTCTTCTCCATCACCACATAAAAGAAGAAGTGCAACGGCAGCTGCAAGTTCTGATTTCCCCTGTTTCTTGGGTATTTCAATATAAGCTGTGTTGAACTGTCTGTACCCGTTTGGCTTTAATACTCCAAACAGATCTCTAATAATCTGTTCCTGCCAGTCTATCAATTCAAATTTCTTTCCTGCCCACGTTCCTTTGGTATGGCATAGTTCCTCAATAAAGCTGACAGCATAATCTGCCATCTGTTCATCGTAATGAGAAGACTTCGCCATAAGCTTCGTTGGTTTATACTTTTTCAGTTTTCTCATTTGCCATCACCTCCACAAATAAAAATAGCCACCATCATCGGTGACACAAATAAATATTTCTATACGAGATACAGAAGCCTTTCAGCTTCCGTTCCCGATAACATTTCGTTATTCAGTCTAGTTAAAATCATTTAAAAGGATGCAAAGAGCAAGTTCCGCCTCTTCGCAGGTCGGCTCAATATCCCATCCTCTGTCGTAGTTGGCAATCCATTCTCCATCCATCTTAAGGCTCAGTTTGGAAATCTTACCGCCGTTGATGCCGTAATCCTCGCTGGGTTCTTCAAAATGTTTCACCCAGTATTTTACGTTCTTGTATCCGCCATCCTTCTTAGGAATTCCGATTGTTCCTTCTGACCACATGCTTATCTCACCTCCATCTTGATTGCTGGAATTCTTGCATGCTCTCCAGTCTTCCAGTCGGTGTGTCTTGCGTTGACTGTTGTAAGTCCGTTCATGCAAATGCCTTCTTTCTCAAATGCTGCGAGGGTTTCGATAAGGCTTGAAAATGTTGAACTGATGGTAAACTCTGTAATGCCTTCTGCTCTTAAGCAGTCTGCAATCTCTTTGATGTCGTAATCCCAAATGACCTCGTTAAAATCAATAAGGTCATTGCCAGATTCTTCTTTGGAAGTTTTGTATGCCCAGAAAAGTGTAGGATTGATTCCTGCGTCCTTAAGGTTTCTTGCCTTCTCTTCGATTGCCTTTTCAAATGTTCTGATTTCCTTCATTGTGATGTCCTCCTAAGTGTTTTCTTTTCCTTTCGGTACACTATATATCACTCTAAAAGCACATAATAGCAAGTTAATTACTGGCATAAATGTAACAATTATTTCAGTAGATAACTGTGTATTTTATGTCTCTCCATAAAGAATGAAATGGACATAATCTGCTCGATTTTCCTCTAGGAAAATCACAAGTTCGTAGAAACCATATTCATTGGCAAGCCTCTGAACCATCGTTACATCAAACATATTGGTAAGACCTGAGACTCTGATATATAAAATCTGTTCTTTTATCTTCTCATCCATAATCTTACTCCTCGTCTGTACAATCCGGCAGTCCCATTGCAAGTTCTGTATACACCTTTGTGTATCTGCTTTGTTCACTGCCTTCGGATGATGCCATTGCTCGAAGGTAAAACTCCATCGCATCTTTTCTGCTGTCCCAAGTTTCAGTACTTCCGTAGCAAGTCACCTTTACGCTGTCCAGTTTTCTGCAACTGTCCTCTCCATATACTACATTTAATCCGGAACCATTATCCCAAGCAACCATAATGCTTGCTGTATCATCCACACCCATGACCGTGCCTTTCGTTCCAATCGGTGGTGCCTGCAAATCGTCCATTCTCACAAGTTCTACTCTGCATCCGATAGGATACTGTCTGCGTACCCTTTCCACAATCTCTTTACTTGGAAATCTCATCGTCTGACACCTCCTTCTTTGCTACATTTTTGAAAGCAGATGAGCCACTGAGATTCTTTAGCAGAATCTTTCTGTCGGCTTTGTATTCCTCACCGATAAACCCAAGTCTTAAAAGGAAACATCTGAATGCGTATTTCTCATTGCTGACTTTCTTTTCTGTTGAGTTGATGCGTTTCTGTTCTTTACTCATCTTGCAGAGTGCTACAATGAAATTCTGGTAAGCTTGACAGGTTTCTGCATCCGGGAGTTCGGAAAACCAAGGAAATGAAACTTTTTCCTCATCAATTTCAATTCGAATGTCATCCACTCCTAACGCTTTTTTGATTAACTCTCCTTTTGCATCAAGTAAATTTGTAAGGTTACAAACTCCAACATTCTCAATGGGAATTGCCACTGTAAGCCCCGCATCTTCGCCCTGTGGCATTTCTTCCGGGTCTTCGGATACTTCCTTGCTTTCGTAAGCAAAGCCTCTGTCGGCAAGTTGCTGAAGAAGGTCTTCGATATCCTTTGGAAAGATGTTCTCCTCGAACTCTGCATCACCGTTTTTGTCGATAATCAATCCACCAAAATCATAAGCAGCTGTTGGCATCCCCTTGTACTTTGGCTTTGTTCCGAGGATTTCTCCAATTGCTGTAACCAGTGCTTTTCTCTCTGCTCCGGTTCGGTTAAATTCTACTCTCATTTATGAGTACCTCCTTTATTTTTCGGTACTACATATATCACTCTGAATCACGTAAATAGCAAGTCATATCTGTAAATATCTGAGTAAATATGAACCGATTTATCCATCATGATTTTGTGCATAATATGCTATTCCGGAAAGCACGAACACCACATTAGGAAGTGCTACACCATTGCCCCACATCTTATACTCCGCTGAGTCTGAATGTGGGTTCTTAAGCCATTTTCTGATTTGATTATCTGTCTTCGGCTTTGTTTTCTTTCCAAGTGCATCAGTGTGTGTCTGAAAGATTTCTCTCCATATAAAAATATCCTCATCGGTAGGATTCTCTGTTCCAAGCTCATCACACCACCAATCCGGAAATCCCTGCAGTCTTGCACATTCCGTAGGGGTAAGTCTTCTCACAATATATCTCGGTTCATTAACGATAGGTGGATCCTTGTAATCTGTGGCAACGAGTGTGTTTGCCATTTCTTCTTCAGCGGATGTAAAAAATGATGCCTTGGATGAACTATACACCGGATGAGCTACTCCACTTGCTCCTGCTGCCACAATAGTCGGTTCTACTTCCTCTTCAATCTGGAAACTGAACTTTGCATTATAGCCTTGGTTCATTGCGGGTCTGCCAATACCATATGCAGGCTCTCCCACAAAGTTCTCGCGAGGATTTCCCATCATCTGCGAAGACGGTCCCTTGGGTCCATCGTTGGCAGAAAACGTTGCATGGATATCTGCAAATGCCACTGCGTGCTGCTCCGTTGCATTTAATGTGTACATGACATCTGATTCCTTATATCCATCACCCTTATGGGAAGGACGAGTACCATTGCCCTCAATGACAGCAATGCCGCCTTGATTGCAGCTAGGATTTCCACCATTACCATCAAGTGTGCGAGAAGTATCAGCCTCATAGAATCCGCTGTTGGGATTATCTGATTTCATGGAATTGCTGTCCTTGGAACAGATGCCGTAAGCGACTACTGCAACACCACCTTGGTTGGAATCAGGACTGTTGCCACCCATATCGATAGTTCTTGATGTATCCGTTTCATAGACATTATGTCTTGCATTTCTTGTACCTTCGGAGGTTAGTCTTACATCATAACTTTTCATATCTTCTACGATAAACGGCTGATTATTGCCACCTGTTCCATATGTAGAAAGAACTGTCTGTGACACATCAAGAGGTCCCGTATACCTTGAATCTTGTCCATGATTTTCAAACATCAGGCCGATGCCTGCATCTTCAGCGCTTTCTCTAACAGTAGCGGCAGAACCTTGCCACGAAGAGATGCTCGTCTTAGAATACCCAGACAAGCCTTCTGACTCAAATAGTATTTTTCCGGCACACCAATCTGCAAAATCTGCGACAAGGTAGATACGTTTTCTTCTCTGGGGTACTCCCCAAAACTGAGCATCAAACTGTCTCCAGGCAACGGAGTAATTATCTCCCATGATTTTTCCTGCACGGTTCCATTTGTTAGGTTTAGGCACTGACACTGATTCATCTTTGATTTTGCAGACCTCTTCGAGTACTGCTCTGAAGTCTTCTCCCTTGTTGGAGCTGAATGCTCCGGGGACATTTTCCCAGACGATAAATCTAGGTTTTCTGCCATCTGTCTTACACCTCATTTCTTTTATGATTCTGACTGCCTCGTAAAACAAGCTAGACCTTGAACCACCAAGTCCATCACGCTTGCCTGCAATACTCATATCCTGGCATGGACTGCCAAATGTGATGATGTCTACAGGTTCAATCTCTGCTCCGTTCATCTTGGAGATATCTCCATAGTGCTTTACCTGTGGCAGTCTTTTTGTTGTAACTCTTATGGGAAATGGCTCAATTTCTGAACTCCAAATCGGAGTGATACCGGAAATTAGTCCTCCCAAAAGAAAACCCCCGGAACCATCAAACAGACTTCCGAGGGTCAAATTCTTATTCTCCATCTGCTCCCTCCACCTCTTTTACAAGGTCGGAGTAAGCAAGTTTCTCTCCGTTTCTTATAACGAATACATTATCTGTATCACCGGTATCCTCAACATATCTGCGAAGGATGACGGATGCGTATTTCTCATCAAGTTCCATCGTATGACATACACGGTTCGTCTGCTCACAGGTCATGAGCGTTGAACCACTGCCACCAAAGGTATCAATGACGATTGCGTTTTCCTGACTTGAATTTCCGATTGGATAGGCAAGCAGGTCAAGTGGCTTTGAAGTCGGATGATTCTTATTCTTCTTCGGCTTATCGAAGTTCCAGACGGTTGTCTGACTTCTGCCTGCATTCTTGCTCCAGTAGTGCTTTCCATTCTGTAGAAAGCCATAAAGGACTGGTTCATGCTGCCACTGATAATCACTTCGGCCAAGCACCAGAGAGTTCTTTACCCAGATGCAGCACCCGGATAAATGAAAGCCTGCATCCATGAAAGCCTTTCTGAAATTAAGACCTTCTGTATCTGCATGAAATACATAAGCCGAGCCACCTTTTTCAAGATGCTCGGCCATGTTCTTAAATGCGGAAAGCAGAAATTCATAGAATTTATCATTTGCCATCTTATCATTTTTTATGGATAAGCCATCGGAACTTTCAAATGCCACATTGTACGGCGGGTCTGTTACGATAAGGTTGGCTTTTTTACCATCCATAAGTGCAGCTACATCTTCTGAGGAAGTCGCATCACCACACATCAGTCTGTGTCTTCCGACTGTCCAGATATCACCACGCTTTACAAATGCTGCTTTCTCAAGTGCAGCTGACAAATCGTAGTCATCATCCTTTACCCCGGAAGTATCATCCGAACCAAAGAGATCCGCAATCTCGCTTTCGTCAAATCCCGTAAGTCCGATATCAAAGTCCTCACTCTGGAGAGCCTCAATCTCAATACGAAGTAACTCTTCGTCCCATCCTGCATCCATTGCCATTCGGTTGTCTGCCAAAATATACGCTTTCTTTTGTGCTTCTGTAAGGTAGTCCACAAATACACAAGGCACTTCAAGTATTCCTTCTTCCTTTGCAGCAAGGATTCTTCCATGACCTGCGATAACATTAAACTCTCGGTCAATGATAACAGGATTGATGAAACCGAACTCACGAAGAGAAGAACGAAGTTTCATTACCTGCTCGGCAGAATGAGTTCTTGCATTATTCACATAAGGAATTAGTTTTGATACAGCTACAAGCTGCATCTCAGTAGTTGTCTTACTCATAGCCACCTCCACTAAAAAAGACCCCACTCAGCGAATTTTTCAAATCCACCTACGGAGTCTATGTAATCTTTTGCAATATTCACGATGTCCTGATACGGGATTCCATCGATTGTATCATCACCAATGGCACAACAGATTTCTACTGGTTTACCCGTTTTCTGTGCTTTTAGAAAAGCATAGATATTGACAGATACATCAGCCTTTGACAGATCCTTTCCATGAAGGCCTCCGCCCGTCACGGACTCAGCCATGTCACTTCCAAGCTTTCTGTTGGTCGCACCGGAATCTACATCTATGCCGCCGGTCCAATCACCGAGCGGATTGATTTCCGCATTTGGATATGTGTTTTTCAAATCTGTAGTTTTTGCATTGCTCTGACAGATGATAAGTCTTGCCTCATCAAGAATGTACTTTCCATCATATGGATAAGAAGTGTAAATTTCTCTTGCAATCTTAGAGAGTTCTTTTTGCTCCTCTGTCAGTGGCATTCCCTTAAAGATTCCATTGTCACCACATCTGATTTCATTTGACTGATTTTCTGCCAAATGCATATCTTGTGGCACAATCTGAATGAATACTCGAATACCTGGAGCGAACCTATCAACGATAAATGCGACATCTTCCTTTTCCATATCTACAGATGTTTCAATTACCACATGGCCATAACCATGACCAACAAGCACCTCTACTGCAATCTTCGGATTTTCCTGTTTCTTATATGCCAAATCTACAATAGCACCTGCGATGCGATCACAAATTTTATCAGGGTGCATTGGATTTACTTTTTCAATCATTCTTACTTTCTCCCTTCCCTCGCTCTAAGCAAGCGTTCCATCAAATCGTTCTGTGGAGCAGCATCATCGTAATCTGTGCTACAGTTCTCCTTCACAATCTGAAATATTTCATTCCACAGCCTTACTGCCTGGTTCATATAGTTAATGCCAATGTTAATGAACGGAGATGGGATTGGTTTCTGTGTGGTTGGATGCTTAGAAAGAAAACCTAGCTTATTGGTCATCTCCTCACACTGTATCCAACGAGCAGAGCACATCGCATATCTTTCCAATAGCTGTGGAGATACCTTCGATGAGCATCCGATTTTGTTTAGCCAGTTCCATGTTTCCGTATAGATTTCATGAGCCTGCAGTTCGCCTCCATCTCTCTGTTCTGCAGACAGGAAGTCGTGCGGCTTTGGCATCTCCACACCTTCCACTTCAGGAATATCCAAAACTTCTAATCTTCTGCCTCCCGGATTTCCGCTGTTTGCTTTATCTTTGACAGCTGATTTCTTTCTTCCGGCACCAGGTCTGGCACCACCACGGCCGCCTATGTTATTCGATTTTGTAGGCACGTCTCGTTCCTCCTTTGAATTTCTAAAAATATTTATAAGGGTAGCTGGCTTTATTACCCTTTTGATTTCGCATTTTTCACACACAAGACCCCACGCCGTTCCCCGGGACCTTGATGCGTTTAAGATTCCGACCGCCCCTGTGGTCACTAATCATAGCTGTACACACGATGTTTTTTGCTTCCCTGATAATCACCACGCTCGGCATGAATCTTGGCATGACATGACTTACATAAAGCAATGAGGTTAGACCTCTCATGTGTTCCACCTTCTGACAGTGGCAGCTTGTGATGAACCTCATCTACAGGCACAAGGATTCCTTTCTCAAAACAGATCTCGCAGAAAGGATGTTCCTTAACATAGCTGTCACGGATTCGTTTCCACGCTCTTCCGTACCTACGGCGTACAGCTTTATCTCTGCCATACTTCTCGTAGGATTGGTTCATTTGTTTTTCATGTTCCTTGCAGTATCTACCTTCTGTTAAATTAGGACAGCCAGGATAACCACACGGTTTCTTTGGTTTTCTTGGCATCTTTTTCACCTCCATCTGGACACAACAAAAGCCTCTGCGGGATTGCTCCTACAAAGGCTTAGTTGTTTTATATATTTTTCTACAATACCATTCTACATCATTTCAATATGAATGGGGAGTGGCCTAGGGGTGATCTAGGGGTGTCCTCTTTCAAAGCTGTCCAATGCACGTCTATGTAGTTTCTTTGTCCAACGCAGTGAGTAATGCATTCGAACAGATATGTCTGGCATTGATAAAAATTCCAAGTACCTATATCTTAGAATCATCTGTTCCATTGGATCTTCCACAACATCAATTGCATTGTCCACTTCGGTTTTAATCTCATCAAGCTTTTTATAATCTTCAGCAATCTCTCGCTCTAGATCATCTATCTTTTCTAAGTAGCGAACAAAGGGTGCTTTTGTATTTGGATTGCTTGAGAAATGCTCTTCGAATCCCGGTGACGATGGACTGCACGACAATTCTCTGTAAAATCCGAGCTTAATCTTCTTATCGTTGATTTTATTATTCAGAATAAAAGGTCTGTTTAAAAACTCATTGCCTTGCATCCACACCACCCCCGATTCTCGCCTTAACCGCATCGATAAGATCTGTCTGTGTTTTCTCTTTGATCCTTAGTGCCTTCATCACATCTTCATCGATGGTATCCTTTGAAATAATGTGGTGTATGACAACCGTGGATTTCTGCCCCTGTCTCCATAACCTTGCATTGGTCTGCTGATAGAGTTCCAACGACCAGGTAAGACCAAACCATATAAGGGTCGAACCACCACTTTGCAAATTTAAGCCATGTCCGGCACTCGCAGGGTGGATTACTGCAATCGATATCTCACCATTATTCCAATCTCTGATATCCTTTGAAGTCTTGATTTCACGAACCTTGAATCTTTCCTTGATTCGCTCCAGATCGTGGTTATACCAGTAAGCCACAAGTACAGGCTTGCCGTTTGCACCTTCAATTAAGTCCTCAAGTGCATCAAGCTTACGGTCATGAATATGGAAGACCTCTTTTTCCTCGTTATAGATAGCACCATTGGCCATCTGCAGAAGTTTGCCTGAAAGAGCAGCTGCATTTGCAGCATCAATCTCTTCATCTTCCAAAGACACCACCATTTCCTGTCTTAATTCGTCATATACAGACCATTCCTTTTCTGAAAGCTTTACTTCCACTTCGTTCATAATGCATTCAGGCATTTTTAGGAAATCTGCCGACTTCATAGAAATCGTAATATCCGATATCAGTCTGTAGACGGCATCTTCCGCACCAGATCTTGGTTTATATGAAAATATCATCTGCTGATTTCGTTTATCCGGCACAAAGAAATTCATACGATAATGTGTGATGTATCTTCCGAGCCTTTCTCCCATGTCAAGGATTCTGAACTCTGCCCATAAATCCATAAGTCCATTACTGCTTGGGGTTCCTGTAAGACCCACGATTCTTTTTACCTTTGGTCTTACTTTAAGAAGGCTTTTGAATCGTTTAGCCGATGCCGACTTGAAAGACGATAATTCATCAATGACCACCATATCAAAATCAAAGGGAAAGCCACTCTTGTTGATAAGCCAGTCCACATTTTCTCTATTAATCAGATAAATACCAGCACTTTTTCTTAATGCCTCTTTTCGCTCTAACTTCGTACCTATGACCACCGAATAGGTCAGTTCCTTTAAGTGATCCCACTTTTCTATTTCAGCAGGCCATGTATCTCTTGCTACTCGAAGGGGTGCAATGACCAAAACCTTTCCTACTTCAAATCTGTTATAGAGTAGCTCATAAATTGCAGTGAGTGAAATCACACTCTTGCCCATTCCACAATCCAAAAAGACTGCCGCCACAGGATGTTCCAGTACAAAGTTTGTTGCATATTCCTGATAATCATGAGGATTGTATTTCATCAATGACACCTCCAATCACATCAGTGTTATCAACCACATAGCAGGTAAACCCCAAAGCTGATAACTGTTTAATTCTTCTTTTTTGTAAGGCTCTTGGTTTCTTACCAGGAGCCTTGAGTTCTATAAAAGCTATTCTCCCTCTTGGAAGAAGAACCAGTCTGTCCGGCACTCCGTCAAATCCGGGAGATGTAAACTTGATGCAGAAACCACCTGCAAGCTTTACAGCCTTTACAAGTTTCTGCTCTACTTCTTTTTCACGCATTCGTGCCACCTCCATCAATGCTGAATTTGATGGTGTGACAGGGTAAGACTGTCATTTCCTATACTTTATATATAGACTTAATTTTTTACTCTATAGAAAAGGATAGTAAATAGCCGTCATTAACTGTCACACCTACTGTCATTACTCTTCTTCCATAAAGTCCGTCTTGAGTCTTAAACCTTTAATGTATCTGCCTTTACGGTCACGGTATCTTTCAAATCCGACCGTTTCCAAGGCTGTGTAGAAATCAGTTGTACTTCTTGTAAACTCACCCACCTGGGTACAGAAAATTCGATACTCGTTATATACCTCGCTCGATTTTGCCACATAGGCAGGGTCAAGTTCACAGCGTTCACTCAAAAAGTAGGAAAGCCAGTCATTGCTTTCCTTATAATGCTCAATGGCATCACGAACCTTCTGTGGCGGGTCAATCTTGTAGTTGTCTGCGATTACTTTTCTTGCACCTTCAATTACCCATGTAAGGATTGCCCCGCCTGCCTTTTCAAACAGATAATCTGCATAGTTCTTGATATCAGCACTTCCTTCAATCTTGGCATCAAATGGAATAACGATAAGTCTTCTCCAGGTACCCTTATCAATCGCACCGACCTTCGGCAGGTGGTTGGTATAAAGTACAAGTGTATGTGTCGGAGTATATGAGAACGGATCTTTATACTTCTTTTCAGCATAGATTTCATCGGTAGAACAAAGCTGTTTAACATTGGCAGTATTCAATCTCATGCCCTCTTCCAGCTCTGCTGCAATGAGCATTCTCTTACCCTTTGCCTCTGCGAGTTCCGGCTTGACATTTCTTCTGCATCCAACGGTAAGCATATCTGCAGAAATGTTTCCTGAATATGTACCAAGAACCCTTGCGATAACATTCCAGAAGGTAGACTTACCATTGCGACCTTCTCCATATGCGATAATGAGTGCCTCCACATACACCTTGCCGATTGCTGACAAACCAACCATTCTCTGAACATAATCGATAAGGTCGGTATCCTTTAAAAAGAAGGTATCAAGTGCAGCTGTCCAGATATCTGCTCCATCACTTGATGGGTCAACGGTTGTCTGTTTTGTGATGAAATGCTCTGGTCTATGTTCCATCGGAAACTTGGTGCCCTGTCTTAAATCATAGGTAAGTGTCGGTGTATTCAGCATGAACTCATCAGCATCAAGGTTTCTCTGTTCCACTTCAAGCATCGGACGAGCCTCTTTTAATGTGGCAGCAATGTTTTTCGAATCTCTTCGCTTAATGGCATACTTCTTATAGACAGAAGCATCTTCATACATTTCATAAGCATGAGCCTGCTGCTTGTTGAACATCTGAACAGCTTTCTTCGGACCCACGGATACAAGGATCTCCATACCACCATTCTTTACAAGTTCGTCCATAGCCTTCTTCATTTCGGCTTCAGCCTCTGCAAGCTGTCTTTCCGTCAAGTCCTGAGAAACACCCTGGGACTTTGGTTTTGACTCTTCCCAGAAACTGCCGTTGTAAACCATGTAATCAGTCGATGGGGAATAGCGAAGAATGTCCTTATACTCCGTTGCAAGAACCGTAGCCTGTCCCACATCCGAGAAGTCCTCCGGCTTTAATCTGCAGTTGGAGTTGTACTGTTCAGGTGGAATGTACCCTTCCTGGCTCGATACCTTGTTACCAAACTTTGATGCACTTCTCCATATCACCTTGAGTTCACTTTCAGGAAGTGGTGGATTACAGAGTTCTGCTTTCCTAAGGAAGATCTGATAAGCCTCTTCTGTATTTCCATATCTCTTTATGATCTTTCCGGCAATATGGCTCATGGTACTGTTACGCTGACCTTCCGGCACCTGCTCAAGACTTGCATCGAAGTCAGCAAAGTCATCCTCTTCCAGATAATCAAGAATGGTTTTATCCCCTTCATAGAACTCCACTTCATCAGAGTCATTTCCATAAAGGAATCTTGCAGAGTCTAATGCGTTGGTATCGTAATAAGGAAAAGCGTCTGCAATCTTTCGTTTCATATCTGCATACTCCTGCTCATCCGATACAATCTCAATAGGGAAGAAGATATGAAATCTTGGTCTAGCAGACTTATCTCCCTTTGGAAGGTTGTGGTTTCTGCTATACGATACAGCAAAAGCAACTCCCGGTATTTCAAGTGCTATATCAAGAGGAGTTACCCATTCATTCGGATTGTCCGAATGGTCATTGTCACAGTCAAGAGGAATACAGTCGGAGGATTCAAAGTTATTCTTACTTCGATAATTTCCTTTATACTTTGCAGTTACATGATCCATCTTCGTTGCTTTAATAAAGGATTCCTTGTCGGCAACAATCATCTTTTTGGGATACAGACAGATACCACTGTTGCCGACACAGTCTGCTGAATAAACAGTGAAATTAATCATATTCTCCGACCTCCTTCAAATTCTGGGTAAACCATCTGATCTTCATTCTTCTTTTCTTTGCAACACTAATCTCACGAGCCATGCCTCGGCTTATCACACCACCAAAGACCCAGACCTCTGTACATTTGCCAAGAAGTACATAATTGAAATGCATAGCCATATCTCTTTCAGCTTCATTGCCGTCATCCATAAACTGTGGATATAAAAGATGAGGTGTTACCGGGATAGCATTTTCATCAACAGCGAATCTGCTGTATCGTTTTGCATTCTTTACATTGGTTTCAATATCACCTGCATACGGACTGCACACATACACCAAAGGAAGATAGGCAGCCTTTTTATCAGCTGCCATTTCCTCACGGTGGATGTTGGTAAGAGCCTCGTATGTGGTCGGGTCAAAGTACCCTTCGTGATTAAACTTATCAACACCCATATCTCTTAATCCTCCTGTTCAATAACTGGTAAGATACCTTCATTCTTCAAAAGGTCATAAAGGAAAAGTCTGCCCTTCTGAGTCCAGTAGGTATGCATCACACTTCTGCTCTCATCGATTGCATAGGTACGGGACTGTGTGTATCCGCATTCTGCATACTGCTGATATAAAAGCCATGTCTTTCTGAACTTGTACTGAACTCCAAGTTCATGAAGAAGTTCATTGAACTTGCGGCCGCTCATACCGTAGTCCTTTGCAATCTGTGTAATAGGAACTGTGTTCTTGTTCTGTAAAATAAGGTCATAGTAGCTTGCCTTTGGCTGCACCTCTGCAATCTGCTGATTCTGTACTGCTACTGTTTCAAGAAGTTCCAAGTTCTGTTTCTTCACCAATGAAAGCTGGTTATTAGCAAACTGTAATGCTCTTGCCATTACTGCTTCGGGCGAGTTCCATGCCTCTTCAACTTTGATGAAGTACTGACGGAACTTTCTACCTGCCTCTGAACGCTGAATCATACAGAGTTCCTTTGCCATCGCAATAGTAAGCTGATGATCTGTTGCAGGTCTTCCACCTGTACTTTCGCTCAAAAATGAGCAGAAGTCTGTACCTTCTTCAAATCCGTAATCACACATTCTTGGAAACCAGTCCTTATATGCAGTTTTCACTTCCAATGCTGCGTGTAAATCTCGACCACTCACAGTAGGTCTGTCACTGTCAAAATTGATTCTGATTAATTCGTCCATTCGAATTACCTCCATATAATTTCTTGGAGACCCTTGTCTCCTAATTGGTAGCCTTGGTGACAAGGTTAAAAGGACGTTTTTTGAAAAACTTTTTTTAATTTGTTGATTGCTCTTCTGTAGCGATGACTTACGTTGTTTGGTTCGTCATCAATTCTCTCTGCGTATTCACCAACGGTATAACCGTCAAGAGCAATAGCAATTACCATATCTGCCACTGCAGGTTTAAGAAGACTTCTCAAAGTTTCACAACACTCTTCGTATTCAAGCTGGTTATGTACTCCATCAATTGAACTGTTAAAGGCTGACTTATCAGCGACTCTGAACATAATTGCCTCTTCTGTGTTGACCTCAACTGTCCCGTCCTTGCTCTTCATATAAGCGTTACCAGCATGACGGTCATGCTTGTGCCAACTGTTATAATCGGGTCTGTTGAATCTCTCTTCGATTACATCTTGGATTCTCTTTTCGTAGTCTTCCTGACTTTCTTCTTCTGAAATGGAGATATTTAACCATTTCTCCAATTCCATGTTTTCGACCTCAAGGGTCTGGTACTCGTTCTCGTAACGAATCTTGATTTTCATAAAGTTCCTGCCTTTCTGCCTGGTTCTTGCAGAAGGGCACAGGAAACAAATAGGGTCGGTGCTTATAGAAGTACCGACCCATGAATTGCCTGAAAAAAGAGCATAAGGAAATAAGGGTACTTCTATCGCACCTTTCACAGGTTGTCCTGTGATTGATGCCGATATCTGTATCCCAATGCCCTTATAGCTAATCAGGCCTTGTGATATTTAATATTTGATATTTCCCCGAAGGGAGATGGACAGGTTGATTATCCAATCCTGCTCTGTCCACCTTTGTTGCTAGTATTACTTACGCTTTACTGGTCTTGTTTGTGCTAATGCACTTCCAGCTACGGACTTTGATGTCTTGCTGTAAAGACCATCACGAAGAACTTTGCTTGCTTTCGAAGCAACTGCCTTGGATGTCTGCTTGCTGTTTTTAGCCATTGTTTTCACCTCCTTTTGCAATCCGTATTTATGAACCTATCTGATTGCAATATGATTGTAGCAAATTCAATATTTTCAACTTTGGGAGTTCTCCCAAGCCGAAATATAAGTAAAAACAGTAGTTTTTCTTAAAAAAGAGCATAAAAAAAGACCTTATACCTACTAGATTTAAATCTAATAAGGTATAAGGCCACTTTTGCAGTGCTTATTCAATTGCTAAATTTGGGAATTTTCCCAAGCATATTTTTTAAATTTGCCACTCTTGATGATTTGTTTCTGCTATTTTAAGTCTCCAAGAACGCAAATCCTCACCATAACAATAATTGATTAAAAAATTGTAGAATTGATGCTGTTCATTTGAAGTATTCAAATCAATTCCCGCACTTTTTAATAACTGATGTGCTACAATTGGATGCAATTCAAATGCAACACAAAATCGTATACAATCAACAACTGAAGGCATAGCAGAACCTGCTAACAACTTTTCAATTTTATGATTGTCCACCTTCGACTCCTTTGCAAGTGAGTTGACTGTAAATCCACCATCATCCATAAGTGTTATAAGATTGTATGGAAATGATCCTGATATACGATTTTTCAATTCAATTGCTTCTCGATTATCTTCAAGAACTCTTTCAACCTCTGCATCCTGAGCCCGCAAGAAAATTCTTTGATTGTGTTCATCATCATTTTTGATTTTCTTCGGATTTCCTTTTTTTCTATTCTCACAAGTCTTGCAAGACTCATATGGAAAATCAATATCATCGTCATCAACAGAATTAAATGCTAAACAGCACTCGTCTCTATGCGCAATCGCATATTCACTTAAGTGCTTTTTACCATCTTCTACTTCAATATACTTAGCATCATTAATTACAAAATACCCATCAACATAAAGTATTTCTTTGTTAGTTAAAGTTTGCTTTAACTTTGTATTATTGATGGATGCATAGAAAGAATTAAGAATTCCGCCAACAAAAGTTTGACCATCTTTAAGGTGTATAACTTTACTTGCAAAATCCATATCTCTTTCTTCTTTGATTTTTGTACGTTGAATATCTTCAATCTGCTTTACCAGATTCATCACATCTTCGCTATGATTACGCTTATTCCATGTTTCAATAACATATTTTAAGTCAATCAAGAATGCATGAATAATTTCATGATCTTCTGTTCCCTTACGATAATCGGTTTTTGAATAACCTATATACTCAAGAGTTCCATTAAGATTAAGTTTGTTATCATACTTATTGTATGGAAGAATGAATGCATTTCTTATTTTTTGGATTTCATCTCCCATCTTGTTGTTCTTGATAAAGTCACCGTATGTTATTTGCTTTTGAATTGATGTAGTTTCAGGCAAATCTCTTTTATCGGCAGTATAACCGAAACGATAGAACTTCGAATCAAGAACATAGGCAACGTTATCTTGAATCAATATTGTATCCGGTCTTAAATCGCTGCTTTCAAAAGGATCATAGTCCTTTGATTTCAAATACCAATTAGCACTTGGATTAAATTTCGTTGCATCTCTATTTCCGAAAATTGAATTTATCATTTTTTCGTAAATATAAGCATACGAATCCACACCGTATACAAGCTCATTACCGTTTTGGTCATCACTTAAACCTTCAATGATAGAAAGCATATTCTTTAATCTTTCCTTTTTCTCGTCATCGAAGGTTTGATTCAATTCTTTCCTTAAGGTGTCGATATAAACATTCTTGAGTTCCTTATAAAAAGGTTTTGTTTCAATAAAGTTTGAACTCTTGATCCCAAACAACCAGCCCAAAATATCTATACTTTTCTTCACACAATACTTATGTATCTCTACAATGATGTTATCAAGATCATTATTCACAGATACAACGAGGTCACTGTAAACAACATTACCTTTAGATATTATTGGTTGACCACTAAGAGTTCTTTTCCAATCGACCTTACCTCTTTGGTTCTTTTTTATGACTTTCTCTCTGTTGACATAAAAGCCATTCATCAAATAATCCCTAATAATCCATAGGTATGATAACAATGGAATAGCTTCGTTATTGGAAAACGAGGATTCTACTTTTATCCTTGAATCCGAATGTGTCTTTGCAATTGCAATAGTTTGCAAAATTGCAAGTACGTCGTTTCTTGAGTTTTCAACAGATGACTCGTCAAAGTTATACGTTTCAGGATAATAAAAATCAATTCTATTATTCTTTATCTTTATACCAATAAACGAGTCATCTACTTTATTAGTGACTTTATGATAATTTGTTTCAATATCAACAGTATCTTTTTTACTTGTTGAAGACTTCATCAGCAAATACCTCTAAACCACGTTTCTTGTACTCTGCAACAAGATCATCGAGAGACTTAATTTCTTTATCAAACCATCCCGGTCTGTCGAACTTAGCAACATCCGCCCACAGATATTCAAGAACTTTATACGCGAAATCTTCTATTGCTTGAGATTCTGATGTATCAGAAGAACTATCTCTCATACCATTGTCATCAACAAAATACACACCTAATTGCTTATCCTCACTATTTAAGCCACTAGATGATTCCAGGATATACTTATTGATTCCATCAACAAAATTTTTCCAAGTAATATTTGCCCCTGGAATATACTTATCTTTGAATTTATGGTCGTTTTCAAACTTGTTAAGAAGTTTCTTGAATTTCCATCTTCTCTTAAACGCAGTATCTAAAGTAAATACATTTTGATCGGATGTATTCATCGTTGCATATATAAAAAGATTGCCCGGTAACTTAATACTGTCAAAAGTATATTTGCCCTCAAATTTTTCTTTCAAGTAGTTAATGATGTTTACATTATTGATGGAATATTCACTGACACCATTTTTTCTATCTAACAATTGGAATATATCACCAAATATGCTTGCAGCACTACCTCTGTTCAACTCTTCTATAACAAGAGCAACCTTTTCATTTGGTTTTTCGATTGCTTGTTCCAGAGCAAGAGTAAATGGTCCCGGATTGAACTTGTATGTAACCTTCTCTCCATCAACAACAGGTAAAATTTGACCAACAAAATCTGTATTTGTATAGTCTTGGAAGAAATTTGTTCTTACATAATTTTCAGCAGGATAATCCTTTAATAAAGTATGTTCAACATAATAGGACTTTCCACATCCAGGAGTTCCATAAACAATAAGATTTTGTCCCTCGTTAATACTTGATGTAGAAAAATCGAATTTATCTATTGATACTTCATTAGTATTTGTTTCATCGTCCGAGTCCTCCATATTGTTCAATACGCCATAATGCAAATCCTTATAATTATCAATATAGTGGTAAATGAATTCCGGACGGAAAACAACAAGATTTTTCCCTGTAGTTTTATCAACATAATATCCTGCATTTTTGGCGGGCATGATGTCAGTTCGCATATTTACTCGCAAGCTAGGATTTGCTGGATAATTTTTGCCTTCCTCTATTGGCCATGCAACAATCACTGTATCATTTAGCGAGTCCTTGTTTTCGTAAACATAGAAGCCAAGAATCAACGCATCATCAAAATACTGCCGAGGGTCATTATCTGTCCCTAACTGTATCTTCTTTTCTTCTCGATTACGATCAGGGTCTTCCTTTCTTACATTTCCATGATATAAATGAAAACGTTTCTCGACCTGCAAATTCTCGTTCTTTAACTCAATGTAATAGTGTGCTGATGTTATTTCTTCTATAAGAGTGTATGTCCATCCATTAATCGTAAACATCTTCTCGATCATGTTTTTCTTCTCAGTAGGAGTCAATGTTACAGGTGTTCCAACAACTATTGCACCTTGAGAATTCACTTCATAACGTTCATCTCTCTCCATCAAAATAAACCTCCTTTATCTTAGCAGCCAATATGTGTGCCATTTCAACAGGCACTGCATTCCCTACTTGTCGCCACTGTTCTTTCATATCACCAGTAAGAACATACTCATCCGGAAATGTTTGTATTCTTTTTAACTCTTCAATTCTAAGGAAACGATTTCGCCAATGGAAAGGTCCTTGATTTGTTGAAAAACTAGCTTGGATAGTCCAAGAGGGTCTATCTGGTGTCAATTTTAACAAAAATGTCCAATAGCGAGATTTCCATTTAAACTTCGGATTAGGATAACCCCTTTTTTCTGTAAAATACAAATAATTATCTCCCGCAGGAATTTCAAGAAGCAACTCATAATCTTTAGCACCTGGACGTTGAAGCTTCTCTTCCTCCGTAATATTATCAAAATCCGAAAGAACCTCTCCACAAGTTACCCAGGGTAATTTGTCTGTTTTTTTCTGAGGATCAGCATGGGTTTCTTCTGGAAATACAAATCGAGGAAAACCCTTTAAGCTTCCAATACAAAAGAATCTTTTCCTAGTTTGTGGGACACCATAGTTAGCACAATTAACTACCTTGTAACTGATATCGTAACCCAATTCATCTGCCTTTCTTTTAAGGAAATCAAATTCTTCCATATGTGTCTTAAAAGTAAAACCATCCACGTTTTCAAACAAAAATACTTTTGGCTTCAATTCTTCTACCGCACGAAAGTACTCCGGCACTGCAAACCCAGCGTGCTCATCATCAAATCCGTTTGCCTTTCCAACAAGATAATGTCTTGTTTGACTGTAAGGTGGACATGGCGGACCGCCGATTAAACAATCTATTTCTCCATATTTTTCTTTTAATGCTATAAAATCAATATTTCTAACATCTCCACAATATATTTCATCTGCCATATCATTTTCTTTCAATGTATCACAAGCTAACTGCCATACATCTGACGCATATATTGTTCTAAATCCAGCCTGTTTGAAGCCGATGTCTAATCCTCCAGCACCTGAGAAAAGACTAATCACTTTTGGTTTCTTGTTTAAATCCATCTACATAACTCCTCTACTACTTTTTTTCCAAGTAAAGGCGGAACTGCATTTCCAATTTGTTTATGTTTTGAATATGTACTTCCTACAAACTCATAATCATCTGGAAATGTTTGTATCGCAGCTAATTCACGAACATTAAGTCTTCTATTTTTCCAATGGAATGGTCCTTCCCAATGTCCTGGACTTGCGATAATTGTCCAAGAAGGCATGAAAGGATGCAGTTTTAATAAAGAAGACCAATACCTCTTACCCGCAACAAATACGGGATTCGGATGATTCTCTCTTGCTGATAATGCAATATAGTTTTTTCCAAATGGAATACAAGTTAACTCTTGTTCCCATTTTCCCTCTGTTGCTAATTTTTCCTCATTACAGTATTCATCTGTATCAAACTTTCCAATCCAATCAATAACTCTCTCATATGGTAACAGATCTGGATTAACTAAACGTTCTTTCCCATTTCCATGAGTCTGTTTCAAGGAAGCATCTATCGGCTTTTTGCTTGCTAAGAAAAATACTCTTTTTCTTTTTTGAGGAATACCATATTCTGCTGCATTTATCTTTAGAAGAGAACAGTGATACCCTAATTCTTTCATATTTTCGTAAATTGTATCCACTGCTGCCTTATTTGAAGGATGCAAAATACTTTCAACATTCTCCAATACAAAACCATCTGGCTGAAGTTCTGAAATTATTTTAAAATACGGCACAATCATGTTTCTAGGATCTTCATTCGAATTTCTTTTCTCATTTGTCACCCAATACCCCGCCTTAGAAAAAGGTTGGCAAGGTGGACCTCCAACAATGATCAGTTTTTCAGGTTTTTCTTTTTTCAGTAATTCGGCATAATGATTTCCTGTAATTTGAGTAATATCTCCCACCTCGTGAACAGTATGTGAAAAAAATTTGTTTTTCTTTAATGTTTCCACACTATCTTCAAAGATGTCCAAACTAGAAATTACTTTTATCCCGGCTAATTGAGTTCCTATGTCCAATCCACCAGCTCCAGAAAACATACTAATTGCTTTAATATCTTCTCTAAATTCTATATTCATATCATTTACCGTATACCCTTTATGAGTGTACGGTATTAGAATATCTCCATTTTCATCCAACTCAAAATCTTCTAACATCTTTTCTCTCTGATGCTGAGTAACATTTTGGAAGAATTTGTTCTCTATCCTATATAAATTCATAGTTCCTCCTACTGTTTATGTTACACTAACGTCCACGTTCCTCTTGTAACATTTTTTATTTTCCCTTTGGACTTTAAATTTGTCCTTGCCCAACGAAGACGATAATCAAGCTTTGTTCCTAACCCACTCTCATCTTCTAACTGTACAATCTCATCCGATAACGATAAGATTTCTATTACTTTTGCATTAATATTTCCTATTGTTGCGGTTCCATCTAGCAACGCTAATGCCTCCAAAACCGCTTCCTCTAACATACTATTTGATGGAAAATACAAGTTTTTCATTTAGATGACCTCCCTAAATATCAGCACTTTTGCCACTTTTTACCCATATATCAAGTTCGGATAGTTTGAACTTCCATTGCTTACCGATTTTGTGTGCTGGAATTCCTTTATCCTTCCGTAACCATCCGCGTACCGTTCCCGGTTTAACGCCAAGGTATTCTGCTGCTTCATCTATACTAATCCACTTTTCTTTATTTTCATCCATATTGCCACCTCGCTATACAAAAACACTACCAGAGTATATATTATAGCAACATATGATGAACATTTCAATCGATTTGGACTCATTTATTGTTATTTGTTGTTATTTATAAAGGTGATTATACACAAAAAATTTTATGTGTTTTCCACTGTTTCCGACAGTAGTCCTATTCACTCAACACCTCAAAAAGCAGTTTTTGAACTCCACCCTATGTAAATTGAGACTATAAAACTGCTGCCAAAACTGTCAAAAAAGGAATTCCGAGATTTTCCTAAATTGGACTTATTCTCGGAATCCCTTTATTTCTGCACTTTTCAGCTATTTATTTCTCTTTTCTTGACAGCAAACAGACCGTCTCCACATGAGATTTTTAGGCTATTTTCGACATTAGGTCTAAATGATTAAAAATCCTGTATTTATCATATTTCGTGGTAGTTCTTGTGAGTATTAATTTTGATTGACTGTACAGTTAAAAGTAGGCTATTTAATTTATTAAATTATAAATAACCTTGATAATTGTCAGTCCAAAGTCAACAAAAAAGCTCTTTTGTTTTTCAGAATAGGAATTTCTTTCTAAAATTGCTTCATTTGTAGCGTGACGGAAGCATTGCATTTTCTTCCTATAACTGGTCACAGTTTCGTTTGAAATATAATCAAAGCAAATTGAGGAATAATCCGGTGTGATAAAGTTCCCATCTTTCTTAAGCATATTTTCTATTAGATTGGCAATCTCAGAAAGTTTTTCATCCGTACTCATATTATAAAAAGAGGCTTGCCGATTTGAAATTTCAATAAACTTCTGATCTATTGAATTATCAATGCCAATATGATTGGACTTTAACTCAAAGGTTAATCCCGCAACAAAAGTTCTTCTTGTTGCGTATCGGACAGTTCCGTTGACATCGCCACCTTGAGCAATGATTCTATTTCTTATTTCCCCATAGGTAAAGTCATCTGGTGCAACAGGTGGTCTCGCCAACAACCTTGGAAATTCCTTTATCTCATACCCCATTTTGTATAAATAATATGTTATGAGGTAAAACCAACATTTATTTTCAGAATTTTCAAAACCCATCTCAGGTTGGCATAACTCTCTGAACTTTGTTATTGCTTCCTCTACATCAAAAACTTCAAATGTATAGTCATCCGTTTCGGTGTATCCATCAAAAATATTATAGACCCTGTTTACATTCCTAATAGATTCATAAAAGCGGTGATGATATTCAGATTCTTGTATGTTTTGAAAATAAAACTCTTTTATATCCATTTATCAAAAACTCCTCTATTACTGTTTTTTCTTTGAACTGTACTTTATACTTTTCCGTTTTGAAATTCCGTTTTCGGATATATCTAAGTTACTCCTCTGTATTTTTTCTTCCTGAACAGTATCAAACATTTCTTTTGGAATAATCGATGGATGAGAATTGTTCAATTTATAAATCTGACCTTCTTCGCCGCCTACATTAACAGCCGAAATACCTATGTACTTTTCATTACTCAGCATTTCTTCTACTGAACGTTTTGGCCAGTCATCTTTGCCTGTTGGAGATTTAATATTTCTATCTTTAAGTTCCTCAACAATACCTAATATGCTTTTACCACCAAGATACAAATCGAAAATCAGCTTAACAACTTCTGCCTGTTCTTTATTGATTATAAGATTACCATTCTCGTCTTTATCATAGCCATAACATTTTCTACGATAGAACCCCAAGCTGCCGTTACTGGCTCTCTGTTTTATACCCCATTTGATATTAGCACTTCGTGTTTCATTTTCAGCCTGTGTGCAAGCTTCAATGGTGGATATCAATAATGAACTTCCCACTGTTAATGTATCCAGTTCTTCTTGTTTGAAAATAATTCGCACTTGTGACTCTCTTAAAGTGTTTATTGCATCAAGCACCTCTACAGTATCTCTTCCAAGTCTACTGATGCTTTTTACCACAACTATATCCGTAAGTCCCGCTTTACACTCTTCTATCATTTGATGAAAGGCAGGACGAGCAGAATCTTTTTTAGCAGATGCAATGTCTATATGAATATCGACCAGTTTCCAGTTGTTATGCCCGGATACAAACTTTGTCAGTCCAGAAACTTGTGCTTTAAGGCTCTCAAGCTGATCCATAGTGTTAGAACTCACACGAGCATAGATGACAACATGTTTCATCGGCTCATTTGTATTAGCCGGAATCACTCTCACTTTGCCAGGCATAAACACCTCTCCTTTCCGAAATAGCCTAATTATAATTCAATATATTCTTTAATGATTATTAGCCTATTTCTACTCCCATTTTTCACACATCACAAATAAACATTTCTGTATAATCGACCCAATCTCAATATTCCTGTCTATCCAACCATAAAATTCCCTAGATTTTTAAAGGCTTTTAGGACATTTTTTGCGGTATTATTTCCAGTAATCAAAACTATCGAAATCCCCTTATTTCAAGCCTTTCTTATACTTTTACTTGTGTACTTTAGTCAACAGAACTACGCTCTCAACATGATGCGTGAACGGAAACATATCCAGAGGCTGCACAATTTCTGTACGATACCCCTTCTCCTCCAGCAGCTTTAAATCCCTTGCCAGTGTCCCGGGATCACAGGACACATAAACAATCCGTTTTGGCTGCATCATCACCATACTGTCAATCGTCTGCGCATCACACCCCTTGCGCGGCGGATCTACCACAATCACATCCGGATGTGCCCCCTGCTCACACAGCTTTTTCGCATAGTCAGCCGCATCGCTGCACACAAACTCAATATTCGCAATGCCATTTAATGCCGCATTCTTTCTCGCATCACGAATCGCCTGCGGTACAATTTCAATTCCCGTCACATGTTTTGCCCGCTGTGCTAAAAACATAGAAATCGTCCCGACTCCACAATACAGATCCAGCACCGTTTCCTTTCCCGTAAGCTGTGCAAACTCCAGAGCCTTTCCATATAATATCTCCGTCTGTCTTGGATTCACCTGATAAAAGGACTTTGAGGATATGGAAAACTTCAAATCATGAATACTGTCAGTGATAGCACGCTCCCCAAACAGCAGCTGTTCCTTATCCCCCAAAATGACATTATCATCCCGCACATTCAGATTTAATATGACACTCTTCACAAACGGCAATGCCGCAGTCAGCTCCTGTACCATCTCCTTCCCATGTGGAATCTGAAAGGAACGCACAATCCAGACAACCATTACCTCATCACTGGAAAATGCATGCTTGATCAACAGATGACGAAACAGCTTCGCATTCTGATACTTCTCAAATAATTTACGCATTTCCTGTAATACCGCATTGATTCGTTCACTCTGAATCAGACACGTATCCGTATCAATGATGGCATTGGAATTGATACGATAAAAGCCAGTAACCGTTTTACCTTTCTCAACTCCGACCGGAATCTGCCCTTTGTTGCGATAATTGGTATAGCAATCCTGCATCCCCAGCACATCCCGCACCTCAATATCAAGGTGTGCTATCCGCTGCATCACATCCTGCACCTTCTGCTTCTTAAACCGCAGCTGCTCCGCATAGGACATATGCTGAAGCTGACAGCCTCCGCACTGCTTTGCAATCGGACAGGGTGGAGCAACACGCTGTGAGGATGTTTTACTTCTCTTCATCAGCCTGCCATAGCCAAATTTCTTTTTTGCCATCGTGACAACCAGCTCTCCCGCTTCCCCCTCCAGCATGCCTTTCACAAACAGCGGAAAGCCGTCTATCTTTACAACCCCGTGCCCGTCGTGCGTATATCCGCTGCAGACACCATATACCTGATCATTTCTCTTCATCTTCTCACCTCATTGAAAAAAGGGCAGGCCGCCCTTTTACTTGTTTTTCTTAGCTGCTTCTTCCTGCTGCTTTAACAGCTTTTCTGCGACGGATTTATTTTTCGGAGATGAAGGTGTAGAAACATTCGGCTTCTTCGCTGCCGCTGTCTTCGTCTTGATCTTATAAATCTGATCATCCGCAGAATGCTTGTCATCCGGAATGAAATTATAAACATGCACTTCCAGATCATACATCTTATCGGAATCGTTATTTGTAAAATACTTCTTGATAGGAAGAATATCATTCACCTTATCATAGGCTTCATTCATAATACTCTTCACCTTGGCACTGCTGGCATCATCCTTTGTATCAATATTGATACGCAAGGTAGCACTGATCAAATTGACTTCAACGCTTTCAACACCATCCAGCTTCATTGCGGACTTCACCTTGTCCAGCTGCTCTTCTGTTATGGCCGGATTCAGTGAATTGTCAAAACGGCTGCCGACCGTAGGACTTCCGCTGCTCTCCTTGGCACTCAGATAAATCCATCCAAGCAGCAGTACAGGAATCAGAATAACAATACCGGCAATCCAGTATAGTATCTTGCTCTTTCCGCCGCCTGCTTTTGTTTTTTTCTTCTTTTTACTCATGGGGTTCACTCCTGACTATATAGACAATGAGCATACTCCTTAGGAGTCATGCCTGATTACACGATTGTGTTTCTAGTATAGCACATTTACCAGTATAACACAAAACCGCGAGAATTACAGCGGGAATCTTCTTACGATTTCCTAAAATTGACAGCTTCACAGACAGGCTTTTTCAAAAGCTACCCTGCAATATATAAACCGGTGTTTCGCATAGCATCCGTGCCTTACGCTCGCAGGCCTCATCACCGGCTGGCGCAACAGAATGCTAGCGCTTTTTCAACTCCTCCTGAATCAGCTTATTCGTCATCGCCGGATTCGCCTGTCCCTTGCTGGCCTTCATTACCTGACCAATCAGGAAGCCGACAGCACGGTCCCTACCGTTTTTGAAGTCTTCAATGGATTGCGGGTTGTTATCCAGAACAGCGCTGACCATAGCAAGCAGCTCACTGCTGTCGCTCATCTGCTTCATACCCTTTTCTTCCACGACCTTCTTCGGATCCTTGCCCTGCATGATGTCCTCAAACACAATTTTTGCCTGCTTGCCGCTGATTTCACCGGCATCCACCATATTTACCATATCCGCAAGATGCTTTGGATTACACGGATTATCCACCAGCTTGATATTTGCCTTATTCAATGCAGCTGTAACCTCAACGATCACCCAGTTTGCTGCCTTCTTATAGTTCTTTGTATACTGACATACCTCATCGAAAAAGTTGCTCAGCTCACGATTGGCAACGAGTACATCAGCATCGTATTCCTTCAGTGCATAATCGTGCATATAGCGTGCCTTACGCTCATCCGGAAGCTCCTCCATATTATCCTGAATGTCTTTGATCCATGCCGCATCCAGACGAATCGGTGGAATATTCGGTTCCGGGAAGAACTTGTAGTCCACGTTTCCTTCCTTTTTCCGCATCAGAATCGTTGTTTTCTGCGTTTCATCATAACGACGGGTTGCCTGTACGACTTCCTCACCGTTTTCCAGCAGCTCCCTTTGACGTGCCACCTCTGCATCAATCGCCTTCTGTACATTGGAAATGGAATTCAGATTTTTGACCTCGGTTTTGGTACCAAGAGCTTCACTGCCCTGCGGACGTATGGAAACATTGACATCACAGCGCATGCTTCCCTCTTCCATTTTAACATCACTGACTCCAAGGTAATACAGCATACTTCTCAGCTTTTCCACATAGGCAGCTGCCTCTGCCCCGTTTCGGATATCCGGTTCACTGACGATTTCCACCAGCGGTGTTCCCGCACGGTTGTAGTCTACCAGTGTCCCCGCATCGCTGTGAAACTGCTTAGCGGTATCCTCTTCCATATGAATACGGTTGATGCGGATATCCTTTTCCCCGTCATCCGTTTTAATGGTAATTACTCCGTTGGAGCCAATCGGGTGAAACTGCTGGGTTATCTGGAAGCCCTTTGGAAGATCGGAATAATAATAGTTCTTGCGATCAAACTTCACCAGCGGATCGATTTCACACTTCAATGCCGTTGCGGCCAGAATTGCCAGACGCACAGCATCCTTATTTACACAGGGGAGTGTTCCGGGATGTCCCAGATCCACTTCATTTACACAGGTGTTCGCTACCTCTCCAAAGGATGTCGGTGCCCCTGAGAACATTTTTGTTTTGGTTTTCAGCTCGCAGTGGATTTCAATCCCTATGACTGTTTCGTATTTCATGCGTCTACCTCCACATCATTACCTTTTAATCCTGTTTCCTCTTCAATCGCCAGTCCGATATTAAACAATGTCTGCTCATCAAATGCCTTCGCCGTCATATTGATACCGATCGGCATACCTTCCGCAAAGCCGGTCGGCATGGTCATGCTCGGATATCCGGAAAAGTTGCCCAGCACCATATGATTTTCAGCCACATTGTTATCTGCCCCAAGATGAGAATCCTTGGATTCCTCTGCCAGCGGCGCGATTGTTCCTGCAGCAGAGGCAATGACAACATCGCTGTTGGCAAGAACACGGTTCAGCTCCTCCACAATCAGGCGGCGAACCTTCTGCGCCTTGCGGAAGATCTTATCCTGATTTTCCACAAACAGAGAATAGCTTCCGATGACAAAACGCTTGCGTACATAGGAACAGAAGCCCTTTGTCCGGGTGTTGATCATGACATCCTCCACGTTTTCTCCAGCCTCACGCATACCAAAACGGATTCCATCCAGATTGGAATGGTTGGCTGTAGCCTCGGCATTCGCAATAATATAGTAGGTAGGCATCAGTGCCTTCATCAGCTTATCATCCATGCGCACATGTGTAACAGTAGCACCGCGTGCCTCCAGCTTCTTCATCAAAGCGTCAAAATTCTCACGGATTGCAGGATCCGCAACCGCCTCCTGTACATTATCTAAAACAGCAATGCGCTTTCCGCGAAGGTCATGATTCAGGTTGGCAGCATAGGCCTCCACTGCACGGTTGGATGAGGTCATGTCACGGTCATCTCGACCAGCCAGCACCTCCAGTGCAACCGCTGTATCCTGTACGGATGTGGTAAAATAACCCACATGATCCAGACTGGATGCATACGGAATGATACCATAGCGGGAGATTCTTCCATAGGTTGGCTTCATGCCGATAATCCCCTGGTATGCGGCCGGCTTGCGCACACTGTCACCGGTATCCGTACCAATGGCAAACGGAACGACTCCAGCCGCTACAAGTGCTGCACTGCCGCCGCTGCTTCCTCCGGAAATTCTGCTTTCATCCCAGGCATTGTTAACTGGTCCTGTGTACGCATTGCGGTTGGTTCCGCCCATGCCCAGCTCATCCATACTGGCCTTTGCTATTACAACTGCGCCTGCAGCTTGCAGCTTATCAACGATATGCGCATTGTATACCGGGATATAATTATCCAGAATGCGGGAGGATGCCGTGGTACGGATTCCCTTCGTATTCACGTTGTCCTTTAAAACAACTGGCATGCCATACATCGCTGCATCTGCGCCGATTGCTTCCAGCTCCTTCAGCTGCTCTTTCGGGTCTACAAAGGTAACAGCAGCATTTAAACGCGCCTGTGCTTCCTTCGCTTTTTCCAAAGCCTCGTAAACGCGGCCCTCCACGTCCTGCTTTCTCGCTCTTTCAAAATCCATTTTACTTCACCACCTTTGGCACATGTACATGCCCTGCTTTTGCACTTTTCACATTCAGAAGCGCGGCTTCCTGTGATATTACATTATCTACGCTGTCCTCACGCAGAAATGTCGTTTCTGCTTCAAACGGGTAGATCATTTCTTCAACACCCTCTGTATCAATGCCGTCCAGCAGCTCGATCTGCTGCAGCAAAACCTTAAATTCCTCCTGCAGCTCACTGACCTCTTCATCATTCAGATCAAACATGATGTCATGTGCCAGCTTCTTGAAATATTCTGCACTAAATTCTTCCATGATTGCCTCCATTCCTTCGCCTTGTGCGATTCAGGTTTCTGAAAAAGAGAATGCGTTTTGTTCAATACCGTCACATCTCTTTTCGATCTTCCCTTTTTTATTTATACCGTTGCATGAAAATCTTGAAAAGGCGTAGCTACCTGTTCCTTCGAAATTCATTTTATTCTTCTTTTCTATTTCCGGATTAATACAGCAGTGTCTGTGCAACCGTACTGCTGGTACCCTTGTTTCTCGTAATGGTGGCGACATCTACATCATCCGCCTTGACTACGACCGTGATTTTAAAATTATTGCTGGAAAAGATGGAAAGCCGCTCATCCAGCAGCTGCACCGCCGCAATGACCTCATCCGCACTCTTGGCATGCAGCTTCACATTGATGCGCAGATCTGTCAGCTCATTATCCATGAAATGACCTTTGCCGATCATGTCGATATCCTGTCCCAGAAAATCCTGAAAGCTCGCCTTGTAGCGGTCGAAATAGGTTGCGTTTGTCCCGTCCAGCTTGGTTGCCGTGCTTGTCGGAAACAATGCCCATTTCTCATTGATCGCCTTGAATTCCGCATTGGTCTTGGATTCAAAATAGGCTTCCTCAAAGTACGTTCCCGGCAGCGTCGCATCATCGCTGGAGGTATTATACAGCGCTACATAAATCGGTGTGTTGTTTCCGATTTCCGGCTTTGCCTTTCGCAGATAATTAACCAGCTTACGCGCACATTCCTCGCCATACAGCTTCATTTTATCGCTGTCGATGGTTGCCTCCTTTGGTTCCGTACCGATTTTATCATTGAATACGAGCGCCAGTGACAGCCCTTTCAGCTCCTTGTTCTGATACCAGTCATATTCAAAGATATCCAGCAGCAGCACATCATTGGCTGTTATTTTTTTATCCCCGTCATCGGTTGGAAATACATCACCCACTGCAGGATTTAAACCGTTTGCATTTTTCTTGCTCGTTCTCCCCAGCAGTCCGCTGTTATCCGCGGAGGCATCCAGTGTATTGTAATCCAGATATTTTCCACCCCGAAAGGCATACGTCTTACTGGAGAAATATTCCTTGGAAAGCTCCATCAGCCCTGTACCAATGGTCAGGGTATCACTCAGATTGGTTTGCATCTGGGCATGCTTCTGCCCCGCATCACTCACTGAAAACGGCAGCAGTGCAGAGTATTCCCCTTCGTTGATGGCCTTTGTTTCCTCACTGCTTTTATCATTGTCCGCCTTGTTTTTATCTTCCTTATTACAGCCGCCGAGTACCAGCATACAGCTGCAAAGAAGCAGAATCGGTACTGCTCTAGGTTTCCTGTTCATTTCCGTTCACCTCTTTCATAAAGGTATCCTCATCCATCGTCATGACACCGAGGGAATTCGCTTTTGTCAGCTTGCTGCCAGCCGCCTCGCCGTAAATGACAAGGTCGGTTTTTTTGGAAACAGAGCCGCTGACATTGGCCCCGAGAGATTCCAGCAACGCCTTGGCATCATTTCGTGTCATCTGCGTCAGCGTACCGGTCAGTACGATGGTTTTGCCGCTGAATGAGCTTTCCTGAATCTGCTCAGCCTCGGTATCCATCCGCAGGCCATAGCCCTTTAAATGGGCAATCAGCTCCATGTTCTTCGGCTCATGGAAAAAGGCGGTGATGCTCTCTGCCGTAATCTGTCCGATATCCTTGATTGCCACAAGCTCTTCCTCATTCGCTGCCATCAGTGCATCCATGCTCAGAAAATGCTTTGCCAGAACCTTTGCGGCTTTCTTGCCGACCTGGCGGATGCCCAGTCCATAGATCAGATCCTCCAGCGGATTCTGCTTGCTGTCCTCAATGGCATCCAGCAGCTTATCTACCGACTTTTCTTTAAAGCCCTCCAGATCGATCAGCTCCTGCCGATGCTCCTTCAGGCAGTATATATCTTCAATGGTATTCAAAAAGCCCTGCTTATGGAAAAATTCCACTTTCTTATCACCCAGTGTATCGATATCCATCGCATCCCGACTCGCAAAATGAATCATGCTTTCCACAACACGGGCGGGGCAGTCCTGATTGATGCAGTAATGGGCAGCTTCCTCAGGAAAGCGTACCAGCTCACTTCCGCAGATCGGGCAGTGCGTTGGAAAGTGGTAAACCGCCTGCGTATCGTTTCTTCGCTCAAGCAGCGGTCGAACGACCTCCGGTATGATATCTCCGGCCTTGCGTACCACGACATCATCATGAATACGGATGTCCTTTTCCTTAATCATATCCTCATTGTGCAGCTGTGCCGCCGATACCGTTGTACCCGCAACCCGCACCGGCTCCAGTACGGCATTCGGAGTAATACGTCCCGTTCTTCCAACCGTTACCACGATATCCAGCAGCTTTGTGATAACCTCTTCGGCAGGAAATTTATATGCAATCGCCCAGCGCGGCACCTTGACCGTGGAGCCCAGACGATTTTGTGCGTCCAGATCATCCACCTTGATGACCATACCGTCAATCGCGTAGGGCAGATCATTTCGCTGCTCTGTAATTTCTTCGATAAACTGCCACACCTCATCGATGCGCTCACACACCTTACGAAGCGGATTCACCCGCAGATGCATTTCACTCATCTTCTGCAGTGCCTCTTCATGGGAATGAATATCGTATTCCTGTGCATTCACAAAGTAATACCAGAAGGCATCCAGCTTACGCTTTGCCGCAACCGAGCTGTCCAGCTGACGGATACTTCCCGCCGCCGCATTTCGCGGATTCGCAAACAGTTCTTCCCCGTTCTTTTCCCGTTCCTCATTCAGCATCTGAAAGCTGGCATTGGGCATATACACCTCTCCGCGCACTTCCACCTCACCCTGTAGCGGGATATGCATCGGAATGGATGGGATTGTTTTGACATTGTGCGTAACATCCTCACCGACAACCCCATCTCCGCGGGTCAGTGCCTGTACAAAGCGCCCGTCGCGATAAATCAGGGACATGGCAAGTCCGTCAATTTTCAGCTCCACCACATAGCGTGCGTTTGGCACCACTTCCCGCACACGCTCGTCAAAGGCATGCAGATCCTCCAGATTGAAGGCATTGCCCAGACTCAGCATGGTGCGCTTATGCTCCACCTTCGTGAATGCATCCAGTACGACACCGCCAACGCGCTGCGTAATGGAATTGGGGTCGCGGTACTGTGGGAATTCATCCTCCAGTGCCACCAGCTCCTGATAATAGCGGTCATATTCCTGATCGCTTTTACTTGGCTGATCCAGTACGTAATATTCGTACGCCAGCCTGTCCAATATACTTCGTAATTCTAAAATCCTCTGCTGACTCATTAGAAACCTCCTATTTTTTCGATAAAGCCGGATGGTCGATCTTGATCTTTCGGATTCCGAATTTCTGTTCGAAGGCTATCGTTGCCAGCTGTTCCTCCAGCTTGATGACAACGCCGTCTCCGAAGCTTTCGTGATGAACCAGATCGCCTTTTCTTATTTTACCCTTTTTCTTAGGTTTCCTATCCTCATTTATGATTGGTGCTCCGTCAAATGAATCTGCAATGCGTACATCGCTTAATTTTCGCTCGGCCTGTCTTGCATAGCCGCTGCTTTCCTGAGGACGATGCTGTACCATGTCACTGCTGTGCATGGACAGAAAGTCACTGCCGCTGAAGGTATCGACATCGCTGGAAAATGTATTCCGCGGTTTTGCGCCGACATCCTCGATACAGTCCTCGGGAAGCTCCTTGATGAACCGGGAGGTTGTTTTGATTTTATCCAGTACATAGCTGTAGCCGTAGGAGTCGGATAAAAACAGCTGTTTTTTAGCCCGTGTAAAGGCAACATAGGCAAGACGGCGTTCTTCCTCCAGCGCCGGTTGTCCGCCTTCTCCCACAGAGCGTTCATTCGGGAAGATTCCCTCGCACAGGCTGTACACAAAGACATTATCAAATTCCAGACCCTTTGCGGCATGAATCGTCATCAGCTGTACAAAGTCCCCGTTCTCCTGTTCCTCCTTATCGGAATACAGGGAGATTTCCTGCAGGTATTCATTCAGGGTACCCTCCGGATGTGCTTCCACATAATCCGAGATATCCCCGATCAGTTCCTTGATATTTTCCAGACGCTCGATTTCCTTGTCTTCCCGCAGCATATCCAGATAACCGCTGTCCTCCAGCACCTTCTCCAGCAGCTGATCGATGCTGATAGTATCCACCAGCATGCGGCATTCCTCAATCATCGCAACAAACGCCTGTATGTTGGCTCTTGCCTTGCCCTTTCCGATTTCATATTCGCACAGGACATCATACATATTCGTTTCATCATGGTTTGCCTGCAGCTCGATGGTTTCCAGCGTCTTTGCACCGATTCCTCGCTTCGGAGAATTGATGACGCGCTTGACGGCAAGATTTTTGTACAGCGCCTTGGGATCCTGTTCATCAAAGGGAGCCAACAGACGCAGATAGCTTAAGGCATCCTTGATCTCCGCACGGTCATAGAAGCGCACACCTCCATAGATGCGATACGGAATATGGAAATCCAGCAGCACTTTTTCCAGACCTCTTGACAGAAAGTTGGAGCGATACAAAATCGCAATATCCCGATAGTCAACATGATCGTGATGCAGCGTCATGATTTTGCTGGCAACCCAGACCGGTTCGTTTGCATCATCCATAGCAGAGAAATGAATGATTTTATCCTCACTCTCCACACGGGTGAACAAATCCTTATCGATACGGTTGCGGTTATTCTTGATCAGTGCATTCGCACCGTTCAGAATCTGCTGGGTGGAACGGTAGTTCTCATTCAGCACAACGGTATGGCTGTCCGGAAAATCCCTTTCAAAATTCATAATGATATCCACCTGTGCACCACGCCAGGTATAAATCGTCTGATCGGGATCGCCGACCACGCACAGATAGCTGCCTTCCTTTACCAGCAGCTTGATGATGGCATACTGCAGATTATCGACATCCTGAAACTCATCGACATGCAGATACGTGAAGCGGCGCTGCCATTTTGCGCGTACCTCTTCCTTGCTTTTCAATATACGGTGGGCAAAAATCAGCAGATCATCGAAATCCAGCGCATACATTTCCTTCAGGCGCTTCTCGTAAAACTCGTAGACATCGGCCTTGATCTGTTCACCCGCCCATTTGCCGGCACCCGCCTTGGCTGTTGCGGCATCAATAAAATTCGTTTTGTTGTTGCTTATGTACGACAGCACACTGTTGTAGCTGTAGCTTTTGACATCGATATGCATCTGCTTGTAGGCATCCCGCAAAATGCTCTTTTGGTCATCCGCATCCAGAATCGTGAAATTCCTCGGATATCCCAGCTCCAGAATGTCCTCCCGCAACAGACGCACACAAAAGGAGTGAATGGTGGAAATCGTAACCGCCTTGGCTACATCTCCCAGCAGATTTTCCACTCGCTCTTTCATTTCTCTAGCCGCCTTATTCGTAAAGGTGATGGCTAATACTTTATTCGGATATACTCCGCAGTCATTGATCAGATATGCAATTCTGGTCGTTACCACCCGGGTCTTTCCACTTCCTGCCCCCGCAATGATCCGCAGGTGATGATCCACACACTGTACTGCCTCTAACTGATGCTCATTCAATTGATCTAAAAACGACACAACATCACCTCTTATTTACCTTCTCGACTATTATACTATACTTTGTCTTCCTTTTCTTTAGAAAACAACTTCAATTATAACCCAAAACGGCATGGTACTCTATAGTTATTACGAAATTTTCAGAAATCCGCCATAGTATTTTAAATTTGTTTATACTATAATGTAGACTGACTAACTGAGGTGTGATACATATGGCAAAACAAAAACCGAAACGATACTATACCCGCACGATTGACCTGCTGTTTCTGCTGGTGTTTCTGATTGTGGGAATCGTATCCTTTACCATAGCATTTACCTTTGGCATCCTTCCGGTGAAATGGACGATGGCAGCCGCAGGTATTCTGCTGATTCTGTTCCTTATATTATTTATGCTGTCCATGAAGAAGCTTCCCAAGTGGGCTGTGATCGTCAAGCGTCTGTTTATCCTTCTTTTGACGGTGGTTATCGGTACCGGGGGATATTTTCTGGATAAATCACGAAGCACGCTGCATAAGATGAGCAAAAATGCGGCAGGCTCCACCACGGAAATCTATGTGGTCGTGAAAAAGGGCAGCGGTATTGATTCCCTTTCCCAGCTGGAAGGCAAAACGATCGGCTATCAGAAGGGCGTCGATAAGAAAAATGCCGCCTATGCAAGGGAAAAGCTGGACAGCGAGGTTGGCAATACCACGCCCAAGGAAGAGCTGGATTATACAACGCTGTACAGCGATCTGAATCTGGAAACGGTGAATGCCTTTGTTATTTCCGATTCCTATTATGATATGTCCAAATCCAATATTGACGGCTTTGCGGACAGTGTGGATATCATTCAGACCTACAAAAAGAAAAATGATGCCGCCAGCGGTCCCGATATCGATGTCACAAAGGATACCTTCACCGTCTATCTGAGCGGACTTGATAATATGGGAAGTCCGGACCAGCAGACAAGAAGTGATACGAATCTGATTCTGATTGTCAATCCGAAGGCGAATCACATTGATATGGTGTCTCTGCCAAGAGACGGCTACATACCGAATGCCGCCTACGATTATAAAAACGACAAGCTGACGCATACCGGAAACGACGGGATTGAAAACAGTGTGGAAACGATACAGAACTTCTTCGGTATCCCGATTGATTACTATGCCCGTGTAAGCTTCAATTCCCTGATTGAAATTGTCGATACGATCGGCGGTATTGATGTGGATGTGGAAATTGACTTCTGTGAACAGGATGAAAATCGAAGCTTTAAGAAAGAGGACCTGATCTGTCTGAAAAAGGGCAAGCAGCACTTAAACGGCAAGCAGGCGCTCGCCTATTCCCGGCACCGTAAGACCAAGGGCTATGACAATGCCGGAAGAGAGCGTGCACAGCAGCGCATTATCAAGGCAATCATCAATAAGCTGATCTCCGCAAACGGGTTAACCAAGGTGAATGATCTGATGGATATTGCACCGAATTACATTATCACCAATATGCCGGCAGAGAAGATTGCGGATTTTGTATCCGGTGAGCTGAATGAGCTGAAGCCATGGACGATTTCCTCCATCACCAGTGATAACGGTGTCTATGAAGACCTGTATGTGGCAAGTCTGGATCCGTCCCTTGGTGTAAGCAATGTGTATCTGTTCAGCCGGGATGAGGTGCATGCGGTTGTGAATGCCTATGATGCGGCACGCAGACAGCTGCAGATGAACAGCTTTACGTTTAATTTGAATGATCTGTATGCGAATACTCCGAAGATCAATACCTCGGAAAACATACGCTATGCGGATATGGCAGAGAATCCGCAGTAGACTTTTCAAGAGCTATACTGCTGAATGATAAGTAAAAGGATATATACCCTCTCATGTAGCTTGGTATATATCCTATTTTTGTGTCCTTTTTTTCCTGCATTACATACCCGGCACCGTGCAGTTTTTTATTTCTGACGATTGCTGCTTTATTGAATTCAATCTGCATAGACGAAGCCAACGCAAGCCTCCTGTATGCTTTTCATACGCGTGCCATGCAAATCCACAGCTCAATAAAACGGATAGATAGTTTGCGAAGAGTCTGCTGTGCAGCATCCGGCAGAATACAGACAGCACATGAACTCGTGGACAAATGTCCTTGAAAACGCTATCACAAATTGGCATAATGTCCATGGTCGTAAATATGTAAAGCGAGGTACAGACAATGCATGTAAGAGAAGAAATCAACGAAGCGTACGAGTATATCAGAAAGCGTACGCACTACACTCCCGCAATCGGAATCATTTTAGGGACCGGATATCATCAGGTTGCTGATATGATCGAACAACCTGAGCAATACCGCTATGCGGATATCCCCCATTTCCCGGTGCCCGGTGTCGCAGGACATGAAGGAACCCTGATCATCGGGAGAATACAGGGGAAAGAGGTGGTAGTCATGAAAGGAAGATGCCATTGCTATGAAGGCTATTCACCCAGCAGGGTAACACTTCCCGTTCGTGTCATGAAGCGTCTTGGTGTGGAAACCATCATCATTACAAACTGCAGCGGGCAGGCCGGTGAATCCGTAAAGGCACAGGATTTATTCGTCATTCGCAACCATCTGAATTTCTCCGGCTTCAATCCTTTGATCGGAGAAAATTTAGAGGAATACGGAGAGCGGTTTCCCGACCTTGCCTATCCATATGATCGAGACTGTATACAGCAGATAAAAGAGCTTGCAGCACAGGAACACATTGAACTGAAGGAAGGCGTTTATGCAATGTTTTCGGGGCCGAGCTATGAAACCGTCATGGAAACCTATATGGCGGCAAGACTGGGCGCTGATATTGTCGGAATGTCCACGATTCCGGAGGTTATCATCGCCAATCACTGCGGGATGAAGGTTTTAGCCTTATCCGGTGTTCCATGTCCGGCAGCCGCCTATTCCGATCAGGAAATCACACATGAACAGGTAATGGAGAATTGTCAGAGCATTTCTGACAAAGCGATGATTCTGATTGGAAGATTCATCAAAGAATTATAGGAGGAGCCCATATGAATATCATTAAGAAGTCAACCGAACTAACCAAAAGCCCGATTTTTGCCATACTATCCTGTCTGCTCTGCATCCTTGCAGGCTACAGCATAAAGTCCAGCCTCATTGAAATCTTCGCCTCGGTGATGGGCATTATCAATGTATGGCTGCTATCAAAGGAAAAAATTTCAAACTTCATATTTGGTATTATCACCGTGCTTGCATATTTGTATATCTATTATACAACAGGCTTATATGCACTGGCGATTCTGGCCTGCTTTCAGGTCATCTTCAATATCTATGGATGGTATTACTGGGGAAAGGGGGATGACGGCAACAGCACAAAAACATCCGGCTTAAACAGACAGGGGCAGCTTCTCTGGATTGCGGTCATCCTGCTTCTGTGGGCTGTATGGGGTTATGTGGAAATCAATATCCTGCATGCTCAGAATGCCATCCTGGACAGTCTGACAGCTATCCTTGGCTTTATCGCTCAATACTGGCTGAGCAGAAAGCTGTATGAAAACTGGATTTTATGGATTATAAGCAATCTTCTCTTCATGGTAATTTATGTTCTGAACGGCTATTTTATCATGCTGATTCTGGTGATTATTCAATTCATCCTCTCCATTGCCGGATTGATAGAATGGTACGAAAGCTATCTCGAGCAGGGCAGAAATAAAATCATGTTCTGATTCGCATGGAAATACTTATATAATCTGTGATATTATACATATGATACACGTTGGAGGTACGTATGAAACCTGATCTGACAACCTTTATAGCCGCCTGTCCTGCCGATATCCGCTCTCATTTTCAGGAACAGACCTATTCCTTTCAGGATAAGCTGATGGAACAGAATAAAAAAAGTGACTGCATCTACATCCTGTTGAACGGAATTGTAAAAAACTATCACTCTGAAATCAATGGAAATGTCTACATAGAGGATATTGATACCGGTGTGACGATTTACGGAGAGCTGGAGGCACTCATTGATAAAGAGACCGTCTCCACCGTGGAAGCCGTTACGGAATGCAGGGTGCTGAAGCTGGAAAATGCACAATTTCTAAAATGGCTGCGTGCAGATAATGCATTTACCTTATATATTACGACGTTGATTGCACAGAGGAATTACGATTGCAGTAAACGGGAAAGAGTAAATGCCTTTTACCCCCTGAAATACAGGATTATGTATATGATTTACAACACCCTGTGCAAAAAAGACCTCACGATCACCAAGGATCTTCTGGTAGAGGGAACGGGCTCCAATATACGCAGCATCAACAGGGTTGTGCATACATTGATCAGGGATGGGATTCTGGATTATAAATCGGGTATTATAACGGTTCATTCCATGGAACGCCTGGAGGAAGAAATAAAGCTTTACAGCTAACGCAGCACTTGTTCACGTATGGATGAAATCAAATGTGTTTCCTATCGCTTATGCATCGGATATGAATCAAACAGCTGCAGTGGATTTCTATCTGTCTGATGAAAGCTTTTCTGATTGATTTTTCAGTAAACATGGATTTCCTGACAGAAAGCTCCACCGTTGATTATCAAAACAGCTTTTCCATTGTCATAAGGATTTCCCGATAGGATGTTTTATGATAACCGGAAAGGATTGCTCTCAGGTGCAGCCTAGGCTGCACGTTTCGTAATGGCAGCTTTTCTTTTTTGAATATGTAAAAAGGCAGGACGAGAGCTGAGATTTGTAGTATACTGTACCTGCAAGCTATCAGATCGTTCTGCCCTGTTCTTTTACAGATGGATGACGTTGCCGCTTTCTGCGGATGCATGCACTGCGGCAGCGATTCTTGTCGCCTGTAAACCATCATACGCATTTGTCCGGAAGGAGCGCTGGTTTACGATGTCACTGACGAAGTCCTGCATCGGCTCCAGTCCAAAGCCGCTTGCATGATGTTCATCAAACTTCATGAAGATATAGTTTGGCAGACTTGCCTTTTTGTCAGTATAGGTTTTAACTCCCCGATAGGATTCATTCTTCAGATACTTGTGCTCCGTCACGATCACAAGCTGTCCGTCATTTGATTTCGGATACGTATTGGGAAGAATCCAGGAGTTTTCCACCGTCCAGCTGCTTCCATCCTGCATCGTCAGAATGGCCTGGATACTGTCATAGGTCTGATAGCCTTGCTTTTTTAGTACCTGTTTATTCCCGACTGCATACACGCTCTCCACCTCGCTGCCGCTTACATAGCGAATCAGATCATAGCAGTGCACACCGAGAAACCAGGAGGGTGAGGATTGATCAGTCCAGGTAAACCAGTTCATAGGAACATCGATCACATCATCCAGTGACATATAGCCGCGGATGATGTTTTCTTTATCCATCAGGATTTCATCACGCATATTGTTATAGGCCGGATCCCAGCGTTTATGGAAGTCCACGGCAATCTGCACACCGTACTTCTCTGCCATGGCAATCAGTTCTTCACATTCTTCTACGGAGGTTGCCAGCGGTTTTTCAATCATCAGATATTTGATACCTGCCTCCATGGCAGCCCTTGCCGGTTCATAGTGATAAGGGTCCGGTGTCGCAATGCTGATGGCATCCAGCTTCTCTGCCGTAATCATTTCCTTGACATCTGCATAGCCTCTGATCTGATAGCGGTTTTGTGTGGCTGCTCTGCGCTCCTCGTTCAAATCACAGAACACCACCGTTTCCACATGCGGGTCACAACTATACGTACGGATATGATAATTACCGTAAATTCCGGCTCCTACCACTCCGATGTTAACTTTTTTCATACTACCTACCTCTTTCCTTTACCTATTGAAATACTTATTTCGCTCATAACGCATTAGACAATCCCCCTTTGCCTGCTTCATTTTTTAAATCCCATTATACTTTATACAGGGTTCGCCTTATTCATAGTACTTCGCTTCAAATGCCGCATCCTCTTTCGCATAATAGCGCTCGATAACCTTTCCGCCAAACAGTACTGCGATATCAATGATAATCAGGATGCCTGCACCAATCACCGGTGTCTGAGCCAGGACGGTCGGCAGCCAGATAAACATATTTCCAAGAGCCATGGTCGTTGCCTGCTGTCCGGCCTGTACATAGCTTAGTCCGGCATTGGAGGCGAGCTCCGTGAACAGCGGTGCTGCCCAGCTTGAAATCCACAGCACGATCGGAATGAAAATCAGGCTGGATATAATTGTTCTTTTACGGTTACCGCGGTGAACGATGGTCGCAAAGCACACATAGAAGGCCGCAAACGGTACCTCGCCAAGGGGCAGCGTGGTATTGCCTGGAAGAATTGCCGCAAAGACCATGAAGACCGGAATCATCAGAAAGCCGACACTGATTGTCACAGGATGTCCGATGGTTACCGCAGAATCCAGTCCGATATACAGTTCTCTGTCCTTAAAATGTGTGGTGAAGAATTTCTTTGCCTGATTGGATATCGGAATCAGACCGTTGACGATCATTTTTACCATTGTCGGAAACAGCATCATGATCGCAGCTGTCTTCATCGTCACATCCGCAATCCCCTTGAAATCATAGCCGGCTACCACGCCGAACAGCAGTCCCATGATCAATCCCAGATAGATTGGCTGACCCAGCACAGAGCCGATCACCTTTCCGATACCGTGCTCTCCACTCTCCTCTTCACTTTCCTTACGGTGCTTCAGATAGGGAATCCGGTCATATACCTTATCCAGCAGCATGAACAGCGGTGCACTTGCCGCCGCAAAGCCGTGTGGAATGGAGATGGCATCAATACCGATAATTTCCTGTGTGCGATGTGCCATGACATCTGCGACCTTCAGTCCCAGAATGGCATGTGTGACTCCTGCCAGGATTGCCAGCCAGTAGCTTCCGGTAAGGAGCTGAACAAAGCCTGCTGTTATAGCAAAATACCAGAAGTTGTAAATGTCGACATTCACTGTTTTGGTCAGCTTTAAAGCGACCAGAACGATATTGGTAATCAGAATGACGATAATCAGCGCAGCCCCAAGCAGACTTCCGAAGCCAACAGCTGCCGCCGGTGATCCGCCGACATCGATTGCGGTCAGATTCAGATCCAGCACCCTGACCATTTCATTGATGACCGGTGACAGGGAATCTGCCGTTAGGGTTGATACAATACTGACTCCGATGAGTCCGATTCCCACCGTTACCCCCGCTTTGATGGCCTTGGAAGGCTTCAGTCCGAAAATCAATCCGATGATGCACATCAGAATCGGTACAAATACATAGCTTCCCAGGTCGACGATATACTGAATGATGTCTAATACTGTCTGCATAATTTTCTCTCCTGTTCTTATCCGCAAGCTACGCGAGAATATCCATAATCTGTTGCGTAACTGCTTCCTCATTGATGCCTGTCAGGTAGGCACTGCCGTGAACGAGCGGTGTTGTGAATTTCTTCTTTACCTTCATCGTCGTGATGATCAGATCCACCTGACCGTCATAGCCCTCTACCTCGTGCAGGGTGCATTGCATGATTTCACAGGAAATCCCATGCTCCTTCAGTTCCTCCTCCACCTTTTCACGAACCATGCTGGAGGTTGCCAGTCCTGCCCCGCAGGCGATTACAATTTTTTTCATACTCGTAGCCTCTCCTTTTCCTTATGATTTCTGTCCTTCTATAAATGCATTCAGCTGCCTGCATACCTCATCTGCATCATGCAGCTTCACAAGCCGGGTAAACAGCGTGTCATCCCCCAGCATCCGCATGATGGTCTGCAGCATTCCCAACTGCTCATGGGCACTGCTGATTGCCATGAGAAACACCATGTCAACATCAATTTCACTGTCCATATCCTCCATGTTACAAAAGCGAATCGGATGCTGCAGGATAGCCAGTGCAACATGATTGCCGCTGATTGCCGGATCAAAGGCATGCGGAATAGCGATAGCAGCACATTTGGTACGCAGTCCGGTTGGATATTCCTGCTCACGCAGCAGCACCTTATCCGCATATGCCGCATCACTGCATCCATGTGCTTTCAGCTTATCCGCCAGATGGCGAATGACCTCTTCCTTGTCCTTTACACATACATCCGTTTCAATCAGCTGTGGTATGAATTGAAATCCCATCTTCTCTACCTCCCTTCGATTCCTTTGCCTGAAAACATTGAAACAGCTCCTGCGGCGTACTGCTTTTCAACAGGCTTCGCAGTGTCGCTTCATCCGTAACTACACTCGCCAGCATCTTCAGGATTCGCAGATGTGATTTTGAATCTACAGAAGCCAGAATCATCAACAAGCGGATCGGTATGCTTCCATCGTCAAAATATACCGGTTTTTTTAATGACAAAATGGAAATCTGATTTTTCCGCACGCCCTCCTCAGGCCTTGCGTGTGGAAGTATGATGTAGGGTCCGGCCATGAAGTAAGGTCCCCATGCCTCAATATTGCGAAGTATGGCTGCTGTATACCTCTCTTCCACAAAGCCGTTTTGAATCAATGGCTTCACTGCGGTTTCTATAGCGGATTTCCAGTCACAGGAGCGCTCCTGTATCTGAATGTTCTCAACGGACAGCACTTCTTCTTTCATTGCCTTCACCTCCATGCCTGAAAGATATGCATCTCTTTCTATGTTCATTATACAAATGACGGTAAACAGAAAAAAGTCCAACCTGACTGAACTTGAAAGTGCAAGTCGTTGGACTCTATCGGTATTAAGAGAAAGCATTATGCAGAAGCCTTCGCACCTCGGCTGCATTTTCGCATGCATCCAGCCGTCTAAGAAGATCCCTGTTTCTGCTCAGCTGCAGGATTTCATGCAGTACATTCAGATGCTTGTCGTGAGCGGCGTCTGACAGTATAAACAGATACCGCAGCGAAGATACCTCATCAAAGGGTACATCCCGCTTGACTATCAGGAAGGACAGTCCCAGACGGAAGGCGCCATGCTCCGGCTTCGCATGGGCTACGGCAACGGAATTCGCCAGCAGGATATACGGTCCGTACTCATCCACCAGATGAATCATTTCCTGTACATAGCTGTTTTGAATGACACCGCGGCTCAGCAGCGGTGCGGATGCCGTCTGAATCATCTCCTTCCAGGAATCCACATGCTCCAGAACCTGTATATCCTCCTTTTGCAATATATCCAGCAGACCGAGCTGCTCTTTATCATGAATACCGACAAAGGAGTTTCCCCGGTTGAGATAGGCCAGAACATCCCGCTTCAGGGCGTCCATATCCGTTTCCTTCACATAGGAGGCGATGATGGAAAACAGACCGCCCAGCTTTTCATTGTTGATTTCATAGCAGTCGAAATTCAGCATCATCATGGAAGCGATTCGTGCCTTATCCTCTCTGCTTAAAATCGGATGCACCCGGATTACCGGCACCTCGCTTTGTACATCGATTGTCGATACAATGAAATCCACCTGCTGCTCATATTCCTGCACATGCTCCAGACTCGCGGTATCCACAACCCGCACATTCGCATACAGCCCCTCGATTTCCCGCTTGAGAAGCATGGATGTGGAAATACCGCTGGGACAGACAATCAGAATACGGATTTCATCATAGCAGCGCACTCCCTGCTTCAGATGTCCGCCGAAGTGCATGGTCAGATAAGCGATTTCACTATCTATGATCGGCATCTGAAACAAATCCCTGAGGTCTTCGCATACCAGCTGTGTAATCATATAAATATCCTTGTACTGCTTCTGTATTTCATCGATCAGCGGGTTTACGACCTGGATGGAAAGACGGTTGTAATACATGGACAGCTTTAAATGCATATAGATGGAATTGATCAGGTCATTTTTATCATCAAAGGATACACATGCCGTACGCTCAAAGGTTTCCACAAGACGGCTGGATAATTCAAAGATGCGGATATCATGCTCATCATCCTGCGGACACAGCTCCCTGCTTGCCTTGGAGCCCAAAAGATGCAATGCGAGATACAGCCGCTCATGCACATTCAGCTCCTGAAAATAACGGTCAATCAAATCCAGCTCCTGTGTTTCACACAAATCACGCAGCTCCATGAGAGAAAAATCATACTGCTCCGGTGAATCGCGGATAATGCTCAGCATACAGGCGATGGATAGCAGATTGTCCTGTCGGTATTCATGCTCACGCTCACTGGATATTTTCTGTAGTCTTCCATAATAATCGTCCACCAGCGCTGTGTCCAGAAAGGGCAATGTGTGATAATTCACCTCATCCAGCAGCTGCTTCAGAAAATACAGCAGAACCGCCCGCTTGTTGAATGCCTTTCCCTCGATGCCGTATCCGTTTTTCAAATCGATGCGCAGCTCCAGACCATAGGCTTTCAGCTGCTCCTTCACATTCTTCAAATCACTGAACACGGTATTGCGGCTGCATTTTAACAACTGCATGATATCCTCCACATGAATAACTGCTTTGGGATAGATCATATAGCAGATCAGAAAGCTGACACGCTGCTGAGGTGTCAGTACATCCGGCTGCAGCTGCCGCTTTTGCAGAAGGGCGGATAGCTGCTGCTTCTGCTCATCCAACAGAAAATAACCGGCTCCCCGTTTGCACATCACAGGCTTTAGTGCATTCATCTGCAGTACCTCATTCGTTTTATTCACGATATAATACACACTTCGCCTTCCTGCATGCAAAAGCTGTGATATTTCATCCAACGCAATCGGTGTGCTTTGTTCCATAAGCAGCTGAATCAGCTGCAGCTGTTTTCCTGTAAACGGTATCATAACGAATCCCTCTTTCAATTCAAGTATCCTTATTCTATAATATTTGCGGCAAAAAATGCAAATCATTCCAAATTTTGCATGATTTATAGTTTATTTTCATAAAATTCATAAAACGTTCACATAGAGTAATTACAGGTAATCTGGAATTTCCGTACTTTTTATACTATAATGTAGATTATTGAGGTGTTTTCATGGAAAATAAAAAACTAAAACGCAGGAGCCTGATTATCGATATCATCATGCTCGCTGTATTTCTGATGGTAAGTATTGTATCCTTCTATATCGCCTACAGCTTCGGACTGCTCCCAATCAAGTGGGTTACCATAGCAGCAGCAATCTTCGGACTGCTGTTTCTGATTTTACTGCTACTCGCATTTAAACAGATACCGACCTGGGGCTTAGTCATCAAGCGGCTGTTTCTGATTCTGCTTGTCGCAATTGTTGGCACCTTCGGCTATTTCATGGAGAAATCCCGTACAACCATCAACAAAATGAGTAAAACGACCAAGGTCAATGATGACGGTACGACTACCATTACCACAAACCTGTACCTGATTACATCAAAAACCAGCGGTATCAGGAGTGAGGCAGAACTTGCGGATAAGATTATCGGATTTCAGAACGGAAGTGATGCAGATAACCTTTCCTTTGCCAAGACCTCGGTATCCAAGGACATCAGCTCCTATACTGCCAAAGAGGAAATGGATTATACGACACTCTATGATCAGATGGAGCAGGGAAATGTATCCGCAATGGCAATCTCTGAAACCTTCTACAATATGTCGAAAGCAAACATCAAGGATTTTGAGAAAAATGTACAGATTCTGAAAACCTATTCCAAAACCGATACCATTAAGACCAAGGAACAGAAGGACATTACCAAGCAGACCTTTACCGTTTACCTGAGCGGTCTGGACAGTACCGGTTCTCCGGATCAGCAGACGCGTACCGATACCAATCTGCTGCTGATTGTCAATCCGGTCGCAAATCATATCGATATGGTTTCCATACCAAGGGATGCGCTGGTACCCAATACGGCCCTGAACAATGCCAATGACAAGCTGACGCATACCGGCATCTATGGAATCGATACGAGTGTGGACACCATCTCACAGTTCTTCGGCATTCCGGTTGACTACTATGCACGCGTCAGCTTTAATTCCATGATTGAAATCGTCGATACGATCGGCGGTATTGACGTGGATGTGGAACTTGATTTCTGTGAGCAGGATGAAAACCGCAGCTTTAAAAAGGACGATCTGATCTGCCTGAAAAAGGGAGAGCAGCATCTGGATGGAAAGCAGGCACTCGCTTATTCCCGTCACCGTAAAACCGAGGGCTATGACAACGCCGGAAGAGAACGTGCACAGCAGCGTATCATCAAGGCAATCATCAACAAGCTGATTTCCCCGTCCGCACTTGGCTATGTCAATGATCTGCTGGATGTCGCTCCCAATTACGTGATTACCGATATGCCGGCAAACCAGATTACAAAATTTGTTTCCAGTGAGCTGGATAATATGAAGCCCTGGACAATTTCCAGTGTCATTTCCGATACCGGTGTCTATGATTCACAGCAGGTCGCAAGCCTGAATCCGCTGGAGGGACCATATGATGTATATCTCTTCAACAAGGATGAGGTACACGCTGTCGTCAATGCCTATGACGGCGCAAGCAACCAGCTGCAGATGGAGAGCTTTCATTTCAACATGGATGATCTCTACAGGGATACTCCGCCAATCAACGATGATCCCAATATCATCTGGGACACCATGGCAAGCACGCCGCACTAACAGCCATACGAAAACACCCTATGACAGGGTGTTTTTTATGATTTCTTATACTGCACGAGTTGTAGCTGTGAAGGATGGGAAGGATAAAAGACAGGACAATGGAATGAGGATGTGCCTTTTGGCATAGCCTGCAGGCAGTATAAAAAAACGCTCTTTAAAGGATACTCTGCCTCCTTTAAAAAGCGTGATCAGCCTATTCAGCTGTGCAGCTCATCGCTGATGGTAACACGATGCTTGATTCCCTGACACCATTCCTTCAGCATCGCGATATCCTGTTCATCACGCACAATGCACTCAAGAAACAAGGTGTCCTTTTCACAGTTTGCCTGTACAACCACGGTATAGTATTCATCCAGATTCTCCACAATTCCCTTGCAGATCACCGCTTCCTTTTCGAAGCTGAAAGCGTCCATGACATCGACCGGCTTCTCCAGCTTTTTCAGAAATGTCGGAATTTCCTTTTCGAAGGTATAAGCGTTTGCCTTGATCATCCATTTCCAAGGCTCCTGTGCATCCTTGTACGGTGCCATAAAATGCATCGTCTGTGTTGTCTCATCAAAGCTTTTTTCACTGCAGCCATGAGCAGGAATACTCCAGCTTCCGAAAGGATAGGAAACTACTCCGTTTCGATAGCCCAGATGCGCGATCTTCAGCTCATCCGCATGCTGAATCAGAATCTCACGGTGGATTGCCGTACAGATACTGCGATAGGCATCCATCGGCAGCGGAAGCAGGTCATCCTTCTCATACGCCGCCTCCAGATAATCCAGAATGCTGTTGGCAATCTTATCCGTATATTCATTCATAGAGCTGTATGCAAAGTAACATTCCTTCCACAGCAGCACCATGGCGCAGTTGCGATAATAGCGTGCAGTACGCTTTCGATCATTCCATACAAAGAAATCATCTGCCAAGTCCTCGACATCCCTTGTCTGAAAATCATCTCTGTGAATATAACCCAGCGGTGTGACGACAAAGCCCTCTCTGTAGACAGGGTGATAATACTCCTGCGGCCAGGAGATGCATAATTCCTTTTCCTCATCGATATGATCCAGAACATAGCCCTGTATATCCTTCAGCCAGCGGTAAAAGTACTTGTATTTCAAATTTTCAAAATTGCGGTCCGTATAATATCCCGTCGGATCGTTTACCTCCAGCGGAATCTGTGAACCGCTGATAATCTCATCAAAAACAGTGCAGACAAAAGCATGGAATCCGGGTCCTGCGACATTGGTCTGTGCCGCAATACTCACAAAGCGGTCCTCATAGCCGCATTCAATATACCCCTCCGGACAAATATCAATCATGACGGTGGCATCATAATCCTCCAGCTTCAGCTTTTTCTCATCGCATACCTGCTTTAGAAAAGCACTGAATGCCTCTTTGTCCGTTTCCTTTTCCAGCTGTCCTTCCAATACAATTTCAATAGACATTGTCAAAACCCCTTTCAAAAAGGAACTGATTTCTCAGTCCCTTATTCAACTGCCAATACACGATAGACATTTTTCATTTCCCCATCGTAGATGACATCTTTCTTGTAATTCTTTGTACGGTCATATTCATAATCCTGAATTTCGATAACGCTGATCGTCATGGACTTCTTCAGACTCTCCACTTCCGTTTCTGCATAGGTCAATGTCAGCTTGACATCGTATCCCCGGCAGGCAGAGCCGTTATAGGTAAAATCCTTGGCTTCTACAGCATCCACCTTATAACCGGATACCTCCGGCAGGCTTTTCTTCCCGTATTCGTTTACGATGGTCGGATAATTTCCATAGTAGTATGCCTGTGCAAACTCCATGAAGTTGCGGATCTTATCGCTTGGTATGAACTGCAGTCCGCCAAGATCCTGGGCATCCTCTTTGTTGGATAATGTAAAGAAATCAAATGCAAAGCTGACTGCTACCATGGTAGCCTCCTCTTTTCTGTCCTCGCTGGTGATTGCTTCCGACAGCTTGTTATACGCCTCGATTTGCGCCTGCGTTGGATTCAAGGGCTCCACATATAAATCATTGGCAACCATTTTCACTTCCGCCTTCTCTTCATTTTTCGCTGTTTCTTTTTTCTTGCTGCTGTCGTCAGAGCTGCATCCGCTAACCATAGTTACCGATAGGATTCCGACGCAGAGAAGTAATTTCTTTGCTATTTGATTCATACAGACCTCCATAAAACGTTTATTAGTATATCATAATTTTTCAGGAAAACCTATGCGTTTTGACAAATTTAATAATTTCTTCAGAATACATGCCGCCTCCCTGAGAAAGCCGGGCACTTCCGCCCCCCTTCAGGTGATAGGCATCCGCAATTTCTTTGAAGACCTTTGCGGAATCAAAGTCCATATCCTTGTGAGAGGCTACGACTACATGAACATTGTCATATGTCTTTGCCACGAAGATGACCGCCTTTTTGTAATTCTCTGTTACATATTTTGCGACATCCGCTTCTGATTTCACATCAATATCATCAAAGAAATGGATGATGATATCCTCCTCGCTCTGTCCAAGCTCTTTTCCAAACATCTCATAATACTTCTGCTTCCAGACAACGATATCCCGATTCAGCTGACGTGTTTCATTGATTAAACGGTTGACACCGGTATTTACATAGAGGTGGGATACAGCCAGGGAACGGCTTGCTTCATCCAGCACCTTATAGCGTCTGGAAACGCAGTCAAGCAGCTGATCGCCGACCAGATATTTAATTTTATACCCCTTTGCTGTTTTTTCATACCCGCTGATGTACAGCATCTGCAGGTAGCGAAGGGATGGAACATGCATACAGCCGCACATATTGTAATCCAGTGCCCCGATGCGTACAACACGCAGATCATCGCGGTCAAGGTTTTTACCCTTGGCCATTTTGCTTGCCTCTACCCTTGTCGGATACTGTATACTGACTTCAAGATCATCGCGAATCAGACCATTGCACAGAACCTGCAGCTCAAATGCCATCTTATCGGTGAAATCCTCAAAGCTGAATTCAATATCATTTTCCTCATCCCCTACATGATGAGCCAGTGTCTCCACCTTATAAACATTGCCGAGAACCGCACTGATCAGATGCTGTGCCGTATGAATCTGACATTTACGGAAACGCTCATGCAGGTTCACACTCATAAAGACCGTACCCTCGAGTCGGGTATCCAGAAGGTGCCACATATGACCTTCCTCATATTTCAAATCCAGTACCATGTGCTCGTCGATCATACCGATATCACTGGCCATTCCGCCGCCTTCTTTATAAAAGATGGTATCCTTGCAGGCATGCCAGAAGAGGCCGTTATCTTCCCGGACTTCCAGAACCTTGGTGGAAAGCTCCGTTGTAAAGCAATTATCATACAGTTTGTTGATCATAAGTATCCTCCTTTTCCAGTGTATTTTCTTATATTCTACCACACTTTTGTGTCTTTTTCTCAAGAAACTCATGTAACTAACACGTTATCTCATGATATAATGGTATGCGTCAGGAGTTGATGAAATGAATCAGGTAGCGAAACATTGGAAGGACTATGAATGCATCGATGCCGGCAGCGGGGAAAAGCTGGAGCGATGGAAGGATATCATACTGCGCCGTCCCGATCCGCAGGTGATCTGGCCGATGGAGGAAAACAGCATGTGGAATTCACCGCATGCACATTACCACCGTTCAAAAAGCGGTGGCGGTAGCTGGGAATATAAAAAGAAATTCAAGGATAGCTGGACGGTCTCATATGGCGATCTGCGCTTTAAGGTTTCTCCAACCGGATTCAAGCATACCGGCCTGTTCCCCGAGCAGGCTGCGAACTGGGACTGGATGATGGATACGATTCAAGGCAGCGGACGTGAGGATTTGCGTGTGCTGAATCTGTTCGCCTATACCGGCGGGGCAACCATGGCATGTGCCAGTGCGGGAGCGGCAGAGGTCGTACACGTTGATGCCAGCAAGGGTATGGTGAATTGGGCCAAGGAGAATATGATGCTCTCCCATCTGGAGAATCATAAAATACGGTTTATTGTGGATGATGTGCTGAAGTTTGTTGCCCGTGAAAAAAGAAGAGGCAGAACCTACCATGCTATTATCATGGATCCGCCAAGCTATGGCAGAGGACCGAATGGAGAAATATGGAAAATTGAGGAACAGCTGTATCCGCTGATCTCCGCATGTATGGAAATACTGGATGAGAACCCGCTGTTTTTCCTTGTGAATTCCTATACCACCGGATTCCCGCCAACTGTTTTATACAACCTGCTGCGTACCACCGTTGGTAAAAAGCACAGGGATGGTCAGATTGATGCCGGAGAAATCGGTCTGCCCATTACAGCCACAGACAGTGTGCTGCCATGCGGAATCTATGGAAAATGGGTTAGCAGTAAGCGATGAAAGCATTGTCAAAATACCATATGAATTACGTTTGCATGTTTATGAATAAAGGAATCCGAATTGCTATGTGTATACAATAGCTCTGGATTCCCTTTTTTTATTATTTCAGTATCTTCCTGCGCCTTTTATCATTTGATAGTGTAAGCAAATCATTAGCAAAAAATGAAAAAAAGCAGATTGCATGGAATTACAATCCGCCTGTCTACTTCAGATAAGACTTCCAGATATTCAGCTCACGCTGAGCACTTTCATGGGAATCGGATGCATGGATCACGTTGTTCACCAGGCGTACAGCTGCAGATGCCTTTTCATAGCTGTCATCGCTGTATTTCCCGCGGATCGTATCTGCACCGGCATCCTGCGGATTGGTTTTCCCTGCAAGTGTCCGTGTAAGCGTGATAATATCGTCATTTCCCTCATAGCTGACCTCCATCGGCATGATGGTATGCGGTCCGTCATAATAAAAGGAATTAAAAAGTTTTCCCGGGAAATTAAAATCCTTACTCATGGAATTGATCACACCTGCGTAATGATCAATCAGCGTCTTCATAACATCCATTGTAACCGTAAGTGTACAGCTTTTCTCAATCACGAGTCCATGAGAGCGCAGCTCCCTAAGAACCTCCTGTGCATGTCCGCCTGCAAACGCATCCGGCTTCAGCATCAAAAATGTTTTCTGTTTCATAGTGACCTCCTGTTTTTCTTTAGTATACACCATTATTTCAGAAATTTGTATCCCCTGTCCTGCTTCCGTACAAAAGGGTTACTGCTTGTGGATATACGTAATCATATCAGCGATGATTTCCACGCGGTTAAAGGGTGTGATCAGATAATAGCCATCGATATAGGGCCGCATTTCATCCATGGTTTTACAGCTGATATCCACTGCCAGTTTCTGTGCCTCCTTTCGCGTTGTTCCTTCATACATTGCGACGATTTCTTCATCCACTTCGATTCCGGAAATTTCATTGTTCATATACACCGCATTGCGATGGGATACAATTGGTAGAACACCGCCCAGAATATAGGCCTGCAGCTCTTTTCTTGCTCTTTTCAGATTGAAAAGAGCCTGCCGTGAATGTACCGGCTGTGTTAGAAAGCCTTCCATTCCCTGCGTGACCTTGCGCTTTGCTTTGGCAAGCTCAGCTTCGAAATTGACAGCGTTCAGATTCAGTGCTCCAAAAACCATAAAGGGACTGGTGAACATCGTTTCATTCAGATCACGGATATAGCCTGCCAGAATCTGCGAATTGAAATTGAAGACTCCCTTGACCTCCTGACGGTCCTCACTGGGAATCGGATCGCCTGTAACAACCAGTACATTGCGAATCCCTTCAATCTGCAGACCGAACAGCAGTGCCTTTGTCGCATTGATATTGCGGTCACGGCAGGTCATATGCGGTATGACATCCAGACCCAGCTCCCGATGCAGCTTGCAGGCAATCAGTGAGCTGTCAACACGGGCACGGGCAATCGGACAGTCCGCGATGGTTACAGCATCCACCCCGGCTTCCTTTAGAAACTCCACATGATTCATAAAGCGTTCAATTTCACAATTCGCCGGCGGATCGAATTCCACTGCTATGACCGGCTGCTTTCTCTGCAGCTTTCTGCGCAGGGGATTGTGATCCTCCTGTGGAATACGCTGTGTTTCCTGTGCCGGCTGCTGTACCTTTTGTATGATCTTATGCTCCTGCAGAGCTTCCCTGGTCTTTTGAATGTATACCGGTGTTGTTCCACAGCAGCCTCCCAGCAGCCTTGCACCCTTTTGCCAGATTTCCCGCATTTCCTTTGCGAAGTATGTCGAGCTGTCTCTGAAATAGGTTCTGTTTGCCAGAATGGTCGGATATCCGGCATTTGGCATGATCAGAATCGGCTTTTGTGTTCGATCGATGGAATCCAGCAGTCGCTTCATATGCATCGGACCGCACACGCAGTTCAGACCGCAGGCATCCACATGCTCATCCGCAAGACAATCCTGCAGCAGACGACTCATTGCGATTCCCTGACGGCTGTATCCATCTGCTGTAACCGCAAAGGATACAATAATACAGGCCTGAGGACACTGTTCTTTGATATACGAGGTTACCGCATGCAGCTCCTGCGTATTCAGCAGCGTTTCAAACAGGAAGCAATCCGCCCCCTCCGCAAGAAACACATCCACGATTTGCTGATACTGCTGTGCCAGAGATACATTTTTCTGTTCCATGATCGGCCCGATATCCGCAAATACCTTCACCTTGTCTTTGGCTGCTTCCTTAGCTATGCGATAGCCCTCCTGAAGAATGCGCCGTATCATCTCCCAGCTGCATTCCAGATGCTGTTCATTCGCGGAAAAGGTGTTCGTCTTAATGGCATCCGCGCCTGCCTCAATATACTCCTGATGAATGGCCGCAACCCGCTTTGGATGGTTTAGATTTGCCATTTCACACGGCTTTTGATCCTCTGCATAGCGCTGTGCATAATATGTGCCAAAGGCCCCGTCAAACAGCATATATCCCTGAGTATTCAAATAGTTCTCAATCATCCCAGCACCTCCTTAGCGATGTCCGCGCTTTCCTTTGCATCCCTGGCATAATAGTCCGCATGAATCTGCTTTGCATAGTCGGCAGATACAACAGCTCCACCCACCATGATTTTACACTCATGCCCACTCTCATGCAGTGCCTGTATCGTTTCCTCCATGGATTTCAGTGTTGTAGTCATCAGCGCACTCAGCCCAATCAGACGTACCTGTTCCTTAATAGCGGTTTCCACCACAGTCTCCACCGGTACATCCTTTCCCAAATCAAATACCTGATAGCCGTAATTCTCCAGAACAACCTTGACGATATTCTTTCCGATATCATGGACATCCCCCTTGACCGTTGCCAGAATGATTTTCCCTTTGGATATGGATTCCAGTCCGCCTGCCTGCACGGAGCGGCGTATCTCTTCAAACGCACACTGCGATGCTGTTGCGGCATTGATCAGCTGCGGCAGATAGATTTCTTTTTTCTCATAGCGGGCACCGACCGCATCCAGTGCCGGTATCAGATGCTCATTAACTATCTGCAGCGGTTCTTTTTCTGACAAAAGCTTCGTACAGAGCTGCCGTGTTTCTTCCTTCAGCCCGCGCATGATGCTTTCTTCAATATTTATATGGACAGATTCAATATGCGGCTTTCCACCCTCCCGCTTCTGCTGTGCATATATGCGGATATACTCCTGCGAATCAACATCGATTCCCTGCAGGACACGGTAGCTGCGCACGGCATCCATCATCGCCGCCTGATTCGGATTCATGATCGGCATACTCAGTCCGGCCTGCATCGCCATCGTAAGAAAGCTCTGGTTCAACAGAATACGGGATGGAAGGCCAAAGGAAATATTGGATACACCCAGCACCGTATGTACACCGAGCTGTTCGCGAATCGCTGTTAAAGCCTGCAGGGTTTCTTTGGCACCGCTTTGCTGGGCGGAAACCGTCAGTGTCAGGCAGTCCAGAAAAACCCTCTCCTTTGCGATACCGTAGCGCTGTGCAGTTTCTACAATGCGTGTCCCGATTTCCAAACGCTTCTGTGCACATGCAGGGATACCGTCCTCATCCATGGTCAGTCCAACCACATTGGCACCGTATTTCTTCACCGCAGGCAGAATACTTTCCATAACCGCCGCTTCCCCATTCACGGAATTTACGATAGCAACACCGTTCACTGCGCGTAGGGCCGCGCGGATCACAGCCGGATCGGTGGAATCAATCTGCAAGGGAAGATCGATCACGGATTGCAGCTCCTTAATCACCTCCACCATCATTTCTTTCTCGTCGATACCCGGCAGTCCGACATTCACATCCAGAATATCGGCTCCTCCTTCCACCTCTTCCATGGCGATCGCGAGAATTTCATCCATACGATGCTCCTGCAGGGCAGCCTTCATGCGCTTATTTCCTGTCGGATTGATGCGCTCCCCAATTACATGCACATCCTGTATATGCAGACATTTGGTCGGTGTACAGGCATAAGAGCCAATGCGCTGCTTACGTTTTTCTACAGCGATTGTTGTTGGAAGTGTATTCTTCAGCTCCTGTATAAACTGAGGGGTCGTACCGCAGCAGCCGCCTACATAGGCAAGGGGAAGCTTTGTATATGGCAGCAGCATGCGTGCATAGGCAGCAGCATCAATGCTGTAGGTATTCGTTAACGGATCGGGTAGTCCGGCATTTGCCTTGATGATCAGCGGCAGATTTGTCATCGCTGCAAGCTCCTCAGCAATCGGAAGTATCTGATCCGGTCCAAGAGAGCAGTTGATTCCAATGGCATCCGCTCCCAGCCCCTCTGCACATAAGGCAAAGCTGGCCGTTGTACAGCCGGTAAAGGTTCGATGATCTGCCTCAAAGCTCATGGTCACAAAAACCGGAAGCTGTGTATGCTCCTTAGCTGCAAGAATAGCCGCCTTCACCTCATACAGATCACTCATGGTTTCAAATATAACCAGATCTGCACCTGCCTGTTCCCCTGCAACTACCTGCTGGCGGTACAGCTCATAGGCTTCCTCAAACGGAAGATAGCCATTTGGCTCAAGCAGCTCTCCGATTGGTCCGATATCCAGTGCAACCTGAACGCCGTTTCTTCGTTTCGCGGCTGATTTTGCCAGCTGTACCGCTCTTGTTATGACTTCCTCCACCGTATACTGTGACTTGCACAGCTTTTTGGCATTTGCTCCGAACGTATTTGTATAGATAATATCGCTGCCACTGTCAATATAAGCCGCATGCACATCTTCAATGATTTCCCCATGCTCCATCATGAACAGCTCCGGAGAAGCTCCGGCAGGCAGCCCTTTGTCCTGCAGCTGTGTACCCATGGCACCATCCAGAAACTGGATTTTATTTTCAATTTCCACAGAATTTCCCTCTCTTTCGATAGGCACACTGCTTCACCAGTTGGCAGTGCCCGCACCCGCGCAATACAGCGGGCTGTATCCGATCCGCAATGCCGATAATAGCGGTAACGCTTTTCATCGGTACCAGCAGACTGCTTTCATTCACATGAAGTCCAATACGCCGTTGTGCATCCAGCGCCTGAAGAAAGGATGCCTGCAGGGTGATCGGCAAATCACCATAACCGCATGAATAGCGGTCTGTCAGATAAGGATAGCTTTTCTGCAGCTCCTTTTGCAGATTATCGCAGACAGCCTCGATGGCTGCACTGGCACAGCTGTCAAACAAAACAGCCTTCATCATATCCTGTACCTGCAGCTTTTTCATTTCCTTATCGATCCGTGAGCCAAGCGTTGCCGCCATGAATATACAGGCATGACTTTCCTTCAGCAAACGCTGTATGTCACTTCCTATAAACTGCACACCGCTATCCACAGGCTGCGCATCATGCAGTCCGAATACACGATATACGACACGCGGTTCACTGTATCGCAGAACCAGCTGTTTCATTTCCTTCAACACTGATCGCGTCTGTTCATCAGGATTGTTTTCCCCATACCCTAGAAAATGCAGGATTTCTTCTTCGCTGATATCTGTTAATTCCCTACGCATAAACCGCACCCTCCTTATAAATAAAAAAGCTCTCCCCCATAGGACGAAAGCTGTATTTCGTGTAACCACCTATTTCATATCCGCCACTGTCAGCGAATTCTCTTCAGTACGCCGGAAGCATCCGGTTATACCGCAGTGCTGTAACGGGCACTTTCCCGTCATGAACTCTGATTGCCCATGCAACTCCAAGACCATCTTCCTCAGGGCTTCCCTGTTTTCTTCCACCATATCCGAAAACTCTCTGTAAGCTTCACCCTGCATACTCTTCTCTTCCTTGTCTTTGATTTGTTACATTTTATCATGATAATGTTTTCACGTCAATGAAAACAAATGAAAAAAGCAGAGCAATCTGCCTATTTCTCCATAAACTCCCGAATCATATCCAGGCGGTTTTTTGTGTCCTCATATCCCAGATCAAACCAGCGTCCCAGCAGCTCTTTATCATGCGTATAGCGTGTAACCCCATAATCTGCACTTGGACGAAGAACAATTGCATTTCCCTGTTCCTCCAGCTCCTTTACAATCTGCCACTGCTTCTGATAATTGATATGGCGGATTTTCAGATTCTCACGGATTGTTTTATTCCCCGGATACATTAGCTTCGCCAGCTGAATCTGCCATCCAGGTGCCGGTTTACGCACATAATTTTCTTCCTTGGTGGAAATGAATACATGCTTCGTATTTCCCTGCCGAATGCTCTGCTCAATCGGAATCATATCAACAAGCCCGGCATCCATATACGTATGTCCGCGGAATTTATACGGCCGTGTAAGCAAAAACAGGGCACAGCTCGCCTGCATCAGAATCTGCTCTTCCGGATCAAAGTATTCCTTTGGAAAATATTCCACCTCATTGGTATCCATATTATATACACCGATATCCAGTAATGTTTTGTTGTTCATAAAGGCTTCATAGTCAAGGGGAGCATGCTTCTCGATGAATTTGCATACGTAACCGATGCCGAACACACCCTTTTCATGAATCAGAGGAGATACACCGATTGCACCTGATTCACATGCCGCATCCACTCCTGTGACACGTAGACGATCCTTCTGTTTTGCGACAAACGGCAGCAGAACCTCTGCACCGGCACTGATTCCAACGGTATATGGAAATTCAATATCATAGTCCAGAAAACACTGCAGAACTCCACAAGTATATGCAGCCTTTGTGCCTCCGCCTTCGCAAATCAAACCAATTTTTTCTGCCATTTTTCTACACCTCGCAGCCCTTTCATTATACTATGAGCTGACGGTAAGGTAAAGAAATAATTTACCTGTAACTGTAAATAAGACATTCAAAAGAAATCGTTTATCCGTCATTCTGTTTTCAGATGAAGCAGTGTGTAAAAGCCGATCAGAGCTTTATCCCACAGTGATATGCCGTGCTGATAAAGTCTTGCTAGCAATAAAACATTACATACTTCTGTTCCTGAACAGCTCGAATCAACAAATGCTCAGCCGTTCGCAAGCTCTCTGTTATGTAGCCTTTTTCATAAGCATCCTCTGTATACAGCTGCAGTGGAAACAGTTTTATCCATGCATAAATATTTTTTTCAACCTGAAGCTCATGCAGAAGCTCCCTTATTTCCTGCCATGAGCGTATGATCAGGTAGCGTCTGTCCAGCATATGGTCAGATATCTTTTCAGCGATAGGAAACTCTTGTATATCAATCAGGTGTTTATGAAAGGATTCTTCATGTAAAACCTGATGGCTGATATGTTCATCCTCCAGCTCCATCAACCGGTTTGCTATAACATCATCGATAATAAAAAGTGCACTTGTATTTTTCATGTTTCCTCACTTCCTTTTTTCCATTATATATATTCGAAAATTAGTTTTTGGTTAGATACACTGATATAAAAAGAAAACAGCCACATTCATGACTGTTTTCTAATCTTTATGAGCGAGCGGTTTCTGTATTGTTTTTGTTATCATCCAGTTCTTTCCACTTTCTGCCAAACAGAACGAAGATTACCTGTACGATTAGGAAGGCTGCCATAAGCAGTGTCCATCTGTCAACCAGAACCATCGCAAGTGTAATATCCTCCGTAAGGAAGAATGCTATTACAGAGACAACTGCTGTTATCGTGCTTGCCACACGCAGCCATTTTCTTCTCTTATAGCCTTTTGACTGTTCTTCATCATTTCTCATTGCGGAAGTTTTTTTCATCTTCCTCCTCTTCCTCCTTCTTCAGCTTGGATAACAGAAGGAACAGACCGAGAAGTACCGTACCACCGGCACAGATCAGATTGATCAATGCCCATTCATTCTGTGAGCCGCCGCCTTTCGGAGTTGGATTTTCCTGAACCTCTGTGCTTTCTCCACCCTGCGGCTTATCAGGATCATCTTCATTCACAATCGGTCCTGGATTCGGTGCCGGTGTCGGAGCTGGTGTCGGTATGACCGGTACGACGATTGGAGGAGTAATTGGATTCACAGGAGTCTGAGGAGCTGCTGGTGCTGCCGGTATCGGAGTACCTGGATTTTGTGGTGTTACTGCAGGAGGCGTAGGTGTTACCGGCGTTGGAAGTATCGGAGCTACAACCTCTGCAAAGCCTGCAGTAAATACGGTATCCTCAGTGAAATAGGTGTTTCTCATAGCGTCTGTATTCACATAAGCATTGCCATTTGCTGTCCAGCTCATAAAGCTGTACCCATCATTTGCAATAGCATCTACCAATGCCTGCGGTCTTACTGCTGCTGTTGTATCGTTACCCGGACGGGTAACATATTCTACGGTTGTTCCTGTAACGGAGCCATTGGTATCCGCAACATATGCAAAGCGTACCTGATATTTATCCGGTGTACCATCCGGTGTTGTATCCGGATTCGGCAATCCGCCTCTGGTATCCGCAGAATAGTATACGTTGACGGTTACATGCTCACTTTCAACGACCTTTGTATCTGCAACTGTAAACACATATCCCGGAATGCTGATTCTGTGGGCTTCACCATACAGATAGGTTCCATGCTCGATATCATTTACCGTTATAGCAGGCGCGAGTTCTTCCCCTGTATCCTCATTGAGGAAACGAACAGCTGCAGTATAGGTATTGATTGCATAATTGGCCGTGAATACAGCCCCTTCGCTTGTAATTTCCATCCCCTGCTTCGGAGTCTGCGGAGTCCAGTTTACAAAGTGATATCCACTGTTCGCTGTAGCAGTTGCAATCTGATTTTGTGTAAGTCTACCGGTTCCGTCCTCAGCATAATTTCCCTGCTTATCATAGAGAGTGACATATGTCTTGTTGAAGCTGACGGTTCCGTTTACTGCTGCGAATGAAACCTCTGCCTGATATTTATCCGGTACATTGTCAGGCTGCTCAGGATCCGTTGAATCTGAACCATGATGATCTTCTTCAAAGCTTGCGTAGAATACAGTATTACTATGGATAATATACGTACTTGGGTCATTGATTTCTATACCTTCAGGGTGATTTACATCCCTTACTATCCATTTATCAAACGCATAGTTCAAATTAGCCGTAGGCACTGGCATTGCAAATCCTGTGATATTGCCAATCCTTGTATTTGCAAGTATACCACTATATAAGGTAGTACCTGTAAGTGTACCATTTGTCTCTGCTACAAAGTTCACATTGTATGTTTCTTCCTTATAATCTGGCTTTCCGTTCCCATTGGTATCCTTTGCATAATAAACACGAATGATATTATTTGCTGCTTCTGTATCAATGGTTAAAGGATTATTTTTTACCTTATCCAAAGCATACGGACTTCCCCCATACGTTACAGAGACTTCCGGGTCCAGTGTAATCACTTCTTCAAATGCAGCTTTCTTTGTATCGGTTTTCCCTTTTACACCGTCGTAATAATATTCTATGCTGTAGTCATAGCTGCCCTTTGTAAATTCAGCAATGAAACTGGTATCCTCATTTAAATCCAGTTTCGTTGTCGGTGTTTTCGGAGACCATTTCAAGCTATTCTGATCATAGCCTCTTGCCGCTGTAGCTGTAGCTATCTGTTCGTCGCTTAGATGTCCGATTCCACCGTCTTTCACGGTTGCATATTTGCCATTCTTATACAGGCTTACGTAGAACATTTTATTTCCCGGTTCATTCTCATGTACCGCATCTATTGTTCCGTTTACTGCTTTATACATCACCTTTATCTGATACTTATCCGGAATCTGATCCTTGTTTTCATCCTTACTATAATAAACCTTTATGATATTCTTCTTATTATCCGTATCGACAGTCAGCGTATTGGCTTTTGTAAATGTAAAGTTTTCAATTGGAAGCTGACAGCTGGATCCTTCTATTATATCTCCAAATTTTGCATCCTTATATTCATCATCATGAATTTTCTTATTGCTATCCTCATCAAAATGCTGGATTGTATATTTCTGATCTGTTTTCTTCCATTGTGCATAAAGAGCTACCGAAGTTTTCACTGTAAATTTCGCATGTGCTGCATACCTGGTTCCTGATCCATCGTCAGCAATTCATGCAGCTTCCCCTCTTTTACATCATCCGCTGCGAGCCGGTTCCCCTCCAGGTCCTGATAATGAATCGTAGCAGTCGCTTTCGTATAGATATTGATTACCAGATTTTTTTCTGATTCCCCAACCTCTCTGTTATAAACAATGCTGTTATCAAATGCCTCGCCATTTACTGTGACCTGTTCAACTGCATAGTTCGCATTAGCTGTAATTTCAGTTTTCTCCGGATTGGTAGCTGAACCAAATGTCAGTACCCCTGACGTCTTTTCAGCGCCATCCACATGCACTGCGACATTTAACTTTGAAACTGCCTCAGGAATATCACCGCTTCCTGTCTCATATACAGCGATTGGCTTATTCTCTGTTGTAATCTGTACAAAATCATCTGCGTAAGCTATATCGTCATTTGCTACAATAGTAGTCATAGAGGATGGTACCAGCTGCAATGTCATTACGATAGCTAACAGCAACTTACTGAACCCTTTTTTCATATACATCCTCTCCTTTCTCTTATGGTGTATATAAAGTATTTCCCACTTTACACGATTAGTATAGAGCTGGAGGAGTTAGAATTTGGTTAGATTGCATCCTCGGACAAAAAAAGTTCAGCAGGCGCATGAACTCTTCATTTCTAATTTACTGATTTGTATTCTGTATATAATAGTGCAGTCGTTCCTTACGATTACGCACCTTTCCCTGAAAGCTCGAGGATACACGCTGTGCAATCCGATACGCACCATCCTCAAGCCGGCATGGCAGAAGGACAAGAAACTGATATCGATTCAACCTGGTGAACACATCCCCGCTTCTTAAAGAGCTTTGTATGGAGACTTTCGCCTTTTCCAGTAATTTCTCCAGACGTTTCTCATCATCCCCGTCTGCTTTAATTTCGAAAATGAATAGAAAATACCGTAGATTCTCGCGTACTGCATTTCGCATGGAAATTTCGTAAATATAATCAAATGCAGTATTATCACAGTATAATGCCCCTCTGGAAATTTCCTTGCTCTTATAATAGGAGGTGATACCCTCAATATTTTTCTTCTCTTCATTATTTCCGATGATATCGGAATACAGCTCTTTCATTTTTTCTGAAAGACTGATCGCATATTCGCTTACCAGCATCCTGGTAGAGGTCTGGTAGTATTCATATGCCGCAGCGTAATCGCCCTCACTGATCAGGGCCTGTATATAATAGAAATGGTTTTCTTCAACTGAGGGCTCCAGAGTGGCCGCCTTCAACGCAATGCTTTTTAATTCCGCATATTGCGCACTGCGAAGATAATACGCACACAGCTTATCCGTTACGGATAAAAATACATTACGGAAATATTCCACCTTCTGCATGAACCACAGCTGCTCCGTATCGTTATATAAACCGCCATCATACAAATCAATGATTATTCTCGCATGTACGGAAGTATTGTCGTCATAGCTGGCTGCCTTTTCAATTGCCGCAAATTCCTTCTCAAACAGGGATGTATCGACGATGGTTTCAACCTCCGGCTGAAAACGGTAACCACCCTTTTCTGTGTGTATAAATTCGATATCCTGGAACGTATGAATTTCCTTCAGCAGCTTACGCAGACGGAAGATGTTGAATTTCAGAGAACTCAGCGGATTATCACTGTTTTCCCAAAACAGCTCCATCAGAAAATCTCTGGAGACGTTATTTTGATCCTGCAGGATCAAAACTTCCAACAGGCTGAGAGACTGGCGGGACAGATAATCCCGCATATTGAACACTTCTCCACCATATTCAATCGTAAAGCCGTCAAACAGGTGGATATACATTTTACTGCTGTTCATGAAATTCCTCCTCATCTCATTTGTATAATTGCTGCTAAGTAAATCCATATTCCAACACATAGATTCCCTCTGAAAAAAACCTGCCTTATCATGCTACTGCAAAATCGGAAGAATGTCCACAATAAGGCAATGATATTTGTAAAAAAGGAATTTAAAAGCTGCTTCCCGGGGTTGGATGAAGTCTTATTCTTATGCATACAGATACATATGCTTAATTTTCATTCAAAAAAGCGCTCACCGTTTTCTTTATGAATTTACTGATACCGATATGTGACAAAGCTTTTTTGATAATGATTTCAAATGGATAAAGTGGTCAAAGGCAGAGCCGTACATGCACATCCTGTATATTTATCGCTTAGTTAGGAACTCATTTCCTTCTACAGAAAGAAAAAGACCCTTAGGTCTTTTCTCTTTACATCATCGGTGAGAACAGATTTAAAATTGCCCGCATGATACGAATCGAAAGCCGGACCTGCCGGCATTCCTCCAGTGTTACCTGATGACTTTTTGAAAGTGTTTCAAGATAATCCCTTTTCACATCCATAACCACCTTGCTGCGATAGAACCATACACCGCATTCATAATGCAGGTAATAGGAACGATAGTCCATGTTTACCGTACCGACGATCGCCATTTTATCATCTACAACAAAGCTTTTTCCATGAACAAAGCCCGGTGTGTATTCATATATTTTTACACCACCCTCAATCAGATCCTTATAATTGGAGCGTGTTACTGCGAATACATACCATTTATCCGGAATATGCGGTACAAGAATACGAACATCAATTCCATTTTTCGCCGCCAGCAACAGTGCTGTTTTCATCTCATTATCGATAACAAGATACGGAGTAGTCGCATATACATACCGGTTGGCACTGTTAATCATATTGATATGTGTATATTCTCCTACATTTTCCTCATCTGTCGGGGAATCGCTGTACGGCTGCACATAGCCGTCATTGTGAATATTCTCAAACACCTTGAAATCGGGCTTGTAGGAAAATACATCATCCTTTTCCTTTTCATCATAATTCCAGAACTGCAGAAACATCAGCGTCAGATTCCATACAGCTTCTCCGCGAATCATGACACTGCAGTCCTTCCAGTGACCAAAGCGCTCTTTCTGATTGATATACTCATCTGCAAGATTGATTCCCCCAGTCATTCCCACCTTTCCGTCAATGACGAGGATTTTTCGATGATCCCGGTTGTTCATCTGCATGGCAAGCCGCGGCTTGATCGGATTGAACACCTTTGCCTGAATACCAAGCCTTCTCAGTGTCAGATAGTAGTCCTGCGGAAGCGTTGTAATACAGCCCGCATCATCGTACATGACACGTACCTCCACGCCCTGTTTCACCTTATCGATCAGAATGTCCAGAATGGTATCCCACATCACACCGGGGGCGATTATGAAGTATTCCATAAAAATGAAGCTTTCAGCCTTTTTCAGCTCCTCCACCATTGCCTTGAACTTTTCCTCACCTACTGGAAAGTAGGTTGTTTCCGTATGATTGTAGATGGGAAAGATTGCATTCTTCCACAAATAGTTGGCCTGCTTGTGTGCAAGCGGATCCTCTGCCTCCAGAGCCTCCATGATTTCTGTATTCTGCCAGGAAATTTCCTGATAGTTTTCCAGTGCCTCGCTGTCTCGCTTACGCAGCTCCTTGGGAACCTTCTGTCCGCCAAACAGCAGATAGATCAGGCCTCCGAAGACAGGTACAGCCATGATCAGCAGCACCCAGGTCAGCTTATAGGTCGGATTGTCATTTTTATTGATGATGTAAATGCTCATGCAGAAGCTTAGGGCGATCAGAATAAAATAAATCGCCACAAAGTATTCGCTGAGCTTGAAGACGATACCGAAAAATACGAACAGCTGAATCAGAATCAGTATCGATACAATCAAAATTTTATTATGTAAAAGGGATAGTAGTTTACGAATCATGCAGCTCCCTCCTTTTTTTATTTCTGGTTATGCAGATATTCTTTCACCATGGTAATATTGCCGTCCAGTGTCTCCAACTCAATATCACGATCCTTGCCGGTACCGGTTCCAATGACACAGAGGCTTCCCGCATCATCCAGTTCACCGCAGGAAATGACAACAGCTTTTTTGAAATACGCCATGGCATTCTGTGTACGCATTTCCTCATTCAGCTTGATGACATCGATGGATTTCTTTTTCGGATGATATTTGGCTATTTCATTTGCCAGCTTACGGTTCTGCGGATTGAAGCCGATCTGTACGACACTGCCCTTTGCGATGCAGTCCAGACAGATGAGCGTCGGATTCTTCCCCGCATTTGCCAGATCCTTTGCGGCTGCCTCTGCACCGATAAAACGCATCTTGTTCTTATCGGTAAACAGAAAGCCCACCTTTTTGCGCTCATCCCTGTTCAGTCCCTTTGCGATTTCAACAGCTGCGGCTATTGTCGCAGAATTCCGGTTATAATTATGGGCATTGTGAAAGCCGTGCATCATCCAGTACATCAGCATGACAGTCAGCAGGAATAACCCACAGGATATCAGTGACGCCAGTCCCGTTGAAGTAATCAGCGGCTGCAACCCATACAGACCTCCGAAAATCAGCGCAAAGAACAGGAAGATCGGAACATAGGTTGCCACCATGGTCTTGTTTGCCGTCTTGGTGCCGTCAAAAGGAAAATACAGCACCTTTTTCCAAAACTTTCTTTCCGGTGTGTCATAAGGAACAACAATGACCGTCTTCATCTGCTTCATATTTCCATATAAATAATTATGCGCATGTGACAGCAGCTTTTTTCCTTCAATCATCGTGGGTTCATAACCAAGTGCGTGAAAATCCTGATGCAATGCTTCGATAAAACGCTTCTTCTGTCTTCGACTGAAACGTGTACCATATGTTTTTGTATATTTCTCCAATACTGTTTTATCCATATAAGCGCCTCCTGAAACTAATATTCTTATTATACTAGAAATAAGAGAAAAATTACAGTGAATCAGGGATATCCAACGAAAAAGAGGACACTTTTCCTCTGTATCCCCTTTCATTACTGCTATTACAGAGGCGGCTGCAATCTTTCGTGTATTCGGTTATTGCTTACCTGCACACTGCAATTGCCTTACTCTAAATGGCAGAGATACAGCATGGAATTACTTGCTGTAACTAAGTATGCAAGCAGAAAAGCTCACATCATGGTGTGAGCTCTCTGTATATAATTATCTATCTTAGTTTTCAGATTTGCCTTGCTTCCTTCTTCGACGAAGAACAACAGCAGCACCTCCGGCGAGCAGCGTCAGCATACCGGCTGCGCCAGTTGATGTCGTATCTCCGGTATCCGGATGCTCAGCATCAGGCTTTGACGGCTCCTTCTGTCCATCCCCCTGTGGCTTCTCATCATCCCCAGCGGATACCGGCTGCAACTTACGATAGCTTTGCTGCAAGGCCTCATATGCTTTGGTTATAGCTGCTTCATCCGCTGACTCATTTGCCAGCACAGCCTCTGCCTGCCTGAGGGCCTTAACAAATGCCTCCCAGGAGGCTGCCGTATAGCCTTCCTTTTTAACAGTCTTCAGTATAGACACCAGGTTTTGCAGCTGATCTCTATTTGCTGTACCCTGTCCGATTTCAAGTGCCAGAACCGCCTGCTTCAGATTCTTCAGTGCCGTATCCACCTCACTTTGTAAAGCTTTCTCATTTGCCAGCACCTTTTCTGCTGCGGCAATGGCTTTTTCAAGCGCGGCATAGCTGTTTGCAGTATAGCCTTCCGCTTTGATTTTCTTCGCAGATGCCACAAGCTCCTTCAAATCCCTCTTGTCAGCTGTTATCACTGCTTTTTCCAGCCCCTGCATCGCCTTTTCCAAAGCAGCAGCACAGCTGTTCACATCATCCTGCGTGGCAGTTTCATCTGCATACGCTGCAGCTGCACGATACCATGCCGCTTCAAACGCCTTCCAGCTATCCTTTGTATAGTCTTTCTCCACATAGGTTTTGGCCTGATCCAGAAGCTTCTGCAGTTCTTTTTTATCTGCCCTTACCGTGACCTTCACCTCTATGGTGTGCCCGGCTGCTTTTCCACGTAAGGTGTACACACCGGCTTTGTTTACATTCACATCCTCCAGATTCCATGTGATCGTCTCCAGCAATTCAACATCGTTATCGAGCTTGACAAGAATCTGTTTCGGCAGCTGATCCTGTAATGTCTTATCACCAAATGCAATCGTTAGCGCCGGAATCTTCTCCATCAGGCTTACAACAGATGCACCCGGGTATTGTACATTTACGTTATTAAAGACCGTTGTTGAACGGAATGTCTGTACGCCGAGATAGCCATCCTGCATATCCACATTGCTTCGTTCCAAAATCTTTTCCCCATCCAGCCAGTACTCCAATTTACCGGCACCGTCATACACAACCTTCAAATGCGCCTGTGTTGCTGCTTTGGTTTTCTTTGCGGGAATCACTTTTGTCACATTCCAGATTTCACCGTTCTGGTTTTTAAACAGCTTGGCAATGGAACTGCCGTCATCCTTTCGCTCTATGTTTGTACAGAACCAGTCAGCTGACGGATTGTTTCTATCGCTGACGCCGAATACGATACCTGCAGCCGTACCTTCCAGAATATGCATATCTGCTTCGTAAATAAACGGTTTGTCTTTGTAGATCCGGGTATCATGAATCAAAAAGCTGTCACCGCCGGTATTGGAGCCAATAACCCCATCTGCAGTTTTCGCCCAGATTCCTCCATCCAGATTCCAATCCGGAATATTGGAAGCAAAGCTGGATGTGAATAGTTTGATTTCCACTTCCCTTTCCAGACCCTGTGCACTGGCTTTGATTTTATAGGTTCCCTCCTTACTGCCGGAAACAACGATACTTCCCTTTTCTTCTTTCACCAGCTGTAATCCCGGATCAAGTGTCCAAACGACATCACCGCTTTCCATATTCGGATACATGTTGGTATCAACACGGAATTCCGTATGAACCTGTGCTTCCCGCGGTGCTGACAGATATAGCTGCGGTGCTTCCGATTCAGAGCCTGACTTGCCGGTATACATGGACTTCATATCATAAATCTTCAGCTGATCAATCGTAACATCTCCATCATCACAGAAGAATTCCATACCGATATTGCTGTTTTCCTGATACATAGCGGTAGAAATATTGGCCTCTCCATCGTTTCCAAACGCTTCCACAGCACCCTGATCGATGATGATACGCAGCTTAACCTTATTCCCATCCAGCGGTTTCAGGGTATAGGAGAAATTACCACTGTTTACATGATAGCCTGCATTTCTGCCATCCACATACATGTTTTGTGTTTCCCTGTTATATTTGAAAATCAGTTCCTTTCCATTTCCCTTGCGCAGCTTAAATCCGAATTCCTTTGCGGTTCCCAGCGTGAATTCCCCTTCCAGATCATAGCGGATGCCGGATACGCCTCGCAGAATATTGGCATCGGATGAGGAAACCTTTTTATTTTCTGTCTGATACAGTATATGCTTTGTATCTCTCAGCTTATCCACTTCCTCCACGACATTTGATGTAACGATATAGTTGCCGTCTGCGTCCTGCTTCAATCCGTACTCCTGTGGAAGAGACTGCAGTCCCTTATAGGTTTTGCCATCAAATTCTATGAAGTCCTGCAGCCAGCTGATTCCAATCTGACGGTTTTTTCCGGTACCGTCCCGATAGAATGTCATTGTTGCATATTTTCCAAAACCGCCCCATGGATTGGCATTGGAATCAATATCTATTTTATCTGATTCCGCAGTCCATTTATAAATTCCGTTTTCATCCGGTTTCATACTTCCCACCACATAGAATCCGGCACTTCCGTTATAAATCCATTTTGTTTCTCCTGTTCCGTTTACCTTTGCCGGAATCAATCCAGGACACTCCGAAAGAATCTGTTCCCCATTTTTGTATTTCAGCGGCTGCGACTTTTCCCAGTGAATCAGGTCATCGCTAACGTGAATCTGTGCTGCTCCCCCGGCTGTCACCATATACCATTTATCCTTGGCGTCCCCATCAATTTTAAACACCTTCGGATCACGGAAATCATTTCCGGAGAGCGTGTTTCCTTCATTTGGTATTACCGGATTCCCTGCATATTTCTGCCAGGTAACTCCATGGTCTTTACTGGATGCGATTCCCTGCGACTGTTTTCCTGTCTTTTCATCATGATATGTATAGATAGATACCAGCTTGGATTCTCCCGGCTTGTTGTCGTTGAATAAGCCGGATGTATTTTCACTATCCTCTACAGCGGAACCGGAGAAAATCAGACCGTGTTCATCAATCTGCAGACCCAGCGGCTGCTGTTCCCAGTGAACGAGATCCCTGGAACGGACATGTGCCTGCGACTGCTTGTAGAAGTTGTTGTTTGGCGAATACTGATAGAATAAATGCCAGTAGCCGTCGGTGGAATCATACACCATGCCGTTGGGATCATTCATAAAATTGATCTGCGGTGTCACATGGAACTGCGCGCGGTACGGCTGCTGTGCCAGCTCTTCTGTTGACAGCCATTTATTTACAGCAAAATTGATATTCTCAGAAAATCCGTCCTTTTCAATGGTAACTCCCATGTTCAGGAAATTCATATCAAAGTCCTCTGCTGTCAAGGTAAAGGTATCCGTAACCTTTTGCTTTTCCTTTGTCACCTTGTTGTTACGATCCTTCAGCGTAATGTAAACATCCCCGCTGGATTCCGGCTTTACCACGACACGATTCACTCCTGCCGGGATATCCATACCGTAGTTTTTCACATTCGGATCAAACGTTGGCGTAATCGTCACACCATCCGTTAATATTTTGAAATCACTCAGCTTCGCCTCTTCAACAGCAGGAAGCTCACTAGCGGCCTTGTGATTCAGATTCTGATATTCGATATTTCCATCCCATGTCAGCAGTCCGAGATAGGATTCCCCCTTATGACGGCTGTCCTTTTCACGCATGATTCCCTTTCCGTTGGCATAAACGTAGATGTCTTCACCAACGACGATTACCTTGATATCATAGGAGCCGTCTGCATTTGGCTCCACATCGCTCAAAGGAACCTCGGCAATACTGCCGCCTGTCGGAAATTCAAACAGCTTGAAAATATTATGTGTGTAATCCGCATTGATCACATAACATCCAGCCTGTGGATTATCGGGATTCTGTACACGGAACATCAGTGCCCCGGCACCCTTTTTATCCAGATTATTGATGTTGGCGGAATACTCGAAGTTTTCTATTTTTGTATCGGAGATTGCAAAGTTATCACCGCTTCCCTGTGAATGCATTCCTTTTTCTGTAATCTTCCAGCTTCCCTGCAAACCGCGCAGATTTTCCAGTGTTGTATGAAATAAGCTATCATCCGCCCTCACGGTACGATCCGTAAACTGAATATTGGATAGCTCTGCCTCTGTCTGAAAGGACAGCAGTCCTATATATCCGCCGGCCCAGTCATCCATATTTCCGCTCATCACATTTTCACTGCCGCCTTCACTGGTCACCTTGTAGGTAAAGTCCCCGTTTGCCTTTATATCCAGATCCAGATGTACCGTTTTTGTAGAATTATAGTCATTTAATAGCTGCATGGGCTGATAATTATGATCCCCGGGCACACGGAACATGCGCATTTTGTTTTCCCCCTCATGCCTGATGACATTTGCGGCTCTCCATGCCTTGCTGGGATCATTTCGATCTCCCACACCGACCAGCAGTGCAGCGCATTGCGCATCACCGCTTTTGATTGTCAAATCTGCACTGTAGTGAAAATCATCCGCAATTACCTTACTATCTTCACTCATTGCAAAATTGTCACCACCGGTATTATCCAGAATCACCTTGCCGCCCTCACTGCGAACATGATCCCCCTTGAAATTTGTCAATGAGACAGGCGCTGTTTCTTTTGTATCCTGCTCCTTATTCTTTGTTGCAGGTACCTGCACCTCCTGCGGATCACCCGGAGCAGTTTCAGCCATTACATGAAAAGGTACTACATTGGTTACTGCCATGGAGCATGACAGTAAGGCTGTCAGCATTCTTGTCGTTTTTCTCGTCATACGATCTCTCCTTTTTTCATCCTTCAGACATCTTTTTGATGTTCTGTTTAAAGTATATCGAAAGAGAAAATGCCAACCCAGTGTATTTTGTAATCACTTACATTGACATTCGTTAAACTCTTTGTAGCTAATTTCTGCGTGGATCCTCCCATATATCAGCAGGCATGCCGCAGCTTTGCCCCGCTTTGAAGATACCATATCGCCAGCTGCGTACGATCTCTGAGCTGCAGCTTCTCCAGAATGATACTTAGATAATTTCGTATCGTTCCCTCTGTAAAAATCATCTTTTCAGCGATTTCACGATTGGACATCCCCTTTGCTATGGCATTGATGATATCCCACTCCCGTGCACTCAGCTTCCTTACACACTGATTCACGCGCTTATGGTCCTGGTTCTCCATCTTCAGCCCTTTTTCAGTATGCATCATATGAATCATTTTTGCACCGACATACGGATTCAGAACACTGCCGCCCTCCATTGTGGTTTCGATGGCATATTTCAGCTCACCGAGTGAAACCCCTTTGAGGATATAACCGTTGGCACCATAGGCAAGTGCCTTCATTACATATTCATCATCAACAAAGGTTGTTAAAATCAGAACACGGACATTCGGATATTTCTCTTTCACGATACGTGTGCATTCCACACCGTCCATAACCGGCATACGAATATCCATCAGGATCATATCAACACTCTTTATCTCCAGATGCTGCAATACCTCTTCCCCATTTCCTACAACAGTAGTCACTGCAAACCCCTCGATAGAGTCCAGAATGATTTTCAGGCTCTCGCGAATTAACTGCTGATCCTCAGCTATCATAATCTTTGTCATGCTCTTTCCCTCTCGCTATCTCAAATAGTATACATTTATGTATAGCTTGTTTTTTAGGCAATATGGTCGTATAATGCACAAAAAAACAGCAAAAGCTGCTGTTTTGTACGTATTTCATAAAGTATAAGTAAATGAATACCTACGCCCAAACCGGTGATCCACTCCGGGTTATGAGCTACTGATTTTTCAATCATTCCACTGACAGCCATCACCGTTATAGGTAACACATCGGATACTTCCCTTTGTATATCCGATTGCTATCGCATACTCTCCTATGCTGTTTCGATCCAATACCTCCTTCCTTACTCATCAGGCATTACGGCGTATTATGTTTTATCACTTCCTATTTTAATGCGCTTAAAAGTAGACGTCAATTAACATTTGTAATCGGTTACAGAAGACAGCTTTATTTGCAGATGCTGCGGCATACTCCCATCACATATTCCATATACGAATCCGTGTATAAAAACACCCGGCTGGGCTACCGGGTGCGTCTCATCATATTATAAGGTAATTTCTATCACATTTTCGAAAGGGTTATTATAAGCACGGACATAAACGAGCGGTTTCCCGCTCATACTACTGATTACTGACTCCACACGGATGATGGGAGTGTTCATCTTGATTTTCAGCAGATTCGCAAACTGAACCGGAACCAGCATGGGTATGAACTTTTGCGTAACACGTCCGTTTTTTACATAATCGTTCATATCCAGCAGATTTTTCAGATTTTTCATATCTGCATCGGATATCTGGTTTCGAATAAAGAAGATCTCCTCAACGCTGGTCGGCTTGGAATTGACGGTATTCAGCCGAACAACGCTCAACACCTGATCATCCTGATCGATTTCCAGTATCGGTGCAATGTCTGCGGCATCCTTTACATTAAAATACATGACGATGAACTCACTGATTTCTTCCTGCAGCATTTCCGCAGCTGTATTCTTCTTCAGCAGCTTGCGGTCTGCGACAAAGGTTCCCTTGTTTTTATCGCGGTAGAGGAAACCCTCATCAACAAGCTCATCGATTGCTTTACGCACAGTCATACGGCTCGCATCGAAGCGAACCGCCATGTCACGTTCTGAATCAATAGGTGAATTGGCAGCCTTATCTTCAATTTCCTGCATAATTAGGTCTTTGATTTTCCGATAGATAGGAGTTGCCATAGTTTCACCTCTTTCCTGATACTAGCGCATGAAGCCGAAGGATTTCCATGGTTTGATATAATCCAGCAGCATGTTCTCATCCTCCGGTATATGACCGATGACATTTTTTCTTCCATCATTCGGCATATCCTTCAACACAATATGCAATTCTCCTTTATAACGGGAATATTCATCATTTACAATGACAACATCACCACGTTTTAAATCTCTTGTATTCTTTGGCGGAACGCTTTCCTTAGCGTAGGTAACACGCGGCATGGTGCTTCTCGCCATATACTCGCTCATATCTCCACGAACAAAATGCGGGTGCTCGTAAAGGATCTTTTCTTCTGTCGGGTGAAGATCCGCTTCAAAATCAATCTTGAAGGTAAGCTTACCGGGATCAATTTTTGAAAGCGTAGAGAGCTCTTCCTCACTCGCATAAGCATTTGCGATGATGACATCATCCACCAGTCTTGTGGCAAACAAATGTCTTGCCTGCACATCGATTGGCAGGTCACGGTGTATTTCCAAAGTACACAGACCCTCATTCACCGGCCATGGGCCATAGGTTCCCTCTTCCTGAGAGGATACGAAGGCAGCGACTTTAATATTCAAATCCTTAATGTCCTGACTGCATTTTTCAAAATGCTCATAGCTGATTCCGCTGTAGCGCTGCGGATAAAAGTTATGACAGGTGATGATATTATCCAGCTTTGGATAATGGCTCATAATATTGTCCAGATATTTCGTACCCAGACTTGCGTTGATTTCGATTTTCAAATTTTGTGGATTATAGGTCATCAAAGCTTCCTTCAATGAATCAAATCCTTCATCCAGACGAATACCGTCAGCATGCATCTCTGCGAAAAATGACAGATCATCATAAGAAACATGCAGCTTCTCAAATACAAACGGCGCAACATCCAGGATGACTTCCATTCCATAGGAATGTGCGTGGTCGATCAATTCTCTGAATTCCGCAAGGATTTCCTCGCGTTCCTTTTCTACACTCAGCAGGCAGGTAAAGATTCGTTTGAATCCGTATTTTGCGGCAAGTGTCACATATGCTTTATCTTTATCCAGAGTTGAATGCTCTGGATAAAGAGAAATTCCTAATCTAGCCATGATTAGCTCCTCCTTTGACAAGCAGCCAATACTATTACGATTCGGTTGCTTCTGACTTCTCTTTTGCTTCGTTCTGAATGTAGCTTTCCATGTTACGCAGCAGCTTTACTGCCTTCTTTTTCGCCCCGCGGTTATAGAAGAAGGACATAATTTTAAAATTCACGCTCTTCGCACCGCTGGCTCCGGAAAAATCTTCCATATACGTTACACCGATATGATCTTCATCCAGCTGTTCAATTTCATAGGAAATTGTATTGATACCCTGACTGCTTTCGAATTTCGCCTTGTAAATCCGCGGAGCTTCAAAATCCGTAATCGTGACCTTGACCTTTCCTTCACGCTTCATCTTGTTTTTCATATCCTTCGTGTAGGAAAAACCTTTGTGAATCTGCTTCGGTCGAATATTCTTACCCGTTGATGCTGTGATATCGTATGCAATTGACTCTGCGATTTTATCGAAAAAAACATCCGCATTCACATACAATTTTTCTTCTACTTTGATCATGTGCTTCTCCTTTTATTTCTTTTTAACGTTCTTTTTGTCCTTGTATACCATAAAGGCTCCCAGACATAAAACAGTGACACCACAAATACAATACAATATTTTTTGTGAAAAGTCATTATAAGTTTGAGAATACATCATGATGATGCAGCCGATTGTTACAGCAAATAAGCCCCAGCGTGTCATAAATATCACCTTTTTCCTATGTTGTTCGCTTTTTTATTTTGTAGTTACCTGAAAGTACATTACGCTACCGATTGGTGTAGCCTTGATGGTTTTCTTGGCGATTGCACATGCCTTGTCAAGATCCTCTGTGTTTACGTGAAATGCAAGCTTGATTCCCGTTTTTCCCTCATATTTGAAGCTGACGCCTTCCTCCGTCGTCTTCTCCAGCAGATCAATAATAAATTCCTGATTTAATCCGCAACTGATGTATATCATTCTGTTCACCTCTTGTTTCCCTTATTTTTAATTACTTTTTGATTTCCTTATATAAATCCATGAATTCCTGAGACAGGATTTTAAATGCCTCCGCACTCATCAGCTGATCCTCAGCATGTGTCAGCAGCAGCGTCATCTGTGTGGCTTCTCCGCCGGCTTCCTGCTGAATCAGCTTTGCATGGGAATGGTGTCCCTCGGTGAAGGATTCATCCCCCTGTTTGATAAGCTCCTGTGCCTGCTCGAAATTTCCGGCTTTCGCTTCCTGAATGGCTTCGATGTAAAGTGAACGTGCCATTCCCACGCTAGAGATAATTTCAAAACAGATCAGTTCTAAACCTTCCATATTGTCCTCCTTATAGTAAGCAAGGGAAGAGTAAATATCCTCTTCCCTTTCTATTTACTTTTGTTGCTATAGTTTTTATTCTTCTACGTTGTTCATTCTGTTTGCAACGATAACAAACGGAATCCAGCAGAGCACTGCTACAACCAGGTTGATTGCGGCGATAACTCCGGCCATCAGACTACCACCTGTTGCCAGGATTGCATAGATTACTGGTGGAACTACCCAAGGTACTGTGATGAATACCGGTGGGATCAGTCCGGAAGCTGTTGCAAGATAAGCGATTGTTGCCAGAATAACCGGTGTAATCAGCCAAGGAATAAAGTAGATAGGGTTTAATACGATTGGCAGACCGAAGATAACCGGTTCGTTGATGTTGAAGCAGCCCATTGGCAGACTCAGTTTTGCTACTGCTCTTGCATCGTCTCTCTTGGAGAAGATCATGATGGCAATCAGCAGTGCAATGGTACATCCGGAGCCACCCATCCATACAAAGGCATCGAAGGAACCACGTGTCCATACGAACATTTGGTCAACAACATCATTCAGTGATTTTCCTGCAGCCATAGCAGTATTGTAGATGTTTGTATTGTCGTTCAGCAATGGAATATATCCACCGTCCAGAATTGGAGCCAGTACGCTTGGTCCGTGCAGACCGAAGAACCAGAATACCTGTACAGCAAATACAAGAATGATGATAGCGCCAAGACCCTGTGACAGGTTCTGGAATGGAATCTGCAGATACTGGTTGATCAGCTCAGGCAGACCGTTTCCTAAGAATTCTGTACATAAGAACTGAATGATACCTGCAGTGTAGATAGCGATGGTACCCGGAATAATTGCAGCGAATGCTTTGGATACTGCTGGCGGTACCTGCTCAGGCAGCTTGATGGTAACTTTCTTAATCATCAGTTTCGCATAAATGATAACAGAAATTAGACCGATAATCAATGCAGAGAACAGACCACCGGAGTTTGTCCAAGCATATGGCAGGAAGCCCCAGCCGGTAGCATTATTCAGTAATATAGCATCTTTCGTGTCATTCAACGCAACATCCAGTCCTGCACTCTTTAATGTGTTCAGTGCATCAACTGCAACATCAGGAAGCTGATAGTTGAAGGTAGCGCTCTGTGCTAAGATCGTAACGAAGGAAGCCAGTGCAACAAGACCTCCAGCAAGCGGGTTCACATCATAGGCCTTAGCCAGATGGTAACCGAAGGAAAATGCAAATGCAATGGCCAGCATTGCCAGTGTTCCCCACCATACATTTCCGTTGATTCCAATCAGCCACTGGAATGTTTCTGCAATATGCCAGTCCGGCAGATAATTGTTTGGCAGATCACGGAAGAATACGTTTAATAATGTAGCGACAGCACCTGCCATGGTAATTGGCATGATACCGATGAATCCATCACGAATCGCTACCAGATGTTTCTGAGAACCGATTTTCGCCGCAATCGGCACAAAATGTTTCTCCATCCACGCTGTGAATTTTTCCATTTTTCTTTCTCCTCCTAAAAATGAATTATTTTACACTGTCCGGTAAAAGGAGCCACCTGTTACCGATAGTGACAATGCCATTGTGAGGGATTTTACATCCCAAGAAGCTTTAACGCCTGTTCCAGAACCTTCGCTCCGTTCATGGTGCCGTATGCCTGCATGTCGATGACTGCAACCGGTTTCCCTCCTGCAATTCCCTTCATTTTGGATTCCAGGAAACGAACCTGAGGTCCCAGAAGCATAACGTCCATTTTTTCTACATTGTTGACAGCATCCGCATCACCGACAGCCCAAATTTCTGCTTCGATTCCTTTCGCTGCTGCTGCTTCCTGCATTTTCTTAACCATCATGCTGGTAGACATTCCTGCAGAGCATACAAGTAAGATATTTGTCATGAGTTTTACCCCTTTCTAGTGGTCTATACCACTTGGTACACTCATATGATACAACACCCCTTTAAATAATACAAGCGTTTTCTTTCTAAATTTCTAATTTTTTCTGTTCAAACGCCGCAGACAATCTCTGAAAAAAGCAAATAACCCTTTATTTATCGCATTATTTCCACTTTTTATTTTTTAACACAATTTGTGATTGCTGTTGCAGTCTTGTGATATTTTTTTATGAAACCGCTTATTCTTATGGTTTATACCATGGTCCAAGTGGTCTAATCCACCGGTATTTCAGCTTGTACTACATAGAACAAGCTAAAGCTGTGAAAACACCCGATAAACGTCGATGATCATTTAATATTTCCAGCTCTTTTTATTTGTATACAGCATAGAAAAGACAGCAGCTCCAATGCAATGCCTTATCTGCTGTCCATGAAATTCATCCTTTTCTTTATCCCGCTGCTGTTAGCGCCTATGTTTGCGCATATCCCTGCTATTATTGTCAGGAAGCCTGCCCGTCTTGTGTGAAATCAAAGAGAGCATTTTCATAATCCTTTACAAAATAACGGATATTTTTTCTTCCCCTGCAAATAACCGTATGGCCCTCCGCCTCCAGTTTTTCCTTCTGTGCACTCACACCTCCGGGATATTTGGCATTCAGCTCTCCATTAGCCTTCAGCGTTCTCCAGTAGGGTGTTGGATCATCCACTCGCTGAACACTCGCCCATGCCGCGATGGAAACAAAAATACCGGCTGTGATCGGCTCCGTAAAATCCGCATGATTCACTCTTGCAAAATAATCACGAAGCTCCCCGACCGTGGTTACCCTGCCAAAGGGAATTCTCCGCATAAGCGTGTCATAGTCAATAGGCGGTGCAAAATACATACGACTGCCTCCGTACTTTTTAATGCTTTCGGTATCTGTAATGATTTTCATCTTTGGCATATCCTTGCTGTCATGCAGCATAGCATTGAAATCCTTTTTGTCCTCATTTGCCATGGTTGCCACCTCCTGCACTAAGCATAATACGTTTTCTTTCTGCATGCAATGAGACGGTTTCACAAATTCAATAAATGACACTCCATGATTCATCCGTTTACAATGTGTCCCCTGCTTCATCCGCATTGGGTTCTGTTGTCCATTCATTGTTAAAATCAGAACCGCTTATGATTCTTCGCTGCCCGTTTGACTTCAAAAGATACATATCTTCATCAGGATAATAACAGGTATCCTCCTGCTCTACCGTCCCTATGTCAAGTAGTATCAAATCGGTATCGCCAAAATTGTATATGGAATGCGCAATATTCTGTCCGGAGGGCTTTGCGAAAAAATCACCCTTTGTAACAGGATAGCTTTTATCATTCAGCCGCACAGTCCCATTTCCGGATAGAACAAGAAAGAACTCCTCCTGCTGGGAATGGCTGTGATACTTTGTGCTGAAGCTTTCCGGCGGAATTCGATCAATGTTCACATACAGCCGTTCGCTGCCTGCGGCTGCACCAATTGCTTTTGTAATGAGTCCATGCGTGTCCTGCGATATAAATTCCTCTGCTATTTGATCCATATGCTGTATCATTATTTTCCATTCTCCTTTATCTTACCGCCTATTCAGAAAGCGCTGTTTGCCGTCATTCTCCGTAACGGCAGAATCGCAGGCATGACATATGCCATCAGAACGAATGCAGAGCTGCTAAATCAGTTTTCCTTCCTATCCATGTATACAGACAGCCTTTGCTATGGCGATGTTCCACAGTCATATGATAACATCCCTGTCTTCTTCATGCAAATCCGATAATCCGTTTGCGCTGCTTTCATTGCTATGCAAAGAAAAAGATACAGACCTCACATAACGTGATTCTGCATCTTTCCCGCTGCTATTTCTCTAGGATATCCGTGCACATCTGATGCGCCATCGTCGTTAGAATGATACAGCAGCTCGTCGCTCCCGCATCCAGATAACCGCGGCTTCGCTCTCCCAGTCTTGCTGCTCTTCCAATCTTTGCCACAAGCTCCTTTGTGTGTTCCCTGCCTGCCTCGGCTCCCTGCTGCAGCGCACACAGGCATGCCGCATAGCTTCTGCCTTCCTGCATCGCCTGCTCATATGCCCTTATCGCCGGTGCAAGGGTGTCAATCAGTGTTTTATCGCCTTCCTTTGCCCCTGCCAGCTCCTGCAAGCCCTGTAAGGCATCCTGCAGTGCTTTTAGGAATACCTCCTTTGTGAGCTTCGCTTCCTGTTTGCACGCTCTTGCAATTCTTGAAAACATCGTTCCGTAGATCGGACCCATGCTTCCTCCGATATCCATCACCAGCGTCCGCGAGATCGTCTTCATGCTCTCGGAAAAGCTCATATCCGCACGAAGCCGCTCCTTCGCCATCAGAAACCCCTTGTTCATATTGACTCCGTGATCCCCGTCTCCGATTGCACCGTCGATCTCACTCAGATATGCTGCATTCTCGTGGATCGCTTCACATATCGCTTCCGCTATCTTCACATTCTTCTCATTTCGGATATATTCCATCACGGTCTCCTCACCTGTGTCAGTCCCACACATGCACAATCCATATCCAGACATTCTTTCAATTCTTCATCCAGCTTCATCATCGTCAGCGTTACACCATTCATCTCCAGTGACGTGAAATAGTTCCCCACATACGAACGGTATACCCGTATACCTGCCTGCTGTAACAGCTCCTCCACCTCATGATAGAAGATATACTGCTCCATGACAGGCGTTGCCCCCAGACCGCTCACCAGTACCGCCACCTCATCCCCGCTTTGAAACGGTACATCGCGGATGACCATATCCACCATCTCCTGTGCCATCTGCTTCGCGGACCCCAGCGGTTTTACACATACGCCCGGCTCTCCGTGATGTCCGATTCCAAACTCCATCGTTCCCGGCTCGATCTGGAAGTTCGGCTTTCCGTTTGCCGGTATTGTACACGGTCCCAGTCCGACACCCACGCTTCTTGTATTCTCGATTGCCTTTTGTGCGGCAGAGATGACCGCATCCAGATCAGCTCCCTGTGCCGCTTTCGCTCCGCCGACCTTCCATAGAAAGATTTCCCCCGCCACACCTCTTCGCTTGGTGATGTCTTCCTTCGGCGCACTTGCCACATCGTCATTCGCCACTACGGTTCTTACCTCGATGTCATCATCCTCTGCAAGCTCCATCGCCATCTTCACGTTCATATTATCTCCGGCATAATTGCCATACAGCACTGCCACTCCCATGCCCTGATCCACCGCACGGATACTGTCATAGAAGCTCTTGGCTGTCGGTGAGGAAAAGATTTCCCCCACAGCGACCGCATCTGCCATATGTTCTCCGCAGTAGCCGATGAAGGCCGGTTTATGTCCGCTCCCTCCTCCGGTTACGATACCCACCTTTTTCTGTTTATTGAAGGAATTGCTGATGACGACTCTGGGATTTTCTTCATCCACATGGATGATATCCCGATGACATTTCGCAAATCCCTTCAGCATATCCTCTACGACCATGTTGGGATTATTGATGATTCTCTGCATTCCCTGCACCTCCTTATCTTCTGTATTCCTGTTCGATTTCCATGATACGTGCCACCTTTTCAGCACTGGCACCGCCGGCAAAGCTGCATTCCAGCCAGCGTTCCACCAGCAGCCTTGCATATTGCGCTGCTATGACTCTTGCTCCCATGCACAGCACCTGACAGTCATTGGATTTGATGCTGCGCTCCACAGAGAACAGATCATGTCCGACCGCCGCACGGATACCCGGAATCTTATTGGCAGTGATCGCCATACCGATACCGGTCCCGCACAGCAGGATACCGCGTTCACAGCTTCCATCCGTGATACATGCGCACAGCTTTTGCGCAATGTCCGGATACAGGGACGGCGCTTCATGATAGACCCCGATATCCTTCACCTCATGCCCCAGCTGTATGATAGTTTCCTTCATTGCTTCCTTCAGGCGGTATGCCGCCTCATCACATCCGATTACCAGCTTCATAAGTGCTCCTTTCCTCCCTGCGAGTTGCCCGCAAGTAACATCCGTTTGTCTCAATATATCCTATCCTTTGCTCCTCTGCCGGATAGGAAGAAAAGCCGCAAGCGATTCACTCACGGCCTTCCCTGCCAGCTACAGCTTCGTGATTGCGAAAACCGTTTTTACCGGATGATTTTCAAAGTTCACCAGCTGATACTTCACTCCTGACGGGATAAAGAAGGTATCCTCCGGCTCCAGTACGAAGCTTTCCTCCAGATCGACCAGATTGACTGTTACCGGGCCCTCTACACAATACAGTGCCGCATCCCCTTCATGGGTATCCGGATCGGAGCATCTTGGTCCATAGCCGCCTGCCGGCAGTATGAATTCCCCAAAGTGACCGTAATCATTGCTGGTGATAAAGCGCATCAGCATCGGATGCTTGGTTCCATGCACATTGTTCAGCTTTTCAAAATCCCGGACCGCATAGACCGCACCGGTTTCTCTTGCTTCCCTGGGATCTACCGGCCATGCACCGATATCATCCGTACAGCCCTGACGGGAGATATCCTGAATCTTTCCACGCATATCCGGAAGTGTATCGTTGTTTGGTCCCTTATAGAACTTCGTTTCCTCATCGCTTGGGATCACAGCAGGCGGAATTGACTCACTCCATGCCTTCGGTGTGATGAAATACAGGATCCTTGCCTTCTGATCGGTGAAATTGTGACAGCAGTGCCATGCACCCTCCGGCATGAACAGCCCTTCTCCAGTTTCCAGATAAGCAAACTGTCCGTTTCCGCTTCGCTGTACGACCGGACCGTTCAGGATGTAATAGGATTCATCACCGGGATGGATATCCAGCGGTGCGAAGACACCGCCCGGACCCAGCTCATAGATACCGAGCATGAAGGTATCCGTCGTAACCATCGTAAAGGTGTTGTCAGAGGTAAATGCGTTGTTGGGTGGATACAGCGCTGTGGAATACTCGCTCTTGCGAATCAGCGTCGGTTTCTTATCCTCTGCTTTAAAGGGGAAATTCCCCATGATATCAAATAGTTTTGCCATAGTCCTGTGTCCTTTCCTATTCTTCAGCTTCTACTGCAGGCTTCCGCAGCAGGATCAGTAAAGCTGCACTGACTGCGCCGGCAATCAGAAGTGCTACAATAAACAGAAGTGCGTTATTCAATGCGAACAGTACAAACAAGCCGCCATGCGGTGCACGCATGGTCAATCCGAATACATAGGATAATGCACAGCCTACTGCGGAGCCTGCCATCAGAGAAGGAATTACCGTCAGTGGATTTGCGGCCGCAAACGGAATGGCGAATTCGGTGATCATACCGAATGCTCCGGCAAACAGACCGGGTACCGCTGCACGTTCCTCCTTTGTAAATTTGTTTTTTGCGACCAGTGCCGCAACCGCGATTGCCAGCGGAGGTGCCATACTGCCGATAAAGTTCGCTGCCATCGGCATGTAGTTTCCGGCATCCATAGCAGCAAGCGCGAAGGCATAGGCAACCTTATTGCAGGGACCACCCATATCAAAGGCAAGCATACAGCCCTGGATGATACCCAGCAGGACAAGATTTCCGGTTCCCAGAGAGTTCAGCATATCGGTTAAAGCCGTTGTTAATGCGGATAGCGGTGTACCAATAACGTATACCATGATCAAACCGATTGCCCCTACCCCGATGATTGGAATAATCAGTGTTGGCAGCAGTGATTTCAATGCCATCGGCAGATTGATTTTCTTTAACAGATTCACAAGGTAACCGGCAATGATACCTGCAATCAGGGCACCAAGGAAGCCGGACCCCTGCATATCCGCAAGTGCACCGCCGACCATACCGACAGCAATACCGGGCTTATCCGCAATGGAATAGGCGACATAGGCACCCAGAACCGGCACCATTAAGGCAAATGCCTTTTTTCCTAACCAGAAGATGGTTGAAGCGAAGTTCCCATATTCTTCCACGGAATTGGGAATGTCATAACCGCCAATGGCGAAGCCCAGAGCAATCAGTATTCCTCCGGCGATAACGAATGGCAGCATATAGCTAACACCTGTCAACAGTGCCCCTTTTATTTCACTAAGTTTTTCTTTCATGACTTTTTTCGTCCTCCTAAATAACATACTGTATGAATTATTTCAGTGTTTCGAAAATGATATCCGGCTTCTGAATCACCTGATGCGGTGTATGTCTGACAATCTTATCCTTATAAGCGTCAAAGCGTTCTGCCTTACTGATTCCCACGTCATTGGCAAAAACGATCAGGTCTGCCGTCTTGATATCCTTTTCCGAGAGCTTGTTTTCAATCCCTAAAGCTCCCTGCATCTCCACCTTGCACGCATACCCCTTCTTTTTGCATTCCTTTTTAATAGCCTCTGCGGCCATATACGTATGAGCGATGCCTGTTGCACAGGATGTAATTGCAACAATTTTCATAAAATTCACCTTCCTTTCCGTTCCCATTGTGTTCCTTACGCACAATTCGATTGCAGGGTATTGATAGCCTGAATGATTTCTTCATAGCTTTGTGCATGCTCCAGTACTTCGATAAATTCTTCATGCGTCAACAGCCCGGCCAGTGTGGCAAGCACCCGCAGATACTGATCTGAGCTTTGATTAGCGGCAATCGCCAGCATGAAGACATAGCGTACATCGCCCTCCTCATCATGGGAGCAATAGCGGAATGTCTGCTTGCAGCGGCAGAAGCCTATCCCCGGTTTTACTACAGCATCGCATTTGCCATGCGGCAGTGCAATCATGTTTCCCATATAGGTGGAACCCAGGGTTTCCCTTTCCTCCAGCGCTTTGATATATTGCTTTGCATCTGTCACGATACCGGCTGCCTCGAATTTTGCGGCCAGTGTTTCAAACATGGTTTCCTTATCCGTAAACGGCTCGACATCCAGCAGAACGGTATCCCTGATCAAAACCTTCGATAAATTTACTTCGTTCATAACGATTCCTCACCCCCGGTGCTACTTTCCGTTTTTGAATACAGTCAGTACTCCCTTTGCATATTCTTTCATAAAGCGGTAGCTTTCCTCTTCCACCTCATGCCAGAAGGCTTTTCCATCCCGTTCGTTCAGGTATTCCTGGATATGCCTGCTTGCGGCTGTTGCCATGTAGCTGTAATAGTTGACCTTGGAACAACCTGCTGTGATCGCTGCACGTACCTGCTCTTCGTCTACTCCGCTGCCTCCATGCATGACCACGCGCGTTTCCTTCGGCATTGCAGCACGGATTGCCTTCACTCTCTCGATATCCAGTAGCGGCGGTTCCGCATAGATGCCATGCGCTGTTCCAAAGCACACCGCCAGTGCATCCACACCGGTTTCTCTCGCAAATTCCGCTGCCTGCTGTGGGTCGGTGAAGGTCTTTTTGATGCTTTCATGTGTCCAGCCAATGCTTCCTCCATGAGAGTCTTCTTCCGTGCTAGTCATAATACCCAATTCAGCTTCCACTGTGATGTTTAAATCATGAGCAATTTTCGTAAATTCCTTCAGCTTTGCCATGTTTTCTTCAAACGGCAGCGCACTCAGATCATACATGATGCTGGAAAAGCCACAGCGGATCGCACGCATGACGAAGCTGTAATCACTGCCATGATCCAGATGCACACATACCGGCACCTTTGCCTGCTTTGCATACTCCACCATCTTTGGACCAATGCTTTCCATGGGAATCAGTGGATCATGTACCTGCGCATGGTCGATAATGATCGGCACATTCAGCTCCTCAGCCGCATCCACAACCGCACGCAGTGTTTCCATATTCGGTGTGTTGATACAGCCGATGGCATACCCCTTTTCTTCTGCTTCCTTCAAGATTTCTTTCATGTTCACTAACATTTTCTATATATCCTCCTTAATATGTCTGCTGTTTATACGCCCAGCCCGGCGGCAATACGCTTTAAATTGGCTAATCCCTGTACAGCCAGCTGTTCTCCGGTATCCGCAAATTTACGCCATATGGCACAGTTCGCATTCAGTTCTTCAAAGCTTGGATCAAAGGATTCAATGACACAGGGTCCCTCATATCCGATGTCATGTAATGCTGTGAAGAATTCCTCCCACGGTACCAGTCCCGTTCCCGGGATACCGCGGTTGTTTTCACATACATGCACATAGCCCAGATACGCTTTTCCACACACTTCGGCCGCTTCCCTATAGCTGGTCTCCTCGCGGATCATGTGGAAGCAGTCCAGATGCACTGCCATGTTTCCGGTGCCAACCGCCTTGCAATAGCGTACGCCCTCCTTTGCAGTATTGATGAAGTGGGTTTCAAAGCGATTCACCGGCTCCACGCATATTCGCAGCTGCGGATGTGTTTCCTTCGCATACCGGGCAGCTTCACGCATCGCTTCCACAGAATGGTTCCATTCCTCATCCGTCTTCGGTTTCCCGCTCAGACAGCCCCAGCCGGCATAATTCACACCGCCGAGGATGGTACTGCCTAATTCTTTGTTGATATCCACCAGTCTTTTGAGAGCCTCCACCCCGTTTTTACGGATTGCCTCATCCGGAGAAATCAAATTCGTCTTTGCGTCCAGAGTCGTTGTTGTGACAACCTCCAGCTTCGTCTTTGCCAGCTCTGCCTTTACCAAAGCAGTAGGAAAGGTTTCCGGATGGGCAATGGCGATATCGATGGTAGAAAAGCCCAGCTCCTCCGCCTTGGTGATGACCCACAAATCCTTCTCTGAAAACACTTCACTCCAGATAAAGGTATCTACTCCAAATCTCATCGTATTCCTCACTTTCTATGCGGTGATTCCACTCTGCTGCAGAATCTCCCAGATTTCCATTTCATCCCTTGCATTCTTCAAGGCCTTGATATTTGATCGATCATCAATGAATGCATAGAATTGCTGGAAAAAGTTATATACTTCGGACTGCGTATTGAAATCAATGGCCATTAAAAATACAATCTCAATACGATCCTCGTATGTCCAGTTCATCGGACGCTTTAAACGCATGACAACAATGCCGCTTTTTTTCACATATGTCTTATAGCCATGCGGTACTGCAATACTGTTTCCAATAGAAGTCGGTGTTGTCTTCTCCCGCTCCCATATCTTCTTCTCAAAACCTTTTTTCACATATCCTTTTTCATAGAGCAGCTGACAGCCTCTGGATATGACATCCTCCTTTCGCTTGGCATTCACATCACACAGAATCAGCTTCGGATCAAACAGCTGGAAGGCTTCATCCCGATCCGCTACTTCCACATTCTGCTTCTCTGTAATTGCCCGGCTTATCTTTTCAAGATCGTCATCGCTGATTTCGCGACTGACAAGCAGGACATTTTTCTTCAGCTCCAGCGGTACGGTCGTAATAATCAATTCAAATTTAGTAATGGAGCTTTCCTTTATATCCTCATAATGCAGAATCTTGCTGATGGCCAGATTTTCCACATTGCGCATTATTTTATTCGCCTGATACTTGGATGTATGGAAATCGGCTGCCGAGATAAACACGGCATTGACCGGATGATCCGATTCATCGATTGCATTGTTGATCAGCATGACGATATAGGCGATATCATCATCCGTGAAGCTGATTTTCAGGCAGGATTCCACTTCCTCGATCGTTGTCAGCGTAATACCGTACAGGCTGGGAAAACGATGCTTGATATCCTGACGGAAATCGTACCGTTTGGATATGGCGAAGGTCTCCTGCGCCTTCTTTTTCTGGATAAAGAGACTCACATCATGGACAAGTCCCTCACTGATCACAAAGCGCTTGTTGGCGACGATTGCTTTGAGATGCTCCAGAAACTCCCTGGTAATCGCATCAAAGTATTCCATATTGATTTCATCATCCAGTCCATGGTTGCTGAAGACGATGAACTGAGCCGCCATGCATCGGATTTCCAGTCCCAGATAGGCCTGCAGACCGTGAATTGCCGTATCAAACAGATTCTTAGCGGCGGTGTATTGATCGTTATTGACATTCAGCTTGTTCATGATATTCTTTTCCACAATAACATTGCCCTTGCGAACTCTGCGCAGCGTCACGGCAACATATTCCATAAGCTGCCAGTAGTCGGTATCCGTGAATGTCATTTCCAGATCATCCTCCACATCCTTTAACAGCTCCTGCAGATACAGGATATCGAAGTCGTCATACATTTCCAGAAAGTAGTTATAGAATTTTTCTGAAATGCGGTAATCCATTCCCTCCGGCACCTGTTCACTGCCATAGATTTCATTCATGAACTCCTTATTATTCTCCAGAATCGCCTGTCGGATATTAAACTCTCCACCCGCCACACCGATTCCCATATTGCGCTTCTTCACAATTTTTAAATCAAATTTTAACAGCCACTGCTCCAGCACCTCCAAATCCTTTGTAATAACGTTGCGTGCCACGTTCAGTTCCTCGGCAAACAGCTGGATCGTATAGCTGGAATTGTATTCAAACAAGACATCCAGTATATATTTTTTACGGTAATTATAGGATGAGGAATGATCACTGTTCTCCTGTAGCAGCTGTAAAACAGCTTTTCGCTGATGATCATCCGCAGATAACCAGACACCCTTACCGGGGATGGAATTCAATAGGACACCTGCCTTCTGCAGTGTCTTCTTTACATAATCCAGATTGTGCTTGATGCTGCTTCTCGAAACACCGATTTCATTCGCAATCACGGACGTGGTGATCGGTTCTTTTTGTTCCAGCAGCAGTCGTATGGTTTTTTCTGTCATCCGGTCAATCACGAACGATTCCTCCCTTCGTTGTATGCGGTTTCTTTTGCACCTTTATCTTACCGTAAACGATTCAGAATTGCTATGCTTCATAAATTCGCTTTGTGCACCATCTTGGTGCAAATTGAAAGCGTTATCAGCATTTGCACCATACTTGGTTCTTTTTGAAAAATATGCAAAAAAGACTTGTTTTACCGAGATTATTTAATTTCATAAAAAAAACAGCTGTTGGATAACAGCTGCAGCTTTACTAATGTCGACTTAACTGAAGCAGAAAAACGGACAAGCTTGAAATGAAAACCTATAGATAAGGCATTCCCTGTTGCCATTTCGTAGGTTTTCACTTTCGCAAAGGTTTTATGAAATGTCGTTTTACTTACTATCGATAAATTTAACCAGAAAAATCTTATTGCATAGGACGAAGACTTTGTTATGTAGGATGCACAAAGACAATGATAGTATCCTTACGTATTTGGCTTTATCAATTCCTTAACCGCTTTGGGAAGCATTCCATACAAACGCTTGCCTGCGTGGTTTTCTTAATAAAAGAATGCTCTTGTAATGATGGTGTTTTCCGCTTTTTCTGGATAAAATCATTTTTTCAGATGTACTTTTTTCTTATATACATCGCCGCTATGACGGTGCCTGCCCTCTGTTATGGAAAGGGAATCAAACAGCTAAAGGAGTTGAAGCTATTGTCCCGTTCAGACAGTGCTCATGCTAAATTCAAAAGGATCAATGTATCGAAAGAAACGATGTACCTGATCCCTTTTGCTTATGCTGATAAACCGCAGCTTCATAAGTTCTTTGCGTTATTGTGTAAGCTTTTGTGTGATATACTGCTGTGTTTCTTCATCTGCGAATTTTATTAAATATTCGTAGTTGTGTGCGGAAATGTAATCTGTGATTCCGGCTGTATCCATTGTCTTTTTCAAAAGATGGGAATACAGTGTCTGGTCATCATGTAACAGAGCGCTGATTTCCAAAAAATAATAGTCCTTGTATTCCAGCGAAATCATATCAAATATCTCTTCTATCGAACTGCAGGCCTCTAGCTGTTGCTTTAAAGCCTCACTGCGATAATCCTCCACTGTCTTTCCTTCCTCTATCACGATATCTTGAAATGGAAATACCAGCTGCCGGTAGTCCTCCCGCTTTTTTCTGGCTTTTCCATATGTCAACAGATACTTCCATAAATATTCCTTATGTTTCTGTAAATCAAGCATGTTCTCACCTCGTTCTGTTATTATACAATATTTTATCGATATCAGGCAACGGTAAGAGCTGTCATTTTGATACATCCACTACCTTCTGCTGAAAATGGCTGTGTACTTTGGGACATGGAGCCCTGCCCCTGCACCATGAAAAGTCTCCCTGCTGATATATGCCATCTTCCTTTTTCTGTATCTCCGTGATATAATCAGAAAAACAAGGAGGCGTATTTATGGAGAAGAAACAATATGTCTGCCCGAAATGTGGTAACACACAATATGAAAGTGATCAATTTCAGGCAACAGGCGGTAATTTTTCAAAAATCTTCGATGTACAGAACAAGAAATTTATCACGGTTTCCTGCACTCGCTGCGGTTATACTGAGCTGTATAAACAGGAGACAGATGCCGGATGGAATATCCTCGATTTCTTTATAGGGAATTAGAAAAGCTGTAACGTATTGCTTTCACAGTAATCGCGTTACAGCTTTTTATATACAGTACTAATGCTTTTCAAGCTCCTCAAGCTTTCTGCCTATTTTGTGATACAGCCGCAAATATAAAATAAAAACCGCAAGTATCAAAAGCAGAATCACACCGGAAACCTGAATTCCTAATGTAGTAATGGAGGATGCATTTACACCCAGCCATAAAAAGGCGAGAAGCCCTATGATAAAAGCCGAACAAATGGCCAGCATGGTAAGCAACGACCTCCAGCTTGTCAAAAGTCGCTTATATAAAGCAATCCTTGACGTACGATCACTGAAAATCTCCGGTTTTGTGCCAGTTTCCATCTCTGTACGAAAGTAATTCCACACACCATTAAACTCGCCTTTTTCATGATAGATATTGTCCCATCCCGCCTCTTTGTAATTTTCCACATACTGGTCAGGGTCACGAATATCTTTTTCATAATATCCAAGGTGATAATAATAATTTTTCGGCGTATCTTTTTTAAATATGTATTGAATTCCGTTTTTCCTTACGAAATGAAGCCCCTTCTCTGACATGCTGTGCAGATACTCTGCTTCTTCATCCATATCGGAAACAAAAAACAGCTTATACTTTTTCACATTCTCAGCAGGAGCTGCGCTCACTGGCTTTTCTATTTCCTGCGTAGCTTGCTGTGGCTTGCCGTCCGCATCCGCTTTTAGCTCTTCCATCATTTTATCCAGACTGTCTGACGCAATCAGCTCTTCCTTATTTTCGTCATCCGAAGAAATCTGATCAAGTCCAGATTCCGGAGTTGTGCTTTGTTCTTTTTTTTCTTCACTCATGGCGTACCCTCCATTTCCTCTGTATCAATACCGTAATGCTATTGTTCTGTCAAAAACAGCTGAGCAAGCTTTGAAAATGTATCCACACTTGCTGCATAATCATCCGCTTCACCGAATCCAAAGGAAGCATAGATGAATGGTATCCCTGCCTTACAGCAGGATATCTGATCTGTCTTTGTATCACCGATATAAACAGGCTGCTGCAGGTGATTGCGTTCCACTATGGATTTCAGATTTTCAAACTTCGCTTTCCCAGTTCTTCCGGAGCATTCATAATCTCTGAAATATTTCTGAAGATCATGTACAGCAAACATTGCCTCAATATAACCATCCTGACAATTTGATACTATATACAATGGATACCGCGCTGACAGCTTTTCCAAAGTATCCTCAACATGGGGATACAGCCTACCGCCATGCTTTCGCAAATACTCACATTCGAATTCACAGCAGGTTTCGATAAGTCGCATCCGCTTTTCACAGGATAGCTCAGGAAACAGTCTTGCCGCGATATCCTCATTCAAAAGACCCATCACAGACGCAAGCATGTCTGCTGTTATAACTTTACCTTCGATTTTTTCCCGCTCCAGAATAACCGTATATGCTTCAGCGATTCTCTGCGTCGCATCCCAGAGTGTGCCGTCAACATCAAAAATAATTCCATCTGTTTTCATATGAACCTCTTCTATCAAACTGTAACCGTTAATTATCGTAGCATATTTTACAGAAAATGGCTACACTATTTCATGCATTCGCAGCAATCCGGATAAGAAAATTTGCATACCAGAAAAACTCATCATGGACTAGATCCATACGGATAATCGTATGCTCCTGCAGGGACAGCAGCTCCTGAGATAGCGGCTTCATAAGCAGAGTGTCCTTTCTGTGTGAAAATTGTCTTCCGTAATGCAGCGTTAAACGACTGCTTTTTATTTGAAAAGAACGCGGTCCCCATGTACTCGATTTCCCATAGGATGTTTTTTTATGCGCCAGCTGCCTGTTGAACATTTTCAAGGCTGTCTGATACAGCAACCAGCGACTGTGAACCTCAATCGCGTCGGAAAAGCATAAATCCGCATATCTAATGCTGGATGGGTGCTTGTGCAGCTGATGGATCAAATCCTGTAAATCTGTGTGATAGACCTCCTCATATGCAAGCAGATGCTCCTTTTGTTCTTTTGTTGCATGAAGTCTTATTTTAATCGTTCGATACATAACTGATTACCTCCTTTTACCCTTATATACGGATGGAAGAGGTGAAATTCCTAAAATTTATTAAATTTTTTTATTTCATTATTTTCATACCTTGCAGATCTAGGAGATGATACGCATAGCAGTTATAACTCTTTTCTTTTACAGAGGTCCAGAAACTCATCATATGACATCTCCATATGATGGATAGCTGCGCTTATTTCTTCTCTCACTTCATTTTTCAGCGCATGAGGTTATGTGTGCTATACAGGATATGGGTATACATACTTATACAAATTTCTGTTTTGAAGGATGCAAAACCACGCAGTATCTACTTATGTATGCATATTCCTGAGCAACGATACGGCAGTTACTATTCAACTGTCTTAGACTGAGAAAACACGTGCACTACTAGAGATATCACCGTTGTTGCTATTGCCTGTATTTATATGATTACAGTATTTGAATATATTCTGATGTGTGGACAATAGTAACTAATCGGGATGGGATATATGCACAAATTTAAAAATTAGGTATGGACTTTTAAAAACGATTATGATATACTTTTATGGCAGTGGAATAAAACGGTTTTATCTAACCACTTACTGCTGATCAGAGCTGGAGTAGTACTCAAGAGGCTGAAGAGGTGCCCCTGCTAAGGGTATAGGTCGGGAAACTGGCGCGAGAGTTCAAATCTCTCCTACTCCGCCATTAAAAAGTGAAACATCGCAATTGCGATGTTTTTTTATATACAGATCGTAGAAGAGAATTGAACACAGATTCTATGGTGTCGACTTAGGAGTAGGGCATAGGAAACGGTTAAGTGAACAGGCTATACTGTGAAACTCCAGGCATTCCAACAGCTGTGCATTCATTATGAAGCGCCCTATAGAAAAAGGAGGCTGGATAAATGATCATTACATGAAATTGATCAAAACCAAACCTCGTTTTCATAATATGGTTCCGTTTAAGAAAGAAATGTTTTTTGCGATCCCTGCTTCTGCTAATCCTCAAAAAGTACGGTGGAAAGATAACGTTCTGCAGTATCTGGCAAAAGAACAACAATTCGCTTTCCTGCAAACACATCCCGTTTCGCAAGCTGTAAGGCCGCATACATAGCTGCTCCACTGGAAATGCCGACTGCAATTCCCTCTTCCTGTGCAAGTTTTTTTGCTGTGGAAATAGCAGCTTCATCCTTGACCTGCACAATCTCATCTACAAGCTCTCCATGATAGTTTTTTGGTATAAATCCTGCACCGATTCCCTGAATTTTGTGCGGGCCTGCAGCTCCACCGGATAATACCGGAGAATTTTCAGGCTCCACAGCTACCATCCGGATATCCGCATTCTTTTCTTTCAGATAAGCTGCAACTCCACTGATTGTGCCACCGGTGCCGACGCCTGCGACAAATACATCAAGCTTTCCATCTGTATCTCTCCAGATTTCCTCTCCGGTATGAAGATAATGAGCGTTGGGATTGTCCGCGTTTTCAAATTGCTGAAGAATGATGGAATTCGGTATCTCCTTATGCAGCTCCTCAGCTTTGGCAATTGCTCCCGTCATCCCCTTACTTCCCTCAGTCAGTATCAGCTCAGCACCATATGCACGAATCATTTTCCTGCGCTCGACACTCATAGTTTCGGGAAGAACGATCATTAGGCGTATACCGAGAGCCGCCGCAGTCATCGCCAAACCGATACCTGTATTACCAGACGTCGGCTCAATCAGTACTGTGTCTTTGTCAAGCCTTCCTGCCTTTTTAGCCTCCATAATCATTTGATATGCAATGCGATCCTTTACACTTCCGCCAGGATTGAAAGCCTCTGTTTTCACCAGAATCTCTGCCTTTCCCTCTTTATTCAAACGATGAACCCTGATCAATGGCGTGCTGCCAATCAGTTCGGTTATGCTGTTATATATTTTCTCCATGTATTTGTTCTCCTTTTTCTTATCCATCTTCTTTTGTTATTTTATATAAACTAAGGCGAGGTAATAACATCGTGTCGTATGATGAAACTTGTCAGCAATATGAATTTTCAGTTTCACGCTTCCATCTCCTATCATTTTACTGGGATTATATGTTATTTTCCTTTGATTGTCAATGCATAAGATTCAATATTCCTATAATTTTTGTATGATATGCTTGTCTTTTTGATATATATCAACTAAAATATAAGATAAGAATTGATGGGAGAGATATGATATGAAAATTTCTACAAAGGGCATATATGCACTGGAAGCCATGATTGAGCTGGCCTCAAGAAATACTGCATGTGTCAGTATTCGCGATATAGCTGATGCCAGAAACTGCTCGGTGAAATATCTGGAACAGATTTTCAAACAATTGAAAAAAGCACAGCTCCTGATAAGTATACGCGGCAAGGATGGCGGCTATCAGATTGCAAAGGATCCTGAAGAAATAACGGCAAAGGATATTATTCTGGCAGTTGAAGAGAAACTGGATCCTGTTGTATGTCTTTCCCATACATGTACTCGCTCCGGTATTTGTCGGACACAACCGGTGTGGATGGGTATGCAGGAACAAATCTACAAAGTCCTTGAGAGTAAGACACTGAAATATCTAACTGATATTTATAGAAATGAGGTGAGTGCATGAAGCTGTCAACAAAATCACGATATGCGGCAAGATGTTTAATTGATCTTGCTATATACGGTAAAGACCACCCGCTGTCAATTACAGAAATAGGTGCACGTGAGGAAATTTCCGAACGCTATCTGGAGCTGATCTTCGCAACATTGAAAAAAGCCGGGTTCATCGCAAGTGCCCGGGGAAGCCAGGGTGGCTATCAGCTGATACGTCCGATTGAAAGTATCACGATTTATGATATCATTGCGTTGATGGAAACCAATACAAGCATCGTCAACACACAGGATGAACGAGATCCAATGAAGAGAATACTGATGCGTGAGGTCTGGTCTTTGATTGATGACAATCTGAAAGCATACCTTTCTGACCTGACTATTGCGGAATTATCATTATCTTAAAGAGATGCACGCAGCTTCTTTTTTAAAAACTCCACCTTTCATAAAGATGGAGTTTTCGTACTGTATAAACAGCACATGAGATTCAAGTCCCTGGACGTTTCTTTATGAAGCTGCTATGCAGTCTCAGGTGCGCCCTCACCAATCCCTGAACAGTACCAATGGTATTCAGGGCAGACTCTCATTCAGAGAATCTCAGGTGCATGAAGAATATTCATAGCACCGACAACATCACGATGATGGTGAAAACCACAGCGGCAGGTATAGGTTCTTCCTTTCACGTTATTGATTTTTCCACAGGAAGGACAGCGCTTGCTGGTAAGTCTTGGATTCACGTAACGAATATGTATTCCTGCAAGCTTTGCTTTATACGCTATAAATTGCTGGAGACGCTGATAGGACCAGCAAATCTGTTCATGCTTTGAAAATTTTTTTTGTAAATGGTACAGCTTTTCCAGACAGATAATCTGGATTTTCTGTTCAATTGCAAAATTTACAATCTCACGCGCAAGGCAGTGATCGATATAGCGCTTGTAATCATTCAGACGATGGTACTGCTGTTTCTTTTTACCCTGCGTTCTCTTTATAAATTCATCTGCTCTTTTTCTGATCCTTCTTGTGTGATACCGGATTTCTCTGCCGTTCCCGACAAATCGGATTACACCATCGCAGGTATAACAAACTGCCGGACATCGCATACCAATATCAACTCCCATTTTTCTTTCCTCGTTCAGAATTCCGGCAGTATTCGGTGTATGAACACAAAGCAGCAGATAAGCGTAGAAATCGTGATGTATTTCTCTTATATCCGCTTTTACCAATTCCCCACTCCATAACCGCTTCCACTGCTGTTTATGTATTTCGGTTCTGATACGCAGTTCAGGAACAAGAAAGCTTTGGCCAAACATGAATACAATTGAATTCTTCTCAAGCTGCATAGATTTCGCCATACAGGAAAAACTGCTGGGATACACGGCCCTATGCTGCAGTCTGCGCTCCTCATACAGAGTCTTCGCATAGTGCAGTACCTGATTTTTGGAATAAAATGCGATATCTGAACTGACCCATTTATATGGTATAAATATGACACTTCCCAGCTTTTGATATCGTCTGATGATGCGCTCGACCTCGTCCTGAAAGCGCCTGCTGTATGCACGGAGTATCTGCTTTTCATCATGCGTGGCCTGTAACTGCAATTTAATGGTAAGATACATGTAATTTTCCTCCTTTCACTATATACATACGATTAAAATTTTTAAAACTCCTAAAAAAAGGCAAAAAAAAACCTATATAAGGCTAAAAAATATAAACTATCTGAACATTGAACGGTTAATGATACAGTAAATACAATTTTCAACAAATCTTGATCAATTTCTAAGTATCATAGCAGTCTAAGTTAAATATAATAGCAAATCTTAAACACGCATATAAGCTAACCTGTATGCACTGCTTCTCTTGAACGGTCCAGTCACTTTTCGATCTGCCTCCCGTCTCAACCATCAACGCGTTGAAATCGTGGGTTGGCTCGCACGTTTGTGGTTACCATGCCACACACAGTATACCGATCATGGGTTCGCTGTTTATATACACAGCCGGTTATGCATTCAGCTGAAAGCCTGCCATGGCGAAATCGGGTTCCCTCATCTGCTCCTGAAATTTGGGGTATCCAAAATATTTGGGGGGCTAAACTTTAGGGGTCAATTTAGGGGTCTGAA